>Ga0228703_1000008_pt1 | contig 468002 bp, 475 predicted proteins | sample McNCre217_Aug_MG_3_FD_178020 | JGI IMG/M metagenome (GOLD analysis project Ga0228703, IMG submission 178020) | Freshwater microbial communities from McNutts Creek, Athens, Georgia, United States - 29-17_Aug_MG | ecosystem: Environmental > Aquatic > Freshwater > Creek | place: USA: Georgia... | reverse complement strand
CAGCCACTGGCCCCAGGTGCTGTTGGCCAGGATCATGGCCTCGGCCACCATCAAATCCAGTGGTGCGCCGCGCTGGCGCACGCCAATCAGCACGGTCTCCTCGCCGGTGGGCGGGGTGTCGTTGCTGACGCGGTCGAGTTTGAAGCTGTAGTCCGGGCGGTTGAAGGTTTCGGGTTTGCCGCGCACCACCTCGCGCCGCGCCTTGAGTGTTTGCGCCAGGCGCCAGAAGAAAGCCAGTGTGGCGCGGCTGACCGGCACATCGGCGTGGTCAGTGCTGTCCTGGCCTTCGAGCCAGGCCTGGGTGATGCGGTCGTCAAGCTGGTCGTGGCGCAGGTTGACCTGGATCGGCACGCGCTCCAGACGGGTTTCGGTTTTCTGGACTTCCAGATCCGATTCGGAGAAGGTCACATACAGCGAGACGGCCGGACACGCCTGACCTTCGCTCAGGGTGTAGTTCTGCACCACCGCGTCAGGCAGCATAGTGATCTTGTAGCCCGGCATGTAGACGGTGGACAGGCGCTGGCGGCCCACCTGGTCGATGGCGCTGCCCGGCTGCACGGCCAGGCCCGGGGCCGCGATGTGGATGCCCACGGTGACGGTGCCGGTGCCCAGGCCCTGCAAAGACAGGGCGTCGTCGATTTCGGTGGTGTGGGAGTCGTCGATGGAAAAAGCCTGCACATCGGCCAGCGGCAGGGGGTCGGTGATGGCCGGGGCCTGCAGGTTCGGGAATCCGGTGCCCTTGGGGAACCAGTCAAACAAAAAGCGCTGCCAGTGGAAGTCCCAGGGCGAGTCGATGGCGCCGGCGTCCTGCAGCAGGTCCAGCGGGGCTTTCTGGCTGGCTTTGCTGGCCTCCACCACGGCCTTGTACTCGGGCGCGTTCTTGTCGGGTTTGAACAGGATCTTGTAGAGCTGCTCGCGCACCGGCTGCGGGCACTGGCCGCTGGCCAGGTCCTGTGCCCAGGATTCGATCTGGGCCTGGATCTGCTTTTTCTTTTCGATGGCGGCCAGGGCCTGCTGCACGATCTCGGCAGTGGCTTTGCGAAAGCGCCCCTTGCCCGCGCGGCGGAAGTAATGCGGTGCCTCAAACAGGCGCAAGAGTGCGGCAGCTTGTTGCACCGGGCTGGGGCCGGCCGAAAAATAGTCGGCGGCCAGGTCCGCAAAGCCAAACTCTTCTTCGGGGGCAAATTCCCAGGCCAGGTCCAGCTCGATGGTCTGGGCCAGCGTGGTGGCTTCGGCCAGCAAGGCTGCAGGTGCAGGCTTGTCGAACTTGAGCAGCATTTGTGCGGCCTTGACCTTGACCCGCTTGCCGGAGTCCAGCTCCACCTGTGCCGAGGCTTCAGCCTCGGACATGACCCTCCCGGCCATGAATTTGCCGGATTCTTCGAATAAGACGTACATGGGGGCGATTGTCCCATGCCGGCCCGCCTGGCTGTGCTTCAGCCCAGCCGCAGGAATTGCAGGATTTCAGGGATGTATTGGTCAAATTCACCGATGGCATGGTCGCTGCCATCCAGCAGCCGGAGCCGGTCGTGGCCATAGGCGGCCCGCATCTCGCGCCAGTCCAGCACTTCATCGCCCTTGGCGATCACGGCCAGCGTGGGGGCTTGCGCGGTGGTGGGGGTACTTTCGAGTGCGCGCAGCTCGTCGATGAACCCCGCAGCAAAGTGGATGCGCTGCTCCGGGTCGTGCCAGGCGGGGTGTTCTCCGATGTAGCCCGCCAGATCGCGTGCCGGGTGCACGGCGGGATTGAGCAGCACCACCGGGCAGCCGATCTGGCGGGCCAGCACATGGGCGTAAAACCCGCCCAGCGAGGAGCCCAGGATGGCCATGCCCGCCACCGGCCAGTCGGCCACGCCCTGGCGGATCAGGGTCAGGGCCTGCGAGGGCGAGGGTGGCAGCTGCGGACACCACCACTGCGGCGGGCGGGGCAATGCGGCCACGGCACGGGCCATGCGCTGCGCCTTGAAAGATTGCGGTGAGGAGCGAAAACCGTGCAGATACAGCAAGTGGGTGGGGGGCGAGGTCATGGCGGGATCGTAAAGGAGGCAGGGGATAATTCGGGCATGGTTGCGGTGATTCAAAGAAACAGCCCCTGGCGGCGCTTTCTCCATCTCTTGAACGGCTTTGACGGCCCTCTGGCCTTTGCCGTCTTTGTGCTGGCCTGCGCCGGTCTGACGGTGATGTATTCCTCGGGTTTTGACCACGGCACGCGCTTTGTGGACCATGCCCGCAACATGCTGATTGCCGGGTTCATCATGTTTGTGGTGGCCCAGGTGCCGCCGCAAAAGCTCATGGGCCTGGCGGTGCCGCTCTACACCTTTGGTGTGCTTCTCTTGCTGGCGGTAGCGCTGTTTGGCATCACCAAAAAAGGTGCACGCCGCTGGGTGAATGTGGGGGTGGTGATCCAGCCGAGTGAAATCCTCAAGATTGCCATGCCGCTGATGCTGGCTTGGTGGTTTCAGAAGCGCGAAGGCCAGTTGCGCGCCCCTGATTTTGTGGTGGCGGGGCTGTTGCTGTTGGTGCCGGTGGGGCTGATCATGAAGCAACCCGACCTGGGTACGGCGCTGTTGGTGCTGGCGGCCGGCCTGTCGGTGATCTTTTTTGCAGGCCTCAAGTGGCGCTTGATCCTGCCGCCGGTGCTGCTGGGGTTGGCGGGTCTGGTGGTGCTGGTGGTCATGGAGCCGACCCTGTGCGCCGACGGCGTGGACTGGAAGGTGCTGCACGAGTACCAGCGCCAGCGCATCTGCACTTTGCTGGACCCGACCCGTGACCCGCTGGGCAAGGGTTTTCACATCATCCAGGGCATGATCGCGATCGGCTCGGGCGGCTTCTGGGGCAAGGGCTTCATGCAAGGCACGCAGACGCACCTGGAGTTCATCCCCGAGCGCACCACCGACTTTATTTTTGCGGCCTTTGGCGAAGAGTTTGGCCTGGCGGGCAACCTGCTGCTGATCTCGGCTTTCACTTTCCTGATCTGGCGTGGCTTGCAGATCGCGGCCGAAGCCCCCACATTGTTCACCCGTCTGTTGGGGGGCAGCATGGCCACCATCATTTTTGTCTACGCCTTTGTCAACATGGGCATGGTCAGCGGCATCTTGCCAGTGGTGGGTGTGCCCTTGCCGTTCATCAGCTACGGGGGCACCGCCATGGTCACGCTGGGGCTGGCGCTGGGCATCCTGATGTCGATCGCCAAGTCCAAGCAACTGGTGCAGACCTGATCCCTTGGCCTGCAAAGGCTGGCGCCCCTGCCTAAAATGACCTCCATGATTTCGCGCGAACCCACCCTCGAACGTCTGGCCACGGCCAAATCCCTGTTGCTTGATCCCTTTGGTCTGGACGAGGGGCATTTGTCCCGAGCGTTGAGCGCGATCAAGGCGCACCAGGTGGACGATGCTGACTTGTACTTTCAGTACACCCGCACCGAAGGCTGGAGTCTGGAAGAGGGCATCGTCAAGACCGGCAGCTTCAGCATCGACCAGGGGGTGGGTGTGCGAGCGGTGGCAGGCGAGAAAACCGCTTTTGCCTACTCGGACGATATTTCCGAGGCTTCCCTGATGGACGCGGCCACCACGGTGCGTGCCATTGCCGCCACCGCGCAAAACAAGCGCATCAAAGTGCCTGCACGCAAGGTCTCTGCCAGCCGCTCGCTCTACCCCTCGCTGGACCCGATGTCCACCATGGACAGCACGGCCAAGGTCAAGTTGCTCGAAAAAGTGGAGAAGCTGGCCCGCGCCAAAGACCCGCGCGTGGTGCAGGTGATGGCGGGGCTGGCCACCGAATACGACGTGGTGATGGTGGCGCGCGCTGACGGCACCTTGGCTGCTGACGTGCGCCCTTTGATTCGCCTGTCGGTGTCGGTGATCGCCGAGCAAAACGGCCGACGCGAGACGGGCAGCAGCGGTGGTGGCGGCCGTTTTGGTCTGGCCTATTTTGACGATGCGCTGGTGGAAACCTATGTCCATGAAGCCGTGCATGCCGCGCTCACCAACCTGGACGCCCGCCCGGCCCCCGCAGGTGAGATGATGGTGGTGCTGGGTTCCGGTTGGCCCGGTGTGTTGCTGCACGAGGCCGTTGGTCACGGACTGGAGGGCGATTTCAACCGCAAGGGTTCGAGCGCTTTCAGTGGCCGCATCGGGCAGCGCGTGGCCGCCAAGGGCGTGACAGTGCTGGACGACGGCACCATCGCTGACCGCCGTGGTTCGCTCAATGTGGACGACGAGGGCCATGCCAGCCAGAAGAATGTGCTGATCGAAGATGGCATCCTGCGCGGCTACATCCAGGACGCGATGAATGCGCGCCTGATGGGCGTCAAGCCCACCGGCAATGGCCGCCGCGAGAGCTACGCCCATGTGCCGATGCCGCGCATGACCAACACCTACATGCTGGGCGGCGACAAGGACCCGGGCGAGATCGTGGCCAGCATCAAGAAAGGGCTGTACGCGACCAACTTTGGTGGCGGACAGGTGGACATCACCAGTGGCAAGTTCGTGTTTTCGGCCAGCGAGGCGTATTGGGTCGAGAACGGCAAGATCCTCTACCCGGTCAAGGGCGCCACGCTGATCGGCAGTGGGCCGGAGTCGCTCAAGAAGATTTCGATGATCGGCAACGACATGCGCCTGGACTCGGGTGTGGGCACCTGCGGCAAGGAAGGCCAGAGTGTGCCGGTAGGGGTGGGGCAGCCGACTTTGCGCATTGATGGCTTGACTGTCGGCGGGACGGTTTGATCCTCGGTGGGGGAGCCTCTGTGCGGGCGCGGTGCGGGTGACGCCCTGCGACGATTTTCTGTCCTCCGGGACAGCATGAGGAACAGGGCGTCACCCGCACCGCGCCCGCACAGAGGCGACGGGGTCTTCGACCCCTTGAACAATCCGAACGGACTCATCAACAACAAGCATGGCGAGGGGGCAGTGGCCGGGGCGACGATTTCTGCGTACCCCCGCAGCATGAGGAGTCCCGGCCACTGCCCCCTCGCCATGCGTCCCCGCACGATCAGGGCAATCACCAACAGGCCCGGTTAAAAACCTGTGCTACATTGATCCCCATGTCTTCGCGTTTCAGCTTTTACTTTTTTTACTTTTGGTTCTCTGTCCCCGGCGGACGAGAGGCGAACGCGTAAACACCCGAACACCTCACACCCAACCGCCGGAGCCCCAAAGCCCGGCGGTTTTTTTTCACCTGTTTCCAAACCGAATCAAACCAGGAGCCCTTGATGAACACCAAATCGAATGCCGATATCTGGCAACAGCACCCTGCAGACCGAACCGGCAAGACCGACGACGAACGCATCAAGGACATCACTGTGCTGCCACCGCCCGAGCATCTGATGCGCTTTTTCCCGATTGCCGGCACGGCCGTGGAGAAGCTCATCGCCCACACCCGTAAAACCATTCACCACATCCTGCACGGGCAGGACGACCGTCTGCTGGTCATCATCGGTCCGTGTTCGATCCACGATCCGGCCGCAGCCGTTGAATACGCCCGCCGTCTCAAACCGCTGCGCGAAAAATACGCCGACACACTCGAAGTTGTGATGCGCGTGTACTTTGAAAAGCCGCGCACCACCGTGGGCTGGAAGGGCCTGATCAACGACCCCTACCTGGACGAGAGCTACCGCATCGACGAGGGGCTGCGCATCGCCCGCCAGCTGCTGATCGAGATCAACCGTGCAGGTTTGCCTGCCGCCAGCGAATTCCTGGACGTGATCTCGCCGCAGTACATCGGTGACCTGATCAGTTGGGGGGCGATTGGTGCGCGCACCACAGAAAGCCAGGTGCACCGCGAACTGGCTTCGGGCATTTCAGCACCCATCGGCTTCAAGAATGGCACCGACGGCAACATCAAGATCGCCACCGACGCCATCCAGGCGGCAGCCGGCGGGCACCACTTCCTGTCGGTGCACAAAAATGGCCAGGTGGCCATCGTGCAGACCAAGGGCAACAAGGATTGCCACGTCATCCTGCGCGGCGGCAAGGCCCCCAACTACGACGCCGACAGCGTGGCCGCTGCCTGCAAGGAGCTCGAAGCTGCCAAGTTGCCGGCCACGCTGATGGTCGACTTCAGCCACGCCAACAGCGCCAAGCAGCACAAGCGCCAGGTCGATGTGGCCAAGGACATCGCTGGTCAGATTGCCGGTGGTTCACGCCAGGTGTTTGGCGTGATGGTCGAGAGCCACATCCATGAAGGGGCGCAAAAGTTCACACCGGGCAAGGACGATGTGAATGCGCTGGAATACGGCAAAAGCATCACCGACGCCTGCATTGGCTGGGATGACAGCGAGCTGGTGCTGCAGACCCTGTCGGACGCGGTCAAGGCGCGTCGCAGCCGCTGAGTTTCTTCAGTCGGCCTGTGGCGCGACCTGAAATTCGCGCCACAGCAGGTACAGCCCGCTGGCCACGACAATGCCTGCGCCCAGCAGCACCGCGTGGTCAGGCACCTGGTCAAAGACCAGCCAGCCGCCAATCGACATGTAGATGATTTGCTGGTACAGAAACGGTCCCAGCACGGCGGCCGAAGCAAAGCGGTGCGCCTGCGCGGCAAAGTAGTGGCCGGCGCCGCCACTCAGGCCCGCCACGGCCAGCATCAGCCACTGCCAAGCACTGGCAGGCGTTTGCCAGGAGAGCAACGCAAAAGGCGTGAGCACGGCGGTGGCGACCAGGGCCGAAGCCAGTTGCATGGTGGCGGGGTGTTCGCTGCTGGCCAGGTGGCGCGTGAGCAGGTTGAACAGGGCATAAATGATGGCATTGCCCGCCGACAACAAAATGGCCGGGTGAAAAGCCTGCGTGCCAGGCCGGATGATGACCAGTACGCCGGCAAAGCCCAGTGCAATCGCCAGCCAGCGGCGTGCGTCCAGGTGTTCGCCCAGCCACCAGGCCGAAAGCACGGCAATCAGAATGGGCACGGAAAACTGCATGGCCCCGGTTTCGGCCAGTTGCAGGTATTGCAAGGCCCAAAAATTCAGCCCTGTCATGGTGGCCAGCATGACACCGCGCAGCAGCTGCAGCCTGGGCTGGCGCCAGCGCACCAGGTCTTTGCCCATGCTGGGCGCAAAGATGGCCAACGAGAACAGCGAATGCGTCATGAAGCGCAGCCACACGACCTGCAACACCGGCAGGCTGAGCACCAGCCATTTGGCCGAGGTGTCCAGCAAGCCAAAACACAGTGTGGTCAGCGTGACCAGACCGATGCCGATGCGCCTGTTTTGGGCGCTGTCCGTCAGCATGGTGCTCAGCGGGGCTGCAGGGCTTGCAGCAGTTTGGCGTGGATGCCGCCAAAGCCGCCGTTGCTCATGCACAGCAAATGGTCGCCGGGTTGTACCTGGGCCATGACTTGGGCGATCACGCCGTCGATGTTGTCGGCCACTTGGGCGCGCTCGCCCATGGGGGCCAGGGACGAGGCCGCGTCCCAGCCCAGGCCACCCGAATGGCAGAACGCCAGATCGGCTTCTTCCAGGCTCCAGGGCAGCTGGGCTTTCATGGTGCCCAGCTTCATGGTGTTGCTGCGTGGCTCGAAAATCGCCAGGATGCGCGCATCACCCACCTGGCGGCGCAAACCGTTGACGGTGGTGCGAATCGCCGTGGGGTGGTGGGCAAAGTCGTCGTAGACGGTGATGTTGTTGACCGTGCCGCGCACTTCCATGCGGCGCTTGACGTTTTCAAACGTGGCCAAAGCCTGCGCCGCCATGGTGGGGCTCACGCCCACATGCTCAGCGGCGGCGATGGTCGCCAGCGCGTTGAGCTGGTTGTGCACGCCGCCAATCGCCCATTGCACCTCGGCCACCGGTCGGCCCGTTTGCAGCACCTTGAACTGCGAAGGTTCGCCCTCGGCCACAAAATCGCTCACGGCACTGCCGAAGGTGCGAACTTCGCTCCAGCAGCCTTGTGCCAGCACACGCGTGAGGCTTTCCTCCAGGCCGTTGACCACCACGCGGCCCGATCCGGGCACCGTGCGCACCAGGTGGTGAAACTGGCGCTCGATGGCGGCCAGGTCGTCAAAGATGTCGGCGTGGTCGAATTCCAGGTTGTTGAGGATGGCGGTGCGTGGGCGGTAGTGAACAAACTTGCTGCGCTTGTCGAAGAAGGCGGTGTCGTACTCGTCGGCTTCGATCACGAAATATTGGCCGCCCCCCAGCCGCGCCGAAACGCCAAAGTTCAGCGGCACGCCGCCCACCAGAAAGCCCGGCTTCAGTCCGGCTTGTTCCAGCACCCAGGTGAGCATGGATGTGGTGGTGGTTTTGCCGTGCGTGCCGGCCACGGCCAGCACGTGCTTGCCTTGCAGCACATGCTCGGCCAGCCACTGCGGCCCGCTGGTGTAGGGCGCTGCGGCCTCCAGTATGGCTTCCATCAGCGGGAATTTGGGGCTGCCGTCACCCAGGCGCGCGCGGCTGACGACGTTGCCGATGACAAACATGTCGGGTTGCAGGGCCATTTGCTCGGCGCCAAAACCTTCGATCAGCTCGATGCCCAGGGCGCGCAACTGGTCGCTCATGGGGGGGTAGACGCCGGCGTCGCAACCGGTGACTTTGTGGCCGGCTTCTCGGGCCAGGGCTGCGACACCGCCCATGAAGGTGCCGCAAATGCCAAGAATGTGAATGTGCATGGCACCCATTGTAGAGACGGGGTGTGGGCTTTTGCCGCAGTGACCGGGCGGCTGAGCGACAATCCCGCTCATGAACGAAGTTCTGCTGGAAATCGCCGCTGTAGCGGCCCGCCTGGTGGTTGAAGAAGGTCTGAATTTTGGTCCGGCCAAGCACCGGGCCATCAAGCAGTTGGGCTTGCCGGCACGCACAGCCCTGCCCACCAACGAGCAGTTGGAGACCCAGGTGCGCGAATACATCGACCTGTTTTGTGCCGACACCCAGCCCGATGAGTTGCGGGCCTTGCGCGAGCATGCGCGGGTGTGGATGACGCGGCTGGCCGAGTTTCGGCCGCATTTGGGCGGGGCTGTCTGGCATGGCTGGGCCACGCGCTTGTCCGACATCGACCTGGCACTGTTTTGCGACGACCCCAAGTCGGCCGAGATCGCCCTGATCAACCAGAACCTGCGCTACGAAGTGCAAACCCAGTCGGGCCTGCATGGGCGGGAGGTGGATGTGCTCAGTTTGCACAGCTTCTGCCGTGATCTGGCCGAGGACATCGGTGTTCATCTGCGAATTTACGATCTGCAGGACCTGCGGGGCGCCTTGGTGGCCGATGGGCAAGGGCGCCGCCCGCGCGGAGATTTGCAAGCGCTTCAGCACTTGTTGGCTGCAAATGACTGAGAATGCGCACATGAATTTGCCAAAACCATCTCTTTTGCGCCGTCATGGAATGCTGGGCGTCGGTGCGCTGGCGGCACTGGCGGGGGCCGGCGTGGCCTGGTGGCGCTTGCTGCCTCAGCCTTCGTCCAAGCAAGAGGTTCAGGCTTTTTGGCAACAACGGTTGGATGGCCTGAACGGTGAAACTCTGGACATGGCCTCTTTGCGCGGCAAGCCCTTGCTGCTCAATTTTTGGGCCACCTGGTGTCCACCATGTGTCCAAGAGTTGCCCATGATTGAGGCTTTTTGGCGTCAACATGCAGCTAATGGCATCCAAGTACTGGCTTTGGCTGTTGACCAACCGTCAAAAGTCCGGGCTTTTGTGGCCAAGCAAGGCTTGACCATGCCGGTGGCATTGGCGGGGCTGGGTGGGACGGATTTGGCCAAATTGTTGGGCAATGTGAATGGCGGTTTGCCTTTCAGTGTGTTTTTCAAAGCCGATGCCAGCATTTACAAGCAAAAGCTTGGACAGTTGGCGCAATCTGATCTGGACGACTGGCGGGCATCGGGGCGTTGATCGCCATCGGTCTTCCGCATCGCGGAATAACCGCAGCTCTTCGCACTTGTTTTGAGAAGAAATCCGTGATTTTCCGGATGTTTTGGCTCGAATTGAGGTAAATTCGCCGCATTACACATTTGCTGACGCAAGGAGGTTCCATGGATTTGCGCAAACTCAAGACCCTGATCGATCTGGTCTCGGAGTCCAATGTTTCTGAACTCGAAATCACCGAAGCCGAAGGCAAAGTCCGCATCGTCAAGAGCGCTGGCGTGGCCATGGCCTCGCCTGTGGCCATGGCGGCCCCGATGGCCGCTGCCCCGGTCATGATGGCTGCCGCACCTGTTGCGGCCCCCGCTGCGGCGCCTGCCGAAGCCCCCGCCGCGCCGAGCGGGCACACGGTCAAGTCGCCGATGGTGGGCACTTTCTACCGCTCGTCCAGTCCCGGCGCTGCACCGTTCATCCAGATTGGCTCGGTCGTCAAGGAAGGCGACACGCTGTGCATCGTCGAGGCCATGAAGATCCTCAACGAGATCGAGTCCGACAAGGCGGGCACTGTGACCCAGATCTTGTGCGAGAACGGTCAAGCGGTCGAATACGGCCAACCGATGTTCATCATCGAATAAGCCAGGGTCAACCCATGTTCAAGAAAATTCTGGTCGCCAACCGCGGTGAAATCGCGTTGCGCATCCAGCGCGCTTGCCGCGAACTCGGTGTGACCGCCGTGATGGTTTATTCCGAGGCCGACAAGGATGCCAAATACGTCAAGCTGGCCGACGAGGCTGTGTGCATCGGTCCGGCGCCTTCGGCGCAGAGCTACCTCAACATGCCGGCCATCATCTCGGCTGCCGAGGTGACCGATGCCGAAGCCATCCACCCCGGTTACGGTTTTCTCAGCGAGAACGCTGACTTTGCCGAGCGGGTTGAAAAGTCGGGCTTCCAGTTCATTGGCCCTACGCCCGAGTCGATCCGCATCATGGGCGACAAGGTTTCTGCCAAGCAGGCCATGATCAAGGCGGGAGTGCCTTGCGTGCCTGGTTCCGACGGTGAGTTGCCCGACGATCCGGCGCAGATCCGTGCGATCGCCAAGCGCGTGGGCTACCCGGTCATCATCAAAGCTGCAGGCGGTGGCGGCGGCCGTGGCATGCGCGTGGTGCACACCGAGGCGGCGCTGATCAATGCGGTGCAGATGACCAAGGCCGAAGCGGGGGCCGCGTTTGGGAATCCGGCGGTCTACATGGAAAAATTCCTGCAGAACCCGCGCCACATCGAAATTCAGATCCTGGCCGACAAGTTCAAGAACGCGGTCTACCTGGGCGAACGCGACTGCTCCATGCAGCGCCGCCACCAAAAAGTGATCGAAGAGGCGCCTGCGCCAGGTATTCCGCGCAAGCTGATCGACAAAATCGGTGACCGCTGCGTCGCCGCCTGCAAAAAGATCGGTTACCGCGGTGCGGGCACGTTCGAGTTCCTGTACGAAAACGGCGAGTTCTACTTCATCGAGATGAACACCCGCGTGCAGGTGGAGCACCCCGTGACCGAATGGATCACGGGCGTCGACATCGTGAAAACGCAGATCATGGTGGCCGCGGGCGAGAAGCTGCCTTTTGCACAGCGCGACATCGAGATCCGTGGCCACGCCATCGAGTGCCGCGTGAACGCCGAAGATCCCTTCAAGTTCATCCCCTCACCGGGGCGCATCACCACTTGGCACGCGCCCGGTGGGCCGGGGGTGCGTGTGGACTCGCATGTCTATAACAATTATTTTGTGCCACCCAATTACGACTCGATGATCGGCAAGATCATTGTGTACGGTGACACGCGCGAGCAAGCCATTGCCCGCATGCAAACCGCACTGGCCGAGACCGTGGTGGAAGGCATCAACACCAACATTCCCTTGCACCGTGAACTGATGGTGGATGCCAAGTTCATGCAGGGTGGCACCAACATCCATTACCTGGAGCACTGGCTCAGCCAGCACAAGCGCTGATGTTTGAGTTGCTGCTGCTGTGCCCGGAAGACCGGGTTGAGGTGTTCAGTGACGCGCTCGATGCACTCGACGCGCTCAGCGTGTCGGTGGAAGATGCCGATGCCCAGACCCCTGCCGAGCAGGCCTTGTTTGGCGAGCCGGGCATGCCGCCGCCCAAGGACGGTTGGCAACGCTCGCGCATCGTGGCCTTGTTTGCCGAGCAGGCGCAGGCCGACGAAGCCAGCGCTTTGTTGCAGGCGCAGGACTTTTTTGACGGCTGCAAACTGCTGGGCGTGCGCAAGGTGGAAGACCAGGACTGGGTGCGCCTGACGCAATCACAGTTCGCACCGGTCGAGATCACGCCCGATTTCTGGATCGTGCCGACCTGGCACGAGGTGCCTGCGCAGGCTCGCCAAACCATCCGTCTGGACCCAGGCCTGGCCTTTGGCACGGGCACGCACCCGACCACGCGCATGTGCCTGCGCTGGATTGCCTCGCACGACGTGCGCGGCCAGCGCGTGCTCGACTACGGTTGCGGCTCTGGCATCCTGGCCATTGGTGCGGCCAAATACGGGGCAAAAACCATTGATGCGGTGGACATTGACGAAGCTGCCGTGACCTCGACCGAGCTCAACGCGCAAGCCAACAACGCATCACTCAACGCCGGCTTGCCCGAACTGGCCCAGGGCGAATACCAGACGGTGCTGGCCAATATTCTGGCCACGCCCCTGAAGGTGCTGGCGCCGCTGTTGTGTGCGCATGTGCAAGCGGGCGGCTACTTGGTGCTGGCGGGCATTCTGGAACGCCAGGCCGAAGAACTCCAGCAAGCCTATGCGCCCTGGCTGGCGCTGGATGTGGCCGATGCCGAAGACGGTTGGATCTTGATGACGGCCCGCAAAGCCTGAGGCATCGGGCTCGGGTCTCTTTGGCGATGGCGACAAGAAAAAAGGCCCGATGCAAGCATCGGGCCTTTGCACTTCAGACCTGAGTGAATCAGGGCTTGGCGGCCGAGGGGAACGGCCACGCAGCCTGAGGGCTCAGCGTGGTCTGCGCCGCAGGGGCAGCGGGTGCTTTGGCGGCCTTTTTGGCAGCAGGTTTTTTAGCGGCTTTTTTAGCAGCAGGCTTTTTGGCAGCAGGCTTTTTAGCAGCGGCTTTCTTGGCTACAGCTTTTTTGGCAGCAGGCTTTTTAGCAGCGGCTTTTTTGGCTGCAGGCTTGGCAGCGGCTTTTTTAGCAACGGGCTTCTTGGCAGCAGCTTTTTTAGCAGCCGGTGCAGCTTTTTTGGCTACGGGCTTCTTGGCTACGGCTTTTTTGGCCACGGGCTTTTTGGCGACAGCTTTTTTGGCTGCGGGTTTCTTGGCAGCAGCTTTTTTGGCTGGTGCAGCTTTTTTGGCTGCAGGCTTCTTAGCTACGGCTTTCTTGGCTGCAGGCTTGGCTGCGGCTTTCTTGGGGGCCGCTTTTTTTGCGGCTGCTTTTTTTGCAGTTGCCATGGTTTTCTCCTGATTTAAATGGAAGAATCATCGGACGGAAAACGCTCGGTGCTTGTTGGGTGCACCAAACGATTCAGGGTGCTGAGGCCGGCCTCAACACCCTGAACACGGGAAAGCCCCGCCACCCACACCGGTGTGGTGTTGGTGGTTTGGGGCTTGAATGGGGTCATCATTAAAAAGGGCTCAATCCCACGAGAGCGCGCCACCGGACTGGTATTCGATGACGCGGGTCTCGAAGAAGTTGCGTTCCTTCTTCAGGTCAATCATTTCGCTCATCCACGGGAACGGGTTTTCCTCGTTGGGAAAGAGGGCTTCGAGGCCGATCTGCGTGGCGCGGCGGTTGGCGATGTAGCGCAGATAGCCTTTGAACATGGAGGCGTTCAGGCCCAACACGCCGCGTGGCATGGTGTCTTCGGCGTAGCGGTATTCGAGTTCAACCGCTTTCTGGAACAAAGCCTTGATTTCGGTCTTGAATTCGGCCGTCCACAGCTGCGGGTTCTCGAGCTTGATCTGGTTGATCAGGTCGATGCCGAAGTTGCAGTGCATGGACTCGTCGCGCAGGATGTACTGGTACTGCTCGGCGGCGCCGGTCATCTTGTTTTGGCGGCCCAGTGCCAGGATCTGGGTGAAGCCGACATAAAAGAACAGGCCTTCCATCAGGCAGGCGAACACGATCAGGCTCTTGAGCAAGGTTTGATCGGCTTCTTGAGTGCCGGTCTTGAAGTGCGGGTCCATGATCGCGTCGATGAACGGGATCAGGAACTCGTCCTTGTCGCGGATTGACTGCACCTCGTGGTAAGCGTTGAAGATTTCCGACTCGTCCAGGCCCAGCGATTCCACGATGTACTGGTAGGCGTGGGTGTGGATGGCTTCTTCAAAAGCCTGGCGCAGCAGGAACTGGCGGCACTCGGGCGCTGTGATGTGGCGATAGGTGCCCAAGGTGATGTTGTTGGCGGCCAGCGAATCGGCCGTCACGAAGAAACCGAGGTTGCGCTTGATGATGCGGCGCTCGTCTTCGGACAGACCGTTGGGGTCTTTCCACAGCGCGATGTCGCGGTTCATGTTCACTTCCTGCGGCATCCAGTGGTTGGCGCAGGTGGCGAGGTATTTTTCCCAGGCCCACTTGTACTTGAAAGGCACCAACTGGTTGACGTCGGTCTGGCCGTTGATGATGCGCTTGTCGGCCACGTTGACGCGGCGCTCGCTGCTGGCGTTTGAAGAAGTGGAGGGGGAGGACAGTCCTGCCGCAGGCGAGGTGCCTGCGTTGTTGGAGGAGGGCATTGCGCTTTGCAATGCAGGTTTGACTTGATCGTCCCAGGACAACATATGAATTTCCAGTGTTCGGATTATGAAAGCTTGCGCATGAAATGCAAAGCGTTCAGTTGATTTTTTGCGTGATTGCGTTGTTCAAGTGTTGTGCATTTGCATCGTGCGCAATGCGTGCAGGCATCTCGCACGGTGCAAATGGCGGGTGCATCACTGGCAGGCTTCGCAGATCTGGTCGTCGATGGCGGTGAATTTCACATCGCTTGCAGGGGCCGTCGATGCGCCACCGCTGCTCACGCCGGAAGACACGGCGTTGAGTTGGCCCGCAGCAATCGTCGATTTCTCGGCGTGCGTTGCGCTGGTGGTGCGCAGGTAGTAAGTGGTCTTGAGACCGCGCAGCCAGGCCAGCTTGTAGGTGTCGTCCAGCTTCTTGCCAGAGGCGCCGGCCATGTAGATGTTGAGCGACTGGGCTTGGTCGATCCATTTTTGACGACGCGCTGCAGCTTCGACCAGCCATTGCGGCTCCACCTCGAATGCGGTGGCGTAGAGCTGTTTGATTTCTTGCGGTACGCGGTCGATGGGGCGCAGCGAACCGTCAAAGTGTTTGAGGTCCATGACCATCACATCGTCCCACAGGCCCAGGCGTTTCAAGTCGCGCACCAGGTAGCCGTTGATCACGGTGAACTCGCCCGACAGGTTGGACTTGACCGACAGGTTGCCGAAGCAAGGCTCGATCGAGGCGTCCACGCCAATGATGTTGGAGATGGTGGCGGTGGGTGCGATGGCGATGCAGTTGGAGTTGCGCATGCCGTCCTGTGCAATTTTCTTGCGCAGGGCGTCCCAGTCCAGGGTGGAGGAGCGGTCCACTTCGACGTAGCCGCCGCGCTCGCGGGCCAGCAGGTCCAGCGAATCGTGCGGCAGGATGCCCCGGTCCCACAGCGAGCCGCGGTAGCTGGAGTACATGCCGCGCTCTTTGGCCAGCTCGGTCGAGGCCCAGTAGGCGTAGTAGCAGATGGCTTCCATCGATTGGTCGGCGAATTCGACGGCGGCCTGGCTGGCGTAGGGGATGCGCATTTCATAGAGCGCGTCCTGGAAGGCCATCAGGCCCATGCCCACGGGGCGGTGGCGCAGGTTGGAGTCGCGCGCCTTTTTGACGGCGTAGTAGTTGATGTCGATCACGTTGTCGAGCATGCGCATGGCCGTGGAGATGGTCTTGCGCAGTTTCTCTCGGTCGAGTTCCTTGCCGTTGGGGCCGTCCTTGAGGTGCTTGACCAGGTTGACCGAGCCCAGGTTGCAGACGGCGGTTTCGCTGTCGCTGGTGTTGAGCGTGATTTCGGTGCACAGGTTGGATGAATGCACCACACCGACGTGCTGCTGGGGCGAGCGCACGTTGCAGGGGTCCTTGAAGGTGATCCAGGGGTGGCCGGTCTCGAACAGCATCGAGAGCATCTTGCGCCACAGGTCCAGGGCCTGCACCTGCTTGGCGGGCTTGATCTCGCCGCGGGCGGCTTTTTCTTCGTAGGCCACGTAGGCCTTCTCGAACTCGGCGCCGAATTTGTCATGCAAGTCCGGGCAATTGGAAGGCGAGAACAGGGTCCAACTGCCTTTTTCCATCACACGGCGCATGAACAGGTCCGGAATCCAGTTGGCGGTGTTCATGTCGTGGGTGCGACGGCGGTCGTCGCCGGTGTTCTTGCGCAGTTCCAGGAATTCCTCGATGTCCAGGTGCCAGGTTTCCAGATAGGCGCACACCGCGCCTTTGCGCTTGCCGCCCTGGTTGACGGCCACAGCGGTGTCGTTCACCACTTTCAGGAAAGGCACCACGCCCTGCGATTCACCGTTGGTGCCCTTGATGTGCGAACCCAGGGCACGCACGCGGGTCCAGTCGTTGCCCAGGCCACCGGCATATTTGGACAGCAGGGCGTTTTCCTTGAGGGATTCGTAAATGCCGTCCAGATCGTCGGGCACTGTGGTCAGGTAGCACGAAGACAGCTGCGAGCGCAGCGTGCCGCTGTTGAACAGCGTCGGGGTGGACGACATGAAGTCAAAGGTGGAGAGCACTTCGTAGAACTCGATGGCACGGGTTTCGCGGTCCACCTCTTGCAGCGCCAGGCCCATGGCCACGCGCATGAAGAAAATCTGTGGCAGTTCGATGCGGGTCTTGCGCACATGCAGGAAGTAGCGGTCGTACAGTGTCTGCAAACCGATGAAGTCGAACTGCAGGTCGCGCTCGGGCTTGAGTGCGGCGGCCAGGCGCGGCAGGTCAAATTGCAGCAGCTCGGGGTTGAGCAGATCGTTGTCCACGCCTTTCTTGATCGCCAGGGGGAAGAAGTTGACGTACTCGGTGCCCATTTCAGCCTGGGTCAGCTCCTTGCCCAGTACCTCTTTGGCGATGGTGTGCATCAGCAGGCGTGCGGTCGCGTAGGTGTAGTCGGGCTCTTTCTCGATCATGGTCCGGGCCGCCAGGATGGAGGCCTTGTAGACCTCCTGCAGCGGTACGCCGTCATAGAGGTTGCGCACGGTCTCGGCCAGAATGGGCTCAGGACTGACGTCCTTGCCCAGCCCGTCGCAGGCGTGGGCGATGATGCCTTGCAGGTAGTTCATGTCCAGCGGCACGCGTGCGCCGCCGTCCACCACGAACAACTGGGGGTGTGCAGGTTCGGCGGCCATTTGTTGCTGCTGGGCGCGCTCTTGTGTGCGGCGCTCGCGGTACAACACATAGGCGCGGGCCACGTCGTGCTGGCCACTGCGCATCAGCCCCAGCTCGACCTGGTCTTGCACGTCTTCGATGTGGAAGGTGCCGCCGCCCGGGCGCGAACGCACCAACGCGCGCACCACGTTGTTGGTCAGTTCGTCCACCACCTCGCGCACGCTGGCCGACGCAGCGCCCTGGGTGCCATGCACGGCCAAAAAGGCTTTCATCAAGGCCACCGCGATCTTGTTGGGTTCAAAGGGCACCACGGCGCCGTTGCGGCGGATGATCTGGTAGTTGGCCAGTGCGTGGGGCGCGGCAGCTTGCTGCGGCGCCTGGCTGGGCTGACCCATCAGGCCGCTGGAGGGGGTGGCAAGTGCGGATTCGGTGTGTGTGCTCATGTTTTAAGTTTTGTGGTGGTTTTCGGGGTGTCTTTCGATCGGCAAATGTGTTTGTTGTTTTTGCCGCTTTGAATCGGTGGACACTATATCTGGTGTTTCGCGCCCATTCAAGACACTATATGTAGTGTATCGGGCGCTGTGGCGGGCTTGCGCGGGCGATGCCGTTTCATCTCGTGAATTGAGGCGCGCCAGGCCGCATGGTTACGGGCCGTTACAAACAAGGGGCAGGCGGGGCGGGGCTTGCAGCGTGGTGTAGGCCTGCAGGCCTTGTGCTGTCTTGGGCTGGCGGTGACTGCTGTCAGGTGCCTGCGCACCACAAAAAAATAAAAATATTTTTGTGGCCGAGGACGCCTGTTTTCAGGGAAAACACTGAGAGGAAAAATCCAACAAGCCCCGCAGCCGTGGCCAGTCAAAACCCGGCCCCGGATCTTGCTTGCGCCCGGGCGCCACATGCTCGTGTCCGGCCACATGGGCGATGGGGTAGCGCTGGGCCAAGGCTTGGCACAGCGTGGCCAGGGCCTCGTATTGGGCGGGCTCGAAAGTGTCGCCTTCCAGACCCTCCAGCTCCACCCCGATCGAGTCGTCGTTGCAGTTGTCGCGGCCGCGGTAATGCGAACGTCCGGCGTGCCAGGCCCGGTCATCGCCGCTGACAAACTGCCAGAGTTCGCCGTTGCGCCTGATATAGAAGTGGGCCGACACCTCCAGCCCTCGAATCTGCTGGTAGTAGGGGTGGGCGTCCCAGTCCAGGCGGTTGGTGAAGAGCGCCTGGACTGCCTGGCCGCCGTATTGCCCGGGGGGCAGGCTGATCGAGTGGACCACGACCAGGTCAATGCAGGCTTGCGGTGGGCGGGGGCCAAAGTTGGGGGAGTCCAGCCGGATGGCCTGGCGCAGCCAGCCGCCGTCCCAGGTGTTGTCCCGGGTGTCGTGGGAGGCTTGGCGCTGCATGCCTTCAGCCAGGGTTACGGTCGTTTGCCGCGCTGCGGTGGGTGGTGCTGCAGTACAGACCGAGCGTGCCGGCCACCGCCTCATCGCGAGGCAGGTGGATGCCGCAATGGCTGCAGCTGACCATGTCTTGCGGGGTGTTGGGGGCGGCAGGCGCTTGTGCCTGAGTGCTGCGGCTGCGCCGCCAGGCCCACCACACCAGCGCCATGACCAGCAGCCAGAACAGAATTTTCATGCGCTGCGGCCCAACATCAGTTCCAGCACAAACCGCGAGCCCACATAAGACAGCAGCAGCAGGCCAGCCCCCGCGTAGAGCACGCGCACCGCACGCTTGCCGCGCCAGCCCCAGCGCTGGCGCCCCCACAGCAGCAGGGCAAAGGTCAGCCACGACAGCAGGGCAAACACCCGCTTGTGGTCCCAGCGCCAGGCGCCGTTGCCACTGCCGTACAGGTGCTCTCCAAACAGCAAGCCGGCCAGCAGTGTGGCTGACAGCAGCACAAAACCGGCCATCACAAAGCGAAAAGTCAGGCGCTCAAGCGTCAGCAGGGGCAGACCCGGCGTGGTGTGGGCCAGGCGAATCTCGCGTTCGGCACGCGTCATCAGCCAGGCGTGCACCACGGCAGCGGCAAACATGCCGTAGGCCGACAGACCCAACGCCCAGTGCAGCGGCAGCCAGGCGGAGGCCTGTACGTGCAAAGCACTGCCTGGGAAAAGCCACGCCAATGCCACCGCCAGCGCGCCCAGGCCGCCCAAGGCCCAACGGCCGCGAAACTGGGGGTAGAACTGGCTTTCCACCAGGTAAGCGGCCAATACCAGCCAGGCCGTGACCGACAGCGCAGGCCCAAAACCAAATTGCAGCGGTGGGGCAAAACCGGCCAGCAGAGCCAGTGCATGTGCGATGCACGCCAGCCAGAGCAGGCGGCGGGTTTGCCCGTCACCCAGTCGGGAGGGGGCCAGGGCTGGCAAGGCGTAACAAAGCACCGCCAGCGCCGAGGCTGGCCAGGTCCAGATGGGGGCGCTCGCTAAAATCATGCCTCCAAGTTTAGCCTTTCAGGCCAGGTCAACGGGACCTGCTGCCGAGGCTGACCTTTCTTTCTGGATGGCATCCATGGCTTCCGCCCTCACCGACAAACTCTCACGCCTGGTCAAGACGATCAGCGGCCAGGCCCGCATCACCGAATCCAACGTCGCCGACATGCTGCGCGAAGTGCGCATGGCCCTGCTTGAAGCCGATGTGGCCCTGCCGGTGGTGCGCGACTTCATCGCCCGCGTGAAAGACAAGGCGCTGGGCCAGGAGGTCATGGGTTCGCTCAAGCCCGGCCAGGCGCTGGTGGGCATCGTCAACAAGGAGCTCGCCGCCACCATGGGCGAGGGCGTGGCCGACATCAACCTGGCCGCACAGCCGCCTGCCGTGATCCTGATGGCCGGCCTGCAAGGCGCCGGTAAAACCACCACCACCGCCAAGCTGGCCAAACACCTGATTGAAAAGCGCAAGAAAAAAGTGCTGACGGTGTCGGGCGACGTCTACCGCCCGGCCGCCATCGAACAGCTGAAAACCGTGACCGCGCAGGCCGGGGCCGAGTGGTTCCCGAGCACGCCCGAGCAAAAGCCGATCGACATCGCCCGCGCGGCCATCGACTACGCCCGCAAGCACTACTTTGACGTGCTGCTGGTGGACACCGCCGGCCGCCTGGCGATTGACGAAGCCCTGATGGCCGAGATCAAGGGCCTGCACGCCGAACTCAAGCCGGTCGAAACCCTGTTCGTGGTCGACGCCATGCAGGGCCAGGACGCGGCCAACACCGCCAAGGCTTTTGGCGAAGCGCTGCCGCTCACCGGCATCGTGCTGACCAAGCTCGACGGCGACTCGCGCGGCGGCGCCGCGCTGTCGGTGCGCCAGATCACCGGTGCGCCGATCAAGTTCGCCGGCACCAGCGAGAAGATCGACGGCCTGGAGGTGTTCGATGCCGAGCGCCACGCCGGCCGCATTCTGGGCATGGGCGACATCGTGGCCCTGGTCGAGCAGGTGGCCGCTGGCGTGGACATGGAGGCCGCGCAAAAGCTGGCGGCCAAGGTCAAGAGCGGCGGCGGTTTTGACCTCAACGACTTCCTGGCCCAGATCCAGCAGATGAAGCAGATGGGCGGCCTGTCCAGCCTGATGGACAAGCTGCCCAGCCAGATCGCGGCCAAGGCCGGCGAGATGGACATGGGCAAGGTCGAAAAAGACATCGCCCGCAAGCAGGGCATCATCCACAGCATGACGCTCAAGGAGCGCAGCAAGCCCGACATCATCAAGGCCACCCGCAAGCGCCGCATTGCGGCTGGCGCCGGCGTTCAGGTGCAGGACGTCAACCGCCTGCTCAAGGAATTCGAGCAGATGCAGGACATGATGAAGAAGATGCAGGGTGGCGGCCTCATGAAGATGATGAAGCGCATGGGCGCCATGAAGGGCATGATGGGCGGCGGTGGCTTCCCGGGCATGCCGCGCTGAGGCCGGTGGTGGTGGACTTGTTCATTTACGGCACCCTGATGCCGGGCTTGCGGCTCGAGCAGGAGATGCAGGGCGCCACCATGCTGGGTCTGGCGCGCGTGCCGGGGTGTCTGGTGGATGTCGGGCGCTACCCGGGGCTGGTGCCCGGAGAGGGTGTGGTGACCGGCGTGCTGTGCCGCGTGAGCGAGGCCCATCTGGCCCGTCTGGACGCCGTGGAAGAGATGTGGCCCGACAACCGGGCAGCCTCTCAATACTGGCGAGAACAGGTGCTGGTGCTGGAGGGGGCGGGGGCCGGACAGCGGGTCTGGACCTATGTCTACAACCAGCCCATTGAAGGGCTCACGCCGATCCCGCACGGCGACTACCGCCGCTACATCCGCGAGGTCGGGCGCGACTCCTGATCAGTCTTTGACCACCAGCTCGCCGCGCAGCGAGTGCGGGTAGGCCTGGGTGATGCGCACATCGACCATCTGGCCGATCAGGCGGTCCCGGTTGGGGCCGCCCGGAAAGTTGACCACGCGGTTGCACTCGGTGCGACCGGCCAGTTCGGTCGGGTCCTTGCGCGCCGCGCGCTCGACCAGGATGCGCTGCACCGTGCCCACGCGGCTGTCGCTGATGCGCTGCACGTTCGCCTCGATGGTCGCCTGCAGGTGCTGCAGACGCTTGAGCTTGACCTCGTGTGGGGTGTCGTCGTGCAGGTTGGCCGCCGGGGTGCCGGGGCGCGGGCTGAAGATGAAGGAAAAGCTGGTGTCGTAACCCACGTCTTCGATCAGCTTCATCATCTTGCCAAAGTCCTCTTCGGTCTCGCCAGGGAAGCCGACGATGAAATCGCTGCTCATGGCGATGTCGGGGCGGATGGCGCGCAACTTGCGAATGGTGCTCTTGTATTCCATGGCGGTGTAGCCGCGCTTCATGGCCATCAGGATGCGGTCGCTGCCGTGCTGCACCGGCAGGTGCAGGTGGCTCACCAGCTGCGGCACCTTGGCGTACACGTCGATCAGGCGCTGCGTGAACTCGTTGGGGTGGCTGGTGGTGTAGCGGATGCGCTCGATGCCAGGGATCTCGGCCACGTACTCGATCAGGGTGGCGAAATCGGCGATCTCGCCAGACTCGCCCATGGGGCCACGGTAGGCGTTCACGTTCTGGCCCAGCAGCGTCACTTCTTTCACGCCTTGCTCGGCCAGGCCGGCGATCTCGACCAGCACGTCTTCAAACGGGCGCGAAAACTCTTCACCGCGCGTGTAGGGCACCACGCAGTAGCTGCAGTATTTGCTGCAGCCTTCCATGATCGACACGAAGGCGCTGGCCCCCTCGACCTTGGCGGGCGGCAGGTGGTCAAATTTCTCGATTTCGGGAAAGCGGATGTCCACCTGCGGGCGCGCCTTTTGCTGGCGCTCGGCCAGCAGCTCGGGCAGGCGGTGCAGGGTCTGCGGGCCGAACACCACATCCACATAGGGCGCGCGCTTGATGATCTCGGCGCCTTCCTGGCTGGCCACGCAGCCGCCCACGCCGATCAGCACACCCTTGGCCTTGAGGTGCTGCACACGGCCGAGGTCGGAGAAGACTTTTTCCTGGGCTTTTTCACGCACCGAGCAGGTGTTGAACAGGATCAGATCGGCCTGCTCGGGGTCGTCGGTGGGCACGTAACCTTCGGCTGCCTTCATGACGTCGGCCATCTTGTCCGAGTCGTACTCGTTCATCTGGCAGCCGAAAGTCTTGATGTAGACCTTTTTGGCGGGGGCGGGGGCGTCGGCGCCCTCGGGCGCGGTGGTGCAGCGGTTCATGGTGTAGATCCAGAGGCTGAAAGTGAAAAGGGAAGGCTGTTCAGCCTTCCCGCGCAGCCCCGATTATCGCAGGCTGCAAGGTTCAGGAGAACCGATTGGCCGATGGCCAGTGCCCGTGCAGGGTGTCAACCGCCTGGGCCTGCAGCACGGCATCCGACGTGGCCAGGGCGGTGGCATGGGCGGCCAGGGTGGTCAGCAGCATCAGGTCGGGCGCTGCGTCCACAGCGCAGGTGGCCATGGCGAACAGGGTGTCGCCGTCGAGCGTGGTGTGCACCGGGCGGATGCTGCGCGCCAGCCCGTCGTGCGCGCTGATGGCCAGGCGCTGGGCCTGGGCCTTGGTGAGCGTGGCGTTGGTGGCCACCACGCCGATGGTGGTGTTGGTGCCCGGCATGGGGCGGCGCGTGGCCTCGCCGGCCAGCAAGGCCGCCTGGGTGTCGCGCAGGCTTTGCCCGTCGTCGCTGCGCGCCCCCGCCAGCACACGGCCGGTGTCGGGGTCGATCACGTCGCCTATCGCGTTGCAGGCGATCATGGCGGCCACCACCCACGGCCCCACTTGCACGCTGGCGTGGCCGATGCCGCCTTTCATGGCGCGGTCCAGGCCAAACAGCTTGCCCACGGCCGCGCCCGAGCCTGCGCCCACGTTGCCTGCGGCAGGGGTGTCGCGGCTGGCGGCCTCGCAGGCGCGCCAGCCGCAGTCAGCGTCGGGGCGCACTTTGGGGTCATCGCCCGCACGCACGGCGGGCAGGTCAAACAGCACGGCGGCGGGCACGATGGGCACGCGGCCAAAACCGGTCTGAAAGCCGGTGTCATGGGCTTCAAGCCAGCGCATCACGCCGCCGGCCGCGTCCAGACCGAAGGCACTGCCGCCGCACAGCAGCACGGCATGCACGCGCTCGACCAGGTTGGCGGGGTCGAGCAAATCGGTCTCGCGGGTGCCAGGCGCGGCACCGCGCACGTCCACCGCGCAAACGGCACCCTGTGGCGCCAGCACCACCGAGCAGCCGGTCAGCCGCCCGGCCATCTGGGCGTGGCCCACCTGCAGGCCGGGCACATCGACCAGCGAGCCGGCCGAGGGCGATGCGGGGCTGTCTACAATGGTTTGCACTGTCATGGTGTGTGGCGGGTTCAGACGATCCATACATCTTAGCCAAGCCTCTTACAAACCGAATCCGTGTTGTTTCTTTTGCGCAGACTGGCCAGTTTTGTCCTGACCCTGGGGTTCACGTCCCTGCTGGTCTTTGCGGTGCTTGAATGGCTGCCGGGCAACGCCGCGCAGGTCATTCTGGGCGAAACGGCCACCCCCGAGTCGATTGCGGCGCTGGAGCAGAAACTGGGGCTGGACCAGCCACCGCTCACACGCTACCTGTCGTGGGTGGGCGCGCTGCTGCAAGGGCGCACCGGCCTGAGCATGGCGTATGACGTGCCCACTTTCGAGCTGATTGCCGAGCGCTTGCAGGTCACGCTGCCGCTGGCGGTGATGGCGCTGCTGATCACGGTGGTGCTGGCGCTCACGTCCGGGGTCTATGCCGCCTCACGCCAGAACCGGCCTGGCGATGTGGGCGTGATGACGCTCACACAACTGGGCCTGTCGGTGCCCAATTTCTGGCTGGCCATTTTGCTGGTTTTGCTGTTTGCGGTGCAGCTGGGCTGGGTCAGCGCCGGGGGCTTTCCGGGCTGGACCGAAGACGCGGGCGGCGGCTGGGCCGAAGGTTTGCGGGCCCTGCTCTTGCCCGCACTGTCGCTGGCGGCGGTGCAGACGGCCATTTTGGCGCGCGTGACGCGCTCGGCCGTGCTGGATGTGTTGCGCGAAGACTTTGTGCGCACCGCCCGCGCCAAGGGGCTGGGGCGCCGTCAGGTCTTGTGGGGCCATGTGCTGCGCAACGCCATGGTCCCGGTGGTGACGGTGATGGGCCTGCAGTTTGGCAATTTGCTGACCGGGGCCATCGTCATTGAAAACGTGTTTGTGCTGCCCGGCATCGGGCGGCTGGTGTTTCAGGCCATTGCCAACCGCGACCTGGTGGTGGTGCGCGACGTGGTCATGCTGCTGGCGACCATGGTCATCCTGATCAACTTTGCGGTGGACCTGCTTTACCTGTGGATCGACCCCCGCATCCGTGGAGCGCGCCGTGCTGCATGACGCTTTCTGGCCCCGTGCCCTGCGCCACCGCAGTTTCGTGCTGGGTGGTGCCTTGGTGGCCTTCCTGCTCTTGGGGGCTTGTCTGGCCCTGTTCTGGACGCCCTGGCCGGTGGCCGAGATCGACATTCCCAACAAGTTCGCCCGTCCCAGCGCTGCGCACTGGCTGGGCACCGACAGCCTGGGCCGTGACATCGCCTCGCAGTTGCTGGCGGGCAGCCACAGCTCGCTCTTGGTGGGGTTCATTGCGGTGGGCATTGGCCTGTCGGTGGGCGCTGGCCTGGGCCTGTTGGCCGCTGCGCGCCAGGGCTGGGTGGACGAGGCGATCATGCGCGTGTCCGACTTTGCCTTTGCCTTCCCGGCCTTGCTCTTGGCCATCATGCTCACGGCCATTTACGGGCCGGGGCTGGTGGTGAGCATCACGGCCATTGGCATTTTCAACATCCCGGTGTTTGCGCGGGTGACGCGTGGGGCCGCGCAAAGCGTGTGGGCGCGTGAATACATGCTGGCCGCGCAGGCGGCAGGCAAGGGCGGCTGGCGCATCACCTTTGACCATGTGCTGCCCAACATCGCCAGTGTGCTGATCGTGCAGGCCACGGTGCAGTTTGCCATCGCCATCCTGGCCGAGGCCGCTTTGTCTTACCTGGGCCTGGGCACCTTGCCGCCACAAGCGAGCTGGGGCCGCATGCTCAATGAGGCACAGGCGCAAATGTTCCAGGCGCCCTGGCTGGCGGTGTACCCCGGCGTGGCGATTGCGCTCACGGTGCTGGGCCTGAACCTGCTGGGTGACGGCTTGCGCGACCTGTTGGACCCCCGATTGGCGAGGCAGCGGTGACGAACCCGACCCCCATTCCTTTGCTGCAGGTGCAAGACCTGCGTGTCCAACTGCCCACAGCGCGCGGGCCTGTCCTGGCCCTGCGCGGCCTGTCGTTTGCGCTGGCGCCGGGGCAAACGCTGGGCGTGATCGGCGAGAGCGGTTGCGGCAAGTCACTGACCGCGCTGGCCACCATGGGGCTGCTGCCCGAGCGGGCGCAGGTCAGTGGTTCGATCCGACTGAACGGACACGAATTGCTGGGCCAGGACGAAGCCGCCTGGTGCCGCGTGCGCGGCGCGCGCATGGCCATGGTGTTTCAGGAGCCGATGACCGCGCTCAACCCGCTGCACACCATTGCGCACCAGATCGCCGAACCGCTGCGTCTGCACCAGGGTATGAACGCCTCTGCAGCGCGGCGGCGGGCGCTGGACTTGCTGGAGCGGGTGCAGCTGCCGCGTGCCCGCGAGCGTCTGGACGCCTACCCACACCAGCTCTCGGGCGGGCAACGCCAGCGGGTCATGATCGCGATGGCGCTGGCCTGTGGGCCGGATTTGCTGATTGCCGACGAACCGACCACCGCGCTGGACGTGACGGTGCAAAAAGAGGTGCTGGACCTGATGGGCCAGCTGGTGCGCGAAGACGGCATGGGCATGCTGCTCATCAGCCATGACCTGGGCCTGATGCGCGAACGCGTGCAGCAGGTGATGGTCATGTACGGTGGCCAGTGCGTTGAGCACGCCGACACCGAAACCCTGTTTGCCCACCCGGCCCACCCCTACACCCGGGGCCTTTTTGCGGCCAGACCGCGCCTGGACTGGCCGCGCGGCACGCGCCTGAGCACGATCGCGGGGCAGGTGCCCGAGTTGCATGACCTGCCCGCAGGCTGTGCTTTTGCCGGGCGCTGCCCGCAAGCGCAGGTTGACTGCGCCGGGCAGGCGCCCCGCCTGGACACCCTCGCGCCCGCGCACCAGGTGCGTTGCCCACACTGGAGCGTTGCATGAGCGCCCCTGCCTTGCTGGAAGTGCGCCAGCTGGGGCGCCGCTTTGACTTGCCACGCAGCACGCCTTGGGCCCGGCCCGAAGGTTTGCAGGCTCTGGCCGATGTGAGCCTGCGGCTGGAAGCCGGGCGCAGCCTGGGCGTGGTGGGCGAGTCCGGCTCGGGCAAGTCCACCCTGGCCCGGCTGGTGATGGCGCTGGACCGTCCCAGTGCGGGGCAGGTGCTGTTCAAGGGGCAAGACATCCATGCCCTGTCTGCCGCGCCGTTGCGGGCCTTGCGCGCCGACTTCCAGATGGTGTTTCAGGATCCGTATGGCTCGCTCGATCCTCGGCAAACCGTCGCGCAGATCGTCTCGGAGCCGCTGCAGGTGCAGCGCAGGCACAGCCGGGCCGAACTGCGTGAGCAGGTGCAGCAGGCGCTGGCCGAAGTCGGACTGCGCAGCGGCGATCTGGACAAATACCCGCATGAGTTTTCGGGCGGACAGCGTCAGCGCATCGCGATTGCGCGGGCGCTGATCACCCGGCCTGCCCTGATCGTGGCGGACGAGCCGGTGAGCGCACTCGATGTGTCGGTGCAGGCGCAGGTGCTGAACCTGATGATGGACCTTCAGGAGCGCCATGGTCTGAGTTATCTGTTTGTCAGCCATGACCTGGCAGTGGTCCAGGTCATGTGCGACGATGTTTTAGTATTGCAGTCAGGATGCGTGGTGGAGCAAGGGCCTGCACACCAGGTCTTGCGTTCCCCCCGCCACCCGTACACCCAAACCCTGCTGGCCGCCGTGCCTGGGCACAACCCCCTTGTTTGAGGAGACAACATGAGTCAATCGATCTGGAGCCTTTCCCGCCGCAGCGCCGGTGCCCTGTCTTTGAGCTTGCTGGTGGCGGCCGGTCTGGGGGCGTCGCTGGGCGCGCAGGCGCAGGCCCGCAAGGACACGGCCGTGCTCGGCATGATCCTGGAGCCCACCAGCCTGGACCCGACCATGGCCCCGGCGGCCGCCATTGGCGAGGTGGTGCACTACAACATTCTGGAAGGCCTGACCAAGATCAATGTGGACGGCTCGGTCAGTCCCCTGCTGGCCGAGAGCTGGACCATGGACGCCGACGGCAAAGCGTTTTCCTTCAAGTTGCGCAAGGGCGTCAAGTTCCAGGACGGTTCGGACTTTGACGCGTCGGCCGTCAAGTTCAGTTTTGAGCGCGCCAAGGGCGAAAAAAGCACCAACAAGGCCAAGGGTGCGGTGTTCAACAACATCAGCCACATCTCCACGCCCGATGCCCATTCGGTGGTGGTCGTGCTCGACAAACCCGACGGCAATTTCCTGTTTCGCCTGGGCGAGAACACCGCCGTGATCCTGCACCCCAAAACCGCCGACACGGCGGCCACCAAGCCGGTGGGCACCGGCCCCTACAAGCTCGAATCGTGGACCAAGGGCTCGGGCATTGTGCTGGGCAAGTGGGACGGCTATCGGGACGCTGCCCGTGTGGCCTTGCGCCGCGTGACCTTCCGCTTCATCAACGACCCCGCAGCGCAGGTGGCCGCGCTGATGGCCGGCGACATCGATGGCATGCCGCGTTTTGGCGCCTTCCAGAGCCTGGGGCAGTTTCAGAGCGACAAACGCTTTGTGGTCGAGATGGGCAGCACGGCAGGCAAGGGCATTTTGGCCATCAACAACAAACGCAAACCTTTTGACGATGTGCGCGTGCGCCGTGCGCTGTCACATGCCATCGACAAAAAAGCCTTCATCGACGGAGTGCTCGAAGGCAACGCCAAGCCGATCGGCAGCCACATGGCGCCCACCGACGCGGGTTATGTGGACCTGACTTCGCAATACCCCTTTGATGTGGAAAAGGCCAAGGCCTTGCTCAAGGAGGCGGGTGTGCAAACGCCTCTGAACGTGACGCTCACGCTGCCCCCGCCGCCTTACGCCCGCAAAGGCGGCGAGGTGCTGGCCGCCCAACTGGCCAAGATCGGCGTGAATGCCAAGATCGAAAACGTCGAATGGGCCCAGTGGCTCAGTGGTGCTTTCAAGGGCAACTTTGACCTGACCGTCATCAACCACGTTGAGCCGCTGGACTACATGGCTTACGCCAATCCGCAGTACTACTGGGGCTACGACAACCCCACTTTCCGCGAGCTGGCCGCCAAGCATTCGGCCACCACCGACCGCAAGGAGCGCGCCAAACTGTTTGGCGATTTGCAGCGCAAGATCGCTGGCGATGCGGTCAACGTGTTCATCTTCAACCCGTCGAACGCGGCGGTCTTCCGCAAAGGCCTCAAAGGCTTGTGGCACAGTTCGCCGATTTTTGCCAACGACCTGGCAGCGGTGTCCTGGCAATAAGCCGCCCTGGTGTGACGCGGGCCTGACCTGAAAAGGTCAGGCCTTTTTTTCCGGGGGCTTGTAGAACATCGGGTAGGCGCGTGCCACGGTGGGGCTGTCCAGCGCCCAGGTCATGCAGTGACCCAGATGGAAGGGGGCTTCGGTGATGGCGGGCTGGGCCTCGCCGCGCAGTTGGCGCCGATGCCATTGGCCCGAGGGCAGGGTCTGGAAGGCGGCGGTGGCCATGTTGAACAGCATTTCGCGCAGGTGGGTGCAACCGGCGGTGCCGCCGATTTTCTCGTCGATGGTCTTGCGCCAGCCACGGCCCAGGCGGGCGCCCACCAGGCTTTGCATATGGGGCGGCACCTGGCTGCATTCGGGGTGCGGAATCTGGTCCATGGCGGTGTCCACGGTCAGCACCCGCATCTGGTCGTCGATGGTCAGGCGAACGCTCAGGTGGTGGATGGGCTCATTGGCTGGAAAGGCCTTTTCGCTGGGCACCTGAAAGGTGTAGGGCTTCACATCGGTGAGTTCGGCTTCGATGTCCCACAGGCCATCTTCGCGGTCGTAGCCACGGTACACCACAGTTCGCGTATGCGACAGTTTTCGGGGGGATGCTGGGGGTAACGCCACTTGTCGGTCTCGTGTCTTCGGTTTTCAATCACCCGATCATAAATACGAGGAGCACTGCCCCATGTCGCCCACGCCGCATTCCATCGCCCCTGTGGTTCGCCGCCAGACCATTGCCGACGCCTTGCGCCGCACGGCGCAGCGCCTGCCTGCCAAGAAGGCCATCGTTTGTGGTGCTGTCACCTGGACCTATGCCGACTTTGATGCGCTGGTCTCCCGCCTGGCCGCCGGCCTGGTGTCCATGGGGGTGGCCGAGGGCGACAAGGTGGCGGTGCTGGCGCGCAATTCGCACGGTTTTGCCGCGCTGCGCTTTGCGCTGGCGCGCCGCGGCGCGGTCATGGTGCCGATCAACTTCATGCTCAAGGCCGACGAGGTGGCGTTCATCCTGCGCCACGCCGGGGCCAAGACACTGGCCACCGACTCGGGTCTGGCCGAGCTGGCGCAGGCTGCGGCCAAGCTGGACACACAGGTGCAGCAGTTCATCTGGCTGCCCAGCGAGGACCCCAGCGAGGCGGTGCCCGGCATGCACAGCTTTGACCAGCTTTGCGCCTGCCAGGACGCCTTGCCCGACTTGAAGATGACCAGCACCGATGTGGCGCAGATCGTCTACACCAGCGGCACCGAGTCCAGCCCCAAAGGGGCCATGCTCACGCACGACGCGGTGCTGTGGCAATACGTGAGCTGCGTGATCGACGCTGAAATCGCCGAAGCAGACGTGGCCCTGCACGCGCTGCCGCTCTACCACTGCGCTCAGCTGGATGTGTTCTTCGGGCCGGCCATCTACATGGGCAGCACCAACGTCATCACCTCCAAACCCACGCCCGACAACCTGCTTCCCATGCTCGAAAAATTCGGCATCAGCAGCTTTTTTGCCCCCCCTACCGTCTGGATCGCCTTGCTGCGCTCCCCCTTGTTTGACGCCGCCAAACTGGCCGGGCTGGCCAAGGGCTATTACGGCGCGTCCATCATGCCGGTGGAGGTGATGAAAGAGCTGGCCACGCGCCTGCCCAGCATGCGCTTGTGGAACCTGTACGGCCAGACCGAGATCGCGCCGCTGGCCACCATGCTCGGCCCCGAAGACCAGCTGCGCAAACCCGGCTCGTGCGGCAAGGCGGTGCGCAATGTCGAAACCAGAGTGGTCAACGACCAGATGCAGGACGTGCAGGTGGGTGAAGTGGGCGAGATCGTGCACCGCTCGCCGCACCTGATGCTGGGCTACTTTCATGACGACGAGCGAACCCGGGCGGCGTTCGAGGGCGACTGGTTTCACAGCGGCGACCTGGCCACCATCGACGCCGAGGGTTACATCACGGTGGTGGACCGCAAGAAAGACATGATCAAGACCGGCGGCGAAAACGTGGCCAGCCGCGAAGTGGAAGAAATGATTTACCGCCTGCCCCAGGTCAGCGAGGTGGCGGTGATCGGCCTGCCGGATGCCAAATGGGTCGAGGCGGTGACGGCGGTGGTGGTGGTCAAAGCAGGGCAGTCACTCGACGAGGCCGCCGTGATCGCGCATTGCGCCCAGCACATGGCGCACTTCAAGGCGCCTAAGCGGGTGGTCTTTGCCGAGACATTGCCCAAAAACCCCAGCGGCAAACTGCTCAAACGCGAATTGCGTCAGCGGTTCACGGCTTGAGTCGGCGGGCGGCGCGCCTGCACGTCACTCCTCCAGCACGATCTTGCAGGGGGCGTGGATGTGCAGTTTTTCGCGGTCTTCTTCGCAGTAGCCCATGGCTCGCCGGGCGCCCACGGCGCCCAGCTTGATGTAGACCGAGCACTTGAGTGTCATGCGGTCGTAGTCGCTGTGGCTGTCAAAGGCGGCCGCACAGCGGCTGTTGCTGTTCATCTGGGGCTTGGTCTGGTTCCACTGGGCACGCAACACATCGGGCAGCTCGCGCACCTTCATGGTGGGGTAGGCCTCTTTTTGCATGGGCACCTGCGCCCAGCCAAGCGACCCCAGACCCAGTGCCAAAGTCAAAACACCCCAGCGTTGCCATTTGTCCATTCGCATGCCTTACTTTCTGCAAATTTGAAACCTATAGGGCCTGACTGTAGAGGCTTGCCGCGCAGGCGCCTTGATGGAGGTCAAGACGCAGGCGGGGTGGGTGCTTCAAAGTAGGCTACAATCACTTTTTCTGCGGGGCCTTGGGTTCTGCATGACCTCTGGAGATATAGCTCAGTTGGTGAGAGCGCGGGATTCATAACCCCGAGGTCGGTGGTTCAAATCCACCTATCTCCACCAAGACACACGAAAAAGGCCGTCAGGTACATCACCTGACGGCCTTTTTCATTGGGAAAACGGTTGCTGCGGTTTGCGGGGAACTTCAGCACGATTCATGGGCATTTACCCCTCTGACGGGGAACAGTTCAGGAGTCCCCAACGCTTACCGATCTTATCTGCCAATCCGCCACTTGCCCACCAGAAAAGAAGCGCGACCGATTCCATGATGCCCACGGGCTGTACTTGGAGGTTGCTAAACTGATAGTAAACGATGGTTTTACAAATTTGTAATGAAGGGCAAGGAAGGGTGGTTGGCATTGGGCAGCTACCCCGCAGTGAGCCTGAGCCAGGCGCGAATCGCACGGGATCAGGCTCGGCTGGAGCAGAAAAAGGGGATGAATCCGGTTCAGCTCCGAAAGGCCGAGAAGCTCAAGGCCTCCAACTCCAACGGCGAGACCTTCGAGGCAGTTGCTGGAGATTGGTACAAGAAACAGCTGCCAATCTGGAGCCTTTCGCATGCCAAGCGGATGCGTGACAGAAGCAAAGCATTGGAAGCATATCGCTGGCAGTTGGGATTCGTCCAGGAGCAATCAGGCATTGGCAATAATGTGGCCAGCGACCAGAACTGCACCTGATACAGCCTGCGACATACCTGCATTACGTTCAGCCTGCTGTATGGCAAAAACATTGGCTGCGTGTACTTGGTCGTCAGCGACAACGGCCCCGGCATCGACGGCGAGCAGCGCGACACCTTGCTCACGCGCTGGGCGCAAGGCCAGGACAGCGAATCGCTCGGCCAGGGGCACCGGTCTGAGTTTCGCTGTCATGGCCGGATACACCCAGCCTGCTGGCGCCATCTTCACACTGTCTCCGGGCGACGAGGGGACTTGCTCGCGGGTGAGTTCTGTGTGGCCACTCAGGCAAAGGTGATGGGCACACACAGCTGGTAGCCCACACCCCAGACCGATTTGAGGGCGGGCTCGGCGCCCTCGGGCTGGACCGCCCGGAATTTCTTTCTCAAGCGCGCCACCAGTTCTTCCAGCGCATGCTTGGTCATGGTTTCCTCGGTGTCGCCGTTGTCGAACAGGTCGCACAGCATGCCCGAGTCCAGCGTGTTTTCCTTGGCTTGCACCAAGGCCACCAGCAGCGCTTTTTCTCGGTGGGTGAGCCGCAATTTTTGTTCAGACTCTGGCCCTTGCAGGGTCCGGTCGCGCAGGTTCATGACCCATTCCTGGCTGGTGTGGGCGGGGGGGTGCAGACGCCGGCCCAGGCTTTTGAGCACCAGCACCAGTTCGTCCGGGGCCACAGGCTTGGTCATGTAGATGTCGGCACCGCCTTCGTTGTAGCCCGAGATGCGGTCGTGCAGTGCCACCCTGGCGGTCATCATCACGATACCGGCTTTGGGCAGGCTGGTGCGCAGGCGCCGACTCAGGCTCAGGCCGCTTTCGCCCGGCAGGTTCCAGTCGACGATGAACAGGTCAATCGCCGTCTGAGCCATCACATCGTGAAGGCCGGCCGCGCTGTTGGCGGCGTGAACGATGAAGCCGTGGTTTTTCAGGTGCAGCTCGACTTCTTCGCGCAACAGTTGGTCGTCTTCGACCAAGGCCACTACCAGTGGTCGGCCGGGTCCGGTGTGCGGTGTGAGGGCGTACGGCTTCAAAAAGGAACCTTCAATGTGAAAAAGACCCGCCCTTGGGCGTGGCGGTAGGCCACTTGTGCCTCGATTTTCTGTGCGGTGGTTTTCACCAGGCTCAGGCCCAGCCCCATGCCAGGCAGGCTCTGGACGTTGGGGTGGCGGTAATAGCGTTCAAACAGATGCGCCTGCGCGGGCACCATCTCCGGCGGCACGGGGTTGCTGATCTCGAAACAGCTCAGGCGTGCGTCGGCTTCGTGTTGCATGTGCACGCGGATGTCGATGGGCTGGTCTTTGGGCGCGTATTTGCGCGCATTGCCGATCAGGTTCTCCAGGATCACCACCAGCAGCTGGCGATCGCACAGGAAAGCGGCGCCGTCTTCGATCTCGACCTGCCAGCGCAGGGCTTCGGTGTCGTCGCCGAGTAACTCCTGCAGCAAGGGCTCTGCCAGCACGGTTTCGCGTTGCTGGCTGGCCGGGGTGCGTTCGATCTTGTTGCTGTAGGCCACATGCTCGATCAGGCTGTCCATACGGCGAACCGAGGCGTCGATCCGCTCCAGGCGTTGCCGTGCATCGCCCTCGCCGGACACGGCCCGTTTGAGCGAGGCCAGCGCAAAACGGACCGTGCCCAGAGGGTTCTTGAGCTCGTGGGTGAGCATGTCAATCAGGGCACTGCGCTCATCGAGCTGGGCCTGCCAGGTGCTGGCCTGGATGGCTCGAGTGCGCAAGGCCTCTACCTCCTGGGCTTTGGCACGGTTCTGGGCAGAGCGCTCCATGAGGGCAAGCCAGAAAAACAGGAAGCCGATGGCAAAACCGTTCATGCGCATGTCCACCACCTGCTTGATGGGCGACAGATCTGACAACCACGGCTTGGTGTGGAAGTTCAGCCAGATGCCCAACGCCAGCGCCAAGATGTAGATGAAAAGAACCAGAGTCAGTACCTTGCGTTGCGCCGCAGGCAAATCGCGCGCTACACGCGTGCCATACAGCATCACCAGCGGGTTCAGCGTGAACAGCAGTAGGCTCAGTTGCAGTGCCAGCTGCTTGTACTGGGTCAGCGCTAACAGCATGCTGAGGCCGCAGGCCAGCAACAAGGCTTTGAAAAGCTCCATGAATCTGCGGCCGGGCTGGTGCGAGACCAGGGTGACACCGGCCAGCACCACCGTCATCAGCACCCGCAGCACATAGACGACGTAATTGATCTGCGACACCAGCGTGCTCGACCAGTCAGGGAACAGGCGGGCCACCAGGCCCAGGTTGCTGGAAAGGAAGACCACCACAGAGGCCTGAAAACCGCAATAGGTCAGCATCAGCAGCGAACGGTCATGGACCCAGAAAGCCAGACCCATGAGCAGCAAACCCATGGCGACGACCAGAGACAGGGTGGACGCCCGCACATGCCGTGCCACCGCGTCAGGCAAGTCCTGTGGGCGCAGGACTTCGACCTGTACTGCGATGAAGCCTCGGTGCTGCACCCGCAGGTAGACCGTGGTGGGCGTCTGGGCCGAGGCCTGGACGGCAAAGCAATGCATTTCGTCGGGGCAATCACCGGGCTGGCGCACATGCAGCGCTCCGCGCAACTGCATGTGCCAGCGGCCTTCGTTTTGCGTGTGGACCTCGATGCGGTCTAGGTAGTGCGGCCCGACCCGCAGCACCAGGGGGTATGTGCGCCCCTCTTTATCGGGCGCCACCGGTGCGATCTGCAGGCGCACCCAGGTGGCCCCGGACTGAAAGCCTCGGCTCACATGGCCCTGAAAGGGCTGGAACGCGCCCGGGTCCAGCTGCTCCACCGTCCATTCGGCTTGGCTGTCCTGGGCAAAAGCCTGCTCGAACGCTACCCTGCCTTCCTGGGCCTGGGCCAGGGCCTGGGCACGGGCATGGAATGGCAGCAGCGCAACAAGTAAATACAGCAACAGACGCAACATCGCGGAGGCATCTTGACAGCGAATATCCTGGTTTCGATGGTTTTTTAAAAAAGCCCAAAGATATTTGTAAAAAGCATGAGTATTGGTGAGCAAATGCGAGGAAGCGTTGGGATTGGTCGCCCGGTCTTGCCTACCATCGCTTGCACCTATTCAAGTCGAGATACCCTATGTCGAACGTACAAACCCTTAAAGAGCAAAAAGCTGCACTTGAAATGGAAATCGCTTTGGCGGTCAAAGCTGCCGAAGCCAAGAAAAAAGCTTTGGATGAACAGATCGCCCGCGAACGGGCCACCGAAATCGAACACGGCAAGATCGAAATCCAGAAGGTGATGGAGAAATACCATCTCACCCCCGAACTGGTGTTCGGGGTCTCGGCCATGGCGGGCAAGAAAAACGCGGACGCCAAGCCCGGCTACCTGGCCGAAATCCGGCAGTTTTACGGCAAACGCTGAGCCACACATTGCCGCGCGGGCCGGCTACCAATATGGTGCCGGGAAACAAGACGGGGAACGGATGCTAAAACGTGAGAAAAAATTGTTTAAAAACAACGCAGTTAACTTGAAATTAGAGTGAACCTATCTCCACCAAGACACACGGCAAAGGCCGTCAGGAACATCCCCCTGACGGCCTTTTTCTTTGGGCAGGTGTAGTGAAAATCATAATAGTAAAAAAACTGTCAGGTACATTAGAATTGACTTATTCCAAGCCAAGTCATGTTCAGTTTTTTTAAATCTGCAGAGCCTGATCCCAAACCGCTTGCCAAAGAGCTGTTTGAAAAAGTCACCGCCACGACGTCCGACACCCACGAGGCCCGCAGCGCGCGCCTGCGCATGGGCATGCTGATCCGTGCCCATGTGGACAAAACTTTTGTGGCAGGTGCCGAGCAGACCGCCAACTGGCAGGAGCGTGTGGCGCAGGCCATTGTGGCCGGCGAAGACAAGCCCGAGCCGCCCAAGGCGAGCGAATACCAGGATATCAAGTCGGGCAGCAAAAGCGTTTGGGTGTATTTGCCCTTTGAGGAAGCGAGTTTCTTTTTTGAGCTCGGCGCCCGTTACCAGCGCATGCAGATGGACGCCTACGAGGCCGTCAAGCAGGCACAGACCTTGATGGACCGCATCTGCTTTCAAGACCTGAAGCTGGAAACCCCGTTCTCGGTGCTGCAGTTCTTGCGCGACGAAATCGAGCGCGAGCAGCCTCAGGAAACCCAGGAATCGCCCGAGGGGGATGTGCCAGGCCAAGCCCCCAGGGCGTTGGACTGAGGGCTCTTCACGTCTCCAGCGGACGAATGCGTACTTGCTGACGCAGCGCGCGCACCGCATCGGCTTGGCACAGCGCGGTGCCCGAGGCCATGACCGCCGAGGCGCCTGCCGCCATCGCGGTGGCCAAAGCTTCGTGCAGGGTGTGGCCACCATCCAGTGCCCAGACCAGGCCCGCCAGAAAACTGTCCCCCGCCCCCACGCTGCTGGCCACTGTCACCGGCAGGGCTTCGGCCAGCAGGCATGCCTGCGCGGTGACCAGCATGGCGCCGCCGGCGCCCAGCGACAGTGCCACCATCTGGACCTGGCCTTGCGCCATGAAGGTGCGTGCGGCCTGCATTTGCTGCATTGGCGTTTGTGGCTCGGCGCCGACCAGGTCGGCCAGTTCGCGCAAGCTGGGCTTGCACAGCCAGACCCCTGCCTGCAGCGCCGCCCGCAAGGCCGGTCCAGCGCAGTCCACCACCGCTCGCGCCCCCCGGCGCTGTGCCAGCCGGGCCACTTGTGCATGGCCGTCCTCGCCCACGCCGGGCGGCAGGCTGCCACTTGAAATCACCCAGGCCGGGGCCGGTTCGAGCGCATCCAGCGGTGCCAGGCAAGCCTGCCACTCGGCGGCACTCAGCACAGGGCCTGGCAACACAAAACGGTATTCGCGCCCGCTGCTGCGCTCGTGAACAGTGAAGCTCTCGCGGGTGTCGGCCGCCACCATCAGCATCTGGTCGGGCACGCCCTCGGCCTGCAGCAGGGCATGCACTCTCTGGCCGGTGCTGCCACCTGCAGCGTACAGGGCCAGCACATCGGCGCCCAGCCGGTGCAACACCCGCGCCACATTGATGCCGCCGCCGCCCGGGTGCACCTGGGGCACATCACAGCGCAGCTTGTGGGTGTCCTCCAGCCGATCCACCACAGTGGCAATGTCGAGCGCCGGGTTGGGCGTGAAGGTGATGAAGCGGGGCATGGTCGGTCAAGGCGCAAGAAGCGGATGCGCCAAATTATGGCGGCCCCACTATGCCGCAGGTGACACCTGGGCTGGAACTGGGGCGATACAACGCGAGGCTTGAGCCACTCCCCCACCTTTTGAGCCATGAACCTCTACAGCAAACTCCAGCAACGCGCCGCAGACAACAAGCCCATCCGTGTGGGCCTGATCGGCGCGGGAAAATTCGGTTCGATGTACCTGGCGCAGGCGCCGCGCATGCCGGGTGTGCACCTGGTGGCGATTGCCGATCTCTCGCCCGACAACGCCCGCGCCAATCTGGCGCGCGTGGGCTGGAAACCCGAACAGGCGCAGGCCGCCAGCGCGGCCGAGGCCCTCAAAAACGGCACCACCTGGGTCACCGAGGACTGGCGCGCCGTGACCAGCTTGCCGCAGATCGACATCGTGGTGGAGTGCACCGGCAACCCCGTCGCGGCGGTGGACCACATCCTGGACGCCTTTGCCCAGGGCAAGCATGTGGTCAACGTGACGGTGGAGGCCGACGCCTTTTGCGGCCCCTTGCTGGCGCGCAAGGCGGCGCAGGCGGGGGTGATTTATTCGCTGGCCTATGGTGACCAACCCGCCATGATCTGCGACCTGGTGGACTGGGCGCGGACCTGCGGCTTTCCGGTGGTGGCCGCCGGGCGCGGGCACAAGTGGTTGCCGCACTTTTGCGAGTCGACCCCTGAGACGGTCTGGGGCTACTACGGCCTCACGCCCGAGCAGGCCGCGCGCGGCGGTCTCAACCCCAAGATGTTCAACAGCTTTCTGGATGGCTCCAAGCCCAGCATCGAAAGCACCGCCGTGTCCAACGCCACCGGCCTGGCGGTGCCCAGCGACGGGCTGCTCTACCCGCCTGCCAGCGTGGAGGACATCCCGTATGTGACGCGTCCGCGCAGCGAAGGCGGCGTGCTGGAGAAAAAAGGCATGGTCGAAGTGATTTCCTCGCTCGAGCCCGATGGCCGCAAGATCCCCTACGACATCCGCATGGGCGTGTGGGTCACGGTCGAAGCCGAGACCGAGTACATCAAGAACTGCTTTGAGGAATACAACGCCCACACCGACCCGACGGGCCGCTACTTCACGCTCTACAAGCGTTGGCACCTGATCGGGCTGGAAGTGGGGGTGTCGGTGGCCAGCGTGGCCGTGCGCGGCGAGCCCACCGGCGTGGCCACCGGCTGGAACGCCGATGTGGTGGCCACCGCCAAGCGCGACCTCAAACCCGGCGACATGCTCGACGGCGAAGGCGGCTACACCGTCTGGGGCAAGCTGCTGCCCGCCGTCACTTCGCAAAAGCTGGGCGGCTTGCCGCTGGGGCTGGCGCACCAGGTCAAGGTGGTGCGCCCGGTCAAGAAAGGCCAGTCGCTGAGCTGGGACGATGTGGCCATGGACACCACCACTGACGCCTACAAGGTGCGGCGCGAGATGGAGGCCATGTTCAAGGTTTGAGGGGGGTGACCCGATCGCCTTCGCGCAACTTGGTGGGCGGGTAAGCGACCAGAACGGTGCCTGCGGGCAGTTCGGTGCGCAGCCAGGCTTGCTGGCCGTTGCGGCCCAGCAGCTCGACCGGCTGCAGGCGGGCGCGCCCGCCATCGACCACGAATACCGCGTGGCCCTGGTTTTGCGGGAACACGGCGCTCACTGGCGCCATCGGCACGCCCTGGGCGCGCTGCACGGCAATGCGGATTTCCATCTTGAAGCCATCGCCCAGACCGGGCGGTGGCGTGTCTTGCCAGGCGAACACGGCGCGTACGCGCTGCTCTTCCACCCCGAGTGCCGACACTTTGGTGAAGGCGCCCGCCTCGATGCGCGAGAGCTGCGCGCGGCGGCTGCCTTCACCGCCCCAGTGGTCGATCAGGGCGCTGGCCTGCGGGGGCAGGCTGGCGGCGTCTTCGGTCAGCAGCTCGGTGACGATCTCCTGCTGTGCCGGGTCGCCCAGGTCCACGATGGGTGCGCCGGCCGCGATCGGGCCTTCGCTGTCCCGGTGCAGTCTGAGCACGCGGCCTGACACCGGGGCGGTGACGCGGGTGGAGAGTCCTGTGCCCGAAGCCCCAGGTTGCGACAGGCCGATGCGCAGACGCCGCAGGTCGTGCGTGGCGCTGTCGAGTTCTTCACTGGCCATGGCCAGTTCCTGGCGGCGTTGTTGCAAGGAAAGGCGTGCTGTCTCCTGCTGTGTGGGCGAGACAAACCCTTGCGTGGCCAGCGACTCGCTGCGTTGGAGGTCGGTTTGGGCTTGCTGCTCGGCGGCGCGGGCGCGAGCCTGGTTGGCTTGCGCGCGGGCCAGTGTGGCCTCCATGGCGCCAATGCGTTCGCGCTGCTCGCTTTGGCTGCGCGCGTCCAACAGGCCCGGCGCGGCGGGCCAGATCTCGGCCACCACCTGCCCGGCACGCACCGGGTCGCCTGCTTTGAGCGTGGGGCGCAGCAGTTGCCCGGCCAATGGTGCGGCCACGGTGTAGCGTTCGCGCACACGGGTCTGGGCGTCTTCGACCAGTTCGCGCACAAAGTCGCCCTGCACCAGACGCGCGGTCTCCACCTTCTGGGCTTCTGGCCAGGCGGCCCATGTCAGCAGGCCCAGTGCCAGCAGGCCAGCGGCGGCATAAGCGATGTTCTTTTTGTTCATGGTCAACCTCATTCCCGGACTTTGAGTACCCCGACCAGGTCGAGGCCACGGATGCGGCGGTTCACGATCCAGGCACTGAAAACAGCCGCCATCACCACGCACACCGACGCAAAGGCGTAGGTGGCTGGCCGGATACGCACCGCAAAGAAGAATTCATCGGTCTGGATCAGACGCACGATGGTGTCGGACAGCTGGTAGCCACCCCACCAGCCCAGCGGCAGCGCGATCAGCATCTCCAGCAGCCATTGCCCCAGCAGCAAGCCCGACACTTCGGCTTGCGTGAAGCCCAGCACGCGCAGGCTGGCCAGTTCCCAGGCGCGCTCGGCCAGGGCGATGCGCGTCTGGTTGTAGACCACGCCGATGGCGATCACGCTGGCGAAAGCGGTCAGCACGGCGCTGAAGATCAGCAGGTTGCGCGCCGTGATGCCCTCCACATTGCGCAGCATCACTGCTTTGCTGAAGGCACCGGCCACACGGGGTCGCTCTTGCAGGGCTTGCAGCAGTTCGGTCTCGCGCCCGCGCTCCACCAGCAGCGTGAGCTGGTTGACCAGGTCGCTCTCACGCAGCAAGCGGTTGAGGCTGCTGCGGGCCATGTAGGCGTTCATGCCCATCACCTCTTGCAATACCCCGGCCACGGGCAAGGTCCAGACGCTGCGCGAGCCTTCCTGCCATTCCACGCGTACCGTGTCGCCTACACGCAAATCCAGCTGGCGCGCCAGCCGGTCGGTCAGCAGCAGGCCCTCTGTGGGCGGTTCGTGGCGCGCCTGGGCCACGTCCACGATGCGCAGCAGCTCGGCCGAGGGGGCACGCCCTTGCAGGTTGCCACGCCAATGGCGGTGCCCATTGACCAGGCGCACGCCAATGCTGCGTGAAGCCTCCACCGCCGTCACGCCCGGCAGGCGCAGCGCCTCGGTGCGCACCTGCACGGGTGTGGCTTCTGCCAGGGCCAGCGACACGTCGCCGCGCAGCACCTGCTGGAACTGGGTGTTCAGCATCAAGTCGATGCTGTCACGCCAGAAGCTGCCGCTGATGACGATGGCCACCGAGGCTGCGACGCCCAGCGTGGTGAGCGCGCTGCGCCAGGGGTGGCGTTGCATGTGGCGCAGCACCATGCGGTGGCCAGGGCTCAGCCATGCGGCCAGGGCCGTGCCTTCAAACCAGCTGCGGCTGTAGCGGCCGGGGGCGGGAGGGCGCATGGCTTCGGCGGGAGGCAAACTCACGCTGGCGCGAATGGCTTGTGCGGTGGCCAACAGGCCCATCAGCAAGCTCAGGCCTAGCGCCAGCAGCAGCGCATCGGCCCGCAAACGGTGGTGCAGCTCGGGAAAGGTGAACACATCCGTGTAGAGCGTGGTGAACCAGCGCCCAAGAAGCCCTCCGATGACCACGCCCAGCACGCAACCCAGCCCCACGATCACCAGCACCATGCGCAGATAATGCCAGGCAATGCGTGTGTTGTCGTAACCCAGTGCCTTGAGCGCGGCAATCTGTTCTCGCTGCAGGCCGATGTGGCGCGTCATCACGGTTTGCAGCAAAAAAGCCGCCACCAGCAAGAAGATGCTGGGCAGCACCGAGCCCATGACCTGCTGCTCGCGGATTTCCGAATTGAGCATGCGGTGCGAGAGGTGGTCGCCCTGGCCGTAGGCGTTGATGCCGCCATAGGGCGCCAGGGTGCGGTCGAGTGCGTCGATCACCTCGGTCTCGTGGGCGCCCGGGGCCAGACGCACCGACAGCTGGTTGAAGGCGCCGCGCATGTCGTAGGCGGCGGCCACCGCGTCGCGGTGCATCCAGAAGATGCCAAAGCCATGCACATCGGGCGAGCCCCCCAGGCCGGCAAAGATGAACTCGGGCGAGAGCGCGATGCCCGCCACGGTGAGCGCCTGCAGCTTCCCGTTCATCAGCGCCTGCAGCTTGTCGCCGGGTTTCAGACTTCGCGCCTGGGCAAAAGCGGCCGACACCAGCACCTCCAGGTGGCCCGATGTGACGCTTTCGGCAGGCCAGTGGCCCGAGCGCAGCATGACCTGGTTGAGGTGCTGGGGTGTGCGCGGGTCGATGGCCGTGAGGCGTCCCCGGATGGGGTCTTGCACGCCGGGGATGAACACCTGGATGCCGTGGGCCACGCCGTCCTGCACCTGGGCCACGCCCGGCAGCGCAGCCACTTTGGGCAGCAGCGCCAGCGGGGCACGCTTGAGGCCGATGAACACATCGGCAAAGCGGGCTTCGGTGTAGTAGATCTCGCGCGACCAGGACAGCGCGTCCCAGGCGCTGAAGGTGGCCAGAAAACCGGCCACGCCGCTGGCCACCACCAGCGCAATCGTCAGCACCTGGCTCCAGAGCTGGCGCAGGTCGCGCCAGAGTTTGCGGTCCAGGGTCTGCATCGCGCTGCCCCGCCGTTTACCAGGACAGCTCGCTGGGGCGCAGCTTGTGCGCGGGGCGCTCCTCGCGTGCGATGCGTCCACCCGCCAGGTGGATCACGCGGTCGGCCATGCCCGCAATCGCGGCGTTGTGGGTGATGACCACGGTGGTCGTGCCCAACTCGCGGTTGATGGTCTCGATCACTTCGAGCACCTGCTTGCCGGTGGCGTAGTCGAGTGCGCCAGTGGGTTCGTCGCACAACAGCACCTGCGGGCGCTTGACGATGGCACGCGCAATGGCCACGCGTTGCTGTTCGCCACCGGACAGTTGCGCCGGGAAGTGGTCCAGCCGCGCCTGCAGGCCCACCAGGGCCAGCGCGTCTTCTGCGCGCATGGCGTTGGGCACCAAGTCGGTGACGAGCTGCACGTTCTCACGCACCGTCAGGCTGGGCATGAGGTTGTAGAACTGGAACACAAAGCCCACATGCTCGCGCCGGTAGCGCGTGAGCGCGGCATCGTCAGCGTGGCTGAGGTCGTGCTCTGCAAAACAGGCGCGGCCGCTGCTGGGCCGGTCCAGCCCACCCAGGATGTTGAGCAGCGTGGACTTGCCGCTGCCCGATGGCCCCAGCAGCACGATGAACTCGCCTGCCAGCACCTGCAGGTTCACATCTTCCAGGGCAATGATCTCTTGTTCACCAGCCTGGTAGCGCTTGCCCAGGTGCTCGGCCACCAGCACCACCGGTTGCCCGGTGGGCACAGGGGAAGGCGTTGGGACGAGCGGGGGCGGGTTCACAGGACAGAGGCGATGGGCATGTCTTGATCGTAAAAGCGGCGGCGCCCCCGCTTCTTGATGCAGGTCAATTGGGACGCAAGCCCCCTCTGGAGCCGCCTCAGCCGTTGACGAAATTCGGTGCCCGCTTGTTCAGGAAGGCGTCCATGCCTTCCTTCTGGTCGGCGGTGGCGAACAGGGCGTGGAACATGCGGCGCTCGTACATCACGCCGTCGGAGAGGCCGCCCTCGAAGGCGCGGTTGACGCTTTCCTTGGCGGCCATGGTGGCCAGCTGGCCCATGCCGCAGATGACCAGGGCGGCGCCCAGGGCTTCGTCCATCAGCTTGTCCAGCGGCACCACGCGGCTGACCAGACCGGCGCGCTCGGCCTCGGTGGCGTCCATCATGCGGGCCGTGAGCACCATGTCCATGGCCTTGGACTTGCCAATCGCGCGCGGCAGGCGCTGCGTGCCACCCGCGCCGGGGATGATGCCGATCTTGATCTCGGGCTGGCCGAATTTGGCGTTGTCGGCGGCGATGATGAAGTCGCACATCATGGCCAGTTCGCAACCGCCACCCAGGGCAAAACCGGCCACGGCGGCGATCACGGGCTTGCGGATGGTGCGGATGGTTTCCCAGTTGCGGGTGATGAAGTCCTGCTTGTAGACCTCGTGGAAGTTGTACTTGGCCATGGCCGCAATGTCGGCGCCTGCGGCAAAAGCCTTTTCGCTGCCGGTGATGACCATGCAGCCAATGGCTTCATCGGCGTCAAAAGCCTTGAGGGCAGCGCCCAGCTCGTCCATCAGCGGGCCGTTGAGGGCATTCAGCGCCTTGGGGCGGTTGAGGGTGATGATGCCGACCTTGCCGCCTTCGACGCGGACTTCGATGTTTTCGTAGCTCACAGAGTGCTCCTGCACGTGAAGATGCGAACACTATAACCAGCCCATCTTGTGCCTGGCTGTCACCTCGGGCTAGGGAAAACATTAACCAACCGATCGGTCGGTTAATGGTACATTGGCCCCCAAGGAGACCTCCATGACCGATTCGACCCCCGCCTCCGTGCTCTACGAAGAGCGCGGTGCCGTGGCTGTTGTCACGCTCAACCGCCCGCAAGCCCTCAACAGCTTCACCCGCGAAATGCACCAGCGTCTGCGCGCGGCGCTGGACCGCGCCGAAGCCGCGCCGCACATCCGCGCCCTGGTGCTGACCGGCGCGGGCCGTGGCTTTTGCGCCGGGCTGGACCTGTCGGAACTCGATTTCACGCCCGGCCCCGGCCTGCTCGAACGGGCCGACCCCGGTCCGGTGATCGAGCAGGAATTCAACCCCACCACACGCCGCCTGCAGTCTTTGAAATTGCCCACGGTGGTGGCGGTGAACGGCGTGGCGGCAGGTGCCGGTGCCTCGATCGCCATGGCCTGCGACATCGCGGTGGCGGCGCCGGGGGCGAGCTTTGTGCAGGCCTTCAGCAAGATCGGCCTGATTCCGGACGCGGGCGGCAGCTGGCTGCTGGTCGAGCGCCTGGGCCTGGCCCGTGCCATGGCCCTGGCCATGACCGGCGACAAACTGACCGCTGACAAAGCCCTGGAATGGGGCCTGATCTGGCAGGTGGCCGAAGACCCGCTGGCCGCGGCCGTGGCCCTGGCCGAAAAACTCGCGGTCATGCCGACAAAAGCCCTGGTGGCCACGCGCCACCTGCTGGCCGGTGCCGGCACCCGCTCGCTCGATGAGCACCTGAATGTCGAGCGCGACACGCAGTCGGCCCTGGGCAAGACCCACGACTACATGGAAGGCGTGAATGCCTTCCTGCAAAAGCGCGCGCCGCAGTTCAAGGGGGAATGACATGACACCGCAAGAGATCGCCCGCAAGGTGGGTGAAACCATGTTCCCGGTGGACGTGGCCTCCAAGGACACCATGGGCATGCAATTGCTGGCCTGTGAACCCGGCCGCGCCGTGCTGCGCATGGAGGTCAAGGCGCTGCACCTGAATGGCCACAAGATCTGCCACGGGGGCTTCATCTTCACCCTGGCCGATTCGACTTTTGCCTTTGCCTGCAACAGCTACAACAAGAATGCCGTGGCGGCAGGCTGCAGCATCGAGTTCCTGCGCCCGGGCAAGCTGGGCGATGTGCTGACCTGCGAGGGCGTGGAGCAGACCCTGAGTGGCCGCCATGGCATCTACGACATGAAAGTCACCAACCAGAACGGTGAAGTCGTGGCCATGTTCCGCGGCAAGAGCGCCCAGATCCCGGGCACCGTATTTCCGGAGTGATTCATGACGACCAAGACCTTTCCCCTGGAGCCGATTGAAAAGGCCAGCATCGACGAGATGCGCAGCCTGCAGCTCAAGCGCCTGCAGCAGACCCTGCAGCACGCCTACGCCAACTCGCCGGTGTACCGCGCCAAGTTCGACGCGGCGGGGGTGCACCCCGACGACTGCAAGAGCCTGGCCGACATTGCCAAGTTCCCCTTCACGACCAAGACCGACCTGCGCGACAGCTACCCCTTTGGCATGTTCTCGGTGCCGCGCGAGCAATGCGCCCGCATCCACGCCTCCAGCGGCACCACGGGCAAGCCCACGGTGGTGGGCTACACGCTCAAGGACATCGACACCTGGGCCACGGTGGTGGCGCGCAGCATCCGCGCAGGCGGTGCCAAACCGGGCGATCTGGTGCACATCAGCTACGGCTACGGCCTGTTCACCGGTGGCATGGGCGCGCACTACGGCGCCGAAAAACTGGGCCTGACGGTGGTGCCTTTTGGCGGCGGTCAGACCGAACGCCAGGTGCAGCTGATTCAGGACTTCAAGCCCGACATCATCATGGTCACGCCCAGCTACATGCTGGCGATTGCCGACGAGTTCGAGCGCCAGGGGATTGACCCCGCCAGCAGCTCGCTGCGCATTGGCATTTTTGGTGCCGAGCCCTGGACGAACGACATGCGCCGTGCAATCGAAAAGCGCGCAGGCATCGATGCGGTGGACATTTACGGTCTGTCCGAGGTGATGGGCCCGGGCGTGGCCAGCGAGTGCATCGAAACCAAGGACGGCCCGACCATCTGGGAAGACCATTTCTACCCCGAGATCATCCACCCCGAAACGGGTGAACCGGTGGCGGACGGTGAAATGGGCGAGCTGGTGTTCACCAGCCTGACCAAGGAAGCGCTGCCCATCATCCGCTACCGCACGCGCGACCTCACGCGCCTGCTGCCCGGCACCGCCCGCCCGGGCATGCGCCGCATGGAAAAGATCACCGGCCGCAGCGACGACATGATGATCATCCGGGGCGTGAACGTGTTCCCCAGCCAGATCGAAGAGCTGATCTTGAAGCGCAGCGAACTGGCGCCGCACTACCAGTGCGTGCTCACGCGCGACGGCCCGATGGACAACCTCAAGGTGCTGGTCGAGACCAAGCCCGGCGTGTCGCCCGAGGGCATCGAGGCCCGCGCGGCGGCCAAGATGCTGCAGCACGAGATCAAGGTTTACATTGGTTCGAGCGTCGAGATCGAGCTCAAGGCCGAAGGCGGCGTCGAACGCAGCCAGGGCAAGGCCAAGCGGGTGGTGGATTTGCGCAACAAGTGAGTCCGCAGGGGGTCATGCCCGGATAATCCAGGCATGACTTCTCTTTCTGCGTCTTCGGACAGCTTTGGCGCGCTGCGCCTGTCCCCTGCATCCCTGTCCAACCTGGAACAACTGGGCTACACCCGGATGACGCCCATCCAGGCGGCCAGCCTGCCCATCACCTTGGCAGGGCAAGACCTGATCGCCCAGGCCAGCACCGGCAGCGGCAAGACGGCGGCCTTTGGCCTGCCCTTGGTCGAACGCCTGCAAACAGCGGGTGCCCCCGGTGCGGCGGTGCAGGCCGTGGTGCTGTGTCCCACGCGCGAACTGGCCGACCAGGTCACGCAAGAAATTCGTCGCCTGGCCCGTGCACGCCCCAATGTGAAGGTGGTGACCCTGTGCGGCGGCGTGGCCCTGCGCGGCCAGGTGCAAAGTCTGGAACATGGTGCCGACATCGTGGTGGGCACGCCCGGCCGCCTCCTGGACCATCTGGAACGCGGCTCGCTCAGCCTGGCGGGCGTGAACACGCTGGTGCTCGACGAAGCCGACCGCATGCTGGACATGGGCTTTTTCGACGACATCGCCAAGGTGGTGCGCCAATGCGCCAAAGACCGGCAGACCCTGCTGTTCTCGGCCACTTACCCCGAAGGCATTGCCAAATTGGCCGCGCAGTTCATGCGTGCGCCGCAGACGGTCAAGGTCGAAGCCCTGCACAGCGCGCACAAGATCCGCCAGATTTTTGTAGAGGTGGCCGAGACCGAGCGCCTGCACGCGGTGTCGCAGCTGCTGGCGCACTTCCGTCCTGAACGCACGCTGGCGTTTTGCAATACCAAACAGCAGTGCCGCGATCTGGTCGAGGTGTTGCAGGCGCAAGGCCATGTGGCGCTGGCGCTGTATGGCGAGCTGGAGCAGCGCGAGCGCGACCAGGTGCTGGTGCAGTTTGCCAACCGCAGCTGTTCGGTCCTGGTGGCCACCGATGTGGCGGCACGCGGGCTGGATGTGGAGGGGCTGGAAGCCGTGATCAACGTGGACGTGACGCCCGACCCCGAGGTGCACATCCACCGCATCGGCCGCACCGGTCGGGGCGATGCCGAGGGCCTGGCCATCACGCTGTCCAGCATGGACGAGATGGGGCGGGTGGGCAAGATCGAGGTGCTGCAGGGGCAGGCGTCCAAGTGGCAGGCGCTGGACAGTTTCAAGCCTGCGGCTGGGGGGCGTTTGTTGCCGCCGATGCGCACTTTGCAGATCGTGGGTGGGCGCAAGGAGAAGATCCGTCCCGGTGACGTGATGGGCGCCCTGGCCGGCGAATGCGGTTTGACGCGCGAGCAGGTGGGCAAGATCAACGTCAACGAGTTTTCGACCTATGTGGCGGTTCAGGCCGAGTTGGCTCAGAACGTCTGCGTTCAGCTGTCGCGCGGGAAGATCAAGGGCAAGAGCGTGAAGGTGCGCTTGATCTGACCTGTTGGCTCAGTGGTTCGCGGGTCCCGGCGGGTGATGGGGTGCGGCAGGCTCCTCATGGCGGGGTACCGCAAATCGTCACCTGCCGCACCCCATCGCCCGCCTCGGTGCTTGTCCAAACGTCATTTGGCTCAAATGCACCACGGTCTCTGTCTGGGTGGGGGCCGGGTGACGATTTGTGGTACCCCACCATGAGGAACCCGGCCCCCACCCAGACAGAGACCTCACACGCACCAAAATCAGCGATAGGGGTTCTTAACCCCGAGCCCTGAAAGAATCTCCACCTCGTAAGCCTCCATCTCCTCGGCATCGGCTTTGGAGGTCTCGTGGTCCCAGCCCTGGGCGTGCAAAGCCCCGTGCACCAGCAAATGCGCGTAATGCGCGGCCAGGGTCTTGCCCTGTTCCCTGGCCTCTTGGGCCACCACCGGGGCACACAGCACCAGATCGGCCATGACCACGGGCGCTTGGGCGTAGTCAAACGTCAGCACATTGGTGGCGTAGTCTTTTTGGCGGTAAGCCTTGTTGAGTTCGCGGCCCTCTTCCTCGCCGACGATGCGCACCGTGATCTCGGCGTCCACGGCCAGGGCATGGCGGATGCAGCGCGTCACAAAGTGGCGGGGCAGGGCTGCGCGGTGGCGGGCGGCGTGGGGGATGTCGCCGAATTGCAGGGACAGTTGGAGTTGCTGGAGAGCCATCTTCATTCCTCGGAGGTGGTGCGTCGGCGCACGGCACTGCGGTCACGCAGCGCGGTGCTGCCTTGGGCGTCATAGGCATCGACGATGCGGGCCACCAGCGGATGGCGCACCACATCGACGCTCGTGAAGCGGGTCATGGCAATGCCCTTGACCCGCTTGAGCACGCGTTCGGCGTCGATCAGGCCGCTGAGTTGCCCTTTGGGCAAGTCGATCTGGCTCACGTCGCCGGTGATCACCGCTTTGGCGCCAAAGCCGATGCGTGTGAGGAACATCTTCATCTGCTCGGGGGTGGTGTTCTGTGCCTCGTCCAGGATGACGAAGGCGTTGTTGAGCGTGCGCCCGCGCATGAAAGCCAGCGGTGCAATTTCCAGCGCATTGCGTTCAAAAGCCTTTTGCACCTTGTCAAAACCCATCAGGTCGTACAGCGCGTCGTACAGCGGGCGCAGGTAGGGGTCCACCTTTTGCGACAGGTCGCCGGGCAGAAAACCCAGGCGCTCGCCAGCCTCGACGGCCGGGCGGGTCAGCACGATGCGCTGCACGCTGCTGCGCTCCAGCGCGTCCACCGCTGCGGCCACCGCCAGGTAGGTCTTGCCGGTGCCGGCCGGGCCAATCCCGAAGGTGATGTCGTGCCGGGCGATGTTGTCCAGATAGGCCGCCTGGGTGGGCGTGCGCGCCTTCAGGTCGGCGCGGCGGGTGTGCAGGGCGGGTTGATCGCCCGTGTCTTCACCCTCGCCGGTCATCATCAGCTGCACGGTGTCGGCCGCAATCGGGCGCTCGGCCATTTCGTAAAGCGCCTGCAGCAATTCCATGGCCTGCTGGGCCTGGGCCTTGGGGCCGTCGACCTTGAACTGCTCGTGTCGGTGCGCGATGCTGACCTGCAAGCCGGCCTCGATGCTGCGCAGGTGCGCGTCCATCGGGCCGCACAGGTGCGACAGGCGGGTGTTGTTGTGCGGGGTGAAGGTGTGGCGAACGATCAAGTTGATAATCCCGTGGTGGCGCGCTGAGTGCGCCGAACCCCCCGATTTTCCTCCAGACCGTCCAAGCAAGGCTTTTCCACCCATGATCGGCAAACTCACCGGCCTTCTGTCCGACAAGAACCCGCCCGAAGTCATCGTCGACTGCCACGGCGTGGGCTACGAAGTCAATGTGCCGATGAGCACCTTCTACAACCTGCCGGCCACCGGCGAGAAGGTCAGCTTGCTCACGCACTTTGTGGTGCGCGAGGACGCGCAGATCCTCTACGGTTTTGGCACGGCCGCCGAGCGCGAGGCCTTTCGCCAGCTCATCAAGATTTCGGGGGTGGGCCCGCGCACCGCGCTGTCCGTCCTGTCGGGCATGAGCGTGTCCGAGCTGGCGCAGGCCGTGACCAGCCAGGAGGCGGGTCGTCTGGTCAAGGTGCCGGGCATCGGCAAGAAAACCGCCGAACGCCTGCTGCTCGAACTCAAGGGCAAACTGGGCGCCGACATCGGTGCACCGGCCGCTGCCGTGGGCGATGCGCAGGGCGACATCCAGCAGGCGCTGGTGGCGCTGGGCTACAGCGACAAGGAAGCCGCTGCAGCGCTCAAGGGCTTGCCCCAGGATGTGGGCGTGAGCGAGGGCATCAAGCTGGCGCTCAAGGCGCTGGCCAAGTAAGACAATGCTGTCATGAGCATCAAGACCGACGACTTTGCGCTGCCACCGACCCCCCGTGTGGTGTCGGCCGCGCCTGTGTCCAACAGCGAAGAGGCGATCGAGCGCGCCCTGCGGCCCAAACAACTCGAAGAGTATGTGGGCCAGGCCAAGGTGCGCGAGCAGCTGAAAATCTTCATCGGGGCAGCCAAAAAGCGCGAAGAGCCGCTGGACCATGTGCTGCTGTTCGGTCCCCCCGGCCTGGGCAAGACCACACTCAGTCACATCATCGCGGCCGAACTGGGCGTGAACCTGCGCCAGACCAGCGGCCCGGTGCTCGAAAAGCCCAAGGACCTGGCGGCGCTGCTGACCAACCTGGAGCGCAACGATGTGCTCTTCATCGACGAGATCCATCGCCTCTCACCCGTGGTCGAGGAAATCCTCTACCCCGCACTCGAGGATTACCAGATCGACATCATGATCGGCGAGGGGCCGGCAGCACGTTCCATCAAGCTCGATCTGCAACCCTTCACCCTGGTCGGCGCCACCACCCGCGCGGGCATGCTGACCAACCCGCTGCGTGACCGTTTTGGCATCGTCTCGCGTCTGGAGTTCTACACGCCCGAGGAGTTGTCGCGCATCGTGACGCGCAGCAGCGGTTTGCTCAAAGCGCCCATTGACGCCGAAGGCTCGTTCGAGATCGCCCGCCGTTCCCGTGGCACGCCGCGCATCGCCAACCGCCTGCTTCGCCGCGTGCGCGACTACGCTGACGTGAAAGGCGACGGTCGCATCACTCAGGCCATGGCCAAGGCGGCGCTGTCCATGCTCGATGTCGATCCCGAAGGCTTTGACCTGATGGACCGCAAGCTGCTCGAGGCCGTGATCCACCGTTTTGACGGTGGCCCGGTCGGGCTGGACAACATCGCGGCCAGCATTGGCGAAGAGCGCGACACGATCGAAGACGTGATCGAGCCCTACCTGATCCAGCAGGGCTATCTGCAGCGCACGCCGCGCGGGCGCATTGCCACCCTGGCGGCCTTCCGGCATTTGGGGGTCACGCCACCCAAATCGAGCGGGGATTTGTTGTAGCAGCCAGCCCTGCTGGCGATGGGGGCCTGGCGATCCGCAGGCCATCGCTTGCCGGGCAAGCGCCTGCAGGGGGTCAGGTCGTCGTTTCGTCGCGGGTCTGCGCGTCCAGATGGCTGGTGTCGGCCCAGCCCACCAGACTCAGGCCCTGCGGCGTCCACAGCAGCCGGTTGACGGCCGTGTTGGGCAGCAGCCAGGTGCGCGGGGCCTGCAGGTCCAGGCGGGTGGCAGCGCGGTAGAGCACGTCCATCACCCCGCCGTGGGCCACCAAGGCAATTTGCTGGCCCACATGGCGCGCAGCCAGCTCGTCCACGGTGGCCAGCACGCGCTCGCGCAAGGCGATGAGCGATTCGCCCGCGCCCGGTGGCGTCCATTCGGGCGTGCGTTTGCGCCAGTGGTGGGCGTCATCGGGCAGCTCAACTTCGATTTCGGCAAAGGTGCGGCCCTGAAAGTCGCCAAAAGCACGTTCGCGCAGGCCTGTGTGCGCCGTGACGGCCAGCCCGACCTGGCTGGCGAGGGTTTGTGCGGTCACATGGGCGCGCGACAGGTCACTGGCGTAGATGGCCTGGAGTGCATCGCGTTCGGCCAGGGCTTGCGCCATCCAGCGCGCTTGCTGCAAACCGGTCTCGTTCAGGGGGATGTCCAACTGGCCCTGGATGCGGGTGTCCACGTTCCAGGCGGTTTCGCCGTGGCGGATGGCCAGGATGCGGGTGGCTTGCATGTTCAGCGGGGGATTTCGATGTTGACCCGCTGCATGCCTGCAGGCGGGTTGGGGAAGTGGGCCAGCGCGGCCTTGAACAGGGTGGCGAAAATGAGCACGCTGTCGCTCCAGGGGCCATCATGGCTGGCGCGGGTTTCGTAAACCACCTGGCCTGATTTCAGGTCACGCAGGATCAGGCTGACTTCGCGCCGGTATTGCGTGGGCGGCGGAAAGCGCATGCCCATGCCCACCCCAACGCCCGAACCCCAGGGCGCGCCACGGCCAATCGAGACGCTGCCCCAGGTGCCGGGATACGGTCGACCCCACGGATCGGACACGTACTGCGAACCTGAAAAGCCCACCAGCACGCTGATTTGTGCGCCTGCATCGTCGCGCACCAGGCCCACGGCGGCCAGTGCCTGCTCGGCCTGTTGTTCGGCCAGACCCGCTTCGGGGTTGCTGGTCTGCGAGGGCAGGCGCTCGAAGCGGTAATGCGCGCCCTGCAGTTGCACGCCAGGCGGCACATTGGCCACCGCCAGCACCTGGCTGTCGACCAGGCGCATGCCGGCGCAACCCGCCAGCAGAGTGGCGCCAAGCAGGGCGAGCAAGGTGGCAAGGCGTTTCATGGGCTTGTCAATTCATCGAAATGACCTGGATGCCAGGCAAGGAGGCTTCGGTGAATTCTTCCTCATCGAAGGCTTTGTCGCCAGCTTCGTCGGCAATCCCCGTGATTTGCAGGTTTTTGAAGTCGTGCAACTTGGCATCCATCAGGTGCGAGGGCACCACGTTTTGCAGCGCGGCAAACATGTTCTCGATCCGGCCCGGGTGCTTTTTTTGCCAGTCACGCAGCATGTTGCCCACCACCTGGCGCTGCAGGTTTTCCTGGCTGCCGCACAGCGTGCAGGGGATGATGGGGAACTGCCGGTGTGCAGCCCATTTTTGCAGGTCGGTCTCGGCCACATAGGCCAGCGGGCGGATCACCATGAACTCGCCGTTGTCGCTCACCAGCTTCGGGGGCATGCCCTTGAGCTTGCCACCAAAGAACATGTTCAGGAAGAAGGTCTGCAGCATGTCGTCGCGGTGGTGGCCCAGCGCGAGCTTGTTGCACCCCAGCTCGCGCGCCACCCGGTACAGGATGCCGCGGCGCAGGCGCGAGCACAGGCTGCACATGGTCTTGCCCTCAGGAATCTTGTCCTTGACGATGGAGTAGGTGTCCTGCGTCTCGATGTGGAACTCGATGCCGAGTTCTTTCAGATAAGCCGGCAGGATGTGGTCGGGGAAACCGGGTTGCTTCTGGTCGAGGTTGACGGCCACCAGGGTGAAATCCACCGGGGCACGGGCCTGCATCTTCATCAGGATGTCGAGCATGCCGTAGCTGTCCTTGCCGCCCGACATGCAGACCATGAGGCGGTCACCCGCCTCGATCATGTTGAAGTCACTGATGGCCTGGCCCATTTGGCGGCACAGGCGTTTTTCGAGCTTGTGTGCTTCGCGTTCGATCTTCTTCTGAGCGGCCGCGTCTTCCGCTTCGATCCAGGTGTTTTCGGGGCTAGCGTTCATGGGGTTCACCACTGTCCGGTTTCCATGCGAATGGCGACTTCGCAATCTTCAAAAATTTCAAGCTTGGCAATCTTCACGCGCACGCCCAGCACGCCGGGCAGCTGCATCAGGCGGTTGGCCAGTTTGCCGATCAGGGTTTCGAGCAGGTTCACATGCTCGGCGGTGCATTCGTCGATGATGATCTTGCGCACCTTGCGGTAGTCCAGCACATGGCCGATGTCGTCGTCGCTGGGCAGCAGGGGCTGGGTGCCCATGTTGAGCTCGGCGTCCACCTGAATCGGCTGCGGGTCGGTTTTCTCGTGTTCGAGGATGCCCAGGTTTGCGTCAAAGCGCAGACCGGTGAGCGAGAGGGTTTGCAGGCCGCGGTTCAGCATGTGCGGGTCTCTTTGATTCGGATGATCTCCACCCCCACGCCTTCGCAGTCGGGGTAAACATCAGGTTTGCAGCTGGACAGGCGCACGGCCTGCACGCCGGGGTGGGCGATGAGTTGATCCATCAGGTCGTCGCACAGGGTTTCCTGCAGCACGATGTGGCCTTGCGCCACGCGATCGGCAATCACCTGCCGCACATAGTCGTAGTCCACCACCTCTGACAAGTGGTCGCGTGCAGGCGTGCTGGCACTCAAAGGCACGAACAGCTCCACATTGAAGACGATGCGCTGCGGCGCGTGCTGCTCGAAGTCGTGCGCGCCGATGCGCACATCGACCACATGGTTGCGAAGAAACAGGCGCCGGCAGCTCAGGGCCAGCTGGGACAGGGGATCGCTCATGGCAACGCTGACGGGGTAGGGGGCGCGTCAACCGCAAACATCACATCGCGTGCGAGCGGCACCAGGTGCTGGCCGTTGTCCACACACAGGGTGCTGCCGGTGATGCAGGGGTTGTTGGCCAGAAACAGGCAGGTGGCGGCGACCTGGGCGGGGTCCAGCGGCGCACGCAACAGGTTCACACGGCTGGCGCGCTCGAAATTTTCGGGTGTTTGCGGGCCGCTCTGAAACATCAGGCCCGGCGCCACGCCACACACGCGCAGGGCAGGGGCCAGAGCCTGCGCCTGCAGGGCCACTGCGCGCTCCAGCGCCAGCTTGCTCACCGTGTACGAGAAATAGTCGGGATTCAGGTTGAACACCTTCTGGTCGAGCACATGCACCACACTGCGCTGGCCAGGTGCGGCGTGTGGCGCGCTCTGGCAGGCCATGAGCGCAGCCAGCGAGAGTGGGGCCAGCAGGTTGACCTCGAACTGTTCGCGTGCGCCTGACAGGTTCATGTCCAGCCCGGTGTCTGGCTCGAACAGTGAGGCGTTGTTGACCAGGGCATCCAGCGCGCCGGTGCGTGCTTCGATGTGGCGCATCATCCGCTCGCGCTCATCGGCCAAGGCCAGGTTGGCCTGCACCAGATGCACCACTGCGCCAGTGGCCTGCAGTTCCTGCTGCAGGGCCTGGGCCGCCGAGGCCGAGTGCTGGTAGTGGCACCAGACCTGCCAGCCCGCTTGCGCGAAGGCCTGGCACAGCTGGGCACCCAGTCGCAGGGCGCCGCCGGTGATGAGGACGGTTTTCAAAGGGAGGTGGTTCAAGGTCGGGCAGGGCTCAGGCCAGTGGCCCTGCGGGAGGGCCAGACGTAGGGTCATTATCCCCGATGGCCTTTTCCCGTGGGACCGTGGGGTGCCGCCTGTCAGGCATGCGCGACAATTGCCCGGTGACCGACACATCTCCCGCCTTTCTGCCCGAACTCCAGGCCCGCCTGCATGCCGCCATTGCCCAGGCCGACGGCTGGTTGCCCTTTGACCGTTTCATGGCCATGGCTCTCTACGAGCCGGGTCTGGGCTACTACACCAACGATCTGCAGAAGTTTGGCGCCATGCCCGCCAGCGGCAGCGACTTTGTCACCGCCCCCGGCTTGACGCCCTTGTTCGGCCAGACCCTGGCCGTGCAGGTGCGCGAGGCGCTGGTGCAGACCGGGACGGATGAGGTGGTCGAGTTTGGTGCCGGGACCGGCGCGCTGGCCCTGCAACTGCTGGACAGTCTGGGCGATGCGGTGCGTCGCTACACCATCATCGACTTGTCGGGCACGCTGCGTGCGCGCCAGGCACAGACTCTGGCCGTGCATGACCACAAAGTGCGTTGGCTGGACACCTGGCCCGACGCCTTGGAAGGCGTGGTGGTGGGCAACGAGGTGCTGGACGCGATGCCGGTGCAGCTGCTGGTGCGCCAAAGCGGCGTCTGGCACGAGCGCGGCGTGGTGGCCCATGGCGAAGGCTTTGCCTGGGCCGACCGCCCCACGGCTTTGCGTCCACCCATCGGGATCGAAGGCGAACACGACTACCTGACCGAAATCCACCCCCAGGCCGAGGCGTTCATCGCCAGCCTGGCCGAGCGCATGCGGGCCGGACGCGGTGGCGCCGCCTTTTTGCTGGATTACGGCTTTCCGGAGGCCGAGTACTACCACCCGCAGCGCCACATGGGCACGGTGATGTGCCACCACCTGCACCAGGCCGACGACAACCCGCTGGACAGGGTGGGCCTCAAAGACGTGACCGCGCATGTGAACTTCACCGGCGTGGCCGTGGCGGCGCAAAACGCCGGGCTGGAGGTGTTGGGCTACACCTGTCAGGCGCACTTTCTGTTCAACCTGGGGCTCACGCAAGCCATGGAGGCGGCGCCTTTGTCCGAACGGGTGCAGGCGGCTCGACTGGTCAACGAGCACGAAATGGGGGAGCTGTTCAAGGTGATTGGCCTGGCCACCCAGGATTGGGTGGCCACCGGCTTTGCCCGTGGCGACCGCACGCACCGTCTGTAACCATGATCCGCTGGTTTTTGGTCACCCTGCTGGCGCTGGTCATCTTCAGTGGCCTGCAGCCTTGGCTGCAAAAACTGGGCTTTGGCCGCCTGCCGGGCGACCTCAACTTTCGCCTGTTTGGGCGCGACTGGCAGATCCCCATCACCAGCACCCTGATCCTGAGCATGGTGGCAGCTGCCGTCGCCAAATGGCTGTGAGGGCTTGAATACCCTGGGGGCTATCCCCATCTGTGCTTCTGGAACGATTCAACAGCCCGCACACACCATGATCGACCCCCTGCACATCGTCTGCCCCCACTGCCACACCACCAACCGCGTGGCCGCTGCACATCTGGCCAGCGCCCCCGACTGCGGCAAATGCCACCAGCCCCTCTTTACCGGTCACCCATTGGCCCTGGATGCCGCCAGCTTTGAGCGCCACATCGGCCGCAGCGATGTGCCGGTGCTGGTGGACTTTTGGGCGCCCTGGTGTGGGCCGTGCCGCATGATGGCTCCGGCTTTCGAGCAGGCTGCCGGCCTGCTGGAGCCCCATGTGCGCCTGGCCAAGGTCAACACCGAAGACGAACAGCAACTGGCTGCCCGCTTCAACATCCGCAGCATCCCGACGCTGGCGCTGTTCGTGAACGGCCGTGAAATAGCGCGTCAGGCGGGGGCTTTCCGGTCGGCGCAGGACATTGCAGGGTGGGTGCAGTCGCGCATGTGATGGGCAGGTTGCGACCCAATGCGGTCGGTGAGCAGCGTTTGCTACATGTCCGCCTTTCAACTCATCGATTCAGCAGTTGTGTAAAGGTGAGCGTCTAATTCTTTTTACGATGGACAGCGACCAGCACCTTCGCAATCGCTTCGAACTCGGCCGTGTGGGCGGATGTGGCGCGAGTCACCAACGCAATCACCCGCTCGGGGGCAGGGGGGGCCAGAGGCCTTGCTTTGAGCGACAAATTTTGAAGCAGACCGCTCTTGATCGCCATCTCCGGCAGTAAGGCCACGCCCATGCCTGAGGCGACCATCTGAACCAGCGTCAGCAGACTGGTGGCTTCCATTCCGTCCACACTGGCAACCTCTGCCGTCCGACAGGCCTGCAGGGCGTGGTCGCGCAGGCAATGCCCTTCCTCGAGCAGCAGCAATCGCTCCGTCCATGCGCTGCTGAGCTGGATCGCTTTGCCGGTGATGGCGGGGTCTTGCTCTCGCCCCACCAGCCAGAACTTGTCCTTGTAGAGCGGTTGCACGCGCAGGTCATCCGTGTCGTAGGGCAGTGCGATCAGTGCGAAGTCCAGCTGGCGGTCGCGCAGCCGCTCCAGCAGATGGGCGGTCAGGTCTTCGCGCAAGGCCAACTGCAGCTGCGGGAATTTCTCGCGCAGGGCGGGCATGACCGTCGGCAGCACAAATGGGGCAATGGTGGGGATGACACCCAGGCGCAGCTGCCCTTGCATGGGTCGTGACGCGTCCGATGCAAAGTCGCTCAGGTCTTCGGCAGCAGCCAGCACTTGCCGCGCACGGGCCACCACCTCTTTGCCCACCGCCGTCAGTGCCACGGTCTGTTTGTCCCTCTCCACCAGTTGCACACCCAGGGTGGATTCGAGTTCCTTGAGCCCCGTGCTCAGGGTGGACTGGCTCACAAAACTCGCTTCGGCTGCGCGGGTGAAGTTCAGGTGCTCAGCCAGGGCCAGCAGGTAGCGCAGTTGTCTCAGAGAGGGCAGGGCGGCCATGGTCGGGTTCCTTGAGGCTTTGTTATCTGAATTTTAGATTGATTCAATTGAAATTATGCGTTGGACCGATTGATCGCCGAAATCCACAATTCATCCCATCGCAACACATCTTCACCACCAAGGAGCTTAAAAATGGCACGTCCCGAAATCAAAACCTGGCAGAACCTCGAAGCCGCATTCGCAGGCGAATCGATGGCCCACATCAAGTACCGTTACTTCGCCAAGTTAGCCCGCGCCGCAGGCGACGAAGACACGGCCCGCATCTTCGAGCAGACCGCTGATCAGGAAGTGATGCACGCCTTTGGTCACCTCGACCTGCTCTACCCCGCGGCCGACATCACCCCCGCCAAGGCATTGCAGATCGCCATTGAGGGCGAGACCTACGAGTACAGCGAGATGTACCCCGGTTTCCGCCAGACGGCGGTCGAAGAAGGCAACGCTGCGGCCGTGGCCGAGATCGACGAGCAGATCAGCGAGTCGAAAGAACACGCCGGCCAGTTCAAGGCCGTGCTCGAAAAAGCCGCCAAGCGCTTTGCCGCACTGGCCAAGGTGGAAGAGCGCCATGCCAACCACTACCAGAAGGCCCTCGATGCCATCCAGGCCTGAGCCTTTATCCACCTTTTTCAAATTTTTAAATTCTGGAGAACACCATGAAAGTCTGGCAATGCATTGTGTGCGGTTTCATCTACGACGAAGCCCAAGGTATCCCTGAAGACGGCATCGCCGCCGGCACCCGTTTTGAAGACATTCCCGAAGACTGGGAATGCCCCGATTGCGGCGTGGCCAAGGCCGACTTCGAAATGGTCGAGATCGGCTGATCGAGCAGGAGCACCGGATGATTGCACCCGCTCAAAGCCTGGTGATAGTGGGTTCGGGCCTGGCCGCCTGGACTGTGGTGCGCGAGCTGCGCAAGCTCGATGCCCACACCCCCATCACCCTAGTGACCCGCGACAACGGCGACTTCTACAGCAAGCCCATGTTGTCCAATGCCCTGAGCAGCGGCAAAACCGCCGCCCAGCTGGTCAGCACCACGAGTGCTGCCATGGCAGAGCAACACGGGGTCAAGTTGATGGCGCACACCGAGGTGACGGCGATTGATCCGGTGGCCTGCACCATCAGTACAAGTCAGGGTACGGTGGCTTACAGCCGCCTGGTGCTGGCCCTGGGGGCGGACGCGGTGCGCCTGCCTTTGCAGGGTGACGCCGCAGATCGGGTGCTCTCGGTCAACGATTTGCAGGATTACGCCGCATTCCGAGAGCGGCTCCAAGGTGCTCGCCGCGTCACAGTCATCGGCGCTGGCCTCATTGGCTGTGAATTCGCCAATGACCTTGTCGCGGCTGGCTACGAAGTGGACGTGGTCGACCCGGGCACCCAGCCCCTGGGGCGCTTACTGCCACCCGAAGCTGGCGACCTGCTGCAGCGTGCACTGAGCGACGCAGGTGTCCGCTTTCACTGGGGCACGTCAGTGCAGGCCGTTCATGCGCAGCCCGGAGACTTGCAGCTTGAACTGGCAAACGGCCAGCGTCTGGGCACGGATGTGGTGCTGTCGGCTGTGGGTCTGCGCCCGCGCACCGCGCTGGCACAAGCAGCCGGACTGCAAACGGCGCAAGGCATTGTCGTCAACCGCCAGTTGCAGACTAGCCAGCCAGACATTTATGCCTTGGGCGATGTGGCCGAAGTCGAGGGACGCAGCCTGCCCTACGTCATGCCGCTCATGCAGGCGGCGCGCACGCTGGCCGCGCACCTGGCGGGGCAGGCTGCAAGCCTGCGCTACCCGGCCATGCCGGTGGTCGTCAAAACTCCGGCACTGCCGGTGGTGGTGTCGCCACCGGCCTCGGGTGTGGCAGGCCAGTGGCAGATCGAGACGAGCACCGATGGGGTGGATGCCCGCTTTGTGGGCCACGATGGCACTCTGTTGGGATTCGCCCTGGCAGGCCAGGCCACCACAAACAAAACGGCTCTGCAGAAAAACTTGCCGGCGCTGCTGGCGTGAAGCGATTTTTTAACCCCTGAAATGGAGAAATGACATGACCACGAAACTCGACAAAGTCCTCTACACCGCCAAGGCACACACGACCGGAGGCCGCGATGGCCGAGCCGTGTCCGACGACGGCTTGCTTGATGTGAAACTCGCTCCGCCAAAGGAACTGGGTGGCATGGGCGGCGCGACCAACCCCGAGCAGCTGTTTGCGGCGGGCTACTCGGCCTGCTTCATGGGCGCACTCAAGCATGTGGCCGGCATGAAGAAGGTGGCCGTGCCTGCTGATGCCAGCATTGAAGCCAGTGTGGACATCGGCCCGATCCCCCAGGGCTTCGGCATTGCCGTGCAGATGACCATCAACCTGCCGGGGCTGGACCGTGCGGTGGGCCAGGATCTGCTGGACACGGCGCACCAGGTGTGCCCCTATTCGAACGCGACGCGCGGCAACATCGTGGTCGAGCTGACCTTGGTGTGATCTGCCAGACCTCGTGCGTGCACTGAGCAAAGACTACCGTACTTTGAGTCGCTGTTCGCCCCAAAGCAGACCTCCAGGAGGAGCATGCCGGCGACCGCTTCTGGCCGGAAGCTGCCCGCTGTCACTCGTTGGCCAGTCCGTTGATCTGCTGGTTCACTGCGATGATGCGTGCTGCCTCGATACGCTCGCCGATCTTTGCCCCCTGGAGGCCTTCGCGGGCGGCTTGCGCGGCAATTTCGGGGGTGGCCACGCGCAGTGCAGCTTCCAGTGCCTGTGCCAATCGCTGGGCTTGCGGGTAACTGCGGTCTTCAAACCCCTTCCGACCCCGCGCATCGGCCTCGCAGGCCTGCAGCACCAGCGCAAAACGCTCGGGCTGGCGAATGGCGTCACAGCGGGTCAGCAAGCGCATGATCGCAGCAGCGTTCAGTTCGCCGCTGCGGTGGATGTTGCCGTGTTCGCGCGCCACCACGTCTGCCAGTTCCTTGCAGTCGCCAGGCACACGCAGGCGCAGCGCCACTTGTTGCGCCAGCTTGGCACTGCGGCCTTCGTGGCCGATGTGGCGGGGCAGCACGTCGGCCGGGGTGCTGCCTTTGCCCAGGTCGTGCATGAGTGCGGCCCAGCGCACAGCCAGCGGCGCGTGCAGTCGGGCGCTTTGGTCGAGCACCAGCATCGCGTGCACGCCGGTGTCGATTTCGGGGTGGTGTTCGGCGCGTTGCGGCACACCCCACAGGCGGTCCAGTTCGGGCAGCAGCACCTTCAGGGCGCCGCATTCGCGCAGCACTTCAAACATGCGCGAGGGTTGCTTGCTCATCAGGCCTCGAGCGATTTCCTGCCAGACCCGTTCAGGCACCAGGTGGTCCACTTCGCCGTCTTGCACCATCTGACGCATGAGCGCCATGGTCTCGGGCGCCACGGCAAAGTCGGCAAAGCGCGCGGCAAACCGCGCCAGCCGCAGGATGCGCACCGGGTCTTCGGCAAAGGCGCTGGTCACATGGCGCAGCACTCTGGCCTGCAGGTCGCGCTGGCCACCGTAGGGATCGGTGATGTGCCCTGCCCATTGCGCGCAGGGCGCGTGCGCCAGCACCTCTGGCAGAGCCAGGGCGTTGATGGTCAGGTCGCGCCGGGCCAGGTCTTCCTGCAGCGTCACATCGGGCGCGGCCTGTACCGCAAAGCCCTTGTAGCCGCGCGCTGTTTTGCGCTCGGTGCGCGCCAGGGCGTATTCCTCGCGGGTCTGTGGGTGCAAAAAAACCGGAAAGTCCTTGCCCACGGGCACATAGCCTTGCGCCGCCATCGCCTCGGGCGTGCTGCCCACCACGACCCAGTCGCGGTCGCTCACGGGCAGGCCCAGCAGGGCATCGCGCACCGCACCGCCGACGACAAAGACTTCCATGCTTGCGCTCAAGGGCGGAGCCGGAACGGCTCTTCAAAGTCGATGAAGTCTTTTTCGGCCAGCGCGCCGTCGATCCAGGCTTTGACGCCTGGCAGGGCGCAGACGCGGTCCATGTAGGCGGCCACATCAGCTGGCACGGGCAGGGCGTAGGTCTTGAGGCGCATGACCACGGGCGCAAAGTAGGCGTCGGCCACGCTGAATGCGCCAAACAGCATGGGGCCGCCGTGCTCGGCCAGCAGGCCCGACCACATGGACACGATGCGCTGCAGGTCGGCGCGCACCGCCGGTTTGTCGCGCAGGGCCAGCGCACCCACGTCGGGCAGGCTGGCGTCGATGTTCATGGGGCAGGCACTGCGCAGGCCCGCAAAGCCGCTGTGCATTTCAGCGCAGACGCTGCGCGCACGGGCGCGTGCCTGGCGGTCCGCAGGCCACAGCTGTTTGTCGGGAAATTGCTCGGCCACGTATTCGGCAATCGCCAGCGTGTCCCACACCACCAGGCCGTCGTGCACCAGCACCGGCACCTTGCCCACCGGATTGATGGGGGCCACCACCTTTTTGAACTGCGAGTCGGGGGTGAAAGCGTCAAAGCGCACCATGACTTCTTCGAAGTCGATGCCCGCCTGGCGCAGCAGCACCCAGGGCCGCATGGACCAGGACGAATAGTTCTTGTTGCCGATGTAGAGCTGGATCATGGTGTTCCTCCTGGTGTTTGAAGCGCCATGTTAGCCGGGCTTCAGAACGCCCAGAGCAGGCTGGCCGTCATGACCAGGTAGCGCAAGAACTTGCCAATGGCCATGTAGACGGTGCAGGGCAGCAGAGGCATTTGCAACCAGCCCGCCACCGCGCACAAGGGGTCGCCCACACCGGGCAGCCAGCTCAGCAGGCAGGCACGGGGGCCCATTTTTTCAAGCCAGTGCAGCGCGCGCAGGTGGGTGGGGGATTGGCGCCATCGGTCCACGGCCTTGTGGGCGCCCCAGCCCATCCACCAGCTGACCATGCCGCCCAGCGTGTTGCCGGCGGTGGCCATCAGGATGGCAGGCCAGAACAGTTCGGGGTTGAGCTTGATCAGGCCAAACACCACAGGCTCGGAACCCAGGGGCAACAGCGTGGCCGAGATGAAGGCCACCACAAACACGGTGGACAGCCCGACTTCGGGCAGGGCCAGTGTGTGCAGCAGCGAATGGATCCAGGCTTCCATGCGGGGCAGTGTAGCGGGCGTGAGCGCATCCTCTTTTGGCCGGATTGCATACCATAAATAACTTTCAACTGCTGAAATTTTGGGCAATTACAATCGTGCCTCCTTTTTGAGCACCGACCCTTTCCCATCCCCATGCAGATCGGCCCCTACACCTTGCCGAACACGCTGTTCGTCGCCCCCATGGCAGGGGTGACGGATCGGCCGTTCCGGCAGCTGTGCCGCCAGTTTGGCGCGGGCTACGCCGTGAGCGAGATGGTGACGTCCCGGCCTGATCTGCAAAAGTCCCTCAAGACCAGCCGCCGGGCCAACCACGACGGTGAGCCGGGGCCGATTGCCGTGCAGATTGCGGGCACCGATGCGCAAATGATGGCCGACGCGGCCCGCTACAACATCGACCGGGGCGCGCAAATCATCGACATCAACATGGGGTGCCCGGCCAAGAAGGTCTGCAACAAATGGGCCGGTTCGGCCCTGATGCAGGACGAGGTGCTGGCGCTGGAGATCGTCAGCGCCGTGGTGGCTGCAGCCCAGCCGCACGGCGTGCCGGTGACCCTGAAGATGCGCACCGGCTGGTGCCAGACCGAGAAAAATGCCCTGACGATTGCGCGCGCCGCTGAAAGCGCCGGTGTGCAAATGGTCACGGTACACGGCCGCACCCGCGAGCAAGGCTACAAAGGCGAAGCCGAATACGACACGATTGCCGCTGTGAAAGCCGCGCTGCGCATCCCGGTGGTGGCGAACGGCGACATCACCAGCCCTGAAAAAGCCCGCGAGGTGCTGCAAAGGACCGGTGCCGATGCATTGATGATTGGCCGCGCTGCGCAAGGCAGGCCCTGGATCTTCCGCGAAGTGGCGCACTACCTGGCCACGGGCGAGCACCTGGCACCGCCGCTGGTGGCCGAGGTGCGCCGCGCCTTGCTGAAGCACCTGCAGGACCACTACAGCCTGTATGGCGAATACACCGGCGTGCGCTCGGCGCGCAAACACATCGGCTGGTATGTGCGCAGCTTGCCGGGGGGCGAGGATTTCCGAGAGCAGATGAACACGCTGGAAAGCAGCGAACAACAAATGGCCGCCGTTGGGCTGTACCTGGATGGACTGGCCGAGCAGATGGACCGCTTGCCTGTGATGGCAAACCCGGTGGCAATGGAGATGGAACTGTGAGTGACCGACAAAGCATCGAGGCCTGCATCCGGGCCAATCTGGAAGAGTATTTCCGTGACCTGGAGGGGGACGACCCCACGGGCCTGTACGACATGCTGCTCAAGGTGATGGAAAAGCCGCTGCTCGATGTGGTGATGCAGCGCGCGGGTCAGAACCAGTCGCGTGCGGCCGACTGGTTGGGCCTGAACCGCAACACCCTGCGCAAAAAATTGCTGGAGCACGACCTGCTCAAGTGAGCCATTCCCCTGCTTATTCACCGGATCCGTTTAGCCCGGCCCCTTATTGAACTGAATCCTTATTCTCAAGAAAGTTTCCCTGTGAAAGCCCTGATTTCCGTCTCCGACAAAACCGGCATCGTCGAACTCGCCCAGCAACTGCACGCCCTGGGCGTGGGCCTCATTTCCACCGGCGGCACCGCCAAGCTGCTGGCCGACAAAGGCCTGCCCGTGACCGAAGTGGCCGAAGTGACGGGCTTTCCCGAGATGCTCGATGGCCGCGTCAAGACCCTGCACCCCAAAGTGCATGGCGGCCTGCTGGCGCGCCGCGACACGCCCGAGCACATGGCAGCGCTCAAGGCCCACAACATCGACACGATTGACCTGCTGATTGTCAATCTCTACCCCTTTGAAGCCACCGTGGCCAAGCCCGGCTGCACGCTGGCCGACGCGATCGAGAACATCGACATTGGCGGCCCGGCCATGGTCCGCTCTGCCGCCAAAAACTGGAAAGACGTGGGCATCGTGACCGACGCCAGCCAATACGCGGACGTGATTGCCGAGCTGAAAGCCAAGGGCAAACTGAGCGACAAGCTGCGCTTTGCCCTGTCGGTGGCCGCCTTCAACCGCATCAGCCAGTACGACGGCGCGATCAGCAATTACCTCTCGAGCGTGAACTTCGAAGCCGAGAAACTGAGCGAAAGCTATGTGCCCGAGCGCGCCCAGTTCAGTGGCCAGTTCAACGAGCAGTACGTCAAGGTGCAGGACCTGCGCTACGGCGAAAACAGCCACCAGCAAGCCGCCTGGTACCGCGACCTGTCGCCCGCCGCCGGTTCGCTGGCCACAGGCGTGCAGCTGCAAGGCAAGGAACTGTCCTACAACAACATCGCCGACGCCGATGCGGCCTGGGAATGCGTCAAGAGCTTTGAAGGCCCTGCCTGTGTCATCGTCAAGCACGCCAACCCCTGCGGCGTGGCCGTGGGCGCGAATCCCTTCGAGGCCTACAGCAAGGCTTTCCAGACCGACCCCACCAGCGCGTTCGGCGGCATCATCGCCTTCAACCGTCCGGTAGATAAGGCCGCAGCCGAAGCGGTGAGCAAACAGTTTGTCGAAGTGCTCATGGCCCCCGATTTCAGCGCCGAGGCACTCGAAGTCTTCAAGAGCAAGGTCAATGTGCGCCTGATGAAGATCGCGCTACCCGCCGACTACGGCAACGTGCGCAATGCTTTGGAAACCAAGCGCGTCGGCTCGGGCTTGCTGCTGCAAAGCGCCGACAACCATGAGCTGACCTTGGCCGACCTCAAAGTGGTGACTGTCAAGCAACCCACCCCTGAAGAACTGGGCGACCTGTTGTTCGCCTGGAAAGTGGCCAAGTTCGTCAAGTCCAACGCCATCGTGTTCTGCAAAAACGGCATGACCATGGGCGTGGGCGCCGGCCAGATGAGCCGCCTGGACTCCGCCCGCATCGCCAGCATCAAGGCCGAAGCCGCCAAGCTCAGCCTGCAAAACACCGTGGTGGCGAGCGACGCCTTCTTCCCCTTCCGCGACGGCCTCGATGTGGTGGTGGATGCGGGTGCGACCTGCGTGGCCCAGCCCGGCGGCTCCATGCGCGACCAGGAAGTCATCGACGCGGCCAACGAGCGTGGCGTGGCGATGGTGTTCACGGGTGTGCGCCATTTCCGACATTGATTGCCCGCATTGAGCTTTGACACACTTGGCCTGACCGCGGCGCTGCAAAGTGCCGTGGCCGACATGGGTCTTTATGCGCCCACGCCCATCCAGGCGCAAGCGATCGCCCCCGCTTTGCAAGGTCGCGACCTGTGGGCCACTGCGCCTACGGGATCAGGCAAGACGCTCGCTTTTGCCCTGCCGCTGGTGCAGCAGCATGTGCTGCACCCCCGCCAGACCAATTTCCGCCGCCCCGTGCGTTCGCTGGTGCTGGTGCCCACGCGCGAGCTGGCGGTGCAAGTCGGCGACGTGCTCACGCACCTGGGCTACCCACTCAAGCTCAAGGTGGCAGTGGTCTACGGTGGCGTGTCCATCAACCCGCAGATGATGGGGTTGCGTGGTGGCGCCGACATCGTGGTGGCCACGCCGGGGCGCCTGCTCGATCTGGTGGACCACAACGCCTTGCACCTGGGCGATGTGCAACAGCTGGTGCTCGACGAAGCCGACCGCCTGCTGGACCTGGGCTTTGCCGACGAGTTGCAGCGTGTGCTGGCGCTGCTGCCGGCGCAGCGCCAGACGCTGTTGTTTTCGGCCACGTATGCAGAGCCTGTGCAGGCGCTGGCACAAGGTCTGCTGCACGATCCGGTCCGTGTGACCGTGGACGCGGTGGCGGCGCAAGCCCCGGACATCCGTCAGCGTGCCATTGCCGTGGACGAGAAGAAACGCACGGCCCTGCTGCGCCACCTGATGGCCGAGCAGGGCTGGAAGCGCGTGCTGGTCTTTGTGGCCACCCGCTACGCCTGCGAGCATGTGGCCAACAAGCTCTACAAGGCGGGCGTTTACGCCACGGCTTTCCATGGCGAGATGAGCCAGGGGGCGCGCCAGCAAGTGCTGGATGAATTCAAGACCGGCCGCTGGGACGTGGTGGTGACCACCGATCTGGCTTCGCGCGGCATCGACATTGCGCAGCTGCCCGTGGTGGTCAACTACGACCTGCCGCGTTCGGCCACCGACTACACCCACCGCATCGGCCGCACCGGTCGGGCAGGGGCCACGGGGGAGGCGGTGAGCTTTGTGACGGCGCAGGCCCAGCAGCACTGGAAGCTGATCCGCAAGCGCGAAAAGCTGGACCTGGAACTGGAGCAAGTGCCCGGTTTTGAACCGTTGGACGTGCCGCCTGCCCCCGCCTTGGGGCAAGACGGGACCGGCGGCATCAAGGGCAAGCGGCCCAGTAAAAAAGACAAGCTGCGCGCGGCCGAAGCGGCTCAGGCGCAAGCCCAAAACGGGCAAAAACCGCGTTAAGCGTCGCCGTTGTCCGTGGCAGCGCCTTCGCCGGTGGCGTCGGATGGCGCTGTTTCGGCCTTTTCTGGCGCCGCAACCCAAACGCCGTATTTGCTCAAAATTTCGACATAAACCGACGCGGCCCCTGCCTTGGCAGTGGCATCCACCGCCTCGATCACGGCGCCCACGCGCACGGTTTCGGCCGTTTCGGCGCTCGCCCCCACCTTGCAGTCAAAGTCCCAAAAGTCGGCGCCAACCGGAACCGGGCGGTTGCGCTCGCGCTTGAAATACTTGCGGATGTCGTGTTTGACGGCCTCCAGAACGCGGTCCGGGTGCTTGCCCTCGGCGTGCAGGGGGTAGGTTTTTTTCATGAAAAGTCCTTTCGGGTTTGGCAAGCGCCCGACAAGGACGTGAAAGCAGGCGCGAATTATCGCCGTCTTCTGACAAGACTGAGCAAGAGCAGGCTGTACATGCGACGTTTCTGGATGCTTGCTGTGAAAATTGATTTAAAATAATAAAAAATTACTACAAAATACATGTCAAATGGAATTAAGAGTCTTGCCTTTGATGAAAAAAATGACCATGTGTTTGGTAGGGGCGGTATGCAGCTTTGCGTTGTCGGCCTGCGGTGGTGGCTCTGCTGAGGTTTCGACCACCACGGTGTTTAAGGAGCTGGATTATGTTGCTTGCGATAAATCCAATCCGGTGCCCGATGAGGTGGCACTGATCGCTAAGGCAGGGATCAACCCGGTGAAACGAAGTTGCAATCGACTCGCCGGTGTTATTGGGCCTGCCTACATTCCTTCGGAAAATTGTGCTTACTGGGGCTACTTTGCACACAGCGTGCTAAATGTGCTGCCCTCCGAGGTAGCTAAGGCCAACTCCATTGGTTACACCGAACAACTGCGTGCTCCTCAGACTTATGACCCGGCCAACGACTTTGCGTGTGATTAAGGCGGAAGAGCGCACGGGCTTCAGCGTGGTTTGAGCTGGGCAACTGGGGCTCTGTGCCAGCGCCTTGTGCTTTGCGGCACAAGGCCATTTTTCCGGCCAATCGCATCAGGCCAGGCTAAAGGGGATTTAGATGAAAAAAGTGACTATGTGTTTGGTGGGCGTGGCTTGCAGCGTTGCTTTGTCGGCCTGCGGCGGTGGCTCTGGTGAGGCTTCGATCACCACGATGTTTAAGGAATTGTTATATGTTCAATGCAGCGCCAATAATTCAGTGGCCAATGAGGTGAAATTGATCGCTGATACTGGGATATACCCGGTGAAACGAAGATGCAATCATGTCACGCCTGATAGCGCTTATGCCGCGGCGTGTGGCGCTGAATTATATGTTGCATACAGTGTTCTGGATGTGCTGCCCTCCGAGGTGACCAAGGCCAAATCCATTGGTTACACCGAACAACTGCGTGCGACTCAGACATATGACCCGGCCAACGACTTTGCGTGTGATTAAGGCGATTGATCGCCCACGATCCTTAGCGGTTTGAACTGGACATATGCGGCCCTGTGCCAGCGCCTTGTGCGCTGAGACAGGGCCTTTTTTTGACCCTTGTCGCTGCAGTCAGTGCCTTCTCAGCGCTGATCTGAATGCGCTAAGTCCTTGTCAATGTTCAGATTGCTTGTTCCTTGCCGCCGGGTCTTTTCAGTGCAAACGATGCATCTTGATGCTTTTATGCTTGCCTGCATTGGTGTTAAAGTGCCAATGTGCGAACCACCATCGATTTACCCGACGCTTTGCTCAAGCACCTCAAGGCCCGCGCGGCGCTGGAGGGGCGGACCTTGCGCGACCTGGTGGTGGATCTGGTGGAGAAGGGCTTGAACGCCCGCGAGGCGGTGGACCCGCAGCTAAGGATGCAGGCCCGCCCCCTGGTCGGCGCCGCCAGCGCTGCACCTGGCCCGACGGAAGTTGTGGGCGGTGCTGGACTGCAGGCGCTGGTCAACCTGGACGACGATGAGCGATCCTTCCAACTCATGGCAAAGCGCTGAGGCCGCGGCCGGCTGGCGTCCCGCCTCGGGCGATCTGCCCGACGTCAATGTCTGGCTGGCCCTTTCTTATGCGCAACACCCGCTGCACACGGTAGCCAACCGCTATTGGCAAACCGTTTGCGAAAGCGGCAAATCGCTGTGGTTCAGTCGCTGCACCATGATGGGCCTGGTGCGGGTGCTCACGCAGACCCAGGCCATGGGGACCAACGCCATGCCATTGGCCCAGGCCATGAAGGTGTATCGCCAATGGGTCACCACCCCCAAAGTGGCCCTGTTGCCCGACCCGCCAGGGCTCGACAGCCTGATCGAGCAGATGCTGGACGCCGCCCCGGCCTTGCCGACGCGTTTGTGGATGGACATCCGGCTGGCGGCGACCGCCCAATGTGCGGGTTTGCGTCTGGTGACGTTTGAGCGTGAAGTGACTTTGTTGGGGCTGGAGCAGTGCCTGATCCTGCCTCGGGCGTGATGCCGGGTGGGGCGACTCAGTCCAGCCGCACCTTGAGCTGAAAACTCACGGCCCCGTACAGACGGTCTTTCAGGGGCGGCACCAGGGCCACGTTCAGCCCGAAGCGCGGGCCTTCCCAGCTGGCCACGGGCAGCACCGCCGGAAACCAGCCCCCGTTGAAAGCCTTGGGGTAGCCATTGAAAGCACCCGCCACCACGCCCAACCTGGCGCCTGCAAAAGTCCAAGGCTGGTAATAGGCGCCCACATAGCTGGAGTGCGCGTTGTCGCTGTTGACGAAGCGCCCGGCGGTGGCACTCCAGGTGTCGTCCAGTTTGTACTCGACGCCCAGCCCCGGGTTGGCGTTGCGCAGGCCTTTGTCGGTGTCAAAGTGGGCCGAATAAAACCCGGCGTTCAGCCACAGGCGGCTGCTGTCAAAGTCGGCGTGCGCCAGCCCGCACAGCAACAAGCCAGTCAGAGCGAGCAGGCGAGGCATGTCAGAGGGTGGCAAAGATCTCGCTGGCGGCCTGCACGGTGGCGGCGATGTCGGCGTCGGTGTGGGCGCTGCTGACAAAACCGGCTTCGTACAAGGCGGGCGCAATGTACACACCGCGCTCCAGCAAGCCGTGGAACAGCTGGTTGAATTTGGGGCTGTCGCTGGTCATGACCTTGGCGTAGTTCTGCGGCAGCTCGGGCAGTAAGAAGAAGCCGAACATGCCGCCCTGGCAGTCGGCAGAGAACGGCACCCCGGCCTTGGCCGCTGCACCTTTGAGACCATCGACCAGGCTTTGTGTTTTGGCGCTCAAGGCGTCCCAGAAACCTGGTTTGGCGATTTCGCGCAGTGTGGCCAGACCGCAGGCGGTGGCCACCGGGTTGCCGCTCAGGGTGCCAGCCTGGTACACCGGGCCGGTAGGTGCCAGCTTGGACATGACTTCGCGTGAGCCGCCAAAGGCCGCCAGCGGCATGCCGCCGCCAATGACTTTGCCCAGCACCGTCATGTCGGGCGCGAAGCCAGGAATGGCTTGGGCATACACACTTTGCGCACTGCCCAGAGCCACGCGAAAGCCGGTCATCACCTCATCAAACACGAACAACGCGCCGTGTTCGGTGCACAGCTCGCGGCAGCGCTTCATGAAGGGCACGCTGGCGCGCACGAAGTTCATGTTGCCTGCAATGGGTTCGATCATCACGCAGGCCAGGTCTTTGCCGTGCAGTGCAAAGGCTTCTTCGAGCTGCGGGATGTTGTTGTATTCGAGCACCAGGGTGTGTTGCACCACCTCGGGTGGCACCCCGGCGCTGGTGGGGTTGCCAAAGGTGGCCAGGCCCGAGCCGGCCTTGACCAGCAGCGCATCGGCATGGCCGTGGTAGCAGCCTTCAAACTTGATGATCTTGCTGCGGCCCGTGGCCCCGCGCGCCAGGCGCAGTGCGCTCATGCCCGCTTCGGTGCCTGAGCTGACCAGGCGAACCATCTCCATGGATGGCACGTGCTTCAGGATTTCTTCGGCCAGTTCGATCTCGCGTTCTGTGGGGGCGCCGAAAGAGAAGCCGTCCAGGGCAGCCTTTTGCACGGCTTCGAGCACGGCGGGATGGCCGTGGCCCAGGATCATCGGGCCCCAGGAGCCGATGTAGTCGATGTATTTCTGGCCATTGGCATCCCAGAAATAGGCGCCTTGTGCGCGCTGCACGAAACGGGGTGTTCCCCCCACGGCACGAAATGCGCGCACGGGCGAGTTCACGCCGCCAGGAATCACGCGGGCGGCACGGTCAAACAGTTGCTGGTTCAGATCGGTCATGGGAATGGGGTGCGCGGGCCAGGCACTGTGCCTGGTTAGGGCGTTCAGTGTTTGGTTTCGTTGAAAGGGACTTCGAAGTAGTCGGCGCCGGGCGCATGGCCGTCGTTCCCGTCGGCTTCACCCTCGCCTTCTTCGTCTTCGGGCTGTGCCCAGAACAGGCGGTCGGGCACCACCTGACCCATGCCGGGCCGAAAACCCTCGTCCAGACAGCGGTCCAGGTAGGCCAGGGCTTCGCGGGTGGCTTCGGGCAGGTCCATGCCGGAGGCCAGCAGGGCTGAAAGCGCTGCCGACAGGGTGTCGCCCGCACCCGCAAATACGGCTTCGATGCGTTCAAATTTTTCGTGGGCCACGACGGTTTCGGGTGTGGCCAGCACGTTGTCGATGTGTTGCTCGGGCAGGGGCACGCCGGTCACCAGGGTGTAGGGCACCCCCATTTCGCTGGCGGCGCGGGCAATGTCGCGCGGGCTGGGGTTGCGCTCGCCGTCCCACTCGGGCAGCAGCCAGCGGCGCAGCGTGCTGTGGTGGCCCACCAGCACGCTGGTTTGGGGCAGCAGCAGTTCGGCAAAGGCGTCCAGGTAGTCTTCGATGCGGTTGTCTTCCCACCACGACAGGTTGGGCATGTAGGCGACCACCGGCACACCTTCGTAGTCGTCGGCGATGGCGGCAATGACCGCCAGGTTTTCGGGGCTGCCAGCAAAACCGACTTTGATGACCTGTACCGGCACGTCTTCGGCAATGGTGCGGGCTTGCTCGCTCACGGCTTCGTCATCAAAGGCGAAAAAGTCGTGGATGCCGCTGGTGTCGCGGGCGTAGCTGCCGGTCACCACCGGCAGGGTGTGCGCGCCAACCGAGCCCATGGCCAGCACATCGCCCGTGAGCCCGCCAGCACCGCTGGGGTCGTTGGCGTTGAAGACCAGCACGCAGGCCAGTCCCTGGCTGTCGTCTTCGCTGTCCTCGGGGGTGGTGGGGGCGTTGTGGGTGTCGGTCATGTGGGCATGCGCTTGTCGGCTGAACCTGCGCCCGCCCAGGGGGACGAGAGGGCGCCCGATACAATCGAGTTCATTCTATTCGACAACTTTTTCAGAAAAACATGGAACACAAGACTTGGATGTGCCTGATTTGCGGCTGGATTTACGACGAGGCTCAGGGCGACCCCGAGCACGGTATTGCCCCCGGCACCAAGTGGGAGGATGTGCCCATGAACTGGACTTGCCCGGAGTGCGCCGCCCGCAAGGAAGACTTCGAGATGGTGGCCATCTGATCGGCTTGGGTGTCTGAATCCGCACAGACCGCCCGCTCCCCGCGCTGCGTCTCTGGCTCACAAAGCCGCCTTCTCAGGCGGCTTTCTTTTTGACGACGGCGTAACGCTCCAGTGTTTTCTCGCGCGCTTCGGCGTGGTTGACGATGGGGTTCGGGTAGGTTTTGCCCAGTGCAATGTCTGCCGCCTGCAGCTCCAGTTCGCCAGCCAGCCAGGGCGCGTGGATCGACTTGCCAGACAGGCCGGCCAGTTCGGGCACATAGCGGCGGATGAACTTGCCCTCGGCATCGAACTTTTCGCTTTGGCTGACCGGGTTGAAGATGCGAAAGTAAGGCTGGGCGTCGCAGCCGCTCGAACTGGCCCATTGCCAGCCCCCGTTGTTGGCCGACAGGTCGAAATCGTTGAGGTGGGTGGCGAAGTATTTTTCACCCCAGCGCCAGTCCACGCCCAGGTCTTTGCACAAAAAGCTGGCCACCACCATGCGCAGGCGGTTGTGCATGTAACCCGTCTGGTTGAGCTGACGCATGGCGGCGTCCACCAGCGGGTAGCCGGTTTTGCCGGCGCACCAGGCGTCGAAGAGTTTGTGGCCGTGCGGGCCATGGTCCCAATGGATGGCGTCGTATTCGCGCTTGAAGCTCTCGCCTGTGCCCACATGCGCAAAGTTGGCCAGCACCTGCACGTAAAAGTCGCGCCAGACGAGTTCGGACAGCCACACCGCTGCGCCTTCGCTGCCTGCCTGTGCGCGGGTGTGTGCCTCGCGGGCCAGTTGGCGGATCGACACGGTGCCAAAGCGCAGGTGCACGCTCAGGTAGCTGGGGCCTTTGACTGCCGGAAAGTCACGCCGCTGGCCGTAGGCGTCGATTCGATGCAGAAAATCGGCCAGCAAGGTCTGCGCGCCCGTCTCGCCCGCCGGGATGTGCAGCTGCGAAAAGTTGGTGGCCTCAAAGTCGATGTCCGACAGGCGCGGCACACTCTGGCGCAGGGCTTCGGGGCGCGGGGCCAGGTGCGCGGCGTAACGTTCTGCCGGGTAGGCCTTGAGGTAGAAGTCGTTCACCTTGCGCAGCCAGGCGTTCTTGTAGGGTGTGAAGACCGAAAACGCTGTGCCCGACTGGGTCATCACCTCTTGCCGTTCAAACACCACATGGTCTTTGCCGGTGTGCAGGGCGATGCCGAGGTCGGCCAGATGGCCACGCACATGCCCATCGCGCAGCTGTGCGGCGGGCTCGTCGTCGTGGCTGGCAAACACGGCCAAAGCGCCCAGTTGCTGCGCCAGTTTGGGGATTTCGTGCTCGGCCAGGCCGTGGCGCACGATCAGACCGCGACCTTCGCCACCCAGCTCGGCCAAGCGCTGGTCCAGTTCCACCAGCGACTCTCGGATGAATTCCACCCGCCGGTCGGCTCGGGGCAGGTCGTTCAAAATCGCTGTGTCAAAGACAAAAGCCACATGCACCTGGCGGCAATGTTTGAGCGCGTGATAGAGCGCGGCGTTGTCGTGCACGCGAAGATCGCGACGCAACCAGACCAGTCCACAAGGCAATGCGGTTTCCATAGAGGCAGACCCAGGGCAGGCGACCGGGCACCTGGATGGTGGCCGTTAAAATCGGAGCCCATGCCTGCCGATTCTGCCTCCATCAACCTCACGCACCATTTTCTGGTGGCCATGCCGGGTCTGGAGGACTCGCTTTTTGGGCGCTGCGTCATCTATGTGTGTGAACACAACGAGCGTGGCGCCATGGGTTTGATCATCAACAAGGTCGCTGACATGGGTTTGCGCCATTTGTTTGACAAGCTCGAATTGCCGCTGCGCCGCGAAGACCTGCTCGGTCAACCGGTGTTGCAAGGCGGCCCGGTCCACACCGAACGCGGCTTTGTCCTGCACGATCCGATCCACATGGCCAACCCCGCCGAAGACGGCGGCGACATCTACGCCTCCACCCTCAAAGTGCCAGGCGGTTTGGAGATGACCACCTCGCGCGATGTGCTCGAAGCCATTGCTTCGGGGGCTGGACCGCGCCGCGTGCTCATCGCGCTGGGCTACGCGGGTTGGGGTGAGGGCCAGCTGGAGACCGAACTGGGCGAAAACAGCTGGCTGACGGTGCCGGCCGATGCGCGTATTGTTTTTGAAACGCCGCTGGAGCAGCGTTATGACGAGGCGCTGGCCCTGCTGGGCCTGAAGTCCTGGATGCTCTCACCCGAGGCTGGGCACGCATGAGTGAAGCCCAGACCCCACCTGTGCCCGCCAGCCAGCAAACCTTTCTGGCATTCGACTACGGCCTCAAGCGCACCGGCGTGGCCGTGGGCAACCGCCTGATGAAAACCGCCACGCCGCAAGGCACGATAGCCGCCGAAGGCGACGCCCGCTTTGCCAGGATCGCCGAGCGCATCAAAGAGTGGCAGCCCGACGCCCTGGTGATCGGGGTGCCCACGCACCCTGACGGCGGTGAACACGAAAACACCTTGCGTGCCCGCAAGTTCGGCCGCCAGTTGCGCGGCCGCTTTGGCCTCGCGGTGTACGAAGTGGACGAGCGCTACAGCACCACCGAAGCGCATTCGATGGGGGCCAAAGACGCCGACGCGGCGGCAGCGGCCATCATCCTGGAACAGTTTTTGAGGACATTGCCATGAACCTGACCCTCGACGCCGAGGCGCTGTACAAGGAGCTGCTGCGCGGTGTGCGCAGCCTGTGCAAGCCCGACACCCGCCTGGTGGGCATCACCTCGGGTGGTGCCTGGCTGGCCGAGCGCCTGCAGCACGACCTGGGCCTGAGCGGCCAAGCCGGCCAGGTGTCCTCGGTCATGCACCGCGACGACTTTGCCCAACGTGGTTTGGCCGCGGGGGGGCAAACGCAACTGCCTTTCGCGGTCGATGGTGCCGACATCCTGGTGCTGGACGATGTGCTCTACACCGGCCGCACCATCCGTGCGGTGCTCAATGAAATTTTTGACTACGGTCGTCCGGCGTGTGTGCAGCTGGCGGTGCTGGTGGACCGCGGCGGGCGCCAGCTGCCGGTGCAAGCCGATTTTGCCGCCGCCCGCGTGGCGCTGCCGGCCAGCCAGTCGCTTGCGCTGGCGCGCGACGATGCCGGTCGTTTCAGCTTCAAGGTAGAGGACAAGGCCTGAACATGCTCTACAAACGCAACAACCCCCAACTCAACAAGAACGGCGAGCTGATCCACCTGCTCTCCACCGAGGGCCTGTCTAAGGACATCCTCACCCACATCCTGGACACCGCGCAGGGCTTTGTCAGCGTGAGCGACCGCGAGGTGAAAAAAGTGCCGCTGCTGCGCGGCAAAAGTGTTTTCAACCTGTTTTTTGAAAACAGCACCCGCACCCGCACCACTTTTGACATCGCGGCCACCCGCCTGTCGGCCGATGTCTACACGCTGGACATCGCACGCAGCTCGGCCAGCAAAGGCGAAAGCCTGCTCGACACCATCGCCAACCTGAGTGCGATGGCGGCCGACATCTTCGTGGTGCGCCACAGCGAGTCGGGTGCGCCCTACCTGATCGCCCAGCATGTGGCGCCGCATGTGCATGTGGTGAATGCCGGTGACGGGCGCCATGCCCACCCCACGCAGGGCCTGCTGGACATGTACACCATCCGGCACTACAAAAAAGACTTCTCCAACCTCACCGTGGCCATCGTGGGCGATGTGCTGCATTCGCGTGTGGCGCGCTCGGACATCCACGCGCTGACCACGCTGGGCTGCCCTGAGGTGCGTGTGGTCGGCCCCAAGACCCTGGTGCCGTCGGACATGGCGCAGATGGGCGTCAAGGTCTTCCACAACCTGGAAGAAGGCATCAAGGGCTGCGACGTGGTCATCATGCTGCGCCTGCAAAACGAGCGCATGAGTGGCGCGCTGCTGCCGTCTAGCCAAGAGTATTTTGAGAGCTTTGGCCTGACCCAGGACAAGCTGCAACTGGCCAAGCCCGATGCCATCGTCATGCACCCAGGCCCAATCAACCGCGGCGTCGAGATCGACTCGGCCGTGGTGGACGGCCAGCAAAGCGTGATCCTGCCGCAGGTCACTTTCGGCATCGCGGTACGCATGGCGGTGATGAGCATCGTCGCGGGCAACGAGGCGTGAGTGTGAGCACGAAATACTGGAGCGCAGGCATAGAGTCGCTCAAGGCTTATGTGCCTGGAGAGCAGCCCCAATCGTCTGGCTGGATCAAACTCAACACCAATGAAAACCCCTATCCACCTTCTGGCCGGGTGTTGCAAGCCATTGCGGGCGGATTGAATGAGGGGCTGCGCCTCTATCCTGACCCTGATGGCAGCTTGCTGCGGGCCTCGATTGCACGCAGGTTTGACGTGTCGCCTGAGCATGTATTTTTAGGTAACGGCTCGGATGAGGTGTTGGGGCATGTGTTTCCTGCTTTGCTCAAGCATGACTTGCCAGTGATGTTTCCTGACATCACCTACAGCTTTTATCCAGTCTATTGCGGGCTTTTTGACATTCGCCATCAGCAGGTGCCGTTGGATGCTGATTTCCAGATTCGCATTTCAGACTACCAGCAAGCCAATGGGGGGATTGTTTTTGCCAATCCGAACGCTCCCACAGGAGTGGCATTGCCGCTCGCGCAAATCAGAGAATTGTTGGTGCGCAACACCGAGTCTGTGGTGGTCATTGATGAGGCGTATGTGGATTTTGGTGGGCAAAGCGCGGCTTCTTTGATTCGGGAGTTTCCGCAGCTGCTTGTGGTGCAAACCTTGTCCAAGTCCCGTTCATTGGCAGGGCTGCGCGTCGCCTTTGCGCTGGGCCAACCGCACTTGATTGCTGCACTGGAGCGTGTGAAAAACAGCTTCAACTCCTATCCACTGGATCGCTTGGCTCTGTTGGGTGCTCAGGCAGCGATAGAAGATGAAGACCATTTGAAGACCACTTGCGAGGCTGTCATCAACACCCGTGAACAGTTGGTGTGTGAATTGGCGGCCTTGGGTTTTGATACCTTGCCCTCGCAAGCCAACTTCATCTTGACGCGTCATCCTTTGAAGGATGCTGCTGAATTGCTCCGTCAATTGCGAAACCGGAAAATCCTGGTCCGCCACTTCGCTTTGCCACGTATTGAGCAGCATTTGCGCATTTCCGTTGGGACTCCCGCCGAATGTCAAACATTGATTGAAGCGTTGAAGGACATCTTGAACGCTTCCCCGTCTGAAGGCACACCATCATGAAGATCCTGATCCAGAACGGTCGCGTCATCGACCCGGCCAGCGGCTACGACCAGAGGGCCGATGTGGCGATTGCTGCGGGGCGCATCGTGGCCATTGGCAAAGCTCCGGCTGACTTTGTTCCCAACCGCAGCATCGACGCCAAGGGCTGCATCGTGGCCCCTGGCTTGGTGGACCTGGCGGTGCGCCTGCGCGAACCCGGCCATGAACACGCGGGCATGCTGCAAACCGAGTTGGCAGCCGCCGTGGCCGGTGGTGTGACCAGCCTGGTGTGCCCGCCCGATACCGATCCGGTGCTCGACGAGCCGGGCTTGGTGGAAATGCTGCGCCACCGCGCCGAAAAACTGCACCCCTCGCGCGTCATGCCGCTGGGTGCGCTCACCCGCGGCCTCAAGGGCGAGGTGCTGACCGAGATGGACCAACTGACTGCCGCCGGTTGCGTGGGTTTCAGCCAGGCCGAAGTGGCGCTGGCCAACACCCAGGTGATGCAGCGCGCACTGCAATACGCCAGCACCTTTGGCTATACCGTCTGGCTGCGCCCGCAAGAGCTGTACCTGGGCAAGGGTGTGGCCGCCAGCGGCGCGCTGGCCACGCGCATGGGCTTGTCGGGCGTGCCGGTGGCGGCCGAGACGATTGCCCTGCACACGATTTTTGAACTGGTGCGCGCCACCAAGGCCCGCGTCCACCTGTGCCGCATCAGCAGCGCCGCTGGTGTGGATCTGGTGCGCCAGGCCAAGGCCGAGGGCCTGCCGGTCACGGCCGATGTGAGCATCAACTCGCTGCACCTGACCGATGCCGACATGGGCTACTTTGACAGCCGCGCACGCCTGACGCCGGTGCTGCGCCAGCAGCGCGACCGCGACGCCCTGCGCGCCGCGCTGGCGGACGGCACGCTGGATGCGCTGGTGTCTGACCACACCCCGGTGGACGCCGACGCCAAGGCCTTGCCCTTTGCCGAGGCCGAACCGGGTGCCACTGGCCTGGAGCTGCTCTGGAGCCTGGCGATCAAGTGGGCGCAGGACGACAAGGTTGATCTGGTGCGCGCACTGGCCACCGTCACGGCCGGGCCTGCGCAGGTGCTGGGCGCCAGCCTGGCTGATCTGCAAGGCTCGGTGGGTCGCCTGGCCATTGGCGCTGTGGCCGACGTGGTGCTGCTGTCTGAACAAGGCCATTGGCCCGTGACCGAGAGCAGCCTGCGCAGCCAGGGCAAGAGCACGCCCTTTTCAGGCTACGAATTGCCTGGCCGGGTGCTCACCACGCTGGTGGGCGGGCAGGTCGTTTTTGAGGCGGCCTGATCGGCCCTGACTGCCCATGCGCACACTGCTGGCCGTCTGGAAGAGCCTGCGCGGCCTGTGGCATTTGCTGGTGGGCTTGCGCACCCTTTACCTGCACTTTCCGGGGCTGAGTGAAGAACAGCGCGAGATGCGCGTGCAGGCCTGGTCGTTGCAGTTTCTGGCGCTGTGGGGCATCCACCTGAAAGTGCTGGGACAGCCCGTGGCGAGCGGCCCCGCGCTGATCGTCTCCAACCACATCTCCTGGCTGGACATTTTGGTGATCCATGCGGCGCGCTACTGCCGCTTTGTCTCCAAGTCCGACATCCGCGATTGGCCCATTGTGGGGGCGCTGGCCACGGGTTCGGGCACGCTCTACATCAAGCGCACCAGCCGCAAAGACGCGCTGCGCATGGTGCACGACATGGCCGACGCCATGCGGGCGGGTGATGTGGTGGCGGTGTTTCCCGAGGGCACCACCAGCGATGGTCAAAGCCTGCTGCCGTTTCATGCCAACCTGATCCAGTCTGCCATTGCCGCCGACGCACCGGTGCAGCCCATGTCGCTCAAGTTTGTCGATGCGCGCACTGGCGAGCTGACCCTGGCGCCCTGCTATATCGGTGACGACACCTTGTTGGCCTCGGTCTGGCGCACGCTCACGGCGCCGCCCATCACGGCGGTGGTGCACTTTGGCGCACCACAAACGGCAGACGGACGCGACCGGCGGCAATGGGCGAAGGATTTGCGCGAGACCGTGAGCACCTTGCGCCAGGCCGCCTGAAGCCGGACCCGCGCATCAGCTGGACCTGGGTTCGCCAAAGTCCAGGTTGTTGCATTCCTCGCAGGCGTCCTGCACCACACCCACCTTGACCAGCAAGGCGTGGATCTGGCAGCCCACGCAAAAGCCCAGAATGGCTTCGAGCCACATGAAGCCCAGGCACAGCCAGACCATCACCAGCGGCAACCAGCGCGGCAGGTACTGCTCGGTGGTGGGCAGTAGCGGGTGCTGTGTCAGGGCATTGAGGGCGGCTGCAAATTTTTCTGGATGAAAGAACACCAGGCACAGGCTGATCATGCTGGCGCCAATGGCCCAGGCAAAGCGTTTGGGGGCCAAAGGTTTCCAGACCGGACGCTGGTGGCGCGCCAGCCAAGTGGACAGCCAGATGGTGGGGGAGAGGTAAGACGTGGGCTTGCTCATGCCTGCCAGCATCTCGAACAGGGCATACAGCAAGAGCCAGGTCTGCACGGTGTAGTCGTAGGTGCGGCGCACTGCTTCGACCATGTAGAGGATGCGGCCATCGAAGTCGGTGTCGAAGGTGTCGCGGATCACGTTGCCGGTCACGACCCAGCGCGAGCCAAACACAATGTCCACCAGGGTGAAAGCCATGAACACGGGAATGGCCAGCATGATGCCAGCACGGATGCGCACGGCGGTTTCATTGATGAAAGGGCTGACATCGTCCGGGTGACGAAACCAGAGCAGTCGAGAAATGGAAAACGAGGAGGGGAGCATGGCAAATTCCTTACCCCTTGGAGTATCCTTGCCTTGTGCCGCCGATGTCTTCAGGGTTTTCCCGTCACTGGGCCCTCTTCAGGGCTTCAACTGGGGGGTGTTGGCTGCGCAGGGCATTTGGCACAGCTCGCTGCTGCGCACCGGGCAGGCCCGGTTGAACGTCACCACATGGTCCACTTCGGCGCGGATGCCGATCCACTCGCCCAGCTTGTGGTTATGGTGGCTGGGCACATGGGCCATGACCGTGTGGCCGCTGGCCAGCTGCAGGGTGTAGAGGAACTCTGAACCCCTGAAGGCCTTGCGCACGATCTGTGCCTTCACGGGGGCGTGGTCGTCGTGCACGATGTCGTCGGCGCGCAGCAGCACATCGCACTGGCCTTCGCAAAACGCGCAGGGCAGGGGGCATTCGGCCACATCGGTCAGGGTGCCCACGGGGGTGTCCACCACGATCTGGCCATTGACTTCGCGCAGCGTGGCGGGCGTGAACACGCCGTGGCCAATGAAGTCGGCCACAAACCGTGTGGCGGGGCGGTGGTAGAGGCTGTAGGCGTCGTCCCACTGGTGCAATTGGCCTTCGTGCATGACGCCGATCACGTCGCCGATGGCAAAAGCTTCGAGCTGGTCGTGCGTGACCAACAAGGCGGTGGCGTTGGCCGCCTTGAGGATGTTGCGCACTTCGTGGGCCAGCCGTTCGCGCAGGTCCACGTCCAGGTTGGAGAAGGGTTCGTCCAGCAAGAGCAGATCGGGCCGCGGTGCCAGTGCACGGGCCAGGGCCACCCGCTGCTGCTGGCCACCCGAGAGTTCGTGCGCAAAACGCCGCTCGGCGCCCGACAGGCCTACCAACTCCAGCACTTCGCGCACACGCTGAGCGCGTTCTGCCTTGGGCAGTTGCTGCAGGCCAAAGCCCACATTGCGACCCACATCCAGGTGCGGGAACAGCGCATAGTCCTGGAACACCATGCCAATGCGGCGGTGCTCGGCGGGTTCGGTGTGGCCAGGTTCGCTGACCACGCGTTGGCCCACCAGCACCTGGCCGCCCGAGACCGGCTCCAGGCCAGCCACGGCACGCAGCAAAGTGGTTTTGCCGCAGCCAGATGGCCCGATCAGCACGCCAATGTCGCCGGCACGCAAGCCCATCGACACGCCACGCACCGAGGGCGTGTCGCGGCCAGCGTATTGAACATCGAGTTGACGAATCTCCAGGAACATGGTGTGGATTGTAGGAGCTTGCCCTGCAAGCGATCCCGGCGTCCATGGCCAGCAAGGTGGGCTCCTACAATCCCCTCCTATGTCCCATTTGCTCAAGCCAGCGTCCCTGTTGTTCGCTTTGCTCGCCCTGGCGCTGGCTTTGCCCGTGCTTTCGGTGCTGGCGTCCTGGCTGCAATGGACGCCGCAGACGCTGGACTTGTTGCTTGAAATGGCCCACACGGTGCTGCCCGACTATGCCTGGACCTCGGCCTGGTTGTGTCTGATGGTGGCGCTGGGGGTGACGGTGCTGGGGCTGGGCACCGCCGCGGCGGTGACTTTGTTCGACTTTCGGGGGCGGGCCAGCTTCGAGTGGCTGCTTCTGCTGCCCTTGGCCATGCCCGCCTATGTGGTGGCCTACGCCTACACCGACTTTTTGCAGTTCAGTGGCCCGCTGCAGGTGATGCTGCGCGAGGCTTTCGGGTGGAAGGGGGCGCTGTGGCCCGATGTGCGCAGCGTCTGGGGGGCGGCACTGGTTTTCATCGTCTCGCTTTATCCCTATGTGTATTTGCTGGCGCGCACCGCTTTGCTCGAACGTGTGGCCAGCCTGATGGAGGCGGCCCGTCTGCTGGGCGCTTCGCTGCCGCGCCGTATCTGGGAGGTGGCGCTGCCGTTGTCGCGTCCGGCGGTGGCTGCAGGCGTGGCGCTGGCGCTCATGGAGACACTGGCTGACTTTGGCGTGTCAAGCTATTTCGGGATCCAGACCTTCACCGCAGGCATCTACAAAGCCTGGCTGGCCATGGACAACCGGGTGGTGGCGGCGCAACTGGCGACGGTGCTTTTGGTGGTGGTGCTGGTTTTGTTGCGACTGGAGCAGCGTGCCGAGCGCCGCATGCGCTTTGCCCAAGGCCGTGTATCGCGCCAGGGCACGGCCGAGTCGCAGCCGGTACGCCTGCGCGGCGGGGCACAGGTGTTGGCCTGGCTGGGCTGCAGTTTGCCGGTGCTGCTGGGCTTTGTGTTGCCTGTCTTGATTTTGCTGCGCGCTTTGGCGGGCAGCGAGGTGGCATTGCCCTGGGCGCGCTTTGGCGACTGGGCGGGCAACAGCCTGCGCCTGGGGGGCATCACGGCAGTGCTGGCGGTGGGCGTGGCCTTGCTGCTGGCTTTTGCCACGCGCCAGCGTGCCAGTGTCTGGAACCGGGTTGTGGTGCAGTTGGTCGGGATTGGCTATGCCATACCTGGGGCCGTCGTGGTGGTGGGTTTGCTGCTGCCGGTGGTTTGGCTTCAGCAGGCCTGGCCACAGTCGAGTGCCGGCGCCTGGATCACGGCGACATCGCTGGGCCTGGTGTGGGCCTATTTGGTCCGCTTTTGCGCGGTGGCCCTGCAGTCGGTGCAAAGCGGCTATGCCCGCATTCCGGCCAGTTTGGACGATTCCTCGCGCATGCTGGGCGTTACGGGCTGGGGTTTGTTGATGCGAGTGCATGCCCCACTGCTCAAGCGCACCACGCTGGCGGCCTTGCTGCTGGTGTTTGTCGACGTGATGAAGGAGCTGCCCGCCACCATGGTGCTTCGGCCCTTCAACAGCGACACGTTGGCGGTGGTGGCCTACCAGTTGGCGCGCGACGAGCGTCTGGGCGAGGCGGCCCTGCCTTCGCTGGCGCTGGTGCTGGTGGGTCTGGTCCCGGTGGTGCTGCTCAGCCGCACGCTGGGGCGTGACCGGTCCTGAAAACGCCGATCAGAAGCCTTCGACCAGCACCACAGTGCGGCGTGCGGATTCCTTGCTGATGCCCAAAATCTTCTGGTACTCGGCAGACTCGTAGAAAGCCTTGGCCTTTTCACTTGAGGGGAAGCGAACCACCACCATGCGTGTCGGGCTCCAGAGGTCGTTTTCCTTGACGACCATGGTGCCTCCGCGCACCAGATATTCGCCGCCGTACTGTTCGGCCAGGGGTTTGGCCAGGCGCTTGTAGTCTTCGTAGCGCTCAGGGTTGGTGAGGTCGGTATCAACCACCAAGTAGGCTGTCATGCGTGTCTCCGTCTTGTGTTGCAGTTGGCCCACTGTAGCAGTTGTGTGCGTGGCCGCCTTTTGGTTCACAATGGCGGCCTTGCCAACTCGAAAATCACCGACCATGGTCAAAAAGACCAAGCCCTTTGTCGATGAAGCGGACCAGGGCTCCGAAGAAGTCTTTGAAAAAGCCGCCGAAGTCTTTCGGGTGATGTCAGCGCCCATGCGCCTGCGCATCATCAGCGCGCTGTGCCACGGCGAGAAAAACGTGGGCGAGCTGCTGGCTGAGATCCACACCACCCAGCCCAATATGTCGCAGCACCTGAGCACCCTGTACCAGGCAGGTGTCTTGGGCAAGCGCCGAGAAGGCGTGCAAATTTATTACCGCATCGTCAACGACAAAGTGGTGTCGCTGTGCCGTGCCGTCTGTGTGCAGATTGCCGCTGAAAGTCCAGCGTCAGTTTGAAATCGGGTTTCTACCGGGCAAACTTGCCCCGGTAAAAAGCTACCATCCATAAATAAGAGGTGACTAATGAAAAGACTGCTTTTCAAAAACGTGCTGGCGCTGGTACTGGGGCTGCTGATGGCTGGCGCTGCGTTTGCCCAGGTCAAGGTGGTCTACCACCTGAGCGAAGGCATTCCACAAGCGTCGCGTGCGATGGGCAACATCCGTAACCACCTGGCGGCCGACCCGACGGCCAGGATTGTGGTGGTCACGCACGGCGCAGGCATCGACTTCCTGCTGGACGGTGCCGCGAACGCGCAAAAGCAGCCGTTCACCGGCAGCATCAGTGACCTGGCCAACAAAGGCGTGGAGTTCAGGGTGTGCAACAACACCTTGGTCTCGCGCAACATCCCGGCCGACAAGGTGGCGATGGAAGCCAAGATCGTGCCCTCAGGCGTGGCCGAAGTGGCGCGTCTGCAGGCCAAGGAAGGTTTTGTTTACCTGCACCCCTGATGCGGGGGCGCTCGTTCAAGAAGGAGAACCCATGAAGATTCAACATGGTTTGACGATGCTGGCGTTGATCGCCAGTGCAGGCCTGGCGCAAGCCCAGGACGCCGCGCAGGTGCGCAGCTGGGCCGCCGCGTGCGCCAACTGCCATGGCACCGATGGCCGTGCCCAGCCGGGCATGGAGGCCTTGGCCGGAGCCAACAAGGACGACATCGTGAAAAAGATGCTGGACTTCAAGGCCGGCCGCAAGCCCGCGACCATCATGCACCAGCTGGCCAAGGGCTACAGCGACGAGCAGATCACCGCGATTGCCGGCTACTTTGCCGCCCAGAAGAAATAAGGAGCCAGAGCATGCAACGTCGACAACTTTTGCAAGCCGGCTCCGCGCTCGGCGCTGTGGGTCTGATGTCGGGCTGCGCCACCATCGGTGGTAACGGCCCCAAGGTGGTGGTGATTGGTGCCGGTTACGCCGGGGCCACCGCAGCCAAGTACCTGCGCATGTGGTCCGAGGGCAGCGTCCAGGTCACCCTGGTCGAGCCCAACGACAGTTTCATCTCCTGCCCGATCTCCAACCTGGTGATCGGTGGCAGCAAGACCATGGCCGACATCACCACGCCCTACGATAACCTGGTCAAGCGCCATGGCGTGCAGATGGTCAAAGACCGCGTGGCCAGCATCGACGCGGCCAAGCGCATTGTCAAACTGGCCGGTGGCAGCGAACTGCCTTATGACCGACTGATCGTCTCGCCCGGTGTCGACTTCATGTGGGAGAGCCTGCCGGGTATGGCCAAGGAGGGTGCCAAGGACAAGGTGCTGCATGCCTGGAAAGCCGGCGCGCAAACCCTGGCCCTGCGCAAGCAGCTTGAAGCGATGCCCGACGGTGGGGTGTTTGCCATGTCGATCCCTCTGGCCCCCTACCGTTGCCCGCCCGGCCCTTATGAGCGTGCCTGCCAGGTGGCCGACTATTTCAGCAAGGCCAAGCCCAAGAGCAAAGTGCTGATCCTGGACGCCAACGACGACGTGACTTCCAAAGGCCCGCTGTTCAAGAAAGCCTGGGCCGAGCGCTACAAAGGCATTGTCGAGTACCGTCCCAAACACAATGTGGTGGATGTGGACGCTGCAACCAACACGGCCAAGTTCGAGTTCAATGACGACATCAAGGCTTCGGTGCTCAACGTGATTCCGAACATGCGCGCCGGTGATGTGGCGGTGAACGCGGGCTTGGCCACAGCCAACAAGCGCTGGTGCGAAGTGGACTTCCTGACCTTCGAGTCCAAGGCTGCGCCCCATGTGCATGTGCTGGGCGACTCGATCCAGATCGCGCCGCTGATGCCCAAGTCCGGCCACATGGCCAACCAGCACGGCAAAGCCTGCGCGGCGGCTGTGATTGCACTGTTGACCGGCAAGCAGGTCAACCCGCTGCCCATCTACAACAACACCTGCTACAGCTTTGTCAGTGCTGAGGACGTGGTGCATGTGTCCAGTGTGCACCGCTACGATGCCGACAAGAAGACCATGCTCACCGTGGCGGGCTCAGGTGGGGTGTCGTCGGCGGCCAACGAGTTGGAAGGCCGCTACGCCATGGCCTGGGCACGCAACATCTGGGCCGACACACTGGCTTGAGTGGCCTCCACCCAGAACGCCGCTGTCGCAAGACCAGCGGCGTTTTTTTCGAGACAAGAATCCGGGAGTGAACATGAACACCATCCACCGCTTGGCCAAGGTTGCGGCAACGCTCGCAGTGGCCGGTTTGTCAGCGGGCGTCTGGGCGCAGGCCGACGAGGCGCGTGCCAAGAAAATCATCGGCGGTGTCTGCTTTGTTTGCCACGGAGCAGAAGGCGAATCGTCCAGCGAAGTGTTCCCGCGTCTGGCAGGCCAGCATTGGCAATACATTGCCAAGCAACTGGAGAACTTCAAGAGCGGTAAACGCAAGAGCACAGCCATGGCCGACATGGTGGCCAAGCTGATGCCCGACGAGATGGTGGCGCTGGGACAATTCTTTGAAAAGCAGAAGGTGGAGACCGAAGCGGCCAAAGACCAGGACCTGGCGGGCGTGGGCAAGTACATCTACCTGCATGGCAACAAGTACACCGGCTTGGCCGCATGCGCCAGTTGCCACGGCCCGGAGGCCAAGGGCACGGCGTCCTTGCCACGTCTGGCTGGGCAGCATGCGGCTTACATCGAAACGCAACTCAAGCAGTTTCACCAGCGCGAACGAACCAACGACAACGCGGTCATGCATGCCGTGGTGAGCAAGATGACCCCGTTGGAAATGGCTGCTGTGGCAGAGTACCTGAGCGGTAGATAAGCCGACTTTTGAAAGGCTAGGGCGCCTTGGCGGTCGAGCCGTCTACCCAGCGGTCGGTCAGTCCGGCGCCCAGCCACATCCCTGCCAGCGTGACCCAGGCCGTCAGTGCAAAAATCGCACCCCCGGTCACGCCTGCACCCACCGCACAACCACCGGCCAGCATGGCGCCAAATCCCATGAAGACGGCGCCCGCGATGTAGCGTCGCATGCTGTAGCCGTCCTTGAAACCTTCGAGCTTCCAATCGCCCCCAGCCACAGCGCCCAGGAACGAGCCGAAAAACACGCCAGGCATCAGACCAAACTCAAAACCGATGGGAGGGGTGGGCCATTGCAGCACGCGCATCAGCCATTCTGCAGATGGCCCGCTGAAGGTCAGACCTTGAATCTGCACCGGATCGAAACTCTCGCGGGCCACCGATTGGCTAAAACCCCAGGCCGCAGCCACGGTCAGGCCCGTGCCGATGCCGCCCACCCACATCCAGAAGCTGCGTTGCGGGCTGCGCCAGATGAAATAGAGTGCAGCCACAAACCAGACCAGACCGAAGAGCAGTCCCGCTCCGTGGCCCAGTTGCAGCCGCGCCAGCAGGTCGCGCGCGGGTCCACCATCGACCATCCACCAACTGCTGATCTCGGCACGAAGCGGTGAAAGTGCGCCTGACAGCGCCGATTGCGCCGTGACGGCAAAGATCAGACCTGAAAGCAATGCGCGCAAATTGCCGTTGGCCGACAGCACCAGCAAGCGGCTGGCGCAACCCCGCGTGAGCACCATGCCGACACCGAAGACCAAACCACCGATCAGGGCGCCCGACAAACTGCCGCGCGTGGCGATCTGGCGGGCGTTGGCTGTGTCGAGCAAGCCCCCCAAAGCCAGCAGCTGCACGCCGATGACGGCAGCCGAAAAGGCCAGCAGCCAGACGCTGAGTTTTTCGCCAAATCGGCGATGCCAGAACTCGATGACGGCAGCGCGCAGGCAAAAGCGCGAGCGCTGCGCCAGAAAGCCGAACGCGAGCCCGATGCCCGCGCCGCCTGCGGCCAACACGCTGCGGTCGCCGTACAGCTCGATCCATTGCGCCATGCCCATGGCGGCCTCCTATTCATATCAGTCATTGCTGATATGAATGGTAAGCGCCCGCGCAGGCCACGCGCTTGATGCGCGTCAAGTCAAGTGGTTCAGACCGCCCAGCCCATGCGCTTGTGCACCCGCAGGGCCACTGCAGCACCCGCCCAGATGCTGATCAGCGTGAGCCAGGCCGTCACGGCAAAGATGGCGCCGCCGCTCATGCCGGCGCCCACCGTGCAGCCACCGGCCAGCACCGCGCCAAAACCCATGAGGATGGCGCCCGTGAGGTAGTGGCCGAGCTTGTTTTCGGTCTTGAAACCTTCGAACTTGAAGTCGCCCGCCAGCACGGCGCCGATGAATGAGCCGATGAAGGTGGCGGGCAGCAGGCCGGCATCAAAGCCAAAACCAGGCACCGAAGCAGAAGACAGCACACGCATCAGCCATTCAGCGGACGGTCCGCTGAAGCTCAGGCTGGTGAGGGCCACGGGTTCAAAGGATTGGTTGGCCACCGCCTGGGTGAAGCCCCATCCTGCCGCAATGCACAGGCCGGTCGCCACCGCGCCCAGGGCCAGCCAGGGGCGGCCGTTGTGCTGACGCCAGAAGAAGTACACGCCTGTGGCCAAAGCGGCCAGGGCCACCACCGAGCCTCCCCAGGGTGCGGTGCCGCTGATCACCTGCAAGTCGCGCAGGGGGCCACCGTCCACGGGCCAGAGGCTGTAGAAGAACTGACGCACCGGTGCCAGCCAGCCTGACATGGAGGCTTGCACTGTCACGGCAAACACCAGGCCCGAGAGCAGGGCGCGCAAATTGCCGTTGGCCGACAGGATGAGCAGGCGGCTGGCACAGCCGCGCGTGAGGATCATGCCGGCACCAAACAGCAGGCCGCCCAGCACCGCGCCCGAGACGCTGCCCGGGTTGGCGATGAAGCGGGATTTGGAAGGCTCCAGCGCACCAGCCAGCACCAGCAGCTGGGTGCCCGCAAAAGCCGCACCCAGGGCCAGCCACCAGACACTGAAGCGGTCGCCTGGTTGACCATCGCAGCATTCAAGCACGGCGGCACGGGCGCAAAAGCGGCTGCGCTGGGCCATGAAGCCGAAGACCAAGCCGATCAGGGCGCCGCCTGCGGCCAGCACGTGTGCGTCACCCCAGGCTTCCAGAAGGCTAGCGAGATTCAACGCTGGCTCCAATAATTCATTTTTGCCTTATATAAATGTGCGAATTTCACGCGACAATGGAGTTGCCTATTTTCGCTGCTTTCACCGACACTTCCCCTCCGCACCAGGTCTGCCATGGCTTTTTCATTCGAACGACGTTTTCTGTGTGGCGCCCTGTTCACTGCAGGGGCACTGCCGGTGCTGGCGCAGACGCCGCCCGCGGTATTGCCCCCGGCGCGTTTCTTGGGTGACGAGCTGTCGCAGGCCATGCGAAATGGCCAGCCTTTGGTGGTGATGGTCAGCCTGGATGGTTGCCCGTTTTGCCGCATCGCCCGGCAAAGCCATCTGGCACCGATGCACCGGGAAGGCGGCGCCATCGTTCAGGTGGACATGCGCAGTACCCAGCCGGTGCGCGACTTTGACGGGCAGATGACAACCCACGAGGCTCTGGTGCAGCGCTGGCGCGTCACGATCGCACCCACTTTGCTGTTTTTTGGCACGGCTGGGCGAGAGGTGGCCGAACGCATGGAGGGCGCGTATCAGCCTGATTTTTACGGCCCCTACCTCGATGACCGGCTCGCCAAGGCCCGTGTCGCCGTGCGGCGTGCATCGGGCGGGGTTTGAGGTTGTTTCTGACTGATACAGTGGCGGGCTGACCGGCCTTCATCCGCACTTCCTGTGATTCCCATCCACCCCGATTCAGCCTGGCAAGGCACCGCCGACTGCCGCAATTGTGGCATCCGCGACATGGTGCTGTTTGCGGATTTGAACGAGCAAGATTTCAACCAGATCCACACCCCCATCGACGACCTGGTGTATGCCGCAGACGCGGTGCTCTACCACGAAGGTGCAACAGCCCTTGGCGTTTTCACCTTGCGCAAAGGCTTGGTCAAGCTGGTGCGCTCTACGGCAGACGGACGCGAACGCATCGTACGGGTTCTGCGGCCTGGTGATGTGGCGGGCCTGGAGGCCTTGGCCACCGCACGCTACGATACCGAAGCTGTGGCGATGGTGGATACGCAGGTGTGTCGCATCCCTTTGTCGGTGATGCACCACCTGTCGGCCCATTCCCCGCGCTTGCACTTGCGCCTGATGCAGAAATGGCAGCAAGCCCTCAAGGATGCGGACGACTGGCTGGCCGAGCTCAATTTCGGTTCGGCGCGTCAGCGCGTGGTGGGCCTGGCCCTGAAGATGCGCGACAGTGAGCAGCCGTCTATGACACAACTGTTTGCCCGCGATGACATGGGTGCCATGCTCGACCTCAAGCTGGAGACGGTGAGCCGCGAAATCAGCGCCCTGGTGCGCGATGGTTTGATTCGCCCGATGGACAAGAGTGGTCGCCGCTACGAAATCCTGGACCAACAACGCTTGCAGGCCTTGTAAAGGCTAATTCGAGGGGGGCAGTTTGCCTGCAGCCTGCGTACGAGAGAGTGAAATTTTTCTTGTGTGAATATACGGGTAAGGGTATATTGCGCCATGGAAAAATCTTCTGCATTGCACGCGTCTGCACGGCCTGTGCGTCCATTCTGGTCTCCGCTGGTGGCGGGTGTGGCGTTAGGGCTGGTGCTTTTGTTGACCTTCGTCTGGACCGGGCATGGCCTGGGCGCCACAGGCGCCACCACTCGCCTGTTGGCTTGGTTGGGCATGGTGTCGGCCCCCAGCGTTACGGCCGCCAACCCTTATCTGGGTCCCATCGTCGAAGGAGGGCATCCCTTGTCGTCCTGGATCAGCTGGCAAGTCCTGGGCGTGGCGCTGGGCGCTCTGGTCTCGGCCTTCTGGGCAGGACGGCTGCGTGTGCAGTGGGATGGTGAGCGCAGCATCGGGCGCGCTCGCCGCATCGCTGCCGCACTGGTGGGTGGTGTGCTTGCGGGTTTTGGCGCGCGTGTGGCCGCAGGCTGCACCAGTGGCCTGGGCCTGTCTGGTGCCGCCACCCTGAGCATTGCCGCATTTGTCTTCCTTGCGGTCTTTTTTGTTGCGGGCCTGTTGGTCACGCGCCTGGTCAAGGGGGTGTGACATGTTGCCTTTGAACGATGCCGGCATGCTGTCTGGTCTGGTGTGTGGTGTGTTGTTTGGCTGGGTGCTGGAGAGCGCGGGCTTTGGCAGTCCCTGCAAGCTCACGGGGCAGTTTCGCCTCTCGGACTGGTCGGTGCTCAAGGTCATGTTCACCGCCATCGTGGTGGCGGCAGCCGGTTTGCTGGGTTTGCAGGCCATGGGCTGGATGGAGGCCGATGCCGTGTTTGTGCCATCGGCCATGTTGGCCGCCGCTGCTGTGGGCGGTTTGCTGGTGGGCGCGGGTTTTGCGGTGGGGGGCTACTGCCCTGGGACCTCGGTGGTGGGTTTGTTCTCTGGTCGGCTGGATGCGGGGGTGTTCCTGCTGGGTCTGTTGCTGGGCACTTTTGCATTTGCTGGCCTGTACGGTCCAGCCATCGAAGCCCTGATGAACGCCGCCGAGGTCATGGCTGGGGACTCTTTGCCCGAGGCCTACGGCGTACCTGCCTGGGCTGTGGTTTTGGGCATGGCGGCGGCTTTGGTGGGCGTGTTTGTGTGGGGCGGTCGTTTTGAACGCGCTTCGCGTGGCCCCGTGACGGCCACCGAAGCTGTTGAAGGTTCTGCCTCTTGATGGTTTTGGAGTGAAGCAATGAAAAAACAGGTTTCTCAAAAAGCATTGGCCGCAGCGTTGTCGGCCTGGGCTGTGGCATCGGCTTGCGCCGTGGCAGCTCCTGCCGTTCATGCTGCCAATGTGAGCACAGGTGTGGACGTGCTGCAGGCCGACAACCCTTGCGGTCCGTCCAACCCCTGTGGGCCGGGCAAGAAAAAGAAGAAGAAAGACGGCAGCAGCAATCCCTGTGGTCCGTCCAAATAAGAGCGGATATGCCCACTTCAGGTCTGACGCCGCAGGAAGCCGCCATGCTGGCGGTGTCCATTCCGCTGGACTATGCCCAGCGTGGGCTCAACCTGGCCTGGGCAGCTTTGGCGGGGGCCAGCCAATTTCAGCCCTTGGCCCACCATCCGAAGCGCGATGTGTTGGACCCTCAGGCCAGAACGCGGTTTTTCTACCATGCCCACCCAGTGGCGGACGATGCGCTGCATGAGCACGGACACTTCCACCTCTTTCACGAAGATCGCCGGGGCTTCAGTCATCTGGCGGGCTTGTCACTGGACGCGCAAGGGCGCCCTTTGCGCTGGTTTTGCACCAACCAGTGGGTCACGGGCGAGCACTGGCGGCCAGCCCGTCGCTGGCGTTCGGCCCTGTCTGGTTTTGCTGTGCAGACGCAGGGACGCCTGGCGCCCGTGGCGTCCTGGCTGCAAGCCATGGTGCATCTGTACCAAAGCGAGCTGCAGACCCTGCTGCATGAGCGAGATGCCGTTCTGGCCCGCAACTCGCGCACAGCTGCGCAGCGGCAGGTCTTTTTCAACAACAGAAAGATGCACATCCTGTGCAGCTTGCCGATCTCACTGCAGGGCAAGGTCAACAGCCTGCTCTGATTTTTATTTCAGGAGTACTGACATGCACACTTCTTTCAAGCGCTGGGCTACGGGCCTGGCCGTGACCGTTGCCACTTGCCTGTCCCAGGCGGGTGTATTGCCCGGCCCCCTGGTGGACACCCAATGGCTGGCCGCCAACGCCGACAAGGTGCAGATTGTGGAAGTGCGTGGCAACACCAAGTCGTTCACAGCGCAACCCGAAATTGCCACAGACGCCAAAGGGAAAAAGACCATCGAGGAGGTCGGCGGACATATTCCGGGCTCGGTTCTGGTGGATGCCAAAAAAATGCGAACGGACCGCAAATACGGTGATCTGACAGTCAAGTACATGATTCCCGAGGCGGTCGATTTTGAAAAATACGTTCGCAGTTCGGGCGTCGTGGCTGGCAAGCCGCTGGTGTTGGTGCCTGTGGGGGCCGAAGTGGCCGACATCAACGATGCCCTGCGCATGTATTGGCAGTTCAAGGTTTATGGTGAAGACGACATGGCGGTGCTTGACGGCGGCTACACCGCCTGGTTGCTCGAAGGCAGGGCCTTCAGCAAGGAAGCGTCGGCCATCGGCGGCAACTGGCGTGTGAAGGCCGACCGCACAGCGCAGTATTTCGCCACCTCTGACGACGTGGCCAAAGCCTCGCAGTCGCAGGCAGTCTCGCTGGTGGACTCGCGCGATGCCCCCTTGTTTTATGGGCTGGTCAAGCGTGATTACGTTTTTGGCTCCGGTCACATCCCAGGGGCCAAGCTGTACCCGACTGAGCTGATGTTCAAGAACAGTGGTGGAGCGCTCAAGTTCATGGCACCCGCCACCTACCGTGGCTTGCTGGCTGCGCAGGGCATTGATGACAAGGCCGCAGCCATCACCTACTGCAACAGTGGCCATCTTTCGTCCGGCCCTTGGTTCATGATGTCTGAAATGCTGGGCAATCCGCAGGTCAAGCTCTACGACGGCTCGCTGCACCAGTGGACGCTGGAGAAGCGCCCGATGGCCGGTGCAGTGCCACTTCAGTGAAATCCCCAGTGTTGGCGCCTGCGTAAAACGCAGGAGGGCGAGGTAATTTCAGTTAAATTAGCCGCTGGTTATGTAATCAACACCCCAAGGAGTCCGAATGAAACTGTTGACCGCTGCGACCGTGCTGTTGGCCCTGATGGCGTCGCCCGCCTTCGCCAATCTGGATCTGGCAAAGAAGAACGCCTGCATGGCCTGCCATGCCGTAGACAAAAAGGTGGTGGGGCCGGCCTACCAGGACGTCGCCAGGAAATACGCTGGCAAAAGTGCTGATGAGCTGGCCAAGAGCATCAAGGCCGGTGGCTCGGGCAAATGGGGGCCTGTGCCCATGCCCGCTCAGGCTGCGCTGAGCGATGGTGACGCCAAGACCTTGGCCGCCTGGATTTTGTCTGGCGCCAAATGAATGAGATGGGCGCCCACAATGGCGTCTGGCATTTGGGGGAACGCACGTTGGATCATGCCTGACCCCCTTGCCGTGTGCCAGGCTTCTGGCACGCGGCTTTTCTTTCCGGAGCCACTATGAAATGCACGTCAGTGACCGGCGCAAGCCTTGTTGCCATGCTGGTGTCTTTGTCTGTAGGGGCTCAGCCAGTCATGTTCAAAGAGGCGGATCTCAGGCTCGGTGAGCAATTGATCGCAGAACACAAATGCGTGGCCTGCCACGTGCGTCACGTTGCAGGGGATGGCAGCGATATTTACAACCCGCAGGGCCGGATCAACACGCCGGCGTTTCTGCGTGGCATGGTCGAGCAGTGCAATACCGAACTCAACCTGGGAATGTTTCCTGAAGATGTCAATGCGGTCGCGGCGGTGCTTAACCGCGATCACTACAAATTCAAATGAAAATACAGGTACTCTATAGGGTATTTATGGATACCCTTGGGGGTTTTGCTTGGGCATGATCCGGGATCAGCAGCACAAAGTGTGTTGAGGACGAAGGAAACAAGCATGTTCAAAACCAGATTGAAGTGGCTGGCCATTGGGGTCTGTGTCGCAGGCTTGACGGGCTGTGGCACGGTCAGCACCCTGGGCAAACTCGAAGACGGTGCGGCTGCCGAAGCGGGTCGGATGTGGGATCGCTGGGTAGATGGCCAGGGTGATATTGCCGTGGCCACCACCTGGGAGCGCAAGGTGGCATCAGGTGTGACCACCGGTGACATCGAGCAGATCCTGCGCCAGGTCGCCTCTGAGCGCAACATGAAAGATGTGGGCACATTGCCCTTGTCCAAAGAGCTGGAAGCGCGCACCGGCCAAAAGCAGAAATTCCTGCAGGTCTATTCCTTCTGCACCCCAACCACCGCACGTCGCATGGTGGATTTCAGTCCGCACATGGCGGCCTACTTGCCCTGCCGCATCACGGTGGTTGAAAAAGAAGATGGCCTGTGGATGTACACCCTCAACATGGACATGATGATCAAGATGGGGCGCAAGCTGCCTTCTCCGCTCAAGGAAGAAGCCCGCGCGGTGCGCGACACCATTTGGGAAATGATGGAGCGTGGCTCCAAAGGTGAAATCTGAATTTCAACAAGCACAAGAAGGAGAAGCAAATGAACAAGGACGCATGGCGCATTGCGCTGCTGGCATCAGGTTTTCTGTCGAGCGCAGCTTGGGCTACAGACGGATATTTTCCGCATGGCTATGGCATGAAGGCCCTGGGTATGGGCGGCGCTTCGGTCGCCATGACCGACAACGCATTTGCGGGGGCGAACAATCCGGCAACGGCGGCTTTCGCGGGCAATCGTGCAGAGTTGGGTGTCAATCTTTTTTCCCCCAAAAGGTCCGCTGTCACTGCGAATGGGCTGGGCGGGCTCATGGAGACCCAAAGCGGCAGCAATTATTTTCTGGTGCCCGAGTTTGGCTACAACAAGGCTCTCGATGCCAAGACCAGTTGGGGGGTGACGGTCTATGGCAATGGCGGCATGAACACCAACTACCCGCAGTCCATTATGGGTGGCGCAGGGCGCACGGGTGTTGACCTGATGCAATTGATTGTGGCGCCCACATGGGCCTACAAAATGTCCGAGCAACATTCGGTGGGTGTGTCACCCTTGCTGGTGTACCAGCAGTTCAAGGCGGAGGGGCTTCAGGGTTTCGGAATTGCACCCAACAAAGGATCAGACAGCAGCTCTGGTGTGGGCGTGCGTGTGGGCTACTTTGGCCAACTCTCAGATGCGGTCAGTTTGGGGGTGTCTCATTCGCCCAAGATCAGCATGAGCAAGTTCGACAAGTATGCGGGCCTGTTCGCGAATCAAGGCGGGTTTGACATTCCGGCCAACTCTGCGGTGGGCGTTGCAGTTCAAGCCACACCGGCGGTCAAAGTGGCACTGGACTACCAAAAAATCCAATACGGTGGCGTACCGGCCATTGCGAATTCGAGCCAGAACATGCTTCAGTGCCAAAGCAATGCGGCTTATTGCCTCGGCGCTGCAAATGGTCCGGGCTTTGGTTGGACCGATGCCAATGTTGTCAAAGTTGGACTGGAGTGGCGCTACACATCGAGCGTGACTTTGCGTGCGGGATACAACAAATCCACCAACCCGGTTAAATCAGCCGATGTCACTTTCAACATTTTGGCGCCCGGTGTGATCACGCAGCATTACACCTTGGGTGGGAGTTACCAGCTTTCCAAGGATTCAGAGTTGACCTGGGCGTACATGTACGCGCCCAAGAACACCGTGACAGGCAACTCTCTGTTTGCGACCATGGCTGGAATGCCTGGTGCTTGGACGGATTCGGTGCGCATGTCGCAGCAGTCCCTTGGCATGCAATACGGCTGGAAGTTTTGATGTGCATCGTCCGGATTCGCTTCGCGGCGAATCCGGATGCATGCGCTTTGTAATTCCTTGTTCAGATTCATCATTTAACCTATATATTCGTTGATTCGAATATAAGAACGCGATTGCATGAAAGCCGCAGAAGACGAGATGCTGGCGGTGTTTGAAAAGGCCGCTGAATTGTTTGCTGTTCTGTCGACGCCGATTCGCTTGCGGATCATCAGCGAGCTGTGCCAGGGTGAGAAGAGTGTGGGCCAGCTGCTCGATCACGTTGGTGTGGCGCAGCCCAACATGTCACAACACCTGAACATCATGTACAGGGCAGGCATTGTGGGCAAACGTCGACAGGGGGCGCAGATGATCTATCGGATTGCCGATGAATCCGCGGTGGGGGTTTGTCGTGCGGTATGTACCCAGGTGGCGATGGAAGCTGTTTAAAAGAAACGCAATATCAGGAGTTTGTGTGAAAGAAAACAACATCAACTCGGGCAGGGTTCAAAAAGCGCCCGAGAACTTTCTGAACCAGGAAGGCATTCGCACCGTTTTTGCAGAAGGCAAGAGCGGTCGCCGCGATTTCATTCGCAACGCTTTTGCGGCGGCGGCGGCCGGTGCAGCTGTGCCGGCCGCTCTGGCTCAGGGCAACCCGGTGCCGACCGAAGGCGGTGACCCCAACATCCTGAACCTGCCCGAACATGCCACTGGTTTGGGGCAGGGCGTGGCGTCCAACAACGGCTATGGCGTGCCGTCCAGGTTCGAGTCCAACATCCAGCGTCGCCAAAGTCCGGGTTTGACGCAGACCACGCAAGCTTCGGTGTCGTTTGCGCCGCTGCAGTCACTGTTTGGCATCGTCACGCCCAGCGGCCTGCATTTTGAGCGACACCACCAGGGTTGGTGGGACATTGATCCGTCCAAGCACCGCTTCATGGTCAACGGCATGGTCAAGAAACCCATGGTCTTCACCATGGATGAGATCATGCGCTTGCCCTCGGTATCGCGTTTTCACTTCATCGAGTGCGGTGCCAACACGGCGGTGGATTGGGGCAATGTGGCTGTGCCCACGGTGCAGTACACGCACGGCATGGTGTCCTGCAGCGAGTTCACCGGCGTGCCGCTCATCACACTGCTGGAGCTGGCCGGGGCTGACCTCAAGAACGGCAAATTCGTGCTGGCCGAAGGCGGTGACGGCTCGTCGATGACGCGCACCATCCCGATGAGTCTGATCACCTCGGGTGAGGTGCTGGTGGCTTATGGTCAGAACGGCGAAATGCTGCGTCCTGAAAACGGGTATCCGCTGCGCTTGATTGTGCCGGGTGTGCAGGGGGTGAGCTGGGTCAAGTACTTGCGTCGCGTTGAAGTGGGTGACCAGCCCTATGCAGCCAAAGACGAAGCTGTGCACTACATCGACCTGATGAAGGACGGTCAGCACCGCCAGTACACCAGCATCCAGGAGTGCAAGAGCGTGGTGACCACGCCCTCGGGGGGGCAGGTGCTGCTCGACAAGGGCTTCTACAACATCACCGGTTTGGCCTGGTCGGGCCGGGGCAAGGTCAAGCGGGTGGATGTTTCCGTGGACGGTGGCCGCAACTGGCGGCAGGCGCGCCTGGAAACGCCAGTGCTGTCCAAAGCACTCACACGCTTCAACCTGGACTGGGTATGGGATGGCAAGCCCGCCATCATCCAGAGCCGAGCACAGGACGAGACCGGCTACGTGCAGCCGACTTACCAGCAGTTGCGTGCCGTGCGGGGCACGCGTTCGATCTACCACAACAACGCGATCCAGTCCTGGCTGGTGCAGGAAAACGGCGAGGTGAAAAATGTCCAGCTTTCGTAAGATCATTCTGACCGCGGCGTTGGTGGCCATGGCCGGTATGGCCCTGGCGCAAAGCGACAAATACCCAGGTCTGGGCCGCGCGGCCACCCCCAAAGAGGTGGCCAAGTGGGACATCGATGTGCGTCCTGACTTCAAAGGACTGCCGCCGGGGTCTGGCTCTGTCGCCAAAGGCCAGGACGTGTGGGAAGCCAAATGTGCCCACTGCCACGGCATTTTTGGTGAATCCAATGAAGTGTTCAGTGCCCTGATCGGCGGCACCACGGCCGATGACATCAAGACCGGCCATGTGGCCAACCTCTCGCGCACCGATTTCCCGGGGCGCACCACGATCATGAAAGTGGCCACGGTGTCCACGCTGTGGGACTACATCAACCGCGCCATGCCTTGGACCAACCCGAAAACGCTGACCACCGAAGAGGTGTACAGCGTGACGGCCTTCTTGCTGAGTCTGGCCAATGTGGTGCCCGACGACTTTGTGTTGTCAGACAAGAACATTGCCGAAGTGCAAAAGCGCATGCCCAACCGCAACGGCATGACCACGGCGCATGCCATGTGGCCTGGCAAGGAGTTCAAGGGTGCAGCCAAACCGGACACGGCCAACACCATTTGCATGAAGGACTGTGCACCCGAGCCCAAGCACGCCTCGCTGCTGCCGGACTTCGCGCGCAACGCCCACGGTAATCTGGCTGACCAGAACCGTCTGGTGGGCCAGCAGCATGGTGCCGACACCAGTCGTCCGGAAGGCAAGGCCACACCTGCGCCGGGCACTGCGGCACCAGCAGCGCCCAGGACCGAGGTCAACAACGAGTCCAAGGGGGCCATTGCACTGCTGAACAAGCACAGCTGTACCGCTTGCCATGGCGTGGACAAGAAAGTGGTAGGCCCCGGCTTCAACGAGATCGCCAAAAAACACTCGGGCAAAGCCGATTACCTGGTCGGCAAGATCAAATCGGGTGGTTCTGGCGTCTGGGGCCCGGTGCCCATGCCGCCGCAGTCTTTGCCCGAAGCGGACGCCAAAGCCATTGCAGCCTGGATCGCCAAAGGCGCCAGCAAATGATTCAGGGCAATACCCAGTAGCCTAAAACCTGTTCCAATCGCATCATTGACCATCAAGGAGATTTCAGATGCAAACCCGTCGCGAGACCCTCAAACAAAGCGCTGTGGTCGCCGGCCTGCTGGCTTCGGCAGGCTTTCCGCAGTTCGCCCATGCCGCTTTCAACAAGGCTGCCTTTGACGCCAAGAGCGTGCAAGATGCAGTCAAGGCCGCTGGCGGTGGCGCCATTGCCGAAAGCAAGGACGTCACCATCACCGGTCCGGACATTGCCGAAAACGGCGCCGTGGTGCCTCTGGGCGCAGCCACCACACTGGCGGGTGTCAAACAGCTGCTGATCCTGGTCGAGAAAAACCCGGCCGCCCTGGTGGCCCTGTTCCATGTGAGCGATGCGGTGGAAGCCAACTTCTCCACCCGCGCCAAGATGGGTCAGTCTTCCGACGTGTACGCCGTGGCCATCATGGCCGATGGCAAGGCCCTGTTTGCCAAGAAGGAAGTGAAAGTAACCCTCGGCGGCTGCGGCGGCTGATTGGCTATTTCTTTCACAGCAGATTCATTTTTCAGAGATTCAGGAGAAAAACATGGCAGATCCGATGCGTATCCGTGCCCAGGCTTCCGGCGACAAAGCCACTGTGCGCGTGCTCATGAGCCACGAAATGGAATCCGGCCAGCGCAAAGACGCGGCTGGCAAGCTGGTGCCTGCTTGGCACATCACCGAAGTGACCGCTGCCTTGAATGGCAAGCAGGTGCTGGCCGCCGAGTGGGGCCCCGCCGTGTCCAAAAACCCCTTCCTGCAGTTCGCCATCAAAGGTGCCAAGGCCGGTGACAAAGTGGCCGTGTCCTGGAAGGACAACAAAGGCGACAGCCGCACAGACGAAGTCACGGTGTCCTGATACCGTGGGCTTGCGCAGAGGGTGATGTCTATGGACTTCACCCTCTTCTTGTTTCAGACATCAACGAGGTGACCATGCAACGATCACACCTGTCCTTTTGGGCTGCATCGCTGGCCTTGTCTTGCGTCCCTGTCATGGCGCAAAAGACCGCCAGCCAGGGCATTGACGAATACCGCGCCATGCTGCAAGACGGGAACCCTTCAGAGCTGTTTGAGGCCAAAGGCGAAGACCTTTGGAAGCAAAAACGTGGCCCCAAGAACACGTCGCTTGAAAAATGTGATTTGGGCAAGAGTCCGGGTGTGGTCAAAGGTGCGTTTGTGGAGTTGCCGCGGTTCTTTGCCGACACCGGTCGCGTGCAAGACCTGGAGTCACGTTTGCTGAGCTGCATGGAAATCCTGCAAGGTTTCAACGCTGCTGACATTGCCAAGACCGGCTTTGGCAAAGGTGAGCAGAACAATGTGACGGCGCTGGCCACCTGGATCGCTGCTGAATCGAAAGACATGCGCTTCAACTTGTCTCAGAGCCATCCGCAAGAAAAGACTTTTTACGAAGTCGGCAAGCGTCTATTCTTCCAGCGTGGTGGTCCGCATGACTTTGCCTGTGCTTCGTGCCACGGCGAAGACGGCAAACGCATCCGCTTGCAGGATTTGCCCAATCTGACCAAGAACCCTGGTGATGGTGTGGGGTTTGCAGCTTGGCCCGCCTATCGGGTGTCCAACGGCCAGATGTGGGGGATGCAGCAGCGTCTGAACGACTGCTACCGTCAGCAACGTTTCCCGTACCCTGGCTTCGCCAGTGATGCCACGATCGCGCTGGGCGTGTACCTGGGTGTGAACAGCAAAGGCTCGGCGTCGATCGCTCCGGCCATCAAGCGTTGAGCGTGAGGAGAAGCACATGAACCAGAAAACCTCATGGACCCTGGTGGCATTGGCCGCTGTGGTGGTCGCTGGCTGCGCCACAGGCCCCAGCGTGACGGAGCTCAACGAACTGGCGCGCCAAGTCGCCAAGACTTCGTTCCGCGATGAAGGCATCGTCAAGGCCGACCAAGTCCTGAACGCTGACGAAACCAGCCGCTTGTGCAGCGAGGCCGATGTGGCCGGCAAGCCGCTGGACGAAGTCACCGCCAAACGTGTCGAGGAAACCAACTTTAAGGCGATCAAGTGGCCCAGCGACGGCAAATATCTGGGTGACTGGAAGCAGGGTGAAACGATTGCTCAAAGCGGTCGCGGCCTGACTTTCACCGATGACGCCAAGACCGTGAACGGTGGCAATTGCTACAACTGTCACCAGATTGATCAGAAGGAAATTTCTTTCGGCACGATTGGCCCGAGCCTCTACAACTACGGCAAGATCCGTGGTGTGACTGACCCCAACAGTGCAGCCGCAAAGCCCATCGTGGAGTACACCTGGGGCAAAATTTGGAACTCCAAGGCCTACAACGCCTGCTCCAACATGCCACGCGCAGGCCACATGGGCATCCTCAACGAAGCACAGGTTCGTCATGTTGTGGCCCTGCTGCTGGACCCGAACTCGCCCGTCAACAAGTGACGCGGCACTGAACCCGGCCTGGCCGGGTTTTTTTGTCCTGCATATATCAGTCAAAGGTAATTCATGAACCTCTCCAAACGCGAATTCCTGCAAGTGATGGGCGCCGGCACCATGGCCGGTATGAGCCTGAGCCAGTACGCTGAAGCCAACGCCGCCACTGCGGCCAACGGCCTGTACGACATTCCCCGGTTCGGCAATGTGTCCTTTCTGCACATGACCGATTGCCACGCACAGCTCAAACCCATTTACTTCCGTGAGCCGAGCATCAACCTGGGGATTGGTTCCATGAAAGGCAACTTGCCGCACTTGGTTGGCGAACACCTGCTCAAGGTGGCCAAGGTGCGCCCAGGCAGCGCTGAAGCGCATGCCCTGACCTATCTGGACTACGAGAAAGCCGCCAAGCGCTACGGCAAGGTGGGGGGCTTTGCGCATTTGGCCACGCTGGTCAAGCGCATGAAGGCCAGCCGCCCCGGAGCGTTGCTGCTGGACGGTGGCGACACCTGGCAAGGCTCTGCCACCTGCTTGTGGACCAACGGGCAGGACATGGTTGACGCCTGCAAGCTCCTGGGCGTGGATGTGATGACCGGTCACTGGGAGTTCACGCTGGGCATGGAGCGCGTGAAAGAGATCGTCGAGAAAGACTTTGCAGGCCAAGTGGACTTTGTCGCGCAAAACGTCAAGACCGCTGACTTTGGCGACCCGGTGTTCAAGCCCTATGTGATCCGTGTGATCAATGGCGTCCCTTGCGCCATCATCGGTCAGGCCTTTCCCTACACCCCGATCGCCAACCCGCGCTACATGGTGGCCGACTGGGAATTCGGCATCCAGGATCAGAACATGCAGGCCATGGTGGACGAGGCCCGCAGCAAAGGCGCCCAGGTGGTGGTGGTGCTCAGCCACAATGGCATGGACGTGGACCTCAAGATGGCCAGCCGGGTGAGTGGCATCGATGCCATCATGGGCGGCCACACGCACGACGGCATGCCGGTGGCCACACTGGTGTCCAACAAGGGTGGCAAGACCATCGTCACCAACGCAGGCTCCAATGGCAAGTTTCTGGGCGTTCTCGACTTTGACGTCAAGGACAAGAAGGTCTCTGACTTCCGCTACAAGCTGCTGCCCGTGTTCTCCAATATGCTGCCGGCCGACAAGGACATGGACGCGCTGATCACCAAAATCCGCGCTCCGTATGAGAAGCAGCTGAACGAAGTGCTGGGTGTGAGCGAAGGGCTGCTTTACCGCCGTGGCAACTTCAATGGCACCGGCGACCAGCTGCTGGTCGATGCACTCATGGATGTGCAAGGTGCCGAACTCGCGTTCTCACCTGGCTTTCGCTGGGGAACCACGCTGTTGCCCGGTCAGGCCATCACGCGTGAGTGGCTCCTGGACATGACGGCCACCACCTATTCGTATGCCACTGTGACGGAGATGACGGGTGAGACCATCAAAACCGTGATGGAGGACGTGTGCGACAACCTGTTCAACCCTGATCCGTATTATCAGCAGGGTGGCGATATGGTGCGCGTGGGCGGCATGAGCTACGCGGTGGACCCCACGGCCAAGATGGGCAACCGCATCAGCGACATGCGCCTGAACGGCAAGCTGATCGATGCCAGCAAAAAATACAAGGTGGCAGGCTGGGCACCCGTGGCCGAAGAGGCTCGCACAGCGGGAAACAAGATGGTTTGGGATCTGGTGGAGCAGTGGCTCAAGAGCCAAGGCGGCAAGGTGGGGGCACGCAAGCTCAATGCGCCCAAGGTCACGGGCGTACTGCCCAACCCGGGTTACGCGGGTTGAATCCGTGAGGCGTCGCGATTTCCTGGCCGGTTCTGTGGCCGTTGGATCGGCTGCCCTGTGGCCGGAAATGCAAGGGTTTGCCCAGCAAGCGCAGGACTTCATCATGGGCCCGCCCATGGTGGACATCGCGCCAAAGCAAATTTCCAGACACGTCTGGATCATTTATGCCCCGGATGGTTTCCCGACGCCCGAGAACCGAGGAATGATGTCCAACGTGACCTTTGTGGTGACCCGTGCCGGGGTGGTCGTTCTGGATTCAGGCAGTTCGTTGCAGATCGGCGAAATGGCGATCCGCATGATTCGCAAGGTCACCGACAAGCCGGTGGTGGCGGTGTTCAACTCGCATTTCCATGGCGACCATTGGCTGGGCAACCATGCCTTTGCCCAGGCCTATGGACCACAACTGCCCCTCTATGCGCTATCAGCCACACGCCAGACCATTGAAGGCTACGAGGGCCGGATCTGGCGCACCTTGATGGAGAAGTGGACCAACCAGTCCACCCGTGGCACCGAAGTGGTGGCGCCCAACCGCACGGTCGACAGTGGGCAGGTGCTGAAATTTGGCGATGTGACACTGAAGATGCACTGCTACGGTCGTGCCCACACCGACGCTGACCTGTGCGTCGAGGTGGTGGAGGACAAAGTCACCCATATCGGTGACATTGCCATGGCCAACCGCATCGCCAACATCGACGACGGCTCCTACCCTGGTACTTTCAGGTATTACGATGCCTTGCAAAAAGCGGCAGGCCAGCAGTTGTGGGTGCCAGGGCACGGCATGCCGGGCAAGGACATTTTGCAAACCTACGGTATTTTTCTCCAGGGCATCTGGGAGCCATGTCTGCAGGCTGTCAAGGATGGAAAAAGCGAAAGCGAGGCCAAGGCTCTGGTGCTCCAAGACCCGCGTGTGGCATCCCGCGCCAAGACCATGCAGGGTTTTGACGGCAACATCGGCAAGTACACCAGCCTGGCTTACCTGGAAGCCGAAAAAGAAGCGTTCTGAAACGCTTTGTCACGTTCCGTGCATCCCCACTGGCTATAGTGCCGCCCATGTTTCGACGTGACTTTTTATTGACCGCAATGGCCGCAACCGCCTGGCCTGTGGCTGCGCAAAACCAGCGCAATGCGCGGCTGGTCATCGTGGGTGGGGCCGAAGACCGCTTGCAAGACAAGGTGATCCTGCGCAAATTCATCGAATATTCGGGCGGGCCCAAGGCACGCATCCGACTGATTACTGCCGCCAGCGGTGTACCCGAGGCCGTGGCCGAAAGTTATGCCAAAGCCTTTGGCGAGCTGGGGGCACAAGATTTTTCGGTACTGCCTTTGACCGATCGTGAGAGCGCGTTTTTGCCTTCACTTTCAGACGACATTGTGCAAGCCGATGGGGTTTTCATGAGCGGCGGTGACCAGGCGCGCCTGATGGCTGCGATCTGGGAAACCCCGGTGCTGGGCGCTCTGCACCAGGCCTTTCACTTCAAGGGCGCCTGCATAGGCGGCACCAGCGCGGGCGCGGCCGTCATGTCGCGCCACATGATCTCGCAGGGCGCGGCTTTGTTGCGACCGCGCAAGGACGCCATCGACACGGACATTGGCCTGGGCTTGTTGCCTGCGGCTGTGGTGGACCAGCATTTTTCGGAGCGCAGGCGGCTGGCGCGTCTGCTCTCGGCGCTGGCGCAACGGCCCGACCTGTTGGGGGTGGGCATCGACGAAGACACTGCTTTGGTGGTGGAGCGCGGTCGTGCGATCGAGGTCATTGGCCAAGGGGTGGTCACGCTGGTGGACCCTTCGCTGGCGCACACCAATGTGGAAGCGCTGGAGATGGATGCGCAAATCGAGTGGTTGGGCTTGCAGCTGCACACCCTTCCCTCGGGGCACCGGTACGAGGCCAACCCGCGTGTGGCGCCCAAACACTGGCCCGCTGGACTGCAGTCGGCATTGTCGCGTTTGGTCAAGCCGGGGCCGGTGCGCTGGTGAGCCCAGTTGCAGATGCTGCCTAGGGTTTTTCTCTGACTTGCATTGCGCCGTCGCAACCCCTAGCATGGGGGCGCATTCAACGGCTTTTGGAGGCAAGCATGAAAACCATCGCGCAGATCCTGGAGGACAAGGGCAACGAGATCATCACCATTCGCCCAGGCGACTCGGTGCTGGTTGCGTTGGAGGTTCTGGCGGCCTACAACATCGGTGCTTTGCCGGTGGTGGAGGCAGGTAAGTTGGTCGGCATTTTTTCGGAGCGCGACTACGCCCGCAAGGTGGCGCTCAAAGGCCTGACTTCGGCGGTGACCGAAGTCAATGGCATCATGACCTCCAAGGTGCTGTGTGCCAACCTCAAGCACTCGGTCATGGACTGCATGGCCCTCATGACCGACAAACACATTCGCCACCTCCCGGTCATGGACGGTGAGCAGTTGGCGGGCATGTTGTCGATCGGCGATCTGGTCAAGGCCATCATCGAAGACCAGCAGTTCCAGATTCAGCAGCTGGAGTCCTACATCAATCCGGCATTGGCCTTGCACTGAGCAGAAAAAAGCCGCATCCGTGAACGGTGCGGCTTTGCTTTTGGCGCCCCCGACAGGAATCGAACCTGTATCTAGCGCTTAGGAGGCGCTCGTTCTATCCATTGAACTACGGCGGCGAGGGCCAGATTGTAAATCCCGACTCATTTGCTCAACAAACGCATCGCATCTTCCAGCCCTTTGAGCGTGAGCGGGAACATGCGCTGGCTCATGAGCTGCTGCACGATGGCAATGCTCTGGCGGTACTGCCACACGCCCTGGGGTTCGGGGTTGATCCAGGCGTATTTGGGAAAGGCATGGGTGAGGCGCTGCAGCCATTCGGCACCGGCTTCTTCGTTGTTGTATTCCACGCTGCCGCCTTTTTGCAGGATCTCGTAGGGGCTCATGGTCGCATCCCCGATGAAGATCAGCTTGTAGTCCTTGTTGTACTTGCGCAGGATGTCCCAGGTGGCGAATTTCTCGGCAAAGCGGCGCTTGTTGTTCTTCCACATGAAGTCGTAGACGCAGTTGTGGAAGTAGTAATACTCCAGGTGCTTGAACTCGGCTTTCACGGCCGAGAACATTTCTTCAACGCGCGCGATGTGCTCGTCCATGGTGCCGCCCACGTCCATCAGCAGCAGCACCTTGACGTTGTTGTGGCGCTCCGGCCGCATCAGGATGTCCAGGTAGCCAGCGTTGGCCGCTGTTTTGGCAATGGTGCCGTCCAGGTCCAGCTCGTCGTGTGAGCCCTCGCGGGCAAAGCGGCGCAGGCGGCGCAACGCGACCTTGATGTTGCGCGTGCCCAGCTCCTGGCTGTCGTCGTAGTCCTTGTAGGCACGCTGGTCCCAGACCTTGACGGCGCTCTTGTTGCCGCCCTTGCCGCCGATGCGGATGCCCTGCGGGTTATAGCCGCCATTGCCAAAGGGCGAGGTGCCGCCGGTGCCGATCCACTTGTTGCCACCCTCGTGGCGTTCCTTTTGCTCTTCCAGGCGCTTCTTGAGCGTCTCCATCAGTTCGTTCCAGCCCATCTTCTCGATGGCGGCCTTCTGTTCGGGCGTGAGTTCCTTTTTCAGGATCTGTTCAAGCCAGTCCAGCGGGACTTCCTTGGTGAAGTCGGTCAGCATCTCCACGCCCTTGAAGTAAGCGCCGAAAGCCTTGTCGAACTTGTCAAAGTGCTTCTCGTCCTTGACCAGCAGGGTGCGGCTGAGGTGGTAGAAGTCGTCCATGCTGCAGGCGTCCGATGTGGGGCCGACCACATTGGCCTGCAAGGCTTCGAGCAGCGTCAGGTATTCGCGCACCGACACCGGCACTTTGGCCGCGCGCAGGGTATAGAAGAAATCAATCAGCATGGCGAGATCCCTCAAGGGATGGAGGGGAGGCGAGGTTTGTCGAGCGAGTGCAGCAGCTGGGCCTTGACCTCAGGCCATTCGCCACTGCGCAGGCTGTACATCACTGTGTCGCGGATGGTGCCGTCGCGACGCAGTGCGTGGCCCCGGATCACGCCATCTTTTTTGGCGCCGAGGCGCTCAATTGCCGCTTGCGAGGCGAAGTTGAAATTGTCTGTGCGCCAGCCCACCACATGGCAGTCCAGCGTTTCGAAGGCGTGGGTCAGTAAAAGCAGTTTGCAAGTGGTGTTGACATGGCTGCGCTGAGCACTCTTGGCATACCAAGTCCAGCCGATTTCGACACGCCGGACGGCAGGCACGATGTCGTGGTAACTGCTGGTGCCCAGTACGCGACCAGTGGTCGACTCGATCACCACAAATGGAAACCGGTGGCCTGCCTCGCGCATGGCCAAGGCGTCTTCAATGTATTGCCGTGTTTTTTGGGGTTCGGGCACCGATGTGACGCGAATGTTCCAAAGTTCGCCGTCGGCGGCGGCCGCGCGCAGGCCGGGCTCGTCTTCGAGCGTCATGGGACGCAGTTCGATGCCTCGGGCGGACAGCGTGATGGGATTGACGAAGGCCATGAAGACAACGCTTTCCTGGGTTTATCGTGGTGCCTGGTCTTTTTGTTTGCGCCAGGCACGGGCCAATTGCAGACCAACGCCTCCGCCCAGACCCATCAGCAAGATGGCGCCGATGCTGGTGTTGCTGTAGCCCTCGCTGAAAAGGTTCCAGCCCAGAAACTGGCTCAGCCAGAAACCGGCAAGCGCACCACCGATGAAACCGACGGCATCCGACACGCCTTCGAGCAGCAACTGGCTGGCTTGCGACATGGCGGGCTGGCTCAGCGGTTGCGCTGGTTCATGAACACCAGCTTTTCAAACAAGGTCACATCCTGCTCGTTTTTGAGCAGGGCGCCCACCAGCGGCGGCACCGACACTTTCTGGTCGGCGCTTTGCAGGGCTTCGAGCGGGATGTCTTCGGCCACCAGCAGCTTGAGCCAATCCAGCAGTTCGCTGGTGGAGGGTTTCTTTTTCAGACCCGGCAGGTTGCGCACGTCAAAGAAGGTCTTGAGCGCGAGGGCCAGCAGGTCTTTTTTGAGCGTCGGGAAATGCACATTGACGATTTGCGTCATCGTCTCGGCGTCGGGGAACTTGATGTAGTGGAAGAAGCAGCGGCGCAGGAAGGCGTCGGGCAGTTCCTTTTCGTTGTTGGAGGTGATGAATACCAGTGGGCGCGTCTTGGCCTTGATCAGCTGGCGCGTCTCGTAGCAATAAAACTCCATGCGGTCGATTTCGCGCAACAGGTCGTTGGGGAATTCGATGTCGGCCTTGTCGATCTCGTCGATCAGGATGGCCACTGGCGTGTCGGAGGTGAAGGCTTGCCAGAGCACGCCCTTGACGATGTAGTTTTCGATGTCCTTGACGCGTTCATCCCCGAGCTGGCTGTCGCGCAGGCGGCTTACGGCGTCGTATTCGTACAGGCCCTGCTGGGCCTTGGTGGTGGATTTGATGTGCCATTGCAGCAGGGGCAGGTTCAGGGCCTGAGAGACCTCTTCGGCCAGCATGGTCTTGCCGGTGCCCGGCTCGCCCTTGACCAGCAGGGGGCGTTTGAGGGTGATGGCAGCGTTGACGGCCAGCATCAGGTCTTGGGTGGCAACGTAGTTCTCGGTACCGGTGAATTTCATGCGAACCTTTGGTGCAAAAGAGCTTGTCAGGATTATGCGGGGCAGGCCGATATAATGGCCCGTTGATTTTTATCAATCATTCAGGATTGTCCAAGCAAAATGAAGAAGCTGTTGACCTCGATCATCACCCTGGCTGTCGCTTCTGTGACCGCTGTTTCCGTCCAGGCCCAGGAAGTCAAGGGTGACGCCAAAGCCGCCGAGCAAAAGATTGCCATGTGCATTGGCTGCCACGGCATCAAAGGCTACCAGGCCAGCTTCCCCGAGGTGTACAAGGTGCCCATGATCTCGGGCCAGAACGCCAAATACATCGTGAACGCCCTCAATGCCTACAAAAAAGGTGAGCGCAAGCATCCCACCATGCGTGGCATCGCCGACAGCCTGAGCGACCAGGACATCGCCGATGTGGCCGCCTACTACGAGCAACACGGCAAGACCGATGCTGCCGTGCCGGCGCCCACTGCCGCCGATGCCAAGGTGGACGCCCTGCTCAAGAAGGGCGCCTGCGTGTCCTGCCACGGCGACAACTTCAGCAAACCCGTCGATCCGGGCTACCCCAAGATTGCTGGCCAGCACAAGGACTACCTGTTCGTGGCGCTCAAGTCCTACAAGACCGAGAACCAGTCCACCTGGGGCCGCAGCAACGGCGTGATGGGCGGCATTGCCAAGCAGTTCTCCAACGCCGAACTCAAGGTGCTGGCCAACTACGTGGGCAGCCAGCAAGGCGAAATGCACACCATCCCGCAGTCCAAGTTCCGCTGACCGGACTGGGTGTCTGCCTGCAAAGCCCGCTTAGGCGGGCTTTTGTTTTGGGCAATGCCCGTGTGCAAGTCAAGGGCTGGTCGGGCCTGCTGGGCAGCCCGGGCGCTGGCCCGATAAACTTCTTTTTTTACTCTTGACGTTCTCTGTGGAGCAAGCCATGGCCCTCATTCCTGCCACCATCCTCACCGGCTTTCTGGGCTCGGGCAAAACCACGCTGCTCAAGCGCGTGCTGTCCGAGGCGCACGGCATGAAGATCGCCGTGATCGAGAACGAGTTCGGTGAAGAAAACATCGACAACGACATCCTGGTGTCCGAGACGAACGAGCAGATCATCCAGATGAGCAACGGCTGCGTTTGCTGCACCATCCGCGAAGATCTGCGTGCCACGCTGCAGCTGTTGGCCGCCAAGCGTCGCAAGGGCCTGTTGGCGTTTGACCGCGTGGTGATCGAAACCACGGGTCTGGCCGATCCCGGGCCGGTGGCGCAGACCTTTTTCATGGACGACGAAATTGCCGAGTCTTTCCTGCTCGACTCGATTCTGACGCTGGTGGACGCCAAACACGCTGGCCAACAGCTCGACCACCGTGTGGAGGCGCAGCGCCAGGTGGGCTTTGCCGACCAGATCTTCATCAGCAAGGCCGACCTGGTGTCAAGCGGCGACCTGGACGCGCTGCAGCATCGCCTCAAGCACATGAACCCGCGTGCCCCGCAAAAGGTGGTGCATTTTGGCGAGGTGCCCCTCAAGGAGGTGTTTGACCTGCGCGGCTTCAACCTGAATGCCAAGCTGGACATTGACCCGGATTTTCTGGATGCCGGAGACCATGACCACCACCACGGGCATGATCACGCACACGGCGAGCACTGTGAACATGACCACGAACATGGCGAACACTGCCACCACGAGCACCACCACGAACACGGTGAACACTGCAACCATCCCTCGCACGCGCACCACCATCACCACGACGACGATGTGAAGAGCTTCGTCTTCAAGTCCGAGCGGGCATTCGATGCGGCCAAGCTTGAAGACTTTCTCGGCGCCATCGTCAATGTCTATGGTCCCAAGATGCTGCGTTACAAGGGGGTGTTGAACATGAAGGGCACTGAACGCAAGGTCATCTTCCAGGGCGTGCACCAGCTCATGGGCAGCGACCTGGGGCCGGTGTGGCAGGACCACGAGACACGCAACAGCAAAATGGTCTTCATTGGCATTGATTTGCCCAAGGACATCCTCTTGCAAGGCCTGGAGCAGTGCCTGATCTGATTTCTTTCGTGTTCAGGCTTGGATAAATTTTGAATTTATAAATTTCGACGGTGTTTTGTAGCCTTGAGTCGCTACAATGCCCGCCCTGAAACCCCCCCATTCTTGGGGAATGCCAGCCCAGAAGGTCGAACCAAGGCTGATCCATGCAGACGACCCGGACCCGGGGTCAACTGCCCGCTACGGACACCATCGGCAAACCTGGGGTTTGTTGGTGCCAGGAGACATGACGTGAAGACACCTGCCAAGAAAGCGACAAAAGCCACTGCGAAAGCACCAGCCAAAGTCGCCAAGCCCGCCAAAAAGGTGTCCGCCAAGCCTGCGGTGAAAGCCAAGCCGGCCCAAGCCTCAGCCAGCAAGGCCAAGCCTGCCGCCAAGCCGGTGGCCAAGAGCAAGCCCGTGGCCAAAACACCTGCCAAGGCCGCCGCCAAGGTGGTGAAGAAAGCCCCCGCCAAGGTGCCCGCGAAGGCCCCGGCCAAAGCGCCTGTCAAGGCGACAGGCAAAGTGAGCGTCAAAGCCCCGGCCAAGACCAAAGCATCTGCTCCCAAAGCGGCGTCTGCCAAGGTGGCTGCAACCAAATCAGCAGCGTCCCCCAAACCGTTGACCAAGGCGCTGGCTCCCAAAGCGCCAGCCCCCAAAGCTGCGCCCCCCAAGGTGGCTGCAGCGGCGCCCCAGGCAGCCAAAGCCTCGACGGCTGCCAAGGCCGAGGCCAAGCCCGCTGCGGTGCCGTCCCCCGTTGCTGCGCCTGCTGCAGCCCCTGCAGCTGCAGGACTTCCTGTCCGTTCCAGTCGCCCCTCGGCGCGGCTGGCTCAAATCACCGTGCCGTCCATGCCGCAAGCCGTGGCATCGACGGCTGCCAAAGCCACTTTCCTGCCTTCCATGAGCACCACTGTTTTGCCCGTTCCGACTGCCACCGTCAAAAAAGACCCCAAACTCGCCAACAACTGGAAAAACAAATCCGTTGAACAGCTGAGCGATGCCGAAGTCCTGGCCATGCCTGATGACGAGTACATGAACGATGCCCAGATGGCGTTTTTCCGCCTCAAGCTGGTGCAGCTCAAGCAAGGCATTCTGAGCAACGCCGGGGAAACCACAGAGCACCTGCGCGAAGACACCGTGGTTGTGCCCGATCCAGCCGATCGCGCCACCATCGAAGAAGAGCACGCACTGGAACTGCGCACGCGTGACCGCGAACGCAAGTTGCTCAAGAAAATCGAGCAGTCCATCGCCCGCATCGATGCCGGCGACTACGGCTATTGCGACGAGACTGGCGAACCCATTGGCGTGGGCCGTTTGCTGGCCCGCCCGACCGCTACGCTGTCCCTGGAGGCGCAGCAGCGCCGTGAGCTCAAGCAAAAAATGTTTGGTGATTGAGTCCCAAATGCCAAATCCTCCAAAAAAGCCCCTGACCAGGGGCTTTTTTGTTGTTGCCGCAAACTGGCAAGTTTTTTGGGATTTTTACAATTTGTTTTGGCTTCAGAGGTTACTTTCAATGGCTCGTCTAAGTGCCTAATTTTCAACGAAAATTTTCATAAAATTTTCTATCAAAACGCCTCTAAGCCCTTGATTTCATTGAAAAAAATCTGATTCGACCCCTTGTGAGGTGTGGAATTCCTGATACAGTGCAAAAAAGTGCAATTAAGTGGGGAAAAGTGTCCTCGCAGTGCATCTTTCACCGAAAGAGGTTGTTGCAGTGTTTCAAGGGGCTTCATCGCTGAGTCTGGATGCCAAGGGACGGCTGTCAGTGCCGACCCGGCACCGTGACGTCCTCAGCGCCACGGCCCAGGGGCAGTTGACCATCACCAAGCACCCGCACGGTTGCCTGATGGTGTTTCCGCGGCCCGAGTGGGAAAAGTTCCGTGAACGCATTGCCCAGCTGCCCATGTCGGCCCAGTGGTGGAAACGCATTTTTCTGGGCAACGCCATGGACGTCGAGATGGACGGCACCGGTCGTGTGCTGATTTCGCCCGAACTGCGCCAGGCCGCCGGTATTTCCAAAGACACCATGCTGCTGGGCATGGGCAATCACTTCGAGCTCTGGGACAAGGCCACTTACGAGGCTCAGGAGGCGCAGGCCATGCAAGGCGAGATGCCCGATGTGTTCAAGGACTTCTCGTTCTGACAGACATGAGTGAGCAGGCCCTGATCCACACCACCGTTTTGCTGCACGAGGCGGTTGATGCCTTGCTGGGCGGCGCTGCGGGCATAAGGGGCAGTTATGTGGACGGCACCTTTGGCCGTGGCGGCCATTCGCGGCTGATCCTGTCTGGTCTGTCTGCGCAAGGTCGTTTGCTGGCTTTTGACAAAGACCTGGACGCGATTGCCGAAGCGGCGAAGGTTCAGGACGAGCGTTTTGCGATTCGGCACGAAGGCTTTTCCCATCTGGCTGACCTGCCCGATGGCAGTGTCGATGGGATCTTGCTGGACCTTGGGGTCAGCTCTCCCCAGATCGACAACCCCGTGAGGGGTTTTTCTTTTCGTTTTGATGGCCCGCTCGACATGCGCATGGACACCACGCGCGGCGAGAGTGTGGCCGAGTGGCTGGCCACGGCCGATGTGGATCAAATCGCGGAGGTGATACGTGACTACGGCGAAGAACGGTTTGCTTTTCAGATTGCAAAGACGATTGCAGCTCGCCGACAGGAGCGGGGCCCAATTTCATCCACCGCTGAGCTGGCCCAGCTCGTGGCTGACACGGTCAAAACCCGCGAGCCGGGCCAGAACCCTGCAACGCGGACATTTCAGGCTCTTCGGATTTTCATCAACGCCGAGCTTGAAGAGCTCGAACAGGCGCTGAGTGCCAGCCTGCGCGTGTTGCGCGCAGGGGGCCGACTGGTGGTGATCAGTTTTCATTCTCTGGAAGACCGCATCGTCAAGCAGTTCATTGCCAAGCATTCCAAAGAAGTGGTGGACCGCCGCGTGCCGTTTGCCCAGCCCAAGCCCATGCACCTGCGGGCGCTGGACCGCATCAAGCCCAGCGAGGCCGAGGTGCAGGCCAATGCGCGCGCGCGCAGCGCCATCATGCGCGTGGCCGAGCGCACCGAGGTGCCGGCATGACCCGTTTGAGCGTGCTGCTCTTGCTGGCGGTGGTGGCCAGTGCGCTGGCGCTGGTGCATTCGCACTACGAGTCGCGCCGCCTTTTCATGGTGCTGGAGTCCGAGGGCAAGGAAACCACCAGACTGGACATCGAAAATGACCGCCTGCAGGTGGAGCGTCGTGCGCAGGCCACACCGCTTCGGGTGGAGCAGATCGCCCGCCAGCAACTGCAGATGCGCATGGTCAGCCCGGGCATCACGCAGTACATCGCGGCACCGCAAGCTGCGACCGGTGCGGAGGCGCGTCCATGAGCCGAAGTGTGCAGCTGGGCTCAAGCCCCTTGCTGGCCAGCAAAACGCCGGTCTGGCGCAGCAAGCTGATCATGGGGGCGATTGCCGTGGGCTTCATGGGCCTGATCGGCCGTGCGGCCTATGTGCAGGTCATTGAAAACGACTTCTTCATCAAGGAAGGCACCAAGCGCTTTGCCCGCACATTGGTGCTGCCGGCCAACCGTGGTCGCATCCTGGATCGCAACGGCCTGCTGCTGGCCTCCAGCGTGCCGGCGCCCAGTATCTGGGCCAACCCGGAAGACCTGGAGCGCGATCCGGCCAAGCTGCGTCAGCTGGCCAAGCTGCTGGAGATGAACCCGGCCGAGCTCGACAAGAAGCTGGAAAACGAAGACAAAACCTTTGTCTGGCTGCGCCGCCAGCTTGACGAGTCCACGGTCAAGGAGATCCTGGCGCTCGACATCAAGGGCATCTACAGCATCAAGGAGTACAAGCGGCTGTACCCCGAAGGCGAGGCCGCTGCGCACATCGTGGGCTTCACCAACGTTGAAGACCAGGGGCAAGAGGGCGTCGAGCTGGTGTTCCAAAAACAGCTGTCCGGAACCGCCGGCTCGCGGCGCGTCATCAAGGACCGTTTGGGCCGTGTGGTTGAGGCGGTGGGCGATGCCGTGCCGCCCGAAGACGGGCAGGACATTCAGCTCTCCATCGACAGCAAGGTGCAGTTCTTTGCCTATCAAAAGCTGCGCGACGCCGTGCAGGAAAACAAGGCCAAGGCTGGCAGCGTGGTGGTGCTCGATGCGCAGTCTGGTGAGGTGCTGGCGCTGGCCAACTACCCCAGCTACTCGCCCAACAAGCGCGTCAACCTCAGTGGCGAGCAGTTGCGCAACCGCGCGCTGACCGACACCTTTGAGCCAGGTTCGACGATGAAGCCTTTTGCGGTGGCGCTGGCCCTTGAAAAAGGGCTGGTCAAACCCGAAACGCCGATCCAGACGGCACCAGGGCGCATCACCATCACCGGTTCGACCATCACCGACGCCCACCCGCATGGCGTGCTCACCGTCAACGAGGTGATCCAGAAGTCGAGCAACGTGGGCACGGTCAAGATGGCCATGCAGATCGAGCCGCGAGAGATGTGGGAGATGTACACCGCCGTCGGTTTGGGACAAAAGCCGCAAGTGCCATTCCCTGGTGTGGTCAGCGGCCGTCTGCGCCCCTACAAAACCTGGCGCCCCATCGAGCAGGCCACCATGAGTTATGGCTATGGCTTGTCGGGCAGTTTGTTCCAGGTGGCGCGTGCCTACACCGTGTTTGCGCGCGACGGGGAAGTGGTGCCTGCCACCTTGCTCAAGGCCGAACAGCAAGTGCAGGGCGTGCGCGTATTCAGCGCGCACAACGCCCAGGCCATGCGCAAGATGCTCAACATGGCCGCAGGTCCTGGTGGCACGGCACCCAAGGCGCAAACCATGGGTTACTCGGTGGGTGGCAAAACCGGCACCGCCCACAAGCAAGAGGGCAAGGGTTACGCTGGCAAGAAATACCGAGGGTTTTTCGTAGGCATGGCGCCCATCGAACAGCCACGCGTGGTGGTGGCTGTGATGATCGACGAGCCCAGCAACGGGCGTTATTTTGGTGGAGACGTGGCGGCCCCGGTGTTCAGCACCACAGTCCAGCAGACCTTGCGTTTGCTGGGCATTCAGCCTGACCTGTCGGTCAAACCACAGGTGGTGAGCAAGGCCGTGGAGGAGTCGTTCTGATGATCGAACTCCAGACCCCGGAGCAAGCCGCGCAATGGCTGCGCCAGCACGTCACGGGCGAACTGCGCACCGACAGCCGCCAGGTGCAGCCCGGTGACGGCTTCATTGCTTGGCCTGGAGCGGCTACGGATGGTCGCCAATACATGGACCGCGCGTTCAAGCAAGGCGCCAGCGTGTGCCTGATGCAACGCGAGGGCAGCGAACCCTGGCAAGACCAGGTCCCGGTCGAGCGCCTGGCGGCACTGCCCAAGCTGCGCCAACGCACCGGCCTGGTGGCCGATGCCTATTACGAACAACCCACAAAGCACCTGAATGTGTTGGCTGTGACCGGCACCAATGGCAAGACCTCGACCGCCTGTTGGCTGGCGCAGGCCTTGGCGCACCCCGCCATTGGCCTGCGTTGCGGTGTGGTGGGCACGCTGGGCGTCGGCCTTTGGCCCGACCTGGTCTACACCGGCATGACCACACCCGACCCGGTACTGCTGCAGCGCAGCTTCCATCAGATGCTGGCAGCAGGCGCGGCCTTGTGTGCCATCGAAGCTTCGTCGATCGGCATTGCCGAACACCGTCTGGACGCCACACGCATCCGCACCGCGGTGTTCACCAATTTCACGCAAGACCACCTTGACTACCACGGCTCCATGCAGGCCTATTGGGCGGCCAAGCGTCAGCTGTTTGCCTGGGAGGGCCTGCAGTCAGCGGTCATCAACATCGACGATCCGCAGGGCTCGGCCCTGGCTGCCGAGTTGGCCAACACGGGGCTGGACCTGTGGACCTGCTCGCGCCGCCAGGACGCCCGAGTGCGCGCCAGGCCTCTGCCCAGCCGCGAAGGCTTGAGCTTTGAGGTGTGCGAGGGCGACGCGATGGTGCGCATCGACACCACACTGACCGGTGACTACAACATCGACAACCTGTTGGGCGTGATGGGTGCGTTGCGTGCGCAAGGGCTGTCACTGGCGCAAATTGCCCAGGCATGCGGGGCTCTGCAGGCCGTGCCAGGGCGCATGCAGCGGGTGTTGCCCGTCCCCTCTCAGGCGACTGCAAGCTTGCCGGTGGCGGTGGTGGATTACGCCCACACGCCTGATGCGCTAACGCAAGCCTTGTCGGCCCTCAAGCCCTTGGCTCTGGAGCGCGGTGGTCGCCTGTGGTGCGTGTTTGGCTGCGGTGGCAACCGCGACCCGCACAAGCGTCCCTTGATGGCCGCTGCCGCCCAGGCGCTGGCTGACCGGCTGGTGTTGACCAGCGACAACCCCCGCACCGAGCAAGCAGCAGACATCCTGGCGCAAATGCGCTCGGGCTTGCAGCCAGCCACGGCGGTTGCCGTCATCGAAGACCGCGCCACCGCCATTGCCACAGCCCTGCGCGAGGCCGCAGCCAACGATGTGGTGCTGGTGGCGGGCAAAGGCCACGAGACCACACAAGAAATTGCCGGTGTGTTCCACCCCTTCTCGGATGTTGAGCATTTGCAAGCCGCTTTGGCTGCCAGACTGACGCAGGAGGTGCAGGCATGAGCGCTGTGTCCATGAACCTGCCTTTGACACTGGCCGCCTCGTGGCTGACCGGGGTGCGCGCCGAGCGCGTGGACGGCATTTCGGTGGCCCGTGTGCACACCGACAGCCGCACTTTGCAGCGGGGTGACTTGTTTGTGGCTTTGCGCGGTGACCGTTTCGATGCCAATGCGTTCATTGCCCAAGCGGCTGCGCAGGGGGCCGCAGCGGTGTTGTGCGAAGCCTCGGGCGAAGCGGCGGCGCGTGCCGCCAGGCTGCCCGCCCTGGTGGTGCCCGACAGCCGTTTGGCCTTGGGCGAGCTGGCCGCAGGCTGGCGTGCGCAGTTCAAGCTGCCCTTGGTGGCCGTGACCGGCAGCAACGGCAAAACCACGGTCACGCAAATGGTGGCCAGCATTTTGCGTGCTTTCGCGGGCGATGCCGCACACGCTACCTCCGGCAACCTGAACAACGACATTGGCGTGCCGCTCACGCTGCTGGCGCTGCGAGCGCACCACCGCATCAGCGTGGTGGAGCTGGGCATGAACCACCCCGGTGAAATCGCCTACCTGGCCAAGCTGGCTCAGCCCACTGTGGCCCTGGTCAATAACGCCCAGCGCGAGCACCAGGAGTTCATGCACACCGTGCGTGCTGTGGCCGAAGAAAACGGCGCCGTGCTGCAGGCCTTGCCCGCAGGCGGCGTGGCCGTGTACCCGCTGGACGACGAATACACCGGGCTTTGGGACGCTCTGGCTGTCCCGCGTCAGAGTTGCCGTTTTGCCTTGGCCCAGGGCGATGTGTCCGCTGCTGATGTGTTTTGGCAAGCGGGCGCCTGGCAGTTCACCCTCAAGACGCCCAAAGGCGCAGCGCCTGTGACGCTGCGCATTGCCGGGCGGCACAACGTCAAAAACGCCTTGGCTGCTGCCGCTTGCGCCTTGTCGGCCGGTGTGCCGCAGGCCGCAGTGGTGCAGGGGCTGACGGCTTTCGAGCCGGTCAAGGGCCGTTCACGCGCCTTGAACCTGTCCGGTGGCATCTCGCTGGTGGACGACAGCTACAACGCCAACCCCGACTCGGTGCGCGCTGCCATCGACGTGTTGGCCGAGCTGCCTGGCCCGCGCCTGCTGGTGCTGGGCGACATGGGCGAGGTGGGCGATCAAGGACCGCAATTCCATGCCGAGGCCGGGGCCTATGCGGCCGAGCGCGGGATCGATGCTGTGTTCACGCTGGGCGAACTCAGCCTGCACGCACACCGTGCCTTTGGCCGCCAGCGTGGCCAGCATTTTGCCGACATGACGGCCTTGGAGGCAGCGGTGGCGGCGGTGTGGCGCAGCGTCTCCAGCATTCTGGTCAAGGGCTCGCGCTTCATGAAGATGGAACGTGTGGTCGAAGCCCTGCAAAAGCAAGACAGTTCGCAAGACAGTTCAAAACAAGAAACTCAAAAGGGAGAGGCCCATGCTGCTTAGCCTGGCCCAGTGGTTGCAGACGGTGTTCCCCGAATGGGGGTTTTTGCGCGTGTTCCAGTACATCACCTTCCGTGCGGTGATGGCCGCCATGACGGCGCTGCTGATCGGTCTGGCTGCCGGCCCTTGGGTGATCCGCCGCTTGAGCGCACTCAAGATCGGGCAACCGGTGCGCGAGTACGCCATGCAGACGCACCTGGTCAAGAGCGGCACCCCCACCATGGGCGGTGTGCTGATCCTGATCGCGATCGCTGTGTCCACGCTGCTGTGGTTTGACCTGTCCAACCGCTTTGTCTGGATCGTGCTGATCGTCACGCTGGGCTTTGGCGCCATTGGCTGGGCCGACGACTGGCGCAAGGTGGTGCGCAAAGACCCCGAAGGCATGCCCTCGCGCGAGAAGTATTTTTGGCAATCACTGATCGGTTTGCTGGCGGCGCTCTATCTGGTGTTCAGCATTTCCGAAAGTAACAACCTCAAGGTGGTGCAGTTGTTTGGCAACTGGGTCATGTCCGGCTTTGACGTGAACCTGCCACCCAAGGCCGGTTTGCAACTGCCCTTTATCAAAGAAGTGAGCTACCCGCTGGGTGTGTTCGGTTTTGTCATCATGACCTACTTGGTCATCGTGGGTTCGAGCAATGCGGTCAACCTCACCGATGGCCTGGACGGCCTGGCCATCATGCCGGTGGTGATGGTGGGCTCGGCGCTGGGCGTGTTCGCGTATGTGACGGGCAGCTCGGTGTATTCCAAATACCTGTTCTTCCCCTACATTCCCGGCTCGGGCGAGCTGATGATCTTTTGCGCCGCCATGGCGGGCGCGGGGTTGGCCTTTTTGTGGTTCAACACACACCCGGCTCAGGTTTTCATGGGCGATGTGGGGGCACTCGCTCTGGGTGGTGCGTTGGGCACTGTGGCTGTGATCGTGCGCCAGGAAATCGTGTTGGCCATCATGGGCGGCATTTTCGTTGTCGAAGCCTTGTCGGTGATGCTGCAAGTGACGTATTTCAAGTACACGAAAAAGAAATACGGTGAAGGTCGTCGCATCCTCAAGATGGCCCCACTGCACCACCATTTTGAAAAGAGCGGCTGGAAGGAAACGCAAGTTGTCGTGCGTTTCTGGATCGTCACCATGCTGCTGTGTCTGGTGGGGCTGTCCACCCTGAAGCTGAGGTAAACGATGCAGCAGCTTCAAGGCCTTCACGTCCTCATCCTGGGTCTCGGCGCGTCCGGCCTGGCCATGGCACGCTGGTGCGCAAGCCATGGTGCTGTGGCGACCGTGGCCGATACGCGTGAAGCGCCGCCGCAGTTGGCCACTTTGCAGGCCGAGTGCCCGGGTGTGCGTTTTGTGAGTGGTGCATTCACCGCCAGCCTGGTCGAAGGCACCCCCATCCGTGCGGTGTTCCGCAGCCCGGGACTGGCGCCGGATGTGGTGGCTCCGGTGGTCGATGCCGCACGCGCTGCTGGCCTGTGGCAAGGTGGCGAGCTGAGCCTGTTTGGCGCAGGCTTGCAGGATTTGCACAGCCGCTTTGGCTATGCCCCACAGCTCCTGGCGATCACGGGCACCAATGGCAAGACCACGGTGACGTCGTTGACCGGCCAGCTGGTGGCCCGTGCCGGCAAGACCGTCAAAGTGGCGGGCAACATCGGCCCCACGCTGCTCGACACCTTGAGCGATGCGATGGCGCAAGCCGAAGGCGATGCCCAGGCGCTGGAACAACAAGAACGCGAAGCCGAAGAAGCTCAAGCGGCCGAAGCCGCGCGCTTGGCCGAAGAGGCCGCGCAGGCCGAGGCGGCGGCACAGGCCGCTGCGAAAGCGCAAGCAGAAGAACAAGCGCAAGCGGTGGCAGAGGACTCTGAAACCGCCGAACCTCAGGACGCCGAGGTCAGCGAAGCCACGGTCGCTGCCGAAGAGGAAGAAGCTGCGCCCTTGGTCGTGCAGGCCCCCGTCCGCTTGTCGGCCATGGCCCGTGTGCTGCCCCAGGTCTGGGTGCTCGAACTTTCCAGCTTTCAGCTCGACAGCAGCGAGGGTTTTGAGCCCACTGCGGCCACCGTGCTGAACGTCACGCAAGACCACCTGGACTGGCATGGCACGATGAAAGCCTATGCCGACGCCAAGGCCCACATCTTTGGTCAAAAAGCGCTGATGGTGCTCAACCGCGACGATGCGGCGGTGATGGGCATGTTGCCCGAACCCATCCGCGTGAAATTGCAAAAACCGGTGGTGCGCACCCATGTGACCTTTGGTGGCGACATGCCTCAGCGCCCAGGTGACTACGGCATCGAGACCGTCAATGGCATGACCTGGCTGGTGCGTGCCCTGGAGGCCGACGAGACCCGCAAGCGCCGCAAAGACGAAGAGCAGGAGCTGCACATCCAGCGCTTGATGCCCGCCGATGCGCTGCGCATCCGAGGCCGTCACAACGCCGTCAATGCTCTGGCTGCGCTGGCCCTGGCCAGCAGCGCCGGTTGCCAGCTGGCGCCCATGCTCTACGGTCTGCGCGAATACCGGGGTGAACCGCACCGGGTTGAGCCGGTCGCCATCGTGAACGACGTAGAGTACTTTGACGACAGCAAAGGGACCAATGTGGGCGCCACCGTGGCGGCTTTGTTGGGCCTGGGGGCCGATCGCCGCATCGTCGTGATCCTGGGCGGCGACGGCAAGGGGCAAGACTTTTCACCCTTGCTGGCTCCCGTGGCCCAGCATGTGCGCGCAGCGGTGCTGATCGGGCGCGACGCGCCACGGATCCGTGACAGCCTGCAAAGCTGTGGTGTCACGCTGCAAGACGCGGCCGATCTGCAGGCGGCCGTTCAAGCCTGCGCACAACTGGCGCAAGCGGGTGATGCGGTGTTGTTGTCGCCTGCCTGTGCCAGCCTGGACATGTTCCGCAACTACGAGCACCGCGCCGATGTCTTCCGTGACGCTGTGGCCGAATTGGCCGACGCAGCCGGTGTCAGCATGGAGGGCACCCTGTGAGCGAAGCCCTCGGTTTCATGCAAGGCCTGCGCCAGAACCTGCTGGGGTGGCTGGGGCGTGGCGGTGCGCGCGAGGCAGGGGCTGCGCCGCAAGGTTTGCCGGTCAATCTCGGGGGCTATGAGTTCGCCAAGAACAACCCGGGTGCTGCGGCACGGTTGTATGGCGTTGACCAGGCCCTGATCTGGGTGGTGGTGGCCTTGCTGATGTGGGGCATGGTCATGGTGTATTCGGCCTCGATTGCTTTGCCCGACAACCCGCGATTTGGGCGCTATGCCCAAACGCACTTCCTCACGCGCCACATTGTTTCGTTGGTGCTGGGGGGCGCCGTGGCCCTGGTGGCGTTCCAGATTCCGATGCAGACCTGGGAGCGCTGGGCGCGGCCCATGTTTGTGCTGGCGCTGGTGCTGCTGGTGCTGGTGCTGGTGCCTTTCATCGGCAAGGGCGTCAACGGTGCCCGCCGTTGGATTTCGCTGGGCATCATGAACTTCCAGCCCTCCGAACTGGCCAAGCTGGCGACCATCATCTATGCGGCCGACTACATGGTGCGCAAGATGGACGTGAAGGAGCGTTTCTTCAAGGCGGTGCTGCCCATGGGCGCTGCGGTGGCCGTGGCGGGGGTGCTCCTGCTGGCCGAGCCTGACATGGGTGCCTTCATGGTGATCGCCATCATCGCCATGGGCATCTTGTTCCTGGGGGGCGTGAACGCCCGCATGTTCTTCATGATCCTGGGTGTTCTGGTCTTTGCTTTTGTGATGATGATTGCACTTTCGCCCTGGCGGCGCGAGCGTATCTTTGCCTACCTCGACCCCTTCAGCGCCGAACACGCGCTGGGCAAGGGTTACCAGCTCAGCCACTCGCTGATCGCCATCGGGCGCGGTGAAGTCTGGGGTGTCGGTCTGGGGGGCAGCGTCGAAAAACTGCACTGGCTGCCCGAAGCCCACACCGATTTCCTGTTGGCCGTGATCGGTGAAGAGTTTGGCTTGGTGGGGGTGACGGTCGTGATCTGCCTGTTCCTGTGGCTGACACGTCGCATCCTGGGCATTGGCCGTCAGGCCATCCAGCTGGACAATGTGTTTGCCGGTCTGGTGGCGCAGGGCGTCGGCATCTGGGTGGGCTTTCAGGCCTTCATCAACATGGGCGTGAATCTGGGCGCCTTGCCCACCAAGGGCCTGACGTTGCCGCTGATGAGCTACGGTGGCTCGGCCATCATGATGAACTTGGTGGCCATCGCGGTGGTGCTGCGCATCGACTCCGAAAACAAGCACCTCATGCGCGGAGGTCGGGCATGAGCCAGCAAAAATGCGCCTTGATCATGGCTGGTGGCACGGGAGGTCACATCTTCCCGGGCTTGGCCGTGGCCGAAGCACTGCGCACTCAGGGCTGGCGTGTGCACTGGCTGGGCGCCCCGGCCAGCATGGAAGAGCAGCTGGTGGTGCCGCGTGGTTTCGCCTTCGAGGCGGTGCAGTTTGCTGGCGTGCGTGGCAAAGGCCTCAAGACATTGGCCCTGCTGCCACTCAAACTGCTGCGTGCCTTCTGGCAAAGCCTGCAAGTGGTGCGCCGTGTGCGCCCCGATGTGGTGGTGGGTCTGGGCGGCTACATCACCTTTCCGGGTGGCATGATGGCCAGTCTGTTGGGCAAGCCGCTGGTGTTGCACGAGCAAAATTCGGTCGCTGGCCTGGCCAACAAGGTGTTGGCCCGCGTGGCCGAACGGGTGTTCACCGCTTTCCCCCATGTGCTGCACGACGCGGCTTTTGTGGGCAATCCGCTGCGCAGCGCCTTCACGCAACAGGCCGCCCCGGCTGAGCGCTTTGCCGGTCGCAGTGGCCCGCTGCAATTGCTGGTGGTGGGGGGGAGCCTGGGTGCCAAGGCGCTGAACGACACCGTGCCGCAAGCCCTGGCCCTGATCCCCGCGGACCAGCGCCCGCAGGTGGTTCACCAAAGTGGTGCCAGACAGATTGACGCTCTGCGCGCGGCCTATGCAGCCGCAGGTGTGCAGGCCACGCTCACGCCCTTCATCGACGACACGGCCAGCGCTTTTGCGCAAGCCGATCTGGTGATCGGTCGCGCCGGTGCGAGCACCGTGACCGAGATCGCGGCCGTGGGCGCGGCGGCTGTGTTTGTGCCTTTCCCGTTTGCGGTGGACGACCACCAGACCACCAATGCCCGCTTCCTGGTCGAGCAAGGCGGGGGCTGGCTGTTGCCACAGACCGAGCTGACGGCCCAAGGCCTGGCCCAGCGCCTGCAGACCCTGGACAGGGGCACCTTGCTGCGCACCGCGCAAAACGCATACCAACAACGAAAAACAAATGCCACACGGGAGGTCGTGATGGCATGTGAGGAACTGGCCGCATGAAACACGCCATCCGCAACATCCACTTCATCGGCATTGGCGGCTCGGGCATGAGTGGCATCGCCGAGGTGCTGCTGAATCTGGGCTACCGTGTCTCGGGCTCTGATCTGGCTGACAGCGCCACGCTGCGCCGCCTGGCCAGTCTGGGCATTGTCACCCATGTGGGTCACGAAGCCAGCAATGTGAAAGACGCCGATGCTGTGGTCACCTCCACAGCCGTCAAGGCCGACAACCCCGAGGTGCTGGCCGCGCGCGAGCGCCACATTCCCATCGTGCCGCGCGCCGTGATGCTGGCCGAACTCATGCGCCTCAAGCAAGGTGTGGCGATTGCCGGCACGCACGGCAAAACCACCACCACCAGCCTGGTGGCCAGCGTGCTGGCCGAAGCCGGGCTGGACCCGACCTTTGTGATTGGCGGGCGCCTGAACAGCGCGGGGGCCAATGCCAAGCTGGGCACGGGCGACTACATCGTGGTGGAGGCCGACGAGTCGGATGCCTCTTTCCTGAACTTGTTGCCGGTGATGGCGGTGGTGACCAACATCGACGCCGACCACATGGAAACCTACGGGCATGATTTCGGTCGCCTCAAATCGGCTTTTGTGGATTTCCTGCACCGCATGCCGTTTTACGGCACAGCCATCGTGTGCAGTGACGACGCTGGCGTGCAATCCATCGCAGGCGAGATCGCGCGACCGGTGACCACCTATGGCCTGCACGAAGGCGCCCAGGTGCGCGCCGTGAACGTGCGTGCTGAAAACGGGCAGATGCATTTCACTGTGCAACGGCGCAACGGCATCACGCTGCCCGATTTGCAGGTGGTGCTGAACCTGGCGGGCGAACACAACGTGCGCAATGCCCTGGCGGCCATTGCTGTGGCGGTCGAACTCAATGTGGCCGACGACGCTTTGCTGCGCGCGCTGGCCAACTTCAAAGGCGTGGGCCGCCGCTTCCAGCGTTACGGCGATGTGAAAACCCTGGACGGTCAGGGTCGCTTCACCGTCATCGACGACTACGGCCATCACCCGGTCGAGATGGCGGCCACCCTGGCGGCTGCGCGGGGCGCTTTTCCCGGGCGTCGCCTGGTGTTGGCTTTCCAGCCGCACCGCTACAGCCGCACACGCGACTGCTTTGAAGACTTTGTGAAAGTCATTGGCCAGGGCTGCGACACCGTGCTGCTGGCCGAGGTCTATGCCGCAGGGGAAGCCCCCATCGTGGCGGCCGATGGCCGTTCGCTGGCGCGCGCGCTGCGCGTGGCCGGCAAGGTCGAGCCGGTGTTTGTGGATGCGATTGCCGAGATGCCGCAAGCCGTGCTGAACAACGCCCGCGACGGCGATGTGCTGATCTGCATGGGCGCCGGTTCGATTGGCGCGGTGCCAGCCAAGGTGGTCGAGCTGGGAGGTGCCGCATGAGCATGGGGAAAGTCGCAGTGCTGATGGGCGGACAGTCTGCCGAGCGCGAAGTCTCGCTCATGTCGGGGTCGGGTGTACTCAAGGCCCTGCAGTCCAGCGGCGTCGATGCCCACGCATTTGACCCTGCCGAGCGCGAATTGGGCGAGCTCCAGCGCGATGGCTTTGACCGTTGCTTTATCGCGCTGCATGGCCGCTATGGCGAAGACGGTTGCGTGCAGGGTGCGCTCGAATTGCTGGGCATTCCCTACACCGGTTCGGGCGTGATGGCGTCCAGCATCGCCATGGACAAAACCATGACCAAGCGCGTCTGGTTGGCCGAAGGCCTGCCCACGCCACGCTATGTGCTGGTGCGTCGGGATGAATTGGCCACGGTGGATGTGGCCGCGCTGGTGCAGGCACTGGGGCTGCCCCTGATCGTCAAGCCGGCACGCGAAGGCTCGTCGATTGGCGTGACCAAAGTGACCGAGGCGGCCCAAGTGGCTCAGGCCTTGCGCGATGCGGCTGCGTGCGATGCCGACATTCTGTGTGAGCAGTGCATTGTGGGCGATGAAGTGACTTGTCCGGTGCTGGGCGACGGCGACGGCGCCCGCGCCCTGCCGGTGATCCGCATCGTGGCGCCCGAGGGCAACTACGACTACCAGAACAAATACTTCACCGACGACACGCAGTACCTCGTGCCCTGCGGATTGCCAGCAGGCGAAGAGGCCGCCATCCAGGCGCTGGTGCTCAAGGCCTACCAGGTGCTGGGCTGCCGGGGTTGGGGGCGTCTGGATGTGATGATCGATGCCGCCACGCGCCAGCCGTATCTGCTGGAGATCAACACCTCACCCGGCATGACCGGACATTCGCTGGTACCCATGTCGGCGCGTGCCGATGGCATGTCTTACGAGCAGCTGTGCCTGCACCTGCTGCAGGGCGCAGCGCTGGACCATCCACAGGAGGCGCGCGGATGAGACTTGCTGCACCTTTGCCCGTGGACATCCGGCTCATGAACACGGTCACCGGCTTCATGCTGGTGCTGGCCGTGCTCGCGTGTCTGGGTGCGGGGGCATGGTGGGTGTTGCGCCATCCGGCGTTTGCGTTGCAGCGCATTGCGGTGGAGGGCGAAGTCACGCGCAACAACGCGCTGACGCTCAAGACCAATGTGATTCCGAAACTGCAGGGCAATTTTTTCACGCTCGAACTGGACCAGGCACGCCAGGTGTTCGAGTCGGTGCCCTGGGTGCGCTCGGCGGTCATCCACCGCGAATTTCCCAACCGCCTGCGCGTGCACCTGCAAGAACAACAACCGCAAGCCCTGTGGGGCGACGAGGGTGGCAGCACCCTGCTCAACCAGCAAGGGCAGGTGTTTGAAGCCAATCTGGGTGAGGTGGAAGCAGATGCCTTGCCGCGCCTGAAAGGGCCGGCAGACCAGTCGCAGCAGGTGTTGGCCATGTACCAGACGCTGCGCCCGCTGCTGGAGAACGCCAACATGGACATCGACGAGTTGGACTTGTCGGCGCGTGGCAGCTGGAAGCTCATCACCGCACAAGGCGCCACGCTGGAGCTGGGGCGAGGTACGGTGCCAGAGCTGGTGGCACGCTTGCAGGAATTTTTGCGCACCTTGCCGCAGATCACCTCGCGTTATGGCCGCTCGCCACGTTCGCTGGCGGCGGCGGACCTGCGCCACAAGGACGGTTATGCCTTGCGCCTGCAGGGTGTGACGACGACGGAGGGTGATCCGCGCAAGAAACCTTGAGCGGTGGACAAAGACATCAGGAAACGGAAGAACGACATGGCAAAAGAGTACAAAGATTTGGTGGTGGGTCTGGACATTGGCACCTCCAAAGTGATGGCGGTGGTGGCCGAAGTCCTGCCCGACGGTGAACTCAAGATCGCCGGCCTGGGCATCGCCCCGGGCAATGGCCTCAAGCGTGGCGTGGTGGTCAACATCGACGCCACGGTGCAAAGCATTCAGCAGGCCCTCAAAGAAGCCGAGCTGATGGCCGATTGCAAGATCACCCGTGTCAACACCGGCATCACCGGCAGCCACATCCGTGGCCTGAACTCCAGCGGCATGGTCGCCATCAAGGACAAGGAAGTGTCCCCGGCCGACGTGGCCCGCGTGATGGAAACTGCACGCGCCATCAACATCTCGACCGACCAGCGCCTGCTGCTGGTGGCACCGCAGGAATTCGTGATCGACGGCCAGGATGTGAAAGAGCCGATCGGCATGAGCGGCATGCGCCTGGAAGCGAAGGTGCACATCGTGACCGGCGCCCAGAGTGCGGCTGAGAACATCATCAAGTGCGTGCGCCGCTGCGGCCTCGAAGTCGAGCAGCTGCTGCTCAACCCCCAGTCGTCGAGTTTGGCGGTGTTGACCGCAGACGAGCGCGAATTGGGCGTGGCCTGCGTGGACATTGGCGCGGGCACCACCGACGTTGCGATCTTTGCCGGTGGCGCGATTCGCCACACGGCTGTGATTCCGATCGCCGGTGACCTGATCACCAGCGACATCGCCATGGCCCTGCGCACGCCCACCAAGGATGCCGAAGACATCAAGGTGGAAAGTGGTTATGCCAAGCAGATGCTGGCCGACCCCGAAGCCCAGGTCGAAGTGCCCGGTCTGGGCGACCGTGGCCCGCGCATGCTCAGCAAGCAGGCCCTGGCGGGCGTGATCGAGCCGCGTGTCGAAGAAATCTTCTCGCTGGTGCAGCAGGTCATCCGCGAATCCGGTTACGAAGAAGTGCTGTCTTCAGGCATTGTGATCACCGGCGGCAGCGCGGTCATGCCCGGCATGGTCGAGCTGGGCGAGGACATCTTCCTCAAGCCGGTGCGCCGCGGCATTCCCAAATACAACGGCTCGCTGGCCGACATGGTGGGTCAGCCCCGCGCTGCCACGGTGATGGGGCTGCTCGAAGAAGCCCGCCTGGCCCGTCTGCGCGGCTTCAAGGTCACGCAAAAGAAGAGCTCGGTGAGCAACACCTTCGGCCGCCTCAAGGACTTCATTGTGGGGAACTTCTGATGAACTGGAAAAAACGATTCCTGGCACGCGGCAGTCCTCCGGGGCAAGAGCGATGTCGATGTTGAAGACCACATCACCCTAAAACAAACGAGAAATTGAAATCAGGCAACTGCAAACATTGAAAGAGTAGGAGAGCACCATGAGCATTGAAATGATCCAGACCGAAGAGTTCAACCAGGGCACCCAGATCAAGGTGATCGGCGTGGGCGGCGGCGGCGGTAACGCCGTTGAGCACATGATCGAGCGCCAGGTCCAGGGCGTTGAATTCATTTGCGCCAACACCGACGCGCAGTCGCTCAGCCGCAGCGCCGCGCACCGTGTGGTGCAGCTCGGCCAAACCGGCCTGGGCGCTGGCAGCAAGCCCGAGAAGGGCCGCGAGGCTGCCGACAACGCCGAAGACACCATTCGCGAAGCCATCAGCGGCGCGCACATGCTCTTCATCACCGCTGGCATGGGCGGCGGCACCGGCACCGGCGCAGCACCCGTGATCGCCCGCATCGCCAAAGAGATGGGCATCCTGACCGTCGGCGTGGTGACCAAGCCTTTCGAATTCGAAGGTGCCCGCCGCATGTCCAATGCAGACGCTGGCATGGCCGAACTCGAAGCCAATGTCGACTCGCTGATCGTGGTGCTCAACGAAAAGCTGCTGGAACTGCCCGGCGGGGAAGACCTGACCCAGGACGAAGCCTTTGCCCAGGCCAACGACGTGCTCAAGAACGCCGTGGGCGGTATTGCCGAAATCATCAACGTGCCCGGCCATGTGAACGTCGACTTTGAAGACGTGCGCACCGTGATGGGTGAGCCCGGCAAGGCCATGATGGGCACCGCAGCCGCCAGCGGCCCGGACCGTGCCCGCATTGCTGCCGAGCAGGCCGTGGCTTGCCCGCTGCTTGAAGGTGTGGACCTGTCGGGTGCCAAGGGCGTGCTGGTGCTGATCAGCGCGGCCAAAGGCTCGCTCAAGCTGTCCGAATCCAAGCAAGCCATGAACACCATCCGCGCCTACGCTTCGGAAGACGCGCATGTGATCTACGGCACGGCCTACGACGAGTCTCTGGGCGACCAGATCCGTGTGACTGTGGTGGCCACCGGTTTGTCCAAGTTCAATGCCCGCCGTGCAGCGCCTCCGCTGCAGGTGCTGCGCACTGGCACCGACAATGCGCCTTTTGCCGTAGGTGGCAGCGACGCCGTGGCCGCGCCTGTGGCCAGCCTCAACGCCATGGGCGCAGGCATTCCGGCCGTGTGGCGCACGGCTCGCACCCACGCCGCTACGCGTGTGGATGGCATGTCGGCTGCCGGCATGGACGACATCGAAATCCCGGCTTTCCTGCGCAAGCAGGCCGACTGATCGCCGTCAGTTATCTCTGGTGCTTTGAAGGGCTGTCCTGACCTTGGGGTCGGGGCAGCCCTTTTTTGCTTGGTTCCGTGGTTTGGGCAAGCCCATCCCTGTCGGGCGCATACCGGGTCCAGCCCGCCCTGACCCATTTCCCCGCAGGCATCAGCCGATCAAGACCGAAACTAAAATGCACCGCATGCTTGCCCAAAGAACCCTCAAAACCCTGACCAAAGCCGTAGGCGTGGGCCTGCACAGCGGCCAGCGGGTTGAACTCACCTTGCGGCCCGCCCCACCCAACACGGGCATCGTCTTTCGGCGGGTGGACTTGCCCGAACCGGTCAGCATCCCGGTCAACGCCGAAGCCATCACCGACACCCGCCTGGCCTCCACCATCTCCAGCGGCCAGGCCAAGGTGCTGACCATCGAGCACCTCATGTCGGCCTGCTGTGGCCTGGGCATCGACAACCTGTACGTGGACATCACGGCCGAAGAAGTGCCCATCCTGGATGGCTCGGCTGCTGCGTTTGTGTACCTGCTGCAAAGCGCGGGCATCGTCACGCAAAATGCCGCCAAGCAATTCATTCGCGTTACAAAGCCGGTGGAAGTGCGCGAAGGCGAGGGCGACAAGCTCAAATGGGCGCGCCTGGAGCCCTACCATGGCTACCGACTGAGTTTCGAGATCGACTTTTCACACCCGGCAGTGGACAACACCGGCCAGGCCGTGGTGTTTGACATGTCCGAAGACGTGTATGCCCGCGACATCGGTCGGGCCCGCACTTTTGGCTTCACGCGCGATGTGGAAATGCTGCGCGCCAACGGCCTGGCACTCGGCGGTGGCCTGGACAACGCCATCGTGATGGACGACTACAAGGTGCTCAATGCCGACGGTCTGCGCTACGACGACGAGTTCGTCAAGCACAAGATGCTGGACGCCATTGGCGATCTGTATGTCGTTGGCAAGCCGCTGTTGGCGGCTTACAGCGCCTTCCGTTCGGGTCATGCCTTGAACAACCGGCTGCTGCACGAACTGCTCGCGCACCCCGAGGCCTGGGAAATCGTCAGCTTTGAGGACGAGTCCAAAGCCCCCAAAGGCTTTGCAGCCCTGCAGCCCGCCTGGTGAGCAGATCTCAGGCGCTTTGTTCAATCGGGCGCGGTTTGCCCTCTTCGTCAATCGCCACATAGGTCAGCTGCGCTTCGGTGACCTTGGAGTAATCCCCCTGCGAGCGGTAGTGCTCGGCGTACACCTCGACCTGCACGGTGACCGAGGTTCGGCCGACTTTCACGATGCGGGCAAAGAAGGACAGGATGTCGCCGACCTTGACCGGTTGCTTGAAAATGAATTCATTCACGGCCACCGTGGCCATGCGCCCGCGCACCAGGCGTGCGGGCAAGACCGAACCGGCAATGTCTACCTGGGCCATCACCCAGCCGCCAAAAATATCGCCGTTGGCGTTGCAGTCGGCCGGCATGGGCACCACCTTGAGCACCAATTCCTGATCGGTGGGCAGGTCAACAGAGGGGCGGGTGAATTTGGACATGGGCACAATCGGGTCAAACAGACTTTCAGGATTGTCCCTCATGCGCCACCATGGCGAAACCTCTTCCCCCGCATCTCCCGCTCAGAGCGGGGACTGGCACACCCTGCAGCGCCTGCTGCCCTACCTGTGGCAATACAAATGGCGCGTGGGGCTGGCGCTGGCTTTCATGGTGGGCGCCAAACTGGCCAATGTGGGTGTGCCCATGCTGCTCAAGGAGCTGGTGGACGCCATGAGCCTGCGGCCGGGCGATCCCCGGGCGCTGCTGGTGGTGCCGGTGGCCTTGCTGCTGACCTACGGCGGTTTGCGCCTGGCCACCTCGGCCTTCACCGAGTTGCGCGAACTGGTCTTTGCCAAAGCCACTCAGGGGGCTGCGCGCTCGATTGCGCTGCAGACTTTTGAACACTTGCATGCCCTGAGTCTGCGCTTTCATCTGGCGCGGCAGACCGGTGGCATGACGCGCGACATCGAGCGTGGAGTGCGTGGCATCGAATCCCTGATCTCGTATTCGCTCTACAGCATCGTGCCCACGCTGATCGAGGTGGCGCTGGTGCTGTCCATTCTGGCCATCAAATTCGATGCCTGGTTCGCCTGGATCACGATCGCGGCCTTGGCCCTCTACATTTTCTTCACGGTGCGCATCACCGAGTGGCGCACGCAGTTCAGGCGCCAGGCCAACGAGTTCGATTCGGCGGCCCACACCAAGGCGATCGACTCGCTGCTCAACTATGAAACCGTCAAGTATTTTGGCAACGAAGCTTTTGAGGCCAGCCGTTACGACGAGAGCCTGGAGCGTCTGCGCCGCGCGCGCCTGAAGGCGCAGACCACACTGAGCCTGCTCAACACCGGCCAGCAGCTGATCATTGCCGCGGCACTGGTGGCCATGCTCTGGCGTGCCACGCAGGGCGTGGTCGATGGCCGCATGACGCTGGGTGACCTGGTGATGATCAACGGCTTCATGATCCAGCTCTACATCCCGCTGAATTTTCTGGGCGTGCTGTACCGCGAGATCAAGCAAAGCCTGACCGATCTGGACAAGATGTTCACCCTGATGGACCGAGAACGCGAAGTGGCCGACCTGCCGGGGGCGCACGCACTGGCGCTGCAAGGTGCGCCCGAGGTGCGTTTTGACAACGTGCACTTTGCCTACGACACCGACCGCCCCATCCTGCACGGCATCAGCTTCTGCATTCCCGCAGGCAAGACGGTGGCCGTGGTGGGGCCGTCGGGCTCGGGTAAATCCACCTTGGCCCGTTTGTTGTTCCGCTTTTATGACGTTCAGCAAGGCGCAGTGCAGATCGCAGGACAAGACATCCGCACCGTGCAGCAGGCCAGCGTGCGCCGCGCGATCGGCATCGTGCCGCAGGACACCGTGCTCTTCAACGACACGGTGGCCTACAACATCGCCTACGGCCGCACGGGCGCCAGCCAGGACGAGATCGAAAACGCCGCACGCGCGGCCCGCATCCACGACTTCATCGCTTCCACGCCCAAGGGCTACGCCACCATGGTCGGCGAGCGCGGCCTGAAACTGTCGGGCGGCGAAAAGCAGCGCGTGGCGATTGCCCGTACCCTGCTCAAAAACCCGCCCATCCTGGTGTTCGATGAAGCCACTTCGGCGCTCGATTCGGCCAACGAGCGCGCCATCCAGGGTGAGCTTTCAAGCGCAGCACACAACAAGACCACGCTGGTGATCGCGCACCGTCTGTCCACCGTGGTGGACGCGCACGAGATCCTGGTGATGGAGGCGGGCCGCATCATCGAGCGCGGCACGCATGCCCAATTGCTGGCCTTGCAAGGGCGCTACGCCAGCATGTGGGCGCTGCAGCAAAGTGGGGAATAAGGCATGGAAACCAAATGGCTTGAAGACTTTGTGAGCCTGGCCGAGACGCGCAGCTTCAGCCGTTCGGCCCAGTTGCGCCACGTCACGCAACCGGCGTTTTCACGCCGCATCCAGTCGCTCGAGGCCTGGGCTGGGGTGGACCTGGTGGACCGCAGTTCCTACCCGACCACGCTCACACCCGCAGGCCAGACCCTGTACGACCAGGCGTTGGAGCTGCTGCAGTCGCTGCAGACCACGCGCGCCATGCTGCGTGGCCACGACGTGGGGGCGCAGGACTTCATCGAGTTTGCCGTCCCCCACACGCTGGCCTTCACCTTCTTCCCGGCCTGGTTGTCAGGCTTGCGCGAGAACTTCGGCCAAGTCAAAAGCCGCCTGATTGCGCTGAACGTGCACGATGCGGCCATGCGCCTGGTCGAAGGCGGCTGTGATTTGCTGATCGCTTACCACCACCCCTCGCAGCCCCTGCAGTTGGACCCCGAACGTTACGACATGGTGGTGCTGGGCGAAGAAGTGCTGGCGCCCTACGTCAAACCGGGGCCAGACGGCCAGCCTTTGTACCGCTTGCCTGGGCAGGCCAGTCGGCCCTTGCCTTACCTGGGCTATGCGCCAGGGGCCTATCTGGGCGGCGTGACCGACTGGATACTCAAGCAGTCGGGCACCCCGATCCACCTGGACCGGGTGTACGAAACCGACATGGCCGAAGGCCTGAAGGTGATGGCGGTGGAGGGCCACGGCATTGCCTTTTTGCCCAGCAGCGCCGTGCGCAAGGAGTTGCAGAGCGGGCAGCTGGTGCCCGCCGGAGGCGACCTGGACAAGCTGCCCCGCCAGAGCATGCAGCTGCGGGCCTACCGCGCCCACCCGGGCACCCGTGGGGTGGTCAAGCGCGGGGCGCAAGAGTTGTGGGACTTTCTGGTGCAGCAACACCCGGCCTGAAGGGCCGCTGTCGCCACATGACAGCATGCATTCTTTGCATAATGTCTCGGGAACACCCTGAGATCGGTCTGACTTCAAACTGACTATAGTCGCGGGGTGTCCCATCAAGGCATGTTTCCTGCATGGCAGGTTGGCCCGATGTTTTTGTCGCCGATGGCGATCTGATTTGGAGAAACTGATGAAAAAGCAACTGTTGCTGGCCGCTGTGGCCGCTGTGGTGGGTCTGACGGCCCAGGCCAACACGATCGAGAAGGTCAAAGGCGCCGGTGCCATCACCATGGGCGTGCGCGATTCTTCGGGCGCCCTGTCCTACACCCTGGGCGACGGCAAGTACGCTGGTTATCACATTGAAATCTGCCAGCGCATCATCGCCAACCTTGAAAAGGCCGTTGGCAAGAAAGTCGACGTCAAGTACCAGTCCGTGACCTCGCAGAACCGCATCCCGCTGGTGCAAAACGGCACGGTGGACATCGAGTGTGGCTCCACCACCAACAACACCGCCCGCCAGAAAGACGTGGCCTTCGTGGTGACCACCTATGTGGAAGAAGTGCGCACGGCTGTGCGTGCCAACTCGGGCATCACCTCGATCAGCCAGCTCAAGGACAAGAACGTGGCCACCACCACCGGCACCACCTCGGTGCAGCTGCTGCGCAAGCACGAGCGTGCCAACGGCATCGACTTCAAGGAAGTCTTTGGCAAAGACCACGCCGACAGCTTCCTGCTGCTCGAATCGGGCCGTGCCGACGCTTTCGTGATGGACAGCCAGATCCTGGCTGGCAACATCGCCAACGCCAAGAACCCGGCCGAATTCAAGATCGTGGGCGAGGCCATCAGCGTCGAGCCGATCGCCATCATGATCCGCAAGGACGACCCGGCCTTCAAGAAGCTGGCCGACGACACCGTGGCCGCTCTGGCCAAGAGCGGCGAGCTGGCCAAGCTCTATGACAAATGGTTTGTCCAGCCCATCCCGCCCAAGAACGCCCGCCTGAACATGGCCGCCACCGACACCAACAAGCAGGCCTGGGCCAACCTGAACGACAAACCGGCTGAGGACTACGCGAAAAAGTAAATGACTTGGGGGACAGATCTTTGGCGCTGTCCCCGACTGATGAAGGACTTTGGGGATGGATCGTCAGCTCTGCCCCCGACTGATCAGAGCACTTGGACCTCGCTGGGGTAACCGGGCGGGGTCTTTTTGTTGGTGAACATGGAGCAAGCACCATGACATGGGATTGGCAGGTCTTCCTGCAGGACGACGGCAGTGGCCGCACTTATCTGGAATGGATGCTGGAGGCCTGGCGCTGGACGCTGGCGGTGGCGGGCACTTCGTGGCTGGTGGCCATGGTGGTGGGCGCCCTGGTGGGCACGCTGCGGACCTTGCCCGACCGCCCCGCGCTGGTGCGACTGGCCAACGCCTGGGTGGAGTTGTTTCGCAACATCCCCTTGCTGGTGCAGATTTTTCTTTGGTACTTCGTGGTGCCCAAGATCATTCCGGCCTTTCAGCAGGTGCCGGGCTTTGTGCTGGTGGTGTTTGGCTTGGGCTTTTTCACTTCGGCGCGCATTGCCGAGCAGTTTCGCGCGGGCATCCAGGCGCTGCCGCGTGGCCAGCGTTATGCGGCCCTGGCCATGGGCTTCACCACCTGGCAGAGCTACCGCTATGTGATCCTGCCAATGGCGTTTCGCATCATTCTGCCGCCGCTGACCAGCGAGTCCATGAACCTGCTCAAGAACTCCTCGGTGGCCTTTGCGGTGTCAATTGCCGAACTCACCATGTTTGCCATGCAGGCACAGGAAGAAACTTCGCGCGGGATCGAAATTTACCTGGCGGTGACGGCGCTGTACGCCCTGTCGGCCTTTGCGGTCAACCGCGTGTTCGCTTTCATCGAGAAGAAGATGCGCATCCCCGGCTTCATTGTGGCGGGCACTGGGGGAGGTCACTGACATGCTCGGTTTGGATTTCTCCTTCATCAACCTCGACGTGCTTCAGAAGTTCGTATGGGGCGGTCTGGCCTTCAGCGTGCAGCTGACCATCGTTTCCACGCTGGGCGGCATCTTTTTTGGCACCTTGCTGGCGCTCATGCGCCTGTCAGGCAAGGCCGCGCTCATGGCACCCGCCACCTTTTATGTCAACGGCATGCGCTCGGTGCCGCTGGTCATGGTGATCCTGTGGTTCTACCTCCTGATCCCTTTCCTGATCGGTAAACCGATTGGCGCCGAGGTGTCGGCCATCATCACCTTTGTGGCGTTCGAGGCGGCTTACTTCAGCGAGATCATGCGCGCGGGCATCCAGTCGATCCCGCGCGGCCAGGTGTTTGCCGGGCAAGCCCTGGGCATGACCTACGCCCAGAACATGCGCCTGATCATCCTGCCCCAGGCATTTCGCAACATGCTGCCGGTGCTGCTCACCCAGACCATCATCCTGTTTCAGGACACTTCGCTGGTTTATGCGATTGGCGCGTACGACCTGCTCAAGGGCTTCACCAATGCCGGCAAGATTTATGGCCGCCCCGAAGAGGCGTACCTGACGGCAGCGGTCGTCTATTTCGTGATCTGTTTTGCCCTGTCGTGGGGCGTCAAGCGGCTGCAGGCGAAGATCGCCATCGTGCGCTGAAGGGACAAGCAAATGATTGAAATCAAGAACGTTTCCAAGTGGTACGGCCCGGTGCAGGTGCTCAACGACTGCTCGGTCAATATCCACAAAGGCGATGTGGTGGTGGTTTGCGGCCCCTCGGGCTCGGGCAAGTCCACCCTCATCAAGACCGTCAACGGTCTGGAGCCTTTCCAGAAAGGCGAGCTGTTCGTCGATGGCGTGCCGCTGCACGAGCCCAAGACCGACCTGCCCAAGCTGCGCTCGCGCGTGGGCATGGTGTTTCAGCATTTCGAGCTGTTCCCGCACCTGTCGGTGACCGAGAACCTGACGATCGCCCAGGTCAAGGTGCTGGGGCGCAGCATCGACGATGCCAAAGTGCGTGGCCTGAAGATGCTCGACCGCGTGGGCCTGATGGCGCACAAGGACAAGTTCCCCGGTCAACTTTCGGGCGGCCAGCAGCAGCGCGTGGCGATTGCCCGTGCCCTGTCGATGGACCCGATGGTGATGCTGTTCGACGAGCCCACCTCGGCACTCGACCCCGAGATGGTGGGCGAGGTGCTGGATGTGATGGTGCAGCTGGCCAACGAGGGCATGACCATGATGGTGGTGACCCACGAAATGGGCTTCGCCCGCAAGGTGGCCAACCGCGTGATCTTCATCGACGTGGGCGGTCGCATCCTGGAAGACTGCTCCAAGGACGAGTTCTTCAACCACCCCGAAAACCGCCAGCCGCGCACCAAGGACTTCCTGTCGAAGATCCTGGCGCATTGAGGTGAACCACATGAGCCAGGCCTTGCCCGCACTCCAAGTCTTGCCCCGCGACTTGTCTGCCTACCGGCAAGGCAATGTGGGGGTGGACTATGTCCACCGTTTCGAGTCGGGTGTGCCTGGCCCGCATGTGCTCATCAACGCCCTGACGCACGGCAACGAGTTTTGCGGCATGGTGGCGGCCTGCCACCTGCTGGACACGGGGGTGCGGCCGTTGCAGGGCACCCTCACCGTCAGCTTTGCCAATGTGGCGGCCTACGAAACATTTGATCCGCAACGGCCTTTTGACAGCCGCCAGATCGACCACAACTTCAACCGCATCTGGTCGCCCGAATGGCTGGACGGTGACGAGGACAGCGTGGAACTGCGCCGTGCCCGTGCCATGCGCCCCGTGGTGGCTGCGGCCGACCACATCCTGGACATCCACTCGACCAGCCAGGACGTGGTGCCGTTTTGGGTCTATCCGGATTTTGCGCGCAACGCCTGCGTGGCCAATGCCTTGCCTCTACCCGGCGTGCACCTGGTCATGCCGCAAGGCCTGGGCTCGGGCATGCCCGTCATCCAGCACGGACGCCATGGCCAGGCCAGCAGCAATGCAGGCGCAGCGCTGGTGGCCGAATGCGGGCAGCACTTCAAGCAAAGCTCGGCCGACCTGGCCGTGCAGGTGACGCTGGATTTTCTGGGGCACTTCGGGCTCGTCGACCGGCCAGTACAGGCAGCCAGCCAGGTGCCACGCCGCTTCGAATTGCTCCAAACCCATGTGGTGGGCCATGCGGACTTCCGCTTCACGCGACCCCTGGTGGGTTTTGAGACCTTTGCCCAGGGCGAGCTGATCGCCATGGATGGTGACTTGGCCATCCATGCCCCTTGTGACGATTGCACCGTCTTCATGCCCACACGCGAGCCCATCGTGGGTCGCGAGGGCGTGTACCTGACGCGCCCCCTGGGCGACTGAGGCCCGTCGTTGGGGCGGTCTGGACGTTTGAGACAATACGCCCATGACCGCAAACCTCACCCTCACCCGCCCCGACGACTGGCACCTGCACGTGCGCGATGGGGCCGCCCTGCACACCGTCGTGCCCCATACCGCAGCCCAGTTCGGCCGCGCGATCATCATGCCCAACCTCAAGCCGCCGGTGACCACCGCCGGGCAGGCGTTGGCCTACAAGGCGCGCATCCAGGCGGCCGTGCCTGCGGGGGTGGCGTTTGAGCCTTTGATGACGCTGTACCTGACCGACAACCTGGCGCCCGAAGAAATCGCCCGCGCCAAGGCCGCGGGCGTGGTGGCCTGCAAGCTGTACCCGGCTGGCGCCACCACCAACAGCGACGCGGGCGTGACCGACATTCGCAAAATTTACCCCGTGCTCGAAGCCATGCAGCGCGAAGGCGTGCTGCTCCTGGTGCATGGCGAAGTCACCTCGAGTGACATCGACCTGTTCGACCGCGAAGCGGTGTTCATCGAGCAGCAACTGATCCCGCTGCGCCGCGATTTTCCGGGTCTCAAGATCGTGATGGAACACATCACCACCCAAGAAGCCGCGCAGTACGTGGCCGAGGGTGGCGCCAATCTGGGCGCGACCATCACCGCACACCACCTGCTCTACAACCGCAACGCCATCTTCACCGGCGGCATCCGCCCGCATTACTACTGCCTGCCGGTGCTCAAGCGCGAGACGCACCGTCTGGCGCTGGTGCAGGCCGCCACCAGCGGCAATCCCCGTTTCTTTCTGGGCACCGACAGCGCACCGCATCCGGCGCACCTGAAAGAGCACGCCACCGGCTGCGCGGGTTGCTACACCGCGCACGCCGCCATCGAGATGTACGCCGAGGCGTTTGACGCAGCGGGTGCGCTGGACAAACTGGAAGCCTTTGCCAGCTTCAACGGCGCCGACTTTTATGGTCTGCCACGCAACAGCGGCACCATCACCTTGCGCCGCGAAAGCTGGACCCCGGCCGAGTCCTTTGCCTTTGGCGAAGCCGAGCTCAAGCCCCTGCGCGCCGGCGAGGCCCTGCCGTGGCGTCTGGTGACGGCCTGAGCACGGCCCACACGGCACCCCTGCGCCGCGCAACGGGTGCACGCTGCACCGGCATCGACCCGGCGCTGCTGGGGGTGGCCGACATCGACTGGGCGGCCCCCTGGCTGGCCGATTGGCGGGCAGTGGGCGAGCCGATTGCGCAGCAGGTGGTGGCTGGCAGGCCGCAGCCCCTGGCCTTGACGGATGCGGGGCGTGCCCCGGTGCGCTTTGTGCCCCAGGCCGATTTGCCCTCCGGCATGGCCTACGAGGCCTTCATCGCAGGCACCGCCCAGGTGCCCACGCGCGAGGGCCTGCACGACTTCTTCAACGCCCTGTGCTGGATGCATTTCCCGCTGGCCAAGCAGCAGCTCAACCGCCTGCAGGGCGCCGAGATTGCCCGAGACGGTGTGCAAAGCCAGCGCGGCCCGGTGCGCGACGCTTGTACCGTGTTCGACGAGAACGCGGTGCTGATCCAGACGCCCGACAGCGTCTGGCAAGCCCTGAGCGAACACCGCTGGCACGATGCGCTGGTGCGCCAGCGGTTGCTGTGGGCCTCTGCCGAAACCCGGCTCTGGATCTTCGGCCATGCGGCGCTCGAAAAACTGGTACAGCCGTATCCGGGCATCACCGTGCACCTGTGGCGCGTGCCCGAAGGCGTGAGCGCTGCCGCACTGGATGCCTGGCTGGCCCATGACCTGCAGGCCGCCAAACTGGCCACCAAGCCCTTCAGCCCCTTGCCCATCCTGGGGGTGCCGGGCTGGTGGGCGGCCAATGCCGACCCGGCGTTTTACGACGACGCCCAAGTGTTTCGCCCGCGCCGCCTGCGCAAGGCAGCGCAAAAGCCACACGCCGAATCGGAATTGCAACGCCCGGCCTGGACTGCCTCTATTCGCCCCTAATATCTCGCTGTTTTCAGAAAAAACGGACCCCAACCATGAAACGCATTCTTCTTTTCATCGTGACCAACCTGGCCGTTGTGCTGGTGCTGGGCATTGTTTCGCGCCTCCTGGGCGTGGACCGCTTCCTCACCGCCAATGGTCTGAACCTGGGCGCATTGCTGGGCTTTGCCTTGGTGATGGGTTTTGGCGGCGCCATCATTTCATTGCTGATCAGCAAACCCATGGCCAAGTGGTCGGCGGGCGTGCAGATCATCGAGCAGCCGCGCAACCAGGACGAAGCCTGGATCGTGGAGACGGTGCGTCAGTTTGCCGATAAGGCCGGCATCGGCATGCCCGAGGTCGGCGTTTTTGAAGGCGACCCCAACGCTTTTGCCACCGGTGCCTTCCGCGACTCGGCCCTGGTGGCCGTGTCCACCGGCCTGCTGCACAACATGACCCGCGAAGAAGTCGAGGCTGTGATCGGCCACGAAGTCGCCCACATCGCCAACGGCGACATGGTCACCATGACGCTGATCCAGGGCGTGATGAACACCTTTGTGGTGTTCCTCTCGCGGGTGATTGGCTATGCGGTGGACAGCTTCCTGCGCAAGAACGACGAAGAAAACAGCGGTCCCGGCATGGGCTACTACATCACCACCATCGTGCTGGACATCGTGCTGGGCTTTGTGGCTGCCATCATCGTGGCCTGGTTCAGCCGCCAGCGCGAGTTCCGTGCCGACGCGGGTGCGGCGCAGCTCATGGGGCGCAAGCAACCCATGATCAACGCCCTGGCCCGTCTGGGCGGTCTGCACAGCGCCGAATTGCCCAAGAGCGTCGCAGCCATGGGCATTGCCGGCGGCATCGGTCAGCTGTTCTCGACCCACCCGCCGATTGAAGAGCGCATTGCGGCGCTGCAAAACGCCTGAGGCACCCAGGCGACTGACAGCCTGGCTCGGGTCACCCATGATGGCCATGTGATCCAGCTTTATTTCCGTTTCCAACGTTAGGGCTTGCATGAGACGCAAGCCCTTTTTTCATGCGCTCTTGCAAGCGCCCGTGCGCCAAGGGGCCTTGCTGCACTTGCGCACTGCACGCCACTTGCGCACCTGGCCTGCTGCCGCGCGTGGCATGTTGTGGATGGTGGGCGGCGGGCTGTGTTTTTCGGTGCTCAACACGCTGGCGCGTTGGCTGTCGCAGCAGGTGGATGTGTACGAGGCGCAGTTCCTGCGCTACCTGATGGGCCTGCTGGTCATGCTGCCCCTGGTCTGGCGGCATGGGGTGCAGGCGTACCGGCCGGTCAACATTGCCGGGCAGTTCTGGCGTGGGGCGGTGCACACCCTGGGTCTGATCCTGTGGTTTGCCGCCTTGCCCCGCATTCCGCTGGCCGACATGACGGCCATTGGCTTCACTGGCCCGATCTTCATCATGCTGGGGGCGGCCTGGTTTCTGGGCGAACCCATGCGGCGCGACCGCTGGGTGGCCGCGCTGATCGGCTTTGCAGGCGTGCTGGTGGTGGTGCTGCCCAAGCTCACGGGCCAGGGAGGCTGGTACAACCTCATCATGCTGGCGTCGTCGCCCGTGTTCGCGGCATCCTTCCTCATCACCAAGGCGCTCACACGCTATGAGAAACCGGGTGTGATCGTGCTGTGGCAAGCCATCACGGTGACGGTGCTGAGCCTGCCCATGGCCTGGCTGCATTGGCAAATGCCCGATGCGGTGCAATGGGTGGGTTTTGTCTTCACGGGCGTGTTGGGCACGCTGGGGCACTACTGCCTGACGCGCGCCTTTGCCATGAGCGACATCTCGGCCACCCAGTCGCTGCGCTTTCTGGACCTGGTGTGGGCCTCGCTGCTCGGATGGCTGGTGTTTGGCGACGGCATCAGCCCTTCCACCTGGGCCGGGGCGTTGGTGATCTTGTTGGCGACGGTGTGGATTGCGCGCCGTGAGAGCCGACGTTAAAGGTTGCTGACCCCCGAGGCCACATGCCCGGCCGGCACATGCTGCGCTGCCGATTCGATGTGACCGGTCTGGTCGTCAAAAAAGAAGTCTGGCTCGAACTCGCGCAAGAACTCGCCCTTGGGCAGGCCACCCAGAAACATCGCTTCGTCCACCTCGATGTTCCAGTCCATCAGCGTGCGGATGGCGCGCTCGTGTGCGGGGGCGCTGCGTGCGGTCACCAGTGCAGTGCGAATGCGCATGCGCGGTGTGCCCTCTTGCTGCAGACGGTGCAGCGCGGCCAGCAGGGGTTTGAAGGGGCCCGCCGACAGCGGCAGCGCCGCCTTGTCGCGCTCGTGTTGCTGAAAGGCGCTCAGACCCTGCGCCTGGAACACCCGCTCGGCTTCGTCCGAGAACAACACTGCATCGCCGTCAAACGCAATGCGCACCTCGCATGGGTGGGCCTCAGAGGCGCGTGCCGAATGCGGATACACCTGCGCGGCGGGCACACCCGCATCGAGCGCCGCGCGCACATCGGGCAAGTGGGCTGAGAGGAACAGGTTGGCATTGAGCGGCTTAAGGTAACGCCAGGGCGATTGCCCGCGGGTGAAGCTGCCGCGCTGGATGGGCAGGCCGTAATGCTGGGCCGAGCGGAACACCCGCATGCCCGAAACCGGGTCGTTGCGCGAGAGGATCACCACCTCCACGCGCTGGGCTTCGCTCGTGTTGAAAGCCAGCAGCTTGCGCACCAGCGAGAACGCCACGCCGGGCTTGGCCGGCTCTTCCAGGCGACCCAGCTGCAGTTGCATGTAGGCGCGGTCGTCGCCTTGCTCGAAGACGCGGTTTTCTTCTTCAAAGTCGAACAGCGCGCGCGAAGAAATGGCGACGACAAGTTGGCCATCCAGGGTGACAGGCATGCAAACCTCCAGCTCAGTGCCAGAGGTGGATTGTAGGAGCCAACCCTGCTGGCGATGGCGCAAGCCACAAGGGACTGCTGACCATCGCCAGGCGTGTGCATCAAAGCACGCGACCGCGGCGCTGGGTGTTCAGCCAGTGGTGTGTCTGGTTGCCCTCACCGACGACGATGTCGCCCGTGCGGATGGCCTCGGCCAGTTCGGCTTTGACTTGCTCGCGGGTCTTGCCCTGCAGGCCTGTCTGGACAGTGTTGAATTCATGGGCTTTCGCGCTGGCCTCTCCGCCGACGACGATGTCGCCCGTGCGGATGGCTTCGGCCAGTTCAGCTTTGACCTGCGCACGGGTCTTGCCCTGTTCCGCGGCCTGTGCGGGGAGCACTTGACTGGCTTCGCCGTTGGCAAAGAGGGGGCTGCTGGCGTCAGCGGCAACAGCGTGACCGGCGGCAAAAGCGGCGGCAACCAGAGCGATGGCAGAGAAAGTTTGGCGGTTCATGATCGGTTTCCTTTCAGGATCAAAAGGCCTGCCTGTCGAAATGACTTGGCTGGGGGCCAGGTCGGTGAGGCTTGCTTGCAAGCGCTGCATCGATGGGATGAACTTTAAAATTTCTTTTTCGATAGAAAAACATCCAAATATGAATGGTGGCATTTCTATTTGTGAAACAATTGAGGCGAAATGAAAGGCTCAACATGGACCGTTTGCTCTCGATGCGCGTGTTTGAGCGCGTGGTCAATGAAGGTGGGTTTGCCGCCGCAGCGCGGGCGCTGGACATGTCGGCCCCGGTGGTCACGCGGCTGGTGGCTGACCTGGAGGAACATCTGGGCACACGCTTGTTGCAACGCTCCACCCGCCGCTTGTCCCTGACGGAGGCGGGTGAGCAGTATCTGGGCCGGGTGCGCAGCATCCTGCAAGACATTGACGAGGCCGATGCCTTGGCCAACGCGCAAACCACCGAACTGGCCGGCACCCTGCGCCTGCACGCGCCGCCGGTGCTCGCCACTTATGTGGTGGCGCCCGTGCTGGCCGAGTTCCGGCGCCTGCATCCCAGGATCGCGATCGAACTGGAGGTGGAGACCTTGCGTGAACCGCCGATTGAAGACTACGACATCACCCTGCTGGGTGCTGACGACAGTTTCGATGCCGATGTGGTGGCCCGCAAGGTGGTGGAGGCCGAGGCGATTTTGGTGGCCTCGCCCGATTACCTGCAGCGCAGGGGACTGCCTCAGCAGCTGCAGGACCTGGCACACCACGACTGCTTGCGCCTGAAAATGCCCCATGTGCGCCCGCGGCTGTGGCGCATGTGGTGCCCCGAAAACCCGGACCAGCCGCAGGAGGTGGACATTGCCCCGGTGCTGCTGGCCAACCACACCGACAGTTTGCTGCGGGCCACGCTCGATGGGGCTGGCATCACCTCGATGGCCCTGGATTTGGTGGCCCCCTACCTCATGCGGGGCGAATTGGTGCGGGTGCTGGCGCCCTGGGTCACCGGGCATCTGACGATGTACGCCGCCGTGCCCAGCCGCAAGTTCATGCCGCAGCGCACCCGCGTGTTTTTGGACTTTCTGGTGGAGGCCACACGTCGGCAAAAAGAACAAGCGGTGAAAGCTTGTACGCTTTGCTGATCAGACCGTCTTGCTCAACGCACCCACTGGTTGAGTTCCATGATCGGCATCAGCACCGCCAGCACGATCACCATGACCAGCGCACCCATGAGCACGATCAGCAAGGGTTCAAGCACGGTGGCCAGGGCCATGGCGCGGCGCTGTACCTCGCCGGCCAGCTGGTGGGCGGCGCGTTGCAGCATGAGGGGCAGTTGGCCGGTCTGCTCGCCCAAGCGGGCAAACATGCCCAGCAGGCCCGGAAAGCGCTGGCGCCGTGCCAGGGCCAGGGCCAGCGGGGCGCCCTCGCGCACCTGCACCAGGGCTTCCAGCGCATCGGCGCGCAGGGCCTGGTTGGACAAGGTGTCGGCGGCCGCCTGCAAGGCCTTGAGGATCGGCATGCCCGCTGCACTCAGCATGGCCAGCGTGGAGGCAAATCGGGCCGCGTTGTAGCCGCGTGCCAGGCGCCCCAGCACCGGTAAGCGCAGCCAGGCCGCGTCCCAGCGCAGGCGCAGTGCGCTTTGCCGCAGCGCGGCGCGCAGGGCCAGGCCCGCACCCAAGAGTGCCAGCAGCATCAGCCAGCCCCATTGGCGCAGGGCATCGCTCAGGCCCAGCATGGCGCGTGTGAGCAGGGGCAGCTGGCGGTGGGTGCCCGCAAACACTTCGGCCACCTGCGGCACCACCGAGGTCAGCAAAAACACCACAATCGCCACCGCGACCAGCGTCACGATGGCGGGGTAGAGCACTGCCCCCAAGAGCTTGCTGCGCAGCAGTTGCTGGGCTTCCAGCTCGTCGGCCAGATGCTCCAGAACGCGGCCCAGTTGCCCACTTTGCTCGCCTGCGGCGATCACTGCGCGGTCGATCGCCGGAAATTCGTGTGGCCAGGCCTGCAGAGCCCGACCCAGGCTGCTGCCCGCGTTGACCTCAGCGCGGATGGCCGCCAGCAGATGGCGCTGGGCTTCGTGTTCGGCCTCGTCGGCCAGCGCCGACAGCGCACGCTCCACCGTCAAGCCACTGCCCACCAGACCGGCCAGTTGGCGCGTCAGCATCGTGCGCTGGCTGTTGCTGAAGGCTTTGCGCCCCAGGCCCAGCGGCCTTTGCCAAAACGGTTGGGGCGGCGCGTCGGCAGCCGGGCTTTGCCCCAGCAGGGCCACTTCGAGTGGCACCAGGCCCTGGCTGCGCAGCTGGCTGCGTGCGCTGCGTGCGCTGTCGGCTTCCAGCGTGCCTTTGCGGGGCTGGCCGTCGGCTTGCAGGGCTTCAAATCGGTAGGCAGGCATGGGCGCTCTCGGTACGGGATCAGTGCTGGAAATACACCACGCCGAACTGGCCCGACCAGACGATCTGGCCGGACTGCGTGGTGGGGTCGCCTGCGCGCATGAGCTGACTGCGGTTGAGCTGGGCAAACCACGACCAGTGCGGCTTCCAGCGCTGGCGCAGGGTCAGGCTGGTGTCCATGGCCAGGCCCACGCGGCTGGGCTGGCTCAGGTCCACGTCGGGGTTGTTTTGCTGTGTGTAGCGCCACTGCTCCGAGCGTGACCAGGTCAGCGCATGGGTCAGCAAGATGGTGCTGTCTTCGGACACCGGCTTGCGGTAGGTGATGGCCGGGCTCAGGCTGGTGCCCGCGCCGCGCCCCAGCAGGTCTTGTTTGACCACCAGGCCCACGCTCCAGAAGGGCCAGCCCAGGTAGTCGATGCTGGCTTTGCCGCGCACCGTTTTGCGGCCAGGCTGGAAAGCGTCAAAACGTGAATCGCGCTGCAGGTTGACGATGCCAGCCGACAGCGCGGTGCGCCAGTCGCCTGCATTGACCGCGTCATAGGTCAGGCTGTTGTCGGACTTGATCTGGCCAAAGCGGTGCCAGCTGTCGCCGTCCACCACGCCCGAGCGCCAACGGCCATAGCGCAGGCCAATCATCAAATTGCTGCCGAGTTGGTTCGGGTGCCGCAGGTTCTGCAAAGAGAGGGACTCCCCCAAGCTCCAGACCAGGGGTTCGTCTTCGATCAGGGCAGGCTCGGTGGCGGCGGGCTGGGCTGGAGCGGAGACGGCCGGTGCGTCTGTGGCGCCTGACGTGCCGGTGCCTTGCGCCCAGCCCAGGCTGGCCCCCGCCATGCAGACAAGCCATGAAAAGCCGGGCAGCCAGCGCATGTTTGTTCAGTCCCTGGTCACACGCAGCAACTCTGCCGCGTTGGTGGTGCCCGCGTCGACCAGGCGTTGGCCGTCCTCGCGCATCAGCACCATGCCTTGCGCCTGCGCGGTGGCGCGGATGTCGGCTTCGGCCGCCTGCTGGTGGATCTGCGCACGGATGGCGTCGCTGGCCACCAGCAGCTCAAAAATGCCGGTGCGCCCCGCGTAGCCGGTGTGGCCGCAGGCCTCGCAGCCCGCGCCGTGGCAGGCGGTGCAGGTCTTGCGCACCAGGCGCTGGGCCAGCACGCCCAGCAGCGAAGAACTGAGCAGGAACGGCTCGATGCCCATGTCGGTCAGGCGCGTGACGGCGCTGGTGGCGTCATTGGTGTGCAGCGTGGCCAGCACCAGGTGGCCTGTGAGCGAAGCCTGGATGGCGATCTGCGCGGTCTCGAAGTCGCGGATCTCGCCGATCATGATCACGTCCGGGTCCTGGCGCAGGATGGCACGCAGCGCTTTGGCAAAGGTCAGCTCGATCTTGGGGTTGACCTGCGTCTGGCCCACACCCGCCAGCTCGTATTCGATCGGGTCTTCCACCGTCATGATGTTGTTGCGCACCGCGTCCAGCCGCTGCAGTGCCGCGTACAGCGTGGTGGTCTTGCCTGAACCGGTCGGGCCGGTCACCAGCAAGATGCCGTGCGGCTGCGAAATGAGCTGTTCGATTTGCGAGAGCACCTGGCCCTGCATGCCCACGGCTTCAAGTGTCAGGCGCACATCGCTCTTGTCGAGCAGGCGCAGCACGGCGCGCTCGCCGTGTGCGCTGGGCAGGGTGGACACGCGCACGTCCACCGCGCGGGTGCCCAGGCGCAAGCTGATGCGACCGTCTTGCGGCAGGCGTTTTTCGGCAATGTCCAGCTCGGCCATGATCTTCAGGCGCGAAATGAGCGCGGCATGCAGCGCCCGGTTGGGCTGCACCACTTCGCGCAGCGTGCCGTCCACCCGAAAGCGCACGCTGCTGTGCCGCTCGTAGGGTTCGATGTGGATGTCGCTGGCGCCGTCGCGCGCGGCTTGCGTGAGCAAGGCGTTGAGCATGCGGATGATGGGGGCGTCGTCGCTGGCCTCCAGCAAGTCTTCCACGGCCGGCAGTTCCTGCATCATGCGCGAGAGGTCGGCGGCCGACTCGACTTCGCTGACCACAGCGGCCGCGCTGCCCGCGCCTTCACCTTGGGCATGGGCATAGGTCTGCCCGATGCGCTGCACCAGTTCGGCTGTGGGCAGGCTTTGCCATTGTGGGTTTTGCGCGCCGTGCATGCGCAGCACCTCCGACAGCGCACTGCGGTTGGAGTCGGTGCAGGCCCACAGCGTCAGGCGCTGGCCATCGTCCTCCAGCAGCAAGCGGTGGTCGCGGGCAAAGGCGTAGGGCAAAAGCTGGCGCATGTCAGCGGGCCGGCTGAGTGGCGCTTGTGCCAGGCGGGGTGGGCAGCGGTGCCAGCACCGGCGCGCCATTGACCTGGTTGAGCAGCGGGTTGGGCGCGGGTTGGGTTTTCTCTTGCAGGCCCATCATTTCCTGGTAGCGGCCGGTTGAAAACGCCTGGGTGCCTTCGGCATCGCGCAGCACCACGGGGCGCAGAAAGACCATCAGGTTGGTCTTGCTGCGGCTGCGGTTCTCGTTGCGGAACAGCGCGCCCAGCAGGGGCACTTCGCCCAGGCCAGGCACCTGGTTTTTCTCGTCCGAAAAATTGTCGGAGAGCAAGCCGCCCAGCACGATGATGCCGCCGTCTTCCACCAGCACATTGGTCTCAATGGCGCGCTTGCTGAAAGCGCGGTCGCTGACGGTGTCCGAACCGTTGACTTTGATGACGTCGGAAACCTCTTGGTAGACGTTGAGCTTGACGGTGCCGGTTTCGCTGATCTGGGGTTTGACCTTGAGTGTCAGGCCCACGTCCTTGCGCTCGAAGGTCTGGAACGGCGAGGTCACGCCGCCCGAGTTGACGGTGGTGTTGCCCGTCTGGAACGACACGTTCTTGCCCACCACGATGCGCGCTTCCTCGTTGTCCAGTGTCATCAACGTGGGCGTGGACAGCACGTTGGCGCCGATGTTCTTTTCAAGAAAATTGGCCAGACCGGCCAGCACATAGACGCCATTGACCTGCCGGAAAGCCCCCAGGTTGAGGCCGCCAGAGACACCCGTGGCAGCCGTGACGCCTTGTGTGGACAGGCTCACGATGTTGCCTGTGGTGCCAAAGTTGGTGCCCAGCACACCCACATTGCCCCCCTTGTTGCCCAGCACGTTTTGCCACTGGATGCCCATCTGCGCAGCCTTGTCGGCGTTGACTTCGGCGATCAGGCTCTCGACCATGACCTGGGCACGGCGTTGGTCGAGCCGCTCGATCACCTCGCGCAACTGGCGGTACTGCGGCTCGGGTGCGGTGATGATGAGCGAGTTGGTGGCCGGGTCCGCCTGGATCTGCCCGCCGGTGGAGGGTTGCGCGGTGGCGCTCAGGCCCGTGGTGGCGGGGTTGCCGGTGCTGGCCATGTTGGTCGGCGCGGTGCTGGTGGAGGTGCTGGCCACGGGGGTGATGCCCGAGCCGCTTGCCCCGGCAGTGTTGCTGCGCTGGTCGGCGGCCAGGGCGGCACGCAGTGTGATGGCCAGGCGGCTGGCGTCGGCGTTTTTCAGGTACACCACATGGATGTTGCCGCTGGCCGCACCGGGGCCGCTGGCGGCGGGCATGTCCAGTTGCTCAACCAGGGTGCGCACCAGGCCCAGTCGGGCGGCGTTGGCGGCGCGCACGATCAGCGCATTGGCCCGTGCATCGGCCAGCACGGTGGTTTTGTAACCGTCGCCCTGGCCGGGCGTGGCGCCAGGGGCGGCGGCACTGGCGTTGGCGTCGACCAGGCGCTGCACCAGCGCGGCCATGTCGGTGGCGATGCCGTGGCGCAGGCGAATCACGTCCACCCCGGTGGCGTTGGCCACGTCGAGCGCGGCAATGATGCGGCCCAGGCGCTGCAGGTTGTCGGCGTAGTCGGTGATGACCACCGCGTTGCTGCCCGGCGTCACATTGATGGTGTTGTTGGGGCTGATCAGGGGGCGCAGCACCGGCACCAGGGCATTGGCCGATTCATGGTGCAGGCGAAAAATCTGCGTGACGATCTGGCCGCCGCCTGTGGCGGCAGGCCCGGCCTGGACGGGACCGCTTTGCAGCTTGGCATCGGCTTCGGGCACCACGGTGTGGATGCCCGCGTTTTCAACCAGGGCAAAACCCTGCGTGCGCAACTGCGCCGAAAACAGGCGCAGCGCCTGCGCAGGCGGGACGGGCAGCGTGCTGGACAGGCTCATGGTGCCCTTGACACGCGGATCGACCACCACATTGGCGCCCGACAGCGTGGCCACGGTGCGAGCCACGGCCTCGATCTCGGCATTGACGAAATTGAGCGTCACGGGCTCACCGGGTTTGACGGTGGGCTTGCCCGCGCCCTGGGCGAGCGCGGCGCCGCCCAGCAGCACCAGGCACAAAGCCAATGCCATGCCGGTGGGGCGCAAACGGTGAGGGGTGTGGTGTGTCATGGTCTCATCCCAAAGAAAGCCGACTGCGTGGACCTTCGCGCCGGCCAATGATGTTGAGCAAATTCGACAAAGCGGTCTCAAAGCCCTCGTCGGCCTGGGCCTCGCCGCTAAAGCGCAGGTGCTGGCCAAGCCACTGGCCGTGGCCGTTCAGGCGCAGTGGGCCGCTGACGGTGTCCAGGCGCAGTTCAGGCGTCTCGGTGCCGGCGTCGTTGCCCTGGAGGCTGACCCGGTAGCTGCCCATGGGCCGCAAAGTGGACAGGCGCGAACCCAGGTCTTGGGCCAGCAGTAGCGATTGGCCGTGCCAGCGCAAGCGACCCGCCTGCCAGCCCAGGCGCAGGCCGGTGCTTTGCCATTGCAGAGCGCCTTCGGCCTGCAGCGTGTTCCAGGGGGCACCCAGGCCTGCCAGCAAAGCCAGTGGCCAGGTGCTGGTTTGGTCGGCCAGGCTCAGGGCCAGCCCACCATCGCGGTAGGACAGGTGCCACTGCATGGCTTGGGGCGTGCAGCAGGGGCTGGACAGTTGCAGCGTCAGCCCCCAGCCCTTCAGGCCCCATTGCCAGTGCAGTCGGCTGGGCAGGCTGCGCACCTCGTCGCTGGCGTGGCCGGGCGTCAGGGTCAGCACCGCGTCGCCTTGCCAGACGGTGCCGTGCGCCTGGCGCAGTTGCACCTGGCCGTGGCTGGCTTGTGCCACGGCGGCAGCCAGCCAGCGTGCGGGCGCCCACAGCAGCGTGGCCCACAGCAGCCCGCCAGCGGCGCCCAGCCAGGCCCAGCGCCAGGGGCTGGACGGGGCAGAGTGGGGCAGGCGGCTTTGTGGCATGGGGCTCAGGGCAGTTGCAGCACCAGGGTGCCGCGCCAAGTGGGGTCGGTTGCGGTGCCATGGGCGGGGTTGTCGGCAGCGTCTTGCTTTTGCAGTTGGACCAGACGGGGGCGGCTCTGGGCTTTTTCGCGGGCATCGGCCAGCCACTGGGCCAGGCCGCTGGCGGGGGCGGCCTGCAGCGTCACGCGCAGTTCGTCGCCTTGGGGGCTGAGCTGCGCCTTGGGGCCGAGCAAGGCCGCGCTCTCGCCCAGCAGTTTCAGGGCCTGGCTGCGCTCGATGCGGCTGGGCGCCTGCATTTGGCGGGCTTGGGCCTGCAGCTGCAGCATGTGCCGGGTTTGTGCTTGCAGCCGCAGTTCTTGCTGTGGGGCCTCGCGCCAGACGCGCCAGGCGGGCGCCAGCAGCAAGCTCCAGACGGCGGCGACGCTCAACACCGCAGCGCCCAGCGCCAGCAGTCGGCGTTCGCGCGGGGCGCGTTGTTGCCAGGCGTTGGCCGCGGTTTGGCGGGCCTGGGTCCAGATGGCGTTCATGGCTGGCCCTCGTTGGCTTGCAGGCGGCTGGTGCCGTCGCGCGTGCTCAGGCGCAAGCCCTGGGCTTGCAGGGCTTGTTCCAAAGCGGTTTGTTGTTCGGGCTGGAGTGGCAGTGTGGGCCACTGCAACTGGCCGTCCTGAAAGTTCAGGCTGGCCGGGCCGGCCACATCGGCAGGCAGGGCTTTGCCCAGGGCCTGCAGTTGCGACTCGAAGTCTTGCGCAGTGAGCTGGCCCGAGCCTTGGCGCAGGCGGGCGACTTCACGCGCCATCTGCAGCGGGGCATCGACCACCACCGTCACTTTGGGAAAGCTGGTTTGCAGGATCTGGGTCCAGCGGTCTTGCTCGGCCTGCCATTGCGTGCGCGTCATCCAGGCCCAAGCCTGCATGCCCACCAGCTGTGCCAGCACCAGCGCGGCCAGACCCCAGCGGGCAGGGCGCCACGGTGTGCTGTGCCGGAGTGTGTCCAGCAGGCGCTGCAGGCCTTGCAGGCGGCGCGTGTGGGCGTCGCGCTGCAAATCGAACTGCGCCAGGTTCCATGGCCCCTGGGCGGCGGTTTGCCAATGGGCGGCGGTGTCCACCAGTTGCATGGGGGTGCCCTGCGCCTGTGCCCAATGGGCCAGTCCGGGTTCGGTTTGCCAGTGGGCGTGGGCCAGCCAGTCGGTGGGCAGTTGCGCGGCGGCGGCCACCGGCCAGCCGCTCACGCCACGCTCGGCGTCGCAGCACCACAGCCAGCCCTTGGCGCTGTCGCCCAGGGCGTGCCACTGCTGGCCTTCGGTGGGTGGCGCCAGTTCGGGCACGATGCGTTGCACCGTCAGTCCGGCTTCTTGCAGGGCGTGCAGATGGGCCTGCAGCCAGGCCTTGTCGCAGGCGGCCACCCAGAGCGCTTGGCCACTGCCGTTGGCCGGTGCCAGGGCCAGGTGCAGTTGGGTGGGGTCTTGCAGCAGCTGGTCTTCGAGCAGGCCTTGCAGGGCCGCTTGCAACTTGGCGTTGCCACGCCCCAGGCCTGCGGGCACGCTGACGCGGTGCCAGGACAGGGCGGCAGGCGGCACCAGGGCCACCACCTCGGTTTGGCGCCCGCTGTGGGGCAGCAGCGCCAGCGGGCTGTTGCCTGGCGGCACTTGCCAGCCCGTGCCCGAGGGGTCGAACGCGGCCACGCCGTACACCGCGGACGGGCCGGGCGGCGTGGTGGGCAGTTGCAGGAGCAAGGTACGCATCCGGCTCATTGTAGAAGGCGTGTTTGACTGGCTTGGGGTGCCAGCGCGCGGCGCCAGAGCATGCGCACCTGCAGGCCGTCGCGCTGTACCAGGGCGAGTTCTTCCTGCACCAGATCGTCGATGCGGATGCGGCCGTGGATCTCGAAAAACTGGGTGCCGACCGCGTGCTGGTTGTGGTCGAGCAGGCGTCCCAGTGGGCCCAGGGCGTCGGCGGCCTCCTGCAGGGTGTTCCAGGGGCGCTGGCTGCGCCGCGCCACCAGCTGGCGGGCGCCACTGGCGTCCAGGCCCGGCAGCACCGCTTCAAGCACCGGCTCGGGCGCGGTGTTGAGGTTGACCGGGGTGGCCTTGGGCAGCACGGCAGCGTAGGGATGCAGTCGATCCACGGTGGCCTGGCTCAGGCCCAGCCAGACGAGCTGGTCCAGGCGCTGGGGCAGCAGCGGGGCATTGGCCGAGCTGCTGGCTCGTGCGGGGTTGTTGGAGGCGGTTTGGGCGGCTGCAAATGCCAGCGGCCACTGGCGCAGCAGCAGGTCCAGCTCGTCCGTGGGCAGCGCCAGCCGCTTGAACAAGCGCAGCCAGGCCGCGCTGGCCGCTGGGCTGACCTGGCCGTCCACCACCAGACCCGTCAGGTTCAGGCGTGCCTGCATGTCGCTGATCTGACCCGACAGGAACACTTCGGGGTCGCCCTCGCGCCACTGCTGGTCTTGGGACAGAAAGGTCGAGAGCTTGGACTCTTGCACCGGCAGCGCCCAGGGCTCGCCCAGGTGGTCGATTTGTTGGGCCGAGCGAGCGTCTTCGGCCAGGATCAGACGGGTCCAGTCGAACGCGCCGGTCAGCAGCCATTGGGTCTGGGCGCGGCCACGCTCGGCGATTTCGATGTCCACCTGGCGCCACTGCAGCCACAGCGCGGCCGAGGCCAGCGAGGCCACCAGGGCCAGGGTGAGCATGGCCACCAGCAGGGCGGCGCCGCGTTGTGCCTGGCGCTTCATGAGCCGCTCCCCGACAGCTGAGGGCGCACCCAATCCAGGCTGATGCGGCCAGGCAGGGGCGTGGCGGCGGGCAGGTCCAGCAGCAGGCGCACACCGTCGGGGACGGCGTTGTTGCTGGTGGGGGTGCCACTGTTGCTGGCCGCGCCGCTGCCTGTGCTGCTGGCGCTGGCGTCGGACAAGGGGTTGGTCCAGTTGCCGCTGCGGTGAACATACAGCTGCCAGCCGCTCAAGGGGTGGATCTGCACTTCGTTTTGCCGCAGTGCAGCGGTGGGGCTCTGGCTCCAGGTTTGCGCGTCTTGCCAGGCCTGCTGCCAGGCACCCTGGGTGCGCAGGCTGGGCGATTGCCAGCGCAGCCAGTCGCCGCCGCCGGGGCGACCCGTGTCTTGCCGCCAGGTCCAGGCCACCACCTGCACCCCGACTTCGGCAAACGCCGGGGCCTGACGCGTCAGGCGCAACACCTTGCCGTCCCAGTGCCAGGCCGGGGCGCCGTTCAGTTCGGTGGTCTGGGCCAGGTCGGTCTGCCACTGGGCCAGGCCTGCCTGCAGGGTGCGCACCTGGTCGGCCCGCGTCTGCAGTTCGCGCTGGCTGTGCAGCATGCCGTCCAGCCCCCGCCAAGCCATCAGGGTCATCAAGGCCATCACGCTGATGGCCACCAGCACTTCGACCAGGGTGAACCCTCTGACGGCGTGGCGGCCTTGCATCAGTTACGCCCCATCACGGTGGACACCTGCAGCACCATTTGCCCTTCGTGGCGCACGCGGGCGTCCACGCGCCTGAAGTTGGGGTTGGGGGTGGCTTGCACGACCAGTTCGACTTGCAGCACTCGCCCGGCTTGCGGGCATTCGCTCTGGCGGGTGCCGGTGTCGGGCAACTGGCGGCGCAGGCGCAGCGCGATGAGTTCGTTGTCGGCGCAGACCTGGCCCAGCAGGGCCAGGCTCTGGCGCTCGGCGTTGCGCCCCAGGGCGCCTGTGGCCTGCAAACCCGCCAGCAAAGCGGTGGCCACAATGCCCAGTGCCACCAGCACCTCGATCAGGGTGAAGCCTTGGCTGCGTGGGGGGGTCATGGCGCGTTGCCTTGCGCGCTGCGCTGCACCGCAAAAGGCCGCAGGCCGTCGCTGGCCACCCACAGGCGCTGCTGGGGCTGATGGGCAGCGTACAACACGATGTGTTGCGGCGGGATCAAAGGCTCTGGCCCCAGCACCACCGGGGCGGGGCTCTGCACACGGGTTTGCTCCGACAGCCAGGTTTGGGCGGGGGCGGGGCGCGGCAGGCCTTGCAGCACATAGCCGTTGGCCTGGGCCTGCCAGCGCACTGCCGCCCCGCTGGCGCGGGACTGGGCGCGGGCCGATTCGAGCACGGCGGCGAGGCGCTGGGCGTCGCGCTCCAGCGCATCGGCTGCGCTGTCGCGCAAGGACAGGCTGACGCCAGCGGTGGCCACGGCCATCAGGGCCACCACCACCATCAGCTCGATCAGGGTGAAGCCACGGGGGCGGGCGCCTTCGCCGCGCCCACACGGGGGCAGCGGCTTATTGCCAGCTGCCGATGTCGGCATTGTTGCCTTCGCCGCCGGTCTTGCCATCGGCGCCAAAGGACAGCACGTCCACTTCGCCTTTGATGCCCGGGTTCATGTATTGGTAGGCACGGCCCCAGGGGTCGTTGGGCAGCTTGTCCAGGTAACTCTTCCAGTTGGTGGGCACCGGCTCGGTGCTGGGTTTGGCCACCAGGGCCTGCAGCCCTTGCTCTGCTGTGGGGTAGCGCAGGTTGTCGAGTTTGTAGAGTTTGAGCGCCTGCATCAGGTTGCCCACATCGGTGCGGGCGGCCGTCACGCGGGCATCGTCGGCGCGGCCGATCACATTGGGCACGATCAGCGCAGCCAGCACGCCAATGATGGCCAGCACCACCATCAGTTCGATCAGGGTGAAGCCGCGAGTGCTGCGGGGCTCACGGCGGGGCTGGCGGATGGAGCGAAATGTGTTCATGGCGTCGATGATAATGCCCGCATGTTGCTTTTTCGCTTACCTTTTGCTTCGCCGCGTGGTGGGCCCGCCGCAGCTGCCGCCTTGCTGTGGGCGCTGGCCGTCGGGTCGGTGGTGTTTTGGTGGTTGCACAGCCCGCAACACGATGCGCGCCCGAATCATCCGGTGGGTGAGGCCTCGACGGCTGGCACGCCCAACAGCACAGCGGTTGCGCGAGCCCTGGGCCAGTCCAGCGTCAGCGTGGCTGCACCCGATGCGCAGCGGCGTTTTCAGTTGCTGGGGGTGATCGCGGCCGATTCAGGCCAAGGCAGTGCGTTGCTGGCGGTCGATGGCCAGAGTGCCAAAGCGTTTGTGCAGGGCCAGGACGTGGGTGAAGGCTGGCGCCTGCAGTCGGTGGGCCCCACCGGGGTGCGCTTGTCCGCAGGGCAGGGCGGTGCCACGCTGGACCTGACCCTGCCGGTCAAGCCCTGAAGCCTTTCAAAAATCAGCTGCGCAAAAACAGCCGGTACACCGGGTTGTTCGTCTCTTCGACGTGCGGGTAGCCCAGCGTGTCGAGGAATTTGTCAAAAGCCTTGTGGTCCTTGTCGGGCACCTGGATGCCCACCAGAATGCGCCCGTAGTCGGCACCCTGGTTGCGGTAGTGGAACAGGCTGATGTTCCAGCCCGGACGCATCAGGCTCAGGAACTTCATCAAAGCGCCGGGACGCTCCGGGAACACAAAGCGCAGCAGCCGCTCGTCTTGCGACAGCCCCGAGTGCCCACCCACCATGTGGCGGATGTGCTCTTGTGCCAGGTCGTCGTGGGTGAGGTCCAGGGCCTCGAAACCGTGCTTCTTGAAGTTGGCCGCGATCTTGCCGCTCTCGCCTTTGCCGTTCGCGCTCAGGCCGAGAAAGATGTGGGCCCGGCTTTCGTCGGTCATGCGGTAGTTGAACTCGGTCACATTGCGCGGGCCGCCCGGCAGTGTGCCGATCACTTCCAGAAAGCGTTTGAAGCTGCCGCGTTCTTCGGGGATGGTCACCGCAAACAGAGCTTCACGCTCTTCGCCCACTTCAGCGCGCTCGGCCACGAAGCGCAGGCGGTCGAAGTTCATGTTGGCGCCGCACAAGATGGCCGCGTAGGTCTGGCCTTTGGCCTTGTGCTGGGCCACATATTGTTTGATGGCGGCCACGGCCAGGGCGCCCGCAGGTTCCACCACCGAGCGGGTGTCCACAAAAATGTCCTTGATGGCGGCGCACACCGCGTCGGTGTCCACCGTCACCCAGTCGTCCACCAGGCCGCGCGCCACGCGGAAGGTTTCCTCGCCCACCAGCTTGACGGCGGTGCCGTCCGAGAACAGGCCCACATCGGGCAGCGTCACGCGTTTCTTGGCCTGCACGGACTGGATCATGGCCTGTGAGTCGTTCATCTGCACGCCAATGACCTTGACCTCGGGGCGTACCGCCTTGATGTAGTTGGCCACACCTGAAATCAGGCCGCCGCCGCCAATCGCCACGAACACCGCGTCCAGCGGCCCCTGGTGCTGGCGCAGCATTTCCATGGCAATCGTGCCCTGACCGGCGATCACCTCGGGGTCGTCAAAGGGGTGGACAAAAGTCAGGCCCTGCTTTTTTTGCAGCGTGAGCGAATGGTTGTAGGCGTCCGAATAGCTGTCGCCATGCAGCACCACCTCGCCGCCCAGCGCCTTGACGGCCTCGATCTTGACCTGCGGCGTGGTGGTGGGCATGACGATCACGGCGCGGGTGCCCAGGCGGCTGGCGCCCAGTGCCACGCCCTGCGCGTGGTTGCCGGCCGAGGCGCAGATCACGCCCTTTTTCAGCTGCTCGGGTGTCAGGTGCGCCATCTTGTTGTAGGCCCCGCGCAGCTTGAAGCTGAACACCGGCTGCTGGTCCTCGCGCTTGAGCAGCACCTGGTTGTGCAGGCGGCGGCTGAGGTTTTTGGCCAACTCCAGCGGGCTTTCCTGGGCCACGTCGTAGACGCGGGCATTCAGGATCTTCTTGAGGTAATCGGCAGGTTTGAGCTTGGCAGACATGAAGTCAATGATAGCGGGGCAAAAAAAATGCCCCGAGCCTTGCGGTTCGGGGCAAATCCACCTTTTCGGAGGGTGGAGGAGACAAAGGGGCGTGCTTAAAAAAGCACGGTTGTGCGAATTATAAGGCATCCATGCTGCACCGCCGCAATCCAGGTGTATCAAACTGCAAAAAATCACAAGGCAGATATCTACAATGCCAGCCTTCAATCCTCAAGGACACCACAGCAATGGAATGCACAGTCACCTGGACCGGCGCGGCCGGCACCCGTTCGGGCATGGGTTTTTTGGCCGAAACCGGCAGCGGCCATGTGCTGGCGATGGATGGCGCCCCTGACGCCGCCAAGCCTGAAAACGGTGGCCAGAACCTGGCGCCGCGCCCCATGGAAACCGTGCTGGCCGGCACCGGTGGCTGCACCGCCTATGACGTGGTGCTGATCCTCAAACGCGGCCGCCACGATGTGCGCGGCTGCTCAGTCAAGCTCAGCAGCGAACGCGCCGAGACCGACCCCAAGGTCTTCACCAAGATCCACATGCATTTCACCGTCACGGCCAAAGGCGTGCCCGCTGCAGCGGTGGAGCGGGCCATCGCCATGAGCCACGACAAATACTGCTCGGCCAGCATCATGCTGGGCAAAACAGCTGAAATCAGTACCAGTTTTGATCTGGTGGAAGTGCCGGCATAAAGCCTGGCCTGGTCCGGCAACGGGCATGCTTCCATAACAAAGCCCCGCATGCGGGGCTTTGTTATGGAAGCGCTTGTCGGCCTCAGACCCGGTGCGCCACCGTGGTCATCACCTTGGCAGCCATTTTCATCAGGCCTTTGACCGGGGCGGGCAGTGTCACCGCGCCAGCCCGTTCGGCCATGCGGGCATGCGCCACTTCGTCTTCTTTCATCTGTGCCACGATGGCGCGAGAGGCGGCATCGCCTGCGGGCAGGCGCGCCATGTGGCTGTTGAGGTGGGCTTCGACCTGGTTTTCGGTCTCGACCACAAATCCCAGGCTCAGGCGGTCGCCCCCCAGCTTACCTGCGGCGTAGCCAATGGCAAAAGCACCCGCATACCACAGGGGGTTGAGCAGGGAGGGGCGGTCTTTCAATTCCTGTAGGCGCTGTTGTGTCCAAGCCAGGTGGTCGGTCTCTTCGCGGCTGGCCTCCATCAATTGGGCACGCAAGGCGGGGTCTTGGCTGGCCAGCATCTGGCCGGTATAGAGGGCTTGGGCACAGACCTCCCCGACATGGTTCACACGCATCAGCGCAGCGGCTTCGCGGCGCTCGTCATCGGACAGGTCACTGCCGGCCTGAGTGGGCGTGGGGGCAGGTCGGCTGGCGCGCGGCGTGGCCAGCAGGGTGCGCAAAGCACTGTCGGCGGCCAGGATCAGGGCATCGGGGTTCATGCAGGCAAGTTTACGGCGCTGGATGGCCATGGCTTTGCGTTGCCGCAAGAGGCGATTGAATTGAATTCTGTGAAATGCCTCGAAAGTCTTTGTTTAAATTAATAAAAATATCGTTTGTGAACTTTTCGGCAGGGCTCCTGGGAGGGTAAAGCACCTGATTTGTTGCATCGACGCAACGAAAACGCCCCTTTCTTGACCTGAAACCTTGGAAAACGCCGATTCGTCTGTTGGAATAGACCCAACTTCCGCAACTGGAGGTTGGTCAGGGTCCCTGACAGGCAATTCCGCCTGGAGGATTCGGGCCCTTTTAAAACCTTGGAGAAACTCGCAATGAAAAAGTCTCTGATTGCTCTGGCTGCCCTGGCTGCCACCGCTTCTTTCGCACAATCTTCCGTTGAAATCTGGGGCATCGTTGATGCCGGCGTTCAGTCCGTCAAAGAAAACGGCGTGTCCAAGACTCAACTGTCTTCTTCCGGTCTGTCTTCCAGCCAGCTGGGCTTCCGCGGCGTGGAAGACCTGGGCGGTGGCATGAAGGCCGCTTTCTGGATGGAAGGCACTCTGACCAACGACGAAGGCACTTCCGCTGGTCTGAAGTTTGCCCGTCGCTCCACTCTGGATCTGGCTGGCAGCTTCGGCGCCATCCGTCTGGGCCGTGACTACACCCCCACCTTCTGGTCGCACACCGTGTTCGATCCGTTCGGCACTCTGGGTTCGGGCGCTGGCTCCAACATCACTCTGACCGGTTTCAACGGCAACGGCACCACTGCTGCCCGTACCAGCAACGGCGTGAGCTACCTGTACAACGTGGCTACCAATGGTGGCAGCCATGGTCTGGGTTCGCAAGGCGTCTACGCTCAAGTGACACACGCCTTCGGCGAGCAAGTGTCCACTGCAGCTGCTCAAACCAACCAGTACCAAGGTGCTCGCGTTGGCTACGCTGCCGGCGCTCTGAACGTGGCTGTGGCCATGGGCAACACCGTGACTGGTGCCAACACCAAGGACAAAGTGACCAACATCGGTGGTTCTTATGACCTGGGCGTGGCTCAGCTGATGGCCTTCAACGTGTCCACCACGATCGGTGCCACCAACACCAAGTACACCGCTACTGAAATCGGCGCCAAGATCCCCATGGGCTCCGGCTACATCCCCGTTTCTTACGCCACAGGCAAGAACGACCAGAACAGCCAGTCCGGCAACCAGTTCGCCATCGGTTATGTGCACAACCTGAGCAAGCGTACTGCTCTGTACGGCACATACGCCAGCATCAAGAACAACAACGGCGCTGGCTACGGCTTCCTGGGCGGCAACGGTGGCTTCGGCTCCGGTCTGACCCACGCTGGCAACGGCACAGGTCTGGACCTGGGCGTTCGCCACTCCTTCTAATCCCTCGCTGTCGTAAGACAGCTTGAGATTCAGAAAGATAAAAACCCACCGTGGTAACGCGGTGGGTTTTTTTATTTGGGCGCCCAGCACGGGCGCACGCATGCGGATGAAGGCCCCGCTGGGCCTACCTGGTCATAAACCCCAAATCCACATCTGAATACCTTGAATGCAAGCGCTGCGCACCCTGCTCGCAGCGGCGCACCCAGCCATTGCCGCTGGTTTGCACTTGTGCCCAGGCGTCAGCCAAGGCATCGGGCTCGTTGTCGTTGAGGTAGCTGATCAGACAGGCCGCTTGGGCCAGGTCTTTTTGCGCCTTGGCTTGCATATCCGCTGGGCGTTCGCCAAAAACAATCAATTTATGCAAGGCATAGCGCTCTGCCCGGGGTACGGTGACGACCACAGGTCCATTGCGAGAAATCAGCACCGCCTGCATGCTGGTGTCCATTGAAAAATCCATGAACCGCAGTGGCTGCATGCTCAGGTTCAGGGCATGCACCCGAATGGGCGCATCACTGGTGCTGACCTTAGGGGTCACAAAGTCCAGTTGCAAGTCAGGTTCATCTTGTTTGATGAATGTGGTTTGAGAAACGTTTGGAATGAACCCCATTTCCAAAGAGTCTATGGCGCTGCGGGCATCCATCTGCAAACCGTCTGGCAGAGCGATGGACAGATTGTTGCCGGGATGGGCGAAATCAATGTCAAGCGTCTGGTTGCCCTCTGTCCATCGAATACCAAAATGGTTTTGATAAGCCAGAAAAGCATGGGTGCCGATCAGAATGCCACCCGCATGGAAAAAACCATGATCGGCCAAGCGTTGGAGGATTCGGAAATGTGTGCGGCCAACGCTCTCGGCACCCAACTCTATGGCAGAGCGACACAGGCGAGCCAGATGCGCCGCAGCTGCCGTGTTCGGTGTCATAGCCTTGAACTTGTCCATGAGCTGCCGCAGGCTGTCAGAGTCCTTGCCCAAGTAGATCTGGCGTGTCTTGCCATCGAGGGATTTGAACTGGTAGTAGCAGTAGACTTTTTGTCCCAGTTTTTTCTGTGCAAAGCCACCAGGCAAGTCGCTGACAGAGCGCTGTACTTCCATAGACTGCGCCGCTGGGACAATGTTGGCAAAAGCCGCCTGGGCAGAGGCGGTCAGGGGGGTGTACCACTTCGACAACTTATACTCCAAGGTTGGGTAAAGGTAGTATAAGTTTTTGACGTTGCCCCGCAAGCCCCAAGCTTGCCATAGTGCAAGAAAAACCCACCGCGTCACCACGGTGGGTTTTTTCTTTCTGCATCTCAAGCTGTCTTACGACAGCGAGGGATTAGAACGTGTGGCGCAGACCCACAGCCGTGGCGGTGTAGGTGGTGTTGCCGGTAGCAGCGGTATAGCCCGAGTTGGCCAGGCTGCGGAAGGAAGCAGCGCTGTCAGAGTCACGCTCGTAACGGGCGTAAGCCGTGGTGCGCTTGCTCAGAGCGTAGTCCAGGCCCAGACCCAGCACTTTGGCGCTCAGGCCAGCTTTGGAGCCAGTGGTCGAAACAGCGGCATCGCCGTTCTTGACTTGCTGGTAGTTCACCATAGCGGTCACAGCAGAGGTAACGGCGTAAGACGCGGCTACACCGTTGGTTTTGCGATCGAACGTCTGGGTTCCCAGTGTGCCAGTAGATGTCGCGGCGCTCAGAGCGTCAGACTTGGCAGATTGGAAGAAGTAAGACAGGTTCAGGGCTTGGTTCACAGCGTACTTGGCAGACAGAGAGTTCACCTTGAACTGTGCACCGGGGTTGGCAGGGGTCAGTAGGGTGATGCCGTTATAGGGATCGGTGGTGCCGAGCAGGCTGGCGTATTGCTTCACGTTCAGGTTGGCGAAACGCACGGCCAGAGGGCCATCCAGGTAGGCCAAACCAAGTTCGGTAACGCCATCACGGCCGCTGGTTTGGTTTTGCAGGTTACCCGTCAGACCGACGGAGCCCGAGTTTCGCTGCAGGTCGTTCTTGGCAGAAACCAGGTAGCTGGCAGAGAAGCCGTTGAAGTCAGGCGTGTCATAACGGGTGCTGTTTTGGAAACGCACGGCGTCGAAAGAGGTCACGCGGTAGCCAGAACCGACTGCAGTACCGAAACCGCTGTTGCCATCGCCGTTGATGCTCAGGGTGGCCGAGTTGGGGGTGCCCAGCTTGATGGCGCCGAATGCACCAGAAGCGCCCACGAAGGAAGCACCGTTACCGATGGAGGAGGTCACGTTACTAGTGGTGCCAGTAGCGGAAGTACCACCAGTACGGCTGCTGGTGTCAGCCGTAGAAGGATCCATTTCCCAACGGAACTCGGCCTTCAGACCACCGCCCAGATCTTCGGTGCCGGCAAACACGAAAGCAGTAGTGGCAGAACCGTTGCTGGCCCCAGTGGTGGTGACTTTGTTGCCTTTAAAGTCGATAACGTTAACACCCACATCAACCAGACCAGAGATGGACACAGAAGATTGTGCGAAAGAAGCGGTGGCTGCCAATGTAGCCAGAGCATATACATTGAATTTAATATTTTAATTATATTTAGTGATGTAATGCAGGTTTTCCGATATCGTTTCGAAAATGACTGTTGTACGTATTTCGGCGCCCTTGGCTACCGCACTGTCTCATTTCTTGGCCAATCCGCAATCGGTGGTGCAGGCCGGAGGGTCGGGGGCCGTGGCTGTGTTGCATGACAACCAGCCGTGCTTTTATGTGTTGAGTCCGCAAGGGTGGGCTGACTTGCACAAACAAGACATACCGGATCCCCTAACAGCAGCGCCCAGCGAGCCGACGACGACCGGGTATGACCGTTTTGACTGGTTGGCCGAGCAGGTGCTCAAAATGGAAGCGCAGCGCATGGATCGAGGTGATCTGAGTCGTGCTGCCCTGGGCATTCTTCGCAATCGCCTGCAGGCACATGTGATGCCCTTTTTCCGGGATATTCGGCCTTCGCGCACCGATGCGGCAGTGCTGGAGGCTTTTGTGCAGCGGTTGACGGTGGCCAATCTGTCAACCACCACCATGTCGCAGTATCTGGTGGTGGTGCGCAAGCTGCTGCGTTTGGCGGTGCGCCACAAGTTGCTGTCCGAGGTGCCCGAAATGCCGCAGGTGCGGGTCATTCACCGCCCGCGTGCGATGTTGTCTTTGTCCGAATACCGCTGGATGGTCAAGGCGGCCAACCGCCTGGTCCAACAGCAATTGCCAGCGCCACAGATCAAGTTGCAAGGTCGGCAGCGAGAGCGTTTCTGGGTGCAACCCCGGCACCTGACCTTGCCGCGTGACATGGCCTGGGCGATCCGGTTCATGGTCAACAGTTTCATCAGGCCAGGGGACTTGCGCCACCTCAAGCACAAGCATGTGCAGGTGTGCAGAGGTGAGCACCTGTACCTTCGCCTGACTTTGCCGGAGACCAAGCGACACGATGCACCCATGGTGACGTTGCGGCCTGCCGTGCAGGTGTACGAGGCGGCGTTGGCGCAGGCACAAGCGCAGGGGCTTGGCGGGCCGGAGGATTATCTGTTCTTGCCAGGAGAAAAGGACCGGGTCTATGCCCTGGCGGTGCTGGGCTTCTGGTTCAAGTGGGTGATGCGTGAAGCGGGTCTTGCCACAGAGGACACCTGGGGCCGTCCGCGCACGCTGTATTGTCTGCGCCATACAGCGATCATGTTCCGTCTGCTGTATGGGCAGGGCATTGACATGCTGACATTGGCGCGCAACGCACGCACTTCCGTGCAGATGATCGAGCGCTTTTATGCCTCGGCGCTGGATGGCGAAATGAATGTGGCCATGTTGCAAAGCCGCCGTGCCATGCGGTGATGTTGCATTTGTGGCGTGTTACTGAAGGGGGCGCTGTGATGGCGTGCCTTTGGCCGATGCCCGATGGCCGGATGCGCTGTCCCATGCCACTTGTTGCAGGTGGGTCATCACATCATGGGGGACTTGTCCGTGGGCGCTGTAGGTGTTGCCGATCGGGTTGAGCCCATAAAGCTGTGCCAGCAGGACGCAGGCAGCCAGGTAGGTTCCATAAAGAGAGGGGTGGCTGCCGTCGTGTGCGTTGTGCAGCAAGATGTCCGGTCGGCGTTTGTACGACTCTGCAAAGGCCAGGCCCACCGGCAGGACTTTGGCGTCGATTTCCTGGCCCACACTTTGGTACATGTCGGCAATGTCTTGCTGGCGGCCCGGTTGGGCATGGCGGCTGGGGGCGACGTGGGCGGGCGTCATATACAGAACCGTTTGGCCGCCTCTGGCGCGGATGGTGCGGTCAAACGCGATGGCGGTTTGCCGAAACCGTTCCCGGCTGGCGGGGCGCAAGGCTTCGGTGCTGTTGCCGGCCAGTATGACGACATCGAAGGGCCTGGTCACACCCATGCGACCGGGGTCCATGAGCCATTCGATCGGGTGATGGTCCAGACGGGCGCCGCCAATGGTGGCTGACTTGTAGACCACAGAGCGGCTTTGCTGGGGTTGGGCCGCTTCGAGCAGCTGCTTGAGATGGTGGTGCAGGCCGTCGTTGTAATAAAAATAGCTGTTGCCCACAAACAGGATGCTCTGCGGCGAATCTGCCAGGCTCCAGACGGGCAGGAGCAGGGAGGACAGGCCAAGCAGGACAAAGCGGCGATCAGGCATGGGTGGGCTGCGGGTGGTGTTGGACCATGAAAAAAGCACCGCCAGATTGCGCTGACGGTGCTTTGGCTTGCAGAGGCGGGGTTTTTCAACCCCGTTGCAGGTTCAGATCAGAACGAGTGGCGGATGCCCACGTCCAGACCGGTGCTCTTGCCGCCAGCAGCCGTGACATCCTGGCCAGCGCCGACCACGAACTTGCTGCCCGCATTTTTGTTGCTGACCGTCGAGTAGGTGGTGTAGAGCGCGGTGCGCTTGCTCAGGTTGTGCACATAACCCACAGCGATCTGGTCTGCGTCGGAAACGCTGGCAGCATAGCCATTGGCTTTGAGGTTGGTGTAACCCGCACGCACTTCGCCAGTGGCCGAGACTTTGTACTGCACGCCGACCATGTTGCTGGTGGTCTTGGCGGTGCCGACCTTGTTCTCGCCGCGCAGGAACATCAGCTTGGCATCGCCCAGCACGTAGTTGGCGGCAAAGTTCGACTGGGTGTAGTCGCCGGTGGCGTACTGGGTCTTGCCGGAGGCATAGGCCAGGTTCAGGGGGCCATTGCCGTACGACAGGCGCGCGCCAGCGTACTTGCCGTCGTTGGGTGTGGCCGAGTTGCTGGCTTGCTCGCCCATGGCGTACATGGCGTTGAGCTGGAAGCCGCCCACTGTTGGCGAGAAGTAGTTGATGCCGTTGGAGGCGCGCACGTTGGTGCGTGCCGTGGTGCCGCCAAAGGCCACCGGGTAGAACAGCTGGCCAGCATTGCCCACGCCGTTGGTACCGAAGGGGTGGTGTGCCACGGTCAGGTTGGTGAAGGTGGGCACATAGTCACGGCCCAGACGGACTTCGCCGAGGTTGCCGGACAGTTCCAGTGTGGAGCGGCGACCGAAGGTCAGTGCGCCAGGGTTGGCCGAGCTCTTGTTGTCCACGCTGGTGGAGCCACCGACGCCCGAGTCAGGCGTGATGGCGGCTTCCAGCCAGAAACCGGCTTTCAGACCGCCACCGAGGTCTTCGGTGCCACGGAAACCCAGGCGGCTGGAGGTGTTCTGGTCGGTGCTGACCTGGTTCAGTGTGCCGTTGCCGGTCGCGGTGGTGTGGGTGATACCCAGATCAAGCACGCCAAACACGGTAACGCTGGATTGGGCTTGGGCCAGGCCGGCGAAGCCGGTGGTCATGGCGGCGATGAGCGCGAGTTTTTTCAAGATGACTTCCTTTACAAAGTAGAAACAGTTGGAGTATTTCACCAATGTGTGACAGTTGCACAAAAGTGGTGCAACAAGGGTTCCGGTGCATCCGGTTCAATGGCTTGGCATGTGAATGAATGGTTTCCTTTCATGAGAATTTGAATCCATTGATCTGTTTCAGGCGCTGGGCTTGTGGTTGCGTTTTCGCAACAGCGCGGGCACGACCAGCAGCAGCGCTGCAATGCCGATCAGGCTGGCCGACAGCGGGCGGGTGACAAAGGTGCTCCAGTCGCCCATGCTGATGGTCAAGGCCTGGCGCATCGACTGCTCGGCCATGGGGGCCAGGATCAGGCCCACGATGAGCGGCGCGGCCGGGAAGTCAAATCGCCGCATGGCATAGCCCATCAGGCCAAAGAAGAACAACAGACCCACGTTGAACACCGAGTTGCCCGCGCCGTACACGCCAGCGGTCGAGATCACGATGATGCCGGCATACAGCCAGGGCGGCGGGATCTTGAGCAGTTTGACCCACAGGCCTACCAGCGGCAGGTTCAGGATCAGCAAGATCACGTTGCCAATGTAGAGGCTGGCGATCAGCGTCCACACCAGGCTGCCTTGCGAGGCAAACAGCTGCGGCCCGGTCTGGATGCCGTAGCCCTCGAAGGCCGAGAGCATGATGGCGGCCGTGGCCGAGGTGGGGATGCCCAGCGTGAGCAGGGGCATGAGCACACCGGCGGCGGCGGCGTTGTTGGCCGCTTCGGGGCCGGCCACACCTTCGATGGCGCCGTGGCCAAATTCTTCGGGGTGCTTGCTGAGTTTTTTCTCGGTGTAGTACGACAGCAAAGTGGGCAGTTCGGCGCCGCCAGCAGGCATGGCACCGATCGGGAAACCATAAAAGGCACCCCGGAACCAGGCTTTCCACGAACGCGCCCAGTCGCTTTTGCTCATCCACAGGCTGCCCGAGACTTTCATCACCTCGCCCGCCTTGGACTCGCGGCCTTGCCAGGCCAGGTACAGGGCCTCGCCAACGGCAAAAATGCCCACGGCGGCCACCGTCACCTCGATGCCGTCCAGCAAGGCGGCTTGTCCGAAGGTGAATCGGGGTTGACCGGTCTGCAGGTCAATGCCGATCAGGCCCAACAGCGCGCCCACCGTCAGGGCGATCAGGCCGCGCAACATGGAGTTGCCCAGCACGGCCGAAACGGCCACGACGGACAGCACCATCAGGCTGAAGTATTCGGCCGGGCCAAAGGCCAATGCAGCTTCAACCACCATGGGGGCAAAAAACGTGAGCGCCAGCGTGCCGATGGTGCCGGCCACAAAGCTGCCGATGGCGGCAGTGGCCAGGGCCTGGCCCGCGCGGCCACGGCGGGCCATTTTGTTGCCCTCCAGCGCGGTCATCATGGAGGAAGCTTCGCCCGGCGTCTTGATCAGGATGGAGGTGGTGGAGCCGCCGTAAGCGGCGCCGTAATAGATGCCCGCAAACATCACAAACATGCTGGTGGCCGGCACGTGGTAAGTCAGTGGCAGCAGCAGGGCGATGGTGAGCGCCGGACCAATGCCAGGCAGCACCCCGACCAGTGTGCCGACAAAACAACCGACAAAACCCCACATGAGGGTGACCGGTTGCAGGGCGTTGCCAAAGCCCGCAAGCAGGGCGTCAAAAGAAGACATGGAAATGCCTTTGCAGAAAAAGTCAGAAGAACCAGGGCAGGCCAGGGCCCAGGCCCACGCCCAGCAACACGGCAAACAGCAGCCAGAAACTGGTGGCAATGGCGGCGCAGATGGCCAAAGACTTGAGGCCCAGGGGGGCGTCAAAGGCGCGGGCCACACCCATGCCGCACAAGGTGCCCGGCACAATAAAACCGAGTGGCCCGATCAGGGCCATGAAAGCCACACCACCGGCCAGCAGGCTGAGCAGGCGCGTGCGGGCGCCCGGCAACGCCGACTGGTCTTCGGCGTGGCTTTCATCGACCTGGCGGCCGCGCACCGCGCTGATGCCGTAGAGCAAGGCCAGCACGCCCAGCGCCGCGACCACGGCAGCAGGCACCAGGCTGGGGCCAACGGCCATCTGCATGAGCGACTCGGGGATGACCGCGACCTGCCAGGCGGCCACGCCGAACAGGGCGGCCAGCGCAAAAGCAATGTGGACGGGTTTCATGCCAGCCCCAGCTCTTTCATCAGCACTTCCTTGTCGGCAATGTCTCGGGCCAGGTCACGCTCGAAGGGGCGCTCGGTCATGAAGGCATCGGTCCATTTGCGGGTGTCCAGCTCTTTCTTCCAGGCGTCAGACGCCCGGATCTTGCTGACCAGCTCGATCAGCGCATCGCGCTGTTTGTCGCTGATGCCGGGGGCAGCAAACACGCCGCGCCAGTTGGATTCGGACACGTTGACGCCCAGTTCTTGCAGTGTGGGCACGTTCACGCCGGGGATGCGGCTCTTGCCCGAAACGGCCAGCGGGATCATCTTGCCAGCCTTGATCTGTTCCTCGAATTCGGACCAGCCGGAGATGCCCGCCACCACCTGGTTGCCCAAAATGGCCGCGTTGGCCGGGCCGCCACCGGCAAAAGCCACGTAAGCCGCCTCGCGAGGGCTCTTGCCCAGGGCCTTGATCAGCATGCCCAAAATCAGGTGATCGGTGCCACCGGCGCTGCCGCCCGCCACCGACACGGCCTTGGGGTTGGCCTTGATGGCGGCTTCGAGTTCTTTCCAGGTCTTGATCTTGCCGCTGGCGGGCACCACGATCACGCCGGCTTCTTCGGTCAGGCGGGCAATCGGGGTGACATTTTTGATGGTGACGGGGCTCTTGTTGGCGATGCCGGCGCCGATCATGACCGAGCCGCCGATCATCAGGCTGTTGGCCTGGCCCTTGCGCTGATTGACAAAGCGGGGCAGGCCCACCATGCCGCCAGCGCCGCCCACGTTTTCAAAGGCCATATTGCCGACCAGACCGGCCGCCTTGGCCGAGCGCTCGATGGCGCGGGCCGTGCCGTCCCAGCCACCGCCGGGGGCAGCAGGCACAAACATGTTGATGGTGTCAAACAGGGGCTTGCCCTGGGCCCAGGCGGGCAGAATCAGGCTGGCACCGGTGGCGGCACCCAGGCCGAGGAAGTCGCGCTTGCGGATGTTCATGGCTGTCTCCTGTGTGAGAATCAAAAAATTGGATGGCAATGCGCCAGCATGACCGCATTGTGGTGGCGCCAATCGCGCCGCAGCTTTCAACTTCCTGTCAATCCGGTTCGGTGAATACCCTGACTTCTCGCCTCCTTCTCGTAGAAGACACGCCAGACATTGCGCTGTGGCTGGCCGCGGCCTTGCGGCAGGGGGGCATGGCGGTCGAGCACGCCGCCGATGGCCTGGCTGCGCTGCAGATGCTGCCCCCTGGCCATGGCTTTGACCTGGTGCTGCTGGACTTGCAGTTGCCGGGCAAGGATGGCCTCTCCGTGCTGGAGACCTTGCGCCGCAGCGGTGACGAAGTGCCCGTGCTGGTGCTGACGGCCCGCGCCAGCGTGCCCGACCGGGTGCTGGGCTTGCAGCTGGGGGCGGACGATTACCTGAGCAAACCCTTTGACCTGGCCGAGCTGGAGGCGCGGGTGCAAGCCCTGCTGCGTCGGCCTGGCCGCATGAAATCGCCTGCACTGCGTTTGGGTGCGCTCGAAATGCAGCCAGGCACAGGCGAGGTGTTGTGGCAAGGGCAGGCTTTGTCGTTCACCCCGCGTGAGGTGGCGGCGCTGCAGGGTTTGCTGGCCTCGCCGCAACGCCCGGTGTCCAAAGAAAAGCTGCACACGCAGGTCTTTGCATCCGAGGCGGCCGAGCTCGATGCGGTGGAGGTGCTGATCCACCGCTTGCGCAAAAAGCTTGAAACGCTCACTGGTGCGCAGGGGGTGCGCGTCACCACCTTCCGTGGCATGGGCTATATGCTCACACTCAATGACGCAGACCATGCCTGAGCGGCGTGCCTGGTCCTTGCGCTGGCGGCTGCTGGCCGGGTTGATGTTGCCCTTGTCTGTGCTGATGGGCGTCAATGCCTGGCTGGGCTACGACCGGGCCGTACAGGCCGCCAACGAGGCCTATGACCGGTCGCTTTACCTGGCGGCGCGCACACTGGCCGAAGACTTGCAGTGGCAGGACGGGCGGGTCGAGCTGCTCATGCGCCCAGGCACCGGTTACCTCTTCGAAAAGCACATTGGCTCACGGCTGTTCTACCGCATCAGCGACGACTCCGGAAAGCTGGTGCTGGGTGCCGAGGCCTTGCCCAGCCCTGGCCCGCAGCAAGAACCGGTGCATTACTTTGCGCTGGTGCAATTTGCCGATGCGCGCCACCTCGGTCAGCCCGTGCGGGTGGCGCAATTGACGCACGTGCTGCAAACGCCCAGCGGTGGCCGCGTGTTTTTCATCAATGTGGCCGAAACCCGTGAGGCACGTGAGGCGTTGATCCAGACCATCCTGCGCGAGACCCTGGGCAGCCAGGCCTTGCTGCTGGTGGCGGTGGCGGTGCTGGTGTTGCTGGCCGTGCGCCGCGCTGTGCAACCCCTGCAGCGATTGCGTGGCCTCATGGAGGCCAAGGCCGACGACGACCTGCGTGCGCTGACTGGCGGTTGGCCGCCAGAGTTGCAACCTTTGGTGGATGCCATCAACGGCTACACCCAGCGGCTGGGGCGTTTGATCGGCATCCGAAAACGCTTTCTGGACAATGCCGCACACCAGCTGCGCACGCCGCTGACTGCGCTCAAAACCCAGTTGGGCCTGATGCAGCGCCAAAGCCCCACACCCGACCCGGCGCTCCTGCAGGCGGCGGTGCGCACCACCGACGATGCGGTGCGCCTGACCGCGCAGTTGCTGGCCCTCACGCGGGCCGAACACGGCCCCGACATGGACAAGACCGCCGCAGTGGACCTGGTGGTGCTGGCCCGGCAAGTGACCGAAGACCAGCTCTGGCGTGCCCACGCCGCCGGGGTTGATCTGGGCTTTGAGTCCCAGGTGGCGCATTGGCCGGTTCAGGCCAACGCCATCTTGCTGCAAGAGGCGCTGAGCAATCTGCTGGACAACGCCCTCCACCACGGCGGCCCGGACACGCACGTCACGGTGCGTGTGGTGGCGCACGGCGTCGAGGTGGAAGACGATGGCCCAGGCATCGCGCCTGAGCACCAGGCCCATGTGTTCGAGCGTTTTTACAGGGCGGCCGCACCCGGGGTCAGCGGCAGCGGCCTGGGTTTGGCCATCGTGCAGGAAATCGCCCGCCAGCACGGCGGACGTGTTGAGCTGCACAGCCCGCTGGCCAAAGGGCGGGGCACACGGATCGGATTGGTTTGGCCTGTGCCTCAGGTGTAGCGCTTGTTGCGCAGGTTGTTTTTCATGTCGCGCAGCATGGGTTGCAGCTCTTCGCCAATGCGCAGCGCCACCGTGGTGGCCAGGATGTCGATGATGAGCAAGTGCAGCAGGCGCGAGACCATGGGGCTGTATTTGTCGTAGCCCTCGGGGTGGTCGGCAGTGAGGTGGATGTGTCCGCTGCTGGCCAGCGGTGAGCCGCTGGCGGTGATGACTATTGTTGTGGCTCCGCGCTTTTTGGCGATGTCGCAGGCGTCCATCAGGTCGCGCGTGCGGCCCGAGTTGGAGATGATCACCGCGCAGTCGCCCGGTTGCAGCATGGACGCGCTCATGACCTGCATGTGGCCGTCGCTGTAGGCGATGGTGTTCAGACCCAGACGGAAGAACTTGTGCTGTGCATCCTGGGCCACGATGCCGGAGTTGCCCACGCCGTAAAACTCGATGCGCCGCCCGCTCTTGTGGGTGTCGGCCAGGGCTTGCGCGGCGTGCTCCAGGGCAAACGAGCTGGCGTCATTGCGGTACTTGAGGAAGGCCGCCACCGTGTTGTCGATCACTTTCACGGCCACGTCGCTGGTCTTGTCGTCCACATCCACGCTGCGGTGGATGAAGGGCACGCCCTCGCTGACGCTGCCGGCCAGCTTGAGCTTGAAGTCCGACAGGCCGTCGTAGCCCATGCTGCGGCAAAAGCGCACCACCGTGGGTTTGCTCACGTGGGCGCGGTCGGCCAGTTCGGTCACCGGCAGGTTGGCAAAGGCGCGCGGGTCGGCCAGCACCAGCTTGCCCACGCGTTGCTCGGCGGGGGCCAGGGAGGGAAGCGATGCCTTGATGCGTTCGAGCATGGGGTGTCTCCGAAAGGGTCAAATCATTGTAGGAGCCGGGATTTTGTGGCGATGCCTCAGCTTTCCTCACCCCAGCAAAAGCCATCGCGCGCGATCATGGCACTGGCGGCGCTCGGCCCCCAGGTGCCTGCGGCGTAGGGGCGTGGGCCCACCGGGTCGGCGCTCCAGTGCTGCAAGATGGGTTCGACCCAGCGCCAGGCCTCTTCCTGTTCGTCGCTGCGCACAAACAGGTTCAGGCGGTCGTCCAGCACGTCCAGCAGCAGGCGCTCATAAGCGCCCACGCGTTCGCTGCCAAAGCGTTTGTCAAAGTCCAGGTCCAGGTGCACCGGCGCCAGGGTCTGGCCCGCGCCACTGGGGCCGCGCTTGCTCTGGCCGGTGGCAAACAGGTGCAGCTCCAGCCCATCCTTGGGTTGCAGGTGGATGACCAGCTTGTTGGCCGGGCCCATGGGGGTCTTGAAGATGTCGTGCGGCGTCGGGCGGAAGTTGATCTCGATGTGCGCCTCGCGCGCGGCCATGCGCTTGCCGGTGCGGATGTAAAACGGCACCCCGGCCCAGCGCCAGTTGGCAATTTCGGTGCGCAGCGCCACAAAGGTTTCGGTGCTGCTGGCGGGGCTGACGCCTTGCTCTTCGCGGTAGCCGGGCACGCTCTGGCCATCCACGCTGCCGGCAGCGTATTGGCCGCGGATCACGTGCTGGTTCAGGGTTTCGGGCGTCCAGCGCTTCAAGGCTCGCAGTACCTTCAACTTTTCGTCGCGAATCGCATCGGCGTGGGCGTTGATCGGCGGCTCCATGGCGATGGCGCACAGCAGTTGCAGGGCATGGTTTTGCACCATGTCGCGCAGTGCGCCGGTGCCTTCGTAGAAGCCGCCGCGCTTTTCCACGCCCAGCTCTTCGGCCATGGTGATCTGGATGTTGGCAATGTGTTCGCGCCGCCACAGGGGTTCAAACAGGGCGTTGCCAAAACGCAGCGCAAACAGGTTCTGCACCGAGGGCTTGCCCAGGTAGTGGTCGATGCGAAAAATCTGCTGTTCCTTGAACACCTGGCCCACGGCGGTGTTGATCGCCTTGTTGGACGCCAGGTCGTGGCCCAGTGGCTTTTCGAGCACGATGCGGGTTTGCGGCGTGTTCAGGCCACAGGCCGCCAGTTGCTCGCACACGGTGGTGAACAGGCTGGGCGCGGTGGACAGGTACATCACCACGGTGTCGGTCTGGCGTTCGGCCAGGCGGGCTTTGAGTGCGGCGTAGTCTTCGGGTTTGGACAGGTCCATGCGCACGTAGCACAGCAGCGCGGCAAAGCGGGCGAACTCGTCGCTTTTGGGCCGCTTGTCGCCTTCCACCTTTTCAAATTTGGCCTGGATGTTCTGGCGGTATTGCGCGTCGCTCAGCGCGTCACGGCCCACGCCAATGATGCGCCCACCCTCGGGCAAGGTGCCGTGGCGAAAGGCCTGAAACAGCGCGGGCATGAGCTTGCGCCACACCAAGTCGCCGGTGCCACCAAAGAAAACGAGGTCAAAAGCCATCTTGAAACCGATTTGTTACTGGGTTACGTGAAAAAAGTCTTTGTAATGTAACTTTGTTTCACGGATAATTCAAGCGAGTTTGCAAATTGCATCCCTTCTTGACCCCCATATGAACCAGCTCGAAGCCCTCAAACAGTACACCACCGTCGTGGCCGACACCGGTGACTTTCTCCAGCTCGCCCAGTTCCGTCCGCAAGACGCGACGACCAACCCGTCCTTGATTTTGAAAGCGGTGCAAAAGCCCGAATACGCCCCGCTGCTGACCGAGGCCGTGGCCGCGCACCAGGGCCAGCCGCTGGACGTGGTGATGGACCACCTGCTGGTGCGTTTCGGTCAGGAAATCCTCAAGCATGTGCCGGGCCGCGTGTCCACCGAGGTCGATGCCCGCCTGAGCTTTGACACCGCCGCCACGGTGGCGCGGGCGCGCCGCATCATGGCGCTGTATGAAGCGCAGGGCATTGGCCGCGAACGCGTGCTGATCAAAATCGCCTCCACCTGGGAGGGCATCCAGGCCGCCGCCCAGCTTGAACGCGAAGGCATCCGCTGCAACCTGACGCTGCTGTTTGCGTTTTGCCAGGCGGTGGCCTGTGGCCAGGCGGGCGTGCAGCTGATTTCGCCTTTTGTGGGCCGCATCTACGACTGGTACAAAAAAGCCGCAGGCCCGGCCTGGGTGGAGGCCGGCAACGCCGGTGCCAACGACCCGGGTGTGAAGTCGGTTGCGGCCATCTTCAACCACTACAAAAAGCACGGCATCCGCACCGAGGTGATGGGCGCGTCTTTCCGCAATGTGGGCCAGATCACTGCGCTGGCGGGTTGTGACTTGCTGACCATCAGTCCCGAGCTGCTGGCGCAACTGGCGGCCACTGAGGCGCCGTTGGCCCAGGCACTGGATGCCGATGCCGCCCGCGCCATGGCCCTGCCTGCCGTTTCTTATGACGAAGCCTCGTTCCGCCTGGCCTTGAACGAAGACGCCATGGCCACCGAGAAGCTGGCCGAAGGCATCCGTGCGTTCTGTGCCGATGCGGTCAAGCTCGAAGCCCTGATGCAAAAGGCTTGATGCCCCATGCGATGTGACCACACCCCGGCCTGGCAGGCCCTGCAAGCCCATGCGCAAACGTGGCAGGGTTTTGACCTGCGCGATGCGTTCAAGGCGGACGAGCAACGGGCCAGGCGCCTGAGCCAAAGCGCGCCGCACCTCTTTGCCGATCTGTCCAAAAACCACACCGACAGCACCACCGAAGCCTTGCTGCTTGCGCTGGCGCAGCAGACGGGTCTGGTGGCGCACCGCGATGCGATGTTCCGGGGCGAGCCCATCAACCACACCGAAGATCGCGCTGTGATGCACTGGCTGTTGCGCCAGCCTGCGAACAGCTTGCATGGTGCGCTGACCGAACCACTGGCGCAGGTGCATGCAACGCTGGAGGCCATGCTGAGCTATGCCGAACAGGTGCGTGTCGACCATGAGATCACCGATGTGGTGAACATCGGCATCGGGGGCTCCGACCTGGGACCGCAAATGGCCGTGCTGGCGCTGCAGGACTTTGTGCTGCCGGGCAAACGCTTCCATTTCGTCTCGAACGTGGACGGGCACGAACTGGCTGCGCTGTTCAAAACCCTGAAGGTGCACAGCACCCTGTTCCTGGTTTCGTCCAAAACCTTCACCACCGCTGAGACCATGACCAACGCGCGCTCGGCGCTGGCCTGGTTCAAAGCCCAAGGCGGGCAAGACGTGGCGCGCCACTTTGCCGCACTCACCACCAACGTGCAGGCGGCAGCGCAGTTGGGGGTCACCACCGCCTTCGGCTTTTGGGACTGGGTGGGTGGGCGCTATTCCATGTGGTCGTCCATCGGCCTGCCGATGGCCATCGCCATCGGCGCGCAAGGTTTCAGGCAACTGCTGGCGGGCGCGCACGACATGGACCAGCACTTCCAAAGTGCGCCTCTGGCCGACAACCTGCCCGTGCGTCTGGGTCTGCTGGACGTCTGGTACCGCAACTTTCTGGGCTACACCAGCCGTTCCATTGCCCCGTACCACAGCGCGCTGCGCCGTCTGCCTGCGTATCTGCAGCAGCTGGAGATGGAGAGCAACGGCAAGCGCGTGGACCGCCAGGGTCAGGTGCTGCCTTATGGCACCGCCCCCGTGCTCTGGGGCGAGGCCGGCACCAATGGCCAGCACGCCTATTTTCAGATGCTGCACCAGGGCACCGATGTGGTGCCCCTGGAATTCGTTGCGGTGAAAAAGCCCACGCACAGCCTGAAAGACCACCACGAACTGCTGCTGGCCAACGCGATTGCGCAGGCACAGGCGCTCATGCTCGGCCAAATAGACGAGGGTGGTCACAAGCACTTCACCGGCAACCGGCCCAGCACCTTTTTGCTGCTGGGTGAACTCACCCCCGCCAGCCTGGGGGCGCTGATCGCGCTGCAGGAGCATCGGGTGTTCGTCAGCGGTTCGGTCTGGGGCATCAACAGCTTCGACCAGTGGGGCGTGGAGCTGGGCAAGGTGCTGGCCAAAGACATCCATGCCCGCATGGCGTCGGGTGATGCCAGCGGGCTGGATGCCTCCACCGCTGCGCTGCTGGCGCGGGTGCGCTGATCGCCTGCCCTGCAAGCGAGGCGTTCAGTGTGGGTGCGCGCTGTGGTCGTGCCCGGTGGCTTGGGGTTTGGCCGCTGGCGCAAACGCCTCTGATACCTTGACCGTGCCGCGCATCCCGGCCTCGTAGTGGCCGGGGATCAGGCAAGCCATCTGCAGCGTGGTGGTCTGTTCGAACTTGACCACCAGCTCGCCCTTGTGGCCTGCGGCCACTTCGATCGAAGCCCCGGTGCCGTGGCTGTGTCCATCCCCGTGGCCTGCGCCTTGCTGCATGGCCTGCGCGTGTTCGCGGATCTCGTCGTCGCTGCCCAGCACCATTTCGTGCGCCGTCTTGCCCGCGTTGTGCACCACAAAGCGGATGGTCTCACCCGTGCGCACCTCGATGCTGGACGGGGTGAAGCGCATCTGGTCGTCCATGCGCACATCGATGCTGCGGCTGACCACCAGCGCGGTCGGCCCGCTTGGGGCGTGGCCGTCATGGGCTGGCGCCGCGTCGTGGCTGTGGTCATCGCCAGGTGCTGTGCCGTGCGAATGGCCCGTGGCCGCCCACTCGGGGTGCTGCGCCAGCCACTGCCAGGCGCCGTAGCTGCCAGCCGTGACGAGCGCACCCACCACCAGCACATAAGCCGTGGTGCTGCGCAGCCAAGTGTGCGAAGTGTTCAGTGACAGCGCCAGCACCGAGCCGAAGAAGCCCAGTGGCACCACCCAGGCGCTGCGTGCGGGCGAATCCGGAAAGTGCTGCAAACCGCCCGTGAAGAAGCCCAGACCCATCGACAGCAGAGAGCCGACGATCAAGGTGCGCAACAGGCTGGACTGCACAGGCTCGGCTTCGCTGTCGGTCAGTCGGTGTTCCAGTGCCGCGCCCAGCACGAAGAGCACGATGCCGATGGCCGCTGTCCACAAGGACCGCTCGCCACTGAAAAAGCCGTGGTTGACGGCGCCCGAAATGAAGCTGATGCCGCTGTACTTGAGCAGCATGGCGCCGTGGTGGTGTTGAAAAGCAAAAGTCATGGATGTTCCTGTGCGCCCAAAAGGCGCGAATGGTCTGGGAGTGTCAGGCGAACTACCTGACAGGCATGGCAGATCGGTGCAGGAAATTCAGATCGGTGGGCGCAGGTCGGGGCGCAGGCTCAGACTGGCCCAGGGGCGGTGTGGGCTCGCGGGCAGGGCCTGGGGCAAGGGCGGCAGCTGAGGTTGTGCCCCGACGCCCAAGCCCACCGCACAGCAGTGGTGGCTGTCGGCTTGAACCGATGGGGCAGGCACTTTGCCAGGCGCAGCATGGGCCGCATGCGTGTCGCTGTCTGCCCGCTGCAAGCCCACCGTCTCATGGCAGCTTGGCGCCGGGCGGTGCGAAGGCGTTGTCTGCATGGCCCACGCGCTGCCCAGCACCAATTGCAGCAGCAAGGCAGCGAGCAGGGTCCAGACGGTTCGGCGCATGGGGGCATGATAAATAAAAAAGCCCCGTGATCGCTCACGGGGCTTGGGGCTCGAATGACCTGGATCAAGCCCAGGTCAGACGGCAGTGGCTTACATGCCCATGCCGCCCATACCACCCATGCCGCCCATGTCGGGCATGGCCGGAGCGGCGTCAGCCTTGGGGGCTTCAGAGACCATGCACTCGGTGGTCAGCATCAGGCTGGCCACGGAAGCGGCGTTCTGCAGCGCGGTGCGGGTCACTTTGGTGGGGTCCAGGATACCCATTTCGATCATGTCGCCATAGGTGTCGTTGGCGGCGTTGAAGCCGTAGTTGCCCTTGCCGGCCAGCACGTTGTTGACCACCACGCTGGCTTCGCCGCCGGCGTTGTAGACGATTTCGCGCAGGGGGGCTTCGATGGCCTTGAACACCAGGGCGATGCCGTGGTTCTGGTCAGCGTTGTCACCCTTGAGTTCACCCACGGCCTGGCGTGCGCGCAGCAGGGCCACGCCGCCACCGGCCACAATGCCTTCTTCCACGGCAGCGCGGGTGGCGTGCAGGGCGTCTTCCACGCGGGCTTTCTTTTCCTTCATCTCGACTTCGGTGGCGGCACCGACCTTGATGACGGCCACGCCGCCGGCCAGCTTGGCCACGCGCTCTTGCAGCTTCTCGCGGTCGTAGTCGCTGGTGGCTTCTTCGATCTGCACGCGGATTTGCTTGACGCGGGCTTCGATGTCCTGCGCTGCGCCAGCGCCGTCGATGATGGTGGTGTTTTCCTTGCCCACTTCGATGCGCTTGGCCTGGCCCAGATCGGTCAGTTGCACTTTTTCGAGGGTCAGACCCACTTCTTCAGCGATGACTTTGCCGCCGGTCAGGATGGCGATGTCTTCCAGCATGGCCTTGCGGCGGTCGCCGAAGCCCGGGGCCTTGACAGCCACAACCTTCAGGATGCCGCGGATGGTGTTGACCACCAGGGTGGCCAGGGCTTCGCCATCGACGTCTTCGGCGATGATCAGCAGCGGACGGCCAGCCTTGGCGACGGCTTCCAGCGTGGGCAGCAGGTCGCGGATGTTGCTGATCTTCTTGTCGAACAGCAGCACGAAGGGGTTGTCCAGCAGGGCAGCCTGCTTTTCGGGGTTGTTGATGAAGTAGGGCGACAGGTAGCCGCGGTCAAACTGCATGCCTTCCACGACATCCAGCTCGTTTTGCAGGCTCTTGCCGTCTTCCACGGTGATCACGCCTTCTTTGCCGACTTTGTCCATGGCGTTGGCGATGATCTCGCCGATGCTGGAGTCAGAGTTGGCGGAAATGGAACCCACCTGGGCGATTTCCTTGGAGGTGGTGGTGGCCTTGGTGGCTTTCTTCAGCTCGCCGATCAGGGCTTCCACAGCCTTGTCGATGCCGCGCTTCAGGTCCATCGGGTTGCCGCCGGCGACCACGTACTTCATGCCTTCGCGCACGATGGCCTGGGCCAGCACGGTGGCGGTGGTGGTGCCGTCGCCAGCGTTGTCAGAAGTCTTGGAAGCGACTTCCTTGACCATCTGGGCGCCCATGTTCTGCAGCTTGTCCTTGAGCTCGATTTCCTTGGCCACGGACACACCGTCCTTGGTCACGGTGGGGGCGCCGAAAGAGCGCTCGAGCACCACGTTGCGGCCTTTGGGGCCCAGGGTCACTTTGACGGCATTGGCCAGGATGTTCACACCCTCGACCATGCGGGCGCGGGCTTCGCCGCCGAAAACTACGTCTTTTGCTGCCATTTTTAAATTCCTTGACTGAATGTTTGGGTTTGATCAGTTGGGGACAGAGCGTCCGTGCGCTTCGCGCGTCGTTCGGTCTGTCCCGCAAATCATTCGACTACCGCGAACAGGTCGTCTTCCTTCATGACCAGCAGCTCGTCGCCATCGACCTTGACGGTCTGGCCGGAGTACTTGCCGAACAGGACGCGGTCGCCGACCTTGACGGTCAGGGCCTTGGTCTCGCCTTTGTCATTGGTCTTGCCCGGGCCGACGGCCAGGACTTCACCCTGGTCGGGCTTCTCTGCAGCGGCGTCGGGGATCACGATGCCCGAGGCGGTTTTGGTTTCGCTTTCAACGCGCTTGACGATCACGCGATCGCCGAGAGGACGAAGTTTCATGGAATCTCCTGGATTTGAAACATGGTTGACAAACTCAAGCCCCCTCAAGGGGGCCGGTGAATATTTCCGGGCGGTGTTAGCACTCGCAGCCGGGGAGTGCTAATCATAAGGGCTTTTGTCCAGCTTTCAAGGGTGCCCCATGGCCGAGGCAGGGTTTGCCCGGAAACGGGCAAAATCACGCCCCATGCAATCCGCGTTCCGCTTTTTCAGCCATTGGCCCTTGTGGGCCCTGCACGCCCTGGGGCATGTGGGCGGCTGGCTGGCCTGGTTGCTGTCGGGGGTGTACCGGCAGCGTTTCATGGCCAATGCGCGACAAGCCGGCCTGGGTTTGGGGCAAGTGGTGCCTGCCATTGGCCATGCGGGGGCCATGTCGGCCGAACTGCCGCGCCTGTGGTTTGGCGCGCCGGTGCCGGTGCAGTGGGCCGACGATCGGGCGGCGGTGCAAGCCTATGCCAGTGGCAAAGGGGTGCTTTTTCTCACGCCGCACCTGGGCTGCTTTGAGGTGACCGCCCAGGCCTTGGCCCAGCGCTTTGGCGCTCAGCACGGGCCTTTGACGGTGCTCTACCGTCCGGCCCGCCAGGCCGCGCTGGCGCAGGTGATGGAAGACGCCCGCAACCGCCCCGGCCTGGAGGCGGTGCCGACCACCCTGGCGGGGGTGCGCCAAATGATCAAGGCCTTGCGCGCAGGCCATGCGGTGGGTTTGCTGCCTGACCAGGTGCCGCCCGAGGGCATGGGCCAGTGGGCGCCGTTTTTTGGTCAACCGGCCTACACCATGACGCTGGCCGCCAGGCTGGCCTTGCAGACGGGGGCGCAGGTGGTGCTGATCTGGGGCGAACGCCTGCCTTGGGGGCGCGGCTACCGCCTGCACACCCGTACCCTGGGGCACGAACTCTCGGACAACCTGGATGTGGCCGTGGTGCAGATCAACCAGGCCATGGAGCGCTTGGTGCGTGAGCGCCCTGGCCAGTACCTGTGGGGCTATGCCCGCTACAAAGGGCCGCGCAGCGTCTGAACCATGAACAACACAAAGGCCCGGTTTTGGCTCACCTTCTGATCGCATTCATGCGCCTGATCGCCCGCTGGCCTTTGCCCGTGGTGCGCGCCATGGGCGCAGGGCTGGGGGCGGTGCTCTGGCTGGTGGCAGGCAAGCGGCGCCACATCGCCGATGTGAACCTGCGCTTGTGTTTTCCCGAATGGGCTGAGACGCACCGCAGGCGCATGGTGTGGCGCCATTTCATCGCCTTTGGCCGGTCGGTGCTCGACCGCGCCTGGCTCTGGCATGCCCCCGAATCGGTGCTGCGCCAGCGCCTGGCCTGGACGGGGGATGTGCAGGCGCTCACATCGCCTGGACCGCTGGTCATGTTTGCCCCGCACTTTGTTGGCCTGGACGCGGGCGGCTTGGCCGTGTCGATGGCGCTGCGCCCGGCTGCGGTGGCTTTCATCTTTGTGGCCCAGTCCAATCCGGTGGTGGAGCAATGGGTGCGCGGCGGGCGCGAACGCACGGGCAATACCCGACCGTATTTCCGTCACGAGGGCATGCGCAAGATCCTGGCGGGCCTCAAGGGGGGCGACGTGCTGCACCTGTCGCCTGACATGGACTTCAACCGCGAGGAGTCGATTTTTGTGCCCTTCATGGGGGTGCAGGCGGCCACAGTGCCTTCGCTCTCACGCCTGGCGCGGGTGGCGCGTGCGCGCGTGGTGCCGGTGGTCACGCGCATGACCGCCAGCGGTTACACCATCGAAGTCCATGCCCCGCTGATCGACTTTCCAAGCGAAGACCTGGCGGCCGACACCACCCGCATGAACGAGGTGCTGGCGGACTGCATCCGCACCATGCCCGAGCAATACCACTGGGTCCACCGCCGCTTCAAGACCCGACCCGAGGGCGAGCCCGGGGTTTACTGAGCTTTCAGAAAAGCGCTGATCTCGTCGATCACCCGCTCGGGCTGTTCGTGCACCACCCAATGCGTGGCCTGGTGCAGCGGCACCACTTTCAGCTGGGGCACAAATGCCTCCAGACCCTCGCACAGGCAAGGCAGCAGGGCAATGTCGTCCTGCGCCCAGAGCACCAGGGTCGGCATGCCGATGCGAAGCGCATCCGGGGGAATCTGGAGTTCGTGGGCATTGGCTGGGTGCAAGGGCGAGGCGCAGTAGTAGTTGAGTCCACCTTGCACGCCCAGGTCCCACACCGCACGGTACTGCGCACGCACGGCCTCGGTCAGCCAGCCCGCGCCAATGGGAGCGCCCGGCGTGCCCGGCGCGGCACTGGCGCCCATCCCTTCAAAAAAGCCGAACAGGCGGGCATGGCCGTTTTCGGTCAGCAGACGCGCTGCGTCGGGGCGCACCAGAAAGTTCATGTAGGCACTGGCGTCACGCTGCGCGGGGTTGTTTTGCAGTTCGCGCAAATAGGTGCCCGGGTGCGGCGCATTGACGATGACCAGCCGCTGCAGCCGCTTGGGGTGCTGGTTGGCAAAGGCCCAGGCCAGTGCGCCGCCCCAGTCGTGCGCGACCAGCGCCGCCAGCGGTGCATTCGGGCTTTCGGTGTCGATCAGTGCCGCAATGTCTTGCAGCAGGTGTTTGGCCCGGTAGTCCTGCACGTGGGTCGGCGCGCTGGAGCGTTCGTAGCCCCGCAGGTTGGGCGCTACGCAGCGGTAGCCGCCGTTTTCAGGCCGGGCAAAGTGTTCGAGCAGGGTGTCCCAGGCGAAGGCGGCCTCGGGAAAACCATGCAGAAACAGCAGCACCGGGCGGCCGCGTTCGCCACTGGCGCGGCAACTCAGGGTGATCCCGTGCGGCAGGGCTTGTTGCCAGGTCTCGATCATGGCCACGCTCCTTCAGAGGTTTTGTGGGCGCGTGCCCTGCAAGCGATGAGGCCGCTCCATCGCCAGCAGGGTTGGCTCCTACGGGGTATCGGGGTCGTCAGCGGGGGGCACGCTGACCAGTGCCACGCCACCAGGATGTGTCCAGTCCCACAGCAGCTGGGCCACCTCTTCCAGGCCCTGTTTCTTCAGGGCAGAGAAGAGTCTGACTTCGCCGCCGCCGGCTTGCAGTCGCGCAATCGACAGGGCCTTGGCCTGTTCGGCCCGGGTGAGTTTGTCGGCCTTGGTCAGCACGATCAGGAACTTCAGCCCTTCTTCCACCCTGGGTCGGATGATTTCGAGCAAGGCCTCGTCGAGTTCGGTCAGGCCGTGGCGCGGGTCGCACATCATCACCACACCCAGCAGGTTGGGGCGGCTGACCAAATAGTTGGCCATGACGCGCTGCCAGCGGGCCTTGTCGTCGCGGGCCACGGCCGCATAGCCGTAGCCAGGCAAGTCGGCCAGTACCGCGTCGGTGACGCCCTGTTTGCCCAGCGAGAACAGGTTGATGTGCTGGGTGCGACCGGGTTTTTTGGAGGCAAAGGCCAGCTGCTTTTGCTGCGTCAGGGTGTTGATGCAGGTGGACTTGCCCGCGTTGGAGCGGCCCACAAAAGCGATTTCAGGCAGATCGTGGCCGGGCAGGTGGTGCAACTGGGCGGCGGTGGTCAAAAAGCGCGCGGTGTGCATCCAGCCCAGCGGGGTGACGGTGGGTGGAGCCACGGGTGCGGCAGACGGGGTGGGCTTGGTGGTCATTTGGAATGCGATGACCGCCCGCCAAGGGCCGTCAGAAAACTGGTGCGGATCACATTGTAGAATCCTTCGGTTTTGTGCCGGTTCCCGGATACTTCGCTCAACGGATACATGCCCATGAAGTCGATTTCTGCCCTGATCGCCGCTGCCGCCCTGGTCGCTGGCTCTGCTTTTGCCAACGCCCCTGCAGCCCCTGCCAAGCCGGATCTGGCCAAAGGCGAAGCGTCTTACGGTGCCGTTTGCGCAGCCTGCCATGCCGCCGATGGCAACTCGACCACCCCCGCCAACCCCAAGCTGGCCCAGCAACATCCCGAATACCTGGCCAAACAGCTGGGTGAATTCAAGTCCGGCAAGCGCGCCAATGCCGTCATGAGCGGCATGGTCGCGGGCCTGAGCGACGCCGACATGCGCAACATCAGCGCCTGGCTGGCCACCAAGCAGGCCAAGCCGGGCTTTGCCAAAGACAAGGACAGCGTCGCCCTGGGCGAGCGCATCTACCGTGGTGGCATCCCTGACCGTCAGGTGGCCGCATGCGCCGGTTGCCACGCCCCCAACGGTGTCGGCATTCCGGCCCAGTACCCGCGCCTGTCGGGTCAGCACGCCGACTACACCACGGCCCAGCTGGTGGCTTTCCGTGACGGTGCCCGCAAAAACAGCGCCCAGATGACGGGTGTGGCCGCCAAGATGAACGACCGCGAAATCAAGGCCGTGGCCGACTACATCGCCGGTCTGCGCTGATCGCCGCGCCTGACGGCCGCGTTTGATTGCACTTCCAAAGCGGGCTCTGTCCCGCTTTTTGTATTTCCGGCCCCTGACTTTTTTCCTTTGCGATGACTTCGTTGACCGAAACCCCTGATGCCGACACCGAGGTGGGCTGGTGGAAGGCCTGGCAAGAACTGCTGGCCTCGATGCGCTTTGCCATCGCGCTGCTGACGGTCATCTGCATCGCCTCCGTCATTGGCACCGTGCTCAAGCAGCACGAGCCATTTCCCAACTACGTCAACCAGTTCGGGCCGTTCTGGGCCGAGGTCTTTGGCACGCTGCAGCTCTACAACGTCTACAGCGCCTGGTGGTTTTTGATGATTCTGGCTTTTCTGGTCACCAGCACCAGCTTGTGCATTGCCCGCAACACGCCCAAGATCCTGGCCGACCTCAAGGCCTACAAGGAAAGCATTCGCGAACAAAGCCTGAGGGCTTTTCACCACAAGGCTGAAGGGGCCTTGCAAGAGGTGCCCGAGGCGGCCGCACACCGCCTGGGCCAGCTGCTGGCCACGGGCGGCTGGAAGGTCAGGCTGCAATCCCGGGACGGTGGCTGGATGCTGGCCGCCAAGGCCGGTGCGGCCAACAAGCTGGGCTACATCGCCGCGCACTTGGCCATCGTGCTGGTGTGCGTGGGGGGGCTGCTCGATGGCGAGCTGATCGTGCGTGCCCAGACCTGGCTGGGGGGCAAGCAGGTCTACAACGGGGGTGGTTTGATCGCCGATGTGCCGACGCAGCACCGCCTGTCCGAGCGCAACCCGACTTTCCGCGGCAACCTGATGGTGGCCGAGGGCACGGCGTCGAGCACGGCCATCCTCAACCAGTCCGATGGCATCCTGCTGCAGGAGCTGCCCTTTGCCATCGAACTGAAAAAGTTCATCGTCGAGTACTACTCGACCGGCATGCCCAAGCTGTTCGCCAGCGACATCGTGATCCACGACAAGGCCACGGGCGAGAAAACCGAGGCCCGCGTCGAGGTCAACAAGCCGGCCAGCTTCCGTGGCATCGAGATTTACCAGTCCAGCTTTGACGATGGCGGCTCGCGCGTCAAGCTGCAGGCGGTGCCCATGGCCGACACCAGCAAGGCGTTCGAGGTGGAAGGCGTGATCGGTGGCAGCACCGAGCTCAGCCGTGGCAGCGAAAAGATGCGCCTCGAATTCACCGGCCTGCGCACCATCAACGTCGAAAATTTTGCCGGTCAGCGCGGCGCTGCTGGCGGGGGCACCGATGTGCGCGCAGTGGACCTGCGCGAAAGCATCGAAGGCCGCCTGGGCGCAGGGCACAAGACCTCGTCCAAAAAAGAGCTGCGCAACATTGGCCCCAGTGTGAGCTACAAGCTGCGCGACGCGGCGGGTCAGGCGCGAGAATTCAACAACTACATGCTGCCGGTGGACATGGGCGACGGCCAGGCGGTGTTCCTGCTGGGCATGCGCGAGAACCCTGGCGAGGCCTTCCGCTACCTGCGCTTGCCCGCCGACGAGAACAATGGCCTGGAAGGCTTTGTGCGCCTGCGCGCGGCCTTGCAGTCGCCCGAGTTGCGCACGCGTGCGGTGCAGCGTTACGCCCGCAACGCGGTGGACCCCAAACGCCCCGAACTCACGCAGCAGCTGGCCGAATCGGCTGCCCGCGCGCTGGGCCTGTTTGCCGGGCTCGAAACCGTCAAGGGCCAAAAAGTCTGGGGCCTGCAGGCGGTGGCCGACTTCATGGAGGCCAATGTGCCCGAGGCCGAACGCAACCGCGCTGGCGAAATGCTGATCCGCATTTTGAACGGTGTGCTGTTTGAATTGGACGCCGTGGCCCGCGAGCAGGCCCACACCAAGCCGCTGCCGCAAGACAAGATCCAGGGCTTCATGAGCCAGTCGGTGCTGGCGCTTAGCGATGCGCCGCTGTATTCGGCGCCCATGGCCCTCATGCTCAAGGACTTCACCCAGGTGCAGGCCAGTGTCTTCCAGGTGGCCAGAGCCCCTGGCAAAACCGTGGTTTACCTGGGCTGCGCTCTGCTGATTCTGGGCGTTTTTGCGATGCTCTATGTTCGCGAACGTCGCTTGTGGATCTGGCTGACGCCTTCGGGTGCCGACTCAAAGGCCTTGATGGCCCTGTCGTCCAACCGCAAGGCCATGGACACCGACCGCGAATTTGACCAACTCAAGGGCCGCCTGCTGGGTGCAGCACCCGACCCGGAGAACCCTGCATGAACACGACCGTGACCCTGAATCCGGGTTTTTTCTCACACCGCAGTCTGGCCGACTGGGGCTTTGCGGTGCTGGCCCTCTTGGGCATGGTGTTTGCCTTCGTGCAATACCAGCACGCCATGGACGGCTACGAGCAGGCCATTTTGGTGTGCGCCTGGCCTGCTGCCGTGTGGCTGGGCTGGTTCTGGCGCCCGGCGCGCAACCTGATGGTCGGCGTGGCGGCGCTGTCGCTGCTGGCCATCACCAGCTACCAGGGCGATCTGGCGCGCGCCGACAGCGTGTTCTGGCTCAAGTATTTCCTCTCCAGCCAGTCCGCGATCTTGTGGATGAGCATGGTGTTCTTCATCAGCACCGCTTTCTATTGGGCAGGCATGCTGATCCGCAGCCAGAGCGATGTGCTTGAAACCCTGGGCTCGCGCATGGCCTGGACGGGCGTCACGCTGGCGCTGGTGGGCACCATGGTGCGCTGGTACGAGAGCTACCTGATCGGCCCGGACATCGGCCACATCCCGGTGAGCAACCTCTACGAAGTCTTCGTCATGTTCTGCTGGATGACGGCGGTGTTCTACCTGTACTACGAAGGCCAGTACCAGACCCGCGCCCTGGGCGCCTTTGTCATGCTGGTGGTGAGCGCGGCGGTGGGCTTTCTGCTCTGGTACACGCTGGTGCGCGAGGCGCACGAGATCCAGCCCCTGGTGCCCGCCCTCAAGAGCTGGTGGATGAAGCTGCATGTGCCCGCCAATTTCATCGGCTACGGCACCTTTGCCCTGTCGGCCATGGTGGCCTTTGCCTACCTGATCAAACAGCAGGCGAATGAAACGCGTTGGTACAAGCTGGCCCCGCTGTGGCTGCTGGGTGCGGCGCTGTGCTTTGTGCCGATCGCTTTCCGCCAGCGTGGTGTGGCCGAAGCGGGCGGCAGCTACTGGGTGGGTTATGCCTTGATCGCTGCGCTCATCGCTGGCGGCATCCTGCTGGCGCGCCAGCGCCTGACCGAGCGCCTGCCTGCGCTGGAGGTGCTCGACGATGTGATGTACAAGGCCATTGCCGTGGGTTTCGCCTTTTTCACCATCGCCACCGTGCTGGGCGCGCTGTGGGCCGCCGAGGCCTGGGGTGGCTACTGGAGCTGGGACCCCAAGGAAACCTGGGCGCTGATCGTCTGGCTCAACTACGCCTCGTGGCTGCACATGCGCCTCATGAAAGGCCTGCGCGGCACCGTGGCCGCCTGGTGGGCGCTGGCGGGTCTGGGCGTGACGACGTTTGCCTTCCTGGGGGTGAACATGTTCCTGAGTGGCCTGCACAGCTACGGCACACTCTGACACCGCTGTTTTCAGGGGGGGCCTGCAGCCGCCCCCCAAAAGGGCCACAATGCACGCCAACCTTGGAGGCCCTTCATGCTGATCCGTTCATCCGACACCGGTTTTGACCACGCCGCCACGAGCGAAATCACACCCCGCACGGTGTTCGAATCGCGCCGCACGCTGCTGCAACAGATGGCGCTGGGCGCGGCGGGCCTGTCACTGAGCAGCTGGGCCGCCCGCGATGCCCGTGCCCAGATGAGAGGCCCGGGTGTTCTGCCTGCGCTGGCCGCTGTGCCGTCCAACGTGCCTGGCGCGCAAACGATGGACAAACCCACGGCCTACAAGGACGCCACCGGCTACAACAACTTCTACGAATTCGGCACCGACAAGTCCGATCCGGCGCGCCACGCCCACACCCTCAAGACCACGCCCTGGACGGTGGAGGTGGAAGGCCTGGTCAAAAAGCCCGGCCGCTACGCCTTGGAAGACCTGATGAAATGGGGCGCGATGGAAGAGCGCATCTACCGTTTGCGCTGTGTCGAAGGCTGGTCCATGGTGATCCCGTGGGTGGGCTATTCACTGGCCGACCTCATCAAACGTGTGGAGCCTCTGGGCCATGCGAAGTTTGTCGAATTCGTCACCCTGGCCGATGAAAAGACCATGCCGGGCGTGCGCGGCGGCGCACTCGACTGGCCCTATGTCGAGGGCCTGCGCCTGGACGAGGCCATGCACCCGCTCACGCTGCTGGCTTTTGGCATGTACGGCGAGGTGCTGCCCAGGCAAAACGGCGCGCCCTTGCGCCTGGTGGTGCCCTGGAAATACGGTTTCAAGAGCGCCAAGAGCCTGGTCAAGATCCGCTTCGTGGACAAACAACCCACCTCATCCTGGACCAAGGCCGCGCAGCAGGAGTACGGTTTTTATTCCAACGTCAACCCGAATGTGGACCACCCGCGCTGGAGCCAGGCCACCGAGCGGCGCATCGGCGAAGACGGCCTGCTGGCCAAAAAGCGCAAGACGCTGATGTTCAATGGCTACGAGCCGCAGGTGGGCCAGCTCTACGCGGGCATGGACCTGAAGAAAAACTACTGAGCATGCGCGGCTGGCTGCGCACCCGCACGGCCTGGTGGGCCTGCCTGGCCCTGGGCCTGCTGCCGCTGGCCTGGCTGCTGTGGCGCACTTTGGCCGACCAGCTCGGTGCCAACCCGGCCGAAACCCTGATCCGCGCCACCGGCGACTGGACCTTGCGCGGCCTGTGCCTGACGCTGGCCATCACCCCCGTGCGTGTGCTGCTGGGGGTGCCCGAACTGCTGCGCTTTCGCCGCCTGCTGGGCCTGCTCACCTTTGGCTACGCCTGCCTGCACCTGCTGTGCTACACGGGCTTTGACATGGGCTTTGAATGGCCCGACATCGTGCACGACATTCCCAAGCGTCCCTTTGTGCTGGTGGGCACGCTGGCCTTTGCGCTGCTGCTGCCACTGGCTGCCACGTCATGGAATGGCGCCATCCGCCGCCTGGGCCCGCAGCGCTGGCAGGCGCTGCACCGCAGCGTTTACGCCATCGCCGTGCTGGCCGTTCTGCATTTCTGGTGGATGCGTGCGGGCAAGCACAATTTTGGCGAGCCCACGATCTACGGGGCGATCACCGCCATCCTGCTGAGCTGGCGGCTGTATCGGCGCTGGCGTTACCCATGAGCGTTGGCAGGGCGGTAGCCTGGGTGACGATTTGCGGTACCCCGCCATGAGGAACCCAGGCTACCGCCCTGTCGGCACGGCACTGGATGAAGGTCTGCTTCAGCCGACCAGCTGCTCCAGCGCAAAGGTGTCAAACGCCGATTCGCGCTGGCGGATCAGGTGGGCCTGCTCGCCATCGACCAGCACCTCGGCGGCGCGACCACGCGTGTTGTAGTTGCTGGACATGCTCATGCAATACGCGCCGGCCGACAGCACGGCCAGCACATCACCGGATTGCACCACCAGCTGGCGGTCGCGGCCCAGCCAGTCGCCGCTTTCGCACACCGGGCCGACCACGTCGTAGGTGAGCGCATCGCCGGTGCGGGGCGAGACCGGCACGATCTGGTGGAAGGCCTCGTACATGGCCGGGCGCGGCAGGTCGTTCATGGCCGCGTCAACGATGCAGAAGTTCTTTTGTTCGCCTGGCTTGGTGAAGACCACTTCGGTCAGACAGACGCCTGCATTGCCCACCAGCGAACGGCCGGGTTCGATCATCAGCTGGCGCTGGCCATAGCCACGCGCGTCCAGCTTGGCCAGCAGCTGCGCCCACAGCGTGTCGGCTGCAGGGGGGGTGTCGCCGTTGTAGTCGATGCCCAGACCGCCGCCAAAGTCGATGTGGTGGATCGCAACACCGGCTTTTTCGATGTCGGCCACCAGGTCCAGGATGCGGTCCATCGCGTCCAGGTAGGGCGTGACCTCGGTGATCTGCGAGCCGATGTGGCAGTCAATGCCCACGACTTGGAGGCCCGGCAGGCTGGCCGCGTGCTGGTAGACCTGCACGGCGCGCTCGTGTGCGATGCCGAACTTGTTGCCCTTCAGGCCGGTGGAAATGTAAGGGTGGGTCTTGGCGTCCACATTGGGGTTCACGCGCAGGCTGACCGGCGCCTTGGTGCCCAGCTCGACCGCCACGCTGCTGAGCACATCGAGCTCGGCTTCGCTCTCGACGTTGAAGCAGCCGATGCCCGCCTGCAAGGCCTGCTTCATCTCGGCGCGGGTCTTGCCCACGCCCGAGAAGATGACCTTGGCCGGGTCGCCGCCCGCCGCCAGCACGCGCACCAGTTCGCCACCCGAGACGATGTCGAAGCCGCAACCGGCGTTGGCAAACACCTGCAGCACGGCCAGGCTGGAGTTGGCTTTCATGGCGTAGCAAATTTGCGCCTTGCGCCCGGCAAAGCCGCGCTGGTAGGCGGCCAGGGCCGACAGCATGGCGGCTTTGGAATAGACGAACAAGGGGGTGCCGTATTCGCGGGCCAGGTCGGCCAGGCGCACGCCTTCGATGTGCAGTTGATCGCCTTGGTAGGCCACAAACGGTTGGCCGGGCAGGGAAGTGGGGTTCGTCATGTTCAGCGGGAAGGATGGGAGGCGGCAGGCTGCGGCGCCTGAGCGGGGGGGGACCAGGGGTTGAGCGTTTGCGGCAGGGTGGCGCGGCCTTGCGATTCGGGGGTGTTGGGCAGCACCAGTGGCCCTTTTTGACCGCAGGCACTCAGCATGGCCGCAAGCGCCACAAGGAGATGGCCGGTGACTAGAATTCTTGCAATGCTCAACATCCGGCGATTGTAATGACCGACCTCGAATACATGGACCAGGCCGAACGCCTGCTGACACAGGTGGAAGCCTCGTGTGACCGCATCAACGACGAGACCGATGCCGACATCGACAACCAGCGCGTGGGCGGCATGGTCACGCTGACCTTTGCCAACCGCAGCCAGATCATCATCAACCTGCAAAAGCCCCTGCACGAAGTGTGGCTGGCCGCGCGCAGTGGTGGCTACCACTACAAGTTTGACGGCCAGCAGTGGCAGGACACCAAAGGCCAGGGCGAGTTCTGGGACAGCCTTTCGCGCTACGCCAGCGCGCAGGCGGGCCAAGCCCTGCGCTTTGGGGCCTGAGCGGCCCACGCCGCCGCATCAGTTGCGGAACAGGTCCAGGATGCGGCGTTTTTCGTCGCCCTGGCTCGAGCTGGCCGGTTTGTCCTCGGCCTTGTCGCTGAGGCCCAGCGAGGTCACGCCGCCGCGGGCGAATTCCTCGAACACCCAGTCGTTGCCCACTTGCACCAAGCCTTCGGGCACAGCGTAGCTTGACACGGGCACCTGGCGCAGCGCGGTTTCCATGTAGCTGATCCACACCGGCAGGCTCAGGCCACCGCCGGTTTCGCGGTCACCCAGCTTGCGTGGCGTGTCGTAGCCGATCCAGACGATGCCGGTGACGTTGGGGTTGTAGCCCGCAAACCAGGCGTCCATCGCATCGTTGGTGGTGCCGGTCTTGCCGTACACGTCGGGGCGCTTGAGCATGGCCTGGGCGCGGGCCGCCGTGCCTGAGCGGGTCACTTCCTGCAGCAGGGTGTTCATCACGTAAGCGTTGCGTGGCGTGATGGCGCGCTGCGCCTCATCGGGCTGAGGCGCCACGGGGCTGTCCACCAGCACTTTGCCCTTGGGATCGGTGATGCGCGTGATCAGGTGGGGCTGCACCAGGTAGCCGCCATTGGCAAACACCGAATAGGCCGATGCCATCTGCATGGGCGTGACCGAACCGGCGCCCAGGGCCATCGTCAGGTAGGCGGGGTGTTTGTCTTCGTCAAAACCGAAGTGGCCGATCCATTCCTGTGCATTGCGCGCGCCCACGGCCTGCAGCACGCGGATGGAGATCATGTTCTTGGACTTGGCCAGGCCGGTGCGCAGGCTCATGGGTCCTTCAAACTTGCCGTCGTAGTTTTTCGGTTCCCAGGGCTGGCCGCCGGTCACGCCACCGTCAAAGAACAGCGGGGCATCGTTGACCACGGTGGCGGGTGTGAAGCCTTTTTCAAGCGCAGCCGAGTAAATGAACGGCTTGAAGCTCGAACCCGGCTGGCGCCAGGCCTGGGTGACGTGGTTGAACTTGTTCTTGGCAAAGTCAAAGCCACCCACCAGCGCGCGCACCGCGCCAGTTTGCGGGGTGAGTGCCACAAAAGCCCCTTCCACTTCGGGTTGCTGGGTGATTTCGTAGCCGCCCTTGGGCATTTGCACAATGCGCACCACCGCGCCGCGGCGCAGACGCACGGCAGGGGCGGCCTTGTCCGACAGGCCCGACTGGACCGGCTTGAGGCCTTCGCCAGTGATCTCGATGGTGTCGCCATTGCCTCGTGTGACCAGCACCTTGCGCGGACCGGCTTCGAGCACCACAGCGCTCAGCAGGTCACCGTTGTCGGGGTGCTCGTCCAGAACATCGTCGATCGCGTCTTCCAGCTTTTTGCTGTCGGTGGGCAATTCGATGAACTTCTCGGGGCCACGGTAGATCTGGCGGCGCTCGTAGTCCATGATGCCCTGGCGCAGCGCATGGTAGGCGGCGCGCTGCTCGTCGGCCACCAGCGTGGTGGTGACGTTCAGGCCTCGCGTGTAGGTCTCAGCGCCGTACTGGGAAAACACCATTTGGCGCACGGTTTCGGCCACGTATTCGGCGTGCAGGATGCTCTTGTCGGCAGACGTGCGCAGGCGCAGCGGTTCGGCTTTGGCGCTGCGGGCCTGCTCGCGCGTGATGAAGCCGTTGTCTTCCATGCGCTCGATGATGTAGAGCTGGCGGGCGCGGGCGCGCTTGGGGTTGGCAAAGGGGTTGTAGGCCGAAGGCGCCTTGGGCAGACCGGCCAGCATGGCCGCTTCGGCCACTGTGATGTCCTTGAGCGATTTGCCGAAATAGGTTTCGGCCGCAGAGGCAAAGCCGTAAGCCCGGTTGCCCAGAAAGATCTGGTTCATGTAGATCTCCAGGATCTGGTCCTTGGAGAGCATGTGTTCGAGCTTGTAGGTCAGCAGGATCTCGTAGATCTTGCGGGTGTAGGTTTTCTCGGACGAGAGGTACACATTGCGCGCCACCTGCATGGTGATGGTGGAGGCGCCCTGGCTCTTGACGCGGCCAATGTTGGCCACGCCCGCACGCAAGATGCCCAGGTAGTCCACGCCGCCGTGTTGGTAAAAGCGCGCGTCCTCGATGGACAGCACGGCGTCTTTCATCACCTTGGGGATCTCGGCAATCGGGGTCAGGTGGCGACGTTCTTCGCCAAACTCGCCCATCAGCACGCCGTCGGCGCTGAACACGCGCAGCGGCAATTTGGGACGGTAATCCGAAAGGTCGGTGATGTCGGGCAGGTTGGGGTAGGCCATCACCATGGCCACGCCGGCCACAAACACAAGGGCCAGCAGACCGGCCACCACCAGCCCCAGGCCCCACAAAGCCAGCCGGATCAGCCAGTGGCTGGCGCTGGAAGAAGAGGGGGTAGACGAGCCGTCTTTGGAAGGAGGGTGCTGGGCAGACATGGGACCTTTGTGGGCCGCGCCAGAGGGGCGCCTGAAAGTGCCGCATTATAAAAATTCCGCCCTCCCGGTGTCTTATCTCCAAGCCATTTGTGAATTGTTTGGTTTTAAAAATGAATTGACACTCTGGACAAAGCCACTTAAAAAAACAGGTGCACCTGCCCCTTGGAGGCCGGTCAACGGCGAATCAGGGAGGAGACCCCACATGCAATGGCTCAAGCACGCCGGGCGTTTGCTGGGCAGGCCGACACCGCGCAGCCATGCCTGGGGCGCTTTGCTGGACCCGCAGGAGATCTTGCTGGCGGCTTTGTCCTTGCAGAAATCTGGGGCTGTGCGTGTCATGGTGTTTGAACGCCAACACGCCCCCGAAGGGCTGGTGCACCTTTCGGAGCGCGACGACTGGCTGGTGCAGACCTTGCGCGGCCTGGGCAGCCACCAGCCCCGGCAGCTGCGCACCATGGCCCTGGCACTGGACGATGAACGCTGTCGGCAGGGCGTGCTGTTGCACAGTCCCGCCACCAGCGCCGCTCAGTTGCAAGCCGAGGTCCAGCTCGAAGCCGCCTCGGCATGGGGTGTGGTCCCTGACGAAGTGGGCTTCGACTTTCGCAGCGAGGCCAGTGAAGTGACTTGGGCTGCCTGCTTGCGCGAAGACCTGCAGCAGTGGCGCGGCCACGCCCGCAGCGCAGGCTGGCGCTTGCCCATGGTTGAGCCAGGCCATCAGGCGGCGCAGCGCGCGGCCTTGCATCTGCGCGGTGAAGCTGCCGGGCACGGGGCCGATTCGCCACAGGACTGGCAGTTCAGCCGCACCCCCGAACGGGCCCTGACCGACGTGGACTGGCCCCAACTGCAGGCAGGCCCCTTGTGGCGGCCATTGGTGGCCTGCGGTGCTGCCCTGGGGCTTTTGCTGTGAGTGCGCCCGCCCTGAACCTGTTGCGCTACCCCCGGCGCGGATGGCTGGAGCCCCAACTTGGGTGGCCGCTGTTGCAGGCGCTGGGCGTGGGGGCGGTGTTGGGTGCAGCGTGTGTGCTGGGGCAGCATGGGTGGCTGGACCACCTGCAGAACCAGCGTGGGCAGTTGCAGCGCCAGGCTCACGCCGTGGCCAGGCAGCGGGCCACCGATGCCGCCCGCCAAGCGCAGGTACAGCGGCTGCAAGCTGTGCACACGCGTGCACAAGACTGGCAGACCCAGCAGGCCATGGGCTTGCGACTGCAGGCCGTGCTCAGCGCGCAAGGGCAGGCCCTGGGTTTGCGCGTTCTGCGTTGGCAGGGGGATGGGCGGCAGATGCTGCTGCAAGCCTGGCTGCCGCGTGTGCAGGATGTGCCTGCGCTGGTGGCGGCTTTGTCGGCGCTCGGGGCTGGCGCATGGACAGTGCAAAGCCTGAGCGATGGGGCCGCAGTGGCAACGCAGCGGCGCGAAAAAGAGCCCGGTGCCGGGGCGGATGGGGGGGTGGTGGTGCAGCTGCAGGCCCCTTGGTCACCCGCCACCCGGGAAAAAGGCCAGTCCGCACCATGAAAGCCTGGCGCCAGCACTGGGAACCTGCGCAACAACGCCACGCTCTGGCCTTGCTTGTGGTGGCGCTGCTGGGGGCTGCTGGGGTGGTCTGGGTGTTCGGGCCTGCGTCGGCCGAGGTGGACGCGCTGGAGATGGAGGTGGCGCAATGGCAGTCCCGGTCTTTGTCCTCGCCCCGCCCGGCCTCGCCAGTGCAACTGGCGACCCCCCCGACAGAGGAGGACCCCGGCCCGGCGTGGCCAGACCCGGCGCAAGCCAGCGCCCTGTGGCCCTGGTTGCAGCAACGCTTGCAGGCGCAGGGGCTGCAGGTGCTGGCCTTGCGCCCGCAAGCCTTCAACAACACCGTGCCCGCCTTGCCCGAACAAGCGGTGGTCTTGCAACTGCAGGGCCGCTGGCCCGACTGGCGCGCATGGACCCAGGACATGGCGCAGCACGCCCCTTGGTGGCAAGTTGATCAATGGCAAGTGGTGCCGCTGCAGGCGGGACAAGTGCGCATCGAACTGCAGGCCAGAGTGGGTCTGTGGCCTGCCGGTCTGGCCGCGCCTGAGCGGTCAGGCTGGAGCGCCCCCGCGTGGGCGGCGGCCCGCGCTGTCCCCACCCGCCGCGAGACCCTTTGGGACGCGCCCGACGCAGAGCGGGTGGACAGCCCGTCCGCAGCGTCGGCGCCAGCATCGCCCGATCCGCGTGCGTGGCCGGTGCGTGCCCTGCGGCTGCAGGGGGTGTGGCAGCAAGCGGACCAATGGCACGCGGTGCTGGGCGACGGCTTGGCACAGACCACGGTGCGTGCGGGCCAGCGGATCGGGCAAGAGGGCTTTCGGGTGCGACGCATTGGAGAAAACGGGGTGGAGCTGGTGAGCGGCCAAGGCGAGCCGACGCTGCGCCTGGACTGGCAAGGAGGGCGACCATGACGATGAAACCAGGCAAAGCGATGGCCTGCAGCGTGTTGCTGGGGCTGTGGGTGCAGGCCAGCACACCTGCCTTGGCGCAGCCTTCGGGCGCCGGACGCGCGGCGCAGGCTGGCCCGCTGCTGGACACCAGTGACAGCGCACCCATCAGTCTGAATTTCCACAACACCGATGTGCGCGCCCTCATGCAGGTGTTTGCCGACTTCACCGGCCTGAACTTTGTGACCACCGACAGCGTGAGCGGTCAGATCTCGCTGCGTTTGCAGCAAGTGCCCTGGCCGCAGGCCTTGCAAGTGGCGCTGCAGGCCAAGGGTTTGGTGGCGCGACAAGAGGGCCGGGTGGTCTGGATTGCGCCGCAGGACGAATGGCTGCTGCGCGAGAAGAAAGCATTGGAAGCACAGACTGCGCTGGACGGCGTGAGCCCCTTGCAGATGGTGTCGATGCGCCTGCAGTATGCGCGGGCCAGTGAAGTGGCACAACGCCTGCAGGGCGCAGGGGCGGTGGGGGCGGGCAGCGCCGGTGGCACGGGGGGCGGTCGCTGGCTGAGTGGGCGAGGCAGCGTGATGGCCGAGCCACGCACCAACCAGCTTTTCATCAGCGATGTGCCCACGCGCTTGACCGAATTGCAGCAGATCGTGGCGCGGCTGGATGTGCCGGTGCGTCAGGTGCTGATCGAGGCGCGCATCGTCGAGGCTGACGACCAGTTCGGCGAGTCGCTGGGCGTGCGCTTTGGGGTGGGTGCCAGCCGCGCTGTGGTGCTCAATGGCCAGTCCACCAGCGTGGGGCAGCTGGGGGCCAGCAACGCCAGCACCGGCCCTGGCGCGGTTGCGGGCAACCAGATCCCGTTTGCGGCGGGCAATGCGGGCCAGGCGCTGGTGGCGCCCGCCAGCGTGGCGGTGTCGCTGTTCAATGCCGCGGCCGACCGTTTCATCAGCCTGGAGCTGTCGGCGCTCGAAGCCGACGGGCGTGGCAAGGTGGTCTCTCGTCCGCGCGTGATCACAGCCGACCAGACCAAGGCATTGATCGAGCAGGGCACCGAGCTGCCTTACCAGACCGCCATGACCAGCGGGGGCAGCACACTCACGCAAATCACTTTTCGCAAGGCCAACCTCAAGCTCGAAGTCACGCCGCAGATCACGCCCGAGGGTGGGGTGGTGCTTGATGTGGACGTCAACCGCGACAGCGTGGGTCAGCTGACCACGGCGGGCTACGCCATCAACACCAAGCACGTGAAAACCCAGGTGCGGGTGCAGGACGGCGGCACCGTGGTGCTGGGCGGTATTTTTGAAGATGCCGACAAAAACGACGAGGCCAAAGTGCCCACTCTGGGCGATGTGCCGGTGCTGGGCTGGCTGTTTCGCAACCGCCAGCAGGTGCGCCGCCGCAGTGAGCTGCTGGTTTTTCTGACGCCGCGTGTGGTGGCCGATAACGTGAGCGCCGCCGAACTGGTGGGACCGGTCACGCCCCAGCCCGGCCCCCGTCCCTGAGCGCGGGGTGCAGGCCGCTCGCATACACTTGAGGGTTTTCGATGCGAGTCAGGCAAGGGCCTGGCATCGCCAATGCGTGTGAGACGGTCTTGAGCATCATTTTTGTCGGTCTGCCGGGTGCAGGCAAAACCACCATCGGGCGCCAGCTGGCACGTCGCCTGGGGGTGTCTTTTGTCGATTCGGACCATGTGATCGAAGAACGCCTGGGTTGCTCCATCCGCGAATACTTTGCACGCGAAGGCGAAGACGCTTTCCGCGACGTGGAGCAGGCCGTGCTCGACGACCTGAGCCAGAACCACAAAGGTGTGCTGTCCACAGGCGGTGGTTCGGTGCTGCGCGAGGCCAACCGCCGCCATCTGCACGGGCGCGGCCATGTGATTTACCTGCGCACCTCGCCCGAAGATGTGTTTCGCCGTGTGCGGCACGACACCGGCAGACCGCTCTTGCAGGTGGACGACCCGCTGGGCCGCCTGCGGGCGCTCTACGAAGCGCGTGACCCGCTCTACCGTGAGACGGCGCACTACGTGATCGAGACAGGCCGGCCTTCGGTGGCCGCGCTGGTCAACAAGATCATGATGCAGCTCGAACTGGGCGGGCACCTGCCGCTGGCTTCCTGAACCGCCTCCACACTTTGTGGGCGCTTGCCCTGCAAGCGATGGCTTGCAAACCACAAGCCTCCCATCGACAGCAGGGCGGGCTCCTACAGGATTTCGGCGGCCTCAACCATGAAACGAACCCGCTTTTGCCCTTGCCACTCGTCGGCGTCGAGCCGGTAGGCCAGTTTCACCCGCGCGGGCAGCGGGTCAACACGGTTGAACCAGATGCCGTCCACCGGCTGGCCCTGGTGCTTGAGCTTGAGCGCCAGGTGTTTTTCGCCCACCAGGCGCTGTGAGAGCACATCGACCTCGTCGCTGAAGACCGGTGCGGCAAAGCCCTGCCCCCAAACCTCGCGCTGCAACATGTCCACCAGTTCGGTGCGGCGGTATTCAGGGGCCAGCGGGCCATCGGTTTCCAGGCGGCGTTGCAGCGTGGCGGCGTCCAGCCACTCCAAGGCGACTTGCTGGAGGGTGGCTTCAAACACCTCGAAATGCTCTTCGGCAATGGTGCAGCCTGCGGCCATGGCATGGCCACCAAAGCGCAACAGCACGCCGGGTGCGCGTTTGGCCACCAGGTCCAGGGCGTCACGCAAATGAAAACCCGCAATCGAGCGGCCCGATCCTTTGAGCTCGTGTTCCTTGCCGGGGGCGGTGCTGGCCGCAAACACAAAGGTGGGCCGGTGATGGGTGTCTTTCAGGCGCGAGGCGACGATGCCCACCACGCCTTCGTGAAAGTCCGGGTCGAACACGCACAGCGCAGGCGGTGGTGTTTCGCCTTCCTCCAGCAGCGAGGCCGCGATCTCCATCGCCATCTCGCGCATGTCGCTTTCGATCACGCGGCGTTCGCGGTTGATGGTGTCCAGTTGTTTGGCCAGTTCGTCGGCGCGGCCAAAGTCGTCGGTCAGCAGGCATTCAATGCCCAGCGTCATGTCGGCCAGGCGACCGGCCGCGTTGATGCGCGGGCCCAGCGCAAAGCCAAAGTCAAAGGTGGTGGCGTGCGCTGCCTCGCGGCCTGCCGCGCGGAACAGCGCGGCCATGCCCGGCGGCAGCGCGCCTGCGCGCACGCGCCTGAGGCCTTGTGCCACCAGGCGACGGTTGTTGGCGTCGAGCTTGACCACGTCGGCCACGGTGCCCAGGGCCACCAAAGGCAGCAGCGCGTCCAGTTTGGGCTGTGTGGCAGCGTCGAAATGTCCGCGTGCGCGCAGTTCGGCGCGCAGGGCCAGCAGCACATAAAACACCACGCCAACACCCGCCATCGACTTGCTTGCGAAGGTACAGCCACCCTGGTTGGGGTTGACGATGACTTCGGCGGCAGGCAGTTGATCGGCAGGCAGGTGGTGGTCGGTCACCAGCACCTGCAGGCCCAGGGCCTGGGCAGCAGCCACGCCTTCAACGCTGGCGATGCCGTTGTCCACCGTGATCAGCAGATCGGCACCCTGTGCTTTCACGCGCTGGGCAATCGGTGGGGTCAGGCCGTAGCCGTCCACCACCCGGTCGGGCACCAGGTAGCTGACCTGGCGGGCGCCCAACATGCGCAGGCCGCGCACGGCCACCGCACATGCGGTGGCGCCATCGCAGTCGTAATCGGCCACGATGCACAGGCGTCGGTCGGCGGCAATCGCATCGGCCAGCAAACGGGCGGCTTCTTGCGCGCCTTTCAGGCCGCCGGGCGGCAGCAGTTTGGCCAGGGCGTCGTCAAGTTCGTCGGGGGTGTTCACGCCACGTGCGGCGTACAGGCGTGCCAGCAGCGGGTGCACGCCCGATTGTTCGAGCGCCCAGGCGCTGCGCGGCGGAACGTCGCGGGTCAGGAGTTGCATGTCGGGGTCAGGAGGTGGCCAGCAAGGCCCGCAAGGTGGCCGTGGTGTCGGGAAAAGAAAAAGCCTGCCGCAGCCGACCCAGCAGCTTGCCGGGACGGGCTTGCCAGTGCTGCGCGCTGGACTCGCTGCACAGCGTCAGTTGCAGACCAGGGGTGTCGGGCGCGGGCAGCTGTGCGTCCAGGGTTTGCCAGGCGGCGCGCCAGGCGTTCGCATCGCCGCGCAAAGCGCTGTTGCGCAGGGTGTCGATGGTGTGCACTTCGGTGCTGGCGGGCGCCGTGGGCGGCAAGCGACCAGCGCCATGCACCCAGAAGGCGTTGACTGGCTGCAGGCCACGCGCCAGCCGTGCGTCGTTGACCGGGTGGTTGTAGGCCAGCATCTGCATCTCGCTGTGCAGGCGCCCCAGTTTGGCAGGCAGGCCCGTGGTGATCCAGGGGCGGACATTGGCGTTGACCACGCGGTCCAGAGAAGCCGAGGCCCAACCCGCCAGCAGCTCGCCTTGGGCATGCCAATGCAGCGCATCGTGCCAGCGCACCTGCAGACCGTCTTCTTGCAAATAGGGCTGCAGGGTGTGCAGCAAGGCCTGCGACTCTTCGTCGTCCAGCTGCAGCGTGGCAGGGTCCATCATGAAGACTTGGTCCATGCCGATCTGCCAGTGGCAGGGGGTGATCCAGGCCTGCGCGCTGTCGCTGGCCAAGCCGCTTTGCCATGCCGCCCAGGGCAAGGGGCCTTGTGCGTCCCAGCCCAGCGCGTGGGCGTGGGCGCGTTCGTGCGGCATGGCGTGGGGCGGGCGTTCTGTGGCGGGGTCGGTGTCCTGGCCTGTCGCTTGCAATTGGCGCAGCAGGGCCTTCAGGCGGGGCAGGTGCAGGCCGTCCAGCGCGCTGGGGGGCAGTTGGGCGCTGGCGGCGTAGGCGATGATGCAGTGCATGGCCTGCGATTGTCGCAGGCTTGCATGGCGGTTTGGCCGGTCTCAGGGGGCCAGGGCGCGTGCCTCTTCGGCGCAATCGCTGCGCGGTGAATGCAGGTTTTTGGTGCGCGCGTCCTCAATTTCGGCCCGGGCCAGGGCCATCTGGCTGCGGAAAGTCGGATCGGCCTGCAGGCGGGCCACGGCGACGGTGCCCATCAGGCGGCCCGCATCGACATCGCTGGGCCAATGCACGCCGCACACCACCCGACTCTGGCCAAAGGCGTAACCGCGCTGCAGCAGGGCATCGGCCTTGGTGGGGGCCAGTTCGGTCAGCACCAGCGCCCAGGCCCAGCCCAATGCGGCATGGCCCGAGGGGTAAGAGCCGTCTTTGGCCAAAAAGGCTTCTTCCTGCGGGGTGCAGGTGCTCGCCCCTTCGATGACGAAGGGGCGTTGGCGCTTGTAATTGTCTTTGGCCTTGTAGGTGGCCAGGCCCGCATCGGTCAGGGTGCGGCGCATCAGCATGTGCAGGTGGGGTGTTTCTTGTTCCGAAATGGGCATGTCCAACACGCAGCTGAAAGCCTCTACCGCTTTGGGGCTGCGGTATTCGGCATCGCGCACGGCCAAGGCCCAGCGCGGGCTGCCGCGCAAGGCCCGGGTCTGGCGGTGCTGGGCCAGATCGGCGGCTTCCTGGGCCGAGCCTTTGGTCGGTGGCGGGGGCAACAAGGCCAAGCTGTCGGGCAATTGGGCGGGACTCAGGTAGCCGTGCAACACCCCCGAACCCGGCCGGATCTCACCCACCACGGCGGGCGACGTCGGGGGCTGGCTGGTTGGGGTGGTGCCGGGCAGGCCCTGGCACGCCGTCAGGCCTATGGCCGCGCCCAGGCCCAGCAGCAGGCGCTGTGCGCGCACGTGCAAGGGGTGCATCGTGGGGGTGTTGTGCAGGTGCAAAGGGCTGTCCATGGGGCCTCGCGGGTGTGTGGATGGTGGGTGGTGTGAGCGGTTGGGGTCAAGCCGCATCGACATGCCGGACGATGTTGCCACAGGGCGGGGTGAAACAGCCAGGCCCAGGCAGAAACGACCCCGGCACGCTGCACAATAGCGGCATGTCTTTTACCCGAACCTGGCCCTACGAGCTGGTGCTGGGCTGGCGCTACACACGCGCCGGTCGCGCCAGCCGCCGCAACGGCTTCATTTCCTTTATTTCCGGGGTGTCCATGCTGGGCATCGCCCTGGGCGTGGCTGCGCTCATCATCGTGTTGTCGGTGATGAACGGCTTTCAGCGCGAAGTGCGCGACCGCATGCTGGGCGTGGTCTCGCACATCGAAATTTATGCCGCCAGCGGCGAAGCGCTGCCCGATGTAGAGGGCTTGCGGGCGCGGCTGCTGGCACACCCGGAAGTCAAGGGCGCGGCCCCTTTCGTCAGCGCGCAGGCCTTGCTGGCGCGTGGCGAAGACATGAAGGGCGTGATGGTGCGCGGCATCGATCCGGTGCTGGAGCCGCAAGTCAGCGACCTGCAAGACGGTCAGGCCGGGGTGTTGCAGTCGCTGGCCGCAGGCGGTTTTGCCGTGGTGATCGGCCGCGACCTGGCCATGGCGATGGGGGCCGTGCCCGGCACATCGGTCACGCTGATCTCGCCGTCCGGACAGGTCACGCCTGCGGGCGCCTTGCCCCGGCTCAAGCAAATGCGCCTGGCAGGCCTGTTTTCTTCGGGCCATTACGAATACGACTCGGCCCTGGTGCTGATGCACGTCGAGGATGCGGCGCGCCTGTTCCGTCTGGAGGGGCCGACCGGCGTGCGTGTCAAGCTGCGCGACTTGCACCAGGCCCGCGCCGTGGCCGCCGAGCTGCAGCAGGAGCTGGGTGGCGGGTTTTATGTGCGCGACTGGACACAGCAAAACCGCACCTGGTTTGCCGCCGTGCAGGTTGAAAAACGCATGATGTTCATCATCCTCACGCTCATCGTGGCGGTGGCCGCCTTCAACCTGGTCAGCACCTTGGTGATGACCGTGACCGACAAGCGGGCCGACATCGCCATCTTGCGCACGCTGGGTGCCAGTCCGCGCAGCATCATGGGCATCTTTGTGGTGCAGGGCGCGACGGTGGGCGTGATCGGCACCCTCAGCGGTCTGGCGCTGGGCTTGCTGGTGGCCTTCAACATCGATGTCATCGTGCCTGCGCTGGAGAAGCTGTTCAACGCCAGTTTTCTGCCCAAGGACATTTACCTGATCAGCCGCATGCCCAGCGAGCCGCTGGCCAGCGACATCGTTCCGATTGCGGTGATCTCTCTCTTGCTGGCCTTTGTGGCCACCTTGTACCCGAGCTGGCGCGCCAGCCGCGTCAACCCTGCCGAGGCCCTGCGCCATGAGTGAAACCCCCAGCGCGGTGCTGCAGGCCTACCGCATCTACAAAGGCTACAACGACGGCACGCTCAAGGTGCAGGTGCTGCACGGGGTGGACCTGGCGGTGCACGCTGGTGAGACGCTGGCCATCGTGGGCGCTTCGGGTTCGGGCAAGAGCACGCTGCTGCATGTGCTGGGCGGGCTGGACGCGCCCAGTTCGGGCACGGTGCAGTTGCTGGGGCATTCGCTCACGGCCGCGTCACCGGCCGAGCAGGGGCAAAAGCGCAACCGCCACCTGGGCTTTGTCTACCAGTTTCACCATTTGCTGCCCGAATTCACCGCCCAGGAAAACGTGGCCATGCCGCTGTGGATCCGGCGCATGCCGCGCGAGCAGGCCATGGCCCAGGCCGCGCAGTGGCTCACGCGCGTGGGCCTGGGCGAGCGACTGGAGCACCGCCCGGCCGAACTCTCGGGCGGTGAACGCCAGCGCGTGGCCCTGGCGCGTGCGTTGGTGACCGAGCCGGCCTGTGTGCTGGCCGACGAGCCCACCGGCAACCTGGACCGGGCCACGGCCGATGCCGTGTTTGACCTGATGCTGCAGCTCGCCCGCGAGCGTGGCATGGCCTTTGTGGTGGTCACGCATGACCGCAGCTTGGCCGCACGTTGCGACCGGCAGCTGCAGTTGGTCCAGGGACAGCTTTCCGACCTTTGATGTGGATCGACACCCATTGCCACCTGGACGCGCCGGAATTTGACGCCGACCGCGACGCGTTGCGCCAGCGCGCACGCGAGGCCGGGGTGGGCGTGTGCGTGTTGCCCGCCGTGCAGCGCCGCGACTGGGCGGGCGTGCAGGCCTTGGCGGCGCGCCATGGCGACGCGTATGCCCTGGGCATCCACCCCTTGTATGTGCCGCAAGCCCATGATGCCGATCTGGACGCTCTGGATGCGGCCTTGAGCGCTGCGCAGAGTGACCCGCGCCTGGTGGCGGTGGGCGAGATCGGGCTGGACTTTTTTGTGCCCGCGCTGTGCACGCCCGAGATGCGCGAGCGGCAGTGGCACTTTTACACGGCCCAACTGGCGTTGGCCAAAAAGCATGGCCTGCCGGTGATTCTGCATGTGCGGCGTTCGGCCGATTGGCTGCTCAAGGGCTTGCGGCAAACGAAGGTGCAGGGTGGCATTGCCCACGCCTTCAACGGCAGCGCGCAACAGGCCCAGGCTTTCATCGACCTGGGCTTTGCTCTGGGCTTTGGCGGGGCCATGACGTTCGAACGCGCCACCGCCCTGCGCGAGCTGGCGCGCAGCCTGCCGATGCATGCTCTGGTGCTGGAGACCGATGCGCCCGACATTCCTCCGCAATGGATTTACCGCACCGCCCAGGCGCGTGCCAGCGGGCAGGCGCAGGGCCGCAACAGCCCGGCCGAGCTGCCACGCATCGCCCAGGTGCTGGCCGACTTGCGCGGCCTGGTCTGGCGCGAGGTGCAGGCGCAGACCACGGCCAATGCGCGGCGCGTGTTGCCCGCGCTGGAGCGCTTGGCATGACACGCCTGCAGGGGCTGGCGCCGCTGATCACGCCTGCAACACGGGTGCTGGTGTTGGGCAGCTTTCCGGGCTTGCGCTCGCTGCAGTTGCAGCAGTATTACGCGCACCCGCAAAACCAGTTCTGGCCAATTTTGCGTGCCCTGTGGCCGCAAGCCCCCTGGCCCCAAGACGGCGACTATGCGGCCCGCTGCACCTGCGCGCTGGTGCAGGGCTTGGGCGTGTGGGATGTGTATGCCAGTTGCGAGCGCGAGGGCAGCCTGGACAGTGCGATCCGCCACGCCCAGCGCAACGACTTTCCGGGTCTGCTGCAACGCTGCCCACTGCTGACGGGCATCGCCCACAACGGCGGCGAGAGCTTTCGGCACGCGCGTGCCGTGGAACAATCGCTGACCCACGCGGGCCTGGCCGGTCGGGTGCGGCTGCACAAGCTGCCGTCCACCAGCCCGGCCAACGCCTCGTGGACTTTTGAACGCAAGCTGGCCGCCTGGCGCGCCGTGATGCAAGAACATGGACTGCTATGAGCCGCAAAAAAACCATCGCCCTGCCCGAAGTCAATTTTTCGGAAGACGGTGACATCCGTTATTTGCACCTGGCCTCGCCCTGGATTCAGGGCTCGATGCTGATCAAGAAGCCCTACGACATCGAGCTGGAATATGTGCAGCGCATGATGGCCTGGCTGCTCTTCATGCCCGCCACCGAAGTCAAGGGGGCCCACGCCATGCAGTTGGGCTTGGGGGCAGGCACCATCACCAAGTTTTGTTACAAGAAACTCAAGATGACCTGTACGGCCATCGAGCTCAACCCGGGCGTGCTGCACGCCTGCCGGGGCTGGTTCAGGTTGCCCCCCGACGACGAGCGCCTGCGCGTGGTGCTGGCCGATGCGGCCGAGGAAATCCGTTCGCCTGAATGGAAGGGCGTGGTGGATGCCCTGCAGGTGGACCTGTACGACCACGAAGCCGCCGCCCCCGTGCTCGACAGCGAAGACTTCTACCGCGACTGCCGCGCCCTGCTCAGCCCCAATGCCTGCATGACGGTCAATTTGTTTGGCCGCTCGTCGAGCTTTGAGGCCAGCCTGCAAAAAATCTGCGCCGCCTTTGGCAACGATGCGGTCTGGGCCTTCAAACCCACGCGCGAGGGCAACACCATCGTGCTGGCGCAGCGCACGCCCTTGCGCCTCAAACGCGAAGAACTGATGGCTGCAGCCGAGCGCATCGAGGCCCAATGGGACCTGCCTGCCACCAAATGGTTGCGCGTGTTCAAGCCCGTTCAAAAATAAACCGTGATCACCGTCTTTTCGCGGCGCAAGCCGCATGAATGCTAGGGTTTTCCCTTGTGGGTCGCGCCCGGGACATAGGTGGAACCCACATGGAGCGGGCGCCATTCCTCCAACACAATCGCCACATCCAAAATTCTGGAGGAGTTGTATCGTGCTCATCAAAAGTCAGAAAGACTTTTTCTCGGGGCTGATGTTCACCGTGGTTGGTGCGGCATTCGCCTACGGGGCTACCGGCTACAGCGTCGGTTCGGGCGGCCGCATGGGGCCGGGTTATTTCCCTTTGCTGCTGGGTGTCATCCTGGCCATCCTGGGGGCCATCATCATGTTCAAGGCCCTGGTCTCGCAGGCGCACCCTGACGGTGACCCCATTGGCAAATGGGCCTGGAAGCCTTTGTTCTACATCATCAGCGCCAACTTGCTGTTTGGTGTCATGCTCGGCGGCCTGCCCTCCATCGGTCTGCCCCCCATGGGCCTGATTGCTGGCATCTTTGCGCTGACCATCGTGGCCAGCCTGGCCGGTGACAGTTTCAATCTGAAGGAAGTGCTGGTCCTGTCTGTGATCCTGTCGATCGGCAGCTACGCCGCCTTCATCCTGCTGCTCAAGCTGCAGTTCCCGGTCTGGCCGACCTTCATCGCTGGCTGAGGAGTAGAACAAGATGGATCTGATCAACAACCTCGCTCTTGGTTTTGGGGTGGCTTTCACCTTCCAGAACCTGATCTACGCTTTCATCGGCTGTCTGCTGGGCACGCTGATCGGCGTGCTGCCTGGTGTGGGCCCCGTGGCCACCATCGCCATGCTGCTGCCCGCCACCTACGCGCTGCCCCCGGTGGCCGCGCTGATCATGCTGGCCGGTATTTACTACGGCGCCCAGTACGGTGGTTCCACCACCGCCATTCTGGTGAACCTGCCCGGTGAAGCCTCTTCGGTCGTGACCATGATCGACGGCTACCAGATGGCCCGCAAGGGCCGAGCAGGCCCTGCACTGGCCGCTGCCGGTCTGGGTTCGTTCTTTGCTGGCTGTGTGGGCACGCTGATCCTGGCGGCCTTTGCTGCGCCGCTGACCGAGGTCGCCTTCAAGTTCGGCCCCGCCGAATACTTCTCGCTGATGGTCCTGGGCCTGATCGGCGCCGTGGTGCTGGCTTCGGGCTCACTCATCAAGGCCGTGGCCATGATCGTGCTGGGCCTGCTGATGGGTCTGGTGGGCACCGACGTGAACTCGGGCGTGGCCCGCTTCTCGTTCGACATCCCCGAACTGACCGACGGCATTGGCTTCATCACCATTGCCATGGGCGTGTTCGGTTACGGTGAAATCATCCACAACCTCTCGCACAAGGAAGAGGACCGCGAAGTCTTCACCGGCAAGGTGGAAGGCCTGATGCCCACGGCAGAAGACTTCAAGAACATGGTGCCTGCCGTGCTGCGCGGTACCGCCATCGGCTCCATCCTGGGCATCCTGCCCGGCGGCGGCGCCCTGCTGGCGGCCTTTGCGGCCTACACCATCGAGAAGAAGACCAAGCTCAAGCCGGGCGAAGTGCCTTTCGGCCAGGGCAACATCCGCGGTGTGGCGTCTCCCGAGTCGGCCAACAACTCCGGTTCGCAAACCTCCTTCATCCCGCTGCTGACGCTGGGCATTCCGCCCAACGCCGTGATGGCGCTGATGGTGGGTGCCATGACCATCCACAACATCCAGCCAGGTCCGCAGGTGATGACCAGCAACCCCGAGCTGTTCTGGGGCCTGATCGCCTCGATGTGGATCGGCAACGCCATGCTGGTGATCCTGAACCTGCCGCTGATCGGCATGTGGATCAAGCTGCTCACCGTGCCTTACCGCTGGCTGTTCCCCGCCATCGTGCTGTTCTGCGCGATCGGTGTGTACTCGACCAACAACAACACCTTCGACATCTGGATGGTGGCGGCCTTCGGTGTGATCGGTTACCTCTTCATCAAGCTGGGCGTGGAACCTGCGCCGCTGCTGCTGGGCTTCATCCTGGGCCCGATGATGGAAGAAAACCTGCGCCGTGCCATGCTGCTCTCGCGTGGCGACTGGAGCGTGTTCGTCACGCGTCCGCTGTCGGCCAGCCTGCTGGCTGCCGCTGCGGTGCTGCTGGTGATCGTGATGCTGCCGGCTGTGAAGTCCAAGCGCGAAGAGGCTTTCGTCGAAGAGTGATCTTCACCTGAGCTTTCATGACAACGGCCCTTCGGGGCCGTTGTCATTGGGACATTGTTTTGAGGAGTGATTTCATGCTGCGCATTTCCCTTCAACGCCGAACCTTGGCCCGTGTGGCAGCGGTTTGGGGCATGGCAATGGTCTTTGCAGGACCGGTGCAGGCCGCCTGGCCAGAGCGGCCCATTCGCTTTGTGGTGCCTTTCCCCACAGGGCAGGCCACCGACATCATCGCGCGGGGCTTGGCCGAACAGTTGACGCGGCGCCTGGGTCAGTCGGTGATCGTGGACAACAAGGCCGGAGCGGGCAGCAACATCGGCAGCGAATTCGTGGTGCGCTCGGCGCCAGACGGTTACACCATTTTGGTGGCGGGCAGCGCGATGGCCGTCAATCAGACGCTGTACCCCAAGGTCAATTTCGATCCGGCCAAAGACCTCACCGGCATTTCGCTGGTGGCCAAGGTGCCTCTGATTTTTCTGGCCACCCCGGCGTCGGGCTTTCAGTCCATCAAGGATGTGGCGGCCCAGGCCAAAGCCCAGCCGGGGCGTTTGAATTACGCCAGCGCCGGCATCGGCGGCACGCAGCACTTGTCAGGAGAGTTGTTCAAGTCGCGGGCGGGGGTGTTCATCACGCACATCCCTTACCGCGGCAGTGGCCCGGCCCAGGCCGACTTTCTGGCCAATCAGGTGCCCCTGATGGTGGACTCGGTCACCGCCGCCTTGCCGCACATCCGCTCGGGTCGTGCAGTGCCCTTGGCGGTCACGTCGGCGCAGCGTTCGGCTTTGCTGCCCGATGTGCCCACCGTGGCCGAATCGGGCGTGGCGGGTGTTCAGGGTTTTGAAGCTGTGGGCTGGCTGGGTTTGATGGCGCCCAAGGGCACGCCGCCCGAGATCATCCAACGCCTGCAGCATGAAGTCCATGAGGCCTTGACCAGCGAGGCCATGGTCCGCTTCATCCGTGAACGCGGCTCTGAACCGTCGCCCAGCAACGGCCCCGAGTTCGATGCCTTTGTGGCCGCCGAAATCCGCAAATGGGGTCAGGTGGTCAAGCTGTCAGGCGCCAAGCCGGAGTGAGCCTGTCAGGGCTGGGGGCGGTGCAGAGCCGTGCCCGCCATGTCCATGGAAGACCGCAGGATCTGCCCATGGGTGGAGTCGGTGCAATACAGCGTGCGTCGGTCGCTGCCGCCAAAGGCCAGGTTGGTGATGGACGCGCCTGGCTCGCCGGTGAGGACCAGCTCGGGTTCTGCCAGACGGTTCAGGACCCAGATGCGGGCCAGGCCCGGGTTGGCCACCAGCAGACGGCCACCTTCGTCCATGGCCAGCCCGTCGGGGCCACTGGGGCCGTAAGACGTGAAAAACTGTCCGGCCTTGGACACGCTGCCATCGGCCAAGAGCGGCATGCGCCACACGCAGTTGCCGCGCGTGGCGGCCACAAACAAAAAGCGCTCGTCGTTGGACAGCACGATGCCGTTGGGGCTGGGCACGTTGGACAGCAGCATGTCCAGCCGTCCATCGGGTGCCAGGCGGTAGACGCGGCCTGTGGGGTCGTGCAGTCCGGTCTGCCCCTGGTCGGTGAAATACAAATTCCCTTTTGAATCGAACACCAGGTCGTTCACCCCCTTGAAGCGTTCGCTGTTGCGGCGCTCCAGATAGGGCCGCACCTGGCCGCTGTCGATGTCGAGCACCACCAGTCCGTTTTTGTAATCGGTCACCAGCAGCTGTTTGGCATTCAGAAACTTCATGCCGTTGGGCTCGCCGTCCCACTGCGCCACCAGGTCCCATTCGCCTTGGGGGTCGATGCGCAGCACCCGGCCAAAGGGGATGTCGGTCACGTACAGGTGGCCCTGTGCGTCAAACACCGGCCCTTCAAGGAAGGAGTCGGCCAACCGACCGCCCTGGTTCACGTCAGCCCAGAGGCTGCGCACGCCCGTTTGGCGGTATTTGTCGGGCATGGAACTGAAGAGTTCCAGGGGGCGGACGGTGGGTGGGTGGAGCAGGAACATGGTGGGATTATTCCGCCTTGAGCTGGAGTTCGCCTGCCAGCTTGATGTAGGCCCGGGTGTCACGGTCCAGGTCGCGGCCAAAGGCTTGTCCGCAGCTGTGTTGGGCTTCCATGCCCATGCCCTGCAGCTTGGCCACGGTGGCTGCTTGTTCGGTGAACTGAATCGCCACTTTTTCCAGCGTCTGCAGCACGGCGGCGGGTGTACCCGCCGGGGCCAGCAGGCCGTACCAGGCATCGGCTGCATAGCCTTTGACGCCCGCTTCGGCAAAGGTGGGCACCTGCGGCAGCAGGGTTGACCGGCGGCTGGATGCCACCGCCAAAGCCGTGAGCTTGCCCGCCTGCACCTGCGGCAACACCGAGCCCAGTGTTGCGAACGAGCTGTCAAGCTGGCCGCCGATCACATCGGTCACCACTTGCGCAGCGCCCTTGTAGGGGATGTGGTTCATGCTCAACCCGGTCATGTGCAAAAACTGCTCGCTGGCAAAGTGCCCCGAACTGCCGGTGCCCGGCGTGCCATAGCTGCGCTGGCCCGGTGCCTCGCGCACCTGCTGCATGAAGCCGCTCAGGCTTTTGGCTGCCATGGCCGGGCCGGTCACCAGCACCGTGGGGCTCACGGCCAGCGTGCAGATCGGGGCGAAGGAGCGCACTGCGTCGAATTTGACGCGCGCGCTGTAGAGCGCCGGGATCATGGTGTGGTTGGTGGCCGCCATCAGCAGGGTGTAACCGTCAGCGGGTGCAGATGCCACCGCTTCGGCGGCCAGGATGGTGTTGGCGCCGGGTTTGTTGTCCACCACCACCGGCTGGCCCAGCGCGCGTGCGGCGTGCTCGGCAAAGGCGCGGGCCACCACGTCGGTCGGGCCACCGGCCGAGAAGCCGACCACCAGGCGCAGGGGTTTGCCGGGCCAGGTTTGGGCCCAGGCGCTGGTGCCCAGTGCCAGCAGCGCGCAGGTGACCAGGCCCTGCGCCAGTCGAAGCGTGTTCATGTGCGGTGCGTCCTTATTCTTTCTTGATGCCTGCGGCCTTGACGGTGGCGGCCCAGCGGCCCGATTCGGCCGTCAGGTACTTGCGAAAGTCCTCGGGCGAAGACGCCACGATGCGCGAGCCCAGGCTGTCGAACTTGGCCTTGATTTCGGGCATGGCCAGCACCTCGCGCAGCGCTGCATTGAGGCGTTTGACGGTGTCTGCCGGTGTGCCATGCGGCACAAAGACCCCGTTCCATTCGTAGGACTCGTAAGGCTTGCCGATCACTTCGGCCACCGTGGGCACATCGGGGAACAGCGGGTTGCGCTGGGCCGAGGTGATGGCCAGGGCTTTGACCAGGCCGTTCTTCACATGACCGCTGATGGCCGGCAGGTTGAAAAAGCCCATGTCCACTTCGCCGGCAATGGTGCCGGTGATCGCCAGGCCGCCGCTCTTGTAGGGGATGTGCAGCATGCTCACGCCGGCGGACTGGTTCATGAGTTCGGGGGCCATGTACTGCACGGTGCCCTGGCCGCCGGTGGAGAAGGTCAGCTTGCCGGGCGCTGCTTTTGCGGCCTTCATCAACTCAGCGGCGCTTGCGTAGGGTGATGACTTGGGCACGGTCAACAGCATGGGTGTGACGGCTACCTGGGTCACCGGGATCAGGTCCTTGTCGGCATCGAAAGGCAGCTTTTGCAGGTGCGGGTTGATCGAAAATGGGGTCGCGTCATAGAGCACCGTGAAGCCATCGGCCGCGGCCGTGGCCACGGCCTGTGCACCGATGACGCCGCTGGCCCCGGCCTTGTTGACCACCACCACCGAGGTGCCCAGTTTGGGGCCCAGATTCTGGCCAATCAATCTGGCCAGTGCATCGGCTGTGCCGCCGGGGGCATAGGGCACGACGATGCTGAGGGTCTTGCCTTCGGGCCAGGCAGCCAAAGTGGCTGAGCTGGCGAGGGACAAGGCCAGACCGACAGCGGCCACAAAGGTGTTGAAGGTTCTGCGTTGCATGGTGTCTTCCTCTTGTGTGGGGTTGAAATCAAACTGTGGCAATCGGGGTCACGGGTGAACCGGCCGCGCCGGGCAGACGCAGCGGCGGCGCCGTGAGCAAAAAGCGCGAACGGCCCGCGCTGCGCAGCCAGTGCGTCAGCGGCGTGAGCCACCACAGCTCGCCCAGGTGGATGCCGTTCTTGAACAGGCAGTGCTCGTGCAGCGGCAGGCGCGGCCCACGCAATGGGGTGCTGCGCGTGAGCGACGGGCCAGCCACCAGTTCGACCGCCGGGTTGTCGGCCATCAGGCAGGCCAGGCGCGTGTCGCTGATCCAGTTGAGAAGGCGCGCGTCCGAGCCGTCCAGGCCGCTGCCGGTCTCGTGCAGGTGCTTCACGTCGGGCTGCTTGCGCATGGCCAACAGCGTGTCGGCAAAGCCGGTGTGCAGGCAGACCATGTCGCCTTCCTCGATGTCGATCCGGTCGGCTTCGAGGATGCGCATCAGCTGCTCGTAGCCCACGGCGACGCGCTGGCGGCCCAGGTGTTTCTCCAGGTCGATCAGCACACCCCGGCCCTGTGCACCATGCAGCGCCAGATTGGCCACACCCAGGGCCCCGGCGTCCGGGTCGGGGTAGCGCGCCCAGTCTTGTGGGGCTGCCGGGTCGGTGGTGCCCGGGTGAAGGTCGGTGCCCGCACGAAAGCCGTTGTAGAAGACGGCCTCCATCTCGCCGTCACCGTCGGCATCGAAGCGGCTGCCGATGTGGGCCAGGCTGTCCCACTGGGTGGAGTACTGGGTGTTCATCAGCATGACCTCGTCGCAGACGACATCGGTCAGATTCGGGTCTTCTGTGGCATACGACCAGCAAAAGCCTTGCACGCCTTGGCTCGCACCATCGCGCAGCGTGCCGTAGAGCCGGGGTGGCAGGCGGCGCGCATTGAGCGCCATGCCGCCGGGCACATCCAGCGGCAACGAGAGGCAAAACGTCAGCCCTTCACGCACTTCGGCCATGCCCTGGCGCACCTTGGCGGGCGTGACCAGGTTCATGCGGCCCAGGCGGTCGTCAGGCCCGAACTCGCCCCAGTGGCTGCCGGGTGGTGCGTTTTTCCATCGGGGTGTCGTGGACATGGTGTGTGCCTTATTGGCGTTCGAACGCGGTGTTGGCGGCCACTTTGCCCCAGGCTTCGGTGCTGTCCTTGAGCATGCGGGCAAAGGCGTCTGCCTGCAGTTGGCGCGGGTCGGCGCCCATGCCTTCGGCAAAGACCTTCATGTCGGGCGAGGCCATGGCGGTGGCCACCTCTTTTTGCAGTCGGGTCAGGACCGCAGCGGGCGTGCCTTTGGGCGCCCACAGGCCGGTCCAGTTGACCACGCCGCCCCAAGGCACGCCGGCCTCGGCAAAGGTGGGCACCTCGGGCAGCGAGGCCAGGCGCTTGTCGCCGCTCACGGCCAAGAGGCGCAACTTGCCACCGCGCACATTGGGCATCAGGCCGCTGGTCGAGGCGATCTGCATGTCGATGGTGCCCGAGAGCACCGCCTGCGTGGCCTCGGCCGCGCCCTTGAAGGGGATGTGCATGAAGTTCGCGCCGGCGGCGATGCCCAGGGCCTCGCTGGCGAAGTGCGGTGTGGTGCCGGCGCCGCCCGAGCCGTAGCTGATCTTGTTGGGCTGCGCCTTGGCGTCGGCCACCAGCTCGCGCAGGGTCTTGTACTTCGCGTTGGCATTGACGGTCAGCGCCATCGGCGTGAAGGCAAAGGCGCTGATGGGCAGCAGGTCGCTGGCGTGGTCAAAGGGCAGCTTCTTGAAGATGTGGGGCAGCAACGCGTAGGTGGTGTCGTTGGCCATCAGGGTGTAGCCATCGGGCTCTGCCTTGGCCACCATTTGAGTGCCGATCGTGCCGGTGGCGCCGGCCTTGTTTTCCACGAAAAAGCTCTGGCCGGTTTGCTCGGTGAGCTTTTGCGCGATCTTGCGCGTGACCACGTCGACCGCGCCGCCCGGCCCGTAGGGCACGATGATCTTGACCGGCTTGCTGGGCCAGGTGTCGGCGAAGGCGACGGGGGCCAGGCTGGCCCCCAGGGCGCAGACTCCTGCGGCAAGCAGGGCGCGGCGGGTGTTCAACGATCGGGTCATGAGAGTCTCCTGGACAGATGGGGCATCAAGGCCGGTGCGGGCGCTCAGGCCTGGGCCAGCACGTCCAGCACATTGCGCGCCGCGCCCACGCCCATGTTGATGTAGGCATCGCTGGTCACGCCGCCAATGTGCGGGCTCAGCACGATGCCGGGCACGTTGTGGAAGGCGTGGGGCACCGTCATGGGCTCGACGGCGAAGCTGTCGAGGCCAGCGGCGAATACCTGACCCGATTGCACCGCGGCCAGCAAGGCCGCTTCGTCGATCAGGCCACCGCGCGCGGTGTTGACCACGATCACGCCTTTTTTGCACTGGACCAGCGTGCTGGCGTTGAGCAGTTGCTTGTTCTCGGGCGTCAGCGGGCAGTGCAGCGAAATGGCATCCGACTCGCGCCAGATCGTGTCCAGATCAACCGGCTTGATGTAGTCGGGCAGGTTCTTGGCAAAGGGGTCAAAGCCCAAGACCTTCATGCCCATGGCGTCGCACATGCGCGCAAAGCGCTGGCCAATGGCGCCCAGGCCGATCAGGCCGATGGTGCGGCCGTGCAGCTCGATGCTCTTGTGCGTGGCTTTGTCCCAGTGGCCCGCGTGCATGCGGGTGTCGAGGTCCACCACTGACTTGGCGCAGGCCAGCAGCAGGGCCAGGGCTTGCTCGGCCACGGCGGCGGCGTTGGCACCCACGGCGGCGCGCACTTCAATGCCGCGCGCCTTGGCGGCTTCTTTGTCGATGGTGTCGGTGCCGCTGCCGTGTTTGGAAATCACGCGCAGCGAGGGCGCGGCGTCCATGACCTTGGCGCCCACAGCGCCGTAGCGCACGATGAAGGCCACCGGGTCATGCTGCTGGCACAAGGCCACCAGCTGCTCTTCGGTCGGGGTCTTGCCCGCGTAGACGATGTCGAAGTCGGTCAGCAGGTCCAGGGCTTGCTGCGCCAGGTCGGCGCCGGTGACGATGAGGCGGGGGCGGCTCACAGTGTTTCCCCTTCCTTGAGTACACCAGCGGCGCGCAGCGAGGGCACGAGCCAGGAGGCGGCGGTCTTGCCTTCCTTGATCTGGGCGATGCGCTTGGCTTCGTCCTCGACCTTTTTGTGGGCGGCAGGGATCAGGCTGGCGAGTTTGTCCTTCTCGACCACCACGATGCCGTCGGCATCGGCCAGCACGAAGTCACCCGCATTCACGCTCACGCCACCGCAGCTGATCGGGTGGCCGATGCGGCCACCGATGTTCTTGGTCGGGCCGTTGGGGTTGGTGCCGACCGAGAAGACCGGGAAGTCCATCTCGTCGATCTCCAGGCTGTCGCGCACCGCGCCGTCGACGATCACGCCCGCAATGCCGAGCTGGCGGCAGGCGGTCATCATGATGGTGCCCATGAGCGCCGAGGTCTGGTCGCCCTTGCCGTCGATCACCAGCACATCGCCGGGCTTGGCCATGGCAATGGCGGCGTGGATCATCAGGTTATCGCCGGGGCGGACCTCCACCGTGAGGGCGGGGCCAGCCACCTGCATGCGCGGGCGCAGGGCCTGGATGCGGCCGTGCATGGCACCGCGGCGCCCGGCCACGTCGGCCAGGATGGCGGCCTGGAAGTCAGCGGCTTGCGCGACCAGTTCAGGAGAAACGCGCTCGAAGTCGCGAATGATGTCTTGGCTCATGGAGATGTCCTTGTGTGAAATGAAAGAGGTGTTCAGTCGGCCTTGATGTTGGCCGTGCGGATGACGCGGGCCCAGGTGGCCGAGTCTTTGCTTTGTTGTTCGGCCAGGCGCTGCGGCGTGCCGCCGACCAGGGTGACGCCGAGCTTGTCGGCCAGTTCAACAATGTTGGGTTCGCGCAGCGCCTTGTTGACCTCGGCGTTCAGGCGCTGCAAGGTGGCCGCGGGTGTGCGGGCCGGCAGGTAGATGGCCAGCCACTGCTCGACCACGAAGTCTTTCTGGCCGGCTTGCGCCATGGTGGGCACATCGGGCAGGCCTTTCAGGCGTGCGGCCGAAGTCACTGCCAGCGCGCGCAGCTTGCCGGCCTGGATGTGGGGCAGCGCCGCAGCGATCGGCGTGAACATGAACTGCACTTGCCCGCCCAGCGTGTCCTGCAGCGCCGGGGTGTCGCCCTTGTAAGGCACGTGCAGCAGCTTCACATCGGCGCGCGAGGCCAGCAGCTCGGCCTGCATCTGCAAGATGGTGCCGTTGCCACCCGAGGCGAAGGCGATTTCACCGGGGCGCGATTTGGCCAGGGCCAGCAGCTCGGCCACGGTTTTGAAGGGTTGCGAGGGCGCGGCCACCACCACATTGGGGATGGTGCCGATCAGGGCCACGGGCGCCAGGTCGTGCAACGGGTCGTAGGACAGCTTTCCCATCAGGTGCGGGGCGATGGCCTGTGCGCCGATGGTGGTGACCAGGGCCGTGGTGCCGTCCGGGTTGGCCTTGGCCACATGGGCGCCGCCGATCGTGCCGGTGGCACCGGGCTTGTTGTCCACGATGACCGAGGTGCCCAGCGCCGTGCCCACGCGCTGCGCAATCGCGCGCGCCATCACGTCGGTGCTGCCGGCGGGGGGGTAGGGCACGACCCAGGTGAGGGGGCGGCTGCCGGGCCAGTCTTGTGCGTGGACGGTCGGACTGCTCAGCGCGGCGGCCACAAGGGCCATCGCAAGCCAGCGGCGTTGAAGGGAGAAAACGGAGGTGTTCATGCTGAATGGGTGAAAGAGGTGTCGAACCCGTACAGGCGTTCGGGGTTGGTGACAAGGATGCGTTGCAGCCTGTCGGTATCGCCAGCCCATTGGGCCAGCCGGTCGATCTGGCGGGCGTCATCGGGCATGGGCTGCAGACCGGCCGATGCGGTGGCATGGGGCCAGTCACTGCCCCAGACCACGCGATCAGGTGCGGCGTCGATGTAGCTGCGGGCCAGGGCGTCCAGCGTCGGGTCTTCGGTGCTGGCCGTGGGGCTGACCAGGTAGCCGCCCGAGAGCTTGACCCAGGCGCGCTGGTTGCACAGCAACTCCAGCACCAGGGTGTGGGCCGCTTGGCCGAGCAGCGATGGGGTGATGCGGGCGAAGTGGTCAAACACCAGCGGTACGGGCAGTTGGCGCAGCATGGGTCCGAGGGCCTGCAACTGCTCGGCAGGCATCAGCAACTGAAGGTGCCAGCCCAGCGGTGCCATGCGCTCGGCCAGGTGTTCGATGGATTGCACATCGTTGGTGGCGCCCATGGACAAATTGATGCGCACGCCGCGAATGCCCTGTGCGTGCATTTGGCGCAGTTGCGCGTCTGTTTCCTGCCCGCTGATCACGGCCACACCGCGCCCCTGGGCGCCAAGTGTTGCCAGTGCGTCCAGCACCAGCGTGTTGTCAGCACCGTAGGTGGACGGTGTCACGAGGACGGCTCGGCTTGTGCCCATGCGTGCCTGAATCTGGCGGTAATCCTGCAGCGAGGCATCGGGCGGTTGAAGACGAGCCCCTGGCACAGCCGGGATGCGCCGGTCATACACATGGATGTGGCAGTCGCAAGCAGCCGCCGACAGCGGCGTCCGAGCCGCCGCGTCGCCTGCAGAGAAAGGAAAGCGCATCGCCACTGTGCCCACTCGGGTCCAGGCATCAATCGGCGCGGGCGCCCGAGGCCTTGACCACTCGGCCCCATTTGTCGATGTCGCTGCGGATGAGTTGGCCAAATTGTTCAGGCGTGCTGGTGCGCACTTCCAGGCCCTGGTCTTCGAGCTTTTTGCGCAGCTCGGGTGAGGTCAGGGCTTTGTTCAGTTCGGCGTTGACCGCGCTCACCACCGGGGCGGGCAGTTTGGCCGGGCCCAGCAGGCCAAACCAGGTCACGGCCTCGAAGCCTTTGTAGCCCGACTCGGCCACGGTGGGCACCTGGGGCAGGTCGTCCACCCGCTGCGCCGAAGTCACGGCCAGCGCGCGCAGCTTGCCGCTTTTGATGTGCCCGATCAGTGTGGGCACCGAGGACATGTACAGGTGCACCTGCCCGCCGATCACGTCGGTCAGCCCTTGCGATGCGCCTTTGTAGGGCACATGGGTGAGCTTGATGCTGGCGGTGCGCTGGAACATTTCGGTGGCCAGGTGCGCCACGGTGCCATTGCCCGAGGTGGCGTAGTTCAGTGCCTCGGGCTGCGCCTTGGCGGCGGCCACCACATCGGCCAGGCTGCGGTAGGGCGAATTCGTGGCCACCACCAGCACCAGGGGTGCATGGCCGATCAGGCCGATCGGCGTCAGGTCGGTCTGCGGGTTGTAGGGCAGCTTGCTGTAGAGCGTGGGGTTGATGGCCAGGTTGCTGGTCTGGCCAATCACCAGGCTGTAGCCGTCTGCCGGGGCCTTGGCCACGGTGTCGATGCCCAGGTTGCCGCCGGAGCCGGGCTTGTTGTCCACCACAAAGTTCCATTTGGCCAGGGTGGTCATTCTTTGCGTCACGTCGCGGGCAACGATGTCGGTGCCCCCACCAGCCGGAAACGGCACGACCATGCGGATGGGTTTTGCAGGCCAGGTGTCGGCCAGGCTCTGGAATGAAAAAAGACCCAACAGGCAGGTCAAAGCGGCGCAGCGGCGTGTCAGGTTCATGGCTTGTCTCTTGTGGATGTCGTGGACCGGGACTGTAAAGGGGTGTTTCATTCAATACAATGATGTTTCATTCTGTGAAAGATGTTTCATGCCGCGACATTCCAAAACCCCTGAGCCGAGCACGCCTGAATCTCCCACAGGGGGCGTGATTGCCGTTACCCGGGCATTGCAGATCCTGGAGGCCTTTCGCATTGGCGAGCGCCACCTGAGCCTGGCCGAACTCAGCCGCAGGGCGGGCTTGCACAACTCCACCGTGCTGCGGCTGGCCCGCACCCTGGCGCAGTCGGGCTACATGGTCCAGCAAGACGATGGCATGTGGCGTCTGGGCCCCGCCACGGGCTGGCTGGGCGCGCGCTACCAAGGGGGCTTTGACATCAACAACGTGGTGGAGCCGACGCTGCGCGAGTTGTCGCAGGCCACCCAGGAGAGTTCCTCGTTTTATGTGCGGGAGGGCGACGAGCGCGCCTGCATCTCCCGTGTGGAGGGGCCGCAGGCGGTGCGCCACCATGTGCGCATCGGCATGCGCCTGCCTTTGACCCTGGGGGCACCGGGACGAGTGATTTTGGCGTTTTCGGGCGAGCCGGGGGCGGTGTACGAGGACATCCGGCGCAAGGGCTTTCATGTGTCGATGGGCGAGCGCGAGGCGCAGGTCTCCAGCGTGGCCGCCCCTGTGTTCGGCCTGAACTGGCGGCTGCTGGGTTCCATGTGCATCTCGGGGCCCACTTCGCGCTTGACCGAAGACCTGCTGCAAGCCCATGCCCGCACGGTGATGGACGCCGCCAACCGCCTCTCCTATGCCCTGGCCGGTGAGCGCTCGATGGACACCCCCAAGGTGGTCTCCGCCTGGCACCCTCAGCCCTGAGGTCTGTGGGCCTGTCCGCCGTTCGACAGCAGCGGTGCGTGTGCTCTGCCACAATCGTCACATGAATAAACGACAGCTCATCTTGCTGGGCGCCGCAGTCTGCTCTGCGGCTTTTTTCATGACCGGTGCAGCGCACGCGCAGGCCTACCCGACCAAGCCGATCCGCCTGATCGTGCCCTTTCCGGCCGGGGGCGCCACCGACCTGTTTGCGCGCAGCCTGTCGCAAAAACTCGGCGAGCGCCTGGGCCAGTCGGTGGTGGTGGACAACAAGCCTGGCGCAGGTGGCACGCTGGGCTCTGACCTGGCGGCCAAGGCCACAGCCGATGGCTACACCCTGCTGCTGTCCACGACCAGCACGCATTCGATTGGCCCCAACCTGAACCCCAAGATTCCTTATGACGCGGTGCGCGACTTCACGCCCATCGGTCAGGTGGGCAATGCGCCCAGCATCATGCTGGTGCCCAACAGTTCGCCCGCCAAGACCGTGCAGGAATGGATTGCGCTGGCGCGCCAAAAGCCCGGCCAGCTCAACTATGCGTCCAGCGGCAACGGCACCATCGTGCAGCTCACGGCCGAGCTCTTCAAGTCGCAGGCCAACCTGTTTGTGGTGCACATCCCCTACAAGGGCACGGCGCTGGCCATGCCCGATCTGGTCAGTGGCAAGGTCGATGTGCTGTTTGACTCCCTGCCCACCGGCCTGCCGCATGTGAAAGACGGCCGACTGCGTGCCCTGGGCGTGACGTCTGCCAAACGCACCCCGCTCGCGCCCGACCTGCCGCCGATCTCGGACGTGCTGCCGGGCTACGAGTCCACCACCTGGTTTGGCCTGTTCGGCCCCAAGGGCTTGCCTGCTGACGTGGTGGCCCGCGTCAACACCGCCGCCAACCAGGTGCTCAAGGACCCCGAGGTCATCGACAAGCTCACGCGCCTGGGCATCGAGCCCGTGGGCGGTACACCGGCGCAGTTCACGGCCATGCTGACGACCGAGCTGGCCAAGTGGAAAAAGATCATCAACGAACGCAAGATCACGCTGGACTGAACACCCCATGAACTTCAATTTCAGCAACCCCTACACCAGCACCCGCCTGCCGCTGTTTGCGCGCAACATCGTCTCCACCTCGCACCCGCTGGCGGCCCAGGCTGGCCTGCGCATGATGCAAAAAGGCGGCAACGCGGTGGATGCGGCCATTGCCGCCGCCGCGGCCATCACCCTGACCGAACCGGTGAGCAACGGTCTGGGCTCGGACGCGTTTTGCATCTTGTGGGACGGCCAGCAACTGCATGGCCTCAACGCCTCCGGCCCGGCGCCTGCCACTTGGACGCCCGAATACTTTCACCGCAAATACGGCCAGGACACCAAGACGCCGCCCAAGCGCGGTTTCGATTCGGTGTCGGTGCCCGGCGCCGTGGCGGGCTGGGTCGCCCTGAGCGAGCGCTTTGGCAAACTGCCTTTTGCCGACCTGCTGGAGCCCGCCATCGAGATCGCCGAGCGTGGCTACCTGATGCCGGTGGTGGTGCAGCAGAAATGGCTGGCGGCCACACCCGAGCTGCAGTCGCAGCCCGGTTTTGCGCAAAGCTTTCTGCCCTGGGGCCGCGCGCCGCAGGTGGGCGAGCTGTTCCAGTTCAAGAACGCGGCGCGGGGTCTGCGCGCGATTGCCGAGTCCAAAGGCCAGGCCCTGTACGGCGGCGAGATCGCCGAGGCCATTGAAAAGTTTGCCGCTCAAAACGGCGGCAGCATCACCGCGCGTGACCTGGCCGCCTACAAACCGGAATGGGTCACGCCCATTGCCAAACACTACCGCGGCTACACCCTGCACGAGATACCGCCCAACGGCCAGGGCATTGCGGCGCTGATCGCGCTGGGCATCCTGTCCAACTTTGACCTGGCCTCGCTGCCGGTGGATGGCGTGGCCTCGCAGCATTTGCAGATCGAAGCCATGAAGCTGGCCTTTGCCGATGTGTACCGCTACGTGGCCGACCCCCGCAGCATGGATGTGACGCCCGAGCACATGCTGGACGACGCTTACCTGGCCAGCCGCGCACGCCTGATTGACTTGAAAAAAGCCCAGAACTTCCAGGCCGGCAACCCGGTCAAGGGCGGCACCATCTACCTCACGGCTGCCGACGAGAACGGCATGATGGTCAGCTTCATCCAGAGCAACTTCATGGGCTTTGGCTCGGGCGTGGTGGAGCCGACCTACGGCATCAGCCTGCAAAACCGGGGGCACGGCTTTTCCACCGACCTGGCGGGCGCCAACCGTGCCAACCTGGTGGCGCCGGGCAAGCGGCCTTTCCACACCATCATCCCGGCCTTCCTCACGCAAAACGGCCAGCCCGTCATGAGCTACGGCGTGATGGGCGGCAACATGCAGCCCCAGGGCCACATGCAGACCCTGGTGCGCATGCTCGACTACGGGCAGAACCCGCAGGCCGCGTGTGACGCGCCGCGCTGGCGCTTCAATGCCGGGCTCAACATCAACGTTGAAGCCACCATGAATGCGGGCACCGTGCAGGGGCTGCAGGCCATGGGCCACGAGCTGGACGTGATCAACGACTCCTACCAGGACTTCGGCGCGGGCCAGTTCATCTGGCGCATGGGCGATCCGTCTGTGCACGGCTACCTGGCCGCAAGCGATCCGCGCCGTGACGGTCTGGCTGCGGGCTTTTGATGACGGCCGCGCGTCCGGCCCACTTCACCTCGGGGCTCATGCTGGCGGCGGCCGGCTCGATTGCTTTCAGCGGCAAGGCCATCATCGTCAAGCTGGCTTACCGCTACGGTGTTGATGCGGTCACGCTCATCATGTACCGCATGCTGTTTGCGCTGCCCATGTTCTTGGTCATGGCGCTGTGGGCGGGGCGGGGCAAGCCCGCTTTGACCGCACGCGACTGGCTGGGCATCGTCGGCCTCGGTTTCAGCGGCTACTACCTCTCCAGCTTTTTGGACTTTTGGGGGCTGGAGTTCATCAGCGCTTCTCTGGAGCGGCTGATCCTCTACCTCAACCCCACGCTGGTGCTGGTGCTGGGCTGGCTGCTTTATGGCCGCAAGATCAGTTACCAAAGGGCGGTGGCCATGGGCATCAGCTATGCCGGTGTGTTGCTGGTGTTCGGGCACGAGGCCTCATTTGCCGGGGCCAATGCGGTGCTGGGCGCTGCGCTGGTGCTGGGCAGTGCGGTCAGCTACGCCCTGTACCTGAATTACAGCGGGCAGCTGGTCAAACGTCTGGGCTCGCTGCGTCTGGCAGGTTGGGCCACCTCGGTGGCCTGCCTGTTTTGCATTGCGCAGTACGTGCTGCTGCGTCCCGTGCAGGACGCGGCGCTGGTGGCCGAGCCGGTGGTCTGGCTGTCCCTGCTCAACGCCATCGCTTGCACGGCGGTGCCTGTGCTGCTGGTGATGATGGCCATCGAGCGCATCGGCCCTGGCCTGACGGCGCAGACCGGCATGATCGGCCCCATGTCCACGCTGCTCATGGGCGTCTTCATTCTGGGCGAGCCGTTCAATGCCTGGGTGCTGGCCGGCACGACGCTGGTGCTCAGTGGGGTGTTTCTGGTGACGCGCACACCCAAGGTGTGAGTGCGCGTCTGGGTTTCAACGACAAGAGGAGTTTCAAATGGATCTGGGCATTGCAGGCAAATGGGCGCTGGTGGGGGGCGCCAGCAAAGGTCTGGGCTGGGGCTGCGCGCGTGCGCTGGCCCTTGAGGGCGTGAACGTGGTCATGGTGGCGCGCGGCGCCGAGGTGCTGCAGGCCAGCGTGGCCAAGCTGCAGGCCGAGGCCGGTGGCCAAGTCAAAGTGATCGGCGTGGCCGTGGACATCACCACGCCCGAGGGGCGCGACGCTGTGTGGAACGTGGCCGGCGGACCCGGCAAGGACTACGACATCGTGGTGACCAATGCCGGTGGCCCGCCGCCCGGCGACTTCCGTGAATGGGACCGCGAAGCCTGGATCAAGGCCGTGGACGCCAACATGCTCACACCCATCGAACTCATCAAGGCCACGGTCGATGGCATGGCCGCGCGCGGCTTTGGCCGCATCGTCAACATCACCTCCAGCGCGGTGAAAGCACCGATCGATGTGCTGGGCCTGTCCAACGGCGCACGCAGCGGCCTCACCGGTTTTGTGGCCGGCGTGGCCCGCAGCAAGATCGCCGCCAGCGGCGTGACCCTCAACAACATGCTGCCCGGCAAATTCGACACCGACCGCATCCGTGCCACACTGCCCGCCATGGCGCAAAAGCAGGGCAAAACGGTGGACGAAATGCGCGCCATCCAGCAGGCACAGATCCCGGTGGGGCGTTATGGCACCCCCGAAGAGTTCGGCGCCATCTGCGCGTTTTTGTGCAGCCAGCAGGCGGGCTACATCACCGGGCAGAACATCCTGCCCGACGGCGGGGCGTATCCGGGGACGTATTGACCACCTTGGTTGCCATGAAGTGTTTTTCTATGGCATCCAAATAAACAAAAAATAATCAATAGTATTTAATTTAATGGGTTCAATGGCTATGATGTGCCTCCACAGCACACACAGCCATGAACCCCTCTGCCGCATTCCAACTTGAATCGCTGAGCTATCAGAACGACGCCGTTGAAAGCGTCGTTCGCGTTTTTGAGGGCAGCCCCAAGCCCGCAGCCGCCGATCTTGCGGGCAACCGCTGCCCGCTCACCTGGGCGCAAATCAGCGCCAACCTTCAAGCCGTGGCCCTGCGTCACCGCGTCAGCGAAGACCGCCTCAACCTGAGCGCCCCCGCCCAAGGCCAGCCGCTCGATGTGTGCGTCGAGATGGAAACGGGCACGGGCAAAACACTGGTTTACTTGCGCACCCTCTACCGCCTGCATACGGTGTATGGATGGTGCAAATTCATCATCGTCGTGCCCACGGTCGCTATCCGTGCAGGCGTGATGGGCACCTTGGCCGACTTTGGCGAGCAGCTCGCACAGCAAAACGGGCTCAATCACCCTGTCCCCGCCTTTGAGTACGACAGCAGCCGCTTGCAGCAGCTCAAGCAGTTCATCGATAGCCCCACCCCTGCCATCATGGTGATGAACAGCCAGGCCTTTGTGGGGCAGGGCAAGATCATCAGCAGCGAAGAAAACGAAGCGCCGCTGGAGGGTCTGACCTGGTTGCAAGCGCTGGCGCGCTGCCGCCCCGTGGTGGTGATGGACGAGCCCCAAATGGGCATGGACACGGAGGCCGCCCTCAAAGCCTTTGACGACATGAAGCCCTTGGCCAAGCTGCGTTACTCGGCCACGCACCACAAAGACCATGCCCGCAACTGCGTCTACCGCCTCACGCCAGCGCAAGCGTATGAGCAAGGCCTGGTCAAAAAAATCGAAGTTCTCACCATCGACGAGCAAGGCGGGGCAGGCACCGTGCAGCTGGAGCTGACCGACACCCAGGCCCGTGCGGGCCAACACCCCAAAGCCAAGCTCAAGCTCTGGCATCGCGCAGCCAATGGCAATCTGGCGCAAAAAGCCAGCAAATGGCTCAGCGCCCATGCAGATCTGAGCGACGCCACGGCCAACCGCAGCTATGCAGGCTGGCGCATTGACCACATTGAGAAGTCGCTGGAAACAGGCCAATGGCAAGTGCGCTTTGACAACGGCCACACCGTGGTGCAAGGCCGCCCCTTGGGCCACGACCAGGAAGGCATCTTTCGGCTGCAACTGCGTTGGCTCATCCAGCGCCACTTTGAAAAGAAAGCCCGCCTCGCACCTTTGGGCATCAAGTGCCTGTCGCTTGTGTTCATCGACAAAGTGGCCAACTACCTGGCCACAGGACCGAATGAGACACCACTCATCAAACGCCTGTTTGAAGAGGAATTCACCACCAAGCTGCACGCCATCACGGGCCAAGCACCTGGTGCACAGCAACTGCATGCCGTGCAAGGCAGCTACTTTGCCCAAACGGGGCAAGGCGCTTACACCGACAGCGATGCGTCCATGTCCAAAAACAGCGCCATCTACAAGCGCATCCTGACCGACAAGGCCGGCCTGCTGCAACTGAGCGACCCGGTGGAGTTCATTTTCAGCCACAGTGCCTTGGGTGTGGGCTGGGACAACCCCAACGTCTTCAACATCGCTACCCTCAACGCCACCCAAAGCAACGACAGAAAACGCCAAGAGCTTGGGCGAGGCCTGCGCATCTGCGTTAACCAGCAGGGCCAGCGCGTGTACGACACACCGGGCACGCCGCTTGGGCAAGAGATCAACTTGCTCACCGTCGTGCCCAACGTGAGCTACGAAGCCTTTGCGCAAAGCTACCAGGAAGAAATAGAAGAGGCCTATGGCCAAGAGGCCAATGCAGGTGCCACGCTGCGCGAAAACCGTGCAGGAAAGCCTCAAAAGAAAACCCTGCGCCGCCGCCAAGACTTGTACGACTCTCAGGCCTTCCAGCAGTTCTGGAATGCCATGGCCCGCACAACGCGCTATTGCGTGGGCTTTGACGAAGACGCCATCGTGCAAGACGTGTTGCCCAGGCTGCTCAAAATCAGTGTGCCCATCTACAGCGCCGACATCACGGCCACGCGCATCGGCATCCTGGAAGACAGCGAAGCCGAGAACCCCCAAGTCACGACCGACTACATGGGCAGCACCCAGGCGGTGCTCAAGCCCCGATTTGCCCCACAAGACTGGGTACAAGCCATAGGGCAAGACAGTCGCCTCTCGCAAAAGGCTGTACTGCGCGTCCTGCAAGCTGCTTTGGCTGACGAACACTGCGCCAAACAGTTTGTGCGCAACCCCGTGCTCTTTGCCCAGCAGGCCAGCACCCTCATTCGCCGCGCCGAGCGTGAACACATGCTGCGAGGTCTGCGCTACACCCCCACGGGTGAAGCACTGCCACTGAGCACCCTGCAAGTGGTGGTGGAAACCATCAAAGACGTTGCGCACACCCCGCGCCATGGCCTCTATGACGCGCAAGCCATCGACAGCAGCTTTGAAAAGAAATTTGCCGAAGCCGCAGATGGCGACCCGCAACTCTTGTGCCTGCTCAAGCTGCCAGAGGGCTATGTGATTCCGACACCTGTTGGGCATTACACGCCCGACTTTGGCCTGGTCTTCAAAGAGCAGGGCCAGCGTGCCATGGAGCTGGGGGCTGACCTGGCAGAGCAAGAAGGCGAGTTTTTTGTGGTGGAAGTCAAAGGCACCCACGACCTGGACGACCCCAAAGCGCTGACGCCCGAAGAAGTGCTCAAGATCGAATGCGCCGCCCGCCACTTTGAAGCCTTGGGCTTTGCCACCACCGTACATGGCCGCTTGGTGCATGTGCAACCCCAACGCCTGTTTGCCGCACCGCGTGACACCTACCAGCACTTCAAGCAAGCCGATGTGAATGCAGGGGAGTGGGTATGACCAACAAACCCGTGGCGATCAACACCACGTTGCACCAAGCCATACGCCAGCTGCTGCTGGCTGCACGCACCCAGGTGCGGCAAGCCGTCAACACCACCATGGTGCAAACCTACTGGCTGATTGGCCAAAAAATAGTGGAAGACGAACAAGGCGGCCACAAACGCGCCGCCTACGGCAAGCAGGTGCTGCCAGAACTGGCGCGGCGTTTGGGTGAAGAGTTTGGCCCGGGTTTTGACGTCAGCAATTTGCGCAATATGCGGCAGTTTTATCTGTGTTTCCCAATTCGCGACGCAGTGCGTCGCGAATTGAGCTGGACGCACTACCGGGCCCTCATCCGCATTGACAACCCTCAAGCCCGCGACTGGTACGCCACAGAAGCCACAGAGCAGGGCTGGAGCGTGCGGGCGCTGGATCGGCAAATCGCCACCCTTTACTACGAGCGCTTGCTCAGCACCCGAGACCAGTCCAAAGCCTTGGTCAAAAACGAAGCGGCCCAACAAATGGCCAAAGACGCGCCGCCCGACCCACGCGACTTCATTCGCGACCCCTATGTGCTGGAGTTCTTGGGCGCACCCGCCATGCCCGCGCTTTATGAGAAAGACCTGGAGCAAGGCCTGCTCGACCAACTCCAAAAATTTCTGCTGGAGCTGGGCAAAGGCTTTGCCTTTGTCTCGCGCCAAAAGCATTTGCGCGTGGAAGGCGAAGACTGCTTCATCGACCTGGTGTTTTACAACTACCTGCTCAAGTGCTTTGTGCTGGTGGACCTCAAGGTGGGCAAGCTCGCGCACCAGGATGTGGGCCAGATGGACATGTACGTACGCGTGTTTGACCAGCACCACCGCCAAGAAGGCGACAACCCCACCTTGGGCCTCATCCTTTGCTCTGAGCGCAACGCCGCCGTGGCCAAGTACTCGCTGCTGGCCGACAAGCCCCAGCTCTTTGCCAGCAAATACCAGGCCCTCATGCCCACCGAAGCCGAGCTGCAAGCCGAGCTGGAGCGTGACCGTGCCTTGCTTGAAATGAACCAGCCATGACCACCAAGACCCCTCTTCAATCCATCCAAACCCCCGACCTGCTGCAAGAGCAGCTGGCAAGGCTCAAGGCCGAGTTTCCGGACCTGTTTACCAACGAAGGCCAACTTAACCCTGCCGAATTGCTGCGCCTGACCGGGCAGTCAGGCCGTGAACACTTTGACTTTCAGTGGTGGGGCAAGTCACAAGCCAAGCGCAACGCCTTTACCCCCACCACCGCTGCGCTGCGCTACGACGAAGCCCGCAGCGTCAACCCAGGCATTGCGGGCGGCAACGCCATCATCGAAGGCGAAAACCTGGAGGTGCTCAAGCTCTTGCTGTGCGCCTACCGTGGGCAAGTCAAGTGCATCTACATTGACCCGCCCTACAACACCGGCAACGACTTTGTTTACAAGGACAACTTCAAAGAAGGCGAACGCGCCTATTGGGAGCAGACAGGTGTGACCCAAGACGGTGTGAAGATGAGCACCAACACCCGTGCAGACGGGCGCTACCACAGCAACTGGCTCAACATGATTTACCCCCGCCTGCTGGTGGCGCGCCAACTGCTGCGCGATGACGGCGTGATTTTTGTGTCCATTGACGACAACGAAGTGATGCATTTGCGCAAGGTGATGGATGAGGTTTTTGGGGAGGAGAATTTTGTTGCTCAGATAGTTTGGTCTCGCAAAAGGGGAAAAGACAACTCAGCAAAATTTGTCAGTCGCAATCATGAATATTTAATCGTTTATGCGCACACAGTAGAAAAATTGAATTTCAACCGTCTAGATATGCCCATCGAAACACGAAAAGCATATAGAAATTCAGATGACGATCAAAGAGGCGACTATCGATTGCTTGGTGTCTGGGCTCGTGGGGGACAAGGTGGATCAAGGTATACATTTCAGTCAAAGAATGGTCAAATTTTTTCTGAGCGGGAGTGGCTAGTCGGCCAGCAAACAATGAATAATTTGGATGCTGAAAAAAAATTAGTATTTGTTGGAGATAAGGTATATCGAAAATTCTTTCTTACTGAACATGCTGGCGATATTCCCTTAACTATTTGGGATGATGCTTCCAATGCGGCGAATGCAGCAGATGAAATTAAAGATGTATTTGGTTATCAAATATTTGATACGCCAAAACCAATTCCATTTCTCAAGAGGATTTTGAAGTTAACAACTTTTGATGAAGATATTTGTTTAGATTTTTATGCTGGTTCGAACTCAACAGCACATGCCGCACTGGAACTTAACGCAGAAGATGGCGTCACACGTAAAGTCATAAGCGTACAAATTCCCGAAGCTACCGACGAAAAGAGTGAAGCTCATAAAGCAGGCTTCAAAACAATCAGCGACATCACCATCGAGCGCGTCAAGCGCGTCATCCAAGGCTACGGCGACAACCCACAGCCCATCGACGTGGGCTTCAAGGTCTTCACGCTGCAAAAGAGCGCCTTCCCCCGCGCCGACTTCGCGCCCGACCCCGACGCCACCGAACCTGACCAACTCGCCGCGCTCAAAGCCTTCATTGCCGACAAAGAGGCCAGCCTATTCAACAAGCTCGACGCGCAAACCGTGCGCGACGAAGTGCTGCTCAAGTGCGGCTTTCAACTCGACGTTCAGCTCACACCCATTGCAGAGGTCACGGCCAACCAGCTCTACCGTGCCCGCGACAAGCAGACCCCGCCCCGCGAAGCCATCGTGTGCTTTGACAACCACCTCGACACCGCCACGCTGGAGTGGCTGCGCCAACAAAAAAGCCAACGCGTCATCGTCCTAGAAGCCGCACTGGATACGACGGGGAAATGGAATTTGCATCACCAGTTGGGTGATGGGTTGGTGGTGTTTTGAGTGTCGAAGAAGGAAACAAGATGAAGATTACTAATAAATCATTCTGGCTGTCTGTTTATGGATTTTCGATAGTTGTGTCATTTTTAGTCGTTGCTGTTTTGGGGTCTGAAATTTATTATCGCGATAGATATTATAGGGAAGTAGCTAAAAATGATGATGTGACGGATGCTGTTTCGATCGTTAAATCGATCAATATAAAATATGAAAAAAACATATTGGATAACAGAAACTATTACGCAAAATTTTGTGAAACATTAAACTACACGCCTAAAACCAAAGATGCATGCGAACAATTATTTTCTAAGAAAATTAATATTAAGCCTTTGGTGGATGAATCGGACGAAAGAACTTTGAAAATTTTTCAAAATAGAAATACTGAGTCTGAAAAGTACGAAGAATATATAAAAGCACATGAACTAGGGTATGGATTAGATTGGACTCATAAATTGGGCACTCCTTACATGTTTATACTAATGTTTGCTTTGATAGGGTTGGGTGCCTCAACATTGGGAAGTTTACTAATACATTCAAGTGAGTTCAGTAAAGAGCAAGACATTGAAAGAATAACGGCTTTGCTTTTAGGTCCCATAACAGCAATGGTTGCAGCTCTTTTCTTGGTTTACGTTTTTGTCCCTGTGGAAAATGCAGATGTTATTTTTAGCAAAAGACTGCTGAATGTTCCGGTTTCTGTATATGTGTTTTCATTTTTATTTTCTGTGTCGCCTTCGACTTCGATAAGTAATTTTGCTGATTTTTCAAGGAAGCAAATTTCGATGTTGGCGGGTAAAAAAGATTCATAAATAAATGACGGGTTGTGTTGAAATTGCTTTATCTATAAACAATATAAATAAATATTTAAGGTGCGACGACATCCAAATACCGCCAATGATCAACCCAAACTGTATGACCCAGTGAAAAACTGCTCAGGTGTTATCTTTGAAGGAAGCACAGATGAGCACACTGATGGAAGACGACATCAAACGCTGGACGGCCAAGCGCAAAGCGGCCTTGGTCATGGAGATCATTCAAGGCAAAACGACGGTGGCAGAGGCCAGCCGATCGTTTGATCTGCCCCCCTCGGAAATTGAGGAATGGGTGGACGAGGCCAAGAAGGGCATGAAAACACCTGCTGAGGCCTACGCATTAGCAGCTTGACCTGTGCAGTTTCCGCTGGGTCAATACAGTCCATCAGTCGCCTCAACTGCACAAAGGTGCGCATGATGGCGATGTTGACCTGCACTGCACGCGACGAATTCAGCACGCTGGAGAGCATGGAAACGCCTTGTTCAGTGAAGACGTAAGGCAGTGCTCGGCGTCCACCGTGTGCACTTGAGATGCCAATTTGGCATCTCAAGTCATCCCATTCTTGGGCGCTGGCAAATGCAGCGCGCGCATGTGAGCCTGGATCCGTAAAACATCCGTTCCCCCGCGCTGGTGCGCGCCCGTGGTTCTACAGAGGCAATCGCAAGCGCTTCAGTGCCGGGAAGACACCCAGATCCCACCCACAATGAGTCCAAACGCCACCACGTGGTAGAGGTGCGGCATCTCGCCCAGAAACGCCGCCGACAGCACCGCTGCAAAGAGGGGCGTGAGGTTGGCAAAAAAGCCTGCCACGGCCGGGCCTGCCTGCTGGATGCCCAGGCCCCAGCAGCGGTAGGCCAGCACGGCCGGGCCCACAGCTACAAAGGCCAGCGTGGCGATCAGTGGCCAGCCCCAAACGATGTGGGCGTCGGTCAGGCCCCATTCCAGCCCGGCAAACAGGCCCGACCAGCCCAGGCCAAACACCACTTGCCCCAGCAAAAAGGCCGCCCAGTCGTTGCGGATGGCTTCGGGCTCGTCGCGGCGGCTGAGCAGCCAGCTGTAGAAAGACCAGCAGGCCGTGGCCAGCAGGATGAACAGGTCGCCCGCCACCAGGCGCACGGCCAGCAGCTCGGCCCATTGCCCGCGCGACAGCACCACCAGCGCGCCGCTGATGGACAGCAAGGCGCCCAGCAGCTGCATGCGCCGCACCGGGGCTTTGAAAAACAGGGCGCCGATCACCAGCATCCAGAACGGCCCACTGGCTGCGACCAGCGTCACGTTCAGTGGCGTGGAGGTTTGCAGCGCCAGGTACTGCAGCGCGTTGTAGCAGCCCACGCCCAGCAGGCTCAGCAGGCCAAAGCGCCGCCAGTGCGACCACAGGCCGCTGTTCGGGCGCAGGACCCAGGCGGCCAGCGGCAACAAAATGAAGAAGGCCACGGCCCAGCGCAAAAAGTTGAGCGTGATGGGGGGAACCAGTTCAGTGACCAGGCGGCCGACGACCGCGTTGCCTGCCCACATGAGTGGGGGCACGGTCAGCAGCAGGGCCGTGACCGGCGAAAGCTTTTGAGACATGCGGCGACTGTAAGGGGGTTCGGGTTTACCCCTTGTCACCCAGGGGTCGGGTCTGGACCCGACTGCCCTACAGGGGCAAACAATTCGTGGCAAAGTGCCGAACATTCCATGGCACCCGATTGAGGAGAACAACATGAGCCTGGCCGTCCAGATTGACCAGAACGGTGGACCCGAAGTGATGAAACTCGTTGACGTGCAAGTCGGCGAGCCCGGCCCCGGCGAGATCCGCATCCGCCACAAGGCCATTGGCCTGAACTTCATCGACGTTTACCAGCGCAGCGGCCTCTACACCCTGCCCATGCCGCTCAAGCTGGGCATGGAGGCTGCGGGCGTGGTCGAAGCCGTGGGCGAGGGGGTGACGCACCTGAAGGTGGGCGACCGTGCCGCCTACGCCAGCCAGCCTCCGGGCAGCTACTGCGAGGTGCGTGTGATGCCCGCCAAGTGCGTGTGCAAGCTGCCCGATGGCATTTCGTTTGAAACGGGCGCGGCCATGATGCTCAAGGGCCTGACCGCGCAATATTTGCTGCGCCGCACGCTGCCCGTGGAAGGCCTGGAAAAAGGCGACTTTGTGCTGTTCCATGCCGCCGCCGGTGGTGTGGGCCTGATCGCCTGCCAGTGGGCCAAGGCCCTGGGCCTGCGCCTGATCGGCACGGCCGGCAGCGATGCCAAGTGCCAGCTGGCGCTGGACAACGGCGCCGAGTTCTGCATCAACTACAGCAAGGACGATTTTGCGGCCAAGGTCAAGGAGATCACGGGTGGCCAGGGCGTCAAGGTGGTGTACGACTCGGTGGGCAAGGACACCTGGGACAAGTCGCTGGACTGTCTGCGTCCCTTTGGCCTGATGGCCAGTTTTGGCAACGCTTCGGGTGCGGTGGCGCCGTTTGCGCCGGGTGTGCTGGGCAACAAGGGTTCGCTGTATGTGACGCGCCAGACCCTGTTCTCTCACATCACCACGCGCGAGCGCACACAGGCCATGGCCGACGAGCTGTTTGACGTGGTGCTGTCGGGCCAGGTCAAGATCCACATCGAGCAGACTTTCCCGCTGGCGCAGGTGCAGGACGCGCACCGGGCACTGGAAGCCCGCAAGACCACGGGATGCACGATCCTGACGCTTTGATGCCGTCAAACAAAAAAAGCCACCCGACTGGGTGGCTTTTTTGTTTGAGGCGCTGAACGCTCAGGCCTGGCCGGCAATGACTTGCTGGAGTTCGCCCGACTCGTACATGTCCATCATGATGTCCGAGCCACCGATGAATTCGCCCTTGATGTAGAGCTGGGGGATGGTGGGCCAGTTGCTGTATTCCTTGATGCCCTGGCGGATTTCGGCGTCGTCGAGCACGTTCACCGTCTTGATGGCCTTGGGGTCCACGCCGCAGGCCTTGAGGATCTGCACGGCACGGCCGGAAAAACCGCACATGGGGAAGCTGGCGCTGCCTTTCATGAACAGCAGGATCTCGTTGCCTTTGACGAGTTCGTCGATGCGTTGTTGGGTGTCGCTCATGGGGCGCTCCTCTTGAATCTGAGGGGTGGATTATCCCTTGTCGGCAATAACCCCATGCCGCGCCCCGGTGCAGCGCTCTATCCCGGCCAGATCCCGGCGTGATTGCACGCTGTGCCAGCCTGCCTGCGCGAAGAGTGCGCGCACGGCTTCAGCCTGGTCGTAGCCGTGCTCCAGCAGCAGCCAGCCACCGGGCTTGAGGTGGGCCGGGGCTTGTTCGATCAGGGTGCGGATGTCGTCCAGGCCGTCATTGCCGCTGGCCAGCGCTTGCAGGGGTTCGTGCGTGAGCGCGGCCAGGTGCGGGTCGTCGGCTGCAATGTAAGGTGGGTTGGACACGATCACATCAAAGTGGCCTTGAACCCCGCGCAGCCAGTGGCTGTGGATGAACCGCACGGGCAGCTTCAGTTGCTGGGCATTCGCCTGGGCCACGGCCAGTGCATCGGTGCTGGCATCGACCGCGCTGACGCGGGCATGTGGACGCTGGTGCTGCAGGGCCAGCGCGATGGCGCCGCTGCCGGTGCCCAGGTCGATCACATCGCGCGCTGCGTCAACCGGCAAGTGTTCGAGCGCCCATTCGACCAGGGTTTCGGTGTCGGGTCGGGGGTCGAGCACGCGGGGGTCCACCTGCAAAGGCAGGCCGAAGAATTCCTTGGTGCCGGTGATGTAGGCCAGGGGTTCGCCCGCAGCGCGGCGCTGCAGCAACGGCGCCAGTTTTTCAAGTGCGGCCTCGTCCAGCGTGTCGGTGTCGTGCGCGAGCAGCCAGGCGCGCTCGTGCAGTGGGCGGCCCAGGGCCAGCAGGTGCAGCAGCTGGGCATCCAGGCGGTCCAGCCCCAGGGTCTGGGCGCGGCGCAGGCTGTCTGCCAAGGTCATGCCCGGCGTCATGCGGCGCCCCCGACTTCGAGTTCGGCCAGTTGCTCGGCCTGGCGTTCGGCCTGCAGCGCGGCCACCACGTCCTGCAGATCGCCCTCCATGACCATGGTCAGCTTGTAGAGCGTGAGGTTGATGCGGTGGTCGGTCAGGCGGCCCTGCGGGAAGTTGTAGGTGCGGATGCGGTCGCTGCGGTCACCGCTGCCGATCAGGCCTTTGCGCATGGCGGCGTCCTTGGCGGCTTGTTCGCTGCGGGCTTTTTCTTCGATGCGGGCGGCCAGCACCTGCAGGGCTTTGGCTTTGTTGCGGTGCTGGCTGCGGTCGTCCTGGCATTCGGCCACGATGCCGGTGGGCAGGTGGGTGATGCGCACCGCCGAGTCGGTCTTGTTGATGTGCTGGCCGCCCGCGCCGCTGGCGCGGAAGGTGTCGATGCGCAGGTCGGCCGGGTTGATCTGCACCGCCTGTGCTTCATCGGGTTCGGCCAGCACGGCCACCGTGCAGGCGCTGGTGTGGATGCGGCCTTGCGTTTCGGTGGCGGGCACGCGCTGCACGCGGTGGCCGCCCGACTCAAAGCGCAGTTTTCCGAAAACGTGGTCGCCTTCGATGCGCACCACCACTTCTTTGTAGCCGCCCAGCTCGCTGGGCGATTCGGACAGCAGCTCGACTTTCCAGCCCTGGGTTTGGGCGTAGCGGGTGTACATGCGCAGCAGGTCGCCCGCAAACAGGGCGGATTCGTCGCCGCCGGTGCCGGCGCGGATTTCGAGGTAGGCGTTGCGCGCGTCCTGTGGGTCTTTGGGCAGCAGCATGCGCTGCAGCTCGGCGTCGAGCGCCGTGATGTCTTTGTCGGCCTCGGCCGCTTCTTCAACCGCCAGTGCGTGCATTTCGTCGGCCTCGGGCAGTTCGGCTTGCATCTCGCGTGCGGCCTGCAGGTCGGCCTGGCGCTGTTTGTAGCGGGCGTAGCGGCCGGCCACGGCGGCCACGTCGGCGTGCTCGCGCGAGAGCTTCATGAACTGCGCCATGTCGGCCATGATGTCTTCGCGCGAGAGCAGGAAGTCCAGTTCGGTCAGGCGTTCGGCGTAGCGTTCGAGCTGGTGGATGAGAAAGGGTTTCATGCGGCAGTGGCGTGGGATGGGGCAGCGGTCAGACGCGGGCGAAGCAGCGGCAACAAGGCCGCGAATGGAATGTCTTGCAGTGCAATATCGCGGCGGGGTCGCTGCGCCTGCAAAGCGGCAAGAGAGCCGCTAACGCTCTTTGCGCAAAAACAGGCGTTGCACCGCCTGCATGGTCTGTTCGCGGTGTTCTGGGTCGGCGCTGCGCAGTTCGGCCAGGGCGCCGTGCAGCATTTTTTGCGTCAGCCCGCGAGACAGGGCCTCGAGCGCTGCCTCGGCAGACTCGCCCTTGGCCAGCAGCTTGCGGGCGCGGGCCAGTTCGGCTTCGCGCCAGGCGTCGGCCTGGTCTTGCAGCTGCTGGATCAGGGGCACGGTGCCGCGTTGGCCCATCCAGTGGCTGAAGCTTTGCACGCCAGCGTCGATGATGACTTCGGCCTCGGCCACGGCAGCCTGGCGCTGTGCCTGGCCGGCCTGCACCACGGTGGCCAGGTCGTCCACGGTGTAGAGGTACACGTCTTCGAGCGACTTGACTTCGGGCTCGATGTCGCGCGGCACGGCCAAGTCCACCATGAACATGGGGCTGTGCTTGCGCTTCTTTAAGGCGCGCTCGACCGCACCCAGGCCGATCAGGGGCAAGGTGCTGGCGGTGCAGCTGATGACCGCGTCGAATTCGTGCAGGCGATCGGGCAGGTCGGCCAGTCGCATGGTTTGGGCACCAAAGCGTGCGGCCAGGCTCTCGCCGCGTTCGAGCGTGCGGTTGGCAATGGCCATGCTTTTGGGCTGGCGGGCGGCAAAGTGGGTGACCACCAACTCGATCATCTCGCCCGCGCCCACAAACAGCACACGGATGTTTTTCAGGTCCTCAAACAGCTGGCTGGCCAGGCGCACCGAAGCGGCGGCCATGCTGATGGAGTGCGCACCGATTTCGGTGGCGGTACGGACCTCTTTGGCCACCGCAAAACTGCGCTGGAACAGCTGGTTGAGCGTGGTGCCCAGGGCGCCCGCTTCTTCGGCGGCGCGCACCGCGTCCTTGAGCTGCCCCAGGATCTGGGCCTCGCCCAAGACCATCGAGTCCAGCCCGCTGGCCACCCGGAAGGCGTGGCGTGCGGCCTCGTCGCCTTCAAGCAGATAGGTGTGCGATTGCAGCTCCTGCGTGCTCACCCCGCCAGCACGGGCCAGCCAGTGCAAGGTGTCATTGGGTGAAGCCTGGTCGGCGGCGCAATAGATCTCGGTGCGGTTGCAGGTGGACAGGATCGCCGCTTCAGGCGGTGCCTCACTGGGGCCGGACAAGTCCTGGCGCAGGCGGTTCAAAGTGGGGGCCAGCTGGTCCACGGCGAACGCAAACCGGCCCCGCAAGTCCAGCGGCGCGGTCGTGTGGTTCAAACCCAGGGTCCAGACTGCCATGCGCCGATTATAAAAACCCGTTTTCCTGCAAGGCACAATGCAAGACCTGACGCGCATCGCCATGACTTTCGCTCAAGCTGTTTTCCACCTTTTTGGCTTCATCCTGCCCGCTCTGGCGATGGCAGCGCTGATGCCTTTGGCAGGCCGTTGGGTGATGGGCCGCAGTGCCATGCCTTGGCCGCGCCGGGTGCTGTGGCACCTGCTGGTGGGCACGGGGGTGTTGCTGGCGGGCCTGGTGTTGCAGGGGCAAGATGGCCAAATGAGCACCTATGCCGTATTGGTGGGCATGGCGGGCACCCTGGAGTGGGCCTTGCACCGGGGTTGGCGCAGGTAAGTACAAATTCCGACAAGGACGGGCGATGGGACAAATGCGTGGTGCAGCGTTGGCGCTGGGTCTGTGGGCGATGGGCAGCCTGGCGCTGGCTTTTCCCACCAAACCGGTGCGCATCGTGATCGGGTTTCCGGCCGGAGGCCCCCTGGACCAGCACGCCCGATTGCTGTCGGACCGCTTGCAGGCCCAGCTGGGCCAGCCGGTCATCATCGATTACAGGGCCGGTGCCGGTGGCACGGTGGGGGCGCAAGAGGTCATGAAAGCCCCGGCCGACGGCCACACCCTGATGCTGGCCAACACCGGGGTGATGGTCATCAACCCGGCGCTGTACGCCAAATTGCCCTACCAGACCCTGCGCGACTTTGTGCCTGTGGCGCGCACGGCCATGCAGCCGCTGGCTTTTCTGGTCCACCCCAAGGTGCCGGTGAGCACCCTGCCCGAATTCATCCAGTACGCCAAGGCGCGCCCGGGGCAGGTCAATTACGGCTCGGCCGGCAATGGGGGCAGCAGCCATCTGGTGCCCGAAATGCTCAAAAGCGCCACCGGCATCTTCATGGTGCACATCCCCTACCGGGGCAGTGCGCCCGCTTTCACCGACCTGATGGCCGGGCAGGTGCAGTTCATGGCCGAGAGCATTCCGCAGGCGGCCCAGTACCACAAGCAGGGCAAGGTGCGGGCGCTGGCCGTGACCAGCCGTGAGCGCAACCCGGCCTTGCCGGACGTGCCCACGGCCATCGAGTCGGGCGTGAAAAACTTTGAAGTGGTCGGTTTTTACGGTTTTCTGGCCCCGGCCGGCACGCCCAAAGAGGCGGTGACCCGCTTGAGCGAGGCGTTCAAGACCGTGCTCAGCCAGCCCGACGTCAAAAGCCGCATGGTGGGGCAGGGGGCCGATCCGGCCTACCTGGGCGCGGACGACTTTGGCCGCTATCTGCAGACCGAAATGCCCCGCTGGGCCGAGGTGGTCAAAAGTTCGGGTGCCCGGCTCGACTGAGCCGCCGTCCCCGCCTGGGCGGCTGACCCTACGTCAGGCCCGTGATTGCTGCACTGCGGTAACATCGCCTTTTGTCCGAGCGGGCCCTTATTCGGGCCATTGGCGGCCATCCTTATGAATGCACCTACCACCCTCCAGCACCTGATGCAGGCCGAGTCGGACTCGCCGCGTTTGCGTGAAATTCCGTACAACTACACCAGCTTCTCTGACCGCGAAATCGTGATTCGTCTGCTGGGCAGCAAAGCCTGGGACTTGCTGAACCAGCTGCGCCAGGAGCGCCGCACCGGCCGTTCGGCGCGCATGCTCTACGAAGTGCTGGGCGACATCTGGGTGGTGGAGCGCAACCCTTATCTGCAGGACGACCTGCTGGACAACCCCTCGCGCCGCAAGCTGCTGGTGGATGCGCTGGAACACCGCCTGGGCGAGGTGCAAAAACGCCGCACCCCGGATGCCGACGCCACCCGCGACGCCCTGGTGGGTGAACTGTTGACGCTGGCGCAGGCGGCCGTGGCCGATTTCAACGACCGTTTTGCCCGCCGCAGCGAACTGCGCCGCAAGGTCCAGCGCGTGCTGGGCCGCCTGACGGCCAAGGACAACATCAAGTTCGACGGCCTCTCGCGCGTGAGCCACGTGACCGACGCCACCGACTGGCGCGTGGAATACCCCTTTGTGGTGCTGACCCCCGACACCGAGGCCGAGATGGCGCACCTGGTCAAGGGCTGCATCGAGCTGGGCCTGACCATCGTGCCGCGCGGCGGCGGCACGGGCTACACCGGTGGCGCGATCCCGCTGACCTGGAAAAGCGTGGTCATCAACACCGAAAAGCTCGAAGCCATGACCGAGGTCGAGCTGATCGACCTGCCGGGCATTGAGCACAAAGTGCCGACCATCTACACCGAAGCCGGGGTGGTGACCCAGCGCGTGGCCGATGCGGCCGAGCGTGGCGGCTTTGTGTTCGCGGTGGACCCGACGTCTGCCGAAGCCAGCTGCGTGGGCGGCAACATCGCCATGAACGCGGGCGGCAAAAAAGCCGTGCTGTGGGGGACGGCCCTGGACAACCTGGCCAGCTGGCGCATGGTCACGCCCGATGCCGAATGGCTGGATGTGGTGCGCATGGACCACAACCTGGGCAAGATCCACGATGCCGAGGTGGCCACCTTTGAGCTGCGCTACTTCAAGGCCGACGGCAAGACGCCGCTGCGCACCGAGACCCTGGCCATTCCCGGCAAGACCTTCCGCAAGGAAGGCCTGGGCAAGGACGTGACCGACAAGTTCCTGAGCGGCCTGCCCGGTGTGCAGAAAGAGGGCTGTGACGGCCTCATCACCAGCGCCCGCTGGGTGGTGCACCGCATGCCCGAGCACACGCGCACCGTGTGTCTGGAGTTCTTTGGCCATGCCCGCAATGCCGTGCCCAGCATTGTCGAGATCAAGGACTTCATGTTCGCCGAGCAAAAGCGCACGGGCACGGTGCTCGCTGGCCTGGAGCACCTGGACGACCGCTACCTGCGGGCCGTGGGGTACTCCACCAAATCCAAGCGCGGCGGCTTTCCCAAGATGGTGCTGATCGGCGACATCGCCGGTGACAACGCCGACGATGTGGCCAAGGCCACTTCCGAAGTAGTGCGCATTGCCAACTCGCGCAGCGGCGAGGGCTTCATCGCCATCAGCGCCGATGCGCGCAAGAAATTCTGGGCCGACCGCAAGAAGACGGCCGCCATCAGCCGCCACACCAACGCCTTCAAGGTCAACGAGGACGTGGTGATCCCGCTGCCGCGCATGGCCGAATACACCGATGGCATCGAGCGCATCAACATCGAGCTGAGCCTGCGCAACAAGCTCAAGCTCTGTGCCGAGCTAGAAGCTTTTCTGGCCAAGGGCAAGTTGCCGCTGGGCAAGTCCGACGAGACCAGCGACATCGCCCCGGCCGAACTGCTGGAAGACCGCGTCAGCCAGGCGCTGGCCGTGTTGCGCGATGTGCGCGACCTCTGGCAAAACTGGCTGGCCCAGGTCGATGCCCTGTTCCCGCAGCTGCAGGACCACACCCTGCGCGCCAGCTGGAAGACCCAGATCCGCGCCCCCTTCCAGGACATCTTCTCGGGTTCGGCCTTCCAGCCCATCTTGGACGAATGCAATGCCATCCACCAGCGCGTGCTCAAGGGCCGTGTCTGGGTGGCGCTGCACATGCACGCCGGTGACGGCAATGTGCACACCAACATCCCGGTCAACTCCGACAACTACGAGATGCTGCAGACCGCGCACGAGGCGGTGGCCCGCATCATGGTGCTGGCGCGCAGCCTGGACGGCGTGATCTCGGGCGAGCATGGCATTGGCATCACCAAGCTGGAGTTTTTGAGCGACGTCGAGCTGGCCAACTTCACTGCCTACAAGGCCAAGGTGGACCCCGAAGGCCGCTTCAACAAAGGCAAGCTGCTGCGTGGCGACGCGCTGGCCAAGCTGGGTGACGATGTGCATGCGGCCGACCTGACGCACGCCTACACGCCCAGCTTTGGCCTGATGGGCCACGAGTCGCTGATCATGCAGCAGTCGGACATCGGCGACATCGCCGCCAGCGTCAAGGACTGCCTGCGCTGCGGCAAGTGCAAGCCCCAGTGCTCCACCCATGTGCCGCGCGCCAATCTGCTGTACTCCCCGCGCAACAAGATTCTGGCCACCTCGCTGCTGGTGGAAGCCTTCTTGTATGAGGAGCAGACGCGCCGCGGCATCTCGGTCAAGCACTGGCAGGAATTTGAAGACGTGGCCGACCATTGCACGGTCTGCCACAAGTGCCTGTCGCCCTGCCCGGTCAAGATCGACTTTGGCGATGTGACGATGAACATGCGCAACCTGCTGCGCAAGATGGGGCAAAAGAGTTTCCGTCCCGGCAATGCCGCGGCCATGTTCATGCTCAATGCCACCAACCCCGAGACCATCAAGCTGGCCCGTACGCTGATGGTGGATGTGGGCATGAAGGCCCAGCGCTGGGCGGCCGACCTGTTCAAGGTCGCGGCCCGCAAGCAGACGCGCCAGCCCCCGGCCACGGTGGGACCGGCTCCGATCAAGGAGCAGGTGATCCACTTCGTCAACAAGAAGATGCCTGGCAACCTGCCCAAGAAAACGGCGCGTGCCTTGCTGGACATCGAAGACCGCGATTACGTGCCGATCATCCGCAACCCGCAGGCGACCACGCCCGAGTCGGAGGCGGTGTTCTACTTCCCCGGCTGTGGCTCCGAGCGTCTGTTCAGCCAGGTGGGCCTGGCCACGCAGGCCATGCTCTGGCACGCGGGGGTGCAGACCGTGCTGCCGCCGGGCTACCTGTGCTGCGGTTACCCGCAAAAGGGCTCGGGCCAGTTCGACAAGGCCGAGAAAATCATCACCGACAACCGGGTGCTGTTCCACCGTGTGGCCAACACGCTCAACTACCTGGACATCAAGACCGTGGTGGTGAGCTGCGGCACCTGCTACGACCAGCTGCAGGGCTACAAGTTCGAGGACATCTTCCCGGGCTGCCGCATCGTGGACATCCACGAATACCTGCTGGAAAAGGGCGTCAGGCTGGAAGGCGAGGGCGCTTACCTCTACCACGACCCCTGCCATACGCCCATGAAGCTGCAGGACCCGATGAAGACGGTCAAGTCATTGCTGGGCCCGCAGGTGGTCAAGAGCGAGCGCTGCTGCGGCGAGTCCGGCACCCTGGGCGTCACGCGCCCGGATGTGTCCACCCAGGTGCGCTTTCGCAAGGAAGAGGAAATCCGCAAGGCCGAAGGCCAGCTGCGTGCCGCCAGCGGCGAGCAGGGCGACCTCAAGATCCTGACCAGCTGCCCCAGCTGCCTGCAGGGGCTGTCGCGCTACGGCAATGACCTCAGCAACGGCCTGCTCGAAGCCGACTACATCGTGGTCGAGATGGCGCGCAAGATCCTGGGCGAGAACTGGATGCCCGAGTATGTGCAGAGTGCCAACGCCGGTGGCATCGAGCGCGTGTTGGTTTGACCGAAAGTTGCACATGGCTGGCTTGACCAAAGACACCCCCACGCCCGAGGCGCTGACCGTGCACAGCGCTTCGCGCGTGCTGGAGATCGGTTTTTCGGATGGCAAGACTTTCCGCATCCCGTTTGAGCTGATGCGTGTTTACTCGCCCTCCGCCGAAGTGCAGGGCCACGGCCCCGGGCAAGAGACGCTGCAGACCGGCAAACGCGAGGTGACGGTGGTCGAGATCGAACCCGTGGGCAACTACGCGGTCAAGCCCACCTTCTCCGACGGGCACGACACGGGCCTCTTCACCTGGGAGTACCTGTACTTTCTGGGCGCGCAGCAGCAGGAGCTCTGGGCCGATTACGACAAGCGCCTGCAGGCGGCAGGCATGCAGCGCGACGACCCCATGCCCGAGAAGGCCGGCAGCGCCTGCGGCCACCACCATTGAAGGTTTTGCCATGAGCACCACCCATTTCGGTTTCAAGACCGTCGATGAAAACGACAAGGCCCGCCATGTGCGTGGTGTGTTCGACTCGGTCGCGTCCAAATACGACGTGATGAACGACCTGATGTCGATGGGGCTGCACCGCGTGTGGAAGGCCTACACCGTGCAGGTGGCCAATTTGAAAGAAGGCGATCAGGTGCTCGACATCGCGGGCGGCACGGGCGACTTGTCGATGGCGTTCTCCAAAAAGGTGGGTGCCACGGGCCGGGTGGTCCACACCGACATCAACGAGGCCATGCTGTCCACCGGGCGTGACCGGTTGCTCAACCAGGGCATCGTGCTGCCCACTCTGGTCTGTGACGCTGAAAAGCTGCCTTTTCCGGACCAGCACTTCAACTTGGTCAGTGTGGCTTTTGGCCTGCGCAACATGACCCACAAGGACGCCGCCCTGGCCGAGATGTGCCGCGTGCTCAAACCCGGCGGCAAGCTGCTGGTGCTCGAATTCTCCAAAGTGGCCAAACCCCTTGAAAAGGTCTACGACTGGTACAGCTTCAATATCCTGCCGCACATGGGCAAGCTGGTCGCCGGGGATGCCGACAGCTACCGCTACCTGGCCGAGTCGATCCGCATGCACCCAGGTCAGGAAGAGCTCAAAGCCCTCATGAAAAAGGCCGGATTTGGCCATGTGGATTTTCACAATCTGAGTGCAGGGGTGGTAGCCTTGCATGTCGGTATCAAATGTTGAACCGTTTTTGATGGTTTTGAGCTTTTCGGAGACAACGTGAACAAGTTCTTTTCCCTGCTGCTGGCCTGTGCTCTGACGCTGGGCAGCCTCAATGCAGAAGCCGCGCGCCGCCTGGGTGGCGGCAAATCCCTGGGCCAGCAATCGGGCAATGTGACCCAGCGCGAGGCCGTTCGTCCGCAGGCACCTGTTGCGCCTGCGCAACAGGCTGCCCCCGCGCCTGCGCAGGTCAGCAAACCTGCCCCGGCACCTGCTGCCGCAGCTCCCAAGAAGCCCTGGGGCGCGATGCTGGGCGGTCTGGCCGCAGGTCTGGGCCTGGCCTGGCTGGCCCATTCCCTGGGCATGGGCGAAGCCTTTGGCAACGTGCTGATGGCCCTGCTGATCGGCATGGCCGTGCTGGCCGTGATCGGCATGGTGATGCGTCGGCGCACGCCTGGGCCGCAAATGGCCTACCAGGGCGCGGGCGCCACGGCCGACCAGCCGCTGTCTTTCAAGCAGTACAACCCCGAGAAAGTCGGCAACGATGCCTCGGCCCGTCCCTGGGAAAGCCAGAGCACCCGCTTTGACAGTGCTTCGCCCGAAACCGGCTCCATGATCGGTGCCGGTCTGCGCGGTGCGGCGCTCGGTGGCGCCCAGGGCTGGGGCGTTCCGGCCGACTTTGATGTGACCGGCTTTGTCGAAGCCGCCAAGCGCAACTTCATCACCCTGCAGGACGCCTGGGACCGCTCGGACATGGCCCTGTTGCGCTCGATGATGACCGACACCATGGTGGGCGAGATCCGCAGCCAGCTGGCCGAGCGCGAGTCGCAATTTCCGGGTCAGGTCAACAAGACCGAAGTCGTCATGCTCGAAGCGCAATTGCTGGGCATCGAAGACCTGGCCGATGCCTACATGGCCAGCGTGGAGTTCAACGGCATGATCCGTGAAGACGCCTCGGCCGGCCCGAGCCCATTCCGCGAGGTCTGGAACATGACCAAGCCCAAAAATGGGGCCAGCGGTTGGCTGGTGGCCGGGGTGCAGGCGCTGCAGTGAAGGTCGTTCGGTTCTGACCTGCCGCTACAGGATAATCGGGGACTATGGCAACACAGTCCCCTTTTTCTTGGGCCGCGCAGGCCGTCGCTGGCCTGCAGCCGCCCGCCTGGGTGGTCGATGAGACCCTCAACCGCCTGGTGCTTTTTTTGAACCATGTGCTCGCCAGCGAGCCCGAGGCCACGCAGCGCCTGGCCCGCCAGAAAGGCCAGCGCATCGTGCTGGACTGGCAAAACATGCAGCTCAAGTTGCAGCCCACGCCTGCGGGCCTGCTCGAGCGCGGCGACTTTGCCGACTTTGACCTGCGCCTGTCGGTGACCGAAAGCTCGCCGCTGGACGTGCTGGCCGCACTGGCGCGTGGCGACAAACCGCGTGTGCGCATCGAAGGCGATGTGCAACTGGCCGCCGAGATCAACTGGTTGATCGACAACGTGCGTTGGGACGCCGAGGAAGACCTGGCGCGCCTGGTGGGCGATGCCCCTGCCCACACGCTGGCGCAACTGGGACGCCAGGCGCTGGTCGCCATTCGTGGCTTTGTGGCCAGCAAGGCCCCGGCGGCAGCGGGCAGTGCACCATGAGCCGTCTGTTTCGCGGCGCCTTCATCGTTTTCACCGTCCTGCGCTTTGGGCTCGACGAGCTGGTGCTTTCCAGTTTTGGCCACCCCTGGTTGCGCCTGTTCACGCGCATCCTGACGCTGGGGCGCAACCTGCGTGCCCCGCGTGGCCAGCGCCTGCGTGAAGCGCTGGAACAGCTGGGACCGATCTTCGTCAAGTTTGGCCAGGTGCTGTCCACCCGCCGAGACCTGATGCCGCCCGACATTGCCGAAGAACTGGCCAAGCTGCAGGACCGCGTGCCGCCGTTTGCTTCGGACATTGCTGTGGCGACCATCGAGCGCGCCTTCCGCCGCCCGGTGGGTGAGGTGTTCGAGATTTTTGAGCGTGAGCCGGTGGCCAGTGCCTCGATTGCGCAGGTGCACTTTGCCACCCTGCGCGACAAGTCGGGCCAGTTGCGCGATGTGGCCGTCAAAGTGCTGCGCCCGGGCATGCTGCCTGTGATCGAGAAAGACCTGGGCCTGATGCGCATGATGGCGGGCTGGGTCGAAAAACTCAGCGACGACGGCAAGCGCCTGAAACCGCGCGAAGTTGTGGCCGAGTTTGACAAATACCTGCACGACGAGCTGGACCTGGTGCGCGAAGCCGCCAATGCCGCCCAACTCCGGCGCAACATGGAAGGGCTGGACCTGGTGCTGATCCCTGAGATGTTCTGGGACCATTGCCACACCGAAGTCATTGTGATGGAGCGCATGAAAGGTGTGCCCATCAGCCAGGTGGACACCTTGCGTGCCGCAGGCGTGGACATTCCTAAACTCGCGCGCGATGGGGTAACCATCTTCTTCACCCAGGTGTTTCGCGATGGTTTTTTCCATGCCGACATGCACCCGGGCAACATCCAGGTCAGCCTGGACAAGGCCACCTTTGGCCGCTACATCTCGCTGGACTTTGGCATCGTGGGCACGCTCACCGAGTTCGACAAGGAATACCTGGCGCAGAACTTCACGGCGTTCTTTCGGCGCGACTACAAGCGTGTGGCCGAGCTGCACATCGAGTCGGGCTGGGTGCCCCCGCAGACGCGGGTGGACGAACTGGAAGCCGCCATCCGTGCCGTGTGCGAGCCCTACTTTGACCGCCCGCTCAAGGAAATCTCGCTGGGCATGGTGCTGATGCGCCTGTTTCAGACCTCGCGCCGCTTCCATGTCGAAATCCAGCCGCAGCTGGTGCTCTTGCAAAAAACCCTGCTCAACATCGAAGGTCTGGGGCGCCAGCTCGATCCCGAGCTGGACCTGTGGAGCACGGCCAAGCCGTTTCTGGAAAAGTGGATGCTCGACCAGGTGGGGCCCAAGCGCCTGTGGCGCGAGCTCAAGGCGCAAGCGCCGCAATATGCCAAGCTGCTGCCGCAACTGCCCCGCCTGCTGCAAGGGTATTTGCAACAGCCGCGCAGCGCCGACAGCCAGCAGTTGCAGGCCCTGCTGGCCGAGCAGCGGCGCACCAACGCTTACCTGCAGATTCTTTTGTACCTGGGGCTGGGCTTCTTCAGCAGCATGCTGGCCCTGGTGGCCTGGGCGCACTTCAGCCCGTATTTCTGACCGTTGGCCTCGGGAGTCCCCATGCTGCTCACCCTCGTCATCGCCTACCTGCTGGTCACCATCGCCATTGGCCTGATGGCGGCCAGGCGCGTGAAAAGCTCGGCCGACTTTGCCATTGCCGGGCGGCACCTGCCGATCAGCATGATCATCACCACCACGTTTGCCACCTGGTTTGGTTCGGAAACCGTGCTGGGCATTCCCGCCAAATTCGTCAACAGCGGCCTGCATGGCGTGGTGGAAGACCCCTTCGGCGCGGGCAGCTGCCTGATTCTGGTGGGGCTGTTCTTTGCGGCGCGCCTGTACCGCATGACGCTGCTGACCATCAGCGACTATTTCCGTGAACGCTATGGCCGCGCCGTGGAGGTGGTGTGCTCGATCATCATCATGGTCAGCTACCTGGGTTGGGTGTCGGCACAGGTCACGGCACTGGGCCTGGTGTTCAATGTGCTCTCGGAAGGAGCGGTGAGCTTGCCGGTGGGCATGGTGATTGGCGTGGTCTCGATCCTGGCCTACACCCTGTTTGGCGGCATGTGGTCGGTGGCGGTGACCGACTTCATCCAGATGATCATCCTGGTGCTGGGGCTGGCGATTCTGGCCGTGTTTGCCGGCCAGCAGGCGGGCGGCGCCGACAAGGTGATCGCATTGGCCGTGAGCCAGGACATGTTCAAGTTCTGGCCCGAGCCCAACTTCCATGACGTGGTGTTTTTCCTCGCATCGGCCATCACGATCATGCTCGGCTCGATCCCGCAGCAGGACGTGTTCCAGCGCGTGATGTCGGCCAACAGCGAATTCGCGGCCACGCGTGGCCCGGTGCTGGGGGGCGTGTTCTACATCGTGTTTGCGTTTGTGCCCATGTTCCTGGTGGTCAGCGCGTTGATCATCATGCCCGAGCAGGCGGCCGAGCTGATCAAGGAAGATCCGCAAAAAGTGCTGCCCACGCTGGTTATGCAAAAAATGCCTTTTGTGATGCAGATCCTGTTTTTCGGGGCGCTGCTGTCGGCCATTAAGTCTTGCGCCTCGGCCACTTTGCTGGCCCCCAGCGTGACCTTCACCGAAAACATCTGGCGCCAGTTTCACCCGCACCAGTCGGACAGGCAGGAACTCAAGGCCATGCGGGTGACGGTGCTGGTGTTCAGCCTGCTGGTGCTGGGCTACGCCATCTTCATGCAGGGGTCATCGATTTACGAGATGGTTTCCGGCGCTTACCAGGTCACGCTGGTGGGGGCCTTTGTGCCCCTGGCTTTTGGCCTGTACTGGGAAAAAGCCACCACGCAAGGGGCCATTTTTGCCATCGTGCTGGGTTTGCTGACCTGGCTGCTGTTCTTGCTGACCCCCGCAGGTGAGTCTTTCCCTGCCCAGCTGGCGGGCGTGCTGGCCAGCCTGAGCGGCATGCTGATCGGCTCGCTGGGGCCGCAAGCCATTCGCAACCAGCATGGCTCGCACCACCGCCTGGTGGGCGTTGCGCCGCAGGCCTGAAGTCCTTCCCCCGCCTATAATTGAGGGTTTTGTAATCTTTCCCCTCAGACGAGCCCTCACCATGCCCATTTACGCCTACAAGTGTGAGTCCTGTGGCCATGCCAAGGACGTTCTGCAAAAAATCTCGGATGCGCCGCTGACCGATTGCCCGGCCTGCGGCCAAGCCACGTTTTCCAAGCAGCTGACGGCTGCCGGCTTTCAGCTCAAGGGCTCGGGCTGGTACGCCACCGATTTCCGTGGCGGCACCAGTGGTGCAGGGGGTACATCGGCCACAGCCACAGCGGCTGCCGAATCGTCCGCCAGCAGCGACGCAGCACCGGCTGCGGCCCCAGCAGCCTGCGGCGGCAACTGCGCCTGCCATTGAATTTCGCGTCCCTGAAGCCCTGACACCATGATCACCCGTCTGCGCCAATACTTCATCACCGGCTTGCTGGTGTGGTTGCCCATGGCCGTGACGATCTGGGTGCTGACCTGGCTGTATGGCCTGCTCGACGGCATTTTCCTGTCGGTGCTGGGTGCGACCGATGCGGTGGTGCCAGGCCTGCACGAGTGGGCCGAGTCGCTGCGCGCCATTCCGGGCTTTGGCGCGCTGTCGATCACAGTCGTGCTGGTGGTCAGCGGTGTGTTCGTGGCCAACATCTTCGGCCAGTGGTGGTTGCGCCAATGGGACAAGCTGATGAACCGCATCCCGGTGGTGCGCAGCATCTACACCAGCGTCAAGCAGGTCTCTGACACGCTTTTTTCGGGCAGCGGCAACGCCTTTTCCAAAGCGCTGCTGATCCGCTACCCGCACACCGAAGCCTGGTCCATGGCCTTCCTCACAGGCCAGCCCGGCGGCGAGGTGGCCAGCAAGCTGGGTGGCGACTATGTGAGCGTGTTCATCCCGACCACGCCCAACCCGACCTCGGGCTTTTTCATGATGCTGCCGCGCCACCACGTGATCGAACTCGACATGTCGGTGGACAACGCGCTCAAGTACATCATTTCCATGGGCGTGGTGGTGCCCGATGGCCCGGACAATCCGGCAGTCCAAACCCACTGAAATTCACTGTTTGCAACTGGCGCACGATGCGCCCCGATCTGAAAGACAAGACATGTCCTCGATGCGTTCTACCTACTGCGGTCTGGTGACCGAAGCCCTGCTGGGCCAGACCGTCACGCTGTGCGGCTGGGTCAACCGCCGTCGTGACCACGGTGGTGTGATCTTTGTCGACCTGCGCGATCGCGAGGGCTATGTGCAGGTGGTGTGCGATCCCGACCGCGCCGACACCTTCAAAGTGGCCGAAGACCTGCGCAACGAATTCTGCGTCCAGATCAAGGGTTTGGTGCGTGCGCGCCCTGAGGGCACCACCAACGACAACCTCAAGAGCGGCAAGATCGAAGTGCTCTGCCACGAAATGACCGTGCTCAACCCGTCCGTGACGCCGCCTTTCCTGCTCGACGACGAGAACCTGTCGGAGACCACCCGCCTGACGCACCGCGTGCTGGACCTGCGCCGCCCCTACATGCAAAACAACCTGATGCTGCGCTACAAGGTGGCGATGGAAGTGCGCAAGTACCTGGACGAAAACGGTTTCATCGACATTGAAACCCCCATGCTCACCAAGAGCACGCCCGAGGGTGCACGCGACTACCTGGTGCCCAGCCGCGTGCACGACGGCCAGTTCTTCGCGTTGCCGCAGTCGCCCCAGCTCTTCAAGCAGCTGCTCATGGTGGCGGGCTATGACCGCTACTACCAGATCACCAAGTGCTTCCGCGACGAAGACCTGCGCGCTGACCGCCAGCCCGAATTCACCCAGATCGATATCGAAACATCGTTCCTGACCGAAGAAGACATCCGCGCCATGTTCCAGGGCATGATCAAGCGGGTGTTCCAAAACACCATCGGGGTGGACCTGGGCGAGTTCCCGATCATGACCTACCAGGACGCGATGCACCTGTATGGCTCGGACAAGCCTGACCTGCGTGTGAAGCTGCAGTTCACCGAGGTCACCGACGTCATGGCCGATGTGGACTTCAAGGTGTTCTCGGGCGCTGCCAACATGAAGGGCGGCCGCGTGGTGGCTCTGCGCGTACCCAATGGCTCGGTCGAAGGCGGCGGCATCAGCCGTGGCGAGATCGACGCTTACACCGAGTTCGTCAAGATCTATGGCGCCAAGGGGCTGGCCTATATCCGCGTCAACGACCTGTCCAAAGGCCGTGACGGTCTGCAGTCGCCCATCGTCAAGAACATCCACGACGCGGCCCTGAACGCCGTGCTGGAGCGCTCGGGCGCGCAAAACGGCGACCTGATCTTCTTCGGTGCCGACAAGGCCAAGGTCGTCAACGACGCGATTGGCGCGCTGCGCATCAAGATCGGTCACAGCGAATTCGGCAAGAAAAACGGCCTGTTCGAAGACCGCTGGGCGCCGATGTGGGTGGTGGACTTCCCGATGTTCGAATACGACGAGGAAAACCAGCGTTACACCGCCGTTCACCACCCCTTCACTGCGCCCAAGGCCGGTCACGAGGACTGGATGGTCACCGCCCCCGAAAAATGCATCTCGCAGGGATACGACATGGTGCTCAACGGCTGGGAAATGGGGGGCGGCTCGGTCCGTATCCACCGCGCCGATGTGCAGCAAAAGGTGTTTGACGCCCTCAAGATCACGCCCGAAGAAGCCCAGGCCAAGTTCGGCTTCCTGCTGGACGCGCTGCAATACGGCGCGCCCCCGCACGGTGGCCTGGCCTTCGGTCTGGACCGCATCGTGACCTTGATGACCAAGGCCGAGTCCATTCGCGATGTGATCGCTTTCCCCAAGACCCAGCGCGCCCAGTGTCTGCTCACGCAGGCGCCCAGCCCGGTGGACGAAAAGCAGCTGCGCGAGCTGCACATCCGTCTGCGCAACCCGGACGCAGCCAAAGCCGTTTGAACAGAATGTGAACGGGATTGGGCGGGTCTTCCCCGCCTCTGTCAACGCCACCTTCGGGTGGCGTTTGTTTTGTGCTCAAACCAGCAGTGTGCTTACGCTGCGCCAGGGCAGGGTCGCGTCGGCTTCGTAATCGGCGACGACCCAGGCGCGCGTGGGGTGCTCGGCCATGTCGTTCAGAAAGTCCTGGAGGACGCGCACAGAGGCCATGTCCAGCGCGGCATAAGGCTGGTCAATGCAGGTGATGGTGGCACCGCTGGCCAGCAGGCCCACCAGCGCGACCTTGCGGCGGCTGCCTGCAGACAGCATGAAAAGGCGTTTGCCCAGGTGTTCCTGCAGGTGCAACGCATCTTGCAGGTCTGTTTGCAGTGCCGCGTTCCAGTCTGGGCAGCGCGCTTGCAATGCGGCCCAGACCGCTTCGGGTGTGTGTTCGTCGTGTTCGGGCAGGCGCAGGTCCAGCCACAGGGCGTCTGCAGTGCTCTCAGCCAGGGTGCGCAGCAGATGGGTTTTGCCACTGCCTTCGTCGCCGGTGACCGCGTTCAGGCCCGGCAGGATGGTCAGCCCCTGCCATTGCAGAACAGGGGGCACATCGGGGGTGTTCACTTGCTGGGTCCACATGCCCGGAATGCTAACAGCCGCTCATTAGAATGAAACGATGGCCGCCCCCGATCCCAAGTACAAGATAGCCCAATCCGTGTTGGTGGTGATCCACACCCCTGAGCTGAATGTGTTGCTGATCCGCCGCACCGACGCCGGCACCTGGCAATCGGTCACGGGCAGCAAGGACTTTGCCGAAGAAAGCTATTGGGACACCGCTGTGCGTGAAGTGCGCGAGGAAACCGGTATCGACGCCTTGCATTCCGACTGCCATCTGCAAGACTGGGGGCTGGAAAACATTTACGACATCTACCCCGCCTGGCGCTGGCGCTACCCGCCGGATGTGAGCCGAAACACCGAGCGCGTGTTTGGTCTGCAGGTGCCGTCAGGCACGCCGGTGGCGCTCAGCCCCAGCGAACACACGGCCTGGCAGTGGCAGCCCTGGCAACGTGCAGCCGATACGGTGTTTTCGCCGTCCAATGCCGAGGCGATCCTGATGCTGCCGCGCATGCAGGAGCTTCGGCGGTGATCAGAACCCCTCAAGAACACCCCGTGTTGCGCGTGGCCACCTGGAACATCCACAAGGGCGTACAGGGCCTGGGGCCGGCCAAGCGGCTGGAGATCCACAACATCGGCCACGCCATCGAGCAGCTCGATGCCGACCTGGTGTGTCTGCAGGAGGTGCGCCTGCACAACCGGCGCGAGGCGCGGCGCTTTGAACGCTGGCCTGAGCAGCCGCAGGCCGAGTTTCTGGCCCCCCAGGGGTATGAGCCGGTGTACCGCAGCAATGCGGTCACACGCCACGGCGAGCACGGCAATGCCTTGCTCTCTCGCTGGCCGGTGCTGGCGCACCAGCACGAAGACATGTCGGATCACCGTTTCGAGCAGCGCGGCCTGCTGCACACCGAGGTGCAACTGGCCGGTCGCACAGTGCATGTGCTGGTGGTGCACCTGGGTCTGGTGCCTGCCAGCCGTGTGCGCCAGGTGGTGCAACTGGAGGACTACATCCGCCGCGAGATTGCCCAGGCCGACCCGGTCATCGTGGCGGGTGACTTCAACGATTGGGGGCAGGGCCTGACGCGCCAGCTGGCCCGTGCGGGTCTGCATGAGTTTGAAGGCGCGCGCACGCCGACTTACCCTGCGCGGCTGCCGCTGGCGCAACTGGACCATGTGTACACACGAGGCCTGCGGCCAGTGTCGGTCATGGTGCCGCAGGGGCGCATCTGGCGACAGATGTCCGACCATTTGCCACTGGTGGCCGAACTGGCCTGGCTGGACTGAAAGCATGCCGCGCAGCCAAGGGCTCACACAGGGGCACCAGCTTCAACTCATTGAGGGCGGGCAAGCGTATTTTCATCACCTGATTTCGGCCATTGATCAGGCGCGCTCGCAGGTGCAGCTGGAGACCTACATCTTTGACTTCCATGGCGAGGCCGTTGCCGTGGCGCAAGCGCTGGAGCGTGCGGCCTGGCGCGGTGTGCGCGTGTGGCTGGTGGTGGATGGCGTGGGCACGGGCCGTTTGCCGCAGGACTGGGCGAGGCGCTTTGCCGATGCCGGAGTGGAGTGCCGCATTTATTCACCCCTGGGCAAGCTGGGCTTGCTGATTCCCAGCCGCTGGCGCCGCCTGCACCGCAAGCTGGCCGTGGTGGACGGGCTGCAGGCGTTTTGCGGCGGCATCAACATCCTGGACGACTGGTTTGACGAGCGCCACGGCACCTTGAGTGCGCCGCGCCTGGATTTTGCCGTGCAGGCCCATGGTGCCTTGGTGCGGCAGATCCAGGAGACCATGACCCAGCTGTGGTGGCGCCTGCAGGCGGTGCGCTATGTGCGCCAGCGCGACTTTCCGGAGGCATTCAGCTCGTTTCGGACGGCGGGCGTCACCCTGCCTTGGTCGCAAGACGACGGTGCCCATGCCCAGCCTGTGGCCCGCGCCGGGCTGCTGCTGCGCGACAACTTGCTGCACCGCACCCGCATCGAAAAGGCCTACCTGAAAGCCATTGCCGCAGCCCGGCATGAGGTGGTGATTGCCAATGCCTATTTTTTGCCGGGGCGCCGCCTGCGCCGTGCCCTGGTGATGGCGGTCCAGCGTGGCGTGCGTGTGCGGCTGATTTTGCAGGGACGCTACGACTATTTCATGCAATACCACGCGGTGCGCCCGGTCTATGGCACCTTGCTGGCCGCCGGGGTCGAGATCCATGAATACACGGCCAGTTTCTTGCACGCCAAGGTGGCCGTGGTCGATGCCCGGCACGAGCGGCCCTGGGCCACGGTGGGTTCGTCTAACCTGGACCCGTTGAGCCTGCTGCTGGCCCGCGAAGCCAACGTGGTGGTGGCCGACCGCGGCTTTGCCACGCAATTGCAGCAGCGGCTTGAACAGATCATGGCCAGGCAATGCGTGGTGGTGACGCCCGAGAGCGTGCGGCAGCGCTCCTGGCCCCAGCGCCTGCGCGACCGGCTGGCATTTGGCCTGATGCGCCTGGCCTTGTTCCTGTCCGGCAACCGCTACTGAGGCGTCAAGTCCTTATTTGCCGGAGGAGCGCCGTTCGCTGTTACGATCTTTGAATGTTGATGAAAGCCCAAGACGCCATGAACACATCCCAAACCTCGCCCGAGCAGGACGAGGGCGTGCCGGTGTCCGTCAAAATCCGCGAACGCGTGATGGCGGCCCGCAAGCGCTTCAATGCCAATGACAACATTGCCGAATTCATCGAACCCGGCGAGCTGGAAAAGCTGCTCGACGAAGTCACCGACAAGATGAAGGGGGTGCTCGGCAGTCTGGTGATTGACACCGACAACGACCACAACACGGGCGACACGGCGCGCCGCGTGGCCAAGATGTACCTCAACGAGGTTTTTCGGGGTCGCTATGTCAAAGGCCCCGAAATCACCGAGTTTCCCAATGCGGAGCACCTCAACGAGTTGATGATCGTGGGGCCGATCACGGTGCGCAGCGCCTGCAGCCACCACTTCTGTCCGGTGATCGGCCGCATCTGGATCGGTGTGATGCCCAACGAGCACACCAACGTGATTGGCCTGTCCAAATATGCCCGTCTGGCCGAATGGATCATGGGACGCCCACAGATCCAGGAAGAGGCCGTCATCCAGTTGGCCGACCTGATCCAGCGCAAGACACAACCCGATGGCTTGGCCATCGTCATGGAAGCCAGTCACTATTGCATGGCCTGGCGCGGTGTGAAGGACATGGACAGCAAGATGATCAACTCGGTCATGCGAGGTGTCTTCCTCAAGGACGCCAACTTGCGTCGTGAATTCCTGTCCCTGATCCCCTCCCGGAGCTGACCCATGCTCGTTCGCCTGCTTTATGCCAGTCGCGCCGTCGATGGACGGCCCGAGACCATCGAGTCCATCCTCTCCCAGTCTCGCCAATTCAATCCCACCTGCGGCATCACCGGCATCCTGTGCTACGGCGGTGGCATTTTTTTGCAGGCCATCGAGGGTGGTCGTACGGCCATCAGCGAGCTTTACGGACACATCCAGAAAGACGAGCGCCACAAGGATGTGGTGCTGCTGCACTACGAAGAAATCACGGAACGCCGTTTTGGTGGCTGGACGATGGGCCAGGTGGACACTTCGCGCGTGAACACCAACATCCTGCTCAAATACTCCGAGCGCGCCGAGCTGGACCCCTACAGCGTCTCGGGCAAGGTCTCGCTGGCCCTGCTTGAAGAACTGATGGCCACCGCCAGCATCATCGGCCGCGCGTAAATCCATCGGGGTCAGATCCCCATGCCCCTGAGTGCCTTGGCCCTGGTGGTCCTTGCTGGTTTCATCCACGCAAGCTGGAACATCGCAGCCAAGAAGGCGGGGGGCGATCGACGCTTTGTGGCCTTCACTTCGGTGGTGTTGGCGCTGTTTTGGGCGCCTTTGGGCCTGTGGCTGGGCATTGAGCAGGTGCCGCATTGGGGCTGGCGTGAATGGACGCTGGTGGTCGCCAGCGCGGTCTTGCATGTGGTGTATTTCCTGACCTTGCTGCGCGGCTACCGCGAAGCCGACCTCACTGTGGTTTACCCCGTGGCGCGGGGCAGCGGGCCGTTGTTGTCTTCCCTGTTGGCGATCACTTTATTGGGCGAGCAGTTCTCTGCCCTCGGTCTGCTGGGCATGGCGGGGGTGGTCGGCGGCGTGTTCCTGATCGCGGGTGGGCCTGCGCTGTGGCGCGCCGCGCACGAGCCGGCGCAGCGCGCACGCGTGTACCAGGGTCTGTATTGGGGCGGCCTCACGGGCATCTTGATTGCGCTCTACACCGTGGTCGATGGTTATGCGGTCAAGTGGGCGTTGATGTCGCCCATCCTGATCGACTACTTTGGCAACCTGATCCGTTTGCTGGTCATCTCACCGAGTTTGCTGCGCGAGCGGTCCACCGTGGTTCGCTTGTGGCGTGCGCAGTGGCCTTATGCCTGCGTGGTGGGGGTGTTCAGTCCGGTGTCGTATGTGCTGGTGCTCTATGCCATGCAGGTGGCACCCCTGTCGCATGTGGCGCCCGCACGCGAAGTGTCGATGCTGTTTGCTGCGTTGCTCAGTGGTCACCTTCTGGGTGAGGGCGATCGCGGACCGCGCATCGCGGGGGCCGCGCTGATCGCTGCTGGGGTGATGGCGTTGGGCTGGGGGGCTTGAGCCGTGCAACTGCTTGGCTGTGACTTTTCATCGAGCCCCTCACGGCGCAAACCCATTGTGCTGGCGCTGGGGTCTGTCCAATCGGGCCGGGTGCGCCTGCAAGCCCTTCAGACTTTTGACACGCTCTCCGATTGGGGCCAGTGGCTGGCGCAGCCTGGGCCTTGGGTGGGCGGCTTTGACCTGCCGTTTGGCTTGCCGCGAGAGTTGGTGCAGACGCTGGGCTGGCCCACCGACTGGAGCGCCTGCATGGCGCACTACGCCGCGCTGGAGCGCGCGCAAATCCGCGAACAGTTTGCTGCTTTTTGCGATGCCCGCCCGGTGGGCGGTAAGTTTGCACACCGTGCCACAGACCGACCTGCCGGTTCCAGCCCCTCCATGAAATGGGTCAACCCGCCGGTGGCCTACATGCTGCACGCGGGCGTGCCCTGGCTGCGGCGCGCAGGCGTGCACCTGCCCGGCCTGCACCAGGGGGACCCACAGCGCGTGGCGCTGGAGGCCTATCCCGGCCTGCTGGCGCGCGAGCTGCTGGGCAACACCTCGTACAAAAGCGACGACAAGGCCAAACAGACGCCTGAACGCCTGCTGGCCCGCCGTGCGCTTCTGGGGGCGTTGGAGCGAGGTCAGACCCGCCTGGGCTTGCGCCTGTCTGCCAGCCAGGCCCTGATGGAGCGCCTGGCCGATGACGCCAGCGGCGATGCACTGGACGCCACGCTGTGCCTGATGCAGGCCGCCTGGGCCTGGCAACAGCACGAGACCGGTCACCCACGCTATGGCTTGCCCGAATGTGATCCGCTCGAAGGCTGGATCGTCACCGCCTGAGCACTCGCGCATTCATCGCTCCGAATCCAGCTCCGGAATCCGGTTGAAGGCAATGCGCATGGGCGCGTGGTCGCGGCCCGCGTGGGCGCTGGCAAACATCACGGTGTTCTTGCCGTGCGTCCGGTTCAGCGTGTCCACAGCGGCCAGAAGTTTGCTGCGGTCGCGTGGCGGTGTGTGCTGCTTGGAGGCAGGGATGGCCTCAAACAAATCGGGCGTGTGTTGCGATGCGGGCACCAGGCCGTGCAACTGCACCCCGACCGACACCGGTTGCTTGAGCTGATTCAAGCCACTGCGCCACAAGGCCTGCAGGGTGTGCAGCAAAAAAGCAGTGTCTTGCGTTTCGCCCACTTCGACCCAGCGTTCGCCACCGGCCTCGCGGGCGTAGCGGTGGGCGCCGCGCACCTGCACGCTCATGCTGCGGGCATAAAACCCCTGCTGGCGCAGGCGCATGGCCGCCTTTTGCACCAGGCGGTTGAGCACGGCGATTGCGCCGCCGGGGTGGCGCAGGTCGGGCGGCAGCACATGCGAATGCCCCAGCGACTGCGTGTTGCTGTGACGCGGGGCGTACCAGCGCCCGCGCAGGTGGTCGTACATGTCGGCACCGCCCACGCCGCCCCAGACGCTGACCAGCACATCGCGCGGTGCGGCGTACAGCGCTGGCATGGTGGTAATGCCAGCAGCCGCCAGTCGCCGCACCATGCGCGGCCCGATGCCGTTGATGCTGGACACCGGCAGGTGCAGCAGCCGCGCCGGAATCTCGTGCTGCTCGATCACCGTCAGCCCATCGGGCTTGTGCATGTCGCTGGCCAGCTTGGCCAGCAGCGTGTTGGGCGCAATGCCCACCGAGGTGCGCATGCACTCACCCACCTCGGCCAGCAGCGTGGCCTTGACCTGCTGCGCCAGGGCCACGGCGCGATCGCGTTCGCGCCAGCGGCCCGTCAGCTCGCATTCCATCTCGTCAATGCTCACCACCTGCCGCACCGGTGCCAGTCGGTCCACCACGGCCACCGCCTGCTGGTGCACCTGCACGTATTTGGCATGGTCGGCCAGGATCAGCGCGATGTCCGGGCACAGGCGCTTGGCGTCCGCCACCCGAGTGCCCGTTTTCACGCCAAAGGCTTTGGCCTCGTAGCTGGCGGCAATGCAGCACGACGAATCGGCCATGACCGGCACCACCCCCACCGGGCGCCCACGCAGCGCGGGATCGAGCTGCTGCTCGACCGAGGCAAAGTAGCTGTTGAAGTCAATGAAGAGGGCGCGGAGCATCATCCAAATATACTGTAAATAAATACAGTATATTTGGATGGGCATCATGCAACAGATGAAGCGGTGCGGTCAAAGCTGCTAATGTCCGGGCTTTGCATTTTGGGCTGCACCACCATGTTCCGCAGTTTCTTCTTCTCCCGCCGCTGGGCCTTGTGGGCCTGGGGTGGTTTGCTGGTGTTGGGGGCGATCGTGTTCATCACGGTGCAGCAGACCGTCAAGCTCAATGCCTGGTATGGCGACTTTTATGACTTGCTGCAAAAGCCCGAGCAGGCAGGTGGTCTGGACAAATTCTGGGGCTTCATGCAGCAGTTCGCGTGGATCGCTTTCCCCTACATGCTGCTGCGCAGCTTTGAGGCGTACCTGGCTTCGCATTACGCTTTTCGCTGGCGTCAGGCCATGACCGAGGTGTATTTGCCGCGATGGCAGCGCACGGACGCCACGGTCGAGGGGGCTTCGCAACGCATTCAGGAAGACTGCATGCGTTTTGCCAAACAGACCGAAAACCTGGGCCTGGGGCTGGTGCGGGCGGTGCTGACGCTGGCCTCGTTCATCCCCATTTTGTGGGGTTTGTCCAAAGGCATCGCCATCGAGTGGCTCAAGTTTGATGGTTCGCTGTTCTGGGTGGCGCTGACCACGGCGCTGGGCGGCACGGTGCTGTCGTGGTTTGTGGGCATCCGTCTGCCTGGGCTGGAATACAACAACCAGAAGACCGAAGCCGCGCTGCGCAAGGAACTGGTCTATGCCGAGGACGACCGTGGCCGCATGACGCTGGCCGAGGTGATGGCGCTTTTCATGGGGGTGCGTGCGAACAACTTTCGCCTGTTCAACCACTACGCCTACTTCAACCTCTGGAGCAATCTGTACGGGCAGACCATGATCATCTTCCCTTACTTGCTCATGGGCCCTTCGCTTTTTGCCGGCCTGATCACGCTGGGCGTGATCCAGCAGGTGAGCAACGCGTTCGGCAAGGTCAACGAGGCGTTTTCCTACCTGATCGAGCGTTGGACCGACATCACTGAGTTGCGCTCGATCCACAAGCGCCTGACCGAATTTGAACAACACCTGGCCTGACAAGGAGCCCACTATGACCCACACCGTTCGCTTTCAGCGCGTGCTGCGCGCGCCGGCGGATCGCATTTACCGCGCCTTCATCGACCCCGACGCCATGGCCAAGTGGCTGCCGCCGCACGGCTTTACCGGCAAGGTGCACGCCATGGACGCCCGCGTGGGGGGCGGCTACCGCATGTCCTTCACGAATTTGGGCAACGGTCAGAGCCACAGCTTTGGCGGCACCTTTGTCGAGCTGGTGCCGGGTGAGCGCATCCGCCACACCGACAAGTTTGACGATCCCCATCTGCCCGGCGAGATGGTGACGACCATCACCTTCCAGAAAGTGCTGGTGGGCACCGAGGTGAACATCGAGCAGGCAGGCATTCCCGAGGTGATCCCGCCGGAAGCGTGTTGCCTGGGCTGGCAGGAGTCGCTGCAGTTGCTGGCGCTGCTGGTCGAGGCCGAGATTCCTGCTTGATTTGAATGGAGCGCGCGATGAGCAATCCCGTAGGCTGGTTCGAGATTTATGTGCGGGACATGCCTCGCGCCCAAACGTTTTACGAAGCGGTGTTTGGACGGGTCTTGCATGCCCTGCCTGATCAGGCCGAAGGCAGCCCGCAGATGCTGGTTTTTGACATGAATAACCAGGGCTACGGCGCCGCCGGTGCCTTGGTGCGCATGCCGGGCTTTGAGCCCGGTGGTAACAGTGTGCTGGTGTATTTTTCGTGTGCCGATTGCGCTGTGGAAGCCGACAAGGCCGCTGCGGCGGGCGGTGAGATCGTCAAGCCCAAAACATCCATTGGACCGTATGGTCACATTGCCCTGGTGCTCGACACCGAGGGCAATATGATCGGCCTGCATTCGGCGCCCTGATATTGCTCAGATCAGGGCGGCGCCGATGTCATCAGGCAACGGGGCCAGTTGGCGCAGGGCCTGCAAGGCTTCGGCGTCGGTGCGGTACATCTTGAGCAAGGGGCTGTGACCCAATTCGCCTGCCCGGCGCAAGGCGGTTTCGACGGGCAGCTTGATGCCGCTGATGTGCAGCGTGATGTCGTGCGCCGCCAGTTGGCGGCAGATTTGCGAAAACGATTCCACGCCGGTCACATCGATGCGGTTGATGGGCTGGGCAAACAGGCAAACGTGGCGCACCCCGTGGTGCGCGCTCAGGTGCTCGGTGATGGCGCGTTCCAGACCACTGGCGGCAGCAAAGTCCAGCTCGGCGTCCATGCGCAGCGCATACAGCTGGTGCGCCAGGGGCGGCAGTTTCCATAAGTGCCGGTCGCGCAGCGAGCCGTCGGCGTGCAGGCCAACTTCGATGATGCGCGGGTGCAGGCGGGTGTGCAAAAAGTACGACAGGCCCATCACCACACCGGCCAGCACGCCCCAGTACAGGCGTGGCGCTGCCAGCAGCGTGATGCCAAAGGTCAGCAGCGCAATCGTGCCTTCGACCCGGTTGATTTTGAACAGGCGCACAAAGGCTTGCGGTTTGAGCAAACCCAGCACCGCCGCCAGCACAATGGCCGACAGCACCGATTGCGGGACATGGGCCAGGACGGGCGTGAGCACCAAAAGCGCCAGCAGAATCACCCCCACAGAGATGACCGTGGCCCAAGCCGTTTGCGCACCCGCATACAAGTTCAGGGCTGAGCGCGAAAAAGAAGAACTGGTCGGGAAGGCCCCCGACAGCGCCGACGCCAGCTTGCCCAGACCCTGACCGATCAGGTCCTGGTCCTGGTCCCAGCGCTGGCCCTTGCGTTCGTTGTCCACCTTGGCGCTGGACGCGGTTTCCAGAAAGCTCACCAGCGTGATGACCAGCGTGGGCAGCACCAGCTGCTGCAGCGTGTCCCAGCCAATGGCGTGCGGCAGCACCAGCATCGGCAGGCCTTGCGGCAGCGCACCCACCACGGCCACCCCCTGTGCCTGAAGGTCCAGACCCCAGCTCAGGCCCGCCGCACCCAGCACGACCACCAGCACGGTCGGAAAGGTGGGCTTGAGGCGTTTGCTCAGCACCAGAACGGCCAGCGATACCAGGCCAAATGCCAGGCTGTAGAGCTGGATGCTGGCTGGGTTCGACAGGCCGGACCAGCCTGCCGTCATGCCCAGCAAGGCCGGCAGCTGCGAGCCCAGGATGATGACCGCCGCCCCCTGGGTGAAGGCGGTGAGCACGGGCGAGCTGACCAGGTTGAGCAGCCAGCCAAAACGGGCAAAGCCCAGCGCCACCTGCAGCAAGCCCGTGAGCACCGACAGCCAGATGGCCAGATTGACCCATTCGGCACTGCCGGGCGTGGCCATGCCCGTCAGCGAGGCCGACACCAGCATGGCCGTGAGCGCGGTCGGTCCGACCGACAGGCGGGTGGACGCGCTGAACAGCGCGGCCACCAGGGCGGGCAGCAAAGAAGCGTAAATGCCGGTGATGAGCGGCATGCCCGCCAGCGCCGCATAGGCCACGCCCTGAGGGATGACCATCAGGCCCACGCTCAGGCCGGCAAAAAGCTCGGTGTGCAGCAGCTTGCCGGACAGTCGGGGCCAGGACAGGAAAGGCAGGCGATGTCTGGAGATCATCTCGAAATTGTAGAAGCCTCACTCCAGCCGCAACTGGATGCGGCGCGCCACTTCGCCCCAGCGTTGGGTGTCCTGCGCCAGGCGTGCGTTGGCTTCGGCGGGTGTGCCGGCCACCACGGTCTGGTCGGACTGGGCGAGTTTCTCGACCATCTCGGGCGCCTTGAGCGCGGTGGCCAGGGCCTCATGCATTTTTTGCACCAGGGCGGTGGGCGTGCCCTTGGGCGCGAACAGCAGCAAAGAGAAGCTGGCGTCAAAACCCGGGTAGCCCGACTCGGCCACCGTGGGCACTTCGGGCAGGATGGGCGAGCGCTTGGCACCCGACACCGCCAAGGCCACCAGGCGCCCCGCGCGCACGTGGGGCAGCACCGTGGGGCCGGCCAGGAAGCCGCAATCGACCTGACCCCCCAGCATGTCCTGCACGGCAGGGGCTGGGCCCTTGTAGGGCACGTGTGTCATCTGCACACCTGCGGCGGCGCTGAAGAGCTCGGTGGTCAGGTGTCCAGGCGAACCGGCGCCACCCGAGGCGTAGTTCAGCGAAGTGCTTTTGGCGCGCTTGACCAGCTCGGCCACAGTTTTCAGACCCGTCTTGGGGCTGCACACCAAGGTCTGGCTAAAGCTGCTGGCGCGGATCACGGGCTGCAGGTCCGAGGCCTTGAAGGGCATTTTTTCGTAGACGTGCGGGTTCACCGTCAGTGTGGTGTCGGTGGTCCACATCCAGGTGTAGCCATCGCCTGCTGCGCGCGCGGCTTCGGCAGTGCCGATGTTGCCGTTGGCGCCGGGCTTGTTGTCGATCACCAGCGGCTGGCCCAGCAGCTGCTGCACCTTGGGCGCGGCCCCGCGCAGCACGATGTCGCTGGGGCCACCCGGCGGCAGCGGCACGATCACGCGCATGGGCTTGTCGGGCCAGCTTTGGGCCGAGGCGCTCAGGCTCAGGCCGAGCAGACTGGCCACCAGGCCATGGGCGAGGGTTTTTTTCATGGTCTTGTCTCCTCGGAGGGGGTCAGCGTTGTGGCATGTCTTTGTAGGAATAGCCCAGGCTCACGGTGGCGTCTTCGGGAATCGGCGGCATGGTCGCGTTCCAGGCTTCCCAGCTGGCGCGCATGGCGTCCAGGCGCTCGGGTTCGCGTTTGGCCAGATTGGCGCGCTCGCGCTCGTCTGCAGGGATGTTGAACAAATAATCGTTGCCGTCCACCCGCAGGTACTTGTAGTCGCCCAGGCGCATGGCGCGCTGGCCGCGGTGGTTCATGCGCCAGTGCAGCGGACGTTCGAAGGTCGTGGCAGGCTCGCGCAACACACCGGCCAGCGACACGCCATCGAGCGGGTAATCGGGCGCGGGTTGCGCACCGGCCAGTTCGACCATGGTGGCTGACCAGTCCATCGTCAGACAGTGCTGGGTGCTCACGCCGCCGGGCGCGATGGCGGCAGGCCAATGCGCGATCCAGGGCACGCGGATGCCGCCTTCGGTCAGGTCCATCTTGCCGCCCACCAGCGGCCAGTTGTCCGAAAAGCGCTCGCCGCCGTTGTCGCTGGTGAAGACGATGAGGGTGTTCTCCAGCTGGCCGGTTTTGCGCAGCGCTTCGACCAACCAGCCGATGCCCTCGTCCATGTGGTGGATCATGCGGCGGTAGGTGTGGATGTTGCCACCGTCCAGGTGAAACAGATTGCTCTTGACCTCTTGCGCCAGCGCATGGTCTTCGCGCGTTTCCCAGGGCCAGTGTGGTGCGGTGTAGTGCAGGCTCAAAAAGAAAGGCGTGCCCTGCGCAGCGCCTGGCGCCATGCGCTGCACATAGTCGACCGCACGGTGCGAGAGCAAGTCGGTGAGGTAGCCCTCTTCGTGCTTTTCTTCTTCACCGCTGTACAGGTCGTGCGTACCGTTGTTGCTGGCATGCGTGAAGTAGTCCACGCCACCCGACATGGGACCAAAGAACTCTTCGTAGCCCGATTTCAGCGGGCCAAAAGCGGGTGGGTAGCCCAGGTGCCATTTGCCGATCAGCGCAGTGCGGTAGCCCGCGTCCAGGAGCAAGGAGGGCAGGGTGGGGTGCGAGGGCGGCAGGCCCAGGGTTTGGCTGCCCTTGCTCTTGCTGTTGATGGGTTCCTCGGCTGCGCCGCGCAGGCGGTACTGGTAGCGCGCCGTCATGAGGGCAAAACGCGTGGGCGAGCACACCGGCGAGTTGGAATAACCCTGGGTGAACTTGAGGCCGTTGGCGGCCAGGCGGTCGAGCACGGGCGAGACCGGGCCGAAGTCGGCGTCGCGGCCGCCGTAGCAGCCCAGATCGGCAAAGCCGAGGTCGTCGGCCACGATGAAGATGATGTTGGGGCGTTGCATGGGAGAGCTCATTCGACTTTCATGCCAGTGGACTGGACCACCCGGCCATAACGTTGGGACTGGTCGTTCAGGCGCTTGGCAGCGGCCGGGCCTGTCAGACCTTCGTAAAACAGGTCCATGCCCGCCAGTTGGGCCTGGGTGTCGGTGCGCTTGAGGGCATCGGTGAAGGCCTTTTGCAACAGCTGCACCACGGACTCGGGCGTGGCGGTCGGCACCATGGCCACGTAAAGCACTTCCAGCTCCAGGTCCTTCAGACCGGCTTCGGCCACGGTGGGGATCTCGGGCGCCGAGCGCGAGCGTTGGCGGCTGGTCACCGCCAGTGCAGTGATTTTTCCGGCCTTCACATGCGGCAGCATCCCAGGGGTGGCCAGCACACCGGCATCCACTTCACCGGCCAGCACGGCTGTCACGGCCGGCGTGTTGCCTTTGTAGGGCACATGCTGGATCTTGATGCCTGCGGCATCCATGAAAATTTCTGCGGCCAGGTGGCCGGGGCTGCCGCTGCCGGCACTGCTGAAGTTCAGGCCCTTGCCTTTGCCTTGGGCGATCAGGTCTTTGAGGGTTTTGAAGCCGGTGCCCGGGTGGGCCCCCACCAGCAAGCCCGATGAGACCATGACCATGACGGGCTTGAGGTCGCTGGCCTTGAAGGCCATGCCTTTGTAAATGTAGGGGTTGACCGTGAAGGTGGTGTCGATGCCAAACAGCACGGTGTAGCCATCGGCCGGGCTTTTGGCCACAAAGTCGGCCCCGATGTTGCCCCCCGCGCCGGGTTTGTTTTCCACCACCACCGGCTGCTTGTACTGGGCGGTGAGGTATTCACCCGTGGTGCGGGCCAGGTAGTCGGCCGGGCCGCCTGCCGGGAAATTGGTGACGAACTTGATGGGTTTGCCGGGGTAGCCTTGTGCCCAGGCCGAAGGGAGGGCTGTGCCGATGGCCAGGGTCAGGCACACACCGATGCACCCCGTGTGAAGCATGCGTTTCATGGCAGAAAAATGGGTGGTGAACAGAAAAGGGGAGGTCAGTCGAGTTGCACGCCGGTGGCCTTGATGGGCTTTTCCCAGCGGGCCAGGTCGGCTTTTTGAGCCGCTGCCAGTTCGGCCGAACTGGAGCCGATGGGCTCATAGCCAAGCTTGACAAGCTTGTCTTTCATGGCCGGATCGCGCACGATTTTCACCATGGCTTTTTCCAGCCGGGCCAGCGCCTCACCGTTCAGGCCAGCGGGGCCGTACATGGCAAACCAGGCGGTGGCCTCCATGTTGATGCCCGATTCCTTGAGCGTGGGGACTTCGGGCACTTGCGTGTCACGCTTGCCACCGGTCACCGCAATGATGCGGGCCTTGCCGCTGTGGTGCAGTTCGGCGGTTTCGCTGACCACGTCGAACTTGTAGTCGATGTGCCCGCCCAGCAAGGCATTGTTGGCCGGAGCACCGCCCTGGAAAGGCACATGGTTGAGGCTGACGCCCGAAGACTGCTCCAGCAGCACCCCCATGAAGTGCGGCAGCGTACCCGCACCGGGTGTGCCGTAGCTGCTGGCGCCGGGGTTGGCCCGGGCCTTGGCGATCATCTCGGCCACGGTCTTGACGCCGCTGCTCTGGCTGGCCACCACGCCGAATTGAAAACGCGCGATCTGCGAGACGGGCGTGAAATCCTTGACGGCGTCGTAGTCCAGCTTTTTGTAAACGTGCGGGAACAGCACCATCGGGCCGCTGGGCAGCACGATCACGGTCTGGCCATCGGGCTTGGCGCTCTTGACCATATTGAGTGCAATGCGACCGCCAGCGCCGGGCTTGTTGTCCACCACCACAGGGCTGTAGTCGTCCTTGAGGGCGTCGGCGACCAGGCGGGCCAGCACATCGGCCGAACCCCCGGGGGCAAAGCCGACCAGAATTTTCAAGGGTGGCTTGGTCTGGGCCTGCGCACCGATGGCGCTCAGTGTGAGGGTGCCAATCAGTAAAACGCTGCGGATGGTGCGGTGCATGGACGGTCTCCTTGGGGTAACAACAGACTGTAGGATCTTCCCCCATGATTGATCTAATCAACCATCCCCCCGGAAAACCCTGATGTCTGCTCCGCGCTCCAATGTCACCCCCTCCGAACGCCTGGCCTCGGTGGACGACCTGTTGCTGTACCGCCTCAGCCATCTGACAGGCACGGCCGGGGCCATGGTGGTGCGCCTGTGCGAAGGGGGGTACGGCATCACCCGGCGTGAATGGGCGGTGCTGGCTCAGCTGTACGGCGAGCCCGAGGGCTTGTCGCCCTCGGTGCTGGCCGGGCGCATGCACCGTGATCGGGCCCGCACCTCACGCGCCTTGGGGGCTTTGCAGGGCAAAGGCCTGATCGAGCGGGTTGCGCTGGCCCATGACCGGCGCAGTGTGCGCGTCAGCCTCACGTCTTCCGGGCGAGCGATCTATGACGAGTTGATGCCTCAGGTTCAAGCCATCAATGCCCGCATCCTGCAGGTGCTCAGCCCGGCGCAAAAGGCGGCCCTGGACCAGGCCTTGGCCGATTTGCATGGCCAGGCGCAACAGCTGCTGGCCGAAATGGCCCCTGCACTGCCCAAGGCCGACCGCCGCCGTGGCGGGCGCAGAAGTCCATGAAACGCTGGGTGATGGTGGTGGTGTTGGGTGGCCTGCCCTGGTGGGCACAAGCGCAGGTGCTGGAGTCCGCCTGGGTCAGCTGGGTGATGGACGGTGACACGGTGATGCTGGTGCCCGAAGGTGGCAGCGAGCCCTACCGGCTGCGCATCCAGGGCATCGATGCGCCCGAATCCTGTCAAAGCGGGGGCGAGCGTGCGCGCGACGCCCTGATGGCGCTGGTGCAGCGGCGCCCCGTGCGCATCGAGCGGCACGGACAGGACACTTACGGCCGCCACCTGGGCCGCATGCTGCTGGATGACAAAGACGTGGGTGCCGAGATGGTGCGCGGCGGCTGGGCCTGGGCCTACAGCTACCGCAGCGGGCGCGGACCGTATGCAGCCCTGCAGCGTGAAGCGCAAAAAGAAAAACGGGGGGTGTTTGCCGCGCGCGAGGCGGCCATGTCACCGGCGGTGTTTCGGCAATTCCACGGCAGTTGCCATGACCACCCTGAAACTCAGGCGCCCGTGCAGCGTGTGCCGCACACCGGGCAGGCTGGGTCGCGCTGAAGCCGGATGTCACTCCAGGCCATGGCACGGCCGTCGAGCATGAGCAAACGCCCCGCCAGCTGTGAGCCCATGCCGCTCAAGATCTTGAGGGCTTCGGCCGCCTGGACCGTGCCAATGATGCCCACCAACGGCGCAAACACGCCCAGCGTCGCACAACGTGTTTCTTCGGGCATCTGATCGGGCGGAAAAAGGCAGGCGTAGCAGGGGGCTTCGCTTTGGCGCGTGTCGTACACCGACACCTGCCCGTCCATGCGGATGGCCGCGCCCGAGACGAGTGGTTTGCCGTGGCGAACGCATGCGGCGTTCACGGCCTGGCGCGTGGCGAAGTTGTCGGTGCAGTCGAGCACCACGTCCGCTTGGGCCACCAGCGTGTTGAGCAGGGCGTCGTCGGCACGGTGGTTGATGACCTGAACCACCGGATCGGGGTTGATGGCGGCAATGGCCGTGCGCACCGATTCGGCTTTGGGTTGACCGACCCGGTCGAGCGTGTGGGCGATCTGACGCTGCAGATTTGTGGCGTCCACCGTGTCGTGGTCGACCACCGTGATGCGGCCCACGCCTGCGCTGCCCAGGTACAGCGCCACCGGAGAGCCCAGGCCGCCGGCGCCAATCACCAGCGCGTGCGAGGCCAGCAGCTTGTCCTGGCCTTCGATGCCCAACTCTTCGAGCAGGATGTGGCGCGAATAGCGCAGCAGCTGGGTGTCGTCCATGGGGCGACTTACTTTTTGTCGGTGGACTCGATCTTGCGCTCGGCCACCGTGGTGCTGGCTTTCACGGGCTGGCCCTTGAGCTGGTTGAGCGCCTGCTGCAACTGGAAGTCCTTGTCAGAGCCGAACTCGGGCAGGCGGCGTTCGGCCACCGGTTTTTTGGCCTCTTCCTCGAGCTTTTTGAGGGCTTCTTCGCGTGCCTTTTCGCGCTCGGGGTCTTTTTTGTCCGCTTCCTTGCCGTTGCTCAAATGCTTGTCCAGATCGGCCTCGCGGGTGCGCAGCGCTGCAAACACATTGCCTTCGGCGGTTTCGTCGAGCATGACTTCGGGCACGATGCCTTTGGCCTGGATGCTGCGGCCGCTGGGGGTGTAGTAGCGGGCCGTGGTGATCTTGAGCGCGGTGTCGGGCCCCAGCTGGCGCACGGTCTGCACCGAGCCTTTGCCAAAGGTCTGGCTGCCCATCAGCGTGGCGCGCTTGTGGTCTTGCAGGGCGCCGGCCACAATCTCGCTGGCCGAGGCCGAGCCTTCGTTGACCAGCACCACCAGCGGCAGCTTCTTGAACGCACCGCCCGTGGCCTGGGTCAGCTTGCCGATCGGGTCGTTGCCGGCGTTGCGGCGCCAGAACTGGGGCGAAGCCTTGTAGGTGAATTTGCTTTCTTCGAGCTGGCCGTTGGTCGAGACCACCGCCACGTTCTCGGGCAAGAAGGCCGCCGACAGGGCCACTGCAGCGTCGAGCAAACCACCGGGGTCGTTGCGCAGGTCCAGCACCAGGCCCTTGAGGGCCGGGTCTTGTTTGTAGAGATCTTCGAGCTTGCGGGCGAAATCGTCCACCGTGCGCTCCTGGAACTGCGAGACGCGCAACCAGGCGTAGCCGGGTTCGACCATTTTGGACTTGACCGATTGGGTCTTGATTTCTTCGCGAACGATGGTGACGGGGAAGCTGCGGTTCTCGTCCTTGCGCAAGATGGTCAGGACCACTTTGGTGCGCGGCTCGCCGCGCATGCGCTTGACGGCGTCGTTCAGGCTCAGGCCCTTGACGGCGGTGTCGTCGATCTTGGTGATCAGGTCATTGGTCTTGAGGCCAGCGCGGTCGGCAGGCGAGCCTTCGATGGGGGAGACCACCTTGACCAGTCCGTCTTCCTGGGTGATCTCGATGCCCACGCCGACGAATTTGCCAGTGGTGCCTTCCGAGAACTCCTTGAAGCTCTTTTTGTCAAAGTACTGCGAATGCGGGTCCAGGCTGGAGACCATGCCCGAGATGGCCTCGGTGATGAGTTTCTTCTCGTCCACCGGCTCCACATAGTCGCTCTTGACCATGCTGAAGACCGCCGCCAGCTGCTGCAGCTCTTCGAGCGGCAGGGGGGCCATGTTGCCGCGTGCCACGGTTTGCAGCGACACGGTGGTCAAGGCACCGGCCAGGGCACCCACGCCCACCCAGCCAACGATCTTCAGTTTTTGTCTCATCTTGCGCTATCTGTGTCTTTACGAGGACGTGGGCAATATACACCCAGGGCCATGACCATCGGATGCCCTTGCCGGTTGCAGGCGCTTGCCTTTGCAGGGGGGGGGTCAGGCCTTGCCTTGGCTGGCCACGGCAGCGGCCGCCTTGGCAGCGGCTTCGGCATCGCCCAGGTAGTAGTGGCGGATTGGTTTGAGGTCGGCGTCCAGTTCGTACACCAGGGGGATGCCGTTGGGGATGTTCAGGCCCACGATGTCCTGGTCGGAGATGCCGTCCAGGTACTTGACCAGGGCGCGGATCGAGTTGCCGTGGGCGGCGATCAGCACGCGTTTGCCGGATTGGATGGCGGGTGCGATGCTGTCGTTCCAGGCCGGCAGCACGCGGGCCACGGTGTCCTTGAGGCATTCGGTCAGGGGCACCACGTCGGCAGAGGGGTAGCGGCGGTCGCTTTTTTCGCAGCGGGGGTCGCTGGCTTCCAGGGCGGGCGGCGGGGTGTCGTAGCTGCGGCGCCAGACCAGCACCTGCGCGTCGCCGTACTGCTTGGCCATGTCGGCCTTGTTCAGGCCCTGCAAGGCGCCGTAGTGGCGTTCGTTCAGGCGGTAGTCCTTGACCACGGGCAGCCAGGTGCGGTCCATCTCGTCCAGGGTCAGCCACAGGGTGCGGATGGCGCGCTTGAGCACCGAGGTGAAGCACACATCAAAGTCCCAGCCTTCGGCCTTGAGCAACTGGCCGGCCGACATGGCCTGCTGCACGCCTACAGGGGTCAGGTCCACATCGGTCCAGCCGGTGAAGCGGTTTTCAAGGTTCCAGGTGGATTCGCCGTGGCGGATCAGGACGAGTTTGTACATGACGGGGCTCTAAATCGATGTTGAAAAACAAGGGGAATGCCCGCCATTTTAGAATTTGCACTTGTCGGCCCCCTGACGGTTGCCGTTTTTTGAGTTGAACAAGGTGCAAAACAAGTGGATTTTCTGACCAACAACTGGATGCTGATGCTGGTGGCGCTGACTTCGGGCGCTGCCTTGCTGTGGCCTGTGCTGTCCCAGGGGCAAGGCCTGAACGTGGCCGAAGCGGTGTTGCTGATGAACCGCGACAAAGCGGTGGTGATCGATGTGTGCGAGCCCGGCGAATACGCCGCCGGCCACATCAATGGGGCACGCAATGTGCCGCTGGCCCAGTTGGAGGCCCAATTGCCCAATGTGGTCAAAAGCAAGACCGCTGCTGTGATTCTGGTGTGCCAGGCAGGTGCCCGTTCGGGCCGCGCCCTGGCGGTGGCCCGCAAGATGGGCTACGAAAACGCCCAGAGCCTGGCCGGTGGCCTCAAGGCCTGGCAGGCGGCCAGCATGCCCGTGTCCAAAGCCTGACCTCAAACTGCTTTCAAGGAGCCCCCATGCAAGCCGTCAAGATGTACACCACCGCCGTGTGCCCCTACTGTGTGCGCGCCAAGCAAATCCTCAAGGCCAAGGGCGTCGATCAGATCGAGGAAGTGCGCGTGGACACTGCCCCCGAACTGCGCGAGCACATGATGCAGATCACCGGCCGCCGCACGGTGCCGCAGATCTTCATTGGCGAGACCCATGTGGGAGGCTGTGACGACCTGATGGCACTCGACGCCAAAGGGGGCCTGGTGCCCCTTTTGCAGCGTGTCTGATCGCGCATAATCCCTTGGTTTGAATTTCCGAGCGGCCCTCCGGGGCCGCTCTTTTTGCCTGAATGGCCTGAGAAAACCATGACCGATACCGTGACCGAAGCCACCCCCGTGTTCCAGATCCAGCGCGTCTACCTCAAGGAAGCCTCGCTGGAGCAGCCCAATTCCCCGGCCATCCTGCTCGAACAGCAGCAACCCACCGTGGACATCCAGCTGGGCGTGGAAGCCACCCCGGCCGCCGAAGGTATTTACGAAGTGGCTGTCACGGCCACCGTGCACACCAAAATCGGCGACAAGACCGTGTTCCTGGCCGAGTGCAAGCAGGGCGGCATCTTTGAAATCCGCAATCTGCCCGAAGACCAGATGGGCCAGATCATGGGCATCGCCTGCCCGCAAATCGTCTACCCTTACCTGCGTGGCAACGTGGCCGATCTCATCACCCGCGCCGGCTTCCCGCCCGTGCACCTGGCCGAAATCAACTTCCAGGCCATGTACGAGCAGCAGCAAGCCCAGCAAGCGGGCGCCACTGCACAGTAAAACCTGAAAGTCGCCGTGGTCCAGCGCATCACCTTTGTCGGTGCCGGTGCCTGGGGCACGGCTTTGGCCATCGCCGCCAGCCGCTTGCCCGGCCAGCAGGTGCGCTTGCATGTGCGCGATGCCGAGCAGGCGCAGGCCATGGCCAGCACGCGTGTGAACACCCGCTACCTGCCAGGCCTGAACCTGCCCGATGCGCTGCAGGTGCTGGACGGCCCATTGTCCGATCTGCTGACCGATGCTGTCCCCCAGGACCTGTTCATTGTGGCCACGCCGATGGCGGGGCTGCGCCAGACCTTGACTGCGCTGGCCAATGTGCCCGCTTCTGTGGCCTGGCTGTGCAAAGGTTTTGAGGCCAACACCGGCCTCATGCCCCATGAAGTGCAGGCCGAGGTGGCCCCCGCCATGCGCGCCGGTGCCCTGAGTGGCCCCAGCTTTGCGCAGGAAGTGGCCTGCGGCCAACCCGCCGCACTGGTGGCAGCCAGTGCACACGCGGTGGTGCGCGAGGCGCTGGTGTCCGCTTTCCATGGCCCTGCCTTGCGCGTGTACGCCAATGAGGACATCGTGGGCGTCGAGGTCGGCGGTGCTGTCAAGAACGTGCTGGCCATTGCCACCGGCCTGTGCGATGGTCTTTCGCTGGGCCTCAATGCACGCGCAGCCCTCATCACGCGAGGCCTGGCCGAAATGACGCGCCTGGGCGTGGCGCTGGGTGCCAAAACCGAAACCTTCATGGGCCTGTCGGGCCTGGGCGACCTGGTGCTGACGGCCACAGGCGATCTGAGTCGAAACCGCAAGGTGGGTCTGCTGCTGGCGCAAGGCCTGACGCTGGCGCAGGCGGTCGAATCATTGGGCCATGTGGCCGAAGGCGTCTACAGTGCCCGTACGGTGCACCAGCGCGCACAAAAACTGGGCGTGGACATGCCAATCACGGCAGCCGTGGTGGCCTTGCTGGATGGCCAGCTCAAGGTGGGCGAAGTGGTGCAGCGGCTCATGGGGCGCGGACCGCGCGGCGAAACCCTCTGAGTTGCCATGCGAGTGCTCATCGTTGAAGACGACCCGGCTCTGCGTCTGGGCATTCGGCGCGCATTGCAGGCCGAAGGCTGGCAGGTCGATGCAGTGGAGGATGGTGAAAAAGCGCTTACAGCCACCCGCGTTCAAAAATACGATGCGGCGGTTCTGGATTTGGGCTTGCCACGTCTGAATGGCCTGTCGGTGTTGAGTGCATGGCGAGATCAGGGCGAAAACCTGTCGGTGTTGGTGCTCACGGCACGGGATGCACTGGAAGACCGGGTAGAAGGCCTCAATCGGGGGGCGGACGACTATATGAGCAAGCCTTTTGAGCCGGAGGAGTTGGTGGCACGCCTGCGTGCCGTGTCACGCCGACGCACAGGACAGACCGCACCGGTGTTGCGGTTGGGGCGCTTGAGCTTCATCCCGTCCAGTCGCGAATTGCGATGCGATGGCATCGAACTGCCCCTGAGTGCCCGTGAGGCAGCATTGATGGAGTTGCTTCTGGGGTCGCCTGACAAAGCCGTCACCAAGAGCAGGATCATCACCAGCATGTCGAATTGGGAGACCGAGTTTTCCCCCAATTCCGTTGAAATTTACGTGATGCGTCTGCGCCGCAAGTTGGTCGGCAGTGGCGTGAAAATTGAAACTGTGCGTGGCGTGGGGTACCGCATGTGCCTGGATAGCGTGGACAAGACGGGAGCGGTCGCTTGACTCCGAGTCTGCACAAACGCCTGTTGCAACCGCTGTTGTGGATGTGGGCTGGCTCGGCTGCGTTGGCTGCAATGGCCGCTTTCTGGCTGGCGGGGCGCTCCACCGAAGTGGCGTTTGACCGGATTTTGGCCGACGATGCGCAAGCTTTGGCCTCTCAGGTGCACTGGGACGCCACTGGGCCTGTATTTGCCATGGATGCTGGAACGGCCGCCTCTCTTGTGTACGACTCGTTGGCGCCTTCGCATTTTGTGGTGCGTACGCTCGCAGGTCATGTGTTGGTGGGTGATGCCCGCTTGCAGCCGCCCGAATGGCTGACAAAGTACCCATCGTCCAAACCGATTTTCCAAAACCAGACTCAGGCCAAAAGCGAATTGCGAGTTGTGGTTTTGCGGGTCGGTGAATTGCCAGGTCAGGAGCCCGTGTGGGTGCTGGTGGCTGAAGACCAGGCCAAACGACAGCACATGCGTGACGAGTTGGCGAGAGCCATTTTTTTGCCCGCCACCTTGGTGGGTTTTGTGATCCTGCCTTTGTTGGTGTTTGGTGTCCGATATGGACTCAAGATGGCCAGCCGTACTTCGGAGAATGTGGCTGCCCGCAGTATCAACGATCTGTCACCGTTGCCGATGGATGATGTGCCACAGGAGTTGCGCCCATTGGTGGATCGGATCAATGATCTGCTGATACGGCTCAAGGTCACCTTGGCGCATGAGCGGCAGTTCATTGCCGAAGCAGCGCACCAATTGCGTACGCCGGTGTCGGGTATCCGGTTGTTGACCAAAGATTTGATGCAGACTGGTCAACGGCAACCTGGTGCGCCTGCCGACTCGGAAGTGCTGGCTGAACTGGATGCCGCAGCCAACCGTGCAACGCACCTGGTACAACAGCTTTTGTCGTTGGCCAGAGCCGAAGCCGGTGCAGGTGGACAGCGCCAGAGTGTGGATATCAGCGCCTTGGTGGATGCAATCGTGGATCGCTGGCAGCGTGCTGCGTGCGATGCCCAAAAAACATTGGAAAGTCAGTTGCCTGCGAGAGCTGCGCACAATGTCTTGGTGATGGCTGATCCCATGGTGCTGCAGGATGCACTGGACAACCTGATCGACAATGCCTTGCTGTATGGAGGTGCAGATTGCCGGGTCACTGTCAGTTGTTCAGGGCAGGAAGTCTGCATCGAGGTATTTGACAACGGTGCCCCACTGCCGGAGGCGGTGCTCAGGCGCATGCATGAGCCTTTCTGGCGGGCTGGGGAGGCGCAGCTTCCTGGTTCCGGTCTCGGGGTATCGATTGCTGAGAAGGCAGCGGTGGCTTTTGGCGGGCATCTCACCATCAACAGCAACGCTGAAATCGGTGGGACCCTGGTTCGATTCTGTCTACCTTTGATCCGACCAAATACCATTTGATGCCACTTTGGGCAGACAAGGGGCTTCAAGGATTTTTAAAGCTTGACCGCGTCAGACTCCTGATAAGAAGGAGTTTGTCATGTTTTCCCTGCCTCATCGCTGCAGTGCATCTGCCCTGTGGGTCCTGCTTCTGACCACGGGTGTCGCTTGCCTGGCGCAGGCCACCGAGCCAGCTGCTATTGACTCTGCCGCAGCGCTTTCGCCTGCCGTCTGGCGGCTGCCTGACCTGGCACAACAACTGATGACGAACAACCCTCAGTTGCTGGCGGCACGCCATGCTGCACGTGCTGCGCGTCTGGGTGTGCAACCTGCGCAGGCGCCTGACAACCCCACCATCGGCATTGCACAGGATCCGGTGCACCGCAATCCCCTGGCCTGGAACACCTCAGAAGGTGCGAGCTGGTCGGTGTCACAAAACCTTTATTGGCCAGGAAAGAAGTCGTTGGCTGGTGAGATCGTGTCGGCACAGGCGTCCGCGACAGAAGCCCAGGCCGACAGCCTGCAAAGCCAGTTGCTGGGACAGCTGCGTGCCGCCTGGCTCGCCTGGCAGAGTGCGCAAAGCCAGTTGCAGCTTACGCAGACCCAGCTGTCACGGCTAGAGCAGATCAAGCAGATCACCAAGGTGCGCTATGCCCAGAACGCGGCTGCCTTTGCCGACTACATCAATGCCCAGGTGACGCAGGAGCAGATGCGTACCACTTTGCTGACCACGCAGATGCAGGCCGACACCCTGATGGCGCAAATGGCAGCGTTGGTTGGGCGATCCAGTACCCATGCCTTGCCATTGCAGGTGGAAATTTTGCAGGGCCGGCAAGAGGTGCCTGCTTTGGAGACATTCCGGGAAGAAGCCTTGCGCCGCAATCCCCAGCTCAAGGCCAGCGAAGCGAGTGTGCGTGCAGCCCAACGCGGCGTGGATCTGGCGGCCTTGAGCAGTCGTCCTGATTTCAATGTGTCCTTGACCGGCCATGCGGCCAATCCGCCCTGGGGGCTGGCCCACAACCCCACGTATGGCGTGGCGGTGGGCATGACGCTGCCGCTGTGGTATTCGCAAAAAGAAAAATTACTACTGGATCAAGCCAAAGCGCAACTGGCTTCGATCCAGGATGCCGAGGAATCGCAAAAGCAGCAGACCTTGCTGGCCGTCAATGCGGCCTGGTTGCAATGGACGCAGAGCCTGGCGCAATTGCGCCTGGTGGAGGGATCGTTGCTGGCGCAGGCGCGCACCGCTTACCGTCTGACACTGAGCAATTACAGCGCGGGTCAGGTGCCCTATGTCGATGTTCTCAATGCTTTCAATACCGAACGCAGCGTTGAATTGACGGCTGTGCAAGCACGTTCGGGTGCATTGACCGCCCGTGTGGCGCTGGATGCCGCGGTAGGTGAAACCGCGATACCTGCCACCCCTTGATTTCTGGAGTTTCTGATGTCTTCTTCCAAAACCATGATGGTTGTGGCGGCTGTGGCCGCTGTGGCTGGGGCCTCATTGGGGCTGTTTGGGCAACAGTTCCTGCCGCAGAGCCATGCTGTTGCGGCCCATGCTTCACCTGTGTCAGAAGCCAACGCCAGCAGCACAGCCCAGTTGGGGCAGTCTCTGGTCAAACTGGTGCCAGCCCACGAAGCCCGAGTTCGTGATGTGGTCACCCTCAACGGCAAGCTGGCGCTCGATGGCACGCGCATCCACCAGGTCTCGGCCCGTCTGGCCGGTCGGGTGGACCGCATCGATCCGGTGGAAGGTTCGGCGGTGCAAGCGGGGCAGCAGATTGCGTTGCTTTACAGCCCTGAGTTCATTGCGGCGCAAAACGAGTTCCTGTTGGCGCGAGGTACCGTCCGCACCCTGTCGGGCAGCGCCACGCCTGAATTGTTGGCCGATGCACGGGCCACGTTGGACGGTGCACGCAACAAATTGCGGGTCTTGGGTAGCAGTGATGCCGATGTCGCCGAACTCGAGCGCAGTGGCCATGCGAAGCAGCATCTGGTGGTCCGCGCGGCGATCAACGGTCGTCTGATCAAGCGCAATGTGGATCCCGGTGGGTATCTGGACGTTGGGGGCTCACTGGGGACGATCGCAGACCTTTCTTCTTTGTGGTTCTTGGGCAATGTATTTGACGCAGACCTGCCGCGTGTGCATGAAGGCCAGGAGGTGCAGATCAAAGTTAATGGCGTAGCCTTGAATAAGCCCTTGACTGGACGGGTTGGCTTCGTCTCGCCTTCGGTGGATCCGGTGACCCATTCGGTGGCGGTGCGTGTACAACTGGCTAATCCGGGCGGCTTGCTCAAGCCGGAGATGTTCGGTCGTGCCGAACTGATGCTGGGTGAGCGCAGTCTGCCCGTGGTGCCGCGTGCTGCGGTGGTACAGGATGGTGCGGAATCCTTTGTGGTGCTGCAACGAGGCGGCATGCCTGAAAAACCGGTCTATGCGCGCGTGCCCGTGGAAACCATGCCCGCCAATGAACCGGGGATGTTGGCCATCGTGCGCGGTGTGCGCCCCGGTGAATCTGTGGTGGTTGAAGGCAGTGTGCTGGTCGAGCGCGAACTGCACCAAGCCCAGGCTGCCCATGCGGCAGGTACTCCAGCAGGCGCAGGCAGCAAATGAGCGAAGTTTCCCATGACACCTGGGCCCACCGGCTGGCCAGATTCACGATTGCACGCCGCTGGTTGGTGATGGTTGCTTGTCTGGCGGTGCTGGTGGCCGGCATTCGTGCCTTTGGCCATCTGCCCATTGAGCCTTACCCGAACGTCTCGCCCCTGAACGTGCAGGTCATCACCCAATGGGCGGGGCGCAGCACCCTGGAAGTCGAGCAACAGCTGACCATACCGATCGAGACGGCACTGGCGGGCTTGCCCGATGTCAAGGCCTTTCGTTCGCTCTCGCTGTTTGGTTTGAGTGTGGTGACGGTGCAGTTCCAGGATGGCACCAGCCCCTTTATCGCTCGCAGCAACATGCAGCAGTACTTGGCCAACGCCAATCTGCCGTCCAACGTCAATCCCAACCTCTCGCCCGACGCGGATGCACTGGGCGAGGTCATGCGCTACCGCATTGACGCGCCGGGCTGGGACCCGACCTCGGTCAAGACCTTGCAGGACTGGGTCATCTACAAGGCCATCAAGACCGTTCCTGGCATTGCCGATGTGACCGGCTTTGGTGGTCGGGTCAAACAGTACCAGGTCATTCCTGATACAGGCCGCATGCAGCTGTATGGCATCACGCTGACACAGTTGATGACGGCAGTGTCCAACGGAAATGGCAACACTGGCGGTGACGTGATGTCCACCGGCAGTCAGCGTGTGGTGGTGCGGGGCCTGGGCATGATGCGCAGTCTGGATGACATGCGCAATGTGGTGGTAGCTAACGCCAATGGTGTGCCTGTGCGCGTGGCTGATGTGGCTGATGTGGTTTCAGCTGCCGCGCCGCGTCTGGGTCAGGTGTCGCAGGACGGTGGCGACGATGTGGTCGAGGCCATTGTGCTCATGCGCCGTGGCGGCAACGCCAGCGAAGTGCTTGGCCGTGTGCGCGAGCGTGTCAAGGAAATCAACAGCTCCGGTCTGTTGCCTGCTGGCGTGCAGGTCAGCCCCTTTTATGACCGCCAGCACCTGCTGGACCTGACCATCGACACCGTCAAGCACACCCTGGTGGTGGGCATGGTGCTGGTGCTGATGGTGCTGTATGCCTTCCTGGCCAATTTCCGCGGGGCGGTGATCGTGGCGCTGGTGATCCCGCTGGGCCTGTGTGCTGCCTTCATCGGCATGACCACTGTGGGCATTCCTGCCAACCTGATCTCGCTGGGCGCGGTGGACTTCGGCTTGATCGTCGATGCGGCGGTGATCGTGATCGAGAACATCATCCGCCTGATAGAAGAAGGCGAGCACAAAAACCTCAAAGACGCGATCGTCACAGCAGTGGCCGAGGTGCAAAGGCCGGTGGTGTTCTCCACGGCCATCATCATCCTCGCGTATTCACCGCTGTTCATCCTGGGTGGCGTGGAAGGCAAGATCTTCCATCCGATGGGCATGACCATGGGTGTGGCCCTCCTGGCCTCGATCGCTCTGGCCCTGACACTGGTGCCAGCCATGGCCTCACTCGCGTTTGAGCGGGTCAAGGAAATGCACGAGCCGGCTTACTTCATCCGCATGCTCGCCGCCTACCGCCGACTGGCGGGCGCCATGCTGGCCAGACCCAGGGTGGTGCTGGGCTCGGCCCTGGCGGCCTTTACCATCTCCATACTTTTGTTGACCCGTCTGGGCACGTCCTTCCTGCCGACGCTTGAGGAAAACAACCTTTGGGTGCGGGTGCAATTGCCCAACTCGGTGGATCTGGACTATTCGGTGCAGGTCAGCCAGAAGCTGCGTGCACTGTTCCGCAGCCAGCCCGAAGTGGCGCAGGTCACAGGGCAGATCGGTCGTCCTGACGACGGCACAGATTCGGCGGGTGTGTTCAACCAGGAATACTCGGTGGCTTTCAAGAGTCCGGATGAATGGCCGAAGGGCGTGACGCGTGAAGACGTGGTGCGCCGCCTGCAGGCGCAACTGGCCACTGTCCCGGGCATTGACGTGAGTTTTTCGCAGTACATCCAGGACAACGTATCCGAGGCCATCTCAGGCGTCAAGGGAGAAAATTCGGTGAAGATTTTCGGGCCGGATCTGGAGGAACTCACCCGCCTGGCCAACCAGATCGAGCGTGTACTGGACGACACCAAGGGTGTGGTGGATGCTGGCGTTTTCCGAGCGTTGGGACAGCCGACGCTGAACGTCGAAATCGATCGTGCCGCCTGTGCCCGTTTTGGCATCAACGTGTCGGACTTGCAGAACGTGATCGGCAATGCCGTGGGCGGTGGCGTGGCCACTACCGTGCTCGAAGGCGAACGCCGGGTGGATGTGGCGGTGCGTCTGCCGCAGACCGAGCGCTCCAGCCCGGACCGGTTGGCGGCCCTGTTGGTGGATGCGCCCGACGGTTCGCGCGTGCCCCTGTCGCAGCTGGCCACCATCCGTCAGGTCAATGGCCCGTTCTTTGTCTACCGCGAAGGCGCGCAACGCTATATGGCGGTCAAGTTTGGCGTACGCGACCGCGATCTGGGCAGCACCGTGGCCGAAGCGCAGGAGCGCATTGCCAAACAGGTGGTCTTGCCGCGCGGCTACAGCCTGCGTTGGGCTGGCCAGTTCGACCAGATGAAGGAAGCACAGCGCAAGCTGTCCATCATCATCCCGGCCACTCTGGCGCTGATCTTCCTGCTGTTGTTCTTCGCCTTCGGCAGCCTGCGGGATGCGGGGCTGGTGCTGGTGAACGTGCCGTTCGCGGCCATCGGTGGCATCGCTGCGCTGTACTTTGCGCAGGAGGACCTGTCGATCTCGGCCGCCATTGGTTTTCTCTCCTTGTTCGGCATCGCCATCCAAGACGGGGTGATCCTGATTTCCTATGCGCGCAAGCTCATCGATGAGCGTGCCGAGGAGATGGGTGGTTTGACGCGTGACCTGATCCAGCAGGCTGTGCTCGATGGTGCTGCTTTGCGCATGCGTCCGGTAATGATGACGGCGTTGCTGGCAGGGCTGGGCTTGTTACCGGCTGCACTCTCGCATGCCATTGGTTCACAGGCTCAACGTCCACTGGCATTGGTGATTGTGGGGGGCATGATGACTACCACCGTGTTGACCTTGTTGGTGCTGCCTGTGATTTACTCAGTGGTGCGTTGCATGGGTGTGCATCGCGCAGCTTCGCCTGCGGAATAAAAAAGGTATGCACATGGCACAGCAACAGTCCTTCACGCGTCCTCAGATTTTGTTGCTGGAGCCAGAAAATTTGTCGCATCGCTGTGTTTTGCAGGCCTTGCAAACCCAGGATTGGGGGGCAGATGTGGTTGACGCATCCGCTGCGGAATGCTCTTCCGCGGCAGTTGATGGCCATGTTCTTCTGGTGTTGTTGGGGCTTGGCCAAGATCAAGCAGAAAGTCGGTCCCGATTGAAATCCATCCAGCGTGCCTATCCTGAAGCCGTGGTCATGGGCATATGCCCTCGGATGTCTTATGCAGAGCGCTGTGCGCTATTTGACGCAGGGCTGGATTTTTTATTGGAGAAACCGTTTTTTGTGGAGGAGTGTACTTCGGCCATTCGTGCTGTTTTACGGCGACGGGCATTCGGTCCAGTGGCGGCATGGTCTGACGCATTGAATGTAAAACCTCTTCCCAGACCGACAGGAAAGCCCCGCAGAGGGGTGTAGCAGGATGGCCCACTCAGCACGAACTGGTCATAGCGGATGGATCCAGTTTCACAACGGAAAGTCGTTTGCCCATGAACTGGAAGTGATCCACCACGACCGAGACGGAATGTTCCGAACCATTCTCGCGAATCAGACGCACATTCAGGCCGCTGTTGTTGCTTCCGTGCCCATTGGCAATGGAAGTTTGTAGTGGCAGGAGGTCATCGGGGTGAATGCCTGTGGACCATTGGTCATCGGCGTCCGTCAACTTGAATCGGGTGGCCAGTTTGTAAAACAAGGGGCGGAGCTTGTATTCGCTGGTGCCGTAAACAAAAAACAGGGTGACCTCGTAATCCATGACCAACTCTTCCAGGATGGCCCAGATGTCACTCGATTTTTTGGCATAGAAGATGCGGTCGTTTTCGCGCAGCAAAGAGGTTTTGTGCCGAGATGCCATGACCTTGAGCAACAGGTCTGCTGCATAAGCTTGTCGACTCAGTCTTTCCATGAAGAATACCGCAATCCCTGTAACCATGAGGAACTGGGCGGCGATCACCATGTCTTTGTGACCGATGACATCAAAGGTGCCATACGGCTCAACAAAATAATACTCACCAACAAGGGTGGAAATGATGATGGCCGGTGCAGAGAACTTGTAGCCGAACAGGTACTGAATCATCAGGCAGGCCACGGTGAACGTGTAAAAGACCCCATAGGGTGCCACGATGGGTTGCAACATGTAGCGCAGACCAAACGCGACACTTAAAATGAGAGCGCTCGCCAGCCAGGCTTGTGGGACTGTGTAGTTCCGCCATAGAAAAGCATTTTTAATTTTCATGTCAACTCTTGATGCCCCATTGGATGGCCTTTACTACAAGGCAGGACCGCACTGTGTGTTGATGCTGCATGGGCTGGGGGCCAATTCTACTGAGCTGGTTCGCCTGGCCAAAGACCTGCATGGGCATGGTTTTACAGTGGCGGCCCCCAATATCCAGGGCTATTGCTTTGGCTCTCCCATTGCCAGTTGGCGTGAATGGTTGACGGAGGTGCAGACCCGCTACTGGGCGTTACAGAAAGAGCATGCTTCGGTGTCGGTGGTGGGCTTGTCGATGGGGGCCACTTTGGCTTTGGCTCTGGTTCAACGTGAAGACTTGACCTCGGCAGTGTTTTTGTCGCCTGCCTTGGCCTACGACGGTTGGGCCATGCCCTGGTACCAGTTTTTGTCCAAGTTCGCGGCCTGGATCCCGTTTGCCGGCTTGTACAAGTTTCACGAAGCCGAACCTTATGGTGTCAAGAATCAAGAAATGCGCGCCATGATCAAGCGGGCCATGCAAAAAGACCACCTGTCTGAAAGCGGTGTGGATGTGCTTCCCGTTCAATACTTGCTGGAGGGCCAACGCCTTATCCAGGATGTGGAGGACAACATCGAGGATGTGACTTGTCCCTCCCTGATCATTCATGCCATTGATGACGAAACCGTGCACATTCGCAATGCAGAGTGGCTTTACAAGCACATTTCGTCCACCGATAAAGGCATGCATTACCTTGGGGACAGCTACCACATGATCACCGTGGACAACGAGCGCGAAACCGTGAGCCAGGAGACGGCGCGGTTTTTGAAACGGTCTGTCAACCAGGCCGTTGGACGTGATGTGTTTGACCTGCCGCCGGTGCAGTCCGCTGAACTGCGCCGCTACCTTCGAAAGACCGTCTGAGCGTTCACGGCCGGGCAAAGCCCTGCATGGTCTCGCGCAGCAGTTCCACCATGGCGTTGGCGGCCGGCGACAGGCTTTTGCCGCGCAGCGTCACCAGGCCAATGGGACGGCGCAGATCGGGCTCGCGCAAGGGGCGGCGCACCATGCCGTCGTCTGGCCCCACATTGGCGGCCAGTTCTGGCAAGGCGGCCACCCCCAGTCCCGCTGTCACCAGGGCTTTGATGCTGGCCAGGTGTTCCAGTTCGAATTGCGGCGCAAAGCGGATGCGGTGTTCCAGAAATGCCGCATCCACGTATTGCCGAACGCTCGATGGCAAAGGCATGGAGATGTGTGGCAGTTGCGCAATGTCGGCCCAGCCCAGGGGCTTGTGGTTTGTGGCCAGCGGGTGCTGGCGAGGAATCAGCAAGACAAAGCCATCGGATGCCAGCGGCAGGTAGTCCAGATCGGCATAGGCTGGATTGGCCGCGGTCAGTGCAAAGTCCACCCGGGCCGCGCGCACCAGGTCAAATGCGGGGTCAGACAAGGTGTCCATGAGGCGCAGACGCACGCCGGGGTGCTGCACCTTGAAGCGGGCAAAAGCCTGAGGCACCACCGTGGCCGCCAGCGAAGGCATGGCCGCCATGGCCACCTGACCGGTTTGCAAGGTAGCCACTTCGCGCACGCTGCGCACCGCTTCTTCGGTCATGTGCCGCAGACGTTGGGCCTGCTCCAGAAAAACCTGCCCAGGGCCGGTCAGTTGGACCTGGCGGGTGGTGCGGTCAAACAGGCGCACCCCCAGTGCTTCTTCCAAACGCCCGATCACGCCGGTCACAGCGGGTTGCGACAGGTGCACGCGTTCGGCGGTGCGCCGAAAACTCAGTGTTTCGGCCAGCACCAGAAACACATCGATTTCGCGGGAAGACCAATTGATAACCATGGATGATAAGTTTATAGAAAAAATCATCTGGACGGATAAACCCGGTCTGCCTAGACTGCCGCGCCATGAGCACTGCAACAGAACTTTCTGAACCTTTTGACGCCGTCCTTCCTGCCCAGCCGCGCGGCGTGCATGCCGTGGTGGTGGGCGGGGGCACCATGGGAGCCGATGTCGCCATCGTGCTGGCGCGTGGGGGCTGCCGCGTGAGCGTCGTGGAGCCGCAGGCTGCGCAGTGCGCTGCGCTGCAGGCGCGTGTGCAGGCAGGCCTGGCCGATTTGGACCTGGCGCGCCGCGCGCAGCAGGTGCACACCGTCCCGGCGCTGCCCGATGTGCACTGGCAAGACGTGCGGCTGGTGGTGGAGTGCATTCCTGAGCAACTCGCGCTCAAGCAAACGCTGTTTGCGCAACTGGTGTCGTTGGCCCCGGCAAGTGCGGTGTTGACCAGCAACAGTTCGAGTTTTCCGATCAGCGCCATCGCACAGGGCTTACCCACGCCAGAGCGCATGCTGGGGCTGCACTTTTTCATGCCGGCCCATCTGGTGCCGCTGGTCGAGGTGGTGCTGGGGCCGCAGACACGAACGGATACCGCCAATGCCCTGAGTGCCTTCATGCGCGCTTGCGGGAGCGTGCCGGTGCTGGTGCGCAAGGACAAGCCCGGTTTTCTGGCCAACCGTCTGCAACACGCGCTCTCGCGCGAAGCCTTTGCCATGATCGACGAAGGGGTGGCCACGCCCGAAGACGTGGATGCGGCCGTGCGCTTTGGGTTTGGCTTTCGTTACCTGGCGGCAGGTCCTGTCATGCAGCGTGACCACGCCGGGCTGGACGTGCACTGTGCCGCCGCAGCCACCATGTACCCCAGTCTGTCCAACACGGCCGAGCCCTCGCGCGCCTTGCGCGAGCGGGTGCAGGCCGGACGCCTGGGCATGAAGGCCGGGGCCGGTTTTTACGACTGGACACCCGAGACGCGCCAGGCCGAGCGTGCGCGCTACGACCAGCTGCTGCGCCAAGGGCTGCAGCTGTTGGCAGCAGAATTGCCACCGCTCGATCTCAGTTTCTGAACACCATCCCAAGACCATGAGTGACTTTTATTCGCAGCCCTTGATCATCACCGTGGCGCCCAACGGCGCCTACAAACAGCGGGTCGATCACCCACAGGTGCCTCTGACCCGCCAGGACATGGCACGCACGGCCAAGGCTTGTCTGGATGCGGGCGCGAGCATGTTGCATTTGCACATCCGCGACGCGCAGGGCCGCCACAGCCTGGACGTGGCGGGCTACCGCGATGCGCTGGCCGCCGTGCGCACTGCCGTGGGCGACGCGATGGTGCTGCAAATCACTAGCGAGGCCGCCAAGGTGTACGAGGCGCCAGCCCAGATCGCCATGGTGCGCGAATTGCGGCCCGAGGCGGTGTCGGTGGGGCTGCGCGAGGTGGACCAAGCGGCCATCGGTGAGGCCGGCTTGGCCGGATTTTTCGGCTGGCTGGCACGCGAACGCGTCATGACGCAGGTCATCTTGTACGACACGGTTGACCTGCGCCGCTGGCAGGACTTGCGCCAACGCGGCGTGGTGCCCGAGGCGCCTTGGTTCTTGCTGTTTGTGCTGGGCCGCTACACCGCAGGGCAGACGTCAAACCCCAGCGATCTGGTGCCCTTTGTGCACGCACACACAGGCAGCGAGCCCTGGTCGGTCTGCGCCTTTGGCAGCACCGAGCACGCTTGCGTGAGCGCTGCCGCTGCCCTGGGCGGCCATGTGCGTGTGGGTTTTGAAAACAACCTCTACCTCAAGACCGGGGCTGTGGCCCCAGACAATGCCGCTCTGGTGGCGCAGGCGTCTGAAGCCACACGCAGCCTGGGCCGACCACTGGCCACAGCGGCCGACATCCGTGAGCGCTTTGGGGCCTGAAGCCCAAGATCCACCATTCAAGGAGACCTCCATGCAACGCAGAACCCTGTTGAACGCTTCTTTGGCCGCATTGACCACACTGTGCGCGGTGGGCGTTGTCCCCACGGCGATGGCCCAGGATGGCTGGCCCAGCAAGACCATTCGTTTTGTGGTGCCCTACCCACCGGGCGGCCCCACCGACCTGATGGCCCGTCTGCTGCAAGGCGAGTTGACCAAGCGGCTGGGCGTGGCGGTGGTGGTGGACAACAAAGGTGGCGCGGGTGGTAACCTGGGCAGTGCCGAGGTTGCCAAGCAGGCACCAGCGGATGGCCACACCTTGCTGCTGGCGGCCAGTGGACCGATGGCGGTCAACCCCACGCTCTACCGCAGCATGCCATTCAATCCGCTCACCGACCTGGCACCGGTGATCCAGATTTCATCGTTCCCGCTGGTGTTCGAAGTTCACCCGGGCCTGGGCGTCAAAAGCGTCAAGGACCTGATCGCGCAGGCCAAGCAGACCAAGAACCCCCTGAGCTATGCCTCGGCGGGCAACGGCACACCGCAGCATCTGGCGGGCGAGTTGTTCAACACGCAGATGGGCATTGACATTGCCCACATTCCCTACAAAGGCGCAGGCCCCGCGCTCAACGACGTGATTGGCGGTCAGGTGGGCGTGATGTTCGACATCCTGGGCAGCTCACTGCCCCACATCCAGTCGGGCAAGCTCTTGCCTCTGGCGGTCACATCGTCCAAGCGCGCACCGCAGCTGCCCAACGTGCCGACCATGGCCGAAGCGGGCGTGACGGGTTACGAGTTTGGTGCCTGGCACGGCATTGCCGTGCGTGCCGGCACGCCGCAGCCCATCATCGACAAGCTCAACAGCACGTTGAACGCGATCTTCAAGGAGCCCGATTTCCGCGCCAAATGGGAGGCCATTGGCACGCCGGTGGTGGCGGGGACTGCAGCCGCCTTTGGCGATCTGATCCGCCGTGACACCGTGCGCCTGGGCAAGGTGGTCAAGGACTCGGGCGCAACGGTGGACTGAGGGCCACACCCTGGCCACTGCTTGCCTGTGCCGACCGCTCAGGCCTGCGCGGCCAGGGCGGGGCGCTGGATCAATTCGATCTTGTAGCCATCGGGGTCGGTGACGAACGCGATGACCGTGGTGCCGCCTTTGACGGGCCCCGGCTCGCGCGTGACGTTGCCGCCGTTGGCGCGGATCTTGTCGCAGGCCGCAGCCACATCGGGCACGCCCAGCGCAATGTGGCCATAGGCCGTGCCCAGCTCGTAGCTTTCCACGCCCCAGTTGTAGGTCAGCTCCAGCTCGGCCTGGCCGGGGTTGCCGCCTTCAAAGCCCAGAAAGGCCAGCGAGTATTTGTACTCGGGGTTCTCGGAGGTGCGCAGCAATTGCATGCCCAGCACCTGGGTGTAGAAGTCGATGGCGCGCTGGAGGTTGCCCACGCGCAGCATGGTGTGCAGGAATTTCATGGCTTGGATTGTGCAGGAAGATCAAACACCAGGCAGGTGGTGGTGGCATGGGCATAGAGCGTGCCGTCGGGTCCAAGCAGGCGCGCTTCGGCAGTGGCGAGTTGTCTGCCGCAATGCACCACCTTGCCTTCGGCGCGCACGCGCTGCACCTTGGGGCTCAGGGCTTTGACGATGTTCACGCTCAGCTCGGCTGTGGTGTAGGCTCGGCCTGCGGGCATCAGGGTGTGTACGGCGCAGCCCAGGGCCGAATCCAGCAGCGTGGCAAACCAGCCGCCATGCACCGTGCCCATGGGATTGAGATGGCCTTGGCCGGGGGCGCCCTGAAAAACGGCCTGACCTGCGCTGACCTCGATCAGCACAAAGTCCAGGGTTTGCGCCATGGCCGCAAACGGCAATTCACCGGACAACAGGCCTTGCATGATTTGCAAACCGGTTTTGCCTGTGGTCTGTTCGCGGGTGGCCACGCCAGGGCCGGGGCCAAGTGCCAGGCGTTCGCGCACAGCGTGTTCCTGTTGCAGCCAATGTTCCAGAATGGATGAAGTCATGTGAGGGATTTCCAGCTTTGGATGAAGTCTTGTGCCACGGCCATGGTCTGTGCAGCCGACTGTCCTGGCTTGTAAAGGGATGATCCGATGCCAAAGCCTGACGCACCTGCCTGTTTGTAGGCCCCCATATTGCTTGGGCCAATGCCGCCCACGGGCAGCAGGGGCACATGGGCACTCAGCACGGCGCGCATGGCTTTGACGACGCTGGGGGCGATCATCTCGGCCGGGAAAAGTTTGAGCGCATGCGCGCCCGCCTTGAGGGCGGCAAAGGCTTCGCTGGGCGTGGCTACGCCGGGCATGCAGGCCAGGCCCAGGCGCAGGGCTTCATGCACCACTTCGGCATCGAAATGTGGCGAGATGATGAGCCGCCCGCCTGCAGCGTGCACATTGCGCACATCGGCAGCGCTCATGACCGTGCCGGCGCCGATCAGCAAATCCGGATGCTGCGCGACCAGGGCCGCCATGCTGTCCAGCGGCTGCGGTGAGTTGAGGGGCACTTCCAGCAGCACAAAGCCTGCGCCTGTGAGTGCCTGGCCGATGGCTGGGGCTTCAGCCGGCGTGAGGCCGCGCAGGATGGCCACCAGCGGCAGTTGCTGCAGGCTCGATGCAAGAAGGTCGGCGGGTGTCATGTTCATGGTTTTAGAGGTGTTGTGCCAGTGCCAGGTGACCGGCCCAGGTGGCTTCATCGCCCAGGCTGCGGGTGCTCAGCCCCAGGGCTTGCAGTGCGCATTGGTAACGGTGGGTGAGCGCGGCATTGCCCACCAGCACCAGGGCGCCACCGCTGTGGGTCTGCATGGCGCGCAGTTCTTCGCCGATCAGAAGGCCCGACAAAAAGCTGGGATGCTGCTTTGCGGGCAGTGTGTTGAACAAAGCCAGCGTGCGCGTGGCAAAAATGCTGGACAGCACGCTGGGCGTGCGCTGGGCCAGCAGCACCGCCTGGGTGAAGGTGTCTTCGTGCCAGGGGGCATCCACAGGCAAAGTGCGCGCAAGGATGGAGTGCTGGCTGAGCAAGGCATAGACCTCGCCCGTCATGAAGCTGCGAAAACCGGTGACGCGGCCTTGCGCCACTTGCGCCCATTTGCTGTGCGTGCCGGGCAGGATGACGGTGGCGTCCTGCAAGCCGGTCAGCGACAGGGCACCGAAGATCTGGATTTCCTCGCCACGCATCACATCGTGCTGCGCCATCGGAAAGTTGGCGGGCAATCCGTCCTGGTGCTGTACCGACAGGCCCGGCACGATGGCCATGCGGCCCGCTTGCAGCCACAGCAGGTGCTGGCTCAATTCGGCAAAACCGGTGGGGCAGGGGCAATAGAGGGCTTCTTGCCAGCCCTGGCGGCTGCCCACCATGCCCGAGAGCAGGCACAGTACCTCACTGTCCTGCAGCCAGTCGCCAAAGCTTTGTTCGAACACGGCCGGGAATTCACCGGGCGCCACCGTCAGGATGCCGCGCGGAAACTGGCGCTCGTCCAGCTTGTGGCCTTGTGCATCGAAGCGCGCACCGCGCAGGGACGATGTGCCCCAGTCGATGGCGATCAGGGGGCGCGGGGTCTTCATGCCTGGCCCCCGGACAAGAGCAGCGCCTGCACGGCCGCTGGGGTGGGCAAGGGGCCCACGGCGCCGCGTCCTTGCACCGACAGTGCGGCTGCGGCATTGGCGTAGCGGGCGGCGGTGGCAAGCGTGTCGCCCTGGCACAGGCGGGCCAGCAGGTTGCCCGCAAAACAGTCGCCCGCACCCGTGGCATCCACCGCCTGCACACGTTGCGCTGCAATGTGCGTGCGCTGCGCGCCATCGCTCACGATGGCGCCTTCGGCCCCGAGCTTGAGCACCACCTGTTGTGCGCCGTGGGCATGGCTCCAGTCCAGCACTGCGTCAGGGCTTTGCAGACCGGTCAGCGCCACCATGTCGTCCATGCTGGGCAAAAACAAATCGCACAGGCGAACTGCTTCGCTGATGCAGGCGCGTGCGCGGTCGAGGGGCCACAGCGACAGGCGCAGGTTGGAGTCGAAAGCGATGTGTGTGCCTTGCTCGCGTGCCGAGTGCATGGCGGCAAAGGCCGCATCGCAGGCGGTGGGTGAAATCGCCAGCGATATGCCCGACAGGTGCAGCCAGCGGCTCTGGCCGATCAGACCAGCCCAGTGTGCCTGCACATCGCTGGCCTGCATGCGGCTGGCGGCCGAGCCTGCACGGGCGTAGCTGAAGTGGTGGCCGCGCGCGTCGTGGCTGACAAAGTACACGCCGCTCGGGGCTTGCGCGTCGCGCAGCACGCCGCGCGTGTCCACACCCTCTTGCGCCCACAACTGCATGAGCAAATGGCCCCAGTGGTCTTGTCCCAGGCGGCTCATGTAGCCCACGCGGGCACCTGCGCGCGCGGCGGCAATGGCCGCGTTGCTGGTGTCGCCACCAAAGCCCTGCAGGTACAGCGGCGGCGCCTCCTGGGTCTGGTTGAACTCGAGCATGGCTTCGCCCAGGGCGAGCACATCCAACGTTGTTTCGGTGGGCTGATTCATTGGAAACTCATAGGACAATGGTTTCAGACAATTGCTCATCACAAAGAGGCCTTATGGCATCCATGCTCGATCATCTCAGCAAAAGCTTTCCGGTTGCGGCAGCGCCCTGCGCGACCGAAGACATCGGGCAGCGCCAGTGGCATGTGCTGGAGGACGTGATGCCTTACCCGCTGGCCACGCTGCGCACGCCGGCGCTGACCCACAACCTGGCCTGGATGCAAGCCTGGGCGAAGCGCAAGGGCGTGGGCCTGGCCCCACACGGCAAGACCACCCTGTCGCCCGAGCTGTTTCGCATGCAGCTGCAGGCCGGGGCCTGGGGCATGACGGTGGCCAATGTGCACCAGCTGCAGCTGGCACTCGAAGTCGGCGCGCAGCGCTGCATCATTGCTAACCAGGTGCTGGCCGATGCCGATCTGGACGGGCTGGACGCCTTGCTCACGCGGCATGCCGGTGTGCGCGCATGGTTTCTGGTGGATTCGCTGGCGCAGTTGGCCATGATCGAGGACTGGGCGCAGCGCCGAGGCACCCAGCGGTGTTTCGATGTGCTGCTGGAGCTGGGCATGGAGGGTTTTCGAACGGGATGCCGATCCCATGATGAAGCCTTGGGCCTGGCCCGTGCCCTGGTGGCTTCGCCTGTGGCGCGCCTGTGTGGGCTGGAGTGTTTTGAAGGCGGCCTGCTGCAATGCGACAGTGTGCACGACAGTGCGTTGGTCAGTGCCCTGGTGAGACGCGTGCGTTCGGTGGCGCAGGCATTGGATGCTGAAGCCTTGTGGCAGGACGAGCAGGTGCTGATCACCGCGGGTGGGTCGGCGGTGTTTGATCTGGTGATCCCGCTGCTCACGGGTCATGCCCTGCGCTGCCCTGTGCAAGGGGTGTTGCGTTCGGGTTGCTATCTGACGCACGACCATGGCAACTACACCCGCTTTCTGCAGCTGATCGAACAGCGCGAAGGACTGCAGAGCTCCTTGCAGCCCGCACTCGAGGTCTGGGCCATGGTCCAGTCGGTCCCTGAACCGGGACTGGCGGTGTTGAGTGCCGGTCGGCGTGACGTGTCGTATGACCAGCGCATGCCCATGCCGGTGCGCTGGGCCGCACGCGGCAGCCGCAGCATCGAAGCCACGCCCGCGCACTGGCAGGTGCAGGCCCTGAGTGACCAGCACGCCCACATGCGCTTTGACCCGGCGGGCCAGGCGCCGCAGGTGGGCGACCGCATTGCGCTGGGTATCTCGCACCCCTGCACCACTTTTGACAAGTGGCGCTGGATGGCGCTCGTCGATGACGAGGCGCGCATCACCGGCGCGATCAGCACGCGCTTCTGAGTTCACAGGCCTTTCAGGGCCTCTGAGGGGTAACCGGGCTGCGTGCGGCAGTCCGCGATGTACTGCTCGATGATGGACTCGAACGAGCTGTCAGCCTGCAGGCCCAGGGCGTTGGCGCGTTCGCTGGTGGCGCCGCGCGCCCAGTTGCCGACGATGCCGGCAATGCGTTCGTCGCGCTCGAAGCGCACGCGGTTGCGCACGGCCTTGCCGCCCACTTTTTCCAGGGCGTCGAGCATTTGCTGCACGGTCACGTTCAGGCCGGGCAGGTTCAGCGCCAGGCGGTTGCCCAGCGTGGCGGCGCTGGCTTCGAACACCGCAATCAGGCTGCGGATGGTGGTGCCCGGCGAGGACACCGGGTGCGACACGGTCGCGTCCACCGGGCAGATGCTCTCCACACCGGCCAGTGGCTCGCGCAGGATGCCGCTGAAGAAGGACGAGGCGGCGCCATTGGGTTTGCCCGGGCGCACCGTCACCGTCATCAGGCGGGCCGAGCGGCCGTCGATGAAGCCCTTGCGGGTGTTGTCGGCCACCAGGTATTCCAGCATCAGCTTTTGCGTGCCGTAAGACGTTTGCGGCGAGGGCAGGGTGGTGTCGGTCACCAGCGCCGGCATGGGCTGGTCGGCGTAGGGGCCGAACACCGCCACCGAGCTGGCAAACACCAGGCGAGACACCTTGCCCGAACGGCGGATGCTGTCGAGCAGCAAACGGGTGCTGTCCAGGTTGGAGCGCATGCCCAGGTCGAAGTCGAGTTCGCACTCGCCCGACACGGCAGACGCCAGGTGGAAGACGCCGTCAAAGCCGCTGGCCAGCAGATCGCCTTGCTCCAGCATGGGACCGGCGTGGCTTTTGACGCGCGGGTCGGCTTGCAGGTCGGCGGGCGCCGGGAACAGGTCGGCGATGACCAGTTCCTTGACCGGCTGACCGGCCAGCTGGCCGCGGTTCAGGATTTCACGGGCCAGACGGGCCCCGAGGAAGCCGGCGCCGCCGGTGACCAGAATACGCATGGTGTGGCCTTTTTGGATCAGTGGTTGTCTTTGGGAACGAAAGCGCCGCGCTGGCCCACCAGGAAGTCCAGGTCGGCACCCTGGTCGGCCTGCAGCACGTGGTCGGTGTAGAGCTTCCAGTAGCCGGACTGGAGCGGCGGCTCGGGCGCCTGCCACTTGGCCAGGCGCGCCTTGAGTTCTTCGTCGCTGATGAGCAGCTGCAGTTTGCGCTCGGGCACATTGAGTTCGATCATGTCGCCGTTCTGCACGATGGCCAGCGGGCCACCGGCGGCCGCTTCGGGGGTGGTGTGCAGCACCACGGTGCCATACGCCGTGCCGCTCATGCGGGCATCCGAGATGCGGACCATGTCGGTGATGCCCTTGCGCAGCACCTTGGGGGGCAGCGGCATGTTGCCCACTTCGGCCATGCCGGGGTAGCCCTTGGGGCCGCAGTTCTTGAGCACCAGAATGCAGTTTTCGTCCACGTCCAGGTTCTCGTCGTCGATGCGCTTGTGGAAGTCGTTGCTGTCTTCGAACACCACGGCGCGGCCGGTGTGCACCATCAGGGCGGGCGTGGCCGCGCTGGGCTTGATGACGGCGCCACGCGGGGCGAGGTTGCCGCGCAGGATGGCGATGCCGGCTTTTTCCTTGAAGGGCTCGTCGAACTTCTTGATCACGCGCGGGTCGTAGTTCTCGGCGTTGGCGATGTTTTCACCCACGGTCTTGCCGCTCACGGTGACGATGTCGCGGTGCAGCAGGTGCTGGATTTCCTTCATCACCACCGGCAGGCCACCGGCGTAGCAGAAGTCTTCCATCAGGTGCTCGCCAGACGGTTGCAGGTTCAGCAGGCAGGGCAGTTCGCTGCCCAGGCGCTCGAAGTCGTCCACCGTGAGCTGCAGGCCCAGACGGCCTGCGATCGCGATCAGGTGGATCACGGCGTTGGTCGAACCGCCAATGGCGGCCAGCGTGCGGATGGCGTTTTCAAATGCTTCTTTGGTCAGCACCTTGCTGATGGTCTGGTCGGTGTGGACCATCTCGACGATGCGGCGACCGGCTTCACGGGCCAGCACATTGCGGCGGCCATCCACGGCGGGGTAGGCGGCGTTGCCGGGCAGGCCGATGCCCAGGGCCTCGACCATGCTGGCCATGGTGCTGGCGGTGCCCATGGTCATGCAGTGGCCGTGGCTGCGGTGCATGCAGCTCTCGGCCTCAAAGAAGTCCTGCAGCTTGAGGGTGCCTGCGCGCACCTGCTCGCTCATGCTCCACACGCCGGTGCCCGAGCCGAGTTCCTGGCCGCGCCATTTGCCGTTCAGCATGGGGCCGCCGCTCACGCCAATGGTGGGCAGACCCGCGCTGGATGCGCCCATCAAGAGCGAAGGGGTGGTCTTGTCGCAGCCCATCAGCAGCACCACGCCGTCGATCGGGTTGCCACGGATGCTTTCCTCCACATCCATGCTGGCGAGGTTGCGATACAGCATGGCGGTCGGGCGCAGCAGGGTTTCGCCCAGCGACATGACCGGGAATTCGAGCGGAAAGCCGCCGGCCTCATATACGCCGATCTTGACCTGCTCGGCCAGGGTGCGGAAGTGCGAGTTGCAGGGCGTGAGTTCGCTGAAGGTGTTGCAGATGCCAATCACGGGGCGGCCATCGAACTGGTCGTGCGGCACGCCCTTGCCCTTGACCCAGCTGCGGTAGGCAAAGCCGTCACGGTCCTGGCGGCCGAACCATTGTTGGGAGCGGAGTTCTGAGGGTTTCTTGCGGGGAGGAGTGGTCATGGTGCCTAAGTGACAAAGAGAGGTGACTGGGAAGTGACAGGCGTCAGGGGAAACGAGAGGTTACAGGCAAAAATCTTATCGTATGATGATTGAAAACCCGGGCCTCTGGTCCTCGGGCAAACCCTCAAAACCCTTCTTTCACTCTCCCTCTCAGTCACCCTCAGGACACCATGAGCAAGATCGACATCCTGCAAACTTCACGCATTCCTCCCTTTCTGGTCGATGGGCTGAAAGCCCGTTTTGAAGTGCACCAGCGCGAAACCGCTACGCCCGACGTGCTGGCGCGAGTGCGTGGCATGGTCGGTGGCGGCGAAGCCAGGATCGACGCGGCCTTGATGGACCAGTGCCCCAAGCTCGAAGTCATCACCATCTGCGGCGTGGGCTACGACGGCGTGGACGTGCAGGCAGCCAAGGCGCGCGGTGTGCCGGTCACGCACACGCCCGATGTGCTCAACGACGATGTGGCCGACCTGGGCCTGGCCCTGTTGCTGGCGGTGGCCCGCAACATTCCGGCAGCCGACCAGTTCACCCGCCAGGGCGAATGGGAAAAAGGCCCGTTCCCGCTGACGCGCAAATTGACCGGTGCCAAGCTGGGCATCGTGGGCATGGGGCGCATTGGTCAGGCAATTGCCAAGCGCGCCGCTGCTTTTGACATGGACATCCGCTACCACACGCGCTCGGTCCGCAGCGATGTGGCTTATCCGCACGAGCCGTCTCTGAACGCGCTGGCCACCTGGTCGGACTTTTTGCTGGTGATCACGCCCGGTGGCGCTGCCACGAAACACCTGATCAATGCCGATGTGCTCAAGGCCCTGGGTCCGCAGAGCTTCCTGATCAACGTGGCCCGCGGCTCGGTGGTCGATGAGCCGGCCCTGATCGAGGCGCTGCAAAGCGGCGTGGTTGCCGGGGCGGGTCTGGATGTGTATGCCGATGAGCCCCGTGTGCCTGCAGCGTTGCGTGCCTTGCCCAACGTGGTGCTCACGCCCCACATGGCCAGCGGTACGGCGCAAACCCGCGGCGCCATGGCGGATCTGACGCTGGCCAACCTGCAAGCCCATTTTGACGGCCAGGCGCTGCGCACGCCGGTGCCGGAGTGCCGCTCCTGAACCTCGCTTGGCAGGCGGGTGGCCTAGGGTTTGTCCTGTTGGCAGGATTTTCAATCATCATATGATAAGAATAAAACCTGCATCACCATGATCAAGAACGTCCACGGCAACACACTCGACTGGCTTGGCGAAGCCATCCTCACCGGGCATTACCCGGTGGGCAGCAGCCTGCCCCCCGAACCCATCCTGTGTGAGGAGTTGGGCGTGAGTCGCACGGTGGTGCGCGAGGCCATCAAGTCGCTGGTGGCCAAGGGTCTGGTGGTCACTGGCCCCAAGGTGGGCACCCGCGTGCTGTCGCAAGACGAATGGAATTGGTTTGACCCTTCGGTCATCACCTGGCAGTCGCGCAACGGCCTGAGTGTGGAGTTTTTGCAAGACCTGCAGGAGCTGCGCCGCGTGGTCGAACCGTCTGCCGTGCGCATGGCGGCTGAGCGCGCCGACGCGCACGACATCGAGCGCATCACCACCGCCTTTGCCGGCATGAAGAAAGCCGTGGAAGAGGGGGGTGACTACATCACCCACGACCTGCGCTTTCACCAGGGCTTGCTGGCCGCATCGCACAACCGCATGCTGGTGCAGATGAGCAAGGCACTGAACGCGCTGTTGCGCACCAGCTTTGAAATTTCCACCAGCATCAAGGATGGCCCCCGCGCCTCGTTGCCACTGCACAAGGCGGTGATGGATGCGGTGGTGGCGCATGACCCGGTGGCTGCAGAAAAAGCCATTCAGAAATTGATCGACGGCGCACGCAACGACATCGACTTTGTGCTCGCCAGTCGCAAGAAATTGCCCAAGCTGGGCAAGCCCGCACCGCAGCTCAAGGCTGCATGAGTTTTCCAACCCAGAGAAACCCAGGAGACACAAGCATGAAACTCAAGACACTGGCCGTTGCCAGCCTGGCCGCCGCCGGCCTGCTGGTCGGCGCACAGGCCTCGGCCCAGGAAAAGCTCACCGTCTGGTGGGTCAAGGGCTTCTACAAGGCCGAAGATGATGCGCTGTTCGCGGCCATCAAGAAGTACGAGGCCAAGAACAAGAACGTCAAGATCGAACTCTCGCAGTACCCGATCCAGGACATGATTCCGAAGACCGTGGCCGCGCTGGACGCCGGCAGCCCGCCCGATGTGGCCTATGCCGACGTGTACGACTTCCAGGTGACCGCCTCCTGGGCCAACGACGGCAAGCTCGAAGACATCTCCAGCGTGATCAACCCGATCCGCGCCCGCTTCGCGCCCAACACGGTCGAGACCACCTTCCTGCTCAACAGCAAGGAAAACAAGCGCGCCTACTACGCATTCCCGATCAAGCAGCAGACCATGCACATCCAGTACTGGGGTGACATGCTGGCCGACGCTGGCTTCAAGGAAAGCGACATTCCGACCAACTGGAAAGACTACTGGAGCTTCTGGTGTGACAAGGTGCAACCTGCCCACCGCCAAAAGACCGGTCAGCGCACCTTTGGCATCGGCCAGCCCATGGGCGTGGACGCCAGCGACTCCTTCTACTCCTTCCTGACTTTTGCCGATGCGCACAACGTCAAGATGGTCAGCGATTCGGGCAAGCTGCTGGTGGACGATCCGGACGTGCGCAAAGGCCTGATCGCCGCGCTGACCGACTACACCAGCATGTACGGCAAGGGTTGCACGCCGCCTTCTTCCACCAGCTGGAAAGATCCGGACAACAACGTGGCTTTCCACAACCGGACCACCATCATGACCCACAACGCCACGATCTCGATCGCGGCCAAGTGGCTGGACGACATGAACAATGCCGCCCTGACCGACGCACAGCGCGCCACGGCCAAGAAGAACTATCTGGAACTCATCAAGACCGCGGGCTTCCCCAGCAAGCCCGATGGTTCCAAGATGACCTACCGCGCCGCCATCAAGACCGGCGTGATCTTCAAGGAAGCCAAGAACAAGGCCCGTGCCAAGGAGTTCGTGTCCTTCCTGCTGCAGGAAGAGAACCTGACGCCTTACGTCGAAGGCTCGCTGGGCCGCTGGTTCCCGGTGACCAAGACGGGTCAGCAAAGCAAGTTCTGGCAGGATGACCCGCACCGCAAGGCGGTCTACAAGCAGTTCATGGACGGTACCTCGACCTTCGAGTTCACAAAGAACTTCCGCTTTACCCAGTTGAACAACGAAAACGTCTGGGCCAAGGCCATGAACCGTGTGCTCAATGAAAAAGTGCCGGTGGACAAAGCCGTCGACGAAATGATTGCCCGCATCAAGCAAGTCGCTGGCAACTGATCGCTTCACTGATTGACGTCTGAGTCAGTCCCCGCGCCTGCCTGAGTGGGCAGGCGCGGATTTCTCAAATTCTTTCCCGAACCATCATGTCGAATGCAAGCCTGGCTGTGCAGGGGGCGGTGCCGCCTGAACCCAAGAAAAGCAGCCCCTGGGTGTTCTGGGGCAGGGTCTTTGTGGTGCCCTACCTGCTGATCTTTCTGGTCTTTGTGCTGTACCCGGTGGGCTACGGCCTGTGGCTGGCCCGCCACCCCGAAAGCTACGTCAAGCTGTTTGACGATCCGATTTTTTTCCGCACGGCCGTCAACACCGTGATCTTCCTGGTGGTGGCCATCAACATCAAGATGGTCATCTCGATGGTGCTGTCCGGCTTTTTTGTGCAAAACCGCTGGTGGATCAAGGTCATCTCGCTGATCTTCATCCTGCCCTGGGCGGTACCTTCGATCCCGACCATCCTGTCGGTGCGCTTCATGCTCAACCCCGAGTGGGGGGTGATCAACTCGCTGATCTTCCGCCTGACGGGGCTGGACGGCCCCAACTGGCTCAATGACCCGACATTGGCGCTGTGCTTTTCCATGCTGATGCATGTCTGGAAGTCTTTGCCTTTCTGGACCTTGATCCTGGTGGCGGGCCGCCTGGCGATCCCGTCCGAGCAGTACGAGGCCGCCTCGGTGGACGGTGCGACCAACTGGCAAAAGTTCCGTTTCATCACCTGGCCGTCGATGAAGACGCTGTATTTGACTTCCACCATCCTGTCGATGATCTGGACACTGGGCGACTTCAACAGCGTGTACCTGCTCACGGGCGGTGGCCCGGCCGACATGACGCACGTGCTGGCCACGCTGGGCATCCGCTACCTGCGCCTGGACCAGGTGGATCTGGCCATGGCCTCGATCGTGGTGGCTTTGCCCATGGTCTTGCCGCTGGTGTATTTCATGATGAAACGTCTCTCCAAATAAAGGCTGCCGCACATGAAACGCATCACCCTCAAATCCGTCACCACCGAAGCCAAGCTGCTGCTGATTGGCCTGCCGGTGCTGTTCTGGACCCTGCTGCCGATCTACCACCTGGTGCTGTTTGCGGTTTCGCCCAAGGACAGCGCCACCAGTGGCAAGCTCTGGCCCGACCACCCGACGCTGCAGAACTTCGATTTCGTGTTCCACCAGAAGCACTTCTATCTGGACCACTTCTGGGTGCAGATGGGCAACTCGCTGCTGATCGCGGTCAGCGTGGGCGTGCTCACCCTGTTCGTGTCGACCTGCGCGGCCTTTGCCATCAGTCGCCTCAAGGTGCCCGGTGGCCGCACAGTGATGAACCTGGCGTTGTTCACCTATTTCATTCCTGCGGCCTTTCTGGCCGTGCCCATGTACAAGACCATGGGTGCCTACGGTTTGCTCAACAGCCAATGGTCTCTGATCCTGGCCATGGTGACGATTGCCTCGCCGTATTGCATCTGGGTGCTCAAGCAGGCGTCCGACAAATTGCCTTTCGAGCTGGACGAAGCCGCCCGCATGGACGGTGCCACGCCACTGCAGCTGTTTCGTCTGGTGTACCTGCCGCTCATGGTGCCGTCGCTCGTGGCGGTGGGCACCTACTCGCTGCTGCTGGCCTGGAACGAGTACCTCTACGCCTTCTTGCTGTTGTCCAACGACAAGAGCGTGACGGTGGCGGTGGCGCTGGGCAACTTCCTGTCGGCCGACGATTCGCCCTGGGAGCTGCTGATGACCACGGGCCTGATCTACGCCTTGCCGCCTGCGGCCATTTACTACGCCTTCAAACGCTACATGGTGTCCGGTCTCACGGCTGGCGCCGTCAAGAGCTGATCTTTTTTCGGGAACTGCAACATGGCATCCGTATCCTTTCGCCAAATCCAAAAATCCTTCGGCAAGGTCGACATCATCCACGGCATCAGCTTTGACATCCACGACGGCGAGTTCGTGGTGCTGGTGGGGCCGTCGGGCTGCGGCAAATCCACCCTGCTGCGCATGCTGGCCGGTCTGGAAGACATCTCCGGTGGCGAGATCGTCATCGACGGCAAGGTGGTCAACGAGCTCGAATCCAAAGACCGCGACATCGCGATGGTGTTCCAGAGCTATGCGCTGTACCCCCACATGACGGTGCGCGAGAACATGGCGTTCAGCCTGCGCCTGCGCAAGGCCGACCAGGCCATGACATCCGAGCGCGTGGCGCACGCCGCCAAGATTTTGAACCTGGAGCATCTGCTCGAACGCTTCCCGCGTGAGCTCTCGGGCGGTCAGCGCCAGCGTGTGGCGATGGGCCGCGCCATCGTGCGTGACCCCAAGGTGTTCCTGTTTGACGAGCCGCTGTCCAACCTGGACGCCAAGCTGCGCGTGGCCATGCGCGCCGAGATCAAGGCCTTGCACCAGCGCCTGAAGACCACCACGGTGTATGTGACGCACGACCAGATCGAAGCCATGACCATGGCCGACCGCATTGTGGTCATGCACGACGGCATCGTCGAGCAGATCGGCACGCCCCTGGAGCTGTTCGACCGTCCGGGCAACCTGTTTGTGGCCCAATTCATCGGTTCGCCGTCCATGAACGTGCTCAAGGGCACGCTGCACACCGAGGGCGGCAACGCTTTCGTCGAAGCCCAGGGTGCCCGTTGGCCAGTCGGCCAGGCGGGCACAGGCCAAAACGGCCAGTCGGTGCATTACGGCATTCGACCCACCGACGTGTCGCTGGGCGCCCAAGGTCAGGGCGTGGCCGCCGAGGTGGTGGTGGTCGAGCCCACGGGGGCCGAAACCGAACTGCTGGTCAAGGTGGGTGAGGTCACACTGGTCATCACCCTGCATGGCCGCACCGACGCCCAGCCGGGTGAGACGGTCTGGCTGCAGGTCGACGCCAGCAAGACGCACCTGTTTGACGGCCAATCGGAGCAGCGCCTGTGACACAAGCCACTGCGCCCGGTCTGCCACGTCGCGTGGTGGTGATGGGCGTGAGCGGCTGTGGCAAAAGCACCGTGGGCGCCGCTGCTGCAGCCCACCTGGGCTGGCGCTTTGTTGAAGGCGACAGCCTGCACCCTCCAGAGAACGTGACCAAGATGGCCGCAGGTCAGGCGCTCGATGACGAAGACCGCGCCGGTTGGCTCGACACGCTGGCGGCTCAGCTGGCACAGGCGCGCCGCACTGGGCAGGGCCTGGTGGTCAGCTGCTCGGCGCTCAAGCGTGCCTACCGCGACCGTCTGCGCGGCGGTGACCCGGACACCCTGTTTGTGTACCTGGCTGGTGAGCAGTCGCTGATCGCATCGCGCATGGCGGCGCGCCAGCACGAGTACATGCCCGCCAGCCTGCTGCAAAGTCAGTTCGCCACCCTGCAGCCGCCCGATCCGGATGAACATGCGCTGCGCCTGAGCATCCTGGATGCGCCTGCACAGATCACCCAATCCATTGCCCAACATTTGCAGGTTCTGGCCTGCCCGACGACATGATCAATGCATCCACATTCCGGCTCGATAGCCGTCTGGCCTTGGTGACCGGTTCTTCCGCTGGCATTGGCCTGGCGATTGCGCGTGGCCTGGCGCAAGCCGGCGCTGCCATCGTGCTCAATGGCCGTCAGGCCGACAAGCTTGAAGCCTCGGCCCAGGCCCTGCGAAAAGAGGGCCACACCGTGCATGTGCGAGGTTTTGACGTGACCGACCCGGCGCAGGTGCGTGATGCGGTGAACGGCATTGAAAAAGACATTGGCCCCATCGAGATTCTGGTCAACAACGCGGGCATCCAGCGTCGTGGACCGCTGCACGAGTTTGCCGAGTCCGACTGGCACGACATCCTGCGCACCAACCTCGACAGCGTGTTCTTTGTGGCGCAGTCGGTGGCCAAGCACATGATCACCCGCCAACGTGGCCGCATCATCAACATCTGCTCGGTGCAGTCCGAGCTGGGCCGTCCTGGCATTTCGCCCTACATGGCCACCAAGGGCGGGCTGAAAATGCTCACCAAAGGCATGGCAATCGACTGGGGGCCGCTGGGCATCAACGCCAACGGCATTGGCCCTGGCTACTTCAAGACCGAACTCAATGAAAAGCTCTACAAGGACGAGACCTTCAGCGGGTGGCTCACCAACCGCACCCCCAGCCGCCGCTGGGGCGAGGTCCATGAGCTGGCGGGCGCGGCGGTGTTCCTGGCCAGCGACGCCTCGACTTTCGTCAATGGCCACATCCTGTACGTGGATGGCGGCGTGACCGCACAACTCTGAAATCAAGGAAACGACATGAAAGCCGTCATCATCCACGCGCCCGAAGACCTGCGCATTGATGCGATTGAAGAAGAACAACCGGGCCCTGGCCAGCTGCAGGTGCGCGTCGCCTTTGGTGGCATTTGCGGTTCGGACCTGCACTACTACCAGCACGGCGGTTTTGGCACGGTGCGCATCAAGGAACCGATGGCGCTGGGCCACGAGATCTCGGGCGTGGTGTCGGCGCTGGGCGCAGGTGTCGAGGGTTTCAGCATTGGCCAGCGTGTGGCGATTTCGCCCTCGCGCCCCTGCTTCAAGTGCCGCTACTGCCAGCTGGGTCAGCACAACCAGTGCCTGGACATGCGATTTTTTGGCAGCGCCATGCGCTTTCCGCACATCCAGGGCGCCTTCCGCGAAAAGCTGGTCATCGAATCGCACCAGGCGCACCCACTGCGCGCGGGCGTGAGCCTGGCGCTGGCCGCCCTGGCCGAGCCCCTGTCGGTGGGCCTGCACGCCATCAACCGCGCAGGCAGCGTGTTTGGCAAACAAATTCTGGTGACCGGCAGCGGCCCGATTGGCGCCATGCTGATCGCCGCCTTGCGCCGTGCGGGCGCGGCCCGCATTGTGGCGGCCGACCTGAGCGACACGGCCCTGGCTTGCGCCAAGGCCATGGGCGCGGACGAGACCATCAACCTGGCCAGCCACCCTGAAGGCCTGGCGCCTTACGCCAAAGACAAAGGGCAGTTTGACGTGATGTTCGAGGCCTCGGGCAGCGACCGCGCCCTGCGCACCGGCCTGGAAGTGGTGGCCCCGCGCGGCGTGATTGTGAGCGTGGGCATGGGCCCGGACGCCAGCTTGCCCATGACGCCCCTGGTGGCCAAAGAACTGGAGCTGCGCGGCACCTTCCGGTTCCACCCCGAGTTTGCGGTGGCGGTGCAGTTCATCAACGAAGGGCTGGTGGACCTGCGCCCCGTCATCTCGCATGTGGTGGGTGTCAACGACGCGGTGCAGGCCTTCAAACTGGCGGGCGACAAAAAGCAGGCCATGAAGGTACAGATCGACTTTGGTGTTGAACCTGCTGGCCTGTAAGGCATGATCGCCGCCTCCCCACAAGGACACACAACATGACGACATTCACCCAGGTGGTGCTCTACACCGACACCGACGGCCTTGCCAAATTCAAGGACGAAACCATTGCCCTGACCGAAGGCAAGCCCGAGAGCCGCCTGTCGGCCCTGATGGCTTCGGGCGGCTACCAGCTGCGCCACAGCCCGGTGGGCTTTCGCAGCACCTTTCATTGCACGGGCAATCCGCAGTGGGTGTTCATTTTGGGCGGCCAGATGGAAATCGGCCTGCAGGACGGCACCTCCCGCGTGTTTGGCCCTGGCCAGCACTTCTATTCAGCCGACGTGCTGCCGGACGGTGCCACCTTTGACGACAAGGTGCACGGCCACTGGAGCCGCCAGGTCGGGGCGGACCCGCTGGTCACGCTGTTCGTGCGCGGTTGACCAGAAAATCCCCGATGGCCTGGGCCACGGCTTGTGACTGATCGCGGTGCGGGCTGTGCCCACATTGCGGCAACTTCAGCAACTGCGCATGCGGCACGGCCCGTGCGATGTCGTCGATCTGGGCCATGGTGCCGTAGGGGTCGTCTTCACCCTGGATGGCCAGCAGTGGCGAGGCAATAGCTGCAATCTCGCGCCGGATGTCGTAGCGGCGAAATGCATCGCTGAGCCAGATGTCGTTCCATTGCCAGAAAGCGGAGTCCACATCGGCATGAAAAGGCGCCAGCCGCGCGCGCAGTGGGCCGTGTTCATAAGCCTCTCGTGCGGCGCTGATGGCGCTGACCGAGATGTTTTCCACCACCACATGCGGTGCCATGACGATGCAGGCGCTGACCGGGTGGTGCGCCGCATGCAGCAGGGCGATCGTGCCGCCGTCTGAATGGCCGAGCAGCACAGGGCGCTCAATGCCCAGGGTGTGCAGCAGTTCGGGCAGCACCTGCAGCGCTTCGTGGTGCATGTAGTCGGGCTGCAGGCGGCCCTTGCCCCTCACATCGGGCCGTGTGTCGGATTGGCCGTAACCCTGGCGCGAATACACCAGCCCCGGCAACCCCAGCGCCCTGCACAGCGCAGCGGGCCAGTCGCGCCACAGCGCTACGCTGCCCAGCCCCTCATGCAAAAAAACCAGGGTGGGGCGCCCTGCTGGCCCGGCCAGCCGCAAGACCTCCAGATCGGCACCCCCAACCCGCACATTTGCCGAAGAAATGACGTCCATCCCGTTCCTTTGTATGGCCCCGTTTACACTTGAGCGCGTTCCCGAAAGCCCTGTTGTGACCCGTTTTCTCCGTATTTTTGCCTGTTTTGCGCTTTGGATTTGTCTCCTGGGTGTGGCCCAGGCCGCTGCGCCGGTGTTTGTCCTCAATTCGCTCGACGGCAACGTCAGCGTCATCCAGCCCGAGGGCTGGCGCGAGATCCGCCGCATTCCCACTGGCAAGGAGCCGCACCATCTGTACATGACGCCCGACGAAAAATCGGTCATCGTGGCCAATGCACTGGGCGACTCGCTGACCTTCATCGACCCCCGCACCGCCGAGATCCAGCGCACGATCACCGGCATCCTGGACCCCTACCAGCTGCGCTTTTCGCCCGACATGAAGTGGTTTGTGACGGCGGCCAACCGCTTGAACCATGTGGACATTTACCGCTGGGATGGGCAAAACCTGCAATTGGCCAAACGCATTGCCACCGGCAAGACCCCCAGCCACATCTGGATCGACAGCAAAAGCACCACGCTGTGGGCCACCATGCAAGACAGCGATGAGTTGGTGACCATTGATTTGGCCACCCAGACCCTCAAGAGCCGTGTACCCACTGGCCCCATGCCGGCCGACGTGTTTGGCACGCCCGACGACAAGATGCTGCTGGTGGGGCTGACGGGCGCCGAGGGGGTGGACGTTTTCGATGTGAGCAGCGGTACCCCGCGCAAGCTGCGCACCCTGCCCACAGGCCAGGGGGCGCACGCCTTTCGCGCCCTGGGCGACAGAAAGCATGTGCTCGTGAGCAACCGCGTGGCCAACACCATCAGCCAGATTGACTACACCAGCATGCAGGTGGTGGCTGAGTTTCCTGGCCCCTCTGGCCCGGACTGCATGGAGGTGAGCGCCGATGGCAAGACCATCTTGCTGGCCTCGCGCTGGGCCCGCAAACTGACCGTGATCGACATCGCCAGCCGCAAGGTGGTGCGACAGGTGCCGGTGGGCAAGTCGCCGCACGGGGTTTGGACGCTCGACCATGCGGGGCGCTGGTAAGTTTGTTGCCGCACTGACGCTGGCGGCCACCGCACAGGCCGGGGCCAGCTGTGACCGACCGGTCTACCTGACTTTTGACACCGGCCACATGGGTGTGGCCCCGCACATTGCACAGGTCTTGCAGCGCCAGCAGGTGCGCGTCACCTTTTTTGCCGCCGACGAGAAAACCCGCGAAGGCGACGGCACGCTGGGAGCGCACTGGGCCAGCTGGTGGCGCGAACGCGCCCGCGAAGGCCATGCCTTTGCCAGCCACACCTTGGACCACGCGTATTGGCGAGGCGACGCGCCTGGCGGCGGTTTTCGCATCCGCCCCAGCAGCGGCGCACAGGCAGGGCAAGACCTGCGCTGGCAGGCTGCCGACTATTGCGCCAACCTGGACCAGGCCTCCAGGCGTTTGCAGCAGCTCACCGGGCAAGCGCCCCTGCCACTGTTTCGCGCGCCCGGGGGCAAGCATTCGCCCGCCTTGCTGGCGGCGGCGCAGGTTTGCGGTTACCGCCATGTGGGCTGGGCCGATGCCGGCTTTCTGGGCGACGAGTTGCCCAGCGACAAATACCCCAACGACCGCTTGCTCCAGCAGGCACTGCAACGCATCCGGCCGGGCGACATCTTGATGGCGCACCTGGGCATCTGGTCGCGACAAGACCCCTGGGCGCCTGCGGTGCTGGAGCCGCTGATCGAGGGCCTCAAGGCCAAAGGCTTGTGTTTTGCTACCCTGCGCGAACACCCGGCCTACCGCGACTGGGTGCAAACGCACCCCCTGGCCTTGCACTGAAACCCATGGACACCCTGACCGACCTGTTTGCCCTGGCCCAGGAGTGGCTGTATGAGACCGCTGTGCAGCCCCTGGCCGTGTGGCTGGGCTTGTCCAACATTCTGGAGGTGGCCTACGAGGGCACGGGCTGGCTGCTGGTGGGTTTGTTGCAGATCGTGCTCATGCTGGTGTTGATCGCGCCGCTGCAGCGCCTGTGGCCGGTGGCGCCTGTGCGCGACCACGCAGCCGTGCGGGTGGACGTGCTCTACACCCTGATCCACCGCCTGGGCTTGTTCAGGCTGGCCATGTTTTTCACGTTCGATGCGCTGTTCGAGCAAGGCCTGGGCGAGCTGCGCAGCATGGGTTTGCCCACTTTCCATCTTGACCAGCTGTGGCCCGGGGTGACGGACCAGGCGCTGGTGAGCTTTGTGATTTACCTGGTGGTGTTTGACCTGGTGAACTACGGGATCCACCGGGCCCAGCACCAGTCGGGCCGCTGGTGGGCGCTGCATGCGCTGCACCATGCGCAACGTGAACTGTCGATGTGGAGCGACAACCGCAACCACCTGCTCGACAGCATCGCGGTCAGCCTGATCCTGTCGGCGGTGGCCGCGCTCATTGGCGTGGGGCCAGGCCAGTTTGTGGCGCTGATCGCGCTGGGGCAACTGAGCGAAAGTCTGCAACACGCCAACCTGCGCTGGTGGTTTGGTCCGGTGGGCGAGCGGCTGTGGGTCAGCCCGCGTTTTCACCGACGCCATCACAGCGTAGGCATCGGCCATGAGTCCGACAGCCATGGCCATCCAGTCTTGGGTGGGTGCAACTTCGGGGTGCTCTTGCCTTGGTGGGACATGCTCTTTGGCACCGCCGATTTTGCGCTGCGCTACGAGGACACCGGTGTGCGCGACCAGGTGGAGCAAGGCCGCGACTACGGCCAAGGCTTTTGGGCGCAGCAGTGGCTGGGCGTGCTGCGCTTGCTGGGGCGTGGCTGATTGACAACTCGGCACAACTTGTCTCGGCCGGTTCCGATTTGCAACGCACAATGGCCACTTCTTTCATTTTTGCCAAAGGACCCCCATGAACAAAACCCTGATTGCCCTGACGCTGGCCATGCTGGGCGCTGCTGCCACTTCTGCCTTTGCCCAAGCCACCCCGGCAATGCCTGCCGCTCCTGCCGCCCCAACTGCAGCCGCTGCGGGCCATTGCGAAGCCCATGCCGCCGAAAAGAAACTGGCCGGTGCGGCCAAGAATTCGTTCATGAAAAAGTGCGAACGCGAAGCTGGTGCTGCGCAACCCAACGCCAGCCAGGAAGCCTGCGAGAAAACCGCTGCCGAGAAGAAGCTGGCTGGGGCCGCCCGCAACAGCTTCGTGACCAAGTGCGTGAAGGACGCTGGTGCGGCCAAGTGAGCTGACGCACTGCCCCCCGACGCTGCCTCGAGGGCTTCGGTCTTCGGAGCTTTTTGGGGCCCATGCCAACTGGCAGGTCTGCTGCTAAGCTCCCGCCATGCGCTTGTTTTTGGATTCATTCTGGCGGGCCTGTTTTTATTGCCTGCATCCGCGTGTCATCGTCTTGTCCTTGCTGCCGCTGGGTCTGATGGTGGTGCTGTCGGCTGCGCTGGGTTACTGGTTTTGGGACAGTGCGGTGGGCAGTGTGCAGGCCTGGCTGGAGGCGTCGAGCCTGCTCAATGTGGTCTGGAGCTGGTTTGAGCGCGTGGGGGTGTCCAACCTCAAGACAGTGGTGGCGCCGCTGGTGGTCATTTTCACGGCCACGCCGGTGGTGGTGATCGCGGCGCTGATGGCGGTGTCGCTCTTCATGACGCCCGCGCTCACGCGCCATGTGGCTGAGCGGCGTTTTGCACAGATGGAGCGCAAGCAAGGGGGCAGTTTCTGGCAAAGCCTGGGCTGGAGTTTGCTGTCGGTGCTGCTGGCGCTGGGCGCCATGCTGCTCACCTTGCCCCTGTGGCTGGTGCCGCCACTGGCCATGGTGCTGCCCGCACTCATCTGGGGCTGGCTGACCTACCGCGTGATGGCTTTTGACGTGCTGGCCGAGTTCGCCAGCCGTGAAGAGCGCCACCAGCTGCTGGCCCAGCATCGCCTGGGTTTGCTCACCGTGGGCGTGGTCACCGGTCTGATGGGGGCCGCGCCGAGCGTGGTGTGGGCTTCGGGCGCCTTGTTCGCCGCTGCTTTTGTCATTCTCATTCCGGTGGCGATCTGGATCTACATGCTGGTGTTTGCCTTTGCCTCGCTGTGGTTTGCGCACTTGGCATTGACCGCGCTGCACGAGCTGCGCCGCGATGCCCGTCCGTACACGGCCCGCGATGTGATCGACGTGCCTGCCCCCCGTTTGCCCGAACCCCCTCATGTTGCCCAGCGACTGGCCGATCCCCATGACCAACCCGAACACCGACAAAACACCTGAGGCCGCGCTGCGCGTGGGCCTGATCATCATTGGCGACGAAATCCTGTCGGGCAAGCGCGCCGACAAGCACCTGCCCAAGTTCATCGAGATTTTGGCCGCGCGTGGCCTGCAATTGGCCTGGGCCGAATACCTGGGCGATGACCCGGTGCGCATCACCGACAGCCTGCGCCGGGCTTTTGCCACTGGCGATGTGGTGTTCTCTTGCGGCGGCATTGGTGCCACGCCCGATGACCACACGCGCCAGTGCGCAGGCAAGGCGCTGGGCAAGCCGCTGGCATTGCACCCCGAGGCCGAGCGTTGGATTCGCGAACGCATGCAGGACACCGCACGCGAGCAGGGCGTGCCTTACGAGCCTGACCGTGCCGACAACGTGCACCGCCTGAACATGGGGGTGTTTCCTGTGGGCTCGGACATCATCCCGAACCCGTACAACAAAATCCCTGGCTTCACGTGCAGAAACCTGAGCCTAGGCGGCGCCGGGCCGTCCCAAGCCGCGAGCGCCCCCTCGGGGGGCAGAGCGCCACACGCAGTGGGCGAACGTGGGGGCATCCATTTCTTGCCTGGATTCCCGGTCATGGCCTGGCCGATGGCCGAATGGGTGCTGGACACGCATTACGCAGCGCATTTCAGAACGCAGGCCCAAGTCGAAAAATCCATCATCCTGTTTGGTGCGATGGAGTCCACCCTCACGCCTCTGATGGAGCGCATCGAGGCACAGCATCCCGCCATCAAGGTGTTCAGCCTGCCCAGCGTGGATCACCCGAAGTGGGGCCGCCACATTGAACTGGGCGTCAAAGGGGCGCCGGACGTTGTGACTGCGGCCTATGCCGCGCTGCTGACGGGGCTGCAGGCCTTTGATCTTGAAAAAGGCCCTGAATTGGTGCGCTAATCCTTATCGCACCAATAAGGTGCATAATTGCACCAAAATAGGGTTTCTCAAGGCGTTAAAAATTTGCCTTTGAGCCCATGAAAACAGGCCCGTACAAGGGAAAATCAAGGTTTCGCCCCAAGGGTGCAGAGCGGTTGTGCTGGCACAGAAACTGCAAAGACCCGGGCACCTGATTTCAACCCCCAGCCTTACCAGGAGATTCTGATGGCCAAGACCGTCGCAGACGTGATGAAGATGGTGAAAGACAACGAAGTCAAGTTCGTTGACTTCCGTTTCACCGATACCCGTGGCAAGTGGCAGCACATCACCGTGCCCGTGTCCCAGTTCGACGAAAGCAAGTTCGAAGACGGTCAGGCCTTTGACGGTTCTTCGATCGCCGGCTGGAAAGGCATCGAAGCCTCTGACATGTTGTTGATCCCCGACGCCAACAGCGCTTTCGTGGACCCCTTCTTCGAAGAAGTCACCCTGGTGCTGATCTGTGACGTGATCGAGCCCACCGATGGCAAGGCCTACGAGCGCGATCCCCGCTCGATTGCCAAGCGCGCCGAGGCCTACCTCAAGCAAGCCGGCCTGGGCGACACCGCCTACTTCGGTCCCGAGCCCGAGTTCTTCCTGTTTGACGACGTGCGCTGGAGCACCGAGCCGAACAACACTTTCTACGCCATCGACGAAGCCGAAGCGCCCTGGAACAGCGGCACCAAGGTTGAAGGCGGCAACAGCGGCCACCGCAACCGCGTCAAGGGTGGCTACTTCCCCGTGCCCCCGGTCGACAGCACGCACGACATGCGCAGCGAGATGTCCCTGATCCTCGAATCGATCGGCATCCCCGTTGAAGTGCACCACCACGAAGTGGCTGGCGCTGGCCAGTGCGAAATCGGCACCAAGTTCAGCACCCTGGTCGAGCGCGCCGACTGGACGCTGATGCAGAAGTACGTGATCCACAACGTGGCCAACGCCTACGGCAAGACCGCCACCTTCATGCCCAAGCCCTACGCCGGTGACAACGGCTCTGGCATGCACGTTCACCAGTCCGTCTGGAAAGACGGCAAGAACCTGTTTGCTGGCAACGGCTACGCTGGCCTGTCCGAGTTCGCCCTGTACTACATCGGCGGCATCATCAAGCACGCCCGTGCCCTGAACGCCATCACCAACCCCGGCACCAACAGCTACAAGCGCCTGGTTCCGCACTACGAAGCCCCGGTCAAGCTGGCCTACTCGGCCAAGAACCGTTCCGCTTCGATCCGTATCCCGAACGTGGCTTCTGACAAGGCCCGCCGCGTGGAAGCCCGCTTCCCCGATCCGCTGTGCAACCCCTACCTGGGCTTTGCCGCTTTGCTGATGGCCGGTCTGGACGGCGTGGAAAACAAGATTCACCCGGGCGAAGCCGCCACCAAGGACCTGTACCACCTGCCGCCCGAAGAAGACAAGCTGGTGCCCACCGTGTGCTCGAGCCTGGACCAGGCCCTGGCCGCTTTGGACGCCGACCGTGCCTTCCTGACCAAGGGTGGCGTGTTCACCGACTCGTGGATCGACGCCTACATCGACCTGAAGATGCAGGAAGTCAACCGCTCGCGCGTGGAAGTCTCCCCGGTCGAGTACGACATGTACTACTCGCTGTAATCCCATGCCCGGGATTGCACTGTGCAGTGCAAGCAAAGGACGGCTTCGGCCGTCCTTTTTTTTCTGTATGTGGGTGGTTCTGCTCGCGGGCAGTGCGCTGGCGCAACAAGCAGTGTACCGCTGTGGTCAGGAATACACCAACGCCCCAACGGACCCCGCCCGCTGCGAACGTCTGGCGCCACAAGCCATCACGGTGATCGCAGGCACGCGGGCGCAAGGTGCTGCAGTGGCTGCGCCGCCTGCTGGCACTGGGGCAGCCGCTGGCGCCGTGGCCAGCGTGCCGCAAAAACAGCGGGACGACATGGCGCGCAGCATTGTCAGCGCCGAGCTGGATCGGGCACAACGCCGCCATGCCGACCTGCTGGCCGAATACCGCCTGGGTGAACCGGTGCGGGTGGCCCAGGAGCAGCCGGCCCAATACCAAGAGCGTGTGGCCCGGCTCAAAGCCTCGGTCGAGCGCTCGCAACGCGACATCGACAGCCTGCAGCGCGAACTGGCGCGCAGACCTTCATCCTCTATGCCATGAGCACTTCCCGTTTCGCATCGTTTGACTTGCTGGCCACCCCGGTGGCGGTGCTCGACCCGCAAGGCATGGTGTTGTTTGTCAATGCCGCGCTCGAAGACACCCTGGGCCAATCGCGGCGCACGCTGGTGGGGCAAGCGCTGGTGGACCACTTTGCCGATGCGCAAGCTTTGCAGCATGCCTTGCAGGGCGTGCGCGACAACGAATTTGCCGCGCTGCGCTACGAAGCGGCGCTGCGCCGACAACTGCACAACGAGACCCTGCCGGTGCATGTGGTCATTGCGCCTGCAGATCGGCCTGACGAAGTCATTGTCGAGTTGTTTCCTGTGGAGCAAAAAACCCGGCAGGAGCGCGAAGAGCGCTTGCTGGAGCAGGCGCAGGTGAACAAGGAGCTGATCCGCAACCTGGCGCACGAGATCAAGAACCCCCTGGGGGGCATCCGTGGGGCAGCGCAGTTGCTGGAGATGGAGTTGCCCGACAAGGCCCTGACCGAATACACCCAGGTCATCATCCACGAGGCCGACCGCCTGCAAACCCTGGTGGATCGCCTGCTGGCGCCGCACCGTCGCCCGCATGTGGTGGGCGATGTGAACATCCACGAGGTCTGCGAGCGGGTGCGCTCGCTGATCCTGGCCGAGTTTCCCAAAGGCCTGCGCGTGGTGCGCGACTACGACATCTCGATCCCGGAGTTTCGTGGCGACAAAGAGCAACTCATCCAGGCCGTGCTCAACATCGCGCACAACGCTGCACAGGCCTTGCACGAACGACGCGCCCAGGGCGATGCCGAAATCGTTTTGCGCACGAGAATCCAGCGGCAAGTGACCTTTGGCAAGCAACGCTACAAACTGGCACTGGAATTGCATGTGATTGACAACGGGCCTGGCGTGCCAGACTCGATCAGGGACCGGATCTTCTACCCGCTCGTGTCCGGGCGCGAAGGAGGTTCAGGTCTGGGGCTGACGCTGACGCAAACCTTTGTGCAGCAACACCACGGCCTGATCGAGTGCGACAGCCGGCCCGGTTGTACGGATTTCAAGATCCTGATTCCTTTGCCCTAAATTGTTTGTTGGAAAGCCGTTCCCATGAAGCCGATCTGGATCGTTGACGATGACCAATCCATCCGCTTTGTGCTGGAGAAGGCACTCCAGCGCGAGGCCTTGCCCACCCGCAGCTTCACCAACCCACGTGAGGTACTCCAAGCCCTGGAGGCCGATGGTGCGCAGGGTGGCCCCCAGGTGCTGGTGAGTGACATCCGCATGCCAGGCGGCTCGGGCCTGGACTTGCTGGCGCAAGTCAAGCAGCGCCTGCCGGGTCTGCCGGTCATCATCATGACGGCGTATTCCGATCTGGACAGTGCGGTGTCGGCGTTCTCCAGCGGCGCTTTTGAATACCTGCCCAAACCCTTTGACCTGCCCAAGGCGGTCGAGCTGATCCGACGCGCAGTCGACGAAAGTCTGCGCGAAGAAGTGGTGGATGTGCCCAGTGACGACACCCCTGAAATGCTGGGCCAGGCCCCGGCCATGCAGGATGTGTTCCGCGCCATCGGGCGCCTGGCCCAAAGCCATGTGACGGTGCTGATCACCGGCGAATCGGGTGCGGGCAAAGAACTGGTGGCACGCGCACTGCACAAGCATTCACCCAGGGCCAATGGGCCGTTTGTGGCCATCAACACGGCCGCCATTCCCAAGGATTTGCTGGAAAGCGAACTGTTTGGCCATGAGCGCGGTGCTTTCACGGGTGCGCAGACTTCGCGTCGGGGCCGGTTTGAGCAAGCCGACGGCGGCACCCTCTTTCTCGACGAAATCGGTGACATGCCGTTTGACCTGCAAACCCGCTTGTTGCGCGTGTTGTCAGATGGGCACTTTTACCGCGTGGGCGGGCACAGCGCCGTCAAGGCCAATGTGCGCGTGATCGCTGCCACCCACCAGGACTTGGAGCAGCGCGTCAAGGAAGGTGGGTTTCGCGAAGACCTGTTCCACCGCCTGAACGTGATTCGCCTGCGTCTGCCGGCCTTGCGTGAACGCCGCGAAGACATTCCGATGCTCACGCGCCACTTTTTGCAGCGCAGTGCACAACAGTTGGGCGTAGAGCCCAAGCGCATCACCGAATCGGCCATGGCGCAGCTGGGGCTGTTCCAGTTTCCGGGCAATGTGCGCCAGCTGGAAAACATCTGTCACTGGCTGACGGTGATGGCGCCAGCGCAAGTCATCGAAGTCAAAGACCTGCCGCCCGAAGTGGTGGCGGTGCCTGCGCTGCCGGATGGCGCCGAAGTCGCCGCCCCTGCCTGGGCGGGCGGTGTGCAAGCCCTGGTGCAAACGTCTGCACCCACGCAGGCCGTGCAGGGCCTGGCCGCCGCAGACCCTGCGTGGGAACAGTTGCTGGAGCGCGAAGCCTTGCGCCTGCTGGCCGAAGACCGCAACGATGTGTGGGACGTGCTCACGCGCCAATTCGAATCGCGCCTGATCCTGACCACCTTGTCCACCACCCGCGGCCGCCGCATCGAGGCCGCCCAGCGTCTAGGCATTGGTCGCAACACCATCACCCGCAAGATCCAGGAACTGGGGATCGACGACTGAGGGCCATGCCAGCCGCTCAGGGCTTCAGTCGCTGAAAGGGTCTTTCAGCACCACATCGGTCACCGGGTAGGCCACACAGGGCAACACACAGCCTTCGGTGATTTCTTCAGGACTGAGCCCTGGCCAGGCCATCTCGTAACGCACCTGGCCTTGCACCAGGGTGGAAATGCAGGTGCGGCAGGTGCCTGAACGGCAGGCGCTGGGCCAGCGCAGACCGCCTTGTTCCAGTGCTTCGAGCAAGGGCTGGTTTTTCCTGGCCTCAAAGGTCTGGCCACCGGGTTCGACCCGGCCCGTCACCCAAGGGATTTCCGGGCTCACAGGCAGCAGATGCTCAGTTGCGCCGCGCCACCCAGTAGGTAGCACCTTGTGGGCCATAGCGCTCGTCGTGCGGCACCTCGCGGTCCAGCTCGAACCCGTCACCGCGCTGCAGTGCCAGGGTCTGACCGTGCGCCGTCAGCCACATCTGCCCTTGCGTCACTACGGCCTTGACGGCAAACGGGTGCGTGTGCGTTTCCAGCACCGTATCGGGCGCCCAGCTGCGCTCGATCACTTCGTCAAAGCCCTCTGCAAGGGCCTGGCGGGAGAAGGTGTCAAAGTCGGGCAGACTCATGGTGTGGCCTTTCGGGTTTATTTGCCCCAAGAGTCCTTGAGGCTCACGGCGCGGTTGAACACGGGCTTGCCCGGTGTGTGGTCCTTGCGGTCGGCCACAAAGTAGCCAAAGCGCTCAAACTGGAACTGCTGGCCCGACTGTGCGGCGGCCAGTGACGGCTCCACATAGGCGGTCACGACTTTCAGGCTGTCCGGGTTCAGCGCCTGCAAAAAGTCCTTGCCGCCCGCATCCGGGTGGGCATCGGCAAACAGGCGGTCGTACAGGCGCACTTCGGCCTGCACGCCGTCCGCCACGCCGACCCAGGTGATGGCGGCCTTGGCTTTGACGCTGTCGGCACCGGGGGTGCCGCTCTTGGTGCCGGGGATGACTGTGGCGTGGACCTCGGTCACGGTGCCTGCGGCGTCGCGCACACAACCGGTGCATTCGATCACGTAGCCGCCTTTCAGGCGCACCACGTTGCCCGGGAACAGGCGCTTGTAGCCCTTGGGTGGCACTTCTTCAAAGTCTTCGCGCTCGATCCACACTTCTTTGCCGATCTGGAACACGCGGTCGGGAGGCGGTGTCTGGCCTTCGGCCAGTGCCGAGTGGGGCAGGGCGGGCTGGGTGCAGGCCTCGGTGTAGTCGTCTGCGCCAAAGGCCTCGGCCCAGTTGCTCAGCACCAGCTTGACCGGGTCGAGCACGGCCATGCCGCGGTGGGCTTTGTTCTCCAGGTCTTCGCGCAGGCAGCCTTCGAGCGTGCTGTAGTCGATCCAGCTGTCGCTCTTGGTCACGCCGATGCGTTCGGCAAACAGTTGCAGCGCCTCGGGCGTGTAGCCCCGGCGGCGCAGACCCACTATTGTTGGCATGCGCGGGTCGTCCCAGCCGCTCACGCGTTTTTCGTTCACCAGTTGCGCCAGCTTGCGTTTGCTGGTGACGACATAGCTCAGGTTCAGGCGCGCAAATTCGTACTGTTTGGGTGGCGGGCTGGCCAGCAGGCCGCCTTCAATCAAGCGCGCCATCAGCCAGTCGTAGAAAGGTCGCTGGTCTTCGAATTCGAGCGTACAGATGCTGTGGGTGATCTGCTCGAGCGCGTCCTCGATCGGGTGCGCGAAGGTGTACATGGGGTACACGCACCAGGTGTTGCCCGTCAGGTGGTGCTCGGCATGGCGGATGCGGTAGATGGCCGGGTCGCGCAGGTTGATATTGGGCGAAGCCATGTCGATCCTGGCGCGCAGCACCATGGCGCCGTCGGGGTGCTTGCCGTCACGCATTTCGCGAAAGCGCGCCAGGTTCTCGGCGGGTGTGCGGCTACGGAAAGGGCTGTCCACACCGGGCTTGCCAAAGTCGCCCCGGTTGGCGCGCATCTCTTCGGGCGTTTGCTCGTCCACATAGGCGTGGCCCGCTTCAATCAAATGCTCTGCGGCGCGGTACATGAAGCCGAAGTAGTCGCTGGCCTGGTAGGGCGCGGCGCTGCCCGGGGCCTGGCCGGGCTGCGCCCAGTCAAAGCCCAGCCACTTCACCGCGTCGATGATGCTGTTGACGTACTCCTGGTCTTCCTTTTCGGGATTGGTGTCGTCAAAGCGCAGGTGGCACACGCCGCCATACTCTTTGGCCAGCCCGAAGTTGATGCAGATGCTCTTGGCGTGGCCCACGTGCAGGTAGCCATTGGGCTCGGGCGGAAAACGGGTGCGGATCTTCGCCGGATCAGGCTCGCCTTTGGCGTGGTGGGCGGCGTCACCGGGGCTGCCTGCCCAGCGGCGGCTGGCGTAGGTGCCTTGCTCCAGGTCTTTTTCGATGATCTGGCGCAGGAAGTTGCTGACTTTGTGCTCGCCGGCATCGGCGCTGGTGTGGGCGGGGGAATTCATGCAGAGATTTTAGGGCTTGGCCGCTGCGCAACCGGCGTGCGGCGGCGCAAATGGGCAGGTTACGAATGCTCACCAAAACCGGGCCGGCGCTGTGCACGCCGGGGCAGGCTGGCGCGCTAGAGGAAGGTGGGCTGCAGGGCGGTTTTTTTGTGGGTCGCCCCGTCCGCTTGTTTGAGGTGCCAACATGCCGACCGTTTTGTCTCTGATTCGTTCCCGTACCGCTGCAGTGTTGGGCGCGTGCGGTTTGGCCTTGATGCAGGCCGCTTGTGCCTACCCGGTGGTCGCCGAGCCTACGGTGGCGGTGCATGCCCGCCTGGGCGGGCCGGTCTATGGCTCGGTCTATGCGCCGGTGTACGGCCCCCCGCCGGTGGTGGTGGCGCCGCAGCCCATGTGGATGCCGCCGCCTGCCGTGATCGTGGCGCCGCGCATGATGCCGCCGGGGGGCTACTACCCGCGCCATCACCACCACTGGCACGGCCAGGGCTTCAACCACGGTTGGGGCCGCCGTGGCTGGTGACCCATCAGTTGGGGTTGTATTTAGGTGAGCGCGGCCCGTAGAGCAGGCCATTGGGCGTGCCTGCCCTGAGCAAGCGTTGGCTGGCCAGTCCTGCCATCGGGTGGCTTTGGTCAGTCAGTGTGCCCATCACCTGTTTGACGATGGCTGAAATCAGCAGGCCAGCAATGCCGCCTTGTTGCTGATTTTGCTGTTCGGCTGTGCTGGCCGTTGCTTTGCCCGTCCAGAGTGTTTTGTCCGTGCGCAAATCGACCAGCTTGGCTTCAGCCGAGACGGTGGTCGCGCTGTCAACCACTTGATATTTGGTGCCGTACTGCGTCATGGTGATGTACAGGCCGGCATCGGCGCCAAAAATCTCACGCAGTTTGTCGATGGGCAGTGCCTGGGCGTCTGCAGCTTGCTGGATGCCGTTTTCGCGAAAGGTTTCATCCATCAAGGCCACGGGCACCACGTAGTAGCCCGATTCGGTCAGTGGCTGGGTCACTTGCGCGAGCATGCTGTAGCTGGCGCGGACCTCTGGGGTGTTGTTCAAGGGGGGCAATACCAAGATGGAGCGCGGTCGGCTTTCCTTGAAGGCGGTGTAGTCCAGCGGTGCTTTTTGTGTGGCGCAACCGGTCAAGGCCACAGCGCCCACCAAGAGTGCCCAGCGGCAAAGGGTAAGGAGTTTTTTCATGTTCGCAGGACTCACGGTTTTTTGAAGTTACGCATCAGGAAATCCATGAAGCCAGCCGACTCCGGGAACTGCTGCTTTTCTGCTTCGAGTTGGTTGCGAAAAGATTCAAGATCGCCTATGCGGCCATGCAGCAAACCCATGTGGGCTTGGTAGCCAGGGGGCAGTGCCTTGCCTTCGGCCTGAAGCACTTTCTGATCGTCCTGCATCGCCTTGAGCTGTTCGTCCGCGCCGGATTTGTCGGCACGGAAATAGGCGTCCAGGTTTTTTTCATAACCACGCCAGCCATACAGCGGGGGTTCTTTCGTGTTGGCACAGCCCGTCAAGAGGCTGATGCAGGAGGCCAGGGCGATGGCGCCAAGGGCCATTGGCGTGCGTTGTTGCGCGCTCATGATCAGCGGCCCCCTGTGCGCCATGCGCCAGTGTCCATGCTGGTCACCAGGTTGTTGATCGCATCACGGATGGCCAAGTCCAGCACTTTGCCGTTGAGCGTGGAGTCATAACTGGAGGTGCCACCAAATCCGATGATTTCCCGTTCAGACAGGCTGTATTCTCCAGCGCCTTGGGTGGTGAAAACAACTTCAGATGTTTTGGGATTGACGATGTTGATCGTGACCTTGGTGTAGGCGATCTGCGATTTTCCGCGTCCCAAAATCCCAAAGAGTTGACGGTCTCCCACTTCCTTGCGGCCAAATTCGGTCACGTCGCCCGTGAGGATGTAATCGGCGCCTTTGAGGGATTGCGCCTCTTTTTTCAGGCTGGCCTCTTGCTGCATTTCGCTCATCAGGGTGCGATCTAGCACGCTGAAGCGCTGGCTTTGCTGCAGATGCGACACCAAGATGGTTTGGGCTTGGTTACCCAGGCGGTCTTCGCCGTTGGTGAAGACGCCGCGCATGAAGGACGAGCGGTTGTCAAACTTGCCCACGGAAACGGGAACTCGCGTGCCGTTGTAGGGGCGTGCGGCCGACTCCACTCTTTGGATGGGCATGGTGCGACTGTCTTCAGAGACACAACCTGTCAGCAGGACAGACACGCAAGCAAAGCCGAGGATGCTGAATTTGGTACACATAGGATTATTTGAAAATTAAAGTACCCATTTTATGGTATCAGCTTACGCGAACCTCACATCGCCCGAAAGCGGTGCGCGAACAGGCGGCTGACTTTGTGTTGCTCGGGCTGGCCCTGCAGTTGCACGCGCCATTGGCCTTGCGCGTCGCGGCTGGCGGCGGCAATCGCGTCGGCCCGCACCACGGTCCCTCGGTGGATTTGCCAAAACGCTTCGGGGTCCAGCCGTTCCAGCAGTTCCTTGAGCGGCGTGCGCAGCCACAGTTCTTGCCCGTCGCGGGTGAGGACGCGCACGTATTTGTCGGCCGCTTCCAGCAGCATCACCTGTTCGACCGGCACTATGCGCAATTGCTGGCCCACGCTGGCTTGCAGCAGTTTGAGTGGGGGCTGCCCCGATGCCGGCGTACCTTGCAGCAGGGCGCGCAAGTTGGCGAGCGTGGTCTCGTTATCGCGTGGGCGTGACAGCGCGGTTTGCAAGCGCGTGACGGTGCGCGCCAGCCGTTCGCTGCGCACCGGTTTGAGCACGTAGTCGATGGCCTGCGCCTCGAAGGCTTGCAGGGCGTATTCGTCGTAGGCCGTCACAAAGACGATGTGCGGCAAGGCGCGATCCGTCGGCCAGCGCTCCAGCATGTCGCTGGCTGTGGTCAAACCGTCCTGGCCGGGCATGCGGATGTCCAGAAACACCACATCGGGCAGGTGTTCCAGGCTCAGGGCCAAGGCCGACAAGCCATCTCCTGCCATCGCCACGATGCGCAGACCGGGCCAGAGCGCCAGCAGCTCGCGCTGCAGGGTCTGGGCCAGCAGGGGCTCGTCTTCGGCGATCAGGGCGGTGGCGGTCATGGTGTGGTGGGGGCTTGCCGTGGCCAGCGCAGCATGGCACAGGTGTCGCCTTCTGCCCCTACGGTCAGCGAGAAGCTGGCAGCAGGCCCCATCAGGCTGTGCAGGCGTTCGCGCACATGGGCCAGGCCATAGCCCGCTGTGTGGCTGGCCGACAGCGGGGCACCGGTGTTGCGCACGCACAGCTGCACAAATCCCTCGGACTGCCGGACCTGCACCTGGATTTCCCCCCCGTCCACCGAAGGCTCGATGCCGTGGCGGATCGCGTTTTCCACCAGCGGTTGCAGGATGAAGCCGGGCACCGGCTGCTGGCGCAGGGTGTCGGGCACGTTCAGCCCAAATCGCAGGCGCGGCCCCAGCCGAATGGCCATCAGGCTCAGGTAGTCGTGCAGGCGTTGCAGCTCATCGTCCAGCGGCTGCCAGGTCTGGCGCGAAGCGGCCAGGGCGCTGCGCAAGTAATCGTCCAGGTGGTCCAGCATGGTCAAGGCCCGCTGGGGCTCGGTCTGCACCAAGGCGCGCAGGTGGGCCAGGGTGTTGAACAGCATGTGCGGCTGCAACTGAGACTGCAACAGCATCAGCTGCGCTTCGCTGGCCTGGCGCTGCAGGGCCTCGCTGCGGCTGCGCTGGTAGAAGAAACCCACAAACGCGACGCTGATGGCCAGCGAAGACACCAGCATGCCCATGAAGCGTTGGGGGTGGAGCGTGCGCAGCGCCCAGGTGGATTGCCCCGCGTAGCCGTCGCCCACCCAGGTGCCCAGCGCATAGCCCAGCGGAATGCCCACCAGCAGCAAGCCGGCGGCGCGCAGCGGCGTGGGCCAGTAATGGGGGGCTTGGGCGCGCAGCCAGCGGTAGAGCAGCAGGCGCGCCAGGTCGGTGAAGACCCAGATCAGGGTGGAGATGGCATAGCTGTAAACCAGGCTGTGGTCAAAGTGCCCGTAGCCGTGGCTGCTCCAGTTCAGCAGGGCGATCACCAGCGCCACCGCCCACACGATGGCCAGGCGCTGCAGCAGCGGCCGACCCTGGCCAGGCGGGATGCCCAAGCGAATGGTGTGCGTCATGGCGTGCCGAGTTGTTGCTGGAAGAAGGTGGCGATGTGGGTGAAGGCCGATTGTCGCTGCACGGGGGTGAACGATTTTCAACGAGGCGCCTGCAGCAGCCGCAGGCTGCGGGCATTGATCAGGCCGGTCAGCAGGCCGGCCCCAGCGGCCAGGGCCAGCAGTGGCGAGGCTTTCTGTGCCCACTCGGGTTGCAAGGCCGCGAACATGCCGTGCGCGAAGCGCAGGCCAAACATCAGCAGGTACAGGGTCAGCGGCGCCCAGCTGCCCGGCACCAGCAGGTGCCGACCTTCGTGGGCCAGGGCGGGGGTGAACAACGGACGGGCCAGCCAGCTGCTGGCGGCGTTGCACGCGGCCCACAAGAGCAAGCCTGGCAGCAGCAGGCCCAGCGGCTGCAGCAACTGGCCCAGGCTGAGCAGGGCATAGACCGTCCAGGCCAGAGAAATCAGCACCAGCCGCCGACGGGGCACACGGGTGGTGTGGCTTTGCCGCCAGCCCAGCAGGAGCAGCAGGGCCAGCAAGGCCCAGACCCACAAGGGGATGTGTTGCAAGGTGTTCATATGGTTCTCCCTGTAGAAATCGGTTTTTAAAGCCAGCCCAGCCACTCGCCCCAGACCTGCTGGCCCAGCAGGCGCCCCGGCAGCAGGGTAAAGAGACCGGTGACGGTGCAGGCCGTCAGGTACAGCAGCTGCATGGTGCGGCGGTGGCCCGCGATGTCGCCGCGGGCCAGGTAGACAAAGGCCTGCACCAGGCTCAGCAATGTGGTGGCAATGAGCAGGTGGATGGGGCTGAAGCCTGCGATGTTCCAGCGCAGGCTGCTGCGGATGAACAAGGCGCTGAGCGCCGCGCCCGCCATGCAGGTGACCCAGGCGTAGCCCGCGGCGCGGTGCCAGCGTGGGCGCACGGTGCGGCCAAGCCGGGTCCAGAGGGCGATCGGGCCGAGCACGAGTGCGCTGAGCGCAAAGGTGGTGTGGATGGCGATGACGGGTGTGAAGGGCATGGGCGGCACTGTGCCTGAGCCCCTGCGCGCTGACCAGCGCCATGCGACAGATGGCGTCTGGCGCGCGCGAGTGGCCAGGGGCGGGCGCAGGCTGCGGCGATAATCGCCGGCAGTTTCTGGAGCCGCTGTGGACACCGTTTTGCTGATCAAGGCCGCCGTCATGGGCGTGGTCGAAGGCCTGACCGAATTCCTGCCGATCTCATCGACCGGGCACCTGATCCTGGCGGGGGCCTTGCTGGGCTTTGACGACGACAAAGCCAAGGTGTTTGACATCGCGATCCAGACCGGCGCCATCTTCGCGGTGATCCTGGTCTACTGGCAAAAAATCAGCCAGACCGTGCGTGCCCTGCCTTACCGCGAAGACGCGCAGCGCTTTGTCTTCAACGTTTTCATCGGTTTCTTGCCTGCGGTCGTCATGGGCCTGCTGCTGGGCAAGGCGATCAAGGCGCACCTGTTCACGCCGGTGGTGGTGGCCACCACCTTCATCGTGGGCGGCTTCATCATCCTGTGGGCCGAGCGCCGGCCCGCCAGCGCGGTGCGCATCCACGACGTGGAGTACATGCGCGGGCGCGACGCGCTCAAGGTCGGGCTGGTGCAGTGTCTGGCGATGATCCCGGGCACCAGCCGCAGCGGCGCCACCATCATCGGCGGCATGCTGCTGGGGCTGTCCCGCAAAGCCGCCACCGATTTTTCTTTTTACCTGGCCATTCCGACCTTGATCGGAGCAGGCGTCTACAGCCTCTACAAGGAACGTGCTCTGCTGAGCCTGGCGGACCTGCCGCTGTTTGGCGTGGGGTTGCTGGTGTCTTTCATCAGCGCCTGGCTGTGCGTGCGTTGGCTGCTGCGCTTCATCGCCAGCCACAGCTTTGTGGTGTTTGCCTGGTACCGCATCGCTTTTGGCTTGCTGGTGCTGGCCACCAGCCACTTTGGCTGGGTGGCGTGGCAGGCCTGACAGGCTGACTCAGGCGCCGATGTTGCGCAGGCTCGCTTCGATGGCGGCGGCGGTGGCGATGGGTTTTTCCATGGGGAAAAGGTGGCTGCCGTCGAGCATCATGACGCGGCCTTTGGTGACACGCTCGGTCAGTTCCATGCCCACCTGACGCATTTCAACCGAATGGGTGCCGCCAATGAAAGCCGCCGGGCACTTGAGCGGGTGACGTTTGAGCAGGCCCGTCAGGTTGTCGGGCAAGGTGTTGTAGATCTCGGTTTCGATGTCGCGGTCAAAGCGCAGCCAGCGCTGGCCGTCCAACTCGTGCGTGCCGTGGTCCACGTAGTCGGCCAGCGCCTGCGGGTCCCAGCGGGCAAAGGCTTTTTTGTGGTGCAGGTGCTCCAGCACCGCGGCGCGGTCGGGCCAATGGTCACGCCGTTTGCGGCTGATGCGCCCGGGCGAGAGCGAGCCCACCAGCTGGGTTTGCTTGACGAGGCCCAGCGTGGTGGCCCTCCAGCCGCCGAGGATGGGGGAGTCCAGCAACAGCACGCCCCGCGCCAGCTCGGGGTGGCGGGCCGCGCACATCAGGCTGAGGATGCCGCCCAGCGAGTGACCCACCAGAAAGGCGGGTTCAGCATCGCCCTGCCAGGCCTGCGCCGTGTCGGCCAGTTGCTGCACCAGGTGTGGCCAGTTGTTGGTCACAGGGTATTGTGGGTCGTGTCCGAGTCGGTCGATGGCCTGCACCTCGAAGCCCCGCTGGCGCAGGTTGTCGAGCATGACGCGGTAGGTGCCGCCCGGGAAGCTGTTGCCGTGCGAAAAAAGGATGCGTGGGCGCATGGCGGACTCAGGTTTTGGGCAGCAGCCGTTGCAGGCTGTAGAGCGCGTCCAGGGCTTCGCGCGGGCTCAGAGCGTCGGGGTTGATGCGGGCCAGGGCCGCCTCGACGGCGCTGGGGCCTGCGGCTTCGGCCTCGGGCGGTGGAGCAAACAGGTCCACCTGGGCGCGCGCGTCTTGCGCACCCGATTCGAGTGCCTGCAGGGCGTGGCGCGCGTGGTTGAGCACAGGGGCGGGCATGCCCGCCAGGCGCGCCACCTGCACGCCGTAGCTGCGGCTGGCGGGGCCCGGCTGGATCTCGTGCAGGAACACGATGTCGCTGCCCGATTCGGCGGCGCTCACATGCATGTTGATGGCAGCGCTGTGGCTGGCCGGGAACTCGGTCAGTTCAAAGTAGTGCGTTGCGAACAGGCCAAAGCACTGCACTTTGTTGTGCAGGTGGGTGGCGATGCCGCTGGCCAGGGCCAGGCCGTCAAAGGTCGATGTACCGCGCCCGATCTCGTCCATCAGCACCAGGCTGTGGGGCGTGGCGCTGTGCAGAATTTGCGCGGCTTCGGTCATCTCCAGCATGAAGGTCGACTGGGCGTTGGCCAGGTCGTCGGCCGCGCCGATGCGGGTGTGGATGGCGTCGATCGGCCCCAGGCGGCAGGCGCTGGCGGGCACATGGCTGCCGATGCTGGCCAGCAGCACGATCAGTGCCACCTGGCGCATGTAGGTCGATTTGCCGCCCATATTGGGGCCGGTGATGATCTGCAGCCGCTGGCGCGGGCCCATCAGTGTGTCGTTGGCGATGAAGCTGCCGCCCGAGAGTTCGGCCAGCCGGGCTTCCACCACCGGGTGGCGCCCGGCGCGGATGTCGATGCAGGGCTCTCGCGTGAACTCGGGCGCGCACCAGTTCAGGGTGAGGGCGCGCTCGGACAGGGCGCACAGCGCGTCCAGCCCGGCCATGGCCTGGGCCAGTGCGGTGAGCGCAGGCACAAAGCTCTGCAACTGGTCGAGCAGGCCCTCGTAAAGCCATTTTTCGCGGGCCAGGGCGCGTTCCTGCGCCGACAGGGCCTTGTCTTCAAAGGCCTTGAGCTCGGGGGTGATGAAGCGTTCGGCGTTTTTCAGGGTCTGGCGGCGGCGGTAGTCCTCGGGCACCTTGTCCAGTTGCCCCTGCGTGACCTCGATGTAGAAGCCGTGCACCTTGTTGAACTGCACGCGCAAATTGGCGATGCCGGTGCGGGCTTTTTCACGGGTTTCGAGGTCGAGCAGGAAGTCGTCGCAGTGGGTCTGGATGGCGCGCAGCTCGTCCAGCTCGGCATCCAGTCCGGGGGCGATCACGCCGCCATCGCGCACCAGCGCGGCCGGTTCTTCGAGCAGGGATTGGGCCAGCAAATCGGCGCAGCCTGCAGGCGGCGTGAGCCAGCGGGCCAGGCGGTGCAGCAGTGTGCCTTCGGGGGCGGCCAGGCTGTGCAGCGTGTGGGCCAGGCCGTCAGCGCGTTCGAGTGCGTAACGCAGGGCCACCAGCTCGCGCGGGCGCACCTGGCGCAAGGCGGTGCGGGCGGTGATGCGTTCCACATCGCTGGCCCCCTTGAACTGCTCGCGCAGCACGCTCCAGGTGCCGCTGGTCTGCAGCAGGCCAATGGCCGCCAGCCGTTCCCGGGCCTGGGCGCGCTCGCGCTCGGGGCTGAGCAGCCAGCCCTTGAGCATGCGGCTGCCCATGCCGGTCATGCAGGTGTCGAGCAGCGAGAACAGGGTGGGCGAATCTTCGCCGCGCAAGGTCTGCACGAGTTCGAGGTTGCGGCGGGTGGCGGCTGGCAGGTCGATCAGCGTGTCCGAGCGCTGCACGCGGATGCTTTGCACATGGGGCAGGCTGCGGCCCTGGGTGTGCTCGGCATAGGTCAGCAGCGCGGCGGCGGCGGCATGCGCGTCGTGCAGGGTGTCGGCACTCCAGGCGGCCAGGCTGGCGGCCTGCATCTGTTCCTGCAGCTTGCGCTGGCCCAGGCCGGCGTCGAACTGGAAGTCCGGCCGCAGCGCCAGCGACAGGCCGTGGCCCCGGTGCTGGGCGCGGATCTGGCGCAAGCGGTCTTCAAAGGTTTGCGTCATGCCCGCGCTGGCCAGCAGTTCGGCGGGAGCGATGCGGTCGATCCAGTCGGCCAGCTCGTCGTGCGCGCATTCGGCCAGATGCACCACGCCTTGCGTGACGCTCAGCCAGGCCAGACCGCAGCGGGCTTTTTTGCCCTGGTGCACGGCCAGCAGCAGGGCTTCGGATTTTTCGCTCAGCAGCTCGCTGTCGGTCAGGGTGCCGGGCGTGACCACACGCACCACCTTGCGCTCGACCGGGCCTTTGGCCGTGGCCACATCGCCGACCTGTTCACAGATGGCCACCGATTCGCCCAGCTTGATCAGGCGTGCCAGATAGCCTTCGACCGAATGGAAGGGCACGCCCGCCATGACCACGGGTTGTCCCGCTGACTGGCCCCGGCGCGTGATGGTGATGTCGAGCAGGCGGCCCGCTTTTTCGGCGTCGTCCCAGAACAGCTCGTAAAAATCACCCATCCGGTAGAACACCAGCGTGTCCGGAAACGCCGCCTTGATGCCCAGGTACTGGGCCATCATCGGGGTGTGGGCCGACAAGTCAGCCATCAGGCCTTGCGTGCCAGCAGTTGAGAGGCCAGCGTGACCATGGCTTGGCGGTAGGTCGTGTCAGGCAGATGCATGGCGGCGTCGATGGCGCGTTGTGCTTCGGCCGCCGCCGCAGCGCGCGTGGCGTCCAGGGCGCCGGTTTCGCGAACAATCGCCACGATGTCCGCCAGTCGATCCACGCTGCCGCTTTCGATGGCCGCACGCACCGTGGCCGCCTGCTCGCGAGTGCCACGCTGCATGGCCAGGATCAGGGGCAGGGTGGCTTTGCCTTCACGCAAGTCGTCGCCCAGGTTTTTGCCCATCTCGGCGGCATCGCCGTCGTAGTCCAGCACATCGTCAATCACCTGGAAAGCCGTGCCCAGGGCCTGTCCGTAGGTGGCGCAGGCTTCTTCGGTGCGCTCACCTTGTTGTGCAAGGATGGCGCCCAACCGGGCACTGGCCTCAAACAGCTTGGCGGTTTTGGATCGGATCACGCGCAGGTAGTCGGCTTCAAGCAAGGAAGCGTCGTGCATGTTCATCAGTTGCAGCACTTCGCCCTCGGCGATCACATTGGTGGCGTCGGACAGCACTTGCATGACGCGCATGCTGTTCGCCTTAACCATCATCTGAAAAGCGCGCGAATACAAGAAGTCGCCCACCAGCACGCTGGCAGGGTTGCCAAAATTCTCATTGGCCGTGGGGCGACCCCGGCGCAGGGTGGATTCGTCCACCACATCGTCGTGCAGCAGCGTAGCGGTGTGGATGAACTCGACCACGGCCGCCAGGTTGTGGCGTTGGGCGCCTGTGTAAGCCAGAGCGCCACAGGTCAGCAACAGCAGCACAGGGCGCAGGCGCTTACCGCCTGCAGAGATGATGTAGCGGGCCACATCGCCCACCAGCGGCACACCCGAATCGAGCCGATCGGCAATGACACGGTCGACTTCGGCCATGTCGGCGGCGACCAGGGCCAAAACGGAGGCGGTGCTGTTTTCGGGGGCAGACAAAGGGAAAATCCGGCAAAAACCTGACGCGCAGGCGGAAACGGGAAATGGCGAAAAACCGTTGGTGATTATAGGAGCCGTGCAGGGCGTTTCAGGTCGGGCCAGGGCTGGAAATGACAAGGCGGGGCAGTCGTGCTAGAATTCGCAGTTCCTCGGGATTGGCCCGTGGAAACTTCCTTCAAAGAGGTCATACATGTACGCGGTCATAAAAACCGGTGGCAAGCAGTATCGCGTTGCTTCCGGCGAAAAAATTAAAGTAGAACAGATTGCTGCGGACGTTGGCCAGGAAATCGTGATCGACCAGGTTCTGGCAGTCGGCAACGGCGCTGAAATCAAGGTGGGCACGCCCCTGGTGTCCGGCGCAACTGTCAAAGCCACTGTTGTGGCGCATGGCAAGCACGACAAAGTGCGCATTTTCAAAATGCGTCGTCGCAAGCACTACCAGAAGCGTCAAGGTCATCGCCAGCAATACACCGAACTGCAAATCGGTGCAATCGCTGCCTAAGGAGAACAGGTCATGGCACAGAAAAAAGGCGGCGGCTCTACGCGCAACGGTCGTGATTCCAAGCCAAAGATGCTGGGTGTCAAGGCTTTCGGTGGCGAACTGATCAGCGCCGGTTCCATCATCGTGCGTCAACGCGGTACCAAGTTCCATGCCGGCAACAACGTCGGTATCGGCAAGGACCACACCCTGTTTGCCCTGGTGGACGGCCATGTGTCGTTCGCGGTCAAAGGCGAGCTGAACAAGCACACCGTGAACGTGACCCCGGCCGCCTAAGCCCGGTTCCGTTCCCAGCGAAGCAGCCCCGCCCGTCGGGGCTTTTCGCTTTTTGTACTGGATAGACCATGAAGTTCGTTGACGAAGCCTATATCGACATCGCAGCAGGTGACGGTGGGAACGGCTGTGTCTCGTTCCGGCATGAAAAGTACAAAGAATTTGGGGGGCCGGACGGTGGCGATGGCGGCCGTGGCGGACACGTTTTCGCGCTGGCCGATCCCAACCTCAACACCCTGGTGGACTACCGCTATTCGCGCCGTCACGAGGCCAAGCGTGGCCAGCACGGCATGGGTTCGGACATGTTCGGTGCCATGGGCGACGACATCACGCTCAAGATGCCGGTGGGCACCATCATTTGCGACGCCGAAACCGGTGATGTGCTTTACGAACTGCTGCAACCCGGCGAAAAGCTGATGATCGCCAAAGGCGGTGACGGCGGCTACGGCAATCTCCGATTCAAGAGCGCCATCAACCGTGCGCCGCGCCAGAAAACACCGGGTCACCCGGGCGAGCGCAAGAGCCTCAAGCTCGAACTCAAAGTGTTGGCCGATGTGGGTCTGTTGGGCATGCCCAATGCCGGCAAGTCCACTTTCATCGCGGCCGTGTCCAACGCGCGCCCCAAGATCGCTGATTACCCTTTCACTACATTGCACCCCAACCTGGGTGTGGTGCGCGTGGGCCCAGAGCAGAGCTTTGTGGTGGCCGATGTGCCTGGCTTGATTGAGGGTGCTTCGGAAGGCGCAGGCCTGGGTCACCAGTTCTTGCGCCACCTGCAGCGCACGCGTTTGCTGCTGCACATCGTTGACATTGCGCCTTTTGATGAAGGCGTGGATCCGGTGGCACAGGCCAAAGCCATCGTGGCCGAGCTCAAAAAATACGATGCCGAGCTGTACGGCAAGCCGCGCTGGCTGGTGCTCAACAAACTCGACATGGTGCCTCTTGAGGAGCGCGCAGCCCTCGTCAAAGACTTCATCAAACGCATGCGCTACAAGGGCCCGGTGTACGAGATTTCAGCCCTCACGCGCGAAGGCTGCGAGGCGCTGATCCGCGACATCTACCAGCACATCCATGCCCGTCAGGTTGAGGAGCAAGGGCCGGTCGACGTCGATCCGCGTTTTGCCAACCCGCAATAAGGCAGGCGTGCCCTGCACACGATAGACAAGATGACCATGCCGATTTCAGAAGTGCTGCGCGATGCGCGTCGCATCGTTGTCAAGGTGGGCTCCAGCCTGGTGACCAACGAAGGTCGCGGCCTGGACGAAGCGGCCATTGGTGAGTGGTGTCGTCAGATGGCGCAACTGGCGCAGGCGGGCAAAGAAGTCATCATGGTCTCCAGCGGTGCGATTGCCGAAGGCATGAAACGCCTGGGCTGGACCACCCGCCCCAGCGAAGTGCCTGCCCTGCAGGCTGCTGCTGCTGTCGGACAGATGGGCCTGGCGCAGATGTACGAAACGCAGTTGCGCGCCAACGGCATGGGCAGTGCGCAGGTGCTGCTCACGCACGCTGACCTGGCCGACCGTGAGCGCTACCTGAATGCGCGCAGCACCTTGCTGACCTTGCTGCAGCACCGGGTGCTGCCCGTGATCAATGAAAACGACACGGTGGTCAACGACGAAATCAAGTTTGGCGACAACGACACCCTCGGCGCCCTGGTGGCCAACCTGGTCGAGGCCGATTTGCTGGTCATCCTGACCGATCAGAAAGGCCTGTACAGCGCCGACCCACGCAAAGAGCCGACCGCCACTTTTGTGCACGAGGCCCGCGCGGGCGATCTGGCGCTTGAAGCCATGGCCGGTGGTGCCGGCTCCAGTATTGGCAAGGGCGGCATGCTCACCAAAATTCTGGCTGCCAAGCGGGCGGCGGGCTCTGGTGCCTCCACCCTGATTGCCTGGGGCCGTGCGCCCGATGCACTGCTGCGTGTAGCCAAGGGCGAAAACATCGGTACCCTGCTGGTGGCGCAAACAGCCAAACAACAGGCACGCAAGCAGTGGATGGCCGACCATTTGCAGCTGCGCGGTGCGGTGCTGGTGGATGCCGGTGCGGCACACAAGCTGTGCGACGAGGGCAAAAGCTTGCTGCCCATTGGCATGACCGGTGTGGAAGGCGATTTTTCGCGCGGTGACGTGATCGCCATTCGCGATGAGCAAGGCCAGGAGATCGCCCGCGGATTGGCCAACTATGCCGCGGCAGAAGCCCGCTTGCTGTGCCGCAAGCCTTCGCATGAGTTCACGTCGCTGCTGGGCTACACCGCCGAGCCCGAAATGGTGCACCGCGACAACCTGATTCTGAGGCGCTGAAAAAAAGCGCTGTAACCCATGCAGCGCCCGTTTCAGCCCTGCGGATCGGGGTCGAAACTTGCCCCGGGGGGCAGTTCCATGTGTGGGGGCCTGTGCTGTGGGTTGCCCGATTCCTGTGCAGAGTGTGCTTGGCGAGGCCCGTTGCCGCGCAGGTAACGGTTGTGACGTTCGTTGCGCGGCAAAAAGCGCACCAGCTCTGTCAGTGCCATTTCATAGACACCGCGCTTGAATTCGATCACCAGGTCCAGCGGCACCCAGTAATCGTTCCAGCGCCAGGCGTCGAACTCTGGGTGGTCGGTGGCGCGCAAATTCAGATGGTGGTCGCCCACCACCATCTGCAGCAAATACCAAATTTGCTTTTGTCCTTTGTAGAAGCCGCGTGACTCGCGGCGGACATAGCGGTCCGGCACTTCATAGCGCAACCAGTCGCGGGTTCGGGCCACGATGCGCACATGCTCCGGATGGAGGCCCACTTCTTCGTGCAGTTCGCGGAACATGGCCTGCTCGGGGCTCTCGCCCCGGTCAATGCCGCCCTGCGGAAACTGCCAGCTGTGGGTGCGGATGCGTTTGCCCCAGAACACCTGGTTTTTCTGGTTGAGCAGAATGATGCCGACGTTGGGCCTGAAGCCTTCCCGATCCAGCATAATCAACCCCAAATTTTTAAATTGGATCCATTATGCACGGCGACTGCCGCTGCACATTTCCGGTCCTCAAACAATTCCCCAAGCATCCGCCGATGAAAGCCTCCCGTTTCCTCATTTCAACCCTCAAAGAAGCCCCCGCCGACGCCGAAGTGGCCAGCCACAAACTCATGACGCGTGCCGGCATGATCAAGAAATTGGGTGCAGGCATCTACAACTACATGCCCATGGGTTTGCGCGTGATCCGCAAGGTCGAGGCCATCGTGCGTGAAGAAATGGACCGTGCAGGGGCCATCGAGATGACCATGCCCGTGGTGCAGCCTGCCGAGCTGTGGCAGGAGACGGGTCGCTTTGACAAAATGGGGCCTGAGTTGCTGCGCATTCAAGACCGCCATGGCCGCGACTTCATCGTGCAGCCCACCAGCGAAGAGGTGGTGACCGATGTGGCTCGCCAGGAGTTTCGCAGTTACAAACAGCTGCCCAAGAACCTCTACCAGATCCAGACCAAGTTCCGCGACGAGCGTCGCCCCCGCTTTGGCCTGATGCGTGGGCGCGAATTCATCATGAAGGACGCCTACAGCTTCGACAAAGATGCCGTAGGTGCCAAGGCCAGCTACCAAAACATGGCGCAGGCCTACCGCAAGATCTTTGACCGCTTTGGTCTGCGTTACCGTGCTGTGGCCGCAGACAGTGGCGCGATTGGTGGCGACTTGTCCGAAGAGTTCCAGGTGATTGCTGCCACGGGCGAAGACGCGATTGTTTATTGCCCCAGCAGCGATTACGCAGCCAACATCGAAAAAGCCGAGGCTTTGGCACCCACCGGCCCGCGCCCAGCGGCTGCCAAAGCCATGGTCAAAACCCCGACGCCAGACAAAAGCACCTGCGAAGACGTGGCGGCATTGCTGAACGTGGCCCTGTCCACCACCGTCAAGTCGCTGGTGTTGGCCACCGATGAGCTGGACGAGCAGGGCGCAGTCAAGAAATCCAACGTCTGGTTGCTGCTGGTGCGTGGTGACCACGACATGAACGAAGTGAAAGTGGGCAAGCTGCCAGGCATGGAAGGCGGTTTCCGCTTTGCCACGCTGGGTGAAATCGACGAACACTTTGGCTGCAAGCCTGGCTACCTGGGGCCTGTGGGCCTGAAGAAACCGCTCAAGGTCGTGGCCGACCGCGATGTGGCCCTCATGGCCGACTGGATCTGTGGCGCCAACGAGGTGGACTTCCACATGACTGGCGTGAACTGGGGCCGTGACCTGCCCGAGCCCGATCTGGTGGCCGATATCCGCAACATCGTCGCAGGCGACCAATCGCCTGATGGCAAGGGGGAGCTGGCGATCGAGCGTGGCATCGAGATCGGCCATGTGTTCTACCTGGGCACCAAATACTCCAAGGGCATGAACGCCACCTTCCTGGGTGAAGACGGCAAGCCCCAGTTCATGGAGATGGGTTGCTATGGCATTGGCATCACCCGTCTGCCTGCAGCCGCCATCGAGCAGAACCATGACGAGCGCGGCATCATCTGGCCCGACGCCATTGCGCCCTTTACCGTGGTGGTTTGCCCCATCGGCATGGACCGCAGCGAAGCCGTCAAGACAGAAGCCGAACGCATCTACAACGCGCTGTTGTCTGCTGGTGTGGATGTGATCCTGGACGATCGTGGCGAGCGCCCAGGCGCCATGTTCGCCGACTGGGAACTGATCGGCGTGCCGCATCGCATCACCATTGGTGACAAGGGCCTCAAAGAAGGGCTGGTCGAATACCAGCACCGCCGCGATGCCGAGGCCAGCAAAGTGCCCACGGCCGACGTGGTGGCGCATGTGAAAGGACGCTTGAGCGTCTGACGCCCATGCCGAGCCGGCGTGATGTGCTGCCCGTGCTGGCGTGGGGTCTGGCGCTGGGCCTGCATGGCGAAAGTCATGCAGGCTCCCAGATCGAAGAACCGCTGAGCGATGCCGTGCGCAGCGCCCTCAACACGGCGGTGACCGGTGCAGCGCCGCCGGAGCTGGTGTTGCCCAGCACGCAGTACCGCCAAGACTACGAACGCTGGCAACTGCACAGCAGCCAGCGGCTGAGCCGCTACAAGCCCCACTTTGCAGAGCGGCAGGAATTTTTGCAGACCATTTGGTACGAGGCACGCCGCGCGGGCCTGCCCTTGTCCTTGGTCTTGGGGCTGGTGCAGGTGGAAAGTGGTTTTCGCAAATTTGCGGTGTCCAGCGCGGGCGCACGCGGCTACATGCAGGTGATGCCTTTCTGGAGCCGCCTGATCGGCGACGGCGACGAAAGCCGCTTGTTTCAGCTGCAGACCAATTTGCGTTTTGGTTGCGTGATCTTGAGCCACTACCTGGACAGCGAACGCGGGGACGTGTTCATGGGCCTGGGCCGGTACAACGGCAGCCGTGGACAGCGCGCTTACCCCGATGCGGTGCTGGCGGCGCAACGCCAGTGGTGGCACGAGGTGGATTGACGCGCATCACCCAACCCTCGGCCGAGGGCTGGGCGCCGCCTCTCAGGCCGCCAGTTTTTGCTTGGGGGCCACCGTGTCCAGCGCCGCACGCAGGTGGGACAGCGTGCGCTCCACGTGGTGCCACTTGTCCAGGCCGAACAGGCCCATGCGGAAAGTGCTGAAGTCCGCAGGTTCATCGCACTGCAAGGGCACCCCGGCAGCGGTTTGCAGGCCCTGGGCCAGGAACTTCTTGCTGTTCTGTATGTCCGGATCGGTGGTGTAGCTGACCACCACGCCTGGTGCTTCAAAGCCAGAGGCAGCGACACTCGGAAAGCCGTATTCGCGCAGCAAAGCACGTACCGCCTTGCCCAGCGCCATTTGCTCTTCGCGCACTTTGTCAAAACCGTAGGCCTCGGTCTCCAGCATGGCTTGTTGCAGGCGTTGCAGGGCGTCGGTGGGCAGCGTGGTGTGGTACATGTGGGCACCGCCCTCGTAGGTTTCCATCACCTGAAGCCACTTCTTCAGGTCCATCGCAAAGGTGGTGCTGGTGGTGTTGTCAATCGCCTTGCGGGCGCGCTCGCTGAGCATGACCATGGCGCAGGCAGGTGAGCTGCTCCAGCCTTTTTGCGGGGCAGAAATCAGCACATCTACACCCGTGGCCTGCATGTCCACCCACATGGCGCCCGACGCGATGCAGTCGAGCACGAACAGACCGCCCACGGCGTGCACCGCCTCTGCCACGGCCTTGAGGTAGTCGTCGGGCAGGATCATGCCGGCCGCGGTCTCCACGTGGGGTGCAAAGACCACAGCTGGCTTTTCCTTGGCGATGGCCGCTGTCACTTCGGCAATCGGGGCCGGGGTCCAGGCGGCTTGCGATGTCTCGCTGACGCGGCGGGCTTTGAGCACCGTGTGGCTTTTGGGGATCTGGCCCATGTCGAAGATTTGCGTCCAGCGGAAGCTGAACCAGCCGTTGCGGATCACCATGGCGTGCTGGCCGGTGGCGAACTGGCGCGCCACAGACTCCATGCCAAAGGTGCCACTGCCCGGCACCAGCGCCACCGAATGGGCCTTGTAGACGGACTTGAGCATGCGCGAGATGTCGGACATCACGCCGCCAAAGCGCTTGGACATGTGGTTGAGCGCGCGGTCGGTGTAGACGACCGAAAACTCCAGCAGACCATCGGGGTCAACGTTGGGCAGCAAGCCGGGCATGGGGTGTCTCCGTCAGTGGTTGAAACAAGGGTGTGAGCTTACCTGTTTAACGCCCACGCCGCACGCGCAGCAGCTCGTCCAGGATCAGCAGGCCCGCGCCCAGCGTGATGGCGCAGTCGGCCACGTTGAACGCAGGGAAGTGCCAGCCGGCCCAATGGAAGTCCAGAAAGTCGACCACATAGCCGTGCAGCAGACGGTCGATCACGTTGCCCACGGCACCGCCCAGCACCAGGCTGATGGCCGCGCAAAACAGGCGCTGGCCAGCGTGCGAGCGCAGCATCCAGACCATGGCCAGCGCGGCCACAGTGCCCAAAGCCGTGAAGAACCAGCGCTGCCAGCCGCCGGCGTTGGCCAGAAAGGAAAAGGCCGCCCCCAGGTTGTGCACCCGTACCAGGTTGAAGAAACCGGTGATGGGCAGGCCCTCGCCATACTGGAAGCTGCCCAGCACCAGCACCTTGGTGAACTGGTCGAGCACCACAATCAGCGCCGCGATGCCGACCCAGAGCAGCCAGCCGCTGCCGGAATGACCGCCTGTCCGAGAGCCTTTTCCCTTGGCCATGGCTTATGCCACGGTGCGGGTCTCACCCGCGCCATGCAGGTTGCTGGTGCAGCGCCCGCACAGCGTGGGGTGGTCAGCGTCGTGGCCGACGTCATCGCTGTAGTGCCAGCAGCGCTCACATTTGGTCGCTTCGCTCACGGCCACCTGCACGGCCAGCGCGTCACCGGCCTGCAGTGTGACCTTGGAGGTGATGAAGACGAACTTGAGGTCGTTGCCCAGGCTGGCCAGCAAGGCATGGTCAGCGGCGGGGGCCGTCACGGTGATGTTGGCCTGCAGCGAGGCGCCCACCTTGCCTTCGGCGCGCACGGCTTCGATGTCCTTGTTGGCCGTGTCGCGGATCTCACGGATGCGCGACCACTTGGCCAGCAGCGCGGCATCGGGCGTGCCCAGGTCGCTGAAGGTCTCGAAGAAGATGGATTCGGACGAACCGAAGGTCTTCCAGGCTTCTTCGGCGGTGAAGGACAGGAACGGTGCCATCCAGCGCAGCATGGCGTGGGTGATGCGCCACAGGGCGGTTTGTGCGCTGCGGCGTGCCAGGCTCTTGGGTGCGGTGGTGTAGAGGCGGTCCTTGAGCACGTCCAGGTAGAAGGCGCCCAGGTCTTCCGAGCAATACACCTGCAGCTTGCTGACCACCGGGTGGAACTCATACACCTCGAAGTGGCGCAGGATGTCGGCCTGCAGCTCGGCCGCGCGCGCCAGGGCGTAGCGGTCGATCTCCAGCAGTTCGGCATCTTGCACGGCGTCCTGGGCGGGATCGAAGTCGCTCACGTTCGCCAGCAGGAAGCGCAAGGTGTTGCGGATGCGGCGGTAGGCGTCCACCACGCGGGCCAGGATCTTGTCGTCGATGTTCAGGTCGCCCGAGTAGTCGGTGCTGGCCACCCACAGGCGCACGATTTCGGCGCCCATCTTGCTGGTCACGCTTTGCGGGTCCACCGTGTTGCCCAGCGACTTGCTCATCTTGCGGCCCTGGCCGTCGGTGGCAAAGCCGTGGGTGAGCAGACCTTTGTAGGGCGCGCGGCCTTCCAGGGCGCAGCCCAGCAGCAGCGAAGAGTGGAACCAGCCGCGGTGCTGGTCGTGGCCTTCGAGGTAGAGGTCAGCTTCGGGGCCCTGTGCGTGATGGGGCGCACGGGCGTAAGCGTCCTTGTGGCTGCCGCGCAGCACATGGCGGAAGGTGGAGCCGGAGTCGAACCACACTTCCAGAATGTCGGTGCTCTTGGTGTAGTGGGGGGCGTCTTTGGCGCCCAGGATCTCTTCCACCGTCACGCGGCTCCAGGCTTCGATGCCGCCTTTTTCAACGATGGCAGCGGCCTGATCGAGGATTTCCAGCGTGCGCGGGTGCAGTTCGCCCGAGTCCTGGTGGATAAAGAAGGGCACCGGCACGCCCCAGCTGCGCTGGCGCGAGATGCACCAGTCGGGCCGGTTGGCGATCATGTCGCGCAGGCGGGCTCGGCCGTTCTCGGGGTAAAACCGGGTTTGGTCGATGGCGTCCAGTGCCAGCTGGCGCAGGGTCTTGGCCGGCTTTTGCGCCGGGTCTTCGAACACGCCGGTGCCTTCGTCCATGCGCACAAACCACTGCGGCGCGGCGCGGTAGATCACGGGCGTCTTGTGGCGCCAGCAATGCGGGTAGCTGTGGGTGATCTTTTGCGTGGCCATCAGGCGGTCGCTCTGGGCCAGCACCTCCAGCACGCGCGGCACGGCCTTCCAGATGTGCAGGCCGCCAAAGAGCGGCAGCTCCTCGGTGTAGACGCCGTTGCCCTGCACCGGGTTGAGGATGTCCTGGTAGGCCAGGCCATGCGCCACGCAGCTGTTGAAGTCGTCCAGACCGTAGGCGGGGGCCGAGTGCACGATGCCGGTGCCGTCGGTGTCGCTCACGTAGTCGGCCAGGTAGAGCGGCGAGAGGCGTTTGTAGCTGTAGGGGCCGGTGGCGCTGTCCACGTCGTAGAGCGGGTGGCGGAACACCAGGCCGCGCAGGGCTTCGCCTTTGGCGGTGGCGACCACCTGGCCTTCGAGCTTGAAGCGCTCCAGGCATTTTTCGACCAGGCTGGCGGCCAGCATGAACACGCCGCGCGGGGTGTCGACCAGGGCGTAGTCCAGCTCGGGGTGGGCATTCAGGGCCTGGTTGGCCGGGATGGTCCAGGCGGTGGTGGTCCAGATGACGGTGAAGGCCTTCTTGTTGCCGTCGCCCGGCAGTTGCGAAAGACCGAACGCCTGGGCCAATGCGGCCGGGTCGTTGGCCTCGAAAGCCACATCCAGCGTGTCGCTTTGCTTGTCCTGGTATTCGATTTCGAATTCGGCCAGGGACGAGCCACAGTCGAAACACCAGTACACGGGCTTGAGGCCCCGGTAGACAAAGCCGCGCTCGATGACCTGTTTGAAGGCGCGGATTTCACCGGCCTCGTTGGCGAAGTCCATGGTGCGGTAGGGCCGCTCCCAGTCGCCCAGCACGCCCAGGCGCTTGAAGTCCTCGCGCTGCTGGTCGATCTGCTCGGTGGCAAAGGCACGGCTCTTGGCCTGCATGTCGTCACGGCTGAGGTTGCGGCCGTGCAGCTTTTCGATGGCGTTTTCGATCGGCAGGCCGTGGCAGTCCCAGCCGGGGATGTACTGCGCGTCCATGCCGCTCAGCTGGCGGCTCTTGACGATCATGTCCTTGAGCACCTTGTTGAGCGCATGGCCGATGTGCAGCTTGCCGTTGGCGTACGGCGGGCCGTCGTGCAGCACGAACAGGGGCTGGCCGGCACGGGCATCGCGCAGTTTTTTGTACAGCCCGTTCTGGTTCCAGTCCTGCACCCAGGCGGGTTCGCGCTTGGGCAGATCGCCGCGCATCGGGAAGGGGGTGTCCGGCAGGTTCAGGGTGGCGCGGTAATCCGCGGTTTGTGCGGCAGCGGGGGCAGGGGCTTTTTCGGACATGGCTTGAACTCGTGGGCGGCCTGAATCTTGGAGGGCCGCAGGAATCGGTTGGACCTGGAAGGTCTTGTGTGCAGGGCAAGCCTGCTCAGGCAGACAGCGAGAGCGTCAAATTCGGTCGCGGGTGGTCTGGCGGTGGAAAGACTGGGCGTCATCTTTGCCGTGGCGCGAGGCAAACCAGGCGCGAGCGTCATCGCAGTCCTTGGCGATGCCCTTCGTCAGGGCATCCAGACCGTCGTATTTGAGCTCGTCATGGAGTTTGTGCAGCAGATCCACGCGGATGATTTTACCGTAGCCCCCCTCGCCCCCCAGGGCGTCGGGCCAGTCCAGCACATGGGTCTCCAGCAGGACCCGGCCGCCGTTCACATCGCTGGGGTCCAGCGAGGGGCGGATGCCCAGATTCGCCACGCCGGACAGGGGCTGCGGGCTCAGGCCATGCACCTCCACCGCGAAAATGCCGCTGGCCGCTGGTTTCCAGTGCGAAAAGCGCAGGTTCAGCGTGCGAAAGCCGTCGCCCGCACCCTCTTGCGTGGCCCCCAGTGCGCGCCCGAGCTTGCGCCCGTGCACCACATGGCCGCTGATGCTGTAGGGGCGGCCCAGCAGGGCGGCCACATCCTGCAGGCGGGCTTCGCCCAGCGCCTGGCGCACGGCCGAGCTGGACACGCGCAGGCCATGGACTTCGTAGCTGTTCATGCGGGCCACATCAAAACCAAGTTTTTGACCGGTTTCATCGAGCAAGGCGTAGTCGCCGGCCCGTTTGGCACCAAAACGGAAATCGTCACCCACCAGCACGTAGCGCACGCCCAGGCCCTGGACCAGCACCTCTTCGATGAAGGCCTGCGGCGACTGGCTGGCCAGCCGGGCGTCAAAGGGCAGCACCACCACCTGGTCCACCCCGCAGCGCTCGAGTTCGAGCAGCTTGTCGCGCAGGGTGGCGATGCGGGCGGGGGCCAGTTCGGGCTTGTTCAGTGCCTTGGCGAAGTAATCGCGCGGGTGGGGCTCGAAGGTCATCACGCAGCTGGGCACCCCCCGGTGCGCTGCCTCGCTCTTGAGCAGGGCAAGCATGGCCTGGTGGCCGCGGTGCACGCCATCGAAATTGCCGATGGTCAGGGCACAGGCGGGGGCCAGGTCGGGATGGTGGAAGCCGCGAAAAACCTTCATGCAGGGTGTCAACAAACTGAGAAATTTAACGGTTATATTGTGACCGAGCCCAGAGCACCGGCGCTTGCCGCCTGCCAACTCTGCGACTCACGGTTTCTAGCATGGCCCCCACGCTCTGCCGCCATGCGGGTCGCTGCCCCCACGGGCGCTGTCCCGCCTAGGGGCGGCCCGGCGGCGGGACGTCGTGGTTGTCTGGATGACAGGAGGCGTGTGTGAAGGTTCTCAAGCTGTCGGCGCAAGGGCTGCCCCAGTCCTGGATTTCGCTCGAAGAGGCGGTGTTGCACTACGCCACAGGGGACGTCCGGTGGGAGATGGGCCAGCAGGTGGCGGTGTTCCACGGCGGACACAACGCCCTCACCGGCGAGCAATCCATCATCACGGTCAACAGCATCATCGGCACCAAAGGCGTACCGGTCATCAACCCTTTTGACCTGCGTTCCAGCCTGACCAATGCCAAGCTGTTCACCCGGGACCGCAATGTGTGTGCCTATTGCGGCAACCACTTCCAAGACAACGAGCTCACACGCGAGCACATCATTCCGGTCTCGCAAAAAGGGCAGGACCACTGGATGAATGTGGTCACCGCCTGCAAGTCCTGCAACCACCGCAAAAGCAACCGCACGCCCGAGCAGGCGCACATGCCTTTGCTCTACACCCCTTATGTGCCCAGCCTCTGGGAAGACTTCATCTTGCGCAATCGCCGCATCCTGGCTGACCAGATGGAGTTTCTGATGGCGCATGTGCCCAAGACCTCGCGCCTGCTGATTTAGTTCCACTTGCCGCGCTGCGGCTGTCGGCGCATCATGTCCCCACAACACACACCATGCCCACGCAGGCTGGCCCACAGGGGGACACATGAAAACATTCATCTCAGAGGCTTTGCGCCCGACTTTTGGTGCAGTCACGCGTCGCCAGGGCCTGCAATGGCTGGCCACCTGCCCATTCCTTTCTGATGCCCAGGCTGCGCCCACGGGCGTGCAATTGGCCTCGGATTGGTCTGTGGGTCGCTCGCCTCAGGGCTTTCTGGTCAGCGAAAAGTTCGACGGCGTACGCGCCGTCTGGAACGGCCGGCAACTGCGCTTTCGCAGCGGGCGCGAGATCGTGGCACCTGACTGGTTTGTGCGTGCACTGCCCCAACAACCGCTGGACGGCGAATTGTGGTTTGGGCGTGGCCAGTTCGATCGTCTTTCGGGCGTGGTTCGCCAGCAGCATCCTCCAGAAGCCTGGCAACAAGTGCGCTACATGGTGTTTGATGCACCAGGGCTGGGGGGCACATTCGAGGCGCGCTGGCAGGCTTTGCAATCGGTGACGGAGGCGGTGCGGCAGCCCTGGTTGCTGCGGGTGGAGCAGACCCGTGTGGACACGGCAACCGCCTTGCAGCAGTGGCTCGATGCCATCGTGCGTGATGGTGGCGAGGGGTTGGTCTTGCACCGCGCCGATGCGCTTTGGCAGCCGGGTCGCACGCAGGTCTTGTTCAAGTTCAAACCCGAGCCGGACGACGAAGCCCAGGTGATGAGCCACTTGCCCGGCAAGGGCCGCTATGAAGGCATGACAGGCGCCTTGCAGGTGCAAACGCCGGAAGGTGTGGCCTTCGCTTTGGGTTCCGGCCTGAGCGATGCCCAAAGGCGCAACCCACCCGAAGTGGGCAGCTGGGTGACTTACCGTTACCGCGACCGCACGCCCCAAGGCATTCCCCGTTTTGCAAGCTTCGTCAGAGCGCGGGCGCCTGAATAAAACGCAAGTCGGCAGGGGGCCGATTGCGGGCTCCTCATGCTGTGCCGAAGCGCAGAAATCGTCACCTGCAACCGGCCCCCTGCCGACTTGCTGCCTTATTGGCGGATCAAGATCAGGCGAAAACGCCCGCCGTGTCCTGCATGCGCGCAGACACTTCACCCAGATGGTGCAGGGTGTCGCCAAACGTCATTTCCAGCTGCGTGAGCTTTTTGAAATAGTGGCTGACGATGTACTCGTCCGTCACGCCGATGCCGCCGTGCAGCTGCACCGCCGACTGGCCCACAAAGCGCATGGATGTGCCCAGCTGGTAGCGGGCGCGGGCCATGGCCTGGCGGCGCTCGGCCTCGGGCATCTTGAGCTTGAGGCTGGCGTAGTAGCTCATCGAGCGGGCCAGTTCGAGCTGCATCTTCATGTCGGCCGCGCGGTGGCGCAGGGCCTGAAAGGAGGCAATGACCACGCCGAACTGTTTGCGCGTGTTCAGGTACTCGGCGGTGATGGCCAGGGTCTTGTCCATCACGCCCACGCCTTCGGCGCAGATGCAGGCCGAACCGATGTCGGCGGCTTCCTGCAAGGCGGTCAGACCGTCCCTGGTGATCAGTTGTGCAGGGCTGTTGCTGAGTGCCACTTCGGCGGCGCGAGAGCCATCCTGCGTCACATAGCCTTCGGTCTTGACGCCGGTGGCGCCACGCTCCACCAGGAACAGGGCGATTTGACCACCGGCCAGTGCGGGCACGATGAAGGCATCGGCCACATCGCCCACAGGCACGACGCTCTTGGTGCCGCTCACGGTCCATTGGCCACCGGCTTCTTTGGCTTCGACTTTGCAGCGGTCAAGGTGGTGGCGTGCGCCGCGCTCCTGGTGCGCCAGTACCACGATGGCTTCGCCGCCGGCAATGCGTGGCAGCCAGCTGGACTGCAGGTCGGCCGGGGCGTGCGTTTGCAGCACAGCGCTGGCGATCAGCGTCTGGGCCAGGGGCTCGAGCACGATGCCGCGGCCCAGTTCTTCCATGGCGATCATGGCTTCAACCGGGCCCATGCCCATGCCGCCGTGTTCTTCGCTCACATACAGACCGGTCAGACCCAGTTCGGCCAGTTCGGTGTAGACGCCACGGTCAAAACCACCGGTGTTGACGATGGCACGGCGACGCTCGAAGTCGTAACCCTTGTCCACCCACTTGCGCACCGCGTCGCGCAGTTGTTCCTGGTCTTCAGAAAAATCGAAATCCATGTTGGTCTCCCTGTCAGCCCAGAACGGTCTGACTCACGATGTTGCGTTGCACTTCGTTGCTGCCACCGTAAATGGTGGTCTTTCGCATGTTGAAGTAGTTCGATGCCAGTGGCGCGTTGGCCACGGTGCCGCCCGGGAAGTTGCCTTGCCAACCCGCTTCCATGGCTTCAAAGATGAAGGGCAGGGCAAACGGCCCGGCGGCCTGCATCATGAGCTCGGTGTAGCGCTGCTGGATCTCGCTGCCCTTGATCTTGAGCAGGCCAGCAATGTCCAGCGAGTTCTTACCCGACTTCTCGGCCGACAGCACGCGCAGCACCAGCATTTCAAGCGCAACGATGTCGACTTCGAGTTTGGCGATTTCGTCACGGAAGCGTGTGTCGTCCCACACGCCCTCGGCCTTGGCAATCCGTTTGAGGCGCTCGAGCTCGCGCTTGGCGCGGTTCACGTCGGCGATGTTGGTGCGCTCGTGGCTGAGCAGGTGCTTGGCGTAGGTCCAGCCCTTGTTCTCTTCACCGATCAGGTTTTCGGCCGGCACTTCGACGTTGTCGAACCAGACCTCATTGACCTCGCATTCGCCGTCCAGCAGCTTGATTGGACGCACCGTCACGCCAGGCGACTTCATGTCGACCAGCAGGAAGGAAATGCCGGTTTGCGGTTTGCCTTCGGTGCTGGTGCGCACCAGGCAGAAGATCCATTCGCCGTACTGGCCCAGCGTGGTCCATGTCTTTTGGCCATTGACGATGTATTTGTCACCCTTGCGCTCGGCACGGGTTTTGACAGACGCCAGGTCTGAACCGGAACCCGGTTCGCTGTAACCCTGGCTCCACCAGACTTCGCCGCTGGCGATGCCGGGCAAAAAGCGCTGCTGCTGTTCGGCATTGCCAAAGGCCATGATCACGGGGGCCACCATCACCGGGCCAAAGGGCACGATGCGGGGCGCTCCGGCCAGGGCGCATTCTTCTTCGAACAGGTGTTTTTGCACGGCGGTCCAGCCGGGGCCACCGAACTGTTTGGGCCAGCCATAGCCCAGCCAGCCTTTTTTGCCCAGAATCCTGGCCCAGGTTTGCATGTCTTCTCGGGTCAAACGCATGGCGCTGTGGACTTTGTCCGAGATGTGTTTGGGCAGGTTCGCGTGGACCCAGGTGCGGATCTCGTCGCGGAATGCGAGTTCTTCCGGTGTGAAAGCCAAATCCATGTGCAGGTTCTCCTTAGATGCACAGTTTTTAGCACGACCGTTCGCATGGTGGGTGTCCGGGGCGGGACAAAGCAGGGTTTATCGGGAGGGCGGGGATAATCGGCGCAACATGAAAAACATCGTCATCCTGATTTCCGGCTCCGGCTCCAACATGAGTGCCATCGTGCGCCGCGCGCAGCAAGAGCGCTGGCCTGAAACCAGGGCCGCCAGGGTGGCGGCGGTCATCAGCAACAAGGCCGATGCCAAGGGTCTGGTGTTTGCCAGGGAGCAGGGCATTGCGACGGCGGTGCTCGACCACAAGGCGTATCCCAGCCGAGAGGCTTTTGATGCTGCTCTGGCGCAAGAAATTGACCGCCATGCGCCCACGCTGGTGGTGCTGGCGGGCTTCATGCGCATCCTCACGCCGGGTTTTGTGGCGCATTACGCTGGGCGACTGCTCAACATTCATCCTTCTTTGCTGCCGGCTTTCACGGGCCTGCACACACACGAGCGGGCCATTGAAGCTGGCTGCAAGTTTGCCGGAGCCACTGTGCACGAGGTCACGGCCGAGCTGGACCATGGTCCCATCCTGGCGCAGGCGGTGGTGCCCGTGTTGGCCGATGACACCCCCGATGCGCTGGCCGCGCGCGTGCTCACGCAGGAGCACCGCATCTACCCGCAGGCGGTGGCGGATTTCCTGGGCAAGCGCCTGTAGGCGCCAGTCCTGCTGGCGATAGACCGCAGTGGTTCGCAAGTCATCGCTTGCAGGGCAAGCGCCTACAAATCACCCATGCGCTCAAATCGCAGGCGCGTCACCCCGTTGATCACGACCGTCTCGCCAAACATGGCCGCCGGTCGAACCCACAGCCCTTGCTGACCGTAAAGCGCCTGGTACAGCGTCATGGGCTCCAGCGTCTCACTGTGCCGCACCGTGCCCAGCACGCGGTATTGCCCGCCTTTGTAGTGGCGGTACAGGCCGGGCAAAGTTTCGATCAGGGGCGGCAGGTCGTCGTCGGTCATGGGTGGGATGCGGGGATGGGACAATACGGCCATGCATCCTAAAGCCCTTCTGGACAGCTGCGCCGAACTGGTCAAGCTGTGCCTGACTTTCGAACACCCGGCCGATGCCGTGGTCTCCCGTTATTTCCGTGAACACCGCTCACTGGGCCCGCGTGAGCGCGCCACCTTGGCCGAAACCGCCTTTGCCGTGCTGCGCAAAAAGCTGTTGTTCGAGCAATTGGCGCGTTCGGGCAGTGGCCCCAAAGAGCGCCGCTTGGCGATCCTGGGTTTTCATGGCCCGCGCGACTTCCTCAAGAGCGCCCTGAACGAACAGGAAAAAGCCTGGCTGGACGCCTGCGACAAGGTCAAGCCCGATGAGCTGATGGCGCCGCACCGCCACAACCTGCCCGAGTGGCTGGCCAAGGCACTGCAGGCCCAGCTGGGCGGGGACTTTGCAGCCTACGCCGAGGTGCTGCAAAAGCCCGCCCCTCTGGATTTGCGCGTCAACACGCAGCTGGCCAAGCGGGCCGAGGTGCAAAAAGAGTTGGCCAAAGCAGGTATCGTGGCCGAGCCCACGCCCTATTCGCCCTGGGGCCTTCGCCTGCAAGACAAGCCCGCCCTGCAGCGCACCGAGGCGTTCACGCGCGGAGCCATCGAAGTGCAGGACGAGGGCTCACAACTGCTGGCCTTGTTGCTGGACGCCCACCGCGGCGAGATGGTGGTGGACTTTTGCGCAGGTGCAGGTGGCAAGACGCTGGCGTTGGGCGCGGCCATGCGCAGCACCGGGCGGCTGTACGCTTTTGACGTGTCAGGGCATCGGCTCGAGGCCCTCAAGCCGCGTCTGGCACGCAGCGGCTTGTCCAATGTGCATCCGGCGGCGATTGCGCACGAGCGCGATGACCGCATCAAGCGCCTGGCTGGCAAGATCGACCGTGTGCTGGTCGATGCACCTTGCTCGGGCCTGGGCACCTTGCGCCGCAACCCGGACCTCAAGTGGCGGCAGTCCGAAAAAGCGGTGGCGGAGTTGCAAGCCAAGCAGACGGCCATTTTGGACAGTGCGGCGCGTCTGGTGAAGTCCGGCGGACGGCTGGTCTATGCCACCTGCAGTGTGTTGCCCCAGGAAAACGAAGACATTGCGTTGGCATTTGGTCGTGCGCACCCGGATTTTGTTCCCCTGAATGTGGCCGAAGAGCTGGTTCGCCTGAAGGTGGATGGTGCTGCAGGCCTGTGCGCAGGCGAGGGCCAGTTCTTGCGTCTGTGGCCCCATCGCCACGGCACGGACGGCTTTTTTGCTGCCGCCTGGGTTAAAAAATGAGGTTTATTTAACTCATTTTCGGCTGAGAACACGGAAAATCCTGTCTTTTTTCTGGCTGAAAACCTAAAATAACTGGTTTGCCTGATTCAGGCGCTTTCTGTGAGAGACCCTGCATGTTTCTGATTGATTCGGTGGCCTTGGATGCCCTGATTGACTGGATGGGCCATGGCCTGTTCAACCTGGCCTGGTGGCAAGTGCTGCTGATCACACTTGGCCTGACCCACATCACGATTGCCAGCGTCACGATCTACCTGCACCGCCATTCGGCGCACCGTGCACTGGATCTGCACCCCATCCCGGCGCATTTCTTCCGTTTCTGGCTGTGGCTGACCACTGGCCAGGTGACCAAGGAGTGGACGGCCATTCACCGCAAGCATCATGCCAAGTGTGAGCGCGAAGGTGACCCCCACAGCCCGGTGGTGTATGGCATCAAAAAAGTGTTCTGGGAGGGTGCCGAGCTGTACCGTGCCGAAGCCAAAAACCAGGAAACACTGGAGCGCTATGGCCACAACACGCCGACCGACTGGATCGAGCGCCATGTCTACACGGGCCGCTCGGCCTGGGGTGTGGCCCTGATGCTCATCATCGACGTGGCGCTGTTTGGTTTTCTGGGCCTGACGGTCTGGGCCGTGCAGATGGCCTGGATTCCAGTCACGGCGGCCGGCATCATCAACGGCATTGGCCACTGGTGGGGTTACCGCAACTTTGAGGCGCAGGACGCCAGCACCAACATCTCGCCCTGGGGCATCATCATTGGTGGTGAAGAGCTGCACAACAACCACCACACTTACCCCACCTCGGCCAAGTTGTCGGTCAAACCTTATGAGTTCGACATCGGCTGGATGTACATCACCATGTTGAGCAAACTGGGCCTGGCCACGGTCAAGAAGACGCCGCCCCGTGCTGCTTATGGTGATGTGCGCCCGGTGGCCGACGAAAAAACGCTGGAAGCCTTGATTGCCAACCGCTACGAAGTCATGGCCAATTACGCGCGTGGCCTGCACCGCACTGTCAGCCAGGAAGCGTCCAAGATGTCGGATGCCGGTGTCCTGAAGGCCGCCAGTCGCTGGCTGCACCGTGACGCCGAGAAGGTGCCTGTCGATGTGCAGGGCCAATTGGTGCAAGCCCGCAAGGCCAGCCCGACGCTCGACAAAATGGTTTGCATGCGCGAAGAGTTGCGCCAGATCTGGCTGAACTCTTCGGCTTCGCGTGAGCAGATGGCAGCCGACCTTCAGGCCTGGTGCAAGCGCGCCGAAGACAGTGGCATTGCCGCACTGCGCGAGTTCTCGATGAAGCTGCGCTCGGTGCGCATCAAGGCTGCTTGATCTGTTCTTGCCTGAGGTCTTGGCCTCAGGCAAGAACGACAGGCATAAAAAAACCGCTGCATGGCAGCGGTTTTTTTATGGGTGATGCCAAATTACTTCAGCTTCACTTCCTTGTACTCGACGTGCTTGCGAGCTTTGGGATCAAATTTCATGATCGCCATTTTCTCGGGCATGGTCTTCTTGTTCTTGCTGGTCGTGTAGAAGTGACCGGTACCGGCCGTGGACTCCAGCTTGATCTTTTCGCGTCCGCCTTTGCTTGCCATGGTGTGAGCTCCTTAGAAGGTTCAGGCTTGGCCGCGTGCACGCAGGTCTGCGAGCACGGAGTCGATGCCGTTTTTGTCGATCAGGCGCAGGGCGGCGCTGGAAACGCGCAGGCGCACCCAACGGTTTTCGCTCTCGACCCAGAAACGACGGTATTGCAGGTTCGGCAGGAACCGGCGCTTGGTTTTGTTGTTGGCGTGGGAAACGTTGTTCCCGACCATCGGGCCTTTGCCCGTGACGTCACATTTGCGTGCCATGAGGACACTCCGTACTTGTCAAAACAGCCGGCGCCGATGGATTGCTGCAGGTTTGCAACAACCGGGCGTTCCAGCCTCACCTCGCCAGGATGGGTGGCGGTATCCCAAATTGCTGCCCCTGTGGTCCTGTCGTGAAAAGCAGGCAGATTCAGCAAAGCCGCCTATTATAACGAAAAGCTGGGGTGAGCAGCAATCAGCCGTTTTCCTGTTCCAGAAAGCGCTGAGCGTCCAGTGCGGCCATGCAACCCGTGCCGGCACTGGTGATGGCCTGGCGGTAGATGTGGTCCTGCACATCCCCTGCGGCAAACACGCCGGGCACGCTGGTCTGGGTGGCAAAGCCTTTGCCACCGCCTTGCGTGACGATGTAGCCGTTTTCCAGGGTGAGTTGGCCCTGGAAGATGTCGGTGTTGGGCGAGTGGCCGATGGCGATGAAGCAGCCCTTGAGCGTCAGGTCTTCGGTGCTGCCGTCGGTGGTGCTTTTCAGGCGCACACCGGTCACGCCAGTGTCGTCGCCCAGCACCTCATGGAGGGTCTGGAAGGTCTTGAGCACGATCTTGCCTTCTTTGACCTTGTCCATCAGTTTGTCCACCAGGATTGGCTCGGCCTTGAATTTGTCGCGGCGGTGGATCAGGTAGACCTGGTTGGCGATGTTGGACAGGTACAGGGCTTCTTCGACGGCGGTGTTGCCACCACCGACCACGCAGCAGACCTCGCCACGGTAGAAGAAACCATCGCAAGTGGCGCAGGCGCTCACGCCGCGGCCCTGGAAGGCTTCTTCAGAGGGCAGGCCCAGGTATTTGGCCGAGGCGCCGGTGGCGATGATCAGGCTGTCGCAGGTGTAAGTGCCAGCGTCGCCCTTGAGGGTGAAGGGGCGCTTGGACAGGTCGACAGCGTTGATGTGGTCAAAGACGATCTGCGTTTTAAAGCGTTCGGCGTGCTCCAGAAAGCGCTGCATCAGGTCGGGGCCCTGCACGCCGTGCACGTCGGCGGGCCAGTTGTCCACTTCGGTGGTGGTCATGAGCTGGCCGCCCTGGGCCATGCCGGTGATCAAGAGCGGGTTCAGGTTGGCACGGGCGGCATAGACGGCGGCGGTGTAGCCGGCGGGGCCGGAACCCAGGATCAGGACTTTGGCGTGTTGGGTGGGGGTGCTCATGGGGAAGGCTTTCTGAGGTGACGGGCAAGCTGCGGAAGAGCCGCTGGGGCCAGCCAAACCCGCATTGTAAGAAAGCGCCATCGACCGGGCTGGCGGCGGGGCATTGGTCGGGCTCGATCGGGTAAGCTAGGCACAAGCCATGAGTTACTCCCTGCACACCTTGAATGGGGTCGTCGAACCCCTGTCCGAAGCCGAGGCGCCGCCCAGCCTGTGGGGCCGATTTGCCCTTGAATTCAGCCTCCTGTTGGGCGGAGCCAGCCTGTTGCTGACTTTGCTTGCCCTCTTCAGTTACAGCCCACAGGATGCCGCTTGGTCAACTTCGGGTGTGCCCGGTTCGGTGCACAACTGGGTGGGGCGATTGGGCGCCTGGCTGGCCGATGTGGCTTATTTCACCCTGGGGTATTCGGTCTGGTGGTGCTGGGGTGCGGGCTTGCGTGCCTGGTTGGTGGGCTTTTCGAGGTGGTTGCGCAGTGAAGGTTGGGGCAGTGCCTCGCGCCGCCAGTTCACACCGCGCACCCTGTGGGTGTTTTGGATCGGTATGTGCGTGCTGCTGGCCAGCAGCAGCGCGCTGGAATGGACACGCCTTTACCGTTGGGAGAGCCATCTGCCTGGCCACAGCGGTGGGGCGCTGGGCTATTTGGTGGGGCAGCAGGCCATGCATTGGCTGGGGTTCACGGGCTCGGCGCTGGCCGGCATTGTGGCTTTGGTACTGGGCGTTGCCCTGGTGTTTCGGCTGTCCTGGGCGCAAACGGCCGAGCGCATCGGTGCCCGCATCGACGACTTGATCGAGCGCCGCCATGAGAAGCGTGAGATCGAGACCGACATGGCCCTGGGCCAGCAGGCCCTGCGTGAACGCGAACAGACGCCGCACCATTTTCAGCAGATCGACCCGCCTTGGGAGGAGCGCACCGAGCCTTCGCTGGACGGTGAGCCTTCGCATACCCACCCATTGGACCTGGAGCCCATGCCCATGCCGCCGCCCAAACCAGCGGCCATGGTCATCGAGCCTGCTGTGACCGAAGTGCCACGCAGCGAGCGCGTGGTCAAGGAAAAGCAAAAGCCGCTCTTCAATGAGTTGCCCGACAGCAAATTGCCACAGGTCGACTTGCTGGATGCCATCACCGCTCGGCAAGAAACCGTCTCGCACGAAACGCTGGAAATGACCAGCCGCCTGATTGAGAAAAAACTCAGCGACTTTGGCGTGCAGGTGCGCGTGGTGGCGGCGGCGCCCGGCCCGGTCATCACCCGCTACGAGATCGAGCCAGCCACGGGCGTCAAAGGTTCGCAGATCGTCAACCTGGCCAAGGACCTGGCGCGTTCGTTGTCATTGGTGTCGATTCGCGTGATTGAAACCATTCCGGGCAAAAACTACATGGCGCTGGAGTTGCCCAACGCCAAGCGCCAGTCGATCAAGCTCAGCGAAATTCTGGGCTCGCAGGTCTACAACGAAGCCAAGTCCATGCTGACCATGGGCCTGGGCAAGGACATTGTGGGCAACCCGGTGGTGGCCGATCTGGCCAAAATGCCGCACGTGTTGGTGGCCGGTACCACCGGTTCGGGCAAGTCGGTGGGCATCAACGCCATGATCCTGTCGCTGCTCTACAAAGCCGAGGCACGCGATGTGCGGCTCTTGATGATCGACCCCAAGATGCTGGAGATGTCGGTCTACGAAGGCATTCCACACCTGCTGGCGCCTGTGGTCACCGACATGAAGCAGGCCGCGCACGGCCTGAACTGGTGTGTGGCCGAAATGGAAAAACGCTACAAGCTCATGAGCAAGCTGGGCGTGCGCAACCTTGCTGGCTACAACGCCAAGATTGACGAAGCCACGGCGCGTGAAGAGTTCATCTACAACCCCTTTAGCCTCACGCCCGACGATCCCGAACCGCTCAAGCGTCTGCCACACATCGTCATCGTCATCGATGAGCTGGCCGACCTGATGATGGTGGTGGGCAAGAAGATCGAAGAGCTGATCGCACGCCTGGCGCAAAAAGCGCGTGCCGCCGGCATCCACCTGATCCTGGCTACCCAGCGCCCCAGCGTGGACGTGATCACGGGCCTCATCAAGGCCAATATTCCCACCCGCATTGCGTTTCAGGTGTCGAGCAAGATCGACAGCCGCACCATCCTGGACCAGATGGGTGCCGAAGCCTTGCTGGGCATGGGCGACATGCTCTACATGCCCTCGGGCACGGGATTCCCGATTCGCGTGCATGGTGCCTTTGTCAGTGATGAGGAGGTGCACCGCGTGGTCGAGTACCTCAAGGCCCAGGGCGAACCCGACTACATCGAAGGCGTGCTCGAAGGCGGCACGGTCGATGGCGAAGACGGTCCTTTGGGCGAGGGCAGTGAGGGTGGCGAAAAAGACCCGATGTACGACCAGGCGGTCGAAGTCGTGCTCAAGCACCGCAAGGCCAGCATCTCACTGGTGCAGCGCCACCTCAAGATCGGCTACAACCGCGCCGCTCGTCTGGTGGAAGACATGGAAAATGCCGGTCTGGTCAGCGCCATGAGCGGTAGCGGCCAGCGCGAGATCCTGGTGCCGGCGCGTTCGGAATGAGCACGATGCTGTTGCGCCGCCAAGTATTGACCTTGCTGGTTTGTGGTGTTGCAGGCCAGGCTGCAGCACAAACCGATGGCCTAGGCTTGCTGGGCCAGTTTCTGCAAACCACCCGCAGTGGCCGTGCCCAGTTCACCCAGGTGGTCACGTCGGTGCCCAAGGCAGGCCAGCCACCACGCCAGAAAACCTCGTCGGGCACGCTTGAATTCCAGCGCCCGGGACGCTTTCGTTTCAGCTACAAAAAACCGTTTACGCAAACCCTGGTGGCCGATGGGCAGACCTTGTGGCTGCACGACCCCGACCTGCAGCAGGTGACGGCGCGAGCGCAGGCGCAAGTGCTGGATGGCACACCGTTGGCACTCATCATTTCAGCCACTGACCTGTCGGGTCTGCAAAAAGACTTTGCCTTGCAGGCCGAGCCTGCACGCGATGGTTTGCAGTGGGTCAAGGCCACGCCCAAACGCAGCGACGGCCAGATGCAGCAGGCGCTGGCGGGCTTGCGCGCCACAGAACGTGGACCGGAATTGGCGGTGCTCGAAGTGCTGGACGCCCTGGGCCAACGCTCGGTGCTCAGCTTCAATGCTTTCGAGCTCAATCCGGTGCTCAAGACGGACGCCTTTGTATTTCACCCGCCTGCTGGCACGGATGTGATCCGTCCCTGAACCTTTGGCCATGCAAGCAGTCCACACCCCTTTGGCCGAGCGCCTGCGTCCGCGCACACTGGGGGAGGTGATTGGTCAGCAACACATTCTGGGCGAAGGCATGGCCTTGCGTCTGGCCTTTGAATCGGGCCAGCCACACAGCTGCATTCTTTGGGGGCCGCCCGGGGTGGGCAAGACCACCATCGCCCGCCTGATGGCCGAAGCCTTTGACGCCCAGTTCATCAGCATCAGCGCGGTGCTGGGCGGGGTCAAGGACATCCGCGAGGCGGTGGAAAAGGCCGAGCTGGCCCGCGATGGCCTGCATCCGCAACGCACCATCATGTTTGTCGACGAAGTGCACCGCTTCAACAAAAGCCAGCAGGATGCTTTCTTGCCGCACGTCGAAAGTGGCTTGTTCACCTTCATCGGTGCCACCACCGAAAACCCTTCGTTCGAGGTCAATTCGGCCTTGCTCTCGCGGGCTGCGGTGTACGTGCTGCAGGCCTTGGGCGAAGACGACCTGCGCCAAATCGTGGCCCGTGCACAGGCGATCGGCGCCGTGCCGGCGCTGGAGGGGGATGCCTTGCAGCGCCTGCTGGGCTATGCCGATGGCGATGCCCGGCGCATGCTCAACACGCTGGAAACCCTGGCCATGGCCGCCACCCGCGAAAAAGTGGACCCTGTGACCGACACCTGGCTGCTCAAAGTCCTGGGTGAGCGCATGCGCCGCTATGACAAAGGGGGCGAGCAGTTCTACGACACCATCAGTGCCTTGCACAAATCGGTGCGCGGCTCCGACCCGGATGCGTCGCTCTATTGGTTGGTGCGCATGCTCGACGGTGGGGTGGACCCGCGCTACATCAGCCGCCGCCTGATCCGCATGGCAGCCGAAGACATTGGTCTGGCCGACCCGCGAGCCCTGCGGCTGGCGCTGGACGCGGCCGAGGTCTATGAGCGCCTGGGCAGCCCCGAGGGTGAGCTGGCCCTGGCCGAGTGCGTGGTTTACCTGGCGGTCACGGCCAAATCGAACGCGGTCTACAAGGCTTTCAACCAGGCCAAGGCCTTTGTGAAGCAGGACGGCACCCGTCCGGTGCCGATGCACCTGCGCAATGCACCAACCCAGCTCATGAAGCAGCTCGACTACGGCAGGGGTTACCGCTACGCGCACGACGAGGAAGACGGGTTTGCCGCCGGAGAGCGCTATTTGCCCGAGGGCATGGCCGAGCCGGGCTTTTACCAGCCGGTGCGGCGTGGGCTGGAAATCAAGATCGATGACAAATTGCGTGAGTTGCGTGAAAAAAATTCGAGGCAGGGAAAGTCCTAGCAAAAGTGGGTACTTTGCTGCTTACAGCCTCGTTACAATCCCGCCCACTGACCCGCCAGACATGCGCCCTGGCGGGTTTTTTGCTAACTGAAACCTGGCGGACCCACAAGGTCTTTCGGGTTGACGCGCGAACAAGGGCCAGGCATGAGCTGGCCTCAATGGAGTAAAAATTCATGGACATCTTTCTGCAGCAGATCATCAATGGTCTGGTTCTGGGGAGCATGTATGCCTTGATTGCCCTGGGTTACACCATGGTCTACGGCATCATCAACCTCATCAATTTCGCCCACGGCGAGGTGCTCATGGTGGGGGCTCTGACGAGCTGGACCGCCATCGGCCTGATGCAGGAGGCCATGCCCGGTGCGCCGGGCTGGATCATCCTGGTGCTGGCCACCTTGATTGCCTGCGTGGTGGCGGCCACCCTCAATTTCGCCATCGAGAAGATCGCCTATCGCCCCCTGCGCAACAGCCCCAAGCTGGCCCCCCTGATCACCGCGATCGGCATGAGCATCCTGCTGCAGACGCTGGCCATGATCATCTGGAAGCCCAACTACAAGGCTTACCCCACGCTGCTGCCCAGCACCCCGATCAACATTGGCGGTGCGGTCATCACGCCCACGCAAGTCATGATTTTGGCGGTCACAGCCATCTCGCTGGCCACCCTGATGTGGCTGGTCAATTCCACCAAACTGGGCCGCGCCATGCGCGCCACGGCCGAAAACCCGCGCGTGGCCGCCCTCATGGGCGTCAAGCCCGACATGGTGATTTCGGCCACCTTCATCATCGGCGCCATCCTGGCGGCCATTGCGGGCGTCATGTACGCCTCCAACTACGGCACGGCACAGCACTCGATGGGTTTCATCCCTGGCCTCAAGGCCTTCACGGCAGCGGTGTTCGGTGGCATTGGCAACCTGGCCGGTGCGGTGGTGGGGGGCATTTTGCTGGGACTGATCGAGTCGATCGGCTCGGGCTACATCGGTGACCTGACTGGCGACGTGCTGGGCAGTCACTATGCCGACATCTTTGCCTTCATCGTGCTCATCATCGTGCTGACCCTGCGCCCCTCGGGCCTCATGGGCGAACGTGTGGCCGACCGCGCCTGAAGGAGAAGCCAGGATGAAACAGAACAAGACGCTTCAATATGTGCTGATCGGCGCGGCCTTGCTGGTGCTGCCGCTGGTTTTGCAATTCTTTGGCAACGCCTGGGTGCGCATTGCCGACGTGGCCCTGCTGTATGTGCTGCTGGCCCTGGGCCTGAACATTGTGGTGGGCTACGCCGGTCTGCTGGATCTGGGCTATGTGGCTTTCTTTGCCGTGGGTGCGTACATGTACGCCCTGCTGTCATCGCCACACCTGCTCGACACTTTCCCGGCGCTGGCGGTGTACTTTCCCGATGGCCTGCACATGCCGCTGTGGGTGATCGTGCCGGTGGGTGCGGCCGTTGCGGGCGTGTTTGGCATGTTGCTGGGGGCGCCCACGCTCAAGCTGCGTGGCGACTACCTGGCCATCGTCACCTTGGGTTTTGGTGAAATCATCCGCGTGTTCATGAACAACCTGGACCACCCGGTGAACATCACCAATGGCCCCAAGGGCATCGACATGATCGATTCGATCTCCATCTTTGGCTGGAGTCTGGGCAAGAAGCTGACGATTGGCGGTTTCGAGATCGCTTCGGTCAGCTTGTACTACTACCTGTTCCTGGCGCTGGCGCTGCTCAGCCTGGTGATCTCGCACCGTCTGGAGTTCTCGCGCATCGGCCGCGCCTGGATGGCGATTCGCGAAGACGAGATCGCCGCCAAGGCCATGGGCCTGAACACCCGCAACCTGAAACTGCTGGCCTTTGGCATGGGCGCTACCTTTGGCGGCGTGTCGGGCGCCATGTTCGCCGGCTTCCAGGGCTTTGTCTCCCCCGAATCCTTCAGCCTGATGGAGTCGGTGATGATCGTGGCCATGGTGGTGCTCGGTGGCCTGGGTCACTTGCCCGGCGTCATCCTGGGCGCTGTGTTGCTGTCTGCCTTGCCCGAGGTGCTGCGCTATGTGGCCGGCCCCCTGCAGGCCATGACCGATGGCCGTCTGGACGCTGCCATCCTGCGCCAGTTGCTGATCGCGCTGGCCATGATCGTGGTGATGCTGCTTCGTCCACGCGGCCTGTGGCCTTCGCCTGAACACGGCAAGGCCCTGACCCAGAAGAACAAGAAGTGAGGGAGCGCACCATGACACAAGACACCGTTCTCAAAGTTGCGGGCATCTCCAAACGCTTTGGCGGCCTGCAAGCCCTCTCCGACGTGGGCATCACCATCCAGCGCGGGCAGGTCTATGGCCTGATCGGCCCCAACGGGGCAGGCAAGACCACGTTCTTCAATGTGATCACAGGTCTGTACACGCCCGACACTGGCACATTCGAGCTGGCGGGCCAGCCCTACCAGCCCACGGCAGTGCACACCGTGGCCAAAGCGGGCATTGCCCGCACCTTCCAGAACATTCGTTTGTTTGCCGAGATGACGGCCCTCGAAAACGTGATGGTGGGTCGCCACATCCGCACCCATTCGGGTTTGCTGGGGGCCGTGTTCCGCACGCCCAGCTTCAAGGCCGAAGAGGCTGCCATTGCCCAGCGCGCCCGCGAGTTGCTGGACTATGTGGGCATTGGCCAATACGCCGACTACCGCGCCCGCACTCTGTCGTATGGCGACCAGCGCCGACTGGAAATTGCCCGCGCCCTGGCCACCGACCCGCAGCTGATCGCGCTGGACGAACCGGCCGCGGGCATGAACGCCACCGAAAAAGTGCAGCTGCGTGAGCTGATCGACCGCATCCGCAAGGACAACCGCACCATCTTGCTGATCGAGCACGACGTGAAGCTGGTGATGGGCCTGTGCGACCGCGTGACGGTGCTGGACTACGGCAAGCAGATTGCCGAAGGCACACCGGCCGAGGTGCAGAAGAACGAAAAAGTGATTGAAGCCTACTTGGGCACCGGAGGACACTGAGATGGCGGACACACTGCTCAAAGTCAAAGGCCTGAAAGTGGCCTATGGCGGCATCCAGGCCGTCAAGGGCGTGGACATGGAAGTGCGCGAAGGCGAGCTGGTGTCGCTGATCGGCTCCAACGGGGCTGGCAAGACCACCTCCATGAAGGCCATCACCGGCACCCTGGCGCCTCAAGAAGGTGACATCGAATACCTGGGCCGCTCCATCAAGGGGCAAGGCCCCTGGGACCTGGTCAAGCAAGGCCTGGCCATGGTGCCCGAAGGTCGTGGCGTGTTCACGCGCATGACCATCACCGAAAACCTGCAAATGGGCGCCTATTTGCGCAACGACAACGCCGCGATTGCCGACGACATCGAAAAGATGTTCAACCTGTTCCCGCGTCTGCGCGAGCGCAAGGACCAGCTGGCCGGCACCATGTCGGGGGGCGAACAGCAAATGCTGGCCATGGCACGCGCACTCATGAGTCGCCCCAGGGTGCTGCTGCTCGACGAGCCTTCAATGGGCCTGTCGCCGATCATGGTGGACAAAATCTTCGAGGTGGTCAAAGACGTGTATGCCCAGGGCATGACGGTCGTACTGGTCGAGCAAAACGCCAGCCGGGCGCTGGCCATGGCCGACCGGGGTTATGTGATGGACTCGGGGCTCATCACCATGACCGGCCCAGGCCATGACCTGCTGGCCGACCCCAAGGTGCGCGCGGCTTACCTGGGGGAGTGACCCCGCAAGCCCACGAACTGGTGTGAGCCCCTGACAAGGAGCTGGCGATGCGTCTGAGTGAACAAGCTGTTCTGGACTACCGTGAACGGGGCTACCTGGTCCCCCCTTATCGCCTGGAGCGGGATCTTCTGCAATCGCTGCAGCAGGCACTGGACCAGCTCATCCGCGACAACCCCGGTGTGCGCCCTGAAAAACTCGTCAGTGCCCACATCGAGGGCCAGAACGACGAAGGGGTGAGGGGCAGCCGCCGGTTTCTGGAACTGGCCATGCACCCGCCCATCGTGGACATGGTCGAGCAGATCATTGGCCCCGATGTGGTTTTGTGGGGTTGCCATGTGTTTTGCAAACCACCAGCCGAGGGCTTTGAAACCCCCTGGCACCAGGACGGGCATTACTGGCCCATCCGGCCACTGGCCACCTGCACGGTTTGGGTGGCGCTGGAGCCCAGCACCCGCGAGAACGGTTGCCTGCGTGTGATCCCCGGCTCGCACCGCAACCGTGTTCTGCACCCGCACCTGCACGAAGACCGAAACGACCTCACGCTCAACCAGCGCATGGCCGAGGGCTCGTTTGATGAGCAGGAGGCGGTGGACCTGGAGCTGGCGCCGGGCCAGATGTCGATGCACGACGTCTACATGATCCACGGCGCCAAGGCCAATCGGTCCATGCAGCGGCGCACGGGCGTGGCGCTGCGCTTCATGCCGGGCAGCTCCTTGTTTGACCGCAACTTGCGGCCTTCAGATGGCCAGACCGGGGTGCCGGTGAGCTTTGCAACCCGCCCGCTGTGGCTGCTGCGCGGTGCAGACCGCACCGGTCAGAACGATTTCGAGGTGGGTCACCGACGCTGAGCCGGTCGCCCCGGTTGGGGCTGGGGTTCAGTCCACCCGTGCGCCGCTGGCCTTCACCACGGGCTCGTAGCGGGCCAGTTCCTTGCGCATGAACGCGCCAAACTGCTCAGGCGTGCTGGGCACTGGCTCGGCCATGAGCTGGGCAAAGCGGGTTTGCGTTTCCGGCGCACGCAGGGCTTCGGTGAAGGCTTTGTTCAGGCGCTCGACCACATCGCGCGGGGTGGCTGCAGGCGCCACCAGGCCCCACCAGGTGTCCACCTCGAAACCTCTAAGGGTTTCGCCCATGGCGGCAATCTCGGGCAGGGCCTTGCTGCGTTGGGCCGTGGTCACGGCCAGGGCCTTGAGCTTGCCGCTGCGGATGTTGGGCGCAGCCGTGGCCAGGTTGTCAAAGTTAAAGTCCACCTGGCCCGACAGCAGGGCCAGCTGCGCCGGGTTGCCGCCGTTGTAGGGGATGTGCACCGCAAAAATGCCTGCGGCCTTTTTGAACATCTCACCGGCCAAGTGGCCTGCGCTGCCGTTGCCGCCCGAACCGTAATTGAGCCTGGCTGGGTTGGCCTTGGCATAGGCGATCAGGTCGGTCAGCGTCTGGATGTGCAGGCGCTGCGCGGTGTCTGCGTTCATGACCAGCACATTGGGCACGCGCACCATTTGTGTGATGGGGGCAAAGTCACGTGCTGCGTCGTAAGGCATCTTGGCAAACAGCCAAGGGTTGATGGCATGGGTGGCCACAGCCGCCAGACCGATGGTGTGGCCGTCCGGTGCGGCCTTGGCCACCAGGTCGGCGCCCAGGTTGCCGCCGGCACCAGGTTTGTTTTCGACAATGACCGTGCCAAGGCTGCCCTGTACACGTTCGGCCAGCGCGCGGGCCGTCACGTCCAGTGGGCCACCTGGTGCATAGGGCACGATCAGGCGGATCGGCCTGGTCTGTGCCCATGCGGGGGAGAGCCACGGCGAAGCGGCGAGGGCGGTTGTGCCCAGCAGCAGTGAGCGGCGTTGCATGGCGGCCTCCTTGGCGATGGGGTTCAGGCTTTGGCCTTGTCGGCTTCGGAGGTGAAAGAGTCGGCGTAGAACTCTTCGCTGGGCAGACCCGCCTTGGCCACGTAGTCACGCTGGGCAGATTCGACCACGATGGGGGCACCACAGGCGTACACCTGGAAGCCCGACAGGTCAGGATGGTCTTGCAGCACCGCCTGGTGCACAAAGCCCGTGCGGCCTGTCCAGTTGTCTTCGGCTTCGGCGTTGGAAATCACGGGCACATATTTCAGGTTGGGCATGGCCTGGAGCTGCGCTTCGATCCAGTCGGCCATGTAAAGGTCGGACGGGCGGCGGCCACCCCAATACAGGGTGGCGGGGCGCTGGCTGCCGATGTGCTGCATGTGCTCGATCAGTGCCTTGATGGGGGCAAAGCCAGTGCCCGAAGCCAGCAGGACCATGGGCTTGTCCGAGTCCTCGCGCAGGTAGAAGCTGCCGTAGGGCCCTTCGGCGCGCAGGATGTCCTTTTCCTTCATGGTCGAGAACACCGGATCGGTGAACTTGCCACCGGGCATGTGGCGAATGTGCAGTTCGACGATGGGGGGCGCCACTTCAAGGGTGTGCGGCGCGTTGGCCATGCTGTAGCTGCGGCGCGAGCTGTCGCGCAGGATGAACTCGATGTACTGGCCGGCACGGAATTTCATCGGGTCGTTGGCGGGCAGTTGCAGTTTGAGCACCACCACGTCGTGCGACTTTTTTTCCAGGCTGGCCACGCGCACCGGCATCTTTTTGACGGGCAGGCCGCCTTCTTCGGTCACCTGCTTGGATTCCAGCACCACATCGCTTTGGGCGGTGGCGCAGCAGGTCAGCACCAGACCTTGTGCCTCTTCGTCGGCCGACAGGGCTTTTTCCTGGTGGGGGCCGTGCACCACGGTGCCCGAGAGCTTTTTGCACTTGCACGAACCACAGGCGCCGTCCTTGCAGCCATAGGGCAGGCCAATGCCCTGGCGGATGCCAGCGGCCAGCAGGGTTTCGGAAGGCTCGGCGGCAAAGCTGCGGCCACTGGGTTGCACGGTGATCTGATAGCTCATGTTTTGGGTATCCTTGTGGGGTCTTTGGACCCGGAACCCCTGATTTTGCCTTCAAACCAGACCCCGCTTGGCGCCTTGCCCGCCCGCTTTCGCCGTCCCCGCGTGCTGATCGTGGGCTGTGGCGACGTGGGTTTGCGTGCGGCTGGACAGCTGGGTGCGCCCCAAAGCCAGCGCGTGCGCGTGCTGGCGCTGACGTCCTCGCCTGAACGTGTGCGATTGCTGCGGGCCTGTGGCCTGACGCCACTGGTGGGGGATTTGGACAATGCCGCGACCCTGCAGCGCCTGTCAGGGCTGGCGCAGCGCGTGCTGCACCTGGCGCCACCACCGGGCGACGTGCGTGGGGTGGTCAACCACGACCCGCGCACACGGGCGCTGCTGCGTGTCCTGCGTTTGCGCACGCCACCGCAGGTCTTGGTGTATGCGTCCACCACCGGGGTGTATGGCGACTGCCAGGGCCAGCGTGTGTCGGAATGGCGCCCGGTTCAGCCGCACACCGCCCGTGCCCGCCGCCGTGTGGACGCCGAGCAATGGGTGCGCCTGCTGGGACGATCGGGTGTGCGCAGCAGCATCTTGCGGGTGCCAGGCATTTACGCGCATGACCGCGAGGGCGGTACGCCGCGCGAGCGCCTGCTCAAGGGGACACCGGTGCTGCAGGCGCAGGACGATGTGTTCACCAACCACATTCACGCCAATGACCTGGCGCGGGCCTGCGTGCTGGCGTTGTGGCGCGGTCGGGCACAGCGCACGGTCAATGTGTGCGACGACAGCGACATGAAGATGGGTGACTACTTTGACTTGGCGGCCGACCTGATGGGCTTGCCTCGGCCGCCCCGTGTGGCGCGCAGCGCAGCCAACGACGCGCTGCCGCTGATGCTGCTGAGTTTCATGAACGAATCGCGCCGGCTGGACAACAGCCGCATGAAAAAAGAGTTGCGTCTGAAGTTGCAGGTGCCGCACGTGCGCCTGGGCCTGAGCCCGCAGGCGGGTTTGTTCGGGGCCTGAGCATGGACAGCCTGCGCATCGACAAATGGCTCTGGGCCGCGCGCTTTTACAAAACCCGCAGCCTGGCGGCCGAAGAAATCGGCAAAGGCCGTGTGCAGATCAATGGCCAGGACGCCAAAGCCTCGCGTGAAGTCAAGCCCGGAGACAGGGTGCGTTTGCGCCAGGGACCGGTGGTACGCGAGGTGCTGGTGCGCGGTATCAGTGGCGCGCGCGGTCCGGCCCCGGTGGCCCAGCAGTTGTACGAAGAAACACCCGAGAGCGTGCAAGCGCGCGAAACGGCGGCCCAGCTACGCCGTCTGGCGGCAGAGCCGGCGCACAGCATTGAGCAAGGGCGCCCCACCAAGCGAGACCGCCGCCAAATGGATCGGCAGTTGGACCCGCAGTTGGATCGCCATTTCGACAAAGCCTGGAACGAGCGCTGGAGCGCTGGGATCGATTGATCAGCCAGGGTGCAGCGCTTTGGCGATCAGGCCCGCCACGCTCACGCAGTTGCTTTCGTGCTGAACCGCATCGGTGCTCCAGATGCGGCCCACCCCCGCGGCTTTCACCACATCCATGGCGCCGCTGGCAAACAAGGCATGGGTGACCGCGACATCGACCGAGCGCGCACCCGCCTGCAACAGCAAGCGCGCCGTCTGCGCCAGGGTGTGGCCGCTGCTGGCAATGTCGTCCAGCAGCACCACTGCCCGCCCCGCTACTGGCACATCGGGCAGTTGAATCTCGACGTGCCGGTCACCGTGCCGGGTTTTCAGACACACTGCGTGGTCCAGTTGATGGGCCTGTGCGGCCACCGTGATCCACTGCGCGGACTCTTCGTCTGGCCCCACCAGCAAGGCGTCGGGGCATTGGCTGTGCACAAAGTCGGCCAGCAGTGGCGCGGCGGTCAGCGCCAGCGCTTGCGCCGTCGGTATCGCCTGCACCAGTCGGGCAATGCGGTGCAGGTGGGGGTCCACCGTGATGACCGCATCGAACAGGTCTGCCAGGAAGTGCCCCACGATCTGCTGGCTGACGGCCTCACCAGGTTGGAACGCGATGTCCTGGCGCATGTAGGCCAGGTAGGGCGCCACCAGGCTCAGGTGTTGCGCACCGAGTTGGCGCGCTGTGCGCGCGGCCAGCAAAAGTTCGATCAGTTTGGTGTTGGGCTGGTGCAGCGAGCGCAGGAGCACCACGCGCGGCGGCAAACTGTCTGGCAATTGCAGTTTGATCTCACCGTCCGGGAACACATGCTCGCGCACGCTGGCCAGGGCCATGCCTGTGGCGTCGGCCAGCTTGCGTGCCAGCGCCAGTTCATCGTCAAAGTGCAACAGCAAGGACGGCGACATCAGAACTCCACAAAGGCATGGGGCACATCAGACGCTTCGCCAATGGCATAGGCGCTTGATTTCTCGCAGGCATGGCGAGCGAACTGCAGGTCGGACGGAAACTTGGCATGCACACGGTAGAGCAGCTCTCCGGCCTGCACCGTTTCGCCCAGTTTCTTGACCAGGTCCACGCCGGCATGCGGCACTTTGGGGGCGCCGGCAAAGCGGGCAATGCGGGCCAGCTGAAAGTTGTCGATGCCGCAGACCACACCCGCACGTTCGGCGCGCACCTCGTGCGTCAGCGCGCCCAGTTCGAGTTGGTTGTGGTTGAAGGCGCGTGCGCCCTGGGCCTGGATGATGTCGTGCATCTTGGCCAGAGCGCGGCCTGAATCGAGGATGTCGCGCGCAATGGCAAAGCCCTCACCGCCGCGCACATCGGGGCTGAACTCGATCAAGCGACCCGCCAGGCGCAAAGACTTTTGGCGCAAGTCGATGGGCGCGCGCGGGTCATTTTCGAGCACACGCATCACATCGCGCGCTTCCAGAACAGGGCCAATGCCGCTGCCAATCGGCTGGCGGCCATCGCTGATGATGACGTCAAGCGAGAGCTTCAGGCGCGAAGCCACGTATTCAAACAGGCGGCGCAGGCGCTGCGCTTCGGGCATGGAGCGCACCTTGGCGGTGGGGCCAATCGGAATGTCCAGCACCAGATGGGTGGAGCCCGCCGAAATCTTTTTGGACAGGATGGACGCCACCATCTGCGCATGCGAGTCCAATGAAAGCGGGCGTTCGACCGAAATCAGCACATCGTCGGCTGGCGAAAGGTGGGCTGTGCCACCCCAGGCCAGACAGCCATGGTGCGATTGCACGATCTGGGCCATCTGTTCAAAAGACAGCTCCACATTGGCCAGCACCTCCATGGTGTCGGCCGTGCCTGACGGGGAGGTGATGGCGCGCGACGAGGTCTTGGGGCAGACCATGCCGTGCGCGGCCACGATGGGCACGATCAGCATCGAGGTGCGGTTGCCCGGAATGCCGCCGATGCAGTGTTTGTCCACCACCACATGTTCTTTCCAGTCCAGGTTGCGGCCCGCTTCGATCATGGCCTGGGTCAAGTAGTAAACCTCTTCACGGTCCAACTCGTCGCGGTTGGTGGCCACCACAAACGCGGTCAGTTCGATCTTGGAATAGTGGTGTTCGGCAATGTCGTGGATGATGGCGCGAAAGTCATCCAGTTCCAGCCGCTCGCCGGCCAGCTTGCGGTGCAGGGCCTGGATCGACTCGGGTGGGTCGGCTTGCGACACGGTCACTTGCTGGCCGGGTTCCAGCCCCAGCTGTTTGAAGGCACCGCTGGACAGGCCCAGCTCATTGCAGCTGAGCAAAGCATGGTCGTCCACCACATTGAGGCTGGCCAGAATGCTGTGGCCGTTGGCACGCACTTCCACCTTGGACAAGGCCTTGAAGCCTTCGGCCCGGTAGATTTCGCAGTCCCGGTGCATGTAGGCCACGTTCTCGTGGTAGGTATCGATCTGCATGCGCCGCAGGCTCAGGCGGGCATTGCCGTTGTTGTCGCCGGGGGGGGGGAGGTTTTGCGCCATGCAGCCATTGTGCGGCATGTGGGCAAAGTGCTGAACTGTCGGGCGGCAGGCCACAAAAAAGCCCTTGGTCTGAATGACGAAGGGCCAATGTCCAGTCGCTGGTGCCCGGGGCCGGAATCGAACCGGCACGCCTTGCGGCGGGGGATTTTGAGTCCCCTGCGTCTACCAATTTCACCACCCGGGCGACTTGGAAAGGAACCGAATTATGACACAGGGTCTGTATCGAAATCGGGCGGGGTGGGGTTTTGCAGGGCCTGCACTACACGGCGCACCTGGTCGTCGTCTTCGCCTTGCCCTGAAAGCTGGGCCAGCAGCGCCTGGGGGTCACTGGCACTGGTCAACAGTTGGGCCTGAGACACCAGCAAGCGCAATTGGCGCAGGGCCAGCTCGGGATGCTGTGCCGGATCGATCACGACGGCGCTGACGGTCAGTTTTTCTTCGCGTTGGCGGGCTTCGAATTCTTGGTGAGCCTCCTGGGTCAGGCGTTGGATGTCATCGGCCGACAGGTGCAGGCGCTCGGATTCGGCGGCCAGCATGGCGCGGGCCTTGGGTTTGATCTCGCCGTCTTGGTAAGCGTTGAGCAGGCGCTGCTTGAAGGCCTCGCGGTCAATGCGCAGCTGGTCGGTGAAGGCCGAGGCCAGCAGACCCGCCGGAATGGCAAAGATGCCAATGCCCAGCAGCGACAGCACCACCGTGAGCGCGCGGCCCATGGGGGTCACGGGAGAGATGTCGCCATAGCCCACCGATGCCAGGGTAACCACAGCCCAATAAATGGCCTGCGGAATGTTCTCGAACTTGTCGGGCTGGGCATCGTGTTCAAACAGATAGCCCATGCTGGCCGTCAGGATGACCAGCAACAGCATCACAAACACCGAGGCGAAAATCACCTGCCATTCGCGCCGAACCACGCTGTAGAGCGTGCGGGTGGCCGTGGTGTAGCGGGTGAGCTTGAGCAGCCGCATGAGCCTGAAGACCCGCAAAAAGCGCAGGTCCAGCGCAAAGGGCAAAAACCGTTCCAGCAAGAAAGGCAGGATGGTCATCAGGTCAATGATGGCGGTGCCGCTGCGGATGTGCCGCCATCTTGGGAAAGCGTGTTTGTGCAGGTGTGGGTTTTCGGGTGCAGCGTACAGCCGAGCGGAGTATTCGAGCGTGAAGATGCTGAAGGACAGCACATCGATGATGAAAAACTCGTGCTGCAAAACATGGCGTACGCTTTCGATGGATTCGAGCACCACCGTGGTGATCGACAGCAGCACCCAGAAGATGATGAAGTTGTCGAAGTAAACATGCAGCCGCCCGGAGTGGCCGGTGGGTTCAAGCAAGGCGTAGAGCTTGCCCCTGAAACTGCGTGCGTGGTTGTGTTCGTGAAACTCTTTCCAGGCCGGAACCATGTAGCGCGAGAGCTTGAACAGGCGCATGAGCCGAAGCACCCGCAGCACCCGCAGCATTTCCACATCCACGCTGACCAGGCTGGAAAAATAAAACGGGGCGATTGCGACCAGGTCCACCAGCGCATAAAAACTGAAGAAGTACCGGACCCGCGCGAACGGCTTGCCCCGCAGTTCGGGCCGCAGTGGTGCTGTGGCCAGGCGCAGCAGGTATTCGACCGTGAAGAGGCCCACGGTAATCACGTCAAACCAGTGAAATGCCTGGGCGTGTGGTGCATACAGCAAGGGGTTGTGCTCGGCCACAATCGCCACCACGCTCAAAATGATCAACCAAGCGATCCAGTTGTCCACGCGCTGCGCCTGGCTGTGAGGGTGGTCGTGGTCAAACAACGATTGGTAGACCGTGAAGAGCAGACCGCCGGGTGCGGGGAGGGCGTGAGGATCGGTATGAGGATGCATGGGATGGTGCAGACAGTGCTGGTGAAATGTTATTCCTTTTGGCAAGGCTGTCTGGGCAGACACAGCCCATGCACCTGGCAAATGACTGCCTGGGTATTCAGTTTGATTTGGGAAAAGGGCTGAATGCTCAAGAAGGGGCCGTACGGGCCGATTCCGATACCGACAGTCTGTTGTTGGGGTGAGAGATGCAAAGGTTTCTTGTGGCCGGTCTGTGGGGTGTCTGGGCATGCGTTCTGGCCGGGTCGGTCTGGGCTGCCAAACCCGCTGCCGATGGCGCCTGCATGGTGGCCGAATTCAAGACCCTGGCCCTGAGCCAGGAAGATGTGGTGTTGCGCAACCGCCAGGCGCAGGCTTGGCTGCAAAGAAACGTGGCCCGCTGCACACCCGAGCAACTGTCGGCCATCAAGGGCAACAGCCCGATGTGGCTGGGTACAGCCCTGACCCCTGAACTGGCGGGCCTGTTCGAAGGGGCAATTGAAGCCAGGATGGCTGGCAACCCGGCGCTCATGGGACAGCTGTACGAGTCTCTGGGCAAGGAAGGCACCGCTTCGGTCAGCACCACCAAGAACCCCGCCGCCCGCGCGCCCGTGGTGCAGCCGCCCGTGGTGATGCCACTACCCGTCCCCATGGTGCCGCCACTACCCGTCTCCACGGTTCAGCCCCCAGTCCCCTTGCCGCAATAGTCCCACCCAGGTGCGCGGTGACAGGGCCGGGGCGGGCTTTGTGGCACAGTACAGGGATGACCTATCCCACCATTGAAGACGCGATTGGCCACACCCCGCTGGTGGCCTTGCAGCGCATGGACGCCGCCGCCAACCAGGCTCGGGGCAATGTGATCCTGGGCAAGCTCGAAGGCAACAACCCTGCCGGGTCGGTGAAAGACCGCCCCGCCTTGTCGATGATCCGCCGCGCCGAAGAGCGTGGCGAGATCAAGCCGGGCGACACCCTGATCGAAGCCACTTCGGGCAATACCGGCATCGCACTCGCCATGGCCGCCGCCATCAAGGGCTACCGCATGGTCCTCATCATGCCCGAGGACCTGTCGATCGAGCGCGCCCAGACCATGAAGGCCTTTGGTGCCGAGCTGATCCTCACGCCCAAGAGCGGCGGCATGGAATACGCCCGCGACCTGGCCGACAACATGGCCGCGCAGGGCAAGGGTCGCATCCTTGACCAGTTTGCCAACGCCGACAACCCACGCATCCATTACGAAACCACCGGCCCCGAAATCTGGGAGCAGACCGGCGGCAAGATCACCCACTTTGTGAGCGCCATGGGCACCACCGGCACCATCACCGGGGTCTCGCGCTTCCTCAAAGAGAAGAACCCGGCGATCCGCGTGATTGGCGCGCAACCCAGCGAAGGCTCGCGCATTCCGGGCATCCGCAAATGGCCGCAGGAATACCTGCCCAAGATTTACGACCCCAGCCATGTCGATGAATTGGTTTACGTGAGCCAGGCCGATGCCGAAGAAACCTGCCGAGAACTGGCCCGCACCGAGGGTATTTTTGCGGGCATCTCGGCGGCCGGTGCCTGCTGGGTGGCTCAGCAGATTGCCGCTACCGTGCAAAACGCCACCATCGTCTTCATCGTCTGCGACCGGGGTGACCGTTACCTCTCGACCGGCGTGTTTCCCGCCTGACTTTTTTCGGAGCCGCCGACATGGCCGAATACCGTTTTTGCCCGCAATGCGCCACCCCATTGGCTTGGTTGACCCAGATGGAAGACGGTGGCGAAACGCTGCGCCTGCGCTGCCCAGCCTGCGATTTTGTGCACTGGAACAACCCCACACCGGTGCTGGCGGGCATCGTGCAGGTGGGTGACCAGGTGCTGCTGGCCCGCAATGCCGCCTGGCCGGGGCGCCGGTTTGCACTGATCACCGGTTTCATGGAAGCTGCGGAGACACCCGAAGACGGCATCCGCCGTGAGATCAAGGAAGAAACGAATTTGGAGGTGAGTGCCCTCCAATTGGTGGGCGTGTACGACTTCCAGCGCATGAACCAGGTCATCATCGCCTACCACGCTGTGGCCCACGGCGATGTGCGGCTTTCCCCCGAGCTGGCCGAGCACAAGATGTTTGATTTGAAAGACCTGATCTGCTGGCCTGCAGGCACGGGCTATGCACTCGGCGACTGGCTGCGCACACAGGGGATCGAGCCCACGTTCATGAGCTGGGCCGAGCGTGAGGCGCAGAGCCAGGAGACCTCCGAGTGAACATCGACAAGGAAATCGACACCAGCGGCCTCAATTGCCCGCTGCCCATCCTCAAGGCCAAGAAGGCGCTGACCGAATTGCAAAGCGGCCAGACCCTCAAGGTGATCGCCACCGATCCGGGCTCGTGGCGTGACTTTGAGGCCTTTGCCAAGCAAACCGGCAACACCCTGGTCTCGCAGGAAAAAACCGAGGCGAACTTCGTCTACGTGCTCCAGCGCCGCTGAGCATCGCAGTGCACCAAAACAAAAGGGCGCCAATTCGAAAATTGGCGCCCTTTGTCCTTGGGGGGGCCGATCAGCCCAGGCGCTGCAGCTGCTCTTTCACCTTGGCCAGCGTGGCGCCGAAGTCGGCCACGCGCTTTTTCTCCTGCTCGATCACGGCCGGCGGTGCTTTGGCCACAAAGGCCTCGTTGGACAGCTTTCCATTGGCCTTGGCGATTTCACCTTCCAGACGTGCGGCTTCTTTGGCCAGGCGGGCCTTTTCGGCGGCCACGTCGATCTCCATGAACAGGCACAGGCGGGCTTCGCCCACCACGGCCACGGGCGCGGCCTGGGCGGCGGCGGCCCAGTCGGCTTCGCTGTCAAAAACCTTGACCTCGCTGAGTTTGGCCAGGGCCTGAAGCACCGGTGCCACTTCACGCATGAAGTCGGCATCGCCCAGCACGTACATGGGCAGTCGCGTGGCGGGAGAGACGTTCATCTCGCCGCGCAGGTTGCGGCAGGCATCCACCAGACCCTTGAGTTTGGCCACATGGGCTTCGGCCTGCTCGTCGATGCGTTCGGGCTGACTGACCGGGTAGGCGGCAATGCCCACTGATTCGCCCGAGCGGCCAGCCACAGGTGCCACGATCTGCCAGAGTTCTTCGGTGATGAAGGGGATGATCGGGTGGGCCAGGCGCAGCAGGGTTTCCAGCGTGCGGATCAGGGTGCGGCGGGTGGCGCGTTGCTGGGCCACGCTGCCGGTGTTGATCTGCACCTTGGCGATTTCAAGGTACCAGTCACAGAACTCGTTCCACACAAAGTCGTAGACCGTGTTGGCCACGTTGTCCAGGCGGTATTCGGCAAAACCTTTGGCCACATCGGCTTCGACGCGTTGCAGTTGCGAGACGATCCAGCGGTCGGCCTGGCTGAAGCTCATGTAGCCATGCGCCTTGCCGCCCACCGAGCATTCTTCTTTGGTGTGCTCCATCAGGCCGCAGTCCTGGCCTTCGCAGTTCATCAGCACAAAGCGGGTGGCGTTCCACAGCTTGTTGCAGAAGTTGCGGTAGCCCTCGCAGCGCTTGCTGTCGAAATTGATGGAGCGGCCCAGCGTGGCCAGCGCCGCAAAGGTGAAGCGCAGCGCATCGGCGCCGTAGGCCGGAATGCCTTCGGGGAATTCCTTCTCGGTCTGCTTGCGCACCTTGGGCGCGGTCTCGGGCTTGCGCAAACCTTGTGTGCGCTTCTCCAGCAAAGGCTCCAAGGTGATGCCGTCGATCAGGTCCACCGGGTCGAGCACATTGCCTTCGGACTTGCTCATCTTCTTGCCTTGGGCATCGAGCACCAGGCCGTGGATGTAGACATGCTTGAACGGCACACGCCCGGTGAAGTGCGTGGTCATCATGATCATCCGGGCCACCCAGAAAAAGATGATGTCGTAACCGGTCACCAGCACGCTGCTGGGCAGGTACAGGTCGTAGTCCTGCGTCTGCTCGGGCCAGCCCATGGTGGAAAACGGCACCAGCGCCGACGAGTACCAGGTGTCCAGCACGTCTTCGTCGCGCTTGAGGGTCTTGCCGGGGGCCTTGGCTTGTGCTTCGGCCTCGTTGCGGGCCACATAGACCCGACCGTCTTCGTCGTACCAGGCCGGAATCTGGTGGCCCCACCAGAGCTGGCGCGAGATGCACCAGTCCTGGATGTTGTTCATCCACTGGTTGTAGGTGTTGACCCAGTTCTCGGGCACGAAGCTGACCTGGCCCGATTGCACGGCGTCGATGGCTTTTTGCGCGATGCTCTTGCCGGTCGGATCGTCCTTGCCCACCTGGTTCATCGCCACGAACCACTGGTCGGTCAGCATGGGCTCGATCACCTGGCCGGTGCGCGCGCAGCGGGGCACCATGAGCTTGTGCTTTTTCACTTCCACCAGCTGGCCTGCAGCTTCGAGGTCGGCGACCACGGCCTTGCGGGCCACGAAACGGTCCAGCCCACGGTACTTCTCGGGCGCGTTGTCGTTGACGGTGGCGTCGAGATTGAGCACGCAGATCATGTCCAGCTTGTGGCGCTGGCCCACCGCGTAGTCGTTGGTGTCGTGCGCAGGCGTGACCTTGACCACGCCGGTGCCGAAGTCCTTGTCCACGTACTCATCCGCGATCACGGGGATGGTGCGGCCGCACAGCGGCAGATTCACCTGCTTGCCGATCAGCGCTTTGTAGCGCTCGTCTTCGGGGTGCACCATCACGGCCACGTCGCCCAGCAGGGTTTCGGGGCGGGTGGTGGCCACCGTCAGGCTGCCTGAGCCATCGGCCAGGTCGTAGCGGATGTGCCACATCGAGCCATCTTCTTCTTCGCTCTCGACTTCGAGGTCAGACACCGCGCTCATCAGTACCGGGTCCCAGTTGACCAGGCGCTTGCCGCGGTAGATCAGGCCCTGCTCGTAAAGCTTCACAAAGGTCTCGGTCACCACCTTGGAGAGCTTGTCGTCCATGGTGAAGTACTCGCGGCTCCAGTCCACGCTGTCGCCCATGCGGCGCATCTGCTGGGTGATGGTGTTGCCCGATTGTTCTTTCCACTCCCAGACCTTGCTCACGAAGTTCTTGCGGGCCTCGGCCGGCGTCGGCCCCATGTCGTGGCGGCTGATGCCCTGGCCCTGCAGCTGGCGCTCGACCACGATTTGGGTGGCGATGCCGGCGTGGTCGGTGCCGGGAATCCAGGCGGTGTTGAAGCCCCTCATGCGGTGGTAGCGCGTGAGCGAGTCCATGATGGTCTGGTTGAAGGCATGGCCCATGTGCAGCGTGCCGGTCACGTTGGGCGGGGGCAGCTGGATGGCGAACGCCGGTGCGCCGTCCTTGGCCGCTTGCGTGCCACGGAAACCGGCCACGCCGTAGCCGCGCTTTTCCCACTCGGGGCCCCAATGGGCTTCCAGGGCGGCGGGTTCGAAGGACTTGGACAGGCTTTCAAGGCCTGGTTGCTGGACCGGGGGCGCGGGCGTGTTGCTCATGGCGGAATCAGGGAAAGTGGACAGCGGTGCCGCGAGGTGCACCGCCCAAGGCCCGGCAGGGCCGGAAAACCGCTGATTTTACCGGCCCGATCTGGCTTGACCGGGGCTTTTGCGGGTGGTCAGGCCTGGGCGTGCCGTGCCTTGAGCTGATCCCACGACACCAGCTCGCCCGCCAGCGCACTGGCCATGACGGTGGGCGGGCTGGCCAGCCAGACCTGGCCAGGGCCGGAGCGGCCCGGAAAGTTGCGGTTGATGGCGCTCACGGTGACCTGCGAGGCGTCGGTGGACGAACCTGGCCCGCAATTGGCGCAGGCCCCGCAGGACGGTTGCAAAATGCGCGCCCCCATGGCGGCAAAAGTTCTGTCGTAGCCGCGCTGCACGCAATAGTCGCGCACGGCGGTGGTGCCGTACTGCAAAAACACCTGCACATGCGCCGGGATGCGCAGGCCGCGCGCCAGACCCCAGGCCAGCACCGCGTGGTAATGGTCAAAGTCTTCGCGCTTGCCGGCGGTGCAGGAGCCGCCATAGGCGATGTCGATGCGCACCGGCTCCTGCAAGTCCTTCAAATCCAGGCCTTGCCCAGGGTCGCCAGGCCGCGCCACCATGGGCGAGAGCGTGCCCAAGTCCACTTGCAGGGTGTGGGCGTAGCGGGCATTGGCGTCGCTGTGCATCCAGTCTTCCAGCACCAGGTCCACGCCGCGCCGCTCGCGCAAGAAGCGCTGGGTTTCGGCATCGGGCGCCACGATGCCCGTCAGCCCGCCCAGCTCGGCGGTCATGTTGGTCAGGGTGGCGCGCTCGTCGGTGCTCAGGTGTGCAATACCGTCACCCGCAAACTCGAACACCTTGCCCACGCCACCGCCCTGGCGAATCAGCGGCAGGGCCAGCAGGTGCAGCAGCAGGTCTTTGGCCGTCACGCCGCCATTCAGGCGGCCTTGGAGCTGAACGCGGATCGACTCGGGCCAGGTCACGCGCACGGCGCCGGTCACAAAAGCGTTGGCCATGTCGGTGGTGCCCACGCCAAAGGCCACGCAGCCCAATGCGCCGCTGTGCGGGGTGTGCGAGTCGGTGCCCACCACCACCTGGCCGGGCAGGGCGTAGTGTTCGGCCACCATGGCGTGCGAGATGCCGGCCACATTGCTGCCGTCGTCCTGTGCGGCTTCTGTGTCGGTCAGGGTGCGGTGCAGTCGCAGGCCGTGGCGCTCTGCAAAGCTGCGTTGGGCCTGCTGCATCAGGCGCATTTGTGGGATCAGGCCGCCGCGCACATGGGCCGGGCTTTCGTCCACATAAGAGGTGTGGTCCTCGAACACCACGATCTGCTCAGGGCGTTGCAGCTGGAAGTCCTTACCCAAGGCACCTTGCAGCAAGGTGTCGGCCATGCCGGTGTAGTACTCGTGGATGAAGCGCCAGTCGGCCTGCACAAACACGCCGTCGCCGGTCTGGGGTTGATCGGGGGTGGCGGGTGTGTGCAACAGGTGGCGCGAGAGGATTTTTTCGAACAGGGTCTGCGGAGCACCGCTTTGCCTTTGCAGGTGCTTGCCCTGCAAGCGATCGCCAACAGGACTGGCGCCTGCAAAACCGAGGTGCTGCTGCCCCCAGCGCAGCAAACCGCCTGCCTGCAAGATGCTGGCGGCCAGGCCCTCGCGCTCGGCCAGCAGTTCGGGCAGCAGTGTTTCCAGCGTCTGCACCTCGCCGCGCTCGATGCGTTCGAGCAGAGCGAAGTTGGTCGATGTCCACAGGCCGATGTTGTCGGCGTTTTGGCGGTAGATGCGCTCAAAGCTGCGGGCAAACACCAGCCGGATGCCGGCCAGCTGCTCGGCGGTGGGGCTGTGCTCGCGCGACGAGCCTTTGCCATAGCGCTGCCCGGCCACCAGCACCGCAAAACCCGCTGCACGCAACTGCCCGCGCACGATGGGGTTGCCGTCACCACAGCGCAGGCCGGTGTAGGCAAAGTCGCCCAGCTTGGCGTCGTAGTGGCTCAGGATGGCCACGGGCGTGATCTCGTCGGTGGAGACATCGTCACGCAAGGGCAGGGCTTGGGTCAGGGTCAGTCGTGCGCCAGCCAACTGGGCGTCGATCTGCACGGGGTTCTGGCTGAGGTAAAGGGTTTTCATGATCAGGCGTTCTCTTCTGCCGCATACGAAGCCAGGGCTTGCAGCAGCAATTGCGCAGCGGGTGTCAGCGTGTCTTCACCCCGGTGGCACAGCACAAAGCGGCGTTCGGCCCAGGGCTCGACCAAGGGCAGGATCTTGAGGCCCCAGGCCTGGGCGTGCAGCGGGGTGACTTCACGCGGCACCACGGCAATGGCCAGATCGGCGCGCACCACGCGCATGGCTGCTTCAAAGTTGGTCACGATCACACGGTGCATCAGGCGCTTGCCCAGGCGCGCCGCCTCGCGTTGCAGCATCACCTCGACTGCCGAGTGGATCGGCATGATGACCTGCTCGTAATCCAGCGTGTCGGCCAGGTGCACGCTGGTGCGCTCGGCCAGGGGGTGGTCGTGACGCACGGCCACGCACAAATGGTCGTGGGTGTAGGTGCGGGTGTGCAGCAGGCCAGTCTCGGCGGCGTCCCAGCAGATGCCCAGGGCCGCCACGCCTTCGCGGATGCCTCGCACCACCTCGGGGCTGATGCGCTCTTCCAGGTCGATCTGGATGTTGCGGTGCGCGGGTTCCTTCAAAAAGCGGGCAATGTGGTCGGCCAGCGATTCGGCCATGACCGAGGCCGTGGCCAGCACGTTCACGCGGCCTTGCAGGCCAGCGGCATGGCCAGCCATGTCGCGTTCGATCAGGCGGGCCGACATGAGCATGCTGCGCGCGTGCTGCAGCAGCGTCTCGCCGGCCGGGGTGGGGGCCACGCCGTGGCGCTTGCGCAGCAGCAACTGGGCGCCCACCGTGTCTTCGAGCTGGGCCAGGCGTTTGCTGACGGCCGAGGCGACCATGCTGGCCTCGTCGGCGGCGCGGCGCATGTTGCCGGTTTCGCAGACGGTGACAAACAGCCGCAGGGTGGTGAGGTCCAGATCGCGCATTTAAGATATTCCTGTTTGGAATTTTAAATCTGATTAAATGACGATTGCAAACATTTTGGAATATCTAGAATACAGGCATCAGGAGACATCACATGAGCACATTCCAGTGGCCCCAGCAGGTCAGCCTGCGCGAAGTGGGCCTGCGCGACGGCCTGCAAAGCATTGCCCGCACCCTGCCCACCGCGCAGAAGATCGAGTGGATCCGCGAAGCCTACGAAGCGGGCCTGCGCGAGATCGAGGTGGGTTCCTTCGTGCCCCCCAAGCTGCTGCCGCAACTGGCCGACACGGCCGATCTGGTGGCTTTTGCCAAAACCCTGCCGGGCCTGGTGGTGTCGGTGCTGGTGCCCAACCTCAAGGGCGCCGAGCGCGCCATGGACAGCGGCGCCGACTGGATGCTGCTGCCCCTGTCGGCCAGCCACGCGCACAGCCTGGCCAATCTGCGCAAGACACCCGACGAGGTGGTGGCCGAAATCGGTGCCATGGTGCAGGCGCGCCAGGCACGGGGCTCGAACATCCGCATCGAGGTCGGCATGAGCACCTCGCTGGGCTGCACGATCCAGGGCGAAGTGGCCGTGGACGAGGTGCTGCGCCTGCTCAAGACCGTGCTGGCGCTTGGCGTGGACCGGGTCGGTCTTGCCGACACCGTGGGCTATGCCGACCCGCGCCAGGTGGGCGAGTTGTTTGCCAAGGCGCGGGAAGTGGCGGGCGACAAGCTGGCCTGTGGGCACTTTCACGACACCCGAGGCCTGGGCATCGCCAACGTGATGGCCGCATTGCAAACCGGCGAGACGCGCTTTGATGCCTGCCTGGCCGGCATTGGCGGCTGCCCGCACGCGCCCGGTGCCAGCGGCAATGTGGCCACCGAAGACCTGGCCTACCTGTTTGCCAGCATGGGTATCGCCACAGGCATCGACTTTGACAAACTCATGGCCTTGCGCGCTAAAGTCGCCGCCTGGCTGGCGGGCGAGTGCCTGCATGGCAGCATCGCGCAGGCGGGCTTGCCCAAACCCCTGCGCGCACAATTGACACCCGAAAAGGCACTGGCATGACCCACAAGAAAACCCTCCCGCTCGAAGGCCTGCGCGTCGTCGAATTCACCCACATGGTCATGGGCCCAACCTGCGGCATGGTGCTGGCCGACATGGGGGCCGAAGTCATCAAGGTCGAGCCTTTGGAAGGCGATCGCACGCGCCACCTGCTGGGCGCTGGGGCGGGCTTTTTTCCGATGTTCAACCGCAACAAGCAGAGCATCAAGATCAACCTGCAAAACCCAGAGGGTGCCGAAATGGCACGCCGCCTGTGCGCCACGGCCGATGTGGTGGTGGAGAACTTCAAGCCTGGCACCATGGCCAAGTACGGCCTGGACTACGCCAGCCTGTCGGCCACAGACCCCAAGGTGATCTACGCCAGCCTCAAGGGCTTTTTGCCAGGGCCATATGAACACCGCACCGCGCTCGACGAGGTGGTGCAGATGATGGGGGGCCTGGCCTACATGACGGGCCGACCTGGCGATCCGCTGCGCGCAGGCACCAGCGTGAACGACATCATGGGCGGCATGTTTGGCGCGATTGGCATTCTGGGCGCGCTGATCCAGCGCGGCATCACCGGCAAAGGCCAGGAGATCCAGTCGGCGCTGTTCGAGAACAACGTCTTTCTGGTGGGCCAGCACATGTTGCAGTACGCCATCACGGGCGTGGCGGCCGAGCCCATGCCCAACCGCATCTCGGCCTGGGGGGTGTATGACGTGTTCACTGTCAAGAATGGTGAACAGATTTTCCTGTCGGCCGTCAGCGATGCGCAGTGGGTCACTTTTTGCGACGTGCTCGGCTTTGCCGACCTGAAGGCCGACCCGCGTTACGCCACCAACAACACACGCGTAGAGATGCGCAATGACGTGCTGCTGCCCGAGCTGCGCCAACGCCTGCAAGCCTGGACGGCGGCCGAGCTGTCAGGCATCTTTGAGAAAGCCGGTCTGCCTTATGCACCGATTGCCAAGCCCGAAGAACTGTTTGATGACCCGCACCTGCTGGCCACTGGCGGCCTGGCCGATGTGCGCCTGACCGACGGCGCCAAGGCCGGTGACACCGCCAAGGCCGCGCTGTTGCCCTTCACCATGGATGGCCAGCGTCTGGGCGTGCGCCAAGATCCGCCCAGCCAGGGGCAAGACACCGATGCGCTGCTGATGGCGCTGGGTCTGTCTGCGCCAGACGTGCAGCGCCTGCGCGAAGCGGGCGCGGTGGCCTGATGGGCGGTCTGGATCGACTACATTCACGAACAACGATGGAGACCCTTATGAGCATTTCGATCAATCGCCGCACCCTGCTGGGCCAGGCCATGGCCGCATCCTTGCTGGGTGCTGCAGGCAACGCGTTGGCGCAAAGCGACCGTCCGGTCAAATTCATCCTGCCCAATGCCACCGGCTCGGGCGTGGACGCCATCACCCGCGCCGCCGCCCCTGCGCTGGGCAAGGCACTGGGCACCAGCGTGGTGGTCGAAAACCAGGCGGGTGCGGGTGGCGTGGTGGGCCTGCAGGCCCTGACCAAGAACGCGCCAGACGGCTACACCCTGTCGGTGGTGTCCAACAACGTGGTGATTTTCCCGAGCGTGCTCAAGTCGCTGCCCTTTGACATGCCTGGCGACTTCACGCCGATCGCCATTGTGGGCAGCACGCCCATGGTGCTGGTGGTCAACCCCAACAAGGTCAGCGCCACCAACAGCAAGGAATTCATCGCGCAACTCAAGGCCAAGCCCGATGCCTACAACTTCGGCTCGGGCGGCAACGGCACCATCCTGCACCTGGCGGCAGAGATGTTCATCGACGAGGCCGGTGTCAAGGCCCGCCATATTCCATACAAGGGCGTGGGCCCCATGGTGACCGACCTGCTGGGCGGCCAGATCGACTTTGCGGTGGTGGCCACGCCCAGCGTGGCGCAGCACATCAAGAGCGGCGCGCTGCGGGCCATTGGCATGTGCGGCGACAAGCGCACAGCCGCTTTGCCCGATGTCCCCACCTTTGTCGAACAGGGCCTGCCTGCCTACGTGATGGAAGCCTGGTTCGCCGTGGTCGGCCCCAAGGGCATGACGCCCGCTGCCGTCAAGAAGGTGCACGACGCCGTGGTGGCCGCCTTCAACGATGCGGGCGTGCGCGAGACCATGGCCAAACAGGGCAACACCATCAACGTCAGCAGCACCGAGCAGGCGCAAAAGGGTTTCCGCACCGAGCTGGCCAAATACGCCGCGCTGGTCAAAAAGGCGGGCATCACGCCCGAGTGATGCGCCGGGGCGCTTGCCAAGCTGGCAGGCAGCCCCGACAATCGCGCCATGTCCATCCAGGTCCTGATCGTCGGCATCCACCTCGCGCGCAGCACGCGAGGCAAACCCTGCGCACCACCAGCCGCCTGAAGTCGCCACGCCCAAGTGCGCTGGCGGCTTTCTCTTCTTCCCTTATTTTGTTTGTTTGCGCGCACCACTGCCGTGGTGCCGCATGCCATTGCATGGAGAAAAGACATGGCTGACTTGTTTGACAACCCGATGGGCCTGTGTGGCTTTGAATTTGTGGAATTCGCTTCGCCTGTGGCGGGCATCCTGGAGCCCCTGTTCGAGAAGATGGGCTTCAGCCTGGTGGCCAAGCACCGTTCCAAGGACGTGGTGCTCTACCGCCAAGGCGACATCAACTTCATCGTCAACCGCGAGCCCAAAAGCCTGGCCGGTTACTTTGCGGCCGAGCACGGGCCTTGTGCCTGTGCGCTGGCCTTTCGGGTGAAGGATTCGCACAAGGCCTACGCCCGTGCGCTGGAGATGGGCGCCCAACCGGTGGATGTGCCCACTGGCCCGATGGAACTGCGCCTGCCCGCCATCAAGGGCATTGGCGGTGCGCCGCTGTACCTGATTGACCGCTTTGAAGACGGCAAGAGCATCTACGACATCGACTTTGAATTCATCGAGGGTGTGGACCGCCACCCACCCGGCCACGGTTTCAAGATCATCGACCACCTCACGCACAACGTTTACAAGGGCCGCATGGCGTTCTGGGGTGGTTTTTACGAGAAGATCTTCAACTTCCGCGAGATCCGCTACTTTGACATCAAGGGCGAGTACACCGGCCTGACCAGCCGCGCCATGACCGCCCCCGACGGTCTCATCCGCATCCCGCTCAACGAAGAGTCGGGCAAGAACGGCGGTCAGATCGAAGAGTTCCTGATGCAGTTCAACGGCGAAGGCATCCAGCACATCGCGTTGCTGACGGATGACATTCTGAAAAGCGTTGACGCCTTGCAGATGGCGGGCATCCCGCTCATGACCGCGCCCAACGAGATTTATTACGAAATGCTCGAAGAGCGCCTGAAAGGCCACGGCGAGCCGGTGCCCGAGCTGCAGACGCGCGGCATTTTGCTGGACGGCTCGACCGCCAACGGCGAAAAACGCCTGCTGCTGCAGATCTTCAGCCAGACCCTGCTGGGCCCGGTGTTTTTCGAGTTCATCCAGCGCAAGGCCGACGAGGGCTTTGGCGAGGGCAACTTCAAGGCCCTGTTTGAAAGCCTGGAGCGCGACCAGATCCGCCGCGGGGCGCTGCAGACCGAGGACTGACGCTTCACCTTGGTTTGATCGCCAGCAGGGCAGGCTCCTGCAAGGGGGCCTTAGCGCATGCCGATGCGTGCGTCCGGCCCAAAGATGCCAGTGGCCTCTTTGGGCAGGCTGCGCCAGTATGGCGGCGAGGCCTGCACCTGGCCTTGCAGTGCAGCGGCGGCGTGCCAGCCCCAGCGCGGGTTGTACAAAAAGGCGCGGGCCAGCGCCACAAAGTCGGCGTCGCCCCGCTGCAGCACGGCTTCGGCCTGCGCGGCTTCGGTGATCAGACCCACCGCCATGGTGGGCAGGCCGGTTTTTTCTTTCACGGCGCGGGCCAGATGCACCTGGTATCCGGGACCGATGGCGATCTTTTGCAGCGGCGACACACCGCCCGACGACATGTGCACAAACTGCGCGCCAGCCGCCTTGAGGCGCAGGGTCAGTTCGGTGCTTTCTTCGATCGTCCAGCCACCTTCCACCCAATCGGTGCCCGAGAGGCGGATGCCCAGCGTGCCGTCAAACGCGGCGCGCACGCCCTGGAACACCTCCATCACGAAACGGATGCGGTTTTCAAAGCTGCCGCCGTAGGCATCCTGGCGCTGGTTGGCGATGGGCGAGAGGAATTCGTGCGGCAGGTAGCCGTGGGCACCGTGCAGCTCGATGGCGTCGATGCCGATGGCCTGGGCGCGGCGCGCCGTCGCGATGAAGTCGGCCTTGATTTTGGCAATGTCGGCCAGGGTCAGCTCGGCCGGCGGGGCCTCGGAGGGCAAGTGGGGCAGGGCGCTGGGGCCTTGGGGCAACCAGCCACCGTCCTGCGGGGCGATCAGCATGCCGCCTCGCCAGGGCGCTTCGCTCGACGCCTTGCGGCCCGCGTGGCCGATCTGCATGCACACGGGCATGGGCGGGGCCTGACGGCGTGCGCGCGCCAGCTTGTCGTGCAGGGCCGCCTGGGTGGCGTCGTCCCACAGGCCCAGGCAGCCGGGGGTGATGCGGCCCTCGGGCGAGACGGCGGTGGCTTCCAGGATCAGCAGGCCTGCGCCACTGTTGAGCAAGTTCGTCCAGTGGGTCTGGTGCCAGTCGGTGGCCTGGCCGTTGTCGGCCGAGTACTGGCACATCGGCGCGATCACGATGCGGTTGGGCAGGGTGAGCGGACCGCGAGGGGCGTTGAAAGTGAAGGGGGCGAATAACAGGTTCATGGGCAGCATCTTATGCAGATGCGGACCCGTGCCTATCCGCTGCGCGACCTGGTCCTGCACTTTGCTGTCGCGGGCAGTCAGCTCCACCCGCGGGTCAGAAGGCCGACGTGGTGGCGGTTTCAATGCTTTTGAGGACGAGTTAGGCTTTTTTGCGGCCGTTGGCCACGGCGCCCAGAAGGTGTTCGAGCTGTGACGTGGCCATCAGGGACGCCACAAACTATTGACCTGTATTTCAACTGACTGCTGTAATTGGTTTAAACAGTGATTTAATAAAATCATCAATCGATTTGTAGCTTGGTGAAATGAATGAAAAAATCGAATTCACCCAGCGTTTGCGCGCCGCCATGACCCAGGCGGGGTACCTTGTCAGCCCCACGATTTTGGAGCATGAATTCAATTTGCGTTGGCCGGGCAAGTCGATCAGCAACCAGGCGGCATGGGGGTGGCTGAACAACCGCTCCATCCCGACCCAGGACAAGATTCAGGTCCTGGCCGAGTGGCTGAAGATCGCACCGGAGGTTTTGCGGTTTGGCACTGAGGTGCGTTTGTCGGTCCAGCAACACCAAAAGCGCTGGGACGAGGGCGTCAACTATCTGGAGCGCGAAACTTTCGCAGCTTTCCTGCAACTGCCCGCCGCGCAGCGCAAGATCATTCGCGAGGTGATCCTGACCTTTGCCAAGGCGAACGCGGCAGACGGCTCTGGCAAGAACAGTTAATGTTCGGCACCACTTGGCTCTGGTTTAGGCCAGAGTCGCCACTCATTTCCTAAAGTCGCTTGCAAGGCCAGCCGTCGGTCTGTGACCGGGTGCTGCAGCTCCAGTCCCAGCGCATGCAGCCACAGCCGCCCCACTCCCAGGTGCGCGGCCACCGCCCGGTTCAGAGGGCCTTTGCCGTGGGTGGCGTCGCCGATGATCGGGTGGGCGATGTGCTTGGTGTGGCGGCGCAGCTGGTGGCGGCGGCCGGTCAGGGGCTGCAGCTCGACGTCGGCCCAGCGCAAGGTCGCGAAGCCGCCTTGGGGGATGGGCAATTCGCCCCGGCGCAGCGTGCGCAGCCGGGTCTGGGCACTCTGGATTTCTTCGCGCTGGCTGCGCATGTCGTCGGGCATGCGTTTCAAGGGGTGGTCAATGAACTGTTCGTCTGCGGGCCAGCCGCGCACGATGGCGCGGTAGGTTTTTTGCAGGCCCTCGCCGCTTTCAAAAGCCAGCCCGAGCAGACGGGCCACCTCGGCGCTCAACGCAAACACCAGCACGCCGCTGGTGCCCTTGTCCAGCCGGTGCACCGGCCAGACCCTGCGGCCCAACTGGTCGCGCAGGGTTTGCAGCACAAAGCGCGATTCCCCCTTGTCCAGCGGGGTGCGGTGCACCAGCCAGCCGGGTGGTTTGTTGACGACGGCGAGATGCTCGTCTTGGTACAGCAACTCAAGCATGGGGCCATTGTCCCTTGAGTTGTTGGTGTATTCAGGCGGGTGATGACAAAAAGCACACATCCACTAAAATCCAAACCATGAAACCGTTTCGCTGGAACGCCGAAAAAAACAACTGGCTCATGCAAGAGCGGGGCGTTTCATTCGAGAGCATGGTGGTGGCGATCGAAGGCGCAGGTCTGCTGGACATCCTGGCGCACCCCAACGATCAACGGTACCCCGGGCAACGCATTTTGGTGGTGGCGCACGAAGGCTATGCTTACCTCGTTCCTTTTGTGGAAGAGGCCGAGCATTTTTTCCTGAAAACCGTGATTCCGAGCCGCAAGGCCACGCGCGGTTATTTGCAAGAAGGTGATGACGATGGCCAAGATTGACCGTGAAGAAGCAGAACTGCTGGCGCAGTTCGACAAGGGGCAACTCAAGTCGGTGGCCAGCAAGACGGAACTCGCCAAGTTCAAGGCGGCTGCGCGGGCCACGGCCATCAAGGATCGGCGTGTCAACATCCGCCTGTCTTCGGGTGACCTGTCAGACATTCAGATCAAGGCGCTCGAAGAGGGCATTCCCTACCAGACCTTGATCGCCAGTGTGCTGCACAAATACGTCACGGGTCGCTTGACCGAGCGCCCTGTGTCTGCGCCCACGCTTTCGCGCAAACCCTCCAATTCCTGATCTTTTGCCATGTTGTTTTTGCTCTCTCCCGCCAAATCCCTGGACTACGACACCCCCGCCGGCGATGTGCCACACACCCTGCCGCAATTTGTGCCCCAGGCGGCCGAGCTGATCGAGGTGCTGCGCCCGTATTCGCCGCAGCAGATCGCCGAGCTGATGGACCTGTCGGACGCGCTGTCGGTGCTGAACGTGGCGCGCTACGAAGCCTGGCGCCCGAAGTTCACCGCCAAAAACGCCAAGCAGGCGGTGCTGGCCTTCAATGGCGATGTGTACGAGGGCCTGGACGCCAAAACCCTCAACGCCAAGCAGCTCGAATGGGCGCAAGAGCATGTTTGCATCCTGAGCGGTCTGTATGGCGTGCTGCGCCCGCTGGACTGGATGCAGCCCTACCGCCTGGAAATGGGCACCCCCCTCAAGAACCCCAAGGGCGCCAACCTCTACAAGTTCTGGGGTGCGCAGATTGCCGAGTACCTGAACGAGCGCCAAGCCAAAGACAAGAGCCCGGTCATCATCAACCTGGCCTCGCAGGAATACTTCAAGTCGGTGGACCGCAAGGCGCTGCAGGCGCGTGTGGTCGAGTGCGTGTTTGAAGACTACAAGGGCGGCAAGTACAAGGTCATCAGCTTCAACGCCAAGCGGGCGCGCGGCCTGATGGCGCGCTGGGCCATCACCCACAAAGCCAAAAAACCCGAAGACCTGCTGGCCTTTGACAGCGAGGGCTATGCCTTTGACCCGGCGGCCTCCGAGCCGGATCGCCTGGTGTTCCGCCGCAAGATCGAGGCCTGACATGAACAACACCCCCGAACAATCGCAGCTGGGCAAGGCCAGCAGTTATGTGGACCAGTACGACGCCAGCCTGCTGTTCCCGATCCCGCGCCAACCTAAGCGCGACGAGATTGGCGTCACCGGTCGCCCGGTGTTCTTTGGTGCCGACCTCTGGACCGCGTTCGAGCTGTCCTGGCTCAACCCCCGGGGCAAACCGCAGGTGGCGATCGCGCACATCACCATCCCGGCCGAGAGCACCCACATCGTCGAGAGCAAGTCCTTCAAGCTCTACCTCAACAGCTTCAACAACACCCGCTTTGAATCGCCGGGCGAAGTCAAGGCCCGCATCCGCAGCGACATCAGCGCCGCCATCTGGAGCGGTGGCCCGGTCATGGCCAGCGCAGGGGTCAAGCTGCTCATGCCCGAGCAGTTTGATGCCGAGCCCGTGCACGAACTCGATGGCCTGAACCTGGACCGGCTGGATGTGGAATGCACCCGCTACCAGCCCGCACCCGAGCTGCTGAGCACCAACACCCTGGAGGCCCCGGTGACCGAGACGCTGGTAAGCCACCTGCTCAAGAGCAATTGCCTGGTGACCGGCCAGCCTGACTGGGGCAGCGTGCAGATCAGCTACAGCGGGCACCAGATCGACCAGGCCGGCTTGCTGCAATACATCGTGAGTTTTCGCAACCACAACGAATTTCATGAGCAGTGTGTGGAGCGCATCTTCATGGACATCTGGACGCGCTGCAAACCCACCCAGCTCACGGTGTACGCCCGCTACACCCGCCGTGGCGGGCTGGACATCAACCCCTGGCGCACCAGCGCACCGGGCGCGCTGCCACCCAACGTGCGCACGGCGCGGCAGTGAGGCCGTAAATTAGCCCCGTGGATCTTGCCAAGCCGCGTGCTTGGCCATGATCTGCGCAAAGGCTTCCGAGCTTTCAAAAGTGGCCAGCCAGTCGATCAGGCGCGGCCAAGGCTGTGCGACAAACCAAGCCGGGTCGGTGTGTGCAAATTGCCGAACAAACGGTGCCAGCGCCGCATCCGCCAGACCCCAACGCGCCCCCGACAAAAAGGCCTGTTGCTGCAAACGCGCATCCAGCTGCGCCAGCCACTGCGCGCCCAAGTCGCGGTCAGCCACGCCACTGGGCAAGCCTGAGCGCTGCGGGTATTTGTAGCGGTCCAGATGCTGCTTGAACGGTCCATCGTTGAACGCGATGTCTTGCAGGGCCTGCGCCAAAGCATCGCCTTGCGGCAACCAATGCATCGGGTCGTTTTGTGCCAGCGCCCACAGCATGATGTCCAGACTCTGATCGATCACTCGCCCCTCATCAGCCAACCACAACACCGGCACCGTGCCCTTGGGCGACAAGGCCAGCATGGATGCGGGTTTGCTCTTGAGCACCACCTCGCGGTGCTCATAAGCCACGCCGCTGACCTGCAATGCCAAGCGGGCGCGCATGGCGTAGGGGCAGCGGCGAAAGGAATACAGGATGGGGATGGGTGTGATTGGATTCATCCGTGCCGATCAGCCCATCAAACCTTCGAGCACATTGACCGCATTGACGCCTACCTCGGCCACGGCATAGCCGCCTTCCAGGGTGATGACCGTGGGCAGATCCAATGAAGCGAGTGCGCGCCCGACCTGAAGGTAGTCGGCGCTGCGCAGCGTGAAGCCCGAGATCGGGTCGCCCTCAAACGTGTCCAGCCCCAGCGGCACCACCAGTGCCTGTGGGGCAAAGTCGCTCACCGCCTGCAGCGCACGCTGCAAGGTGCTGAACCAGGCTTCAAATCCGGTGCCCCGTGGCAGCGGCAGGTTCAGGTTGAAGCCTTCGCCCGCGCCTGCGCCGCGCTCGTCGGCATGGCCCAGAAAGAAGGGGTATTCGGTGCGCGGATCGCCGTGGATCGACACCGTCAGCACATCGCTGCGGTCATAAAAAATGGTTTGTGTGCCGTTGCCGTGGTGGTAGTCCACGTCCAGCACGGCCACGCGCTGGAGCCCGCCGTCGCGCAGGGCCTGCGCGGCCACGGCGCCGTTGTTGATGAAGCAATAACCCCCCATGAAAGCCGGGCCTGCGTGGTGGCCGGGTGGACGTGTCAGGGCCATGGTGGTTCGTTCGCCGCCCAGCAGTGCGTGTGCAGCCGCCAGCGCACAGGCGGCGCCCTCGCGCGCGGCGGCCCAGCTGCCCGCCATCAGGGGTGTGCCCGAGTCAAAAGCGTATTGGCCCAGGCGGGCTGCAAAGTTCTGCGGCGGCTTGTCGGTGCGAAACGCATGCGGCTGTGCCAGTGGCCAGACCGAGGCCAGCGCATCACGCGTGGCATTGGCCGGGTCCATGGCCACCCACTCGTCCCATGCGCCGGCCAGAAACTGCAGGTATTCGGGGCTGTGCACCTTGTGCAGTGCGGCGTCCAGCGGCAGGTTTGCAGGGGGTCTCAGCAGTTCGCCCACGGGGCGGCGGGCCAGCTCGTCCAGCACATGTTGCAAACGTGCCGGGCTTTCGTGGCAGTCCACCATGCGGCCACGGAACATTTCCTGACGGCCTGCATGTTCGGCGTGGCGTGCGTTGTGGAAGATCTTCATCCGAATTCCCGGAACCCCTTGAGCGCAGGCAGCGGCGGGAAGTTGGCTTCGCGTTTTTGCTGGAAGGCGTTGATCGCCTCGCGCACGTTCTCGTTGCTCCAGATTGCGCCTTGCAGCCAGCCCATGTGGCGCAGGCTGTCTTCGGTGCTGTGGTCGCGGGCATAGTGCAGCACCTGCTTGGTGCCCCAGATGGCCACGGGCGGTTTGCTGGCGATCTCTTTGGCGGCCTGCATGGCGGCGGCCACGGCGGCCTCGTGTGTGGGCAGCACCTCGTTGACCAGGCCATAGGCGAGCGCCTTGTCCGCGCCCAGACGGCGGCCGGTGTAGGCCAGCTCTTTGACCAAGGCCATGGGCAGCAGCTTGGGCAGGCGCTGCAGCGTGCCCACGTCGGCCACCATGCCGATGTTGATTTCCTGCACGCAAAAGAAAGCATCGCTTGATGCATAGCGCATGCAGCAGGCCGTCACCATGTCTACCGCGCCGCCAATGCAGCCGCCCTGGATGGCCGCGATCACGGGGATGCGCAGTTCTTCGAGCAAGGTAAAGGTGTGCTGCATGTCGGTCAGCAGGTCGTATATCGCAGAGCGGCCTTCGGCGCTGCGGTCGTCCATGCTGATGGCGTTGCCAAAGGTCTGCAGGTCCATGCCTGCGCTGAAGTGCTTGCCGGTGCTGGAGATGACCAGCGCCCGCGCTGTGCCTTCGGCATGCAAGCGCGTCAGGATGTCGTGCAGTTGCCGCCAGAAACTCGGATTCATGGTGTTCATCGCCTCGGGGCGATTGAGCACCAGATGGACCACATGGCCCTCAGTCGTCAGGGAAAAGCAGTTCGGTTTGTTGTCCATGGGGGGTCTCCTTCGTTTCACTGTAGCTGCCGGTTTCGGGCGCTGCTGTCCCGGCCTTGACGAGCGAGCCCACGCGCACCCCCAGCAGGCGGATGCGGCGGTCGAGCTGAACCCGCTTGAGGCATTGCCCGGCCACTTGCCGGATGCGCTTGGCGTCTGCCACGTACTCGTCCAGGCTTTGGTCGCGGGTCACGCCCTGAAAGTTGTCAAACCGGATCTTGATGCCGATGGTGCGGCCTTCGTAGCCTTTGCGCTGCAGGTCGGCCGCCACCTGTTCGCACAGTCGGGTGAAGATGGCACCCAGTGCCTCGCGGTCGCGCACGGCGTGCAGATCGCTGTCAAAGGTGGTTTCGCGGCTCATGCTCACGGGTTCGCTCTCGGTCACCACCGGGCGCTCGTCACGGCCCCAGGCGGCTTCATGCAGCCAGGCGCCGTAGCTTTTGCCAAAGTGCTGCATCAACCAGACCTGATCGCGCTGGGCCAGCTGGCCAATGGTTTCAATGCCCTGGGCCTTGAGCTTTTCGTCGGCCTTGGGGCCGATGCCGTTGATCTTGCGGCAGGGCAGGGGCCAGATGAGGGTTTGCAAATCGGCCTCGTGCACGATCGAGATGCCGTTGGGTTTGTTGAACTCGCTGGCCATTTTTGCGATCAGCTTGTTGGGCGCCACACCAATCGAGCAGGTCAGGCCCGTCGCGTCCAGAATGCTTTTCTGGATGAGCCGCGCCAGCACCCGCCCGCCTTCGCGCTGGCCACCGGGCACGTGGGTGAAGTCGATGTAGACCTCGTCCACGCCCCGGTCTTCCATGAGTGGAGCAATGTCAGTGATGACCGCTTTGAACGTGCGCGAGAAATGCCTGTAGCGCTCAAAGTCCACCGGCAGCAGGATGGCATCGGGGCAAAGCTTGGCGGCTTTCATCAGGCCCATGGCCGAGCCGATGCCGAATTGCCGCGCCGCATAGGTGGCGGTGGTGATGACGCCGCGCCCGGTGTAGCCCGACAGGCGCGGAAAAAAGTCCAGCGGGATGTGGGCCAGGCGTTCCTGAAAATTCTCTTCGGTCCACTCGGCATCCGGGTAGGCCGCCTGCAGCTTGCCCAGCAGATCGTCCTCGCGCCGCCGTCCGCCGCCAATGACCACCGGCAGGCCCTTGAGCTGCGGGTAGCGCATGAGCTCGCAGGACGCATAAAAGGCGTCCATGTCGAGGTGGGCGATGCGGCGGGTGGGCTGGCTCATCAGGCCAGAGGATAAGTCCCTGGCAGCAGGATGTTGGTGTTCACGTTCTGGATGTTGGTGTGCCCGCAAAAGGCCATGGTCACGTCCAGTTCCTTGTGGATGATCTGCAGGGCCTTGGTCACACCGGCTTCGCCCATGGCGCCCAGGCCATAGACCATGGCGCGGCCGATCATGGTGCCTTTGGCGCCCAGGGCCCAGGCCTTGAGCACGTCCTGGCCGGAGCGGATGCCGCCGTCCATCCAGACTTCGATCTGGCTGCCCACAGCGGCCACGATGGCCGGCAGGGCTTCGATGCTGCTGGGCGCGCCATCGAGCTGGCGGCCGCCGTGGTTGCTGACCACGATCGCGTCGGCCCCGCTGGCCACGGCCAGCCTGGCGTCTTCCACGTCCATGATCCCTTTGAGGATCAGCTTGCCGCCCCATTGCTTCTTGACCCAGGCCACATCGTCCCAGTTGAGCGTGGGGTCAAACTGCTCGTTGGTCCATGAGGCCAGCGAGTTCATGTTGGTCACATCCTTGACGTGTCCCACCAGGTTGCCAAAGGTGTGGCGGCGGGTGCCGGCCATGCCCAGGCACCAGCGCGGCTTGGTCATCAAGTTGATGATGTTGGCCAGGGTGGGGCGGGGTGGGGCGGTCAGGCCGTTTTTGAGGTCTTTGTGGCGCTGGCCGATCACCTGCAGGTCGAGCGTGAGCACCAGGGCGCTGACGTTGGCGGCCTTGCAGCGCTCGATCATGCGGGCCATGGCGTCGCGGTCGCGCATCATGTAGAGCTGGAACCAGAAGGGGGCCTGGGTGTGGGCGGCAATGTCTTCGATGGAGCAGATGCTCATGGTCGACAGGGTGAAGGGGATGCCGAACTTCTTGGCCGCCATGGCCGCGTGCATTTCGCCGTCGGCGTGCTGCATGCCGGTCAGGCCCACGGGGGCGATGCACACGGGCATCTTGGCATCAATGCCCACCATCTTCGTGGCAGTCGTGCGGTTTTCCATGTTCACCGCCACGCGCTGGCGCAGTTTGATCTTGTGGAAATCGCTTTCGTTGGCGCGGTAGGTGCCCTCGGTCCAGGAGCCGCTGTCGGCGTAGTCGTAGAACATGCGCGGCACGCGCTTTTCGGCCAGCACGCGCAGGTCTTCGATGTTGGTGATGACGGTCATGGCGGGGTCTCCTGTGGGGTCTGAATGCCCACAGGATGGTAGCGGCAGAGCCGCCCCGCTGGTTTGAAACGCTGTCGCCTGCGTTTGAAATTTATTGCAGGGTCCGGGTTTCAGTGGCTGCAGCTGACGCTGCCACAGCCCGACATGGTGACGCTCTGGATCTTGCTGGGGTCGGCCACGGTTTCGCTGACCGAGTCAAAGCCCACGTTTTTCATGTGGATGGCCAGACCGGCGTCCATGCTGGCGGCATGGCCCGGAAACCATTCGGCCAGAGCCTCGGCCAGGCGGGTGATGATGTCGGAGTCGCCGGCTTCGTAATGGGACTCGACGGCGCGCATGGTTTCCAGAATCGTGGCGTGGTGCTCGGCATGGCAGTTCTCGGCCGCAAAGCCCGTGGCCACCATCCAGCGCTCTTCCTGGGCGAAATGTTCCACCGTGTGCAGCAGGAACTGGCGGTACAAGGGCAGTTGCTGGTCTTGCGGGGTGGCCAGGATTTCATTGAGCATGTCGATGAATTCGTGGTGGGTGTCGTCCATGCGGGCGTCGCCCGTGTGCAGGGACTGGGTCCAGGGCAGGCCGGTGGCGGTGGTCGGGGTGTCCATCGTGGTCAGATTCCAATCAGAGGCTGCCATTATCCGTGATGGGCTGGCAGCCCGCTGGCTCACTCGTCCGAGCTGTGCGTGCTGTGCCAGATCGAGCGCACCAGCCACAGGCCACCCGCCACTGCGCTCACGAAACCCAGAAACCCGAAGGCGGGCAAGCCAAACAAGGTGGGTCCGCCCTGCACCGTCATGACGATGGACGAGCCGACGATGAGCGCGGCGATCACCAGTGCCATCGAGATGCGGTTGGCCGCGCGGTTGAGCTGGTCACCCAGGCGGCGCAGGTGCAGCACATCCAGATGGATGTTGAGCTTGCCCCGGCGGGCATTGCGCATGAGCCGCGAAATGTCGTGCGGCAACTCCTCCACCATGGCCAAGGTGCGGCGCAGGTTGCGCCAGGCGCGCTGGGCCAGCACACGGGGGTGGTACTGCGCACGCATGACTTTGCGCAAGAGTGGCAGCGCTTCTTCGGCCATGTGGAATTCAGGGTCCAGGCCACGGCCCAGGCCTTCGAGCGTGATGAACGCCTTGATGAGCAGGGCCAGGTCGCTGGGCAGGGCCAGGTGGTGTTCGCGCAGGATGGCGGTCACGTCGCCCAACATGCTGCCCAGGCTCAGCTGCGACAGGGGCACACCGTAATACTGGTCCACAAAGGCTTCGATTTCAGCTTCGAGCGTGTCGATGTCGGCGTTGCTGCCGTCGCCTGTCCAGTCCAGCAGCACATCGGCCACGGCCTGGGGGTTGCGCTCGACCAGGCCCAGCAGCAGCCCCAGCAGCTCCTGGCGGCGTTTGATCGACAGGCGTCCGACCATGCCAAAGTCGATGAAGGCGATGCGGTCACCCGGCAGGTAAAACACATTGCCTGGGTGCGGGTCGGCGTGAAAGAGTCCGTCTTCCACGATCATCTTGAGCACCGACTGCGCCCCCCTCCGGGCCAGCAGTTTGCGGTCGTAGCCTTGGCCATCGAGCGCGTCCAGGTGGTTGCCGGCAATGCCGTCGATGTGGTCTTGCACGTTCACGCGTTCGCGGGTGTGCGCCCAGTGCACGCGCGGCACCACGATCCAGGGCATCTCGGCCATGTTCTTGGCGATGCGCTCGGCGTTGCGGCATTCGCTGGCCAGGTCGAGTTCGCGTTGCAGCGACTTGGCCAGCTCCTTGACCAGCAACTGCGGCTGGTAGGGCTTGAGCCAGGGCAATTGGTCTTCGGCCAGCGCAGCCAGGTGGCCCAGCAGGCGCAGGTCGGCGGCAATCGTGTCGGCAATGCCGGGGCGACGGATCTTGACGATGACTTCGGTGCCGTCTTTGAGTTGAGCGCGGTGCACCTGCGCAATCGAGGCAGCGGCCAGGGGCTCGGTGTCAAAGCGGGCAAACACCGCTTCGGGCGCATCTCCGAGGTCTTCGCGCAGTTGCGGGCGCAGCGTGTCCAGCGGCAGGGGGGGCACATGGCTGTGCAGCTTTTCAAATTCTGCGATCCATTCGGGGCCGAACAGGTCGGCACGGCCGGCCAGGATCTGGCCGAGCTTGACGAAGGTGGGGCCGAGCTCTTCCATGGCCAGGCGCACCTGCACGGGGGGCTCCAGCCGGGCCAGGTCGGCGGCGTGTTTCCACATCACCGCTTCGCCCGCTTTCTGGAGCTGGTCGGCCAGGCCCAGGCGGTGCACCACGTCGCCAAAGCCGTGGCGCACCAGCACGCCCACGATTGTGTTCAGGCGTCCAACGTCGCGAGAGGCAACCAAAGTTTCAATCAGCATGGGGGCATCTTAGGGGGTGGTGACGCACGGTTTCAAAAAAACGCCACAAACTTGATGTGCGTCAAGTCTGCGCGCACAGCATGCCCGAGGATGCGGCTATGGATAAACCACTTGCCCAGGAATGGTGGCGCGATGCTGCCCTGCTTGCAGCCCTGCGGCAAGCCGACGCAGCCCAGGGCCTGAGTGCCGAACTGGCGGCCCAGCGTCTGGCCGAAGTGGGGCCCAACCGCTTTGGTCAAACCCGCGCGCTGCCCGGTTGGCGGCAATACCTGCGCCATTTTCGCAACCCGCTGGTGCTGACGCTGCTGTTGGCCAGCGCCGTGTCGGCTGCCACGGGCGAGGCGACCAATTTCTTCATCATCACGGCCATCGTGCTGCTGAGTGTGACGCTGGACTTCTGGCAGGAGCTGCGTGCAGGCCAGGTGGTCGAGCGCCTGCGCCAGTCGGTGGCGGTGCGCGCTACGGTGCTGCGCAGCGGCCAGTGGCAGGAACACCCGGTGGCCGATCTGGTGCCCGGCGATGTGGTGCAACTGAGCGCGGGTGACCTGGTGCCGGGTGATGCGCTGGTGCTGCAGGCACGTGACTTTTTCGTCAACCAGTCGGTGTTGACCGGCGAGTCCTATCCGGTGGAGAAGCACGCAGGCATGCCCGAGGTCATGCAGGACTTGCAAGACGCGACCCATGCGGTGTTCATGGGCTCGTCGGTGGTCAGTGGCATGGCGCAAGCGGTGCTGGTGCGTACCGGCGAGGGCACGGCCATGGGTGAGGTGGCCAGCAGCCTCAATCAGGAAGCGGCGCCCACCTCGTTTGACCTGGGCATGCGGCGCTTTGGCATGGTGATCCTGCGGCTCACGTTTTTGCTGGTGCTGTTTGTGCTGCTGGTCAACGGCCTGATGGGGAGGCCCTTGCTCGAATCGTTTTTGTTTGCAGTGGCCCTGGCCGTGGGCCTGACGCCGGAGCTGCTGCCCATGGTGGTGTCGGTCACGCTCTCGCGTGGGGCCATGCGCATGGCGCAGCAGGCCATTGTGGTCAAACGGCCCTCGGCCATCCAGGACCTGGGTTCGATGGATGTGCTTTGTACCGACAAGACCGGCACCCTGACCGAGGCGCACATCCGCATGGAGCGGCATGTGAACCCGTTGGGGCAGGACAGCGAACGATCGTTGCAACTGGCCTGGCTCAACAGCCATTTTGAAAGCGGCCTGCGCAGTCCATTGGACGAAGCGATTCTGGAGCACCGCAGCTTTGACGCCAGCGCCTGGACCAAGATCGACGAGGTGCCGTTCGACTTTGAACGGCGGCGGGTGTCGGTGCTGCTGGAGCAAGGCGGGCAGCGCGAGTTGGTGGTCAAGGGGGCACCCGACGACATCCTGAAGCTGTGCACTCGTTACGAAGACGGCGATGTGCAGGTGGTGCTGGGTGACGCTGCGCTGGCGCAGGTGCATGCCACTTGCCACAGCCTGGAAGACGATGGCTTTCGGGTGCTGGCCATTGCCTGGCGTGCGGTGCCACCCGAACATGACCACGCCGTGGTCAACGACGAGTCCGAGTTGGTGCTCGTGGGCTTTGCCGCTTTTCTGGATCCTCCGAAAGAGAGCGCTGCTGGTGCGCTGCAGGCCTTGCAGCAGTCGGGCGTGGCGATCAAGGTGGTGACCGGTGACAGCGACCGTGTGACGCGCCATGTCTGTCGCACGCTGGGCCTGCCCGTGCAGGGGGTGCTCACGGGTGCCGAGGTGGCGCAACTGAGCGACGAGGCTTTGCGTGCCCAGGTGGAAACGGTGAACCTGTTTTGCCGAGTGAACCCTTCGCAAAAAAACCGCGTGATCCAGGCCATTCGCGCACGTGGCCATGTGGTGGGCTACATGGGGGACGGCGTCAATGACGCGCCTTCACTGCACTCGGCCGATGTGGGCTTGTCCGTGGATTCGGCGGTGGACGTGGCCAAGGCGGCAGCCGACATGATCTTGCTGCGGCCGGACCTGCGCATCCTGCAGGATGCGGTGCTGGAAGGGCGGCGCACCTTCGGCAACATCCTCAAATACATCCTGATGGGCACCAGCTCGAACTTCGGCAACATGTTCAGCATGGCCGGGGCCGTGCTGTTTCTGCCCTTCCTGCCCATGCTGCCCACACAGATTTTGCTCAACAACATCCTCTACGACCTGTCGGAGTTGCCGATCCCGTTTGATGCGGTGGACGTACAGGACATCGCGCAGCCACGCACGATGGACATGGGTCTGATCCAACGCTTCATGTTCACCATCGGGCCGGTCAGTTCCCTGTTCGACTTCATCACCTTTGCGGTGCTGCTCAAGGTGTTTGACGCCAGCGAGGCGCTGTTTCAGACCGGCTGGTTTGTCGAGTCGCTGTGCACGCAGGTGCTGGTGATCTTTGTCATCCGCACGCGGGGAAACCCCTTGCGCAGTCGGCCCCACCCCATGCTCACGGCCACCTCGTTGGGCATCGTGGCTTTGGCCATGGGTTTGCCTTTCACGCCGCTGGCGGGTGTGTTCGGCTTCACACCGCTGCCCACCGGTTTTTATGCGGCGCTGGCGGTCATGGTGCTGGTGTATCTGTTGCTGGTGATGGTGGTCAGGCGGCAGGTGGAGCGCCACAACTGACCGTTTGGCTCAGCCGGCCAGGCCGACAAAGACGTTCTGCACGTCGTCGCATTCGTCCACCGTGGCCAGAAATTCTTCCACTTCTGTCATGGCCTCTGCACCCAGGCTGGCGGGGTCGATCGGGTTCTTGGGCTTGTAGCCCAGCTTGGCCGACAGCACATTGAAGCCCTGGGCAGGCAGAGCGCGGCCGACCAGATCCAGATCCGCCGGGTCGGTGATGAACAAGGTGGTGCCTTCGTCACCCGGCTCCAGGTCCTGCGCGCCGGCTTCGATGGCGGCCATGTCGGGGTCGGCGTCCGGCGATGTGGGTTCGGCTTCGATCATGCCCACATGGTCAAAGTCCCACGAGACCGAACCCGAGGTGCCTTGCTGGCCCTTGCGGAAGATCACGCGCATGTCCGAGGCGGTGCGGTTCACGTTGTCGGTCAGGCATTCGATCATCACCGGCACGCGGTGCGGGCCAAAGCCTTCGTACATCACGCGGTCGAAGTTGACCGATTCACCCGTCAGACCCGCGCCCTTCTTGATGGCGCGGTCTACGGTGTCTTTGGGCATGGAGACCTTGCGGGCCTGCTCCAGCACCATGCGCAAGCGTGCATTGGCGTTGGGGTCAGCGCCATTGCGCGCGGCCATCATCAGGTCTTTGGCCAAGCGGCCGAACAGCTTGCCCCGCGCGTCGGCGGCTTGTGCCTTGCCTTTGGCTTTCCATTGAGCGCCCATGTTGTTCTTTCTGGTGTTGCTGGCGCTGTGCTGCGCCAAGATGGATGTAAGCAGGAATTATCGAACTTGCCGGACAGCATCCTCCAAGCTGAATAGTTCCGAATGGCCTGTTTATTTTTGAATACCTATTAATTCATAATAGAGATGGTCATTGTTTGCTGCAGATGCTGTTTTGGAAAGGCCCACCTGATGAAGATCACCATTCTTGTTGCTCATCTTGTGTTTGTTGGGGTCTGGCTTGGCTGTGTGTTCACCGAGGCGCTTTTTGAGAGAGCTTTGTTGGGGACGGGCCGGGAACATGAACGGATATTGGCCCGCTTGCACAAGCGTGTCGATGTGTGGATCGAAATCCCCGCCTTTTCTGGTGTGCTGGTGACAGGTGGTTTTTTGCTGACTCACGCAGCAGGTAGCCCAACGTTGCAAGCTAAGGTGATGTTCGCCTTGATTGCCGTAATGGCCAACGTGTATTGCGTTAGCTTGGTGTTTCGGCGAGCCAAAGCCGCAGATGCAGAAGACTGGCCCCAATTTGAAGCTTTGGACCAGGTTCAGCACAAATGGGGTGCTGTCGTTTTGGCCGGAATGCTCGTGGCCTTGGGGCTTGGTGTGAGCTTGATTGGGAAGTGAATTGAGCAGGAGTGAATGGGCTGGATCGTCAGACCCAGCCTATAAATATCAAGCCAGCCTGGCGCGGTGACGGGCGATCTGAGCCTTGACTTGCGCCGGGGCGGTGCCGCCCAGCGTGTTGCGCGCTTCGAGCGAGCCGCGCAGGCTCAGGCAGTGGTACACGTCTTTCTCGATGGCCGGGTGAAAGCCCTGCAGCACATTGAGGGGCAGCTCCGACAGATCGCAGTTGTGGCTGGTGGCGGCCTTGACGGCGTGGGCCACGGTCTCGTGTGCGTCACGGAAGGGCAGGCCCTTCTTGACCAGGTAGTCGGCCAGGTCGGTGGCGGTGGCGTAGCCTTTCTTGGCCGCGTCTTCCATGGCCTGGGCGTTGACGGTGATGCCGCCTTCCTTGGTGCCGGTGGCCGGGTTGAGCTGGCCGCCCACCATTTCGCAGAAGATGCGCAGGGTGTCCTTGAGTGTGTCCACCGTGTCGAACAGGGGTTCCTTGTCTTCCTGGTTGTCCTTGTTGTAGGCCAGGGGCTGGCCCTTCATCAGGGTGATCAGGCCCATCAGGTGACCGACCACGCGACCGGTCTTGCCGCGCGCCAGTTCGGGCACATCGGGGTTTTTCTTCTGCGGCATGATGCTGGAGCCGGTGGTGAAGCGGTCGGCGATCTTCACGAAGCCGAAGTTCTGGCTCATCCACAAAATCAGCTCTTCGGACATGCGGCTGATGTGCACCATGCACAGGCTGGCGGCGGCGGTGAATTCGATAGCGAAGTCGCGGTCGCTCACGCCGTCCAGGCTGTTCTGGCTGACCTGCGGATTGCCTTGCGCGTCCACCATGCCCAGTGTGCGGGCCACGCGCTCGCGGTCCAGCGGGTAGGTGGTGCCGGCCAGGGCGGCAGAGCCCAGGGGCAGGCGGTTGGTGCGGCGGCGCACGTCGGCAAAGCGTTCGGCATCGCGGCTGAACATTTCCACATAGGCCAGCAGGTGGTGCGCAAAGCTCACCGGCTGGGCCACCTGCAGGTGGGTGAAGCCGGGCAGGATCACTTCGACGTTTTGCTCCGCCACATCGACCAGTGACTTTTGCAGGTCGGCCAGCAGCGCAATGATCAGGTCGGTCTCGCTGCGCAGCCACAGGCGCACATCGGTGGCCACCTGGTCGTTGCGGCTGCGGCCGGTGTGCAGGCGCTTGCCGGCGTCGCCCACCAGCTGGGTCAGGCGCGCCTCGATGTTCAGGTGCACGTCTTCGAGGTCCAGCTTCCATTCGAAGGCGCCGGATTCGATTTCCTGGGTGATCTGCGCCATGCCGCGCTGGATGTCGACCAGGTCGCTGGCCCCGATGATCTTTTGCGCCGCCAGCATTTCGGCATGGGCCAGCGAACCCTGGATGTCGGCCTGCCACAGGCGCTTGTCAAAGAACACGCTGGCGGTGTAACGCTTGACCAACTCGCTCATCGGTTCCGAGAAGAGTGCAGACCAGGCTTGGGATTTTTTGTCGAGTTGGTTCGTCATAGCCCCCGATTTTATCGGGGAGGCCACAGGGCGCAGTTCGGGATCACATCAGGCTGGCTGCAATGTTGATGGTCAGGGCCAGCACCGTGGTGTTGTAGAAGTAGGCCAGCACGCAATGGACCAGCCCGGTACGCCGCATGGCTTTGGAGGTGAACGACACATCGGCGGTCTGTCCGGAGGTGCCAATCACCGCGGAAAAGTACAGGAAATCCCAGTAATCCGGGGCGGGTTCCTGGGGAAAGGCGAGTCCGGGTTCCTGCCCGCGACGCTGGCTCAGGTAGTAATCATGGGCGTAATGCATGGCGAACATCAGGTGCATGAATAGCCACGAACTGGCCACTGTGCTGGCTGCCAGGCCCAGGTGCATCATCTTTTCCGCACCCGTCAGGGTCTTGATCGTGCCCAGCTCGGCCACGATGGCCACCAGGCTGGCCAGCACAGCGGTTGCCGTCAGCAGCAGGATGGTTTTCTGTCCCTCATCTTGCCGATCAGCCCGTTGGCGCAGCGTGTCCAGACTTGATGTGGCGACGACCCACAAGGCCATCACCAGATAGAGCAGGACGGCGGCGTTCCAGCAGAGCAGCACTCTTGTGGTGAGAACGCTGGGCCACTGTGCGGGCAGCAGCAGGAACAGTCCCACACCAAATACCAGAGCCGTCACCAGCCGAACGCGTGCCCGGGCTTGTCTGAGAAGAATGCGCAGTGGGTGTTTCATACACGGATATTAAGTGCCAGTTTCTCAGCCTGAGCCATTCGGTCAAGGCCTCTTCCAGAAAGCCCTCGCTGACTGCCGCCGTGCTCATGGCTTGCGTTTGGGCCCTGAAATGCTGACTGCTGTTTCGGCCAGGATTTTGTGTGTCATGAGCTTTTTACAGGTGCTTGTGACTCGAAGCGATTGCTGTGTGGTTGTTGTGTTAAAAAGAGTTAATAAATATTCAATTCAAGGGCGTGTCATGGTCGCTGCACAAGCTTGCTCTCCACCTGTCGGCTCGGCTGTTTATGGCTTGCTGCCAGGGGCCAGCTTCTTTGATGCTTGGCAGATCCAGGCTGCAGAGCCGCACCTTTCAGCGCTTGGCCAGTTTCTCAAGGCCATCGAGGCCACACCCCCATGGGTCAATGCCTGCATGGCCTTGCGCAACAAGGTTGTTGAAAAGATGGGACTCAAAAACCTTGGCGCACTGGGAGGTTTTGACCCCACTAAACCCGAGGCGGCCTACTGCGCAGGAGACCGGGTGGGCATCTTTACCTTGTTTGAAAACACATTCGATGAAGTTTTGCTGGGGGATCGCGACAAGCACCTGGATGTCACCTTGTCAGTGCATCGTCAAAAGTTACCGGATGCTCAGGTGCGCATCACGATCACTGCTGTGGTCAACCAGCACAACTGGTTGGGGCGCCTGTACATGTTGCCTGTCAAACCCATGCATCGGATCATCGCCCCATCGGTGTTGAAGGCGATCGCCGCTTGAGCACAACCGAACCTCCTGAATGCCCCAACATGACTGCTGATATCCGCTTCCAGGCCCTTGCCCATGAAATGGGCCATGACTTCAATGGCGAGATCAAGATAGGGGGCAATTACAGCCCGGTGGTACGTGACGGCAAGCAACTGTGGGTGAGCGGGCAGATTCCACGCGTGGGTGACGAGGTGCTGTTTGTGGGCGTCTTGGGCGAAACGCTCGATGTGGCACAAGGCCAGCAGGCCGCAGCGATTGGCGCGATGCGGGCGCTGGCCTTGTTGCAGCGAACGCTGGGCAGTCTGGAGTCCATTGCCGCTGTTTTGCGGATCACGGTGTATGTGCGCTCTGCAGCCCATTTCACCCAGCACAGCGAGGTGGCCGATGGTGCATCGGATGTGCTTTGCCGCGTCTTGGGGCCACGCGGTGTGCACACGCGCACATCGGTGGGCGTGATGCAACTGCCCAAAGGTGCGGCAGTCGAGCTGGATGTGGTGGCCACAGCGAAAGAGGGCAGGTATGAGTAAGGCGTCAAGCGTATTGACGGACGCAGTGCGCCAAGCCGCCAGCCGCAGCGTGCTGTGCTGGCTGGCCACAGTGGATGCCAAGGGGCAGCCCAATGTCTCGCCAAAAGAGGTGTGGGCCATTGCCGATGACCGGCATGTGGTGGTGGCCAACATCGCTTCACCCGTGACCGTGCGCAACATTGGGCAGCAGCCGAAGGTGTGCCTGAGTTTTGTGGATGTGTTGGTGCAAAAAGGCTTCAAGCTGCAGGGCTGTGCTCGCGAGCTGCTGCCTGGCGATGCCGACTACGCCCGCTGGGCTGCACCTGTGCTGGCCATGGCGGGCGATCGCATCCCGGTGCGCAGCGTATTGCTGATCGTGGTGGATGCGGTGCAACCCATCGTGGGGCCGAGCTACTGGTTGTTCCCCGAGACGACCACCGAGGCATCGCAAATCGAGGCGGCTCAGCGCAGTTATGGTTTGATGCCGTTGTCCCACACAACATCTATTTGAAAGAAAAGTGCCCCATGTTTGCCCACACCCCTGAGCCCCCTTATTACGCCGTCATCTTTACCAGCCAACGCACGGCGGGAGACGAAGGTTATGCCGAAACCGCAGATCGGATGGTTGAGCTGGCGGCGCAGCAGCCCGGTTTTCTGGGTGTGGAGAGCGTGCGCGGGGCCGATGGTCTGGGCATCACAGTGTCTTATTGGTCGAGCGAGGAAGCCATTGCCGCCTGGAAAGCGCATGCTGAGCACAGCATGGCAAGAGACCAAGGGCGCAGCCGCTGGTATGCCGGGTTTGAAGTGCGTGTGGCCAAGGTCGAACGGGCCTACGGCGTGCGGCGCTGATTCATTGCAAAGGATTGCTAGATGAAAACCATTGGCCTGCTCGGCGGCATGAGCTGGGAATCCACCGTGCCCTACTACCGTCTGATCAACGAAGGCGTCAAACAGCGCCTGGGTGGGTTGCACTCGGCGCGGTTGATCTTGTACAGCGTGGACTTCGCCGAGGTCGAGCATTTGCAGCGCACGGGTGACTGGGTGGCTGCAGGAGCTTTGCTCGCGCAGGCGGCGCAAAAGCTGCAGGGGGCCGGGGCCGAAGGCCTGGTGCTCTGCACCAACACCATGCACAAGGTGGCCGACGCCATTGAATCAGCGGTTCAGATTCCTTTGCTGCACATCGCCGACCCCACGGCGGCGCAGGTCCGCCAAGCAGGCTTGGGTACGGTGGGTTTGCTGGGCACCCGTTTCACCATGGAGCAGCCCTTTTACAAAGACCGCCTGGTGCAACAACATGGCCTGCAGGTGCTGGTGCCGTCTGCGTCCGACAGGGACACGGTGCACCGCATCATCTACGAAGAACTCTGTCTGGGGCTGGTGCGTGAGGTTTCACGCCAGGCGTACCAGCGCGTCATGGCCGACCTGGTGGCGCAAGGCGCGCAGGCGATCATTTTGGGTTGTACCGAAATCTCGTTACTGGTCGGGCCTGATGATGTGCCTGTGCCTTTGTTTGACACCACGGCCATTCATGCTGGACATGCGGTCGATTGGGCGCTTGGCCGTGCTTGATCACATGATTGATTTTGGAGCAATGCAATGGCATACAGGTGGCTAAGCGGCTTGCTGGTCTTGACCCTGGGGTGGATGGGGGCAGTGGTTGCCGATACCGGTGGCGCCACCCGAATGGGGATGACCACGCTGCCTCAACCCAAAGCCGGTGTGGTGACGGTGTTTTATCCCACGCAGCAAACTGAGCGCGAGCAAACGGTGGGGCCGTTTCACTTGTCGTGGGCGCGTGATGCGCAACCCATGGCAGGCAATGGGCGCCTGATTGTGATCTCACACGGCTCGGGTGGCAGCCCATGGGTACACACTGATTTGGCCCGTGAATTGGTGCGGCGTGGTTTTGTTGTGGCAGTGCCGCAGCACCAGGGGGACAACCATCAGGATCCATCCCAGCCAGGTCCGGTGAGCTGGGATCTGCGCCCGCGCGAGATCAGCGAAACCATTGATGCCTTGGCGACGAGTCCATCCTTTTCCCCTTGGCTGCGCACAGATGCGGTGGGTTTGGTCGGAGGCTCTGCAGGTGGGCATACGGTGCTCAGTCTGGCGGGTGGACAGTGGTCACCGCAGCGATTTCGAGACCATTGCCGTCAGCATATTCGACAGGATTTTTCTTCGTGCGTGGGCATGCTCATGCTGTTGAAAGGCAATGTCTGGGACGACTGGAAAGTGTGGGGTGCCCTGCGCGTCATTGATTGGCGTTTCGATGACTCGGCATTGCGCAAGGCGCACGACGCCAGAATTCGCGTCGGCGTAGCCATGGTGCCGTTTGCAGCCGATTTTGATTTGCAAACACTGACCAATCCGGTGTTTCCGCTGGGTTTGGTCAGGGCGGGTCAAGATGTCAACCAAGTGCCTAAGTTCCACATGGACGCCGTATTGGGGGCTTGTTTACCGCGCTGTACTTTGCTGGTCGATTGGCCAGAGGCAGGCCATGGTCTCATGCTTTCCCCCATATTGGCTTTCCCCGAAGGATCTGTGGCGAAGCATTTGCTCGCTGACCCTGCAGGCTTTGATCGACAGCGTCGCATGGCTCAGCTCAACCAAGAAGTGGCAGATTTTCTGACTCGTCACCTGGGCTTGTGAAAGCAGGCCCATCAACCCGTATTTCGCAACCCCGCCGCCATCTGTGCCATGCGGCACTTGGCCCTTCTTGATGCGAATGGTCTTGCGCAGTTTGACAATCCGTACCTAAAAACGTACGATTAACCCAAGGAGTCCCTTATGACCACACTGTCTGCCAGCGATGCCCGTGCCAATCTCTACCGCTTGATGGACCAGGCGGCTGAATCGCACCAGCCCATCGTGATCACTGGCAAGCGCCACGATTCGGTGCTGTTGTCGGTCGAAGATTGGCAAGCCATTCAGGAAACCCTGCATTTGCTGTCGGTGCCTGGCATGCGCGAGTCCATCAAGGAAGGTTTGGCGCAAACCACAGACGAATGTGCCAAGGAGCTCGATTGGTAAGCTGGCAACTGGTCTTTACCAAGCATGCCCAAAAGGATGCCCCCAAGCTGGCATCAGCCGGATTGAAAGCCAAAGCCCAGGAGTTGCTGGCTGTCATTCAGGCCAATCCCTTTCAGAACCCGCCACCCTGCGAGAAGTTGGTGGGTGATTTGGCCGGCGGCGCGTATTCACGGCGCATCAACATTCAGCATCGCTTGGTGTACCAGGTGCTCCAAGAAGAAAACACCGTCAAGGTGCTGCGCATGTGGACGCATTACGACTAACAGGGCCCAAGCGGTTTTGCCTTAACCCGTGTTGCGCAACCCCGCCGCAATGCCGTTGATGCTGATGTGGATGCCGCGCTGCACCCGTTCGTCGGCCTTGCCCTCGCGGTAGCGGCGGATCAGTTCGACCTGCAGGTGGTGCAGCGGGTCGATGTAGGGGAAGCGGTGGCGAATGGACCGGGCCAGAGCGGGGTTGCTTTCCAGGCGGTTTTTCTCGCCGGTGATCTGGGCCAGGGCATCCGCCGTGCGTTGCCATTCGGCCTCGATGGCGGCGAAGATGCGGTTGCGCAGGCGTTTGTCGCTCACCAGTTCGGCGTACAGCGAAGCCAGGGCCAGGTCGCTTTTGGCCAGCACCATGTCCATGTTGGAGAGCAGGGTGCGGAAAAACGGCCACTGGCGGTACATCTTTTGCAAGAGCGCCAGTTGGGCTTTTTTGCCCGGACCCTCGGCCTTGTCCAGGAAGGCGGTCACGGCCGAGCCGAAGCCGAACCAGCCCGGCAGCGTCAGGCGGCATTGGCCCCAGCTGAAGGACCACGGAATCGCGCGCAGGTCTTCGATTTTCTGCAAGGCCTTGCGTGAGGCCGGGCGTGAGCCGATGTTGAGCTGCGTGAGTTCGCGCAGCGGGGTGGCGCCGAAAAAGTAGTCAGTGAAATCGGGCGTACCGTAGACCAGCGCGCGGTAGGCGTCCATGCTGGATTCGGACAGTTCGGCCGCTGCGTCCAGAAAGGCGCGGGTGGCCGGCTTGGTGGGTTGCAGCAGTGTGGCCTCCAAAGTGGCGGCGACCAGGGTTTCCAGGTTGCGGCGGCCAATCTCGGGGTTGGCGTATTTGGAGCCAATCACCTCGCCCTGCTCGGTCAGGCGGATCTGGCCACGCACGGTGCCCGGCGGCTGGGCCAGGATGGCCTGGTAGCTGGGGCCGCCGCCACGGCCCACGGTGCCGCCACGGCCGTGGAACATGCGCAGCTGGATGTTGTGCGAATTGGCGAGCTGGTCAAACAGACTCACCAGGGCGATTTCGGCGCGGTACAGCTCCCAGTTGCTGGTGAAGATGCCGCCGTCTTTGTTGCTGTCGCTGTAGCCGAGCATGATGTCCTGCTCGGCGCCCGAGCGCTGCACCAGTGCGGCCACGCCGGGCAGGGCATAGAACTCGCGCATGATGGGCGCGGCATTGCGCAGGTCTTCGATGGTCTCGAACAGGGGCACCACGATCAGGTCGACCACCGGCGCCATGTCCAGGGTGCCGCGCATGAGGCCCACTTCTTTTTGCAGCAGCAACACTTCGAGCAGGTCGCTCACGGTTTCGGTGTGGCTGATGATGTAGTGGCGGATGGCCTGTGCACCGTACAGCGCACGCATCTCTCGGGCCGTTTCAAAGATGGCCAACTCGCTGCAGGCGTGCTGGCTGTAGTCGGTGCCTGGCACGCGCAGGGGGCGCGCATCGTTCAGCAGACCCAGCAGCAGGGCACGCTTGGCGTGTTCGTCCAGTTTGGCGTAGTGCTTTTCAATGCGGGCGGTGGCCAGCAGTTCGGCCACCACTTCTTCGTGCTTGTCCGAACTCTGGCGCAGGTCCACCGTGGCCAGGTGAAAGCCGAAAACCTCCACGGCCCGCATCAGGGGCTGCAGGCGCATGGCGGCCAGAGCCTCGCAATGGTGGCTGCACAGCGAGGCGTTGATCACGCGCAGGTCGGCCAGAAATGCTTCGGCGCTGGCGTAGGGGTTTTGCGGCTCCACTGCGTGGCGGGCGGCGTCTCCGCCGGTCAGATCCTTCAATGTCGCGGCCAGGCGGGCGTACATGCCGGTCAGGGCGCGGCGGTAAGGCTCGTCCTGGCGGTGTTCGTTGCTGTCGGGCGAGCGTTTGGCCAGCGCCTGCATCTCGGGGCCGACCGGCACCAGCATGGCCGACAGCGAGAGCTCGCTGCCCAGGTAGTGCACCTCGGTCAGGTAGTGGCGCAGGGCCACCTCGGATTGGCGGCGCAGGGCGTACTGCAGGGTTTCCGCCGTCACATTGGGGTTGCCGTCGCGGTCACCACCGATCCACTGGCCCATGCGGAAGAAGCTGGCCACGGGCTGGCCATCGAGCGCTTGTTCCAGCTCGGCATACAGCTTGGGGATTTCACACAGGAAGGTCGCTTCGTAATACGACAGTGCGTTTTCGATCTCGTCGGCCACCGTGAGCTTGGTGAAGCGCAGCAGGCGGGTTTGCCACAGCTGCATCACGCGGGCACGGATCTGTAACTCGTTGGCGGCCAGCTCCTTGGGGCTGAGCGCATCCCTGTTGGCGTTGACGGCGGCGGCGCGGGCCTTGATGGCGTCGCGTTCGGCCAGCAGGTGGGCGATGTCGCGCTCGGCGTCCAGGATGCTCTTGCGCTGCACCTCGGTGGGGTGGGCGGTGAGCACAGGCGAGACGTAGCTGTGTGCCAGCGTCTGGCTGATGGTGCGCGGCGTGATGCCCGCCCAGCGCAGGCGCTGCAGCGCGACGTCGATGCTGCCTTCCTGCGTGTGGCCGGCGCGCTCGTGGATGGCGCGGCGGCGGATGTGGTGGCGGTCCTCGGCCAGATTGGCCAGGTGGCTGAAGTAAGTGAAGGCGCGGATCACGCTGACGGCGCGGTCGCCCGGCAGGCCCTTGAGCAGCTTCTTGAGCGCTTTGTCGGCCTCGTGGTCCGCGTCACGCCTGAAAGCCACCGACAGTTTGCGGATTTGCTCGACCAGTTCGTAGGCGTCTGCGCCTTCCTGTGCCCGGATCACATCGCCCAGGATGCGGCCCAGCAGGCGGATGTCCTCGACCAGCGGTTTCTCGTTGTCGCGGTTTTGGCGCTTGTTGGAAGCCTGGGGGGCAGGCGCGGCAGCAGAGGGTGTGGACGGGGCCGGTTTCATATAAGCCCATGCTAGCATCGGCCAGCCCTGCGGAATTACGAACTGGTTCCCAAATGGGTTTGATATTTTTTGAAAGCCTGCCCCCGTGTCCGTCAACGCTCCCGCCCGCATTGTCATCGCCACCCGTGAAAGCCGCCTGGCCCTTTGGCAGGCCGAGCACGTCAAGGCCTTGCTGCAATCGCGTGGTGCTCAGGTCACGCTGCTGGGCATGACCACCCAGGGTGACCAGATCCTGGACCGCAGCCTGTCCAAGGTGGGCGGCAAGGGGCTGTTCGTCAAGGAGCTTGAAGTCGCGCTCGAAGAGGGCCGTGCCGACATGGCCGTGCACTCGCTCAAGGATGTGCCGATGGAGCTGCCTGCCGGGTTCGAGTTGGCCTGCGTGATGGAACGTGAAGACCCGCGCGACGCCTGGGTGTCTTCGCAATACGCCCGACTGGAAGATTTGCCGCCAGGTGCGGTGGTGGGTACGTCCAGCCTGCGCCGCACGGTGCTGCTGCGCGCTTTGCGCCCCGATCTGAAGATTGAGCCGCTGCGCGGTAACCTCGACACCCGCTTGCGCAAGTTGGACGAAGGCCAATACGCGGGCATTGTGTTGGCGGCGGCAGGCCTCAAGCGCTTGGAACTCTCCAGCCGCATCCGCCACATCTTCGAGACCGAACAGATGCTTCCTGCTGCTGGGCAGGGTGCTTTGGGCATCGAGGTTCGCGCTGGGCGCGACGACCTCAAGGCCCTGCTGGCGCCGCTGGCCGACCAGACCACCTGGTTGCGCGTGGCGGCCGAACGGGCGGTCAGCCGCGCCATGGGCGGCAGCTGCTCCATGCCGCTGGCCGCACATGCGGTGCTTGAAGGCGGCGTGCTCAGCCTGCGTGCGGCCTGGGGCGACCCCGAGGGCAGCACCACGCTGGTGCCAGCCCAAGCCCAGACTGCGGCGCTGGACCTGGCCTCGGCCGAGCAACTGGGCCTGCAGGTGGCTGCGCAACTGCGCGCTGGCGGCGCCCACTGACCGTGTGACGGTGGCGGTTGCCGTGCGTGTCCTGGTCACCCGTCCGGCCGCTGATGCACAGCGCTGGACGCAAGCCCTGCGCGAACGAGGGCTTGAGGCCGAAAGCCTGCCCCTGATCGAGATTGCTCCACTGGCCGACACTTCGCCTCTGCAAGCGGCCTGGCAAACCGTTTTCGAACAAAAAGCGTTGATGTTTGTGAGCGCCAACGCGGTGCAGCATTTCATGGCCGCAAGGCCTGCGGGCTTGGCGCTGCAAGCCCAGGCCTGGGGCACCGGGCCGGGCACGCAGGCTGCTTTGCTGGCCGCAGGCTGGCCGGCTCATCTGATCCGTTGCCCGGCGCCTGATGCTGACGCCTTTGATTCCGAAGCTCTGTGGGCGCTGGTCCAGCCCGATGTGCAAAGCTGGGCGGGACGCCATGTTTTGATCGTGCGCGGTGCAAACGGCCAAGGCCAAATGGCTGGCCGCGATTGGCTGGCCGAGCAACTGCAGGGCGCCAGCGTGCAGGTGGCGCAATGCGTGGCCTACCAGCGCCGCGCGCCTGAGCCCACCGACGCGCAACGTACCCAGGCGCAGGCGGCACTGCACGATGGCACTTGGTGGTTGTTCAGCAGCTCCGAGGCCGCGCACAACCTGGCTTCCTGGCTGCCTGGCGAGATTGGCCATGCTGCCCGTGCCCTGGCCACCCACCCCCGCATTGCCGAACGCTTGCGCCAGCAGGGCTGGGGCCGTGTAGAACTGGTGCCAGCCTTGCTGGAAGAGCAGGTGGCCTCGATAGAATGCCTCACATGAACGCCAACCCCGATCCCCTTGAGTCCGCCCAAGCTGGTGCAGCCTTGTCCAAGCGCCCCTGGCTGGTCTGGGCTTTGGGGGGGGTGGCGGTGCTGGCGCTGCTGCTGGCGGTGTTGTTGTGGCAACGCCTGGGTCGCATGCAAGAGCAACTGGCACGTCAAAGCCAAGACGCGGGTCAGCAATCTCTTGAAGCCAAAGCCTGGGCCAAGCAGGCGCAAGACACGGTCAAGGACAACACCGCGCGGCTGGGCCTGATCGAAGGCCGCCTGGGCGAGGTGGCCCTGCAGCGCGGTCAGCTCGAAGAACTCATTCAGAGCCTGTCACGCTCGCGCGATGAAAACCTGGTGGTGGACATCGACTCGGGCCTGCGCATGGCCCAGCAGCAAGCGCAGCTGACGGGCAGCACCGAACCGCTGGTGACCACGCTCAAGTCGGCCCAGCAACGCCTGCAGCGCGCTGCCCAGCCCCGGCTGGCGCCCGTGCAGCGCGCCATCGACAAGGACCTGGAGCGCCTGCGTGCGCTGCAAACCCCCGATATACCGGGCCTGCTGATGCGCCTGGACGAAGGTGTGGCCCAGATAGATACCTTGGTGCTGGCCAATCAGGCGCCCACACCGACCAGCGCCATCCCCGCGCCTGCGGCCAAACCCTCGGTCTGGCCCGCCTGGTGGTCCAAGGGCGTGCAAGAACTGCTTGAGCCCATGCGCGATCTGGTGCGCATCAGCCGCGTCAACGCGCCCGAGGCCCTGCTGCTGTCGCCCGAGCAGTCTTTCTTTTTGCGCGAGAACCTCAAGCTCAAGCTGCTGAACGCACGTCTGGGCTTGCTCTCGCGCCAATACGAAGCGGTGCGTGCCGACCTGGCGCAGACCGCCGCTGCCGTGCGCCGTTATGCCGACCCGACGTCGCGCAAAACGCTGGCCCTGCTGCAGTTGCTTGACCAGGCCCAGCAGCAATTGCAAAAAGGCGAGACGCCGCGTCTGGACGCGTCGCTGGCCGCCCTGGCCACGGCCGCTGCAGGAAGGTAAGCCATGCGCGCAGCCCTCTGGTTGATTGGTTTGTTTGCCCTGGCGGTGGCGGGGGCCTGGATGGCCGACCACAACGAAGGCGTGGTGGCGCTGTTTGTGCATCCTTACCGCATCGATCTGTCCCTGAACCTGTTTGCCTTGCTGCTGGTGGTGCTTTTGGCGGTGCTGCTGCTGGCCCAGCAGGCGGTGGCGGCGTTGCTGTCCTTGCCCCGCGAAGCCCGCCGCTGGCGCTTGCAGCAAAAGGAGCGTGCTGCCCATGCAGCCTTGCTTGACGCCTGCACCGAGTTCATGGCCGGGCGTTATTTGCGCGCCCGCAAATCGGCCGAGCTGGTGCTGGCGCGTGAAAGCGCCTTGCGCGATGCGACGCAACACCCGCTGGGCCATGCCGTGGCCCTGCGCACCGTGGCCCATGTGATGGCGGCCGAATCTGCCCACGCCTTGCAAGACAAAGCCCTGCGCGACCAGCATTTGCAGCAGGCTGAACAAGAATCGGCCCAAGCCAGCGGGGCAGAACAACAGGCTTTGAGTGAAGGGCTGAGCCTGCGTGCCGCGCGCTGGCGCCTGGACGACCGCGACGCCCCGGGCAGCCTGGAGCAACTGGCGCAACTGCCGGGGGCTGTGGCCCGCCGCACCGTGGCCCTGCGCATCCAGCTCAAGGCCACGCGCCTGGCCGGTCAGACCGCCCGTGCGCTGGATACCGCGCTGCTGCTGGCCAAGCATCGGGCGTTCAGCCCGGTGGCCGCGCAAAGCCTGGTGCGCAGTCTGGTCATGGAGTTGCTGGCCCGCACACACGACGAGCGTGCCCTGGACAAACTTTGGCAAGGTCTGCCTGCACAGCAGCGTCTGCAAACTGAAATTGCGGCACATGCGGCCACCCGCTGGCTGGAGTTAGGGGGCGAACCCACCAAAGCCCGCGCCTGGCTGCAGCCAGTCTGGGAAAAATTGCTGGCCGCCAGCAGCGGCCGAACCATCAACGACATGCACCGGCTGGTGCAGGTGTTGGAGCGTTCTTTCAAGGACGCACCCAGTGCAGATGCCCGTCAATGGCTGGCCCGCGTCGAGGCAGCCCAGCAGTCACGCCCCAGCGATGCCCATCTTCAGTACCTGGCGGGCATGTTGTGTCTGCGCCACCAGCTGTGGGGCAAGTCGCAGAATCTGCTGGCGCAGTCTGTCAAAGGCCTGCCCGACGCCAGTCTGCAACGCCACGCCTGGTCGGCCTTGGCCGAGCTGGCCGAGCAGCGCCAAGATGCGGTGGCGGCGCTGCAAGCCTGGAAGCAGGCCGCCAAAACCTGACCGACAGCCTCCCTTGTAGGAGCCCGCCCTGCTGGTGATTGGCGCCATATGGTTTGGCAAACCATCGCTTGCAGGGCAAGCGCCTGCAGAGATACCCGACCAGCAGACATAAAAAAACCGGACTTAGGGTCCGGTTTTTTCGTTCAGGCCGTGGCTGTTCAGAACGGCAGCTTCATCTCGGCCAGGTCCTTGCGTGTCTCGACCAGCACCAGCGGGCCTTCGTCGAGCACCACCACGGGCGGGCGCTCACGCGGCACATGGACCGATTTGGGTTCGGCGGCAATGGCCGCTTGCACCACGGCCACCTTGGCGGCGTCCGAGTTCACCCATTCCAGGCCAGAGCCGTTGGCGATCTGTTGCAGATCGCCCAGGGGCAGTGCGTAGGACTGCACTTTGGGCATGCCAACAGGCGTAGCCACAGCAGGCGCAGCAGCCGCAGCAGCAGACACCGCAGCGGGCGCAGGCGTTGGTGCCGCGACCGGTGCAGCCGCTTCGGGCACAAGGGCTGTCACGGGGACGGCTGCTTCGCTTGCAGTGGCCTCAGTGGCAGCCGTCTGGGCGGAGTGGGCTTCGGCTGCGCTGTGGGTGCGGTCAAAGTAAGAACGCTGAGGGCGCTGCTCTGCCGTGTCGGCAGGGGCATTGTTGCTCTCGGCGGCCTCAGGGGCTGCTGCGGCTGTGGCTTCGTCGCTGCGGGCCTCCGGGCTGCGCTCACGGCGGTCGCGGCCATAACGGTCACGGCTGCGGCGCTCACCACGTTCGCGGCGCTCGCCATTTTGCTCGGGCGCGGCGGTGTGGGTGTTGTCGGCGAGGGTCGCTTCAACCGCGGAGGACTCGATCGCAGCGCCGGTGTCGGCTGCTGCCAGCGCGCTGTCCACCGGGGGGCGCTCGGCGCGTTCGCGGCGGCCTTCGCCGTTGCGTTCGCCACGTTCACGGCGGCCACCTTCAGCACGCTCACGGCGACCACCTTCAGCACGCTCGGCGCGTGGTGCGCGTTCGCGGTTGTCCTGCTCGCTCACGGTGTTTTCGGTGCCGCCGGCTTCAGCACGTTGCTCCTGACGGCGTTCGCGCGGCTGGCGCTCGGCGCGGTCACCCCGCTCTGTGCGCTCACCGCGCGGTGCGCGCTCGGCTTGTTCGCCACGGGCCTCGCCGCTTTGGCGGCGGCCGTTGCGGCCTTCCTGACCTTCGCTGCGCTCAGCGCGTTCGCCACCACGTTCGCCACGGCGACCGCCACGGCGGTTGCGGTCACCGCCACGGCCATCACGGCCTTCGCGGGATTTTTCTTCTTTCTTGGCTGGGGTGGCTTCGGCCGGCGCGGCTTCGCTGCCGCCAAACAGGCGCTTGAGCCAGCCAAAGAAACCACCCGACGAAGCCGGAGCGGGTGCGGGCGCAGCCTTGGCGGCAGCCGCTGCAGGGGCCTCGGGCTTGGCGGGGGCCACTGGCGCCGGTGCGTCGGGCAAAACCCCCTTGATGACCGGGGTCTGCTTGTTGGTGGGCTCTTGCGAGCGGCGGGTCACCGTGGTCGGGTCCTCAATCTCTTCGGCCATGGCGTAGCTGGCTTCGATGCGGTCCAGACGCGGGTCGTCGTGCTTGAGGCGCTCGATCTTGTAGTGCGGCGTTTCCAGCGAGCGGTTGGGTACCAGCAGCACGCTGATGCGCTGCTTGAGCTCGATTTTGGCGATCTCGGGGCGCTTTTCGTTGAGCAGGAAAGACGCCACTTCCACCGGCACTTGCGCGTGCACGGCGGCGGTGTTGTCCTTCATGGACTCTTCCTGGATGATGCGCAGGATCTGCAGCGCCGAGCTTTCGGTGTCGCGGATGTGGCCGGCGCCACCGCAGCGTGGGCAGGGGATGGAAGCGCCTTCGCTCAGGGCGGGTTTGAGGCGCTGGCGGCTCATTTCGAGCAGGCCGAACTTGCTGATGGAGCCGAACTGCACGCGGGCGCGGTCCTGGCGCAGGGCGTCGCGCAGGCGGTTTTCCACTTCGCGGCGGTTCTTGCTCTCCTCCATGTCGATGAAGTCGATCACGATCAGGCCGCCGAGGTCACGCAGGCGCATCTGGCGGGCCACTTCGTCGGCGGCTTCGAGGTTGGTGCGGGTGGCGGTTTCTTCGATGTCGCCGCCCTTGATGGCGCGCGCCGAGTTGACGTCCACGCTGACCAGGGCTTCGGTGTGGTCGATCACGATGGCGCCGCCCGAGGGCAGCTGCACGGTGCGGGCGTAGGCCGACTCGATCTGGTGCTCGATCTGGAAGCGCGAGAACAGCGGCGCGTCGTCCCGGTAGCGTTTGACGCGGGCGGCGTACTCGGGCATCACGTGGCTCATGAACTGCTGAGCCTGTTCGTAGATGTCGTCGGTGTCGATCAGGACATCGCCGATGTCGTTGTTGAAGTAGTCGCGGATGGCGCGGATGACCAGGCTGGACTCCTGGTAAATCAGGAAAGCACCCTTGCCGGATTTGGCGGCACCGTCAATCGCCGACCAGAGTTTGAGCAGGTAGTTCAGGTCCCACTGCAGTTCGGGGGCGCTGCGGCCAATACCAGCAGTGCGCGCGATGATGGACATGCCCTTGGGGTACTCGAGCTGGTCCATCGCCTCCTTGAGTTCGGCGCGGTCATCGCCCTCGATGCGGCGACTCACACCACCGCCACGCGGGTTGTTGGGCATCAGCACCACATAGCGGCCAGCCAGCGAGATGAAGGTGGTGAGGGCCGCGCCCTTGTTGCCACGTTCTTCCTTTTCGACCTGGACCAGCAGCTCCTGGCCTTCCTTGATCACGTCCTGGATGCGGGCCTGGCTGGGCGAAACGCCTTCGGCAAAGTACTGCTTGGAGATTTCCTTGAAGGGCAGGAAGCCGTGGCGGTCTTCACCGTAATCCACGAAGCAGGCTTCGAGCGAGGGCTCGACGCGCGTCACGACGGCCTTGTAGATGTTGCCCTTGCGTTGCTCGCGCCCTTCGATTTCGATTTCGTAGTCGAGCAGTTTTTGCCCGTCGACGATGGCCAGGCGGCGTTCTTCGGCCTGCGTGGCGTTGATCAGCATCCGTTTCATGATGCATTCCTTCTTTTTCTGTGCCGCTGCGGTTCGCTGTGCGAACGCGCGGGCGGCGTCAACCGACCCTCAAGGGGTCACGGATGCCGGACAGAACGCCAGAAACGAAGGGAATTGCCGAAACGAACGCGACTTAGCCGAGCGCAGGCTCGGGCAGCGGGTTCAGGGCGCGTGGATGGGGCGAGGTCAGGGGGGTGTTCAGGTGTGTCCACTGCTGCAGGCGCCCTGCAGTGTCCAGGACAGGTTCGCACGCAGCGACGCCAGCGGCCTGCGTGGGCTTGAAAAGCCACGCCAGCCAGGTCAGCAGGTTTGCGAACAACACGACCATCTCGCTTTGATCCGCCAGGCAGCTGTGCAAATCAGCCAAGCTGCCCGGTTTGGGTATTCCGTATTCAGTGTTTCAGGGCGTCGGCCCATCCGTCGGGTGGCTTGCCACTGTTGGCTCTTGGCCTTCAGTCTGCAAGTCGGGGCCTACGGTGGCATCGACCTTCTGGCGCGGCCGGTGGGATGCTGGACTAAACTCCTGCTTGTTCAGGAATCCATTTCCATTCAAATCAACCACTTACAGCCAAAAGCCAGTGAAAGACATTATAGGGGGCAAGACGGGCGTTTCGGCGCCTGCCGTGAAAAGGCTGGTGGTGGACGAGGAGTCGGCTGGCCAGCGGCTGGACAACTTCCTCATGCGACACCTCAAGGGGGTGCCCAAGACCCATGTGTACCGCATCATCCGCAGTGGCGAGGTGCGCATCAACAAGGGCCGTTGCAGTGCCGACAGCCGGGTGCAAACCGGTGACGAAGTGCGGGTGCCGCCTGTGCGCGTGTCCGACAAGGTGGCTGAAAAAGCCGCCCGACCGGCCCCGGCCCGCGAATTTCCCCCTTTGCTGGAAGACGAACACCTGCTGGCCATCGACAAACCGGCTGGCGTGGCGGTGCATGGCGGCTCGGGGGTGAGCTTTGGCGTGATCGAGCAGCTGCGCCAGGCCCGTCCGCAGGCCAAGCTGCTGGAGCTGGTGCACCGGCTGGACCGCGAAACCAGCGGCATCTTGCTGGTGGCGAAAAAGCGCAGCGCCCTGAAAAACCTGCAAGACCAGTTCCGCGAACGCGAAACCGGCAAGACTTACCTGGCGCTGGTGCAAGGCGAGTGGCCCGCCAAGCTCAAGGTGATTGACCAGCCGCTGCACAAATACCTGCTGCCCGATGGTGAACGGCGCGTGAAAGTGACAACCCCAGACGACCCGGACGGGATGCGTTCCATCACCCTGGTCAAGGTGGCGCAGCGCCTGCAAGGCTGCACGCTGCTGGAAGTGACCATCAAGACCGGGCGCACTCACCAGATCCGGGTGCACCTGGCCAGCAACGGCCACCCGATCGCGGGCGACGACAAATACGGCAACTTTGAGTGGAACAAGGCACTCTACAAGCAAGGCCTCAAGCGCATGTTCCTGCACGCCTGGCGTTTACAGTTCAACCACCCCGCCAGCGCAGAGCGCGTTGCCCTGCAGGCCGAACTGCCTGCTGAACTTCAAGAGCACATTGCCCATGTCCAGCTTCCGACCCCGTCAGTTTGACCTGATCGCATTCGATTGGGACGGCACCCTGTTCGACTCGACGGCCATCATCACGCGCTGCATTCAGCTGGCGGTGGAGGACGTGGGCGGCACGGTGCCCGCCCGCGAGCAGGCGTCCTATGTGATTGGCATGGCGCTCATGCCCGCGCTGGCGCACGCCGCCCCCGATGTGCCCAAGGACAAATACCCGCTGCTGGGCGAGCGCTACAAGCACCATTACCTGGCGCATCAGCACGACATCAGCCTGTTTGACGGGGTGCTGGAGATGCTGGCCGAGCTCAAGGCTCGCCACCACTGGCTCACCGTGGCCACCGGCAAAAGTCGCGCCGGGCTGGACGAGGCTTTGCATGCTGTAGAGCTGCGCCAGGTGTTTGACGGCTCGCGCACTGCCGATGAGACCGCGGGAAAGCCGCACCCGCGCATGCTGCACGAGCTGATGCGCGAATTCGGCACCGAGCCTGAGCGCACCTTGATGGTTGGCGACACCACCCACGACCTGCAAATGGCGGTCAATGCCGGCTGTGCCAGTGTGGGCGTGAGCTACGGTGCGCACGAACCCGATGTGTTTCATGCCCTGCAGCCAAGGCACATCGCCCATTCGGTGCGTGAACTGCACGACTGGCTGCTGCACAACGCCTGAGTCGACCGGAGTCCCGCCATGGAGCCGATGATTCCCCTGTGCAACAGCGCCGACCTGCTCAATGGCGGGCGGGCCGTGCCCTTTGATGTGGTCTATGCCGGGCAGACCTGCCGGGCCTTTGCCATCCGCTACCAGGGGCAGGTGCATGCCTACCTCAACCGCTGCACCCATGTGGCCATGGAAATGGACTACCAACCCGACCGCTTCTTTGACGACACCGGCCGCTGGCTGCTGTGCGCCACCCATGGGGCTGCTTATGCGCCCGACACCGGGGCCTGCTCGGGCGGCCCTTGCCGTGGTGGCCTGGTCAAGATTGACCTGAGCGAGCACGGGGGTGTGGTGCACTGGCATACTGCCTGGAACCTCAAGCCTTTTGAATTCTGAGATGCAAGATCCGCAGGACAACAACCCCTTCAACGCCCCGCCTCCTGCTGCCCAGGCTGCGCCGGGTTGGGAGCGCGACACGCTCGAAAAGCTGGCCTTTGCCGCCCTGCAAGAACAGCAGGCCACCCGCCGCTGGAAAAACGGCCTGCGCCTGGCCTGGTTGCTGTTTGTCGTGGTGGTGTTCTGGCTGGGCTGGTCGTACAACGCGCCAACGGCCAATCCCAGTGCGCCCCACACGGCCATGGTGGCCATCAAGGGCGAGATCGCGTCCGAGGGCGACGCGAGTGCCGAAAACGTCATGGCCGCCATGCGCTCGGCCCTGGAAGACAGTGGCTCACGCGCCTTGGTGCTGCTGATCAACTCGCCCGGCGGCAGTCCGGTGCAAGCAGGTTTGATCAACGACGAAATTCACCGGCTGAAAAAGCTGCACGACAAGCCGATTTATGCGGTGGTGGAAGAGTCTTGCGCCTCGGCGGCTTACTACATTGCTGCTGCGGCCGACCAGATTTATGTGGACAAGGCCAGCATTGTGGGCAGCATCGGCGTGCTGATGGACGGCTTTGGTTTTACGGGCCTGATGGACAAGCTGGGGGTGGAACGCCGCCTGATGACGGCGGGCGAGAACAAGGGTTTCCTGGATCCCTTCAGCCCACAAACCGCTGCCCAGCGCAAATACGCCCAGGCCATGCTCGATCAGATCCACCAGCAGTTCATCGGTGTGGTCAAGGCCGGGCGTGGTGAGCGCCTGAAAGAAACCCCCGACATGTTCTCGGGCTTGTTTTGGACGGGACAACAAGCGGTGGACATGGGCCTGGCCGACGCGTTGGGCAGTCTGGACAGCGTGGCGCGTGACGTGGTCAAGGCGTCCGATGTGATCGACTACACCCGCCACGAAAACGTGGCCGAACGCCTGGCCAAGCGCTTTGGCGCGGCCATAGGCGAGGCCTCGGTCAAAGCCATGCGCCAGAGCGCCGTTTTGCGCTGAACGCTGATCGCACCGGATCAGTGTCAGGGCGCCTGCGACGGCGTCTTTTGCAGGAGCGGCGACCCGCCGCGAATCAAGCCCCGATCGCAAACACCGCCGGTGTCTGTGCGTTGGGGCCGCTGGGAGATTTCTTCCACGCCGCCACGCTGCGGCTCTGGATGTTGGCGCTGTTGAGCGTCAGGCCGCTGGCAATGGCCAGGCGTGTGCTGGGCTGCAGGCTTTGCAACAGGGCCCCCATCATGGCCGGGTTGCGGTAAGGCGTCTCGATCCACATTTGCGTCTGACCGCTCTTGAGGGCCAGACTTTCGAGTTGCTTGAGGCGTGTGGCGCGTTCGCCTGCGTCTTGCGGCAAATAGCCCACAAAGGCGAAGTTCTGGCCGTTCAGACCGCTGGCCGCCAGGGTCAGCAGCAGCGACACCGGCCCCACCAGTGGCAGCACCTGCAGGCCCAGGTCGTGCGCCGCACGCACCACCGAACTGCCAGGGTCGGCCACTGCGGGCATCCCGGCCTCGCTCACCAGCGCCACATCGTGGCCTTCGAGCGCAGCTTTGAGCAGGGGTTTGGCGTCAAAACCGCTCGCCTTGTGGTCGCCTTTTTTGTGCACTTCGCGTGGCAACTCGGTGATGGTCTGCTGTTGCAGCGGCAGGGTCAGCGGCTGGTGTTCGCCCACGCGCTTGAGGAAGGCTCGGGTCGACTTGGCGTTTTCCGTGATCCAGTGCGTGGTCTGTGCAGCAGCAGTCAGGGTGGCGGCGGGCAGCACGTCTGCAATGGGGGCGAGCGTGGCGCAGCCAAAGTCCAGCGGTGTGGGCACCAGCAGCAGACGGCCCGTGGTGACGTTCACAGCAGTTTCACGCCAGCGGCGCGCAGCATGCGGGTGGTGCGGATCAGCGGCAGGCCCACCAGTGCGGTCGGGTCGTCGTTGTCTATGGCGTCGAGCAGGGCAATGCCCAGGCCCTCGCTCTTGGCGCTGCCTGCGCAGTCGTAGGGCTTTTCGGCCTGCAGGTAGTTTTCAATCTCTTCGTCCGTCAGGTCGCGGAATTGCACCCGCACGGCGGCCAGATCGACCTGCTCGAACCCGGTGGCCAGGCAGACCACGGCCAGCGCGGTCTGAAAGACGACGGTGTGGCCGCGCATCTGGCGCAGCTGCTGCACGGCGCGCTCGTGCACGCCGGGTTTGCCCAAGGGCTGGCCCGCCAGGTCGGCCACCTGGTCGGAGCCGATCACCACCGCTTCAGGGTGACGTGCGGCCACGGCGCGGGCTTTGGCCAGGGCCAGCCGCAGGGCCAGATCATGTGGGGTTTCGCCCGCCTGCGGGGTTTCGTCCACCTCGGGGGCGGCCACTTCGAAGGGCAGGTGCAGGCGCGAGAGCAGTTCGCGGCGGTAGCGGGAGGTGGAGCCCAACACAAGGGGTCGGGGCAGGGCGTAGGCGCTGGCATTCATGGGGGGTGATTCTCTTACACTCGCGCCATGGACAAGACATTCGACCCCCGGCACCTGGACATCAAAGCGTTTGCGCAAGCTGGCGCTGGGCTGCAGGGCGAAACACCGCTGGCCGACTGGCCACGTTTGCTGCAGGAGCAATTTGCCGAGAGTGCTGGCGCTGTGGTGCGCTGGCGCCTGGCCGGCCGAATGGTGCCGGTCACGGGTGGTGCTGCCCAGGTGGCCATGGGTCTGCAAGCAGAGGTGGACCTGGTCCAGCAGTGCCAGCGCTGCCTGTCGGCGGTGGTGCAAAAGGTCGAGGCCGAACGCGACTTTCTGTTTGTGGCCGACGAGGCCACGGCCGAGGCTCTGGACGAAGATTCGGAAGCCGATGTGCTGGTCATCAGCCGCGACTTTGACGCCCTTTCCCTGGTCGAAGACGAGTTGATTCTGGCCCTGCCCCTGGTGCCCCGCCATGACAATTGCCCGCAAAGTCTGCCCGACAGCGCGGCGGATGCGGCCTTCGAGCAGGCCAGCGAACGCCCCAATCCCTTTGCCGCTTTGGCGGCCCTTAAAAAGGGCGATTGAGGCTCCGGATGGACTGGGGCTTGTCCTTGGTCTATAATGGCAGGCTTCGCGCGGGATAACCCTCACCGCTGCGTCATTCGTTCAACCCGAAGCTGCGCCCCCTTTTTCAGCGCGGCGTCAGCAATCGAAGGAGCCATCATGGCTGTTCAGCAAAACAAAAAGTCGCCCTCCAAGCGCGGCATGCACCGTTCGCACAATGCCCTGAATGTGCCGGGCATCGCTGTGGAACCCACCACCGGCGAAACCCACCTGCGTCACCACATCAGCCCCAACGGCTTCTACCGTGGTCGCAAGGTTCTGAAGACCAAAAACGAGGCCTGATCGCCCCGTTTGCGCCCCTCACAAGGCCTGAAGGCCCGACGCTACTGGATACGGTAGCATCGGGCTTTTGTTTTTCTGGCCCCATGCTGCTCGTCTTTGCATGACCTCCAACACCCCCATCACCCTGTCTGTCGACTGCATGGGCGGCGACCACGGTCCCCGCGTGACCGTGGCGGCCTGCCGCCGCTTTCTGCGCAGTCACCCCGACGCCCATTTGCTGCTGGTGGGGCGGCCCGAGGCCCTTGCAGGCCTGACCGACCCGCGTGCGCGTGTGGTGGTCGCCACCGAAGTGGTGGAAATGGACGATCCGGTCGAAGTGGCTTTGCGCAAGAAAAAAGACTCTTCGATGCGCATCGCCATCGAGCAGGTCAAAACCGGCGCGGCCCATGCGGCCGTATCGGCGGGCAACACCGGCGCCCTGATGGCGGTGGCTCGTTACCTTCTTAAAACGCTGGACGGCATTGACCGCCCCGCCATCGCCACCCAGATGCCCAACGCCAAAGGCGGCGGCACCACGATGTTGGACCTGGGTGCCAATGTGGACTGTACAGCCGAGCACCTGCTGCAGTTCGCGGTCATGGGCTCGGCTTTGGTGTCGGCCTTGCAAGACAAAGACCAGCCTTCGGTGGGCTTGCTCAACATCGGCGAAGAAGTCATTAAAGGCAATGAAACCATCAAAAAAGCGGGTGAATTGCTTCGATCGGCAGGCAACTCCGGCGATTTGAATTTCTTTGGCAACGTTGAAGGCAACGATATTTTCAAGGGCACGACCGACATTGTGGTGTGCGACGGCTTTGTGGGCAATGTTGCGCTCAAAGCCAGCGAAGGCTTGGCCACCATGGTGGGCGGTTTCCTGAAAGATGCATTTTCGCGCAATATCTTCACGAAAATCATCGCTGTCTTAGCGCTTCCGGTCCTATCTTCTTTTAAAAATAAAGTGGACCATCGTCGCTACAACGGTGCTGCTTTGCTGGGCTTGCGCGGTTTGGTGTTCAAAAGCCATGGCTCGGCGGACGAGGTGGCTTTTGAGCAGGCCCTGATCCGGGCTTATGATGCGGCTCGAAACCAATTGCTGGACCGCGTTCGTACCCGCATTGCCCATGCGGCCCCCCTGCTGGCGGGCCAGACTCAGGCAGCGTCGGCCGCCGCGACCACCCCGACATGAGCACTTATTCCCGCATCCTGGGCACAGGCAGCTTCCTGCCGCTCAAGCGCCTGACCAATGCCGACCTGGCCGCCGAACTGGCGCAAAAAGGCGTCGAGACTTCGGACGACTGGATCGTTGAGCGCACCGGCATCCGTGCCCGCCACTTTGCCGCCCCTGAGGTGGGCAGCAGCGACTTGGCGACCGAGGCCGGTCGACGCGCCATCGAGGCCGCCGGCATCACTCCGGCCGATCTGGACTTGATCATTGTGGCCACGTCCACGCCCGACATGGTGTTCCCGTCCACCGCCACCATGGTCCAGCACAAACTGGGCGCTGCCGGTTGCCCGGCTTTTGACGTGCAGGCGGTGTGCAGCGGTTTCATTTATGCGCTGACCGTGGCCGACGCCATGATCCGCGGAGGTTCTGCCAAAAATGCGCTGGTGATTGGCTCCGAAGTCTTCAGCCGTATCCTTGACTTCAAGGACCGCACCACCTGTGTGCTGTTCGGTGATGGCGCGGGTGCCGTGGTCATTGGCGCGTCCGATCAGCCTGGCATTCTGGCCACCGACATCCACGCCGACGGCAAGCACCGCGACATCTTGTGTGTGCCCGGTCACGTGTCGGGCGGCAATGTGCTGGGCGATCCGGTGCTCAAGATGGATGGTCAGGCCGTGTTCAAGCTGGCCGTGGGCGTGCTTGAAGAGACTGCCCGTGCCAGCCTGGCCAAAGCCGGTTTGCATGACAGCGACATCGACTGGCTGATCCCGCACCAGGCCAACATCCGCATCATGCAAAGCACTGCACGCAAGCTCAAGATGCCTGCCGAGAAAGTGGTGGTCACGGTGGACCAGCACGGCAACACCTCGGCCGCGTCCATTCCGCTGGCGCTGGACACCGCCGTGCGCGACGGCCGCATCCAGCGCGGACAGCACCTCATGCTCGAAGGTGTGGGGGGGGGCTTCACCTGGGGCTCGGTGCTGGTCAAGTACTGATTCACTGAGAACAACAACATGACGACATTTGCTTTTGTATTCCCTGGCCAGGGTTCGCAATCGGTGGGCATGCTGGACGCCTGGGGCGACCATCCTGCCGTGCTCGAAACGCTCAAGGAAGCGTCTGACGCACTGGGCGAGAACGTGGCCCAACTGATCAAAGACGGCCCCAAAGAGGCGTTGGCCCTGACCACCAACACCCAGCCAGTGATGTTGGTGGCCGCTGTGGCGGCTTACCGCGCCTGGCTGGCCGAAGGTGGTGCCAAACCTGCCGTGGTGGCAGGGCACTCGCTGGGCGAGTACAGCGCCCTGGTGGCTTCGGGCGTTTTGACACTGACGCAAGCTGCGCCGCTGGTGCGCCTGCGCGCCGCCGCCATGCAGGAAGCCGTGCCCGTGGGCGTGGGTGCCATGGCCGCCATTCTGGGCCTGGCTTCCGACAAAGTGATCGAAGGTTGCCAACAAGCCCAGGCCAGCTTTGGCTCGGGCAGCGCCGAAGTGGTCGAGGCCGTGAATTTCAACGATGCGGCCCAGACCGTGATTGCCGGCACCAAGGCCGGCGTGGACAAGGCCTGCGAAGTGCTCAAGGGCATGGGCGCCAAGCGCGCGCTGCCGCTGCCGGTGTCGGCCCCGTTCCATTCCAGCCTGATGAAGCCCGCCGCCGAAAAACTGCGCGAAAAACTGGCCACGCTGGAATTCGGTGCCTCCCAGATTCCGGTGGTCAACAACATCGATGTGGCCGTCGAAACCGATGCCGATCGCATCCGCAATGCCCTCTACCGCCAGGCCTTTGGCCCGGTGCGCTGGGTGGAGTGCGTGCAGGCGATCAAGGCACGTGGCGTGTCCACCTTGGTTGAATGTGGCCCCGGCAAGGTGCTGGCCGGCATGACCAAGCGCATCGACCCAGAACTGCAGGGCCTGGCCCTGTTCGATCCGGCCTCGCTGGCCGAAATCAAAGGAATCCTCGCATGAGCGACAAGCAAGTTGCCCTGGTGACCGGTGCCTCGCGTGGCATTGGCGCCGCCATCGCCCGTCAGCTCGCACAAGAAGGTTTTGTGGTCATCGGCACCGCCACGTCGGACGACGGCGCGGCCAAAATCAGCGCGGCCCTGTCGGCTTTTCCCGGTTGCCGTGGTGCGAACCTGAACGTGAACGACGCTGCAGCCGCTGAAGCCCTGATCGACGGCATCGTCAAGGAGCATGGTGGCCTGCAGGTGCTGGTCAACAATGCGGGCATCACCCGCGACCAGCTGGCCATGCGCATGAAGGACGATGACTGGGACGCTGTGGCCGACACCAACCTCAAGGCGGTGTTCCGCATGAGTCGTGCCGTGATCCGTCCCATGATGAAACAGCGCTATGGCCGCATCATCAGCATCACCAGTGTGGTGGGCGCCTCGGGCAATCCCGGTCAGGCCAACTACGCTGCGGCCAAGGCTGGCGTGGCTGGCATGACCCGCGCGCTGGCGCGCGAACTGGGCAGCCGTGGCATCACCGTCAACTGTGTGGCACCGGGCTTCATCGAGACCGACATGACTGGCGCCTTGCCTGAAGAACAGCAAAAAGCATTGCTGGGCCAGATCCCGCTGGGGCATCTGGGCAAGCCCGACGACATCGCCCACGCGGTGGCCTACCTGGCCAGCGCCAAGGCGGCCTATGTCACCGGCCAAGAGCTGCACGTCAACGGTGGGATGTTCATGGCCTGAGGGCCATCAGCCAAGTTCACCCCGACAAGCAGTTAAAATTACCTTTTTTCACAACCCCCAGAGGGAAACCATGAGCGATATCGAAGCACGTGTCAAAAAAATCATCGCCGAACAACTCGGCGTGGAAGAGTCTCAAGTCACCAATGAAAAAGCCTTCGTGGCCGATCTGGGTGCCGACTCCCTGGACACGGTGGAACTGGTGATGGCACTCGAAGACGAGTTCGGCATCGAGATTCCTGACGAAGACGCCGAGAAGATCACCACGGTGCAAGCCGCGATCGACTACGCCAACAGCAAGAAGGCCTGATCGCCCATGACCCGGCGCCGCGTTGTTGTCACGGGTTTGGGATGCATCAGCCCCGTGGGCAACACGGTGGCGGACGCATGGTCCAACCTGCTTGCCGGCCAGTCCGGCATCGGTCTGATCACGAAGTTCGACGCTTCGGCACTTGCTTGCAAGATCGCGGGCGAGGTCAAGAACTTCGATCTGGAGTCCTACATCAGCGCCAAAGAGGCGCGCACAATGGACACCTTCATCCACTACGGCATTGCCGCTGCTGCACAAGCGGTGGCCGATGCGGGCCTGGCCACTGGCGAGGCTTTGGGTGAGGAAGATGCAACCCGGATCGGTGTGGTCATTGGTTCTGGCATCGGTGGTCTGCCGATGATCGAAGAAACCCACGCCGAGTACACCAACCGCGGCCCGCGCCGCATTTCCCCCTTTTTCGTGCCGGCGTCGATCATCAACATGATCTCTGGCCATGTGTCCATGCGTTTCGGCTTCAAAGGCCCGAACCTGGCCGTGGTGACCGCCTGCACCACTGGCCTGCACAGCATTGGCGAAGCCGGCCGTCTGATCGAATACGGCGATGCCGATGTGATGATCGCCGGTGGCTCTGAAGCCACGGTCTCGCCACTGGGCGTGGGTGGCTTTGCCGCCATGCGCGCTTTGTCTACCCGCAACGACGATCCCGCAGCCGCCTCCCGCCCCTGGGACAAGGACCGCGACGGTTTCGTGTTGGGTGAGGGCGCTGGCGTGCTGGTGCTCGAAGAGTACGAACACGCCAAAGCCCGTGGCGCCAAGATTTACGCTGAATTGGGCGGCTACGGCATGAGCGCCGACGCCGGCCACATGACCGCGCCCAGCATGGACGGCCCACGCCGCGCCATGTTGAACGCCTTGCGCAATGCCGGTATCAATGCCGACCAGGTGGATTACCTGAACGCGCACGGCACCTCCACCCCGTTGGGTGACGTGAACGAAACCAACGCCATCAAGGCGGCCCTGGGCGACCATGCCAAGAAGATGGTGGTGAGCTCGACCAAGTCCATGACTGGCCACCTGCTCGGTGGCGCTGGTGGCATCGAGAGCGTGTTCACCGTGCTCGCGCTGCACCACCAGAAGGTGCCGCCCACCATCAACCTGGTCAACCAGGATCCCGAGTGCGATCTGGACTATTGCGCCAACACCGCGCGCGACCTCAAGATCGACGTGGCCGTCAAAAACAACTTCGGTTTTGGCGGCACCAACGGCACCCTGGTGTTCAAACGCACCTGATACTGGAGCCGCTTTCATGCGCAGCGCCCCACCCGTGCTTGTCTCGGTGGGGCGTTTTGCTTGGGGCCACGCTTTGACGGCAGCTCTGGCCACGGTGGTCGCCATGTCACTGGGCTGGGTCTGGGTGGGTTCGCAGGCGTCTGCTGCGCAAGGCGTGGCGTGGGGGCTTCTTTGGGGGCTGGTCGCGGCAGGTTCCGGATGGTGTGCGCTGCACGAATCGTTACCTGCCGGTGACCTGGTTTGGGATGGGGAGAAGTGGCACTACAGCCCTGATGACCGTTCGGGGGCAGATGTCGCGGTGCCGATCGATGTGCGCGTGTTGTGGGATGCTGGCCCGACCATGCTGGTGGCGGTCTGCTGCCAGGCCAGCGGGGTGTTCGGGCCAAGCGGTTGGCGTGGCCTGCGATTTGCCTGGTTTGCGGCGGCGCAGATGCCAGGGAAATGGCATGCCTGGCGTTGTGCTGTGTACGCCAACGACATTTTGTAACGGCGAAAAATCAGCCACCCTCTTGCTGCACTGCCGTTTGCCCTTATCTTCGGGGCAGTTGTGTACACAAGGGGATCACTGTGACTGCGAACATCTGGAAGAAAACTTTGGTGGCCAGCGCACTGCTTGTGCTGGGCGCGGGAGGCGGTGTGCTGCTGCAAAGCACGTCGGTACACGCTCAGGCGGTGCCTGCGGCGACATCCGCTCCCTTGGTGCGAGGCTTGCCTGACTTCACAGAACTGGTGGAGCAGGTGGGTCCTTCGGTGGTCAATATCCGCACGCTTGAAAAGGTGCGCCAGCCCGAGGCGGGCAATGGTGGGCCAGACGAAGAGATGCAGGAACTGTTTCGCCGCTTTTTTGGGGTGCCTGTTCCCAATTTGCCCAATGGGCCGCGTCAGGCACCTCGCCAGAATCGGCCGCAGAACGAAGAAGCCCAACCACGCGGGGTGGGTTCGGGCTTCATCCTCACGGCCGATGGCTACATCATGACCAATGCCCATGTGGTCGATGGTGCCGATGAGGTGGTGGTCACACTGACCGACAAGCGCGAGTTCAAGGCCAAGATCGTCGGGGCTGACAAGCGCACCGATGTGGCCGTGGTCAAGATCAATGCCAGTGGCCTGCCTGCCGTCAAAGTGGGTGATGTGAGCCGCCTCAAGGTCGGCGAATGGGTGATGGCCATCGGTTCGCCCTTTGGTTTGGAAAACACCGTGACCGCAGGCATCGTGAGCGCCAAGCAGCGCGATACCGGCGACTACCTGCCTTTCATCCAGACCGATGTGGCGATCAACCCCGGCAACTCCGGTGGTCCGCTCATCAACATGCGCGGAGAGGTGGTGGGCATCAACAGCCAGATCTATTCGCGTTCGGGTGGTTTCATGGGCATCTCGTTCTCCATCCCGATGGACGAGGCCAGCCGTGTCAGCGATCAGTTGCGTGCCAGCGGACGTGTCACGCGAGGGCGTATCGGCGTGCAGATCGATCAGGTGACCAAAGAGGTGGCCGAGTCGATTGGGCTGGGCAAGCCGCAAGGCGCATTGATCCGGGGCGTTGAAGAGGGTTCACCGGCCGAGAAAGCGGGCATCGAAGCGGGCGACATCATCACCAAATTCGATGGCAAAGCGATCGACAAAGCGTCTGACCTTCCTCGCCTGGTGGGCAACACCAAGCCTGGCAGCCGAGTGAGTCTGACCGTTTTCCGCCGTGGCGCCCAAAAAGACCTGAGCATCACTGTGGCCGAAGTGCAGCCTGAAAAAGCCGTGGCGCAAAAAAGCACCGAAGACCGCAAGCACAACGCCGCCGCTCCTCTGGGTTTGGTGGTGGCTGAACTGAGCGAGGCCCAAAAGCGCGAGTTGCGTGTGCGTGGCGGTGTGCGCATCGAGTCAGCCGCCGAACCGGCTGCACGTGCGGGTCTGCGCGAGGGCGATGTGATCCTGGCGATCGCCAACACCGAGGTGTTGAGCCTGCGTGATTTTGAAGCCGCCCTGTTGCGCACAGACAAAACCCGCCCGGTCAGCCTGTTGATTCGCCGTGGTGAGGTGGCTCAGTACGTCCTGGTTCGCCCGGCACGCTGATGGGCCCTTGTCAATACCCCCTCTGTTTAGAGGGGTCTTTGAGGCCTGACAGGGGTCAATTGCAACAGCCTGAAAATATTTTTTTCAGCTTTTTCTGTGTTTTCCAAGGTTTGCACTCACTCACTTATTATGGGTTTGCATGCTTATTTCGTTAAAATTTGGCACCTTGTCCGATGATTGCTGGCATTGAGGGCAGGTCTGGATTCACGATGCGGGATGTTCAACAACAGTCCACGTCTGATCCACAGCAAGCCCACAGCTTGTTCAAAAAATCCTTTTGCATTTTGTGAATAACTTGTGGATAAATCTGCTGTTGCAAAGCTGCAACGACCTGAAACCCGCGCTGGAGGGGCTTTCCGAGGTGGGCAATTTGCCTACAATGAAGTCCCAACTATCGCAGTTGCCATAGATTGTTGGTTCAGGGCGCGTCACCACTCGACGCGCCCTTTTTTCTTGTGTGGGCCATGTGCCCACAAGCACTTGCATAACGCCGTTGATGAATCACATCCGAAATTTCTCGATCATTGCGCACATCGATCACGGCAAATCGACCCTTGCTGATCGTCTGATCCAGCGCTGTGGTGGTCTGGCCGAGCGCGAGATGGAAGCCCAGGTGCTCGACTCGATGGACATCGAGAAAGAGCGCGGCATCACCATCAAAGCGCAAACCGCTGCGCTGCAATACAAAGCCAAAGATGGCCAGGTCTACAACCTCAACCTGATCGACACACCCGGCCATGTGGACTTCTCCTATGAGGTGAGCCGTTCACTGTCTGCCTGTGAAGGCGCGCTCTTGGTGGTGGACGCCAGCCAGGGCGTGGAAGCACAGACCGTGGCCAACTGCTACACCGCGCTCGACCTGGGTGTGGAAGTGCTGCCCGTGCTCAACAAGATGGATCTGCCCAATGCCGACCCTGAAAACGCGCGGGCCGAAGTCGAAGACGTGATCGGCATCGATGCCTCCGATGCGATCCCTTGCTCGGCCAAGACCGGCATGGGCATTGACGAGATCCTCGAGATGATCGTGGCCAAGGTGCCCGCACCGCGTGGCAACCGTGATGCACCGCTGCGCGCCATGATCATTGACAGCTGGTTTGACAGCTATGTGGGTGTGGTGATGCTGGTGCGGGTGGTCGATGGCCGCCTGGCCAAAAACGAGCGCATCAAGATGATGGCCACCGGCGCCGTGTATGAAGCGGGCAACCTGGGGGTGTTCACCCCGGCCAATGAACCCCGCGAGAGCCTTGAAGCGGGCGAGGTGGGCTACATCATCGCCGGCATCAAGGAGCTCAAGGCTGCCAAGGTGGGTGACACCATCACGCTCGAAAAGAAGCTGCCCAACAACCTGGGGCCAGCCGCCGAAGCGCTGCCTGGCTTCAAGGAAATCCAGCCGCAGGTGTTTGCTGGCCTGTACCCGACCGAGGCCAACCAGTACGACGCCTTGCGCGATGCGCTGGAAAAGCTGCAGCTCAACGACGCCTCGCTGCAGTACGAACCCGAAGTGTCTCAGGCGCTGGGCTTTGGCTTCCGCTGCGGCTTCCTCGGGCTGCTGCACATGGAAATCGTGCAGGAGCGTCTGGAACGCGAATTCGACCAGGACCTGATCACCACCGCGCCCAGCGTGGTCTACGAAGTGCTCAAGGGCGACGGCGAAGTCATCATGGTGGAAAACCCCTCCAAGATGCCCGAGCAAGGCCGCATTCAAGAGATCCGCGAGCCCATCGTGACGGTGCACCTGTACATGCCGCAGGACTATGTGGGCCCGGTGATGACGCTGGCCAACCAAAAGCGTGGCGTACAGATCAACATGGCCTACCACGGCCGCCAGGTCATGCTGACCTATGAAATGCCGCTGGGCGAGATCGTGCTGGACTTCTTCGACAAGCTCAAGTCGGTCAGCCGGGGTTATGCCTCGATGGATTACGAGTTCAAGGAATACCGCGCCTCTGACGTGGTCAAGGTCGACATCCTGCTCAACGGCGAGAAGGTCGACGCCCTGTCGATCATCGTGCACCGCAGCCAGTCGCAGTACCGTGGCCGCGCCGTGGCCGCCAAGATGCGCGAGATCATTTCGCGCCAGATGTTCGATGTGGCCATCCAGGCCGCCATCGGTGCCAACATCATTGCCCGTGAAACCATCAAGGCCTTGCGCAAGAACGTGCTGGCCAAGTGCTATGGTGGCGACATCACCCGCAAGCGCAAACTGCTGGAAAAGCAGAAGGCGGGTAAGAAGCGCATGAAGCAGATCGGTTCGGTCGAGGTGCCGCAAGAGGCGTTCCTGGCCATTTTGCAGGTGGAAGATTGATGCCTATCCTCACGGCTTTTGTGCTGGGTGCCTTTGGCGCCTACATCGCGGGCTGGTACTTTGGTGCCATCGAGGGCAACTTCGCCTTGCTGCTGCTGCTGGCCAGTGTGGTCACCGGTATTTATTGGTTGGCTGAACGCTTTCATTTCTTGCCGCAGCGCCAGGCAGCAGCGGCACGGCTGGAAGCCGAAACCGCCAGTCGCCGTGCCGACCTGCAGCGCATGGGCATCGAAAAGATCGACACCGATACCCGCGAAGCCCAGCAAAAACTGCTGATGCAGCCCTGGTGGCTGGACTGGACGGCAGGCCTGTTCCCGGTGATCGTGGCGGTGTTTTTGCTGCGCTCCTTCCTGTTCGAGCCCTTCAAGATCCCCTCGGGCTCGATGATCCCGACACTGCACATTGGTGACCTGATTTTGGTCAACAAGTTCCACTACGGCATTCGTCTGCCCGTGGCCAACGCCAAGGTCACCGCTGGCAACCCGGTGCAACGCGGCGATGTGATGGTGTTTCGCTACCCACCCAAGCCCAGCGTGGACTACATCAAGCGTGTGGTCGGCATTCCGGGCGACGAGATCGCTTACCTGAACAAGAAGTTGACTGTGAACGGCCAGCCGGTGGCCAGCGAAGCACTGCCCGACTATTTTGACGAATCGACTATGCGCTACTTCCGTCACGAGCGCGAGCAACTGCCGGGCAAGACGCACCAGATCATCATCGACAACGAGCGCCCAGCCTTCATCCCGGGCGCAGACGAGTTTCCGATGCGCGAGAACTGCCGCTACAGCGTCGAGGGCGTGGCTTGCAAGGTGCCCGAAGGCCACTACTTCATGATGGGCGACAACCGCGACAACTCGCTCGATTCGCGTTACTGGGGCTTTGTGCCCGACAAGAACATCGTGGGCAAAGCCTTTTTTGTCTGGATGAACTTCGGCAATTTCAAGCGCATCGGTGCTTTCGATTGATGTCCAAAGTGGCCATACCGAAACACTTGTCCGACCTGCAAATCCGCCTGGGCTACGCTTTTCGCGACCAGGACTTGCTTCAGCAGGCCATCACCCACCGCAGCTTCAGTGCCGATCACAACGAGCGGCTGGAATTTTTGGGCGACTCTGTGCTCAATTTGGCTGTGGCGCACCTGCTGTATGTGCGACTGAGCCAGTTGCCCGAAGGCGATCTTTCGCGTGTGCGGGCCAACCTCGTCAAGCAAGACACCCTGGCTGCATTGGCCTTGAACATGCAACTGCCCGATGTGTTGCGTCTGGGCGAAGGCGAGCTCAAATCCGGCGGCCGCAAGCGCCCATCCATCCTGGCTGACGCACTCGAAGCCGTGATCGGTGCGGTTTACCTGGACGGCGGCTACAGCGCCGCGCAAAGCCTGGTGGAGCGCTTTTTCAAGAGCGTCGAGATCCAGCCGCAAATGCAGGCGGCTGCCAAAGACCCCAAAACCGAATTGCAGGAATGGCTGCAAGGGCGCAAGCTGGCGCTGCCACACTACGCCGTGATGGCCACCACCGGCGCCGCACACCGCCAGACCTTTGAAGTGGCCTGCGAAGTGCGCGAATTGCGCCAGTCCCAACGCGGCATGGGCCCATCACGCCGCGCCGCCGAACAGGCCGCTGCTGCCGCACTGCTCGAAATCCTCAAGGCTTCCCACGCATGAACGACCCCCGCCCCACCGACCAGCCGTCCACCCCCGTGCACCGCCGCGCGGTCGATATTCCTGGCGTCACCGTGCAACCGCGCAGTGCCGACGAAGCTGCCAAGGCGGGGATTGAAGCTGCGCCGCCCGCCCAGTCGGCCTCCACCGAAGGCCAGCGCTGTGGCCTGATCGCCATTGTGGGCAAGCCCAATGTGGGCAAATCCACCCTGCTCAATGCGCTGGTGGGCCAAAAGATCAGCATCACCTCGCGCAAGGCGCAGACCACGCGCCACCGCATCACCGGCATCCGCACGCAAGGCACCACCCAGTACGTCTTTGTGGACACGCCGGGCTTCCAGACGCGCCACAGCACGGCACTCAACAAATCGCTCAACAAGACCGTCATGGGCGCGGTGGGCGATGTGGACCTGGTGCTGTTTGTGGTTGAGGCCGGCAACTTCACCCTGGCCGACGCCAAGGTGTTGTCCCTGCTCAAGCCCGGCATCCCGGCGCTGCTGGTGGCCAACAAGCTGGACATGGTGAACCGCCGTGCCGAGATCGCGCCCTGGCTGCGTGACATGCAGGAGCGTCACCCCTTTGCCGAATTTGTGCCCATGTCGGCCAAGCAGCCCAAGGACATCGAACGCCTGCTGGGCATCTGCGACAAATACCTGCCCGAGCAGGGCTGGTGGTACACCAACGACGAGCTGACCGACCGCAGCGAGAAGTTCCTGGCCAGCGAAATCATCCGCGAAAAGCTCTTCCGCCTCACGGGTGACGAGCTGCCTTACACCTCGACCGTGGTGATCGAGAAGTTCGAGGAAGAACCGGGCAAGACCGCCAACCGCCTGGTGCGTGTTGCAGCCACCATCGTCGTCGAGCGTGATGGCCACAAAGCCATGGTGATCGGCGACAAGGGCGAAAAACTCAAGCGCATCGGTACCGAGTCGCGCATGGAGCTGGAGAAGCTGCTGGACGCCAAAGTGTTCATCGAGCTCTGGGTGAAGGTGCGCTCCGGCTGGGCCGACGACGAAGCCCGCGTGCGCTCGTTTGGCTATGAATGACATGTTCACCCTCACGCTTGCCACTGCGTGTGCTGCGCTGCCCCCCGAGGGGGCGCGTTTTGCCTTGGGGCGGCCCGGCGGCAAAACCTGACCATGGCCACGCGACGGATCGCTGACGAACCCGCCTACGTGCTGCACCGCTACGACTGGAGCGAAACCAGTCTCATCCTCGAAGTCTTCACGCGCCAGCACGGTCGCGTGGCGCTGGCGGCCAAGGGCGTCAAGCGGCCCACTTCCAGCTTCCGCCCGGTCTTGCTGCCGCTGCAACCCTTGGCCATCACTTATGGCGGCGAAGGCGATGTGCGCACCCTCAAGGGCGCCGAGTGGGTCGGCGGCCATGTCATGCCCACAGGGGAGGCACTGCTGTCGGGCTACTACCTCAACGAGCTGCTCATGCGCCTGCTGGCGCGCGATGACCCGCACCCGGCACTGTTTGATGTGTATGCCGCCACCGTGCGTCTGCTGGCCAGTGGCGATGCCGATGCCCTGCAATGGGCGCTGCGCGGGTTTGAATTGCTGCTCTTGCGCGAGCTGGGGTTTTTGCCTGCACTCGATGTGCAGACCCTGAGCTTGCGGCCGCTGGCCGCAGACGACCGTTACGCCCTGGTGCCCGAGGCCGGCTTGCAATGGGTGAACGCGGACGAGCGCCAGGCTTTGAGTGGTGCGCAGTGGCTGGCGCTGCAGGCCGCGCTCGATGAGCCGGTGCCTTTTGCAGCGCTGCTGCGCGAATGCGCCGACCTGCTGGCCCTGCTGCAGCGCCCGCTGCGTCACCTGCTCAACTACCATTGCGGTGTCGGTGCCTTCCGCACCCGCCAAATGATGCTGGACATCCAGACCTTATGAACGCCAAAACCTCTGCTGTGGCCCTGTCGGTCAACGTCAACAAAGTCGCGCTGCTGCGCAACTCGCGCCACCTGGGCATCCCCAGCGTCACCCGTGCGGCGCAGCTGTGCCTGCAGGCTGGCGCGCAGGGCATCACCATCCACCCGCGCCCGGACGAGCGCCACATCCGTGCCAGCGATGTGAGCGAACTGACCGCGCTCATGAAAGCCTGGCCGGACCGCGAATTCAACATCGAGGGCAACCCCTTCCACAACCTGATGGCGCATGTGCGCGCCGTGCGCCCGCACCAGGTCACCTTTGTGCCCGACAGCGAGGGCCAGTTCACCAGCGACCACGGCTGGACCTTTCCGCAAGACGCCGAACGCCTGAAGCCGCTGATCGACGAATGCAAGGCGCTGGGCGTGCGCGTGAGCCTCTTCATGGACCCGGTGCCCGAACAAATGACCGCCGCCCGTGCCCTGGGCGCCGACCGGGTGGAGCTCTACACCGAGCCCTATGCGGCTTCGTGGGGCACCCCCGGAAACGCCGCGCAGCTGCAGCGCTACGCCGCAGCGGCACAAGCAGCATTGGACGTGGGCCTGGGCCTGAACGCCGGGCATGACCTCAACCGGGACAACCTGCCGGCCTTTGTGAAGGCTGTGCCCGGCCTCCAGGAAGTCTCGATCGGCCACGCCTTGATCGGCGATGCCCTGGAGCTGGGCTATGCCGCCACCGTGCAGGCCTACCTGGCCTGCTTGCAAAAATGATTTACGGCATCGGCACCGACATCTGCGACATCCGGCGCATCCGTGCCAGTCTCGAAAAGCATGGCGAGCGCTTTGCCGCCAAAGTGCTGAGCGAGGCAGAAATGGCCACCTGGAAAGCGCGCAGCGCCCGTTGGCCCGAGCGCGGCGTGCGTTACCTGGCCACGCGGTTTTCGGCCAAAGAGGCTTTCAGCAAAGCCGTCGGCATGGGCATGCGCATGCCCATGACCTGGCGCCTGTGCGAAGTGGCCAAACTGCCCAGCGGCCAACCGGTCATCGTGCTGCACGGTGAACTCAAAGACTGGTTCGAAGCCAAGGGCCTGAAAGCCCACATCACCGTCACCGACGAAAGCGAATACGCCGCCAGCTTCTGCGTGGTGGAAACAGCCGAGACCCGCAGCGCTTGATTTGCCGCGCAAGCCCCCCACCTACCAGGGACAACACCCCATGACACAGCACGCCCCCCTGATTCTGGACATTGCCGGCACACAGCTGACCGACGTGGACCGCCGCCGCCTGGCGCACCCGTTGGTGGGCGGGCTGATTTTGTTTGGCCGCAATTGGCAAAGCCGCGCCCAGCTCACCGCGCTGTGTGCCGAAGTCAAAGACATGCGTCCTGATTTGTTGATCGCAGTCGACCACGAAGGTGGCCGCGTGCAGCGTTTTCGCACCGATGGCTTCACCCACCTGCCCAGCATGCGCGCCTTTGGCGAAATGTGGCTGCAAGACGGCCAAGGCATGCCCGGCTCGGGCGCACTCAAAGCCTGCGAAGCTGCCACCTCGGCCGGTTTTGTGCTGGCCAGCGAGTTGCGTGCCTGCGGCGTGGATTTCAGCTTCACACCCGTCTTGGACCTCGATCATGGCGAGAGTGGCGTCATCGGCGACCGCGCCTTCGCACGCGACCCGCGCAGCGTCAGCCTGCTGGCGCGCAGCCTCATGCAAGGCCTGCTGCAAGCAGGCATGGCCAACTGCGGCAAGCACTTTCCGGGGCATGGTGCCGTCAAGGCCGACTCGCATGTGGCCCTGCCGGTGGACAAGCGCAGCCTCAAGGCCATTCTGGCCGACGACGCCTTGCCTTACAGCTGGCTCACCAGCGTGCTCACAGCCGTGATGCCGGCGCACGTGATTTACAGCAAGGTGGATGCGCGGCCGGCCGGTTTTTCTGCACGCTGGGTGCAGGACATCCTGCGCGGGCAGCTGGGTTTTGCTGGGGCGGTCTGCACCGACGACCTCTCGATGGCGGCCGCACGCCAGATCGGCGGGCGTGAACTGAGCTACACCGAAGCCGTGCTGGCCGCTCTGCAAGCCGGTTGTGACCTGACCCTGCTGTGCAACCGTTCGGCCGTGAACGGAGGTGCGGAACTTGACCAGGTGCTGGACGGCCTGACCGAAGCCCAGATCAAAGGCCGTTGGCTGCCCGACGAGGCCAGCGAAGCGCGCCGCCAGGCCCTGCTGCCCCGCAGCCCCGCACGTGCCTGGGACGACCTGATGCGTTCACACGATTATTTGCAGGCGTTGGACCGCCTGCCCTGACATACCGACAAGATGAACTTCATTGCCAAAATCTTCATGGGCCTGCTGGGCCTGGGCTTGCTGGCCGGCCTGCTGCTCGCGCTGGGTGTCTACACCGTGTTCGCGGCTGTGCGCTGGCTCCTGACCGGACGCAAGCCACAAGTGGTGCTGGTGTGGCAGCAGTTCAGCCAGTTGCGCCAAGGCGGCATCTGGGGCGCAGGCCAGCCTTTTGGCACGGCCCAGGCGCCTGCCGACGATGTGGTGGATGTGGAGGTGCGCGAGGTGCATGAACAGGCCCCTCGCTTGCCGGGCGAAAGAAGTTGATCGCTTGCAGGGCAGGCGCCTGCAAGCGATAGAACTCAGCCCAGCTCGTGCTCGCGGCGCAGCGCCGGGAACAGGATGATGTCGCGGATGCTGGGGCTGTCGGTCAGCAGCATCATCAGGCGGTCGATGCCGATGCCACAGCCACCGGCGGGTGGCATGCCGTATTCGAGGGCGCGCACGAAATCGTGGTCAAAGAACATGGCCTCGTCGTCGCCACCGTCCTTGGCGGCCACCTGGGCGTGGAAGCGGGCGGCCTGGTCTTCGGCGTCGTTCAATTCAGAAAAGCCGTTGCCGAACTCGCGGCCAGTGATGTAGAGCTCGAAGCGCTCGGTCACCTCAGGGCGCACATCGTTGGCGCGGGCCAATGGACTGATCTCGGTCGGGTGCTCCATGATGAAGGTGGGCTCCCAGAGCTTGTCTTCCACGGTTTCTTCAAAGTAGAGCACCTGCAGGCTGGCCAGGCTGCGGGTCGAGAGCTTTTCCTTTTCTTCGGTCATGCCCAGCTTTTTGAGGGCACTGATCAGCCAGGCCGCGTCGTCCACATGGGCGCCTGCCTCGGTGTGGGCGTAAATGGCTTCGCGGATCGTCATGCGGGCAAAGGGCTTGGACAAGTCAACAGCACGGCCGTTGTAGCTCAAATCCAGTGTGCCCACGGCCTTCATGGCGGCGTCGCGGATCAACTGTTCCGTAAAGCCCATGAGGTCCTGGTAGTTCCAGTAGGCCGCATAGAACTCCATCATGGTGAACTCGGGGTTGTGGCGCACCGAGATGCCTTCGTTGCGGAAGTTGCGGTTGATTTCGAACACGCGCTCAAAGCCGCCCACCAGCAGGCGCTTGAGGTAGAGCTCGGGCGCAATGCGCAGGAACATCTCTTGGTCAAGCGCGTTGTGGTGCGTCTGGAAGGGGCGGGCATTGGCACCACCCGGAATCGGGTGCAGCATGGGCGTTTCAACTTCCAGAAAGCCGTGCTGCACCATGAAGTCGCGGATGCCGCTGACGGCACGTGAGCGGGCCGTGAAGCGCTTGCGGGCCGCATCGTCGGTCATCAGGTCGACGTAGCGCTGGCGGTATTTGACTTCCTGGTCTGCAATGCCATGGAATTTGTCGGGCATCGGGCGCAGGCTCTTGGTGAGCAGGCGGATGCTGCTGGCGTGGATCGACAGCTCGCCGGTGCGTGTCTTGAACAGGTGGCCTTCGACGGCAATGATGTCGCCCAGATCCCAGTGCTTGAAGCCGGCGTAGACCTCTTCGCCCACATCGTCTTTGGTGATATAGGCCTGGATGCGGCCGGTGGCGTCCTGCAGGGTGGCAAAGCTGGCCTTGCCCATCACGCGCTTGAGCATCATGCGGCCGGCCACCTTGACCTGGACCTTGGTGGCACCTTCGCCGTTCAGGGCTTCGGGCGCGGTGTCGCCGTGCTGGCCATGCAGCGCTTCGGCATGGTGCTCGGGTTTGAAGTCGTTGGGAAAAGCCACACCTTTGCCGTCGGCCTGGGCCTGGCGCAGGACCTTGAGTTTCTCGCGGCGTTCGGCGATCAGCTGGTTCTCGTCTTGAGGCGCGGTGGCAGGGGTGGCGTTCTGTTCGGACATGTTGGGTGGCCTGACGGTGCCCGGGGTGGGCTGAAAATGGTTCGCAGACCACCCCGGCAGGGCGGTGCAGCGCAAAACCCGCTATTTTAAAGGGCAGGGGACTGGTTCTCCGGCTCAGTCCAGGGGCGTTTGCGGGGAAACCATGTCCCCCACCAATTCCAGCCGCATCAGGGGCTCGCGCAGGGCCAGCAGACGGTACTTCAGTGTGGGGGGCAGGGGCAGCAATTCGCCCCAGCGCTGCGACAACCACCCACAGTCCTCCAGGGGCCAAGGTTGGGGCCAAGGTTGTGGGTCCATGTCCGGGCTTTGCAGGCGCTGCAGCGCGTCTTGCATTTGCTGGGCCAGGTAGCGCAGGTGCTCGGGCACGGGCAGTGCCGGTTCGGCGGGCAAGGCGCGTACTTCGCCCAGCCACAGGCCGTCACCGCGCTGGTGTGTGCCCATGACCTCGAAGGTGTCGAGTGCGCGGCACACGATGTGCAGCAGACCAGGGCGCGGGCGCTGCACCTTCTCCAGCCGCATGCGGGTGCCGATGGGCTCGAACTGCTCAGCCGGGCCGCCGGGCTGGTGAACTTCACCGCCGCGCGTCAGGGTCACCACGCCAAAATGCGTGCCTTGGCGCTCGCATTCGCCCACCATTTGCAGGTAGCGCAATTCAAAAATCTGCAGCGGCAGCAGACTGCCTGGAAAAACCGCTGTGCCCAAGGGAAACAGGGGCAATGTGTCTAGTGAGGGCAGGGGTGCAGAATGCATGTCGGTATCATCGCACGCGCAAGGAGAACCCCTCTGATGATCTTCCAGATGCTGAGCCTGGTGCTCGACGTGATCGCTGGCCTGCTGGCCGGCACCTGCCTGTTGCGGCTGGCCATGCAAGCCCAGCGCATCCCGTTCAACCAGCCCCTGGGCCGCTTTGTCTTTGCCATGACCGACTGGATCGTCATGCCGCTGCGCAAAGTGATTCCACCCTGGAGCCGCTGGGACTTGTCCAGCCTGGTGGCGGCCTGGCTGATCAAGCTTTTACAGTACGTGCTGCTGTGGTTGTTGGCTGGTGGTCATGGCCAACTGGGCCTGCTGCCCCTGGTCAGCTTGGTGGGGCTGCTGCAGCTGCTGGTGTCCTCGCTCAGCGCCCTGGTGTTGGTGTATGCCCTCATGTCCTGGATGCAGGCCGGCTCGCCGCTTTTTTACACCGCCGACCGCCTGGTTGCGCCCTGGCTGGAGCCCGTGCGCCGCATGGTGCCCCTGATCGGCGGTGTGGACCTGGCGCCTTTGGTGCTCTTGCTGGTGCTGCAACTGGCCGGCATGTTGCTGGCAGGCCTGCAGGCGAGCTGGATGTATGCCTGAGGCGTACTGTGTTTTTATGCGGCATTGACGCTGCATCGGTGCGCCATTACATTGTGCTGGCGGCCTTTGGCGACTGAGGCTGCATCCCTGAGGTGCATTCATGCACCTCGCCCTCGGCGAACGTTCATCTTCCCTTGGGCACTTTGCCGGAATCCTCTCGTGGTTCCTGGCCAGCCCGACCGGTTCAGCTGGTCGGGCTGTTTCGTTTCTGGGGCACGGAAAATCCAAAGTACCCAAGCAAAAGCCCTCCGAAGAGGGCTTGAGCAGGGCGATGGGCGGGATCAGCTCACGGCATCTGCGGGCTGGCGTTGCAGCATGGCCAGGGTGCTGGCAATGGTCTTGCGCAGTTCGCGGCGGTCGCAGATGAAGTCCACGGCGCCTTTGGTTTGCAGGAATTCGGCACGCTGGAAGCCCTCTGGCAGCGTCACGCGCACCGTGGTTTCGATCACACGCGGGCCGGCAAAGCCGATCAGGGCCTTGGGCTCGGCAATCACCACATCGCCCACAAAGGCGAAACCGGCGGACACGCCGCCCATGGTGGGGTCGGTCAGCACGCTGATGTAGGGCAGGCCTTTTTTGGCCAGACGCGTCAGGGCCGCATTGGTTTTGGCCATTTGCATGAGCGAGAGCAGACCCTCTTGCATGCGGGCACCACCGGTGGCAGTGAAGCAGACAAAAGGCACTTTTTGCTCGATGGCGGTTTCGACGCCGCGCACAAAGCGCTCGCCCACCACCGAACCCATGGAGCCACCCATGAAGTCGAATTCAAAGCAGGCCGCCACCAGCTCGATGCTGTGCACCGCGCCACCCATGACCACCAGCGCATCGGTCTCGCCGGTGTTGTTCATGGCTTCCTTGAGTCGCTCGGGGTATTTGCGGCTGTCCTTGAACTTCAGGGCGTCAACCGGCACCACTTCCTGGCCGATCTCGTAGCGGCCTTCGCCGTCCAGAAAAGCGTTCAGGCGCGCACGCGCACCGATGCGGTGGTGGTGGCCACAACTGGGGCAAACGTTGACGTTTTCTTCCAGGTCGTTTTTGTAGAGCACCGTCTCGCAACTGGGGCACTTGATCCACAGGCCCTCGGGCACCTGGCGGCGCTCAGCCGGGTCGGTGTGGACGATTTTGGGGGGCAGCAGTTTTTCAAGCCAACTCATGGGGGTCTCTCCTGTTGCGGGGGATTATCGCTGTTCAGGCGTCCAGGGCGGCGCGGATGCCGGACAGGAAGTCGGCGGCCACGGCGTTGACCTTGTCGGCGCTTTCGTTTTCGATCAGCTGGATCAGGCGCGAGCCGATCACCACCGCGTCCGCCACTCGGCTGATGGCCTTGGCCGTGGCGGCGTCACGGATGCCAAAACCCACGCCGACGGGCACGCTCACGTGCTGGCGGATGCGCGGCAGCATGGCTTCCACGGCGTCGATGTCGAGCGCGCCCGAGCCCGTCACGCCCTTGAGCGAGACGTAATACACATAGCCGCTGGCCACCTGGGCCACTTGCTGCATGCGCTCGTCGGTCGAGGTGGGGGCCAGCAAAAAGATCAGGTCCATGCTGTGCGCGCGCAGCTTGGCGGCAAATTCCACGCACTCCTCGGGCGGGTAGTCCACCACCAGCACGCCGTCCACGCCAGCCGCAGCGGCATCACGGATGAAGCGGTCTGCACCCTGTTTCTGGTCGTAGCGCTCGATCGGGTTGGCATAACCCATCAGCACCACGGGCGTGGTGGTGTTGGTCTGGCGGAACTCGCGCACCATGGCCAGCACCTGCACCAGGCCGATGCCGTAGGCCAGGGCGCGGTCACCGGCCTTCTGGATCACGGGGCCATCGGCCGACGGGTCAGAGAAGGGGACGCCCAGTTCGATGATGTCGGCACCGGCCGCAGCCATGGCGTGCATCAGCGAAGGGGTGCTGTCGGCAAAGGGGAAGCCTGCCGTCACAAAAGGGATCAGCGCCTTGCGGCCCTGGGTCTTGAGGCTGGAGAGGGTGGTGTCAATGCGGCTCATTTGCTCAGCCCTCACTTCACGATGTTCACGGCTTGCTCGCCGCCCTTGACCGACTGGCCACGGCAGCTGGGGCGGCAATAGAAGTCGGCGTTCGACAAATCGGCCACGGTGCCGATGTCCTTGTCACCACGGCCCGACAGGTTGACCAGGATCGACTGGTCCGGGCGCATGGTCTTGGCCAGCTTCATGGCATAGGCCACGGCATGGCTCGATTCGAGCGCGGGAATGATGCCCTCGGTGCGGCACAGGTAGTGGAAAGCTTCGAGCGCTTCCTTGTCGGTGATGCCCACGTACTCGGCGCGGCCGATGTCCTTGAGGAAGGCGTGCTCGGGGCCGACGCCCGGGTAATCCAGACCGGCGCTCACGCTGTGGGTTTCGGTGATCTGGCCGTTGTCGTCCTGCAGCACATAGGTGCGGTTGCCGTGCAGCACGCCGGGGCTGCCGCACTGCAGCGAGCACGAGTGCTTGCCCGAGTCCATGCCTTCACCGGCAGCTTCCACGCCGATCAGTCGGGTGTTTTCGTGCGCAATGTAGGGATAGAAGATGCCCATGGCGTTGCTGCCGCCGCCCACGCAGGCGACCACGGCATCGGGTTGCTGTTCGGCCATCTTCAGGCTCCTGAACATCTCGGGCATCTGCGTCAGGCACTCTTCGCCGATCACGCTCTGGAAGTCGCGCACCATCATGGGGTAGGGGTGGGGGCCGGCCACGGTGCCGATGATGTAGAAGGTGTTGTCCACATTGGCCACCCAGTCGCGCATGGCTTCGTTCAATGCGTCCTTGAGCGTCTTGCTGCCCGACTCGACGGGGATGACGGTGGCGCCCAGCAGCTTCATGCGGTAGACGTTGGGGCTTTGGCGCTTGACGTCTTCGCTGCCCATGTAGACCACACATTCCAGCCCATAGCGGGCGCAGATGGTGGCCGTGGCCACGCCGTGCTGGCCGGCGCCGGTTTCGGCGATCACGCGCGGCTTGCCCATGCGCTTGGCCAGCAGCGCCTGGCCGATGGTGTTGTTGATCTTGTGCGCGCCGGTGTGGTTGAGGTCTTCGCGCTTCAGGAAGATCTGCGCACCGCCCACTTCGCGGCTCATGCGGGCCGCGTGGTAAACGGGCGAGGGGCGGCCCACAAAGTGCGCCAGTTCGGACTTGAATTCGGCGATGAATTCCGGGTCGTGCTGGTATTTGGCGTAGGCCTCACGCAATTCGTTGATGGCGTGGGTCAGCGTTTCGCTGACAAAGCTGCCGCCATAGATGCCGAAATGGCCCTTGGCATCGGGCTGGTGGTAGTCGTACATGGTGATCGGGAAAAAAGGTTTCAACAGGCGTCGTTGTCGGCGGCGCGCACCGCGCAGGCAAACTGCCGGATCTTGTCGGCATCTTTCAGGCCCTTGCCTGCTTCGATGCCCGAGCTCACGTCAACGGCCAGAGACCGCGCACGCGAGCGCAGCGTGCGAATGCCATCGGCCACGTTTGCAGGTGTGAGTCCACCAGACAAAACGAGGTGAGCGTTGACGCTTGGTGGCAGGAGTGACCAATTGAAAGCCTTGCCGCCGCCGCCAAAACCCTCGACATGGGCGTCGAGCAGGATGGCCTGGGCGTTGTGATGGAGTTGGGCAAATTTTAGCAAGTCGAAACTGGCGGCTGCCTCCAGCGGAATGCGCGCCGCTTTGAGGTGCGGGCGGCCCGTTTGGCGGCTCATGTCACCACAAAACCCGGGGGTTTCGTCACCATGGAACTGCAGCAGGGCGCCGGGCACGGCCGCGCAGGCCGCGGCAATGCGCTCGGGCGTTTCGTTGACGAAGAGCAGGACCGGCGTGACAAAGGCGGGCAGGCGCGCGGCCAGCTCGGCAGCGCGCTCGATGCTGACCGCACGCGGACTGGGCGGGTAGAGCACGAAACCGATGGCGTCGGCACCCGCCTGCACGGCGGCATCCACATCGGCTTCGCGGGTGAAGCCGCACATCTTGATGCGGGTACGGTTACAGGTGCGGGTTTGATCGCTCATGGCAGCCAGTCAAAAGCCGGGGTGGTGGTGGGCAAGCCCCATTCTGGCGCATAGACCGGGCCGGCAAAGTACAGGCCGTCCGGGGCAAAGGTGGGGGCGGCGGCATCCCGGCTTCTGGCCTGCAGCACCTCGCGCAGCCAGTCGGGTGCTTGCACCCCCGAGCCGACATAGACCAGGCAGCCCATGATGTTGCGGATCATGTGGTGCAAAAAGGCATTGCCCTCGAACTCGAATCGCCAGTAAGGGCCACGCCGGTGGATGTCGATGCGGTGCAGCGTCTTGACCGGGCTCAGGGCCTGGCAGGCGCTGGCCCGGAAGGAGGTGAAGTCGTGCTCGCCCAGCAGGTGCTGCGCGGCCTGGCGCATGGCGGTTTCATCGAGCGGGCGAAAGGACCAGCCCACCCGACCCGATTCGAGCGCCGGGCGCACGGGCGATTCGAGCAGCACATACACATAGCGGCGCGAGATGGCACTGGCGCGGGCATGGAAGCTGTCGGGCACGTATTGCGCCCACTGCACCGAAATGTCTGGCGGCAAGTAGCGGTTGGTGCCCCGCACCCAGGAAAACGGTTCGCGCTCCAGCGCGGTGTCCAGGTGCACCACCTGCATCAGGCCATGCACGCCCGCATCTGTGCGACCGGCGCACAGGGTGTGCACGGGTTGGGCGCAGAACTCGGTAAGGGCTTTTTCCAGCTGGTCCTGGACGGTCTGACCCGAAGGCTGGCTTTGCCAGCCCAGGTAGGGCTGACCGTGGTAGCTGATGCCGATCGCCAGTCTCACTTGGGCTGTTCGCCAGAAGTGGTGCCCAGAGGGCTGCCCAGGTCCAGATTCATGGCGCCCAGACGGGCCTGAAATTGGGCGGCCGCTGCCGCCTGCTGGGCATCGGTGTCGGGGCCTGCAGGCTCAGGGCGAGCGGATCTGCGTGAGGCGCCCACACCCACCATGACGGCAACAATGGCCGCCACGCCCAGCCAGATCCAGGATTCTGGCAGCGGCATGTTGACCGCTGTGGGGGCAGGTTCGGACGCCGAAGCTTCGTCGTGTGTCAGTCGCTCCAGTTCCTGGATGTTTTGCTGCAACTCGCTGAGGTGGGCTTTGGCGGTGCGCAGCTTCTCCAGCAAAGCTGCCCGTTCGGTCGCGGCCTCGGAGGCTGCCTCGGAGGCGGCATGGGCCTGTGGCGCACCCTCTGTGGGCGTGCCAGCCACAGGCTTGGGCGCCGACAAGGCTTTGGTGGATGCCTCCAGATCGCTCAGGAAATTCTGATGGTGACGTTGCACGGTGTCCTGGGCTTCGTCGGGCGGAATGCGAAAGACCTCCTCTGGCGGCGGCAGGCGCAGTGTGGTGTGGCCTCGCAAAAGGTTCACATTGCCTTGCAGGAAAGCCTCGGGGTTGATGCGCAGCAAAGCCACCATCATTTGCTCTATGGTGCTGCCCTTGGGCTTGAGCCGAAAGGCCAGCACAGAGGCCATGTCGCCGTCCTGTACCTGCACGGCGGCAGGGGGGAGGGGCGGGTTTTCCGCCCCTGCAGCGGCGGCCACCAGCGCTGTCCACATGGCGCTGGCCAGCACCACCCAGGCGCTCCAGCGCCGCAGGGGGGTGTGCATGCGGTGCAGGTGCGCCATCCAGACCATCGTTGTCCTGTCAGGCTTCGAGCAGGATGCGCAGCATGCGGCGCAGCGGCTCGGCCGCACCCCACAGCAGCTGGTCACCCACGGTGAAGGCGCCCAGGTAGTCCTGGCCCATGGCCAGCTTGTGCAGGCGGCCCACGGGCACCGTCAGGGTGCCGGTCACGGCGGCAGGTGTCAGCTCGCGCTCGCTGATTTCACGCTCGTTGGGCACCACTTTGACCCAGGCATTGGCCTTGGCAATGATGTCGCTGACTTCGTCCAGTGGCACGTCCTTCTTGAGCTTGATGGTCAGGCCCTGGCTGTGGCAGCGCATGGCGCCGATGCGCACGCACAGGCCGTCGATCGGGATGGAGCCTGCGCTGCGGAAAGCGGGGTTGCCTAGGATCTTGTTGCACTCGGCACCGCCTTTCCACTCTTCCTTGCTCTGACCGTGCTCCACCGGCACGTCGATCCAGGGGATCAGGCTGCCGGCCAGCGCGGTGTTGCGGAAGTTCTTGGTCGGGAAGGACGCATCGCGCATGGTGGCGGCCACCTTGCGGTCGATGTCGAGGATGGCAGAAGCCGGGTCGGCCAGCTCGGCCTTGACGGCGTCGTGCAGCGCACCCATCTGCGAGAGCAGCTCGCGCATGTTCTGCGCACCGGCACCCGAGGCAGCCTGGTAGGTCATGGCCGAGACCCACTCGACCAGATTGTTCTGGAACAGGCCACCCAGGCCCATGAGCATCAGGCTGACGGTGCAGTTGCCGCCGATCCAGTTTTTGCCCCCCTTGCCCAGCGACTGGTCGATCACGTTGCGGTTGACCGGGTCCAGGATGATGACCGCGTCATCGGCCATGCGCAGAGAAGATGCGGCGTCGATCCAGTGGCCGTTCCAGCCGGCGGCGCGCAGCTTGGGATAGACCTCTTTGGTGTAGTCGCCACCCTGGCAAGTGATGATGATCTCGCACTTTTTCAGGGCGTCGATGTTGTTGGCGTCTTGCAGCGTGGTCTCGTTCTTGGCCATCGCGGGGGCTTTGCCACCCGTATTGGAGGTGGAGAAGAACACCGGCTCGATCAGGTCAAAGTCTTTTTCCTGAATCATGCGGTCCATCAGAACCGAGCCGACCATGCCGCGCCAGCCGACCAAACCTACCAACTTGCTCATTTCAATGCCCTTTCAAAGTTAAACAGTGCCACACACGACGGGATCGCTGACTGTTTTGTCCCGGCTCGTCTGGCCGGGGAGGGCGCACGACGAACCAGGCCGGATCAGCCCTTAATGGTCGTGGTTTTGGTGGAGATTGCGCGCACGCCAACGGTCACCGTGGTGGTGACAGCGGGGTTCAGGGAGAACGGGCGGGCGGCAAACATGGGGTCAGATTGTACTGGATAGGCTTGGCGGTGCCTTACGGCGCAGGTCGGGACCTGGCCAAGCCACAAAAAAGCGCCCGAAGGCGCTTTTTTGTGGCGGCATGGGCGATCAGCCCAGCGCCTTGACCACCGCGTCGCCCATTTGTGTGGTGCCGACTTGGGTGGTGCCTTCGCTGTAGATGTCGGGCGTGCGCAGGCCCTGGGACAGCACTTTCTTCACCGCCGTTTCAATGCGGTCGGCGGCTTCAGCCTGGTTCAGGCTGAAGCGCAGCATCATGGCGGCACTCAGGATGGTGGCCAGCGGGTTGGCCACGCCTTTGCCTGCGATGTCGGGGGCGCTGCCGTGGCTGGGCTCGTACAGGCCCTGGTTCTTGGTGTTCAGGCTGGCCGAAGGCAGCATGCCGATCGAGCCGGTCAGCATGGAGGCTTCGTCGGACAGGATGTCACCGAACATGTTGCCCGTCACCACCACGTCAAAGGCTTTGGGCGCCTTGACCAGCTGCATGGCGGCGTTGTCCACATACATGTGCTGCAGCTCGACGTCGGGGTACTGGGCGTGGACTTCGGTGACCACGTCTTTCCAGAACTGGAAGGTTTCGAGCACGTTGGCCTTGTCCACGCTGGTGACCTTCTTGCCCCGCTTGCGGGCGGCCTGGAAGGCCACATGGGCAATGCGCTCGATCTCGGGCTTGGAATAGCGCATGGTGTCGAACGCTTCTTCGGCACCGGGGAAGTGGCCGTCGGTGGCCACGCGGCGACCGCGCGGCTGGCCAAAATAAATGTCACCGGTCAGCTCGCGGATGATCAGGATGTCGAGCCCCGCGATCAGTTCGGGCTTGAGGCTGGAGGCGCCGACCAGCTGCTCGTAGCAAATGGCGGGGCGGAAGTTGGCGAACAGACCCAGGTGCTTGCGCAGGCCCAGGATGGCCTGCTCGGGACGCAGCGGGCGGTCGAGCTTGTCGTACTTCCAGTCGCCCACAGCGCCAAAAAGAATGGCGTCGGCGGCCTTGGCCAGGTTCAGTGTGGACTCGGGCAGGGGGTGGCCGTGGGCGTCGTAAGCGGCGCCACCGACCAGGGCGGATTCCATCTCGAACTTCAGGTCGAGGGCTTGGAGAACCTTGACGGCCTGTTCAACGATTTCGGTGCCGATGCCGTCACCGGGGAGGATTGCGATTTTCATGGGTTTTCTCGGGTTAAGCGGTGTGGGCCAGCCAGGGCTTGGTGGCCAGGCGTTCCGCTTCAAAAGCCTTGATCTTGTCTTTCTGGCGCAGGGTCAGGCCGATGTCGTCAAAGCCGTTGAGCAGGCAGTACTTGCGGAAGGCCTGCACCTCGAACGGGATTTCCTCGCCCTGCGGGCGCACGATGACCTGGCGTTCCAGATCGATGGTGAGCTCGTAGCCAGGAAAAGCGAACACCTCGTTGAACAGCATGTCCACCGTGGCCTCGGGCAGCACGATGGGCAGCAGGCCGTTCTTGAAGCAGTTGTTGAAGAAGATGTCGGCAAAGCTGGGAGCGATGACGGCCCGGAAGCCGTACTGGTCGATGGCCCAGGGCGCGTGTTCGCGGCTGGAGCCACAGCCGAAATTCTTGCGCGTGATCAGGATGCTGGCGCCTTTGTAGCGCGGCTGGTTGAGCACGAAGTCCGGGTTGGGCTTGCGGTCGGACTCGGGAATGCCGGGCTCGCCCTTGTCCAGGTAACGCCACTCGTCGAACAGGTTGGGGCCGAAGCCCGTCTTGCGGATCGACTTGAGGAACTGCTTGGGGATGATGGCGTCCGTGTCCACGTTGGCACGGTCCATCGGGGCCACGAGGCCTGTGTGGAGTGTGAATTTCTGCATGGTCTTACTTGGCCGATTTTTCGATGGCGGCGCCGGCTTTCTCGATGTCCTGGCCGATACCGCGGATGGTGTTGCAACCGGCCAGAGCCAGCAGGGCAGCCATGAGGCTGAAGCTGATGAGTTTTTTCATGGCAAGGCTCCTTTTCAGGCGAATTTGCGAACGTCCACAAAGTGGCCGTGAACGGCCGCAGCAGCGGCCATGGCGGGGCTGACCAGATGGGTGCGCCCACCTGCGCCCTGACGGCCTTCAAAGTTGCGGTTGCTCGTGCTGGCGCAGCGCTCACCGGGTTCCAGACGGTCGGCGTTCATGGCCAGGCACATCGAGCAGCCAGGCTCGCGCCACTCGAACCCGGCCGCCTTGAAGATCTGGTCCAGGCCTTCGGCTTCGGCTTGTGCCTTGACCAGGCCGGAGCCGGGCACCACCATGGCCAGCTTGACGTTCTTGGCCACTTTCTGGCCCAGCTTTTTGACCACGGCAGCGGCTTCGCGCATGTCTTCGATGCGGCTGTTGGTGCACGAACCGATGAACACCTTGTCGATGGTGATGTCGGCCAGCGGTTTGCCCGGTTGCAGGCCCATATAGGTCAGGGCACGCTCAATGGCGTCGCGCTTGACGTCGTCTTTTTCGCGATCGGGGTCAGGTGTCTGGCCGTCAATGCCCAGCACCATCTCGGGCGAGGTGCCCCATGTCACTTGCGGCACGATTTGTGCGGCGTCCAGCTCCACCACGGCGTCGAACTTGGCGCCTTCGTCGGAGTGCAGCGTTTTCCAGTACGTCACGGCCTGGTCCCACTCGACGCCGGTGGGCGAGAGCAGGCGGCCTTTGACGTATTCAATCGTTTTGTCGTCCACCGCCACCAGGCCCGCGCGGGCGCCGCCTTCGATGGCCATGTTGCAAACCGTCATGCGGCCTTCCATGCTCAGGGCGCGGATGGCACTGCCGGCAAATTCGATGGTGTAGCCGGTGCCGCCGGCGGTACCGATCTTGCCGATGATGGCCAGCACGATGTCCTTGGCGGTCACGCCCTTGGTGACCTGGCCTTCGACCTTGATCAGCATGTTCTTGGCTTTTTTGGCCAGCAGCGTCTGGGTGGCCATGACATGCTCAACCTCGGAGGTGCCGATGCCGTGGGCCAGTGCGCCAAAAGCGCCGTGGGTGGAGGTGTGCGAGTCGCCACACACCACGGTCATGCCGGGCAGGGTGGCGCCGTTTTCCGGGCCAATGACGTGCACGATGCCCTGGCGCTTGGACAGGAAGGGGAAGAAGGCGGCCGAGCCGAATTCGGCGATGTTGCTGTCCAGCGTGGTGACCTGCTCTTTGCTGATCGGGTCGTCGATGCCGTCGTAGCCGCGTTCCCAGCCGGTGGTGGGGGTGTTGTGGTCGGCGGTGGCGACGATGGAGCTGACGCGCCAGACTTTGCGGCCGGCCTGACGCAGGCCTTCAAAGGCCTGCGGGCTGGTGACTTCATGGACCAGATGGCGGTCGATGTAGAGGATGGAGGTGCCGTCTTCTTCGGTGTGGACGACGTGTTCGTCAAAAATCTTGTCGTAGAGCGTGCGGGCCATGAGGGCGTGTCCTTCTTTGCAAGCTTGGCATTTTATGCGCTGGGGTGCCGGTCTTGGGCTTGTAGGGCTGTGTCGGTCTGACGGGGTGGGCGCGCGCGGGTTTCATGCTGCGGGGTACGCAGAAATCAGCCCCCACGCGCCCACCCCGTCAGACCTGCTGGCGCGGCTGTCCATCCGTCACGAAAGACGAGCCCCTTTGAATGAAAAAACCCGCCGAAGCGGGTTTGGGGGATGTTGCTCGATCAGCGCTGGACGTCGCGGCGGGGTGAGCCGGTGAACAGCTGACGGGGACGGCCAATTTTGTACTCGGGGTCGCTGATCATTTCGTTGAGCTGGGCGATCCAGCCGACGGTGCGGGCCAGAGCGAAGATGCCGGTGAACAGGTTGACCGGGATGCCGATGGCCCGCTGCACGATGCCGGAGTAGAAGTCCACGTTGGGGTAGAGCTTGCGGCTGACGAAGTATTCGTCTTCCAGGGCGATCTTTTCGAGTTCTTTGGCCAGCTTGAACAGCGGGTCATTTTCCAGGCCCAGTTCGGCCAGCACTTCGTTGCAGGTTTCCTGCATGAGCTTGGCGCGGGGGTCGTAGTTCTTGTAGACGCGGTGACCGAAGCCCATCAGCTTGACGCCGGAGTTCTTGTCCTTGACCTGGCTCATGAACTCGCCGACCTTGGCCACACCACCCATTTTCTGGATGTCTTCGAGCATGTTCAGGCAAGCCTCGTTGGCGCCGCCGTGGGCCGGGCCCCAGAGGCAAGCCACACCTGCAGCGATGGCGGCAAACGGGTTGGTGCCCGAGGAACCGCACAGGCGCACGGTGGAGGTGGAGGCGTTTTGCTCGTGGTCAGCATGCAGCGTGAAAATGCGGTCCATGGCGCGCTCAAGCACCGGGTTGACCTTGTAATCTTCGCAAGGTGTGCCGAACATCATGCGCAGGAAGTTGCCAGCGTACGACAGGTCGTTGCGGGGGTACATGAAAGGCTGACCGACGCCGTATTTGTAGGCCATCGCCACCAGGGTGGGCATCTTGGCGATCAGGCGGATCGCGGCAATGTGGCGGTGCTCGGGGTTATTGATGTCGGTGCTGTCGTGGTAGAAGGCCGACAGGGCGCCGATCAGACCGGTCAGCACGGCCATCGGGTGCGCATCGCGGCGGAAGCCACGCAGGAAGAACTGCATCTGCTCGTTGACCATGGTGTGCTGGTTCACCAGGTTGTGGAAGTCTTTGCTTTGCTGGCCGACGGGCAGCTCGCCGTTGAGCAGCAGGTAGCAGGTGTCGAGGTAGTCGGCCTTGTTGGCCAGTTGTTCGATGGGGTAGCCACGGTACAGCAGCTCGCCCTTGTCACCGTCGATGTAGGTGATGGCCGACTGGCACGAGGCGGTGGACAGGAAACCCGGGTCGTAGGTGAACATGCCGGTCTGGGCGTACAGCTTGCGGATGTCAATCACGTCCGGGCCGATGTTGCCCGAGTAGACGGGCATGTCGACGCTGGGGGCGCCGTTGCTGAACGACAGGGTGGCTTTGTTGTCGGCAAGTTTCATGGTGGGTTTCCTCAAAAATTCAGGTGATCCGTTGGGGTTCAGGCCCGCAGCTGGTTCAGGACTTCGCGCACCTCTTCGGTGCTGATCTCAGGCTGCAGTTCCTTGCGGCGCAGCAGCAAGTCCATGAGATCGTTGTCGGACAGATCCATCAGTGTGTACATGCCACGGGCCTGGCCCACGGTCAAGCAAGAAGCATGCTTGTCGAAGAAACGTTCAATGAACAGGTCGTTCTCGAGCAAGCCGCGCCGGCAACGCCAGCGCAGCTTGCTCAGGGACCGCTCGCTCAAGGGGGCGTGGCGGTCTTGTTCGACCAGGGATTCGTCGGCCAGCATCTGGAGTCTGTCTGGGCGCGTGGTTTAGACGGCCCGGCGAACCATCAATTCCTTGATCTTGCCAATCGCCTTGGTGGGGTTCAGGCCTTTCGGGCAAACGTCCACGCAGTTCATGATGGTGTGGCAACGGAACAGACGGTAGGGGTCTTCCAGGTTGTCCAGACGTGCGCTGGTGGCCTGGTCGCGGCTGTCGGCGATGAAGCGGTAAGCCTGCAGCAGACCGGCGGGACCGACAAACTTGTCGGGGTTCCACCAGAAGCTGGGGCAGCTGGTCGAGCAGCTGGCGCACAAGATGCACTCGTAGAGGCCGTTGAGCTCTTCGCGCTCTTCGGGGCTTTGCAGGCGCTCGCGTTCGGGGGCAGGCGTTTCGTTGATCAGGTAGGGCTTGATCGAGTGGTACTGCTTGAAGAACTGGGTCATGTCCACGATCAGGTCGCGCACCACCGGCAGGCCGGGCAGCGGCTTGAGGACGATGTCGCCCTGCAGCGTGTTCAGGTTCGTCAGGCAGGCCAGGCCGTTCTTGCCATTGATGTTCATGGCGTCCGAGCCGCACACGCCCTCACGGCAGGAGCGGCGGAAGGACAGGGTGGGGTCCACGGCCTTGAGCTTGACCAGGGCGTCGAGCAGCATGCGCTCGGTGCCGTCGAGGTCCAGCTCGATGCTCTGCATGTAAGGCTTGGCATCGGTGTCCGGGTCGTAGCGGTAGATCTTGAAGGTACGTTTTGCCATTTTCAAAATTCCTTGTTCGCGTCTTTCAGGTCCACGCCGGATCAGAAGGTACGGGGCTTGGGCGGCACGGTTTCGGCCGTCAGGGGCTTCATGCGCACTGGCTTGTAGGCGAGGCTGTTGCCTTCGCTGAACCACAGTGTGTGTTTCATCCACTCGGCGTCGTTGCGGCCCAGCGGGCAGGTCGGGTGGGTCACATCGTGTTCGTAGTCGCGCACGAGGTGGGCACCACGGCATTCCTTGCGGGCAGCGGCGCTTTCCATGGTGGCCTGGGCGGCTTCCATGAGGTTTTCCACTTCGAGGGCTTCGATGCGGGCGGTGTTGAACACCTTGGAAGTGTCTTGCAGGCCGATGTTGGCCACGCGTTCGCGCAGGGCAGCGATTTTCTTGACGCCTTCGTCCATGGACTCCTGGCTGCGGAACACACCGGCGTGCGTCTGCATGATGGTGCGCATGTCGTTGGCCACGTCCTGGGCGTATTCGCCGCTGGAAGCGGCTTCCAGGCGGTTCAGGCGGGCCAGGGTGGCGTCGGTGGCGTTGGCCGGCAGTTTGTTTTGATCGGCGCCCGCCTTGGTGTTGGCGATGATGTGGTCGCCAGCGGCCTTGCCGAAGACCAGCAGGTCGAGCAGCGAGTTGGTGCCCAGGCGGTTGGCGCCGTGCACCGACACGCAGGAGCATTCGCCCACAGCGTACAGGCCTTTGATGGGGCGGTCTTCGCCGTTGACGGTTTCAACCACCTGGCCGTTGATGTTGGTCGGGATGCCGCCCATCTGGTAGTGGATGGTGGGCACGACCGGGATCGGCTCTTTGGTGATATCGACGTTGGCGAAGTTGTGGCCGATTTCTTCCACCGAAGGCAGGCGCTTGCGAATGGTGTCTGCGCCCAGGTGGTCGAGTTTCATGTGGATGTAGTCCTTGTTGGGACCACAGCCACGGCCTTCCAGGATTTCCTGGCCCATGCAGCGGGACACGAAATCGCGGGGAGCCAGGTCTTTCAGGGTGGGCGCATAGCGCTCCATGAAGCGTTCGCCATTGCTGTTGAGCAGGATGGCACCTTCACCACGGCAGCCTTCGGTCAGAAGCACGCCGGCACCGGCCACGCCGGTGGGGTGGAACTGCCAGAACTCCATGTCCTGCAAGGCGATGCCAGCGCGTGCGGCCATGCCTAGACCGTCGCCGGTGTTGATGAAAGCGTTGGTGGACGACTGGAAGATGCGACCGGCACCGCCAGTGGCAAACAGCACGGTCTGGGCTTGCAGCGTGTACAGGTCACCGGTTTCCATTTCCAGGGCGGTCACGCCCACCACATCGCCTTCGGCGTTGCGGATCAGGTCCAGTGCCATCCATTCGACAAAGAAGGTGGTGCGGGCCGCCACGTTGGCCTGGTAGAGCGTGTGCAGCATGGCGTGGCCCGTGCGGTCGGCCGCGGCGCAGGCGCGCTGCACGGGCTTTTCGCCGTAGTTGGCGGTGTGGCCGCCAAACGGGCGTTGGTAAATGGTGCCATCGGGGTTGCGGTCGAAAGGCATGCCCATGTGCTCAAGCTCATAGACGACCTTGGGTGCTTCACGGCACATGAACTCGATGGCGTCCTGGTCGCCGAGCCAGTCGGAGCCCTTGACGGTGTCGTAGAAGTGGTATTCCCAGTTGTCTTCGGACATGTTGCCCAGCGAGGCGGACACGCCACCTTGGGCGGCCACAGTGTGCGAGCGGGTGGGGAACACTTTGGACAGAACAGCCACGTTCAGGCCGGCGCGGGCCAGTTGCAGCGAGGCACGCATGCCGGAACCACCGGCGCCGACGATCACGACGTCGAACTTGCGGTTGGCGATTTGGTCTTTGGTATAGCTCATGGTCTTGTTTCTTGTTTCAGAGGTCTGCGCCGGCAATCACAGGCGCCACAGGACTTGAACGGCCCAACCGGCGCAACCGGTCAGCCAGACGATGGAGAAGACGTGCAGCACCAGGCGCACGCCCACGGGCTTGATGTAGTCCATCCAGATGTCGCGCACGCCGACCCAGACGTGCCACAGCAGGGCCACGATGACCGCAAAGGTCAGGAATTTCATGGGCTGGCTGGCGAAAATGCCGGCCCATTGCTCGTAGCCGATGGGACCAGAGGTCAGGATGACCTGGGCCAGTACCACCACGGTGAACAGGGCCATGAGGGAGCCGGTGACGCGCTGGGCCAGCCAGTCGCGAAAGCCATAACCTGCACCGACGACGGTGCGCTTGGAGCCGTAATTGACGGACATGTTGTTTGCTCCTGATGGATTAGTAGAGGCCAAAAAGCTTGGCGCCCAGCACCACCGTCAGGCCAATGCTCAGTGCCAGGGTGACGATGGCGGACGATTTGCCGAATTCCTTGCTCACGGCGTGGCACACATCCATGTACAGGTGGCGCAGGCCGGCAATGAAGTGGTGCAGGTAAGCCCAGATCAGGGCCAGGGCCACCAGCTTCATGAACCATCCGGGCACAAAACCCAGGCCCACATTGAAGGCGGCAGCGAATTTGGCGTAAGAGAACTCGGAGCTGATCGAATTGTCAAACATCCAGATGATGAAGGGCATCAGCAGGAACATCAGCAGACCGCTGATGCGGTGCAGGATGGACACCCAGCCCGCCGGAGGCAGGCGGTAGGTGGGCAGGTCGCTCAGGGCGTTGATGTTGCGGAATTCAGGCCGCTTTTTGGCGAGTTCAGTCATGTGGGCACTTTCTCGTAGGTAACCGGTTTGTAATTTTGTCGTGACAAACCGCAGCATTCTATTGCAACGCAACAATCTGACGTGAGCATTGCAGTCGCCCGTGGCTGTAGAACGCTGCGTACTGGAATTTGCACAAATATGGTGCGCAAGGGACGGCTTTGCAGACGCGTTCAGCCCAGCACGTTGTGGTAGTGGTGGTTGTCGGTGCGGTACAGGCCTCGGCGCAGTTCCATGGGGGTGTCGTTGTAGGTATAGGCCACGCGCTCCACGCTCAGCAGTGGTGTCCCGGTGGGGACTGCGAGCAGGGCTTGCTGGGCTTCGTCGGGCAGCACGGCACGGATTTTTTCTTCGGCCCGCACCATGCGCACCCCAAATTCAGTTTCAAACAGGGCGTACATCGTGCCCTGGTAGTCGGCCAGGCGCTCGGCGGTGAGCCCTTTGAACGGCGTGGCGGGCAGCCAGATGTCTTCCAAAATGGTGGGCACGCCTGCAAAAGACAGCACACGGCGCAGCTGCAGCACGGTGTCGCCCGAGCGCAGGGCCAGGACGCGGGCAATGTCGGCATTGGCACGCAGTCGCTTGCAGTCCACGATGCGTCGCTGCGCCGGGCCTTCGCTGGTGGTGTCGCCGTTGTCGGGGACCAGTTTCAGAAAACGGTACTGCACATGGTGTTCGGCATGGGTGGCCACAAATGTGCCTTTGCCCTGGCGGCGCACCAGCAGGTTGTCGCTGGCCAGCTCGTCGATGGCCTTGCGCACGGTGCCCTGGCTCACACGGTAGCGGCCCGCCAGTTCGATTTCGCTGGGAATCGCCTCGCCAGGCTTCCATTCGCCCGACTGCAGGCTTTGCAGGATCAGGCCCTTGATTTGCTGGTACAGCGGGCTGAACGCCGGGGTGGGCGTGCTCAGTTCCGGGGGGCTGGTCTCCATCATTGTCCGTGCGGTTTTATGGGTTGAAAGGGCGCCCGGTCAGGGTCATGTCAGTTGTCGAATCATATCTTATATAAGACATAAGACAAATTGACCCTTCAGGGTTTTCGCGGGTACACTCGCGAGCTGTTCCCATTTCTGTCATCACTCACTTTTTGGAGTTTTCGCAATGAGCAAGAAGCCCGTCCGCGTTGCCGTCACCGGCGCTGCAGGTCAAATCGGTTACGCCCTGTTGTTCCGCATCGCCTCCGGCGAAATGCTGGGCAAGGACCAGCCCGTCATCCTGCAACTGCTGGAGATCCCCGACGAGAAGGCCCAGAAAGCCCTCAAGGGCGTGATGATGGAACTCGAAGACTGCGCTTTCCCGCTGCTGGCCGGCATGGAAGCCCACGCTGATCCGATGACCGCCTTCAAGGACACCGACTACGCCCTGCTGGTCGGCTCGCGTCCCCGTGGCCCCGGCATGGAGCGTGCCGAGCTGCTCGCCATCAACGGCGCCATCTTCACTGCCCAGGGCAAGGCCCTGAACGCCGTGGCCTCGCGCAACGTGAAAGTGCTGGTGGTTGGCAACCCCGCCAACACCAACGCCTACATCGCCATGAAGTCGGCCCCCGACCTCAAGCCGGGCAACTTCACCGCCATGCTGCGCCTGGACCACAACCGCGCCGCTTCGCAGATCGCTGCCAAGACCGGCAAGGCCGTGGCCGACATCGAAAAACTGTGCGTGTGGGGCAACCACTCGCCCACCATGTACGCCGACTACCGCTTCGCCACCATCGGCGGTCAGTCCGTCAAGGCCATGATCAATGACCAGGAATGGAACGCCAACGTGTTCCTGCCCACCGTGGGCAAGCGCGGCGCCGCCATCATCGAAGCGCGTGGTCTGTCTTCGGCTGCCTCGGCTGCCAACGCCGCCATTGACCACATGCGCGACTGGGCCCTGGGCACCAACGGCAAGTGGGTCACCATGGGCATCCCGTCGCAAGGCTGGTATGGCATCCCCAAGGACGTCATGTTCGGTTTCCCCGTCACTTGCGAAAACGGCGAATACAAGGTCGTGGAAGGCCTCGAAATCGACGCATTCAGCCAGGGCTGCATCGACAAGACCCTCAAAGAGCTGACCGACGAGCAAGCCGGCGTCGCGCACTTGGTCTGATCGGACTGACGTGTCCAGCCATCCGCGTGACGTGTTGTTGGGGGCGCAAGCCGGCAGCGTGCAGCTGCCGGTGTGTGACCACTACAGCGGCGTGGAAGTGCGGATGCGCAAAAGCCTGCAGTTGCAGGCCGAGATGACGCAGGAGTTCGGCACCTGCGTCTTCGATGTCACCCTCGACTGTGAGGATGGCGCCCCGGTGGGCGGCGAGGCGGAACATGCCGCGCTGGTCACCGAACTGGCGCTGGCTTGCACAGATGCACACCCCGACGCCCGCGTCGCGGTGCGGGTCCACCCGGTGGACCACCCCCATTTCGACGCCGACGTGGCCCACATTGCAGGCCGCGCCGGCCACCGCCTGGTGCACCTCATGGTGCCCAAGGTGGAATCGGTGCAGGACGTGGAGCGTGCGGTGGCGGCGCTCGATGCCGCAGGTGCCAAAGCCCTGCCGCTGCAGGTGCTGATCGAGTCGCCTGCCGCCGTGCACCGTGCTTTCGACATTGCCGCCCATCCTCGTGTGCAGTCGCTCAGTTTTGGCCTGATGGACTTTGTCTCGGCCCATGGCGGCGCCATTCCCTCAGACGGCATGGGCGCGCAAGGGCAGTTCACCCACCCGCTGGTGGTGCGCGCCAAGCTCGACATTTCCAGCGCCTGTCATGCCCATGGCAAGGTGCCTTCGCACTGTGTTGTCACTGAATTCAGCGATGTGCAGGCCATGCGCCAGGCCGCGCTCAAGGCGGCCCGCGAATTCGGCTACACCCGCATGTGGAGCATCCACCCGGCGCAGATCCGGCCCATCCTCGAGGCCATGGCCCCGACCGAAGCGGAGATCGAGCGTGCCAGCGAGATCATTCTGGCCGCGCACGTTGCGCAATGGGCGCCAATCAGCCATGCCGGTCAGTTGCATGACCGGGCCAGTTACCGTTTTTTCTGGCAGGTGCTGGAGCGCGCTCACCGCACCGGTCAGAATTTACCCACCGAAATCCATACCTGGATGGGAGTTGCGCCATGAAAAACGCCCTCAACTGCTTGGTGGCAGGCTGCAGCCTGCTGGTGCTGGCCTGTCAGGCCGAGCCGGTACACAAAACCCCCAGCCATGCGGTGGACCTGGAGGCTGCTGCCCGTGCCACGGCGGCCCTCTATGCCACACCCGCACCGCTTCCAGCTTTGATGGCCCCTGCGGCGACTTCGTCGGCCGAGCGAGTCATGCCAGTCAAGCCCTATGCCGGCTCCAGTCGCCCCTCACCTTTGCTGCCCGCTGCAGAGCCTGTGGCGAGTGCTCCTGTTGTGGCTGCGCAATCCGTATCAGACGTGTGGGTGGGCAGCTACCGCTGCGAACTGTCCGAACGCGTGAGCCTGCGCCCCGGCGCGGTGGCCGATCAGGTGGAACTGCAATGGAAAAACCAGCGCTGGAACCTGCGTCGCACCGACAGCCGCAGTGGCGCGATGCGCCTCGAAGATGCATCGGCGCGCATGGTCTGGATCCAGCTGGCCAACAAGTCCATGTTGCTGGACCAGAAACAGGGTAAACGCCTGCTCGACGAATGCCAGCACGATGTGCAGGTACAGACGGCTGCCCAGATGAAGAACAACCCCCCGCCCTCGCTGTTCGACACGAACGGCATGGGCCGATGATTTTTTGACTTTGTTAGACAGGAGAAAACACCATGTTGCAAGCCTACCGTGAACACGTCGCCGAGCGCGCCGCCCTGGGCATCCCGCCGCTGGCACTCGATGCCAAGCAGGTTGAAGCCCTGATCGAGCTGATCAAGAACCCGCCCGCAGGCGAAGACGCCTTCTTGATGGACCTGCTGACCCACCGCATTCCGCCGGGCGTGGACGATGCCGCCAAGGTCAAGGCCTCTTTCCTGGCCGCTGTGGCGCATGGCGACCTGAAGGTTGGCCTGGTTTCCAAGGCCAAGGCCACCGAGCTGTTGGGCACCATGGTGGGTGGCTACAACGTGCACCCGCTGATCGACCTGCTCGACGACGCCGAAGTGGCTGGCATTGCCGCCGAGGGCCTGAAAAAGACCCTGCTGATGTTCGATTACTTCAACGATGTGGCCACCAAAGCCAAGGCCGGCAACGCCAAGGCCAAGGAAGTGATGCAAAGCTGGGCCGATGCCGAGTGGTTCACCAGCCGCCCTGAAGTGCCCAAATCCATCACCGTGACCGTGTTCAAGGTGCCTGGCGAAACCAACACCGACGACCTGTCGCCCGCGCCTGACGCCACCACCCGTCCCGACATCCCCATGCACTACCTGGCGATGCTCAAGAACACCCGTCCTGACGCGGCCTTCAAGCCCGAAAAAGACGGCGTGCGTGGCCCGATGCAGTTCATCGACGACCTCAAGAAGAAGGGCAACCTGGTCGCCTACGTGGGCGACGTGGTGGGCACCGGTTCTTCGCGCAAGTCGGCCACCAACAGCGTGATCTGGGCCACCGGCCAGGACATCCCCTTTGTGCCGAACAAGCGCTTTGGCGGCGTGACCCTGGGCGGCAAGATCGCCCCCATCTTCTTCAACACGCAAGAAGACTCTGGTTCGCTGCCGATCGAGGTCGATGTGTCCAAGCTGGACATGGGCGACGTGATCGACGTGTTGCCCTACGACGGCAAGATCATGAAGAACGGCGCCGAAGTCGCTGCCTTTTCGCTCAAGTCGCAAGTGCTGCTTGACGAAGTGCGCGCCGGTGGCCGCATCAACCTGATCATCGGCCGCTCGCTGACCGCCAAGGCCCGCGAATTCCTGGGTCTGCCGGCCTCCACGCTGTTCCGCCTGCCGCAAGCGCCTGCAGTGTCCAAGGCCGGCTTCACGCTGGCCCAAAAAATGGTCGGCCGTGCCTGCGGCCTGCCCGAAGGTCAGGGCATCCGCCCCGGCACCTACTGCGAACCCAAGATGACCACCGTCGGCAGCCAGGACACCACCGGTCCGATGACCCGTGATGAGCTCAAGGACCTGGCCTGCCTGGGCTTCTCGGCCGACATGGTCATGCAGTCCTTCTGCCACACCGCCGCTTACCCCAAGCCGGTGGACGTGAAGATGCACCGCGAACTGCCCGCTTTCATCAGCAACCGTGGCGGCGTGGCCCTGCGTCCGGGCGACGGCGTGATCCACAGCTGGCTCAACCGCCTGCTGCTGCCCGACACCGTGGGCACCGGTGGTGACTCCCACACCCGTTTCCCGATCGGCATTTCTTTCCCCGCTGGCTCCGGTCTGGTGGCTTTCGGTGCCGCCACCGGTGTGATGCCGCTGGACATGCCCGAGTCGGTGCTGGTGCGTTTCAAGGGCAAGATGCAAGCCGGCATCACCCTGCGCGATCTGGTCCACGCCATTCCGCTGTACGCCATCAAGGCCGGTCTGCTGACGGTTGAAAAGGCTGGCAAGAAGAACGTGTTCTCGGGCCGCGTGCTCGAAATCGAAGGCCTGCCTGACCTGAAAGTGGAGCAAGCATTTGAACTGTCCGACGCCGCTGCCGAGCGTTCTGCCGCGGCTTGCGCGATCCAGCTCAACCCCGAGCCGGTGGCCGAATACCTGCGCTCCAACATCGTTCTGATGAAGAACATGATTGCCAACGGCTACGCCGACGCCAAAACCCTGGCCCGCCGCATCGAGAAAGTGGAACAGTGGCTGGCCAAGCCCGAGCTGCTCAAGGCCGACAAGGACGCCGAATACGCTGCTGTGATCGAGATCGACCTGGCCGACATCAAAGAGCCGATCGTCTGCTGCCCCAACGACCCCGATGACGCCAAGTTCATGTCCGAAGTGTCCGGCACCAAGATCGACGAAGTGTTCGTCGGCTCTTGCATGACCAACATCGGCCACTTCCGCGCTGCGGGCAAGATTCTGGAAGGCAAGAAAGACATCCCGGTGCGCCTGTGGGTGGCCCCGCCGACCAAGATGGACGCAGCCGAGCTGACCAAGGAAGGCTACTACGCCACCCTGGGCGGCGCTGGCGCCCGCATGGAAATGCCCGGCTGCTCGCTGTGCATGGGCAACCAGGCCCAGATCAAGGAAGGCTCGACCGCCATGTCCACCTCGACCCGCAACTTCCCCAACCGTCTGGGCAAGAACACCAACGTGTTCCTGGGCTCGGCCGAACTGGCGGCGGTGTGCTCCAAGCTGGGCCGCATCCCGTCCGTGGAAGAGTACATGGCCGAGATCGGCGTGGTGACCAAGAATGCCGACAAGATCTACAAGTACATGAACTTTGACCAGATCGAAGAGTACGCAGAGACGGCCAAGGGCGTGACGATTTAATTACCGAAAGCGCTTTTGCTCCGAACCCCGCCCGCGCAAGCCGGCGGGGTTTTTTTCTAGGGCAGGTGGGTCAGTCGATGTAGGCCGAGCGGGTGTCGCAGCCGATGCCGCTGGCGACCCAGCGCCTGGCCACGCGCGACAGACGCGGCGCCAGCCATTTCAGACCCCAGGGCAGGGCGCTGCGGGCGTCGCTGATGGCGCCGCACAAATAACGGCGCTCGGTGTCGCTCCAGCGCAGGGCGCTGCAGCGTCCCATCCGTTTGAACGACAGCACCATGCCCAGCGGGCAGGGAAAGGCCAGGCAGCACACACCACAGCCGTTGCAGGGCTCGCCCGTGCGTGGCTGTGCCGGGGCCAGCGGGTGGATGGCGATGGTGGTGGTGATGGGTTTGCGCAGCGCCATCGCTCAGGGACTCAGAGCATGCGGGCGATCAGTGCGCCTTCGGCTGGGCCTTCGACCGGAATCCAGACCTGGACCGGGTTGCCGGCAGCCACCTCGATGGCGTGGCCGTCGGTGTTTTGCATCTGCTGCACGCGCACCTGGCGGTTGCCAGTGGGGTGGATGATCTCGATGGTGTCGCCCACGGCAAAGCGGTTCTTGGTTTCCACGCGGGCCCAGCCGTCTTCGCGCACCTGCAGCACCTCGCCCACGAACTGGCTGCGCGAGCTGGCCGAGTGGCCGGTGATGTAGTTCTGGTAGTCCTGGCTGGGGCGGCGCTCGAGCAGGCCGGTGGTGTAGCCCCGGTTGGACAGGCCTTCGAGTTCAAGCAGCAGCTCGGGGTTGAAGGGGCGGCCGGCCACCGCGTCGTCGATGGCACGGCGGTACACCTGCGCGGTGCGGGCCACGTAGTAGTGGCTCTTGGTGCGGCCCTCGATCTTGAGCGAGTCCACCCCGATGCGGGCCAGGCGGTCCACGTACTCCACGGCCCGCAGGTCCTTGCTGTTCATGATGTAGGTGCCGTGCTCGTCTTCCATGATCGGCATCAGCTCGCCCGGGCGCTCTTTTTCCTCGATCAGCCAGATCTTGTCGGCCTCGGGGTGGCGCTGGCCGCCGCCGCAGGTGGAAAAGTTGCTGGCGGCTTCCTCGTCTTCGTTGGCGAAGTTGAAACCGTCCAGGCGCTGGCTGGGCACCGCATCGCCGGTGTTGGCGTCGGTGTCGGCGCTGTGGGTCTTGTATTCCCAGCGGCAGGCATTGGTGCAGGTGCCCTGGTTGGGGTCGCGCCGGTTGAAGTAGCCCGACAGCAGGCAGCGGCCCGAATACGCAATGCACAGCGCGCCGTGCACGAAGACCTCGATTTCCATGTCCGGGCAGTCGTTGCGGATGGCTTCGACCTCGTCCAGGCTCAGCTCGCGGCTCAGGATGACCCGGCTCACGCCCTGCTTTTGCCAGAACTTCACGGCGGCGCTGTTGGTGCTGTTGGCCTGCACCGACAGGTGGATCGGCACCTCGGGCCAGAGGCCCTTTTCCATCTGCTCGCGCACCAGCATGATCAGGCCCGCGTCGGCCATGATCAGGGCATCCGGGCGCAGCTCGACCACGGGTTGCAGGTCGCGCAGGTAGGTGCGCAGCTTGTCGTTGTGGGCGATCAGGTTGCTGGTGACGAAGAACTTCTTGCCACGCTGGTGCGCTTCGGCAATGCCGATGCCCAGCTGTTCGAGCTTGAATTCGTTGTTGCGCGCACGCAAGGAATAGCGCGGCTGGCCGGCGTACACCGCGTCGGCACCAAAGTCGTAGGCGGCGCGCATGCGCTGCAGGGTGCCGGCGGGCAGCAGCAGTTCGGGGGCTTTGATCGAGGTCATGGGGCTCTATTGTCCGGGTTTTGGCGCTGGCTGGGGCAGCCTGGTGTGGCAGGCACAATCAGGGCATGGACATTCACGCTTCTGACGTTCTGGTCGCTGGTGGCGGCATCGGCGGCTTGGCCGCTGCGCTGGCGCTCACGCGCCAGGGCGTGCAGGTGCAGCTCATCGAGCAGGCCGAGGCCTTTGCTGAGGTGGGCGCGGGCATCCAGATCGGTCCAAATGTGACCCGCATCCTGCGCGAATGGGGCTTGGAAGACGGCTTGCGCCAGGTGGCCAGTTTCCCGAAAGCGTTGCTGGCGCGTGACGCACGCACTGGCCGTGAGCTGGGCCGACTGCCTCTGGGCGAGCGTTCCGAGCGCCTGTACGGCGCCCCTTACGCCTGCATCCACCGGGCTGACCTGCACCAGCTGTTGCTGCATGCCGTGCAAGCCCAGGGTGTGCCGCTGCGGCTCCACCAGCATTTGGCCGATGTGCAGCAGCAGGGCGGCACTGTAACGGCACGCACCGCGCAGGGCCAAACCTTGCAAGCGGACATGCTGGTCGGCGCGGACGGTCTGTGGAGCCGCAGCCGACAGGCCCTGGGCCTGGCCGAAGCACCTTGCTGCACAGGCCATCTGGCCTATCGTGGGCTGGTGCCACTGCAAGGGCCTGAGCCGCAGATCACGGTCTGGATGGGGCCGCGTCTGCACATCGTGCAATACCCGGTGCAGGCAGGGCGTGCGCTCAATGTGGTGGCCATCGTGCACGGCCAGCCACCCGCCCAGCTGCAGGACTGGGACCATGTGGCCAATGCCGCGCACCTGCTTGAGGCGCTGGGGCCGGTCTGTGAAGCGCTGCGCCAGACGCTGGAAGCGGTGCCTGGCTGGCGCCTGTGGGCGCTCCATGACCGACCGCCTTTGACGGCGGCCACACAAATGGGGCAGGGCGCAGTGGCCCTGCTGGGCGATGCGGCGCACCCCATGCGGCCTTACCTGGCACAAGGTGCGGGCATGGCCATTGAAGACGCGCAGGTGCTGGCGCAATGCTGGGCCAGCACGGGCAGTGTGGCCCAGCGGGTGCAGCGCTATGCAGAGCTTCGCTGGCAGCGCAACGCCCAGGTGCAGGCACGTGCGGTGCGCAATGGCCACATCTTTCACGCGCAGGGGCCACTGCGGTGGGGGCGCAATCTGGCCATGGGCGTGCTGGGTGCCCAGGTGATGGATGTGCCCTGGCTGTACCGGGGCCTGGACTGAGGGGTCAGAGCGCGTCGAGTTCGCGGTGGCGTTTGAGGGTGAGCCAGCGGCCCTTGAACTGCTCGGTCAGCATCTCCACCAGGTACACCGAGCGGTGTTGCCCGCCGGTACAGCCAATGGCCACCGTCACGTAGCTGCGGTGGTCCTTCTGGATGGCCGGAATCCATTGCTGCAAAAAGTCTTCGATGTTCTTTTGCATGCGTTCCACATCGGCCGACTGCCGCAAATACGCTTGCACCGGCGCATCGCGGCCAGTCAGTGGGCGCAGGTCCGATTCGTAGTGCGGATTGGGCAGCATGCGCACGTCAAACACATAGTCGGCATCGTTGGGGACGCCGCGCTTGAAGCCGAAGGACTCGAACACCAGCGTGAGCTGGGCGGTGGGGGCGCTCACCAATGTTTTGACATAGGTTTGCAGCTGTGACGAGCGCAGCAGGCTGGTGTCGATCACATGGGCGCGTTCGCGCAGGTTGGACAGCAACTCCCGCTCGAACTGGATGGTTTCGGTCAGCGCTTTGTCGCTTTGCGGCTTGGACTCACCCGACAGTGGGTGTTTGCGGCGCGATTCGGAGTAGCGGCGCATCAAGGTGTCGGTGGTGGCGTCCAGAAACACCGATTTGACGGTCATGCCCATCTCGCGCAGTGTGTTCAGTTGTTCGGGCATGAGGTGCAGCGATGTCGCACTGCGCACGTCGATCGCAATCGCCAGGCGGCTTTCCTGGTGCTGTTCTTCGAGTTTGACAAAGGAAATCAGCAACTCAGGGGGCAGGTTGTCCACGCAGTAATAGCCCGCGTCTTCGAGCGCGTGCAGCGCCACCGATTTGCCAGAACCGGACATGCCGGTGATCAGGATGATGTCCATGGGCTTCAGGCGGTGGCAGTGCCCAGCATTTCGCGGGCATGGGCCAGGGTGGTGGCCGAGAGTTTTTCGCCGCCCAGCATGCGGGCGATTTCCTGCACGCGGTCTTCACCGGTGCTGGGGCGCACTTGGCTGCCGATCTGGCCGTCGCTGAGCTGTTTGCTGACCACCAGGTGCTGGTCGGCGCAGGCCGCCACTTGCGGCAGGTGCGTCACAGCCAGCACCTGTCGGTGGCGACCCAGCTGTTTCATCAGGCGGCCCACGGTCTCGGCCACAGCGCCACCCACGCCAGAATCGACTTCGTCAAAGATCAGGGTGCCCGCTTCGCCCAGCTCGCTGGTGGTCACGGCAATCGCCAGTGCAATGCGGGACAACTCGCCCCCCGAGGCCACTTTGCCCACCGGGCGCGGGGTGCTGCCCGCGTGACCTGCCACCAGAAACTGCACATCGTCCAGTCCGTGCTGGGCGGCTTGTTCCAGCGCTTGCAACTGCACTTCAAAGCGGCCGCCCTGCATGCCCAGTTGTTGCATGGCCGAGGTCACTGCCTGGGCCAGGGCGGGTGCGGCTTTTTGGCGCTGGCGCGAGAGGGCGCGGGCGGCTTTTTGGTAGGCGTCAGCGGTGGACCGCTCTGCAGCTTCAAGTGCCTGCAGGTCGCTGGCGGCATCCAGTCTGGCCAGGTCTTCTTTCCATTGTGACCAGACCGCGGGCAGCTCTTCGGGCGTGCGTTTGTAGCGGCGTGCCAGCGACACCCACAGGCCCAATCGCTCGTCCAACTGTGCCAGGCGGTCAGGGTCCAGGTCGGCGCGGCGCAGGTAGCCGTGCAAGCTGTGCGCCGCGTCTTCGGCCTGGGCCTGGGCCGAGGCCAGCACATCGGCCAGGGCCTGAAACTCGGGCTCCAACCGCGCCAGATCGGCCAGGCTCTGACTGGCTCGCGTCAACAAGGTCAGGGCCCCGGCTTCGTCTTCGCCTTCGAGCAGGGCACAGGCTTGCTGCGCGGCATCCATCAGACCTTGCGCATTCGACAGCCGACCGTGTTGGGTGTTCAGGTCGTCCCATTCGCCATCGGCAGGGGCCAGTTTGTCCACTTCGCCAATCTGCCAGGCCAGGCGTTCGCGTTCACTGGCCAGGGTGTCTTGTGCGCGGCGCGCATCATCCAATGCCTGGCGCGCGTCACGCCACGCCTGCCATGCGATGCGTACGGGGCGCGTGTCGGCTTGTGCATAGCCGTCCAGCAGCTGGCGTACGGCATCAGGCCGCGTCAGGCTTTGCCAGGCGTGCTGGCCATGGATGTCGAGCAGCAAATCGCCCAGAGCGCGCAGTTGGGTGGCCGTGGCCGGGCTGCCGTTGATGAAGGCGCGGCTCTTGCCCGCAGCATCGACCGTGCGGCGCAGCAGCAGGCTGCCCTCAAAGTCAAAACCGGCTTCTTGCAGCCAGGCCTGGGTGGCAGGGGTGGCCTCGAATTCGGCGGCGATGTCGCAGCGGCTGGCACCTTCGCGCACCACGCCTGCGTCAGCACGGGCGCCGAGGGCCAGCTGCAGCGCGTCGATCAAAATGGATTTGCCTGCACCGGTTTCGCCGGTCAGCACCGAAAAACCGGCACGCAAGTCCAGTTCGAGTGCGTGGACGATCACAAAATCCCGCAGGGTGATGTGCGTCAGCGCCATGTTCAGGTGCCCTCGTTCCAGTGCATTTTTTTGCGCAGGGTGTCGAAATAGTTCCAGCCCTCGGGGTGCAAAAAGCGCACCTGGTGCTCCGAACGGCGCACGGTGATGCGGTCACCAATCATCAGCGAGGCCAGCGACTGCATGTCGAAGTTGGCGCTGGCATAACGCCCCGAGACGATTTCGATGCTGACCTCGGCGTTCTCGGACAGCACGATGGGGCGGTTGGACAGGGTGTGCGGTGCAATGGGCGCCATGATCCAGCCGCCAATGGCCGGGTGCATGAGCGGGCCGCCCACCGACAGCGAGTAGGCGGTGGAGCCGGTGGGAGTGGCAATGATCAGGCCGTCGGCGCGCTGGTTGGCCACAAAGTGACCGTCCACCTCGACACGCAACTCCACCATGCCCGAGGTACCGCCGCGGTACACCACCACGTCGTTCATGGCCAGGGCGTCAAACACGCAATGGCCATCGCGCTGCACGCGGGCGTGCATGAGGCTGCGCAGGTCGGTCTGGTAGCGGCCCTGCAGCATGGGCGAGAGTACGCTCTGGTAATCCTTGAGCGGGATGTCGGTGATGAAGCCCAGCCGCCCCTGGTTGATGCCGATCAGCGGCAGTTTGTGGCAGGCCATCTGGCGGCCCACACCCAGCATGGTGCCGTCGCCGCCAATCGCAATGCCCAGATCGCATTGCTGGCCAATCTCGTTCAGGTCGAGTGCGGCGTAGCCGCTCAGGCCGGTGAGCTGGGCAGTGTTTTGGTCAAACACCACTTCGCAGCCCTGGCGTGCCAAAAAGTGGGCCACCTCTTCGAGCACCTTGCGCGAGCTTTCGAGTGCCGCGCCCGTGACCGATGCGTGGGTTCTTCCAAACAGGGCAACGTGCCGGAATTGGGATTTCATAGGCAAATTACATCATTAAAATGGCCCGATGCTCGATGACCGCGCCAAGTTGTTGCTGAAATCTCTGGTGGAACGCTACATTGCCGACGGCCAGCCCGTGGGCTCGCGCACGCTGTCCAAGGCCTCGGGCCTGGAGTTGTCGCCCGCCACCATCCGCAACGTCATGTCCGACCTGGAAGAGCTGGGCCTGATTGCCAGCCCGCACACCTCGGCCGGGCGCATTCCGACGGCACGCGGTTACCGTCTGTTTGTGGACACCATGCTGACCGCGCAGCGCCAGGAGCTGCATGCCCCCAGCCTGCAACCCGACCAGCCGCAAAAGGTGATTGCCAATGCGGCCAACCTGCTGTCCAACCTCTCGCACTTTGTCGGCGTGGTCATGGCGCCCAAGCGCTCGTCGGTGTTCCGGCACATCGAATTTCTGCGCCTGTCAGAGCGGCGCTTGCTGGTCATCATTGTTTCGCCCGAAGGCGATGTGCAAAACCGCGTGCTGTTCACCGAGGTGGATTACTCGCAAAGCCAGCTGGTGGAAACGGCCAACTACCTCAACGCCAACTTTGCCGGCATGGCCATTGAACAGGTGCGCGCCCGCGTGCAGCAAGAGCTGGTCAAGCTGCAAGGCGAAATCGCCACGCTCATGCAGGCCGCCGTGCAAGTCAGCTCCGAGGCGCTGGCCCAAGAAGACAATGTCGTCATCTCGGGCGAACGCAACCTGTTGTCGGTGAGCGACTTTTCCAACGACATGGGGCATCTGCGCCGCGCTTTCGAACTGTTTGAACAAAAGAGCCAGCTCATGCGCCTGCTGGACGTGTCCAGCCAGGCCGAGGGTGTGCGCATCTACATTGGCGGAGAAAGCCAGATCGTGCCCATGGAAGAACTCTCGGTGGTCAGTGCCCCCTACGAGGTGGATGGCCAGGTGGTGGGCACGCTGGGCGTGATCGGCCCCACCCGCATGCCCTACGACCGCATGATCCAGATCGTGGACATCACTGCGCGCCTGGTGGGCAATGCCCTGAGTCAAGGCAAGTAAGGCTTTTTGCCCCACTACAATCGAGTGCTCACCGCTGTGGTGCAGTGGGGCGTTAGCTCAGTTGGTTAGAGCAGAGGACTCATAATCCTTTGGTCGTTGGTTCAAGTCCAACACGCCCTACCATTTATCACCAGCGAGTGGCACGCTATGCCGTTCGGCATGGTCCTCTAGGAATGCCGCAACTGCTGAACGACCCTTATTTCATGGTCGTTGATCAGTTTCTTGAAGTACTTGTAGATCCCATCCATCTTCACATTCAGATGGATGCTGGAAAACCCCTCATCATTCTTGTCCAGCGGAATCAAACCGGTGACCACACTCTTGAAGTGCTCGGGATCTTTGTGTCTGATGGGCAGGTAGGCATCGACGGCTGCAAAAATGTCGTCGAGCGTATAGCCATGGTCTCTCGTGAGGACCATCAAGTCGTAGATGTCACGAGACTTCACGCGGTCGTAGACGACGATGCTTTTCATGACAAGAAGCCCATCCATGCCCAGCACGTCAAAGCCTCCCTTGGAAACCACCACTTTGGGGGCTGACTTCAGGAAATCAATCTGCGCCTTGG